>Ga0213920_1000006_pt1 | contig 578495 bp, 494 predicted proteins | sample McNCre1117MG_FD_161054 | JGI IMG/M metagenome (GOLD analysis project Ga0213920, IMG submission 161054) | Freshwater microbial communities from McNutts Creek, Athens, Georgia, United States - 11-17 MG | ecosystem: Environmental > Aquatic > Freshwater > Creek | place: USA: Georgia | collected...
CAGACTAGGCATCGGTCGAGCCCATGCAGGAACAGAAGTTTTCTTAATAATCGACTCACGCACAGTCATGGTCACAAACAAACGAACCGGCGAAATAATCAGCGAACACAAAATCGAACCCACGAAATTGTATTGGGCAAAAAGAAAGGACCCGAACTAAAAAGTTCGGGTCCAAACTTCACGAACCGTGGGTTCGTTTGTCAAGTATGTCTCGATACTTAACATTGGTGCGCGAGGTGGGACTTGAACCCACACGCCTCGCGGCGCTGGAACCTAAATCCAGTGCGTCTGCCAATTTCGCCACTCACGCATGCCTGTTTAGTTTAGCCCATGTTTGCCTGTGGATAAGTCAAAGTTGGCAATTTTGTTTTGCTGAATGATTTTCTTCACGAGCTTTTGCCCAAAACGGGGGTTTGGTTCGCAGGAGGGCATGATGGTTTCAACAGGTTTGCCAGGTGGCGTTGCTTCGATCATCGACGACGTTATCGACGAGGTTATTGAACGCGAATTGGTGGGTAGGCGCCAAGGTTTGCAGTTCGAGGGGGCTGCCGGCACCGGCGATGCTGCTTCGATTGAGGCCAGCCTTCGCAGTGGTGTTTCGGTGCGACTCGCCTGTTTCGGTGTGCTTCAGCCTTGGCTAGACGACCCAGCCGTTGAAGAGATTTGGGTGAATCGCCCCAATGAGGTTTTTATTGCCACTTCGGCTGGGCATGAGCGAATCGAAGTTGACCTTAGTGCCGAAGCCTTGTCGTCGATTGTCGAAAAGATGCTGCGAGCCAGTGGTCGCCGGCTAGATCGAGCCACCCCGTTTGTTGATGCGTCGTTGCCCGATGGTTCGCGTTTGCACGTGATTATTCCCAGCCTCACTCGCGCGCACTGGTCGGTGAACATTCGCAAGTTTGGTGGTGCGATTTTGAAATTGGATGACCTGCGGCAAACCGGCACCCTTTCTGCCGCGCAGTTCGAGGTGTTGCGTGAGGCCATGGCCGACGGGCTGAACGTTTTGGTTTCGGGTGCCACTCAAGCGGGCAAAACCACTTTGCTTTGTGCCATGTTGGCAGAGCTGACCCGGCCCGAGTTTGCACGTCGCGAGCGTTTGGTGTCGGTCGAAGAAACGTTTGAGATTCGGTGTGACCTACCCGACTGGGTGGCTTTGCAGGCGCGGCAGGCAAACCTTGAGGGCATTGGTGAGGTTAGCTTGCGCCGCCTAATTGTTGAGGCTTTGCGAATGCGCCCAACCCGCTTGGTTGTGGGTGAGGTGAGGCAGGCCGAAGCGCTTGACTTGCTGATTGCTCTCAACTCGGGTTTGCCCGGCTTGTGCACTATCCACTCAAATTCGGCTGATGATGCGGTGCGCAAGTTGGCAACTTTGCCGCTGTTGGCAGGTGGCAACATTTCGCGCGATTTTGTGGTGCCAACCGTGGCTGCCTGTGTTGATTTGGTGGTGCACTGCGCACAGGTTTCGCCCGGGGTTCGCAGGGTTGTTGAGGTGCGTTCGGTTTCTCTTGACTCAAATAGCGGCGAGTTGGTGACCAGCCGTGTTGACTAACCGAGCGCAGCGTCTAAAACTTTGGCTTTTGAGCACTCTCGAAGGTGCGGGTGTGGCTCGCTGGGGCATTGCGGGCCTAGTCGGTCGCCTCATCGCGGTTGTTGTGCTTGTTGGTGCGTTTAGTTTTGTGAACAGCAGGTTGCCGATTTTTAGCGCCTGCATTGGCATGTTGGCGGGTGCCCTGTTTGTCGAGTTGCTGAGCGGGCGGGCGGGTTCGCGGCGGCGCGAGATTGCAAAAATGTGGCCTGAGGTGCTCGACTCGCTTTCTTCGGCCGAAGTCGCCGGCATTGGGCTGGGCGAAGCATTTGCCGATTTGGCAGAGCATGCACCTCTTGGCTTGCGGCAACATTTTGTGCGGGCTAACGCAAAACTGCATGCGGGCTATGGTTTCGACGCGGTGTTGGTCGAGCTCAAAGCTGAGTTTGGTTCGGTTCACGCCGACCGTTTGGTTGAGTTGTTGAGAATGGTGAACCAGATTGGTTCGCGAGGCTATCACCAGTTGCTTCGTGAGCAGTCGCGAACACTTCGCGCCGACCTCGCACTTTGGTCTTCGATTGAAACTAAACAGTCTTGGGTTTTGGGCACGGCAAAATTGGCCATCGCTGCACCTTGGTTGATTGTTGCTTTGCTGGCTTCGCGCCCCGAAAACGCTGCGGTTTATAACGCCCCGGGCGGCACCTCGCTTTTGCTCACAGGTTTGCTCATGTCGGCCTTTGCCTATTTTTTGATTCACCTGCTGGGTGCTTTGCCTCAGGTTAAGCGAGTGTTGCAATGAGTCGTTTGGCCTTGAGTGTGATTTTTATTGCCAGTTTGGCAATCGGCTATGCCCTTTGGTTGGTTTTTGATCGCTGGTTTGTGAGTTCGCAAAACCAGTTGCTCAGCCGCTTTGACAAATCTGAAGCAGTTGAGGCTACCGTGGTTGCTAATGATGGCGGATGGCTGGCCAGCTCACTTGCCTCGTCGCGCCGGGTGGTTTCTGCGTGGTTTCGCGGGCAGGGGTTGACCACTGCGCAGCGGGCTCAGCTTTTTGAGTTGCCTGACTTAGTTGACCTGTTGGCAGTTGCCCTCAGTTCGGGTGAGGGGCTTTATTCGGCGCTGGTGAGGGTGAGCGAGCGGGCCAGCGGTGCCGTTGCCGACGACCTCAAGCGCGTGGTGTTGGGTGTGCAACTCGGCGGTTCGCTCAGCGCTGAGCTGGCAGCCTGGAGCACCCGCGCAAACAGTCGCCAAATTGCCGAGTTGTGCACCAAGTTGCAGCTGGCTCTGTCGCGAGGCACGCCGCTTGCCGAAATGCTGGCCGATCAGGCCGGTTCACTGCGTGCCGAGGTTCAGCAGGTGATCGCCAAGAAGGCGGGGCAGAACGAAACCCGAATGCTTGTGCCTCTCATCTTTTTGATTTTGCCAATCACTGTCATGTTCGCGGTGTATCCCAGTCTTCAAATTCTTAGCATCACCCAATAATCCATTCAAAAAAGGAGCAATGAAATGACCAAAGAAATCGAAACGATCGTCGAAAACAAGCAACCCAAGTTTTGGCAAGACCCGACCAGCCCCGAGGCAATCGCTGCCGCCAAGGCATATTTTCGCAAGCGTGCCGCCAGCGACCGAGGCGACGTGCCCGGTTGGGTGTTGATCACTCTCATGACTGCAGGTCTTGTGGTGATGATGTGGGGTCTTGCTGGGCCGGCGCTTCAAAGCGTGTTCGACGCTGCTATGAACAAGGTTGTCGCGTTCTAGTTGAGTGCAAGCTGCGTTCTTGATTTCTTCTAGTTGAGTTTGATGTTGCGAGCAGTGTTATTTATGAGTATGCTCATAAATAAGTTCAATCATAAATAACGCAATCGGAACGGAGTCCATCGTGCGAGCCTGGGCAATCAAGAAATACAACGCCAACCTTGAAATCGTGAACGTAGCTGAACCAACCGTGGGCAACCGCGATGTGTTGATCAACATTCACGCCGCTGGGCTTAATCATTTAGATGAAATGCTGCGAAATGGCGATTTCAAAGCGCTCATCAAACGCGCAATGCCGCTAATTCTGGGCAACGAGCTCGCCGGTGTGGTTTCTGAGGTCGGCTCAGCGGTGACCGAGTTTAGTGTCGGCGACCAGGTTTTTGCCAAACCCAGCGTTCTAAGGGCCGGCACTTTTGCCGAGCGAATCGCAGTTGATGCGAGCGAAGTTGCACTCAAGCCACAAAAGTTAAGCATGCAAGAGGCCGGTTCATTCGCCCTCGTTGGTCTAACCGCGTGGCAGGCGCTAATCGAAGAGGGCCAGCTTCAAGCCGGTCAGTCTGTGTTGATTCATGGCGGCAGTGGCGGCGTTGGCTCAGCGGCGATTCAAATTGCAAAACTTGCGGGTGCTTTTGTGGCAACCACGGCAAGTGCTTCAAATGCCGACTATGTGCGTTCGCTAGGTGCCGATTTGGTCATTGACTACAAGTCTCAAGATTTCAGCTCAATGCTTTCTGACTATGACCTGGTGTTAGATCACCTCGGCGGCGACAACCTTCTGAAATCTATCGCCGTGCTTAAACCCGGGGGCAAAGCCATTGGCATTGCAGGCCCACCAGACCCAGATTTTGTTCGAAGCCTAAAGGGCTCAATCGTGCTTGAGTTCTTGATTAGTCTGATCAGCGCAAAAGTGCGCAAAGCTGCAAAACGGCAAGGCGTGAAATACAAGTTCTTGTTCGTTAAGGCTTCGGGCTCGCAACTGGCGCACCTCGCTGCGCTGATCGATTCAGACAAAATTAGGCCCTTAGCCACCAAAGCATGTGGGTTTGACGAAACTGCAACAGCGCTTAGTGCTCTGAGTTCAAACAAATATGGTGGCGGCAAGCTCGTGATCGTGAACGATTTAAACTAGTTACCTTCGCGCAGAAAGCACACTCAAAGCCATGCCAATAGATTCAATGCAACCAGTGGGTCGTCGTGAACGAAACAAAAACGACAAACTCTCGAGAATTACGGCTGCTGCAAAAGAACTATTCGCCCAACACGGTGTGGGCAGCGTAACAACACAGCAGGTTGCTGACGCAGCCGATGTGGCATCTGGCACTGTCTTTTTATATGCCAAAACAAAAGCTGAATTATTGCTTTTGGCTCAGAACGCCGAATATGCGATGGCATTGGGCGAGGGCGTCGAAGAAGCTGCCGGCAAAGTTGAGATTTTAGAAGCACTCTTGGCCCTGTGGTTGCCGATCATCAAATGCAATCGCAAACACGTTGAGAATGGGCGCGCTTATCTTCGCGAAGTGTTGTTTGGGGCAGGTGACGAACCAAATCATAAACAAGCGCTTCAGCTGATGTTGCAAACAGAGGCGGCTACAGCCGAGTGCCTCACGCGGTTTTTGCCAATAGAAAGTGCCGAGGCCAGGGTCAGAGCGCAGCTCATTTCGGCAGCCACTCTTTTGTTATTGGCAAGCCCAGCTAATGTAGAACTCACACTGAACCAGCTAGAAAACCACCTGGCATCTCAAATCAAATTGGCAATCGGCACATAAAAAGCCTTCATGAGGGCATACGAATGTCAAAACCTTGTGGATAACTCAACTTGGGTCAGCACCACTTGCAACAAAATCGGTGTATGACTTTTGAAAGCCAAGGTTCGGTGCAACCGAGCATTCAAAGTGACCAGAACGGCTCAGCCGTGGTCGACTTTGTTCTGAGCAGCTTTGCTTTGATCGCAATCTTTGTTTCCGCTGCCGGCATTATTACCAATCTCTACTTGCGCACTGTTCTAACCAATGCGGCTACCGACGCCGCCAGGCTCATGGCTCGTGCCGACGTGAGCAGTGGCTGCGTTGATCAAGGCTCAACTGCCGCGAACGGAAAAACTGTGGGAACAGCCGTGGGAACAGCCGTGGGAACAACCGCGGGAACGACCGTGGGAACAACCGCGGGAACTACTGAGGCAACAACTGTTTCACCAGCTGAGGGAACGACTTTGGCGGCCCGGGCAGCCGCGATAGAACGAGCCCGGCAAAGCACCCAGCTGCTGGTGGGTGAAAAGCTTTTGATTCAAATCTCTGCCCACACCGAAAAAACCGAGGGTTTCTGCACTGCTGTGGTAACCATAGGCGCAAGCCTGCCGGGTTTGCCACTAACAACCAACATCACCAACTTTGAGGCCACCGCCCATGCCACGCTTGAACTTCAATAGCGACCGCGGCTCGGCACCGCTCGAAATTATCGGTTTCGGCGTGCTGCTGATGGTGCCCATCATGTGGTTTGCGATAAACCTGCTCGGCGCCCAAAACGACCAGTTCGCGGCCACCGCCATCGCCGAACATGGGCTGCGAGCCTGGGCGCAAGCCGACCACCCCGACAGCATCAACTTTGAAATCGCTGTGCGCCAAATAGCAGCCGATTTTCACGAACCTAAAGATCGCATCAAGTGGATGATCGACTGCGCCGGCATAGAGCCATGCGCACCCAGAGGTCAGGTGGTTCGGCTCACCGTGCAAGTTAGAAACTCGAGTGCCACGGCAGCCATGCGGTGGGCAAAGTGAACGCAAAGCACCAGCCAGCGAACGCTAGGCGGCTATTAGCGAACGCAAAGCACCAGCCAGCGAACGCAAGGTGGCTGTTAGCGAAAGCAAGGCGCGATCAGTCAACAGTTAGAGCATCGCTAAGTGGCGATAGTGGCAGCATCGCCCCACTCGCGCTCGGCCTTGCCAGTCTTTTGCTAGCAATGACGTTCACCTTTGCTAACGCAGGCGCTCTGCTGCTGTTTCAGCAGCGAGAAACTCAGCAAGCCGAAGCCCTCGCGTTAGCTGTTGCGGGCGAGGTCACGACTCAAGACCTTGCGCTCGCCGCGGGCAACTCGAGCCTGCTCACCGAGCCGGCGCAAAACTTTGCTGCTGGGGCAGGCATTATCTACTTTGAGGTTGAAACCAAAGATTCTCGAACCGTGAGCGCCAAAGTTTGCGGCAGTTTCACACCGCCAATAATCGTGCCTCTGCTTGGCCCGCAAACTGCCCAGACTGTTTGTGGCACTGCAAAAGCTCGAAAGATTTAAGCCCCAAAGCGCGAATACTAAAAGTGCTTCGGCGCAACCGCCGGCCCGGTCTTGGGCAGATAGCGCAACATAATGAATGCGCCGATCAAGCTAAAACCAGACATGGTGAAAAACGCAAAACTCAAGCTCAGCAAAACCGTTAGCAGCGAAATCAGCTGAGGTGCGGCTGCGTTGCCGACGTCAGTTAGCAAGCGAAACGAAGCCAAATATTCGTTTCGCTGGGCTGGGGGAGCCAAGTCGGCGCCGAGCACCATCACAATGCCGCTGCCAAGGGCATTAGCCAGAGACATCAAAAGTGCCACTGTTAAAAAAGTTGAGTCGTCAAAACTAAAAGGCAACAGGCTAAATGTGATGGCAAGCCCGAGCAGCGTCGGCACGGCAACCCAGCGGCGACCGAAGCGGTCCATCACCTGACCGCTCGAATAGAAAAGCGCAAAGTCGAGAGCACCGGCGATAGCAATATAGAGCGAGGTGTGAGCTGGCGAAAGACCGATTGCGAGAGCCCAAAGTGGCAAGCCTAAGCCGCGCGAGGTGCGAATCGAGCTGAGCAGCGCCGCGCCAACGCCCAGCGTCAGCAACGACTTGCGTTCTTGCTTCGCAACCGAAAGCACCGCGCGAATGCTAAGCGGTGCGCCGTCACCAGGCTTATCGGCCGGCGTCGCCACGACCAAAAAGATTGCGGCCAAAGCGCAAAGGGCGGTGCCCAACCAAAAAACTTCTTGAACGCCGATCGCATCAGCCACCCAAGCGCCAATCAGTGGGCCCAAAAAGGCCCCTCCGCGAAAAGTGCCGCCGAGCAGCGAAAGCGCGCGGGCACGGTGTGAGAGAGGCACCATCTCAGCTACGTATCCGTGCCTTGCAAGACCAAAGATCGACGCCATCATGCCTGCGATGAGCATGGCCAGCGCAAGCATCCACAGTTGATTTGAAAGCGCAGCGGCACCAACCGCCAGCGCAGCAACCATGGCGCCACCGATCATTGCGCCTCGTTCACCCAAACGGTGAACGACTGTGGCCGCCGGAATATCAAAGATCAGCGTGCCGAGCATAACCATGCCCGCAATCAAACCAGCGGTGGGCAGATCGGCACCGAGTTTCTCGGCAGTGGCCGGCAAAATCGGCAGCAGTGCAGCCTCGCCTGACACGAAAAGCAGCGAAGGCACAAAAATAGGCAAAACCATGTTTCGCACGGCGAAAGGTTTTGGCGCTGCTGAACTCACCACTCCATTATCGGCTACCCACCGGTTGCAAAAAGCAGCGACGACAAACGCAGCGCCCCGCGCGGCACGCAAGGCAAAGCTAAACTAGAAGGCAAATGGCTGAGCTTGACCTTTCACAACAAATTCGCGACCTTCGAACCACGCTTTCGAACGTGCGCGAGGTTCTCAACCCAGCCAAGTTGCAGGGCGAGATTGACGAGCTAAAAACTCGCGCAGCAGACCCAAATCTTTGGGATGACCAAGCTAACGCCCAAGCCGTGACCAGCGCACTTTCGCAAAAGCAAAGCGTGCTCGACCGACTAACCGAAACCGCCGCGCGCGTTGACGACCTTGAAGTTTTAGTTGAAATGGCCAACGACGAGAACGATGCCGAAACCCGCAACGCGACTCAAGCTGAGGCTAAAACCGAGCTCGCCGAGTTGACCGAAAACGTAGCCGCCCTCGAAGTGCAAACCCTGCTAAACGGTGAATACGACTCACGCGCCGCTGTTGTGACGATTCGCTCAGGCGCAGGTGGCGACGACGCCACCGACTTTGCCGAAATGTTGATGCGCATGTATCTTCGCTATGCCGAAAAACACAAGCTGCCCACCCAGGTGCTAGACGTTAGCTATGCCGAAGGTGCAGGCATTAAGTCGGCCACCTTCGAAATTGACGCACCTTTTGCTTTTGGCACGCTTTCGGTTGAGGCGGGCACCCACCGACTTGTGCGCATGAGCCCGTTCAACGCCGCTGGCAAACGCCAAACCTCGTTTGCTGCCGTTGAGGTTGTGCCTTTGGTTGAGATGACCGAAGCAATTGAGATTCCCGACGCCGATATTCGAGTGGATGTGTTTCGCAGCTCAGGCCCAGGTGGCCAATCGGTGAACACTACCGACTCTGCCGTGCGCATCACCCACCTGCCAACTGGCACCGTGGTGAGCTGTCAAAACGAGAAAAGTCAGATTCAAAACAAAGCCGCAGCGATGCGCGTTTTGCAATCGCGTCTGCTTGAGGTGCGTCGCCGCGAAGAAGAAGCAAAAAAGAAGCAGATCGCTGGCGATGTTAAAGCCAGTTGGGGCGAGCAAATGCGCAGCTATGTGATGGCGCCTTATCAAATGGTCAAAGACCTACGCACCGAATACGAAGTCAACAACCCCGGTGCCGTTTTTGACGGCGACCTCGACGGCTTTATCAACGCGGGCATTCGCTGGCGCAAAACGGCCGAAACCGAATAGGCGCCGAAACCGAATAGGCGCCGAAACTCGGCAAGCACGGTCCATCGACCACGGCGCATGGGCCACCGCGCAGAGGCCACGGTCACCGGCCACGGGCGTTCATCCGCTCAAAGTTTGCTGAAGCAACCTAAACACAGCGCCGAGCCTAACCAGTCAAAAGCGCTCGGCAACCTAGTCTTAAACCACCATGATTCGCATCGAAAACGTCACCAAAAAATATCGGGGCTCGGCCAGGCCAGCCTTGAATCAGGTGTCGCTCGAAATCGATAAAGGCGAGTTTGTCTTTTTAGTTGGAGCCTCAGGTTCGGGCAAGTCAAGTTTGATCAGCCTAATGTTGCGCGAAGAAGTGCCAACCAAGGGCAGCGTGCATGTTTTAGGTGAAGACCTAGTGCGAATTCCGAGCCGCCGAGTGCCTTATTTTCGCCGCAAGCTCGGTGTGGTTTTTCAAGACTTTCGCTTGCTGCCAAACAAAACGGTGAGCCAAAACATTGCTTTTAGCCTTGAAGTTATCGGCCGTTCGCGCGGTCTGATTGAGGCTGCCGTGCCCGACGTGCTGCGCTTGGTTGGCTTAGAGGGCAAAGGCGATCGTTACCCAAACGAACTTTCTGGCGGTGAGCGTCAGCGTGTTGCTTTGGCGCGCGCAATTGTTAACAAGCCAGCGATTTTGCTAGCGGATGAACCTACCGGCAACCTCGACGGCGCAACCAGCGAGGGCATCATGGCGCTTATCGAGCGAATCAACCTTGCCGGCACAACAGTTGTGATGGCAACGCACGATAAAGCCATTGTTGACCGGTTGAAAAAGCGCGTAATCGAGCTAAGCGGTGGCGAAATCATTCGCGATGAGCGCGGGGGAGCCTACCGAGCCGGCGAAGCCGAGGTTGGCGCATGAGACTCGGGTTTATTTTTGGCGAAATTTCGCAGGGCTTGAAGCGCAACGTTTCGATGGTCATCTCGGTGATTCTTGTGACTTTTGTTTCGCTAACTTTTGTGGGCACAGCTGGCCTGTTGCAACTGCAAATCGGTCAGATGAAAGGCTATTGGTATGACCGCGCGCAGATCGCAGTTTATCTTTGCACCAGCATCGACCCATCAAGCTCATGCCCTCAGGGCGCCGCTGGTGCCGATGCTAAAACTGCCGTCAAAGCCAAACTCGACTCAGGCACGCTAAAGGCCTATGTTGCCAGTTATGAGTTTGAAAACCACAAACAGGCCTATCAGCACTTTCAAGAACAGTTCAAAGGCAACGCGGTTGCCAAATATGTGACCGCTGAGCAGTTGCCTGAAACCTATTGGGTGAAGTTGAAAAACCCAGCGGATAGCCAGATTCTTATCGAATCACTCAGCGGGCAAGCCGGCGTTTTTGAGGTGCGCGACCAGCGCAGTTATCTTGACCAAATCTTTTCGATCTTGAACGCAGCCAGCTTGGCAGCCATTGGCATCGCCGCACTCATGCTGTTCAGCGCTGCGCTGCTGATATCGACCACCATTCGACTTTCAGCGTTTTCGCGTCGCCGCGAACTTGGCATCATGCGACTCGTGGGCGCCAGCAACTTTTATATTCAACTGCCGTTTATTCTCGAAGGCGTGGTTGCGGCAACCATCGGCAGTGTGCTGGCTGGCATTGCCGTGATTGCCGTGGTGCAGTTCTTTGTGCAAGGCTACCTAGCTCACCAAGTGTCTTATATGAGTTTCATCGGGCTGGGCGACGCTTTTGTTATCGCCCCGGCACTGGTGCTCGTGGGCATCGTCTTGGCAGCGGTGGCCTCAAGCAGCGCCATTAACCGCTACCTCAAGATTTAGTTGCGCGCAGCGAAGCGGCATCCGCAGGTTTTGCACAGTCTAAACTCGCACTAGCACTGCGCACCTCAACCTTGATAGACTTCAAGGCTGTTTGTTTGTTAATTTCAGGAGTCAATCGTGCCAAGAGAACGTGGTCAAAAAGTGGTGGCCACCAATCGCAAAGCCCGCCATGACTTTCACATAATCGATGTTTATGAAGCCGGTTTGGTTTTGCACGGCACCGAAGTGAAGGCGTTGCGTCAGGGCCGCGCGTCGCTTGTCGACGGCTATGCCACAATCGAGGGCGGCGAAGCTTGGCTCGAGAATGTTCATATTCCAGAATATTTTCAAGGCACCTGGAACAACCACTCAACTCGCCGTCGCCGCAAAATGTTGCTGAACCGCGATGAAATCAACAAGCTGCAGCGCGAGGTTAAAGAGTCGGGTCTCACACTTGTGCCACTTTCAATCTATTTCAAAGATGGGCGAGCAAAAGTTGAGATTGCGCTGGCTCGAGGCAAGCGTGAATATGACAAGCGTCAAACTTTGAAAGAGCAACAAGACAGGCGCGAAGCCGACAGAGCAATGTCAACCAAAGGCAAAGACTGGTAAAACGCTGTGTTTTTTGCCACCATGCTAGCAATTGCAGCACCAATGGCTTACTCTGAATGAGCAAAACTAAACATGGGGATGATCGGTTTCGACAGGGTATGTTTGTGCCTGAATGAAGCGGGTCGAGGACGCAATCTTGTCTCGTAAACGATGGTTGTAAAAAATAGGTGCAAATACAAACCGCGCCGACTTCGCCCTAGCTGCCTAGAGCAACTAGCCTGAAGTCCGTCAGCTCACAGTTGATTTCAATGTGAGGCCTGGCGTCATTTAGAAATCTTGCTAACCGGTTATGTCTTAGGGCCGGTTGGGACTCAAACTCAGACTGGGTTCGTTGAACAGGCCGCCTCGCGCTAGGTTCAGAACCAAGTAAAACGTTCGAGAGGCTACACCCGTAGAAGAGTCAGAATCCTTATTCTGGACGGGGGTTCAATTCCCCCCATCTCCACAAAGTGCACCGGCGCAAGACCGGCCAGTGCACCGACATCCCATGTGAGTCTGTTCGCAAACCTCGACAGACCGAGCGAATCGCCCCTGAGAAATCAGGGGTTTTTCGCTTTAACCCCACTGGCACAAGCCTGGTCGATTTAGCTGTCCTTGCAGCGGTTTGGCTTTGGGCTTACCGCGCGGGCTTAGCCCTTGACAGCAGTCTTGATTGAAGTGTTCATAGTTTCACCACGTGCGGGGCTTGCAAAACAGATAACTGTTGCTGCACCTTGTTGAAAATCAGGCGTCTCGCCGTAGGCTACCCAAATGTCAAAGTTTTTCGCAGCTGTTGAATTCTTCACATAGGCCTTGAACGAGGTGTTGCAAAAAGTGTCAAGCAGGCGCTGAGTGTTTTTAGGCAGCGTCGGATCTTTGTCTTCGGGGCGCTTGATGGCAAAGATTTCTGCATCGTGCTCGAGGTTGCAATCGGTCTTCACCAAATCGCGGGTGTCGACAGCTGCCGCAGGAACCAACACGCATTCGCCTACTTCAAAATTGCGAAAATGCACAGGTGCTTTGTCGGTTTTTTGACGGTCGACGATGGTTGATGTCATGGCGCTTCTTAGCACCAGCAAACCTGCGAAAGCCACCAGCACGGCGACACCGATTACATAACGCTTCTTGATTGCCATGCGCTTCAGCTATTTTTTAGAGTTCTTGAGTGAACCCTGAGTTGTGCCATAGTTTGGCTGGCCAACCAGGCAGGTGATGCCACGATCGCCAGACTTCCAAGATTCAGCCAGCGGAAAAGTTGTAATGATTTCAAGTTTTGACACTTCGTATGAGACTCCCACAAAGCTTTCATACTTTGATTGGCAAAAATCGTTTGCCTGCCCATCGACATCGGTGGGCACCTCGCCCGCGGAGCTCTTTATCTGCTTCATTGCATACACTTCTGCGTCGTGCGTTTTGCTGCAGTCAACTTTGGTGGCGTCTTGAATCGTGCTGGCTGTGCCAATGTCTGTGAGGCAATCGCCAATCGCCACACTGGTGATGTTGACTTTATTGCCACCACCAAATAATTTCTGAACGCCAGAGTGCGTCCCTGCATAAGCTAAGCCAAACACGGCTAAACCGATTGCGATGCGTGCGTATTTGTTCAGAGCCATTTTCCCCCAAATAGGTGTTTTCTAGACGTTCTGAGCCTATTGCATGCCGAATTCTGATGGCTCGGGAACTGTAATAACGGCTACCATTAGCTCAGGAAAGAAACTTTCTGTAGCCGTAGCAGGAATAAGGCCATTTTCTGAACCAATAGTCGTTATCACTGTTTATTGAAAGGTGCGAAACATGACTAAAACAAAAGTTGCATTGTCTCTTGAAGACCAGCATGGTTCTGCCTACCTTGAGTTGCGTGATGGTGAAGTGCTTCGCACCGAAGAAATTCAAAATAATGTTCTTGTTGATTATGGTGCGCAAGACGAGGTTGTTGGCATCGAATTTCTTTTTCACGCGTTCAGCACAGCCGAAGTTTCAATGTTTCGCGGGCGCGGGTTCTCGGAGTCTGACATAAAAATACTCGAGCAGTTTTTCACTTCAAAGTGTTCAAAATTTCAGTCAACGGCCGCCGGCGTCTGGAACATCCCAGTAACCCACTTCAGATCTGAAGCGCAACGTAAAGTCGCCTAACCCAGGCGTAATTTGGTTGCCATGTGACTCGCGATATTGCTGAATCAAATGCGAGCAAGGGCATCCGCTCATAAATGCTTTAGCATTTGTTTATGAGCACATTGGTTGGCCGTGACAAGACGGCACTTTTGGTTATTGACGTTCAGAATGGCGTGGTCGAGGGCGCCTATAACCGCGAGTCTGTGCTGGCGAACATCAAGACAGCCGTGGCTAAGGCTCGCGCGGCGGGCACTGCGATTGTTTGGGTGCAGCACAGCGACGAAGAAATGCCGATTGACTCTGAGGCTTGGCAGATTGTTGACGGGCTGACGCCTGAAGCTGGCGAGCCTCGCGTTCGCAAAGTTTTCAAAAGCTCGTTCGAAGCCACCGACCTCGAAGAGATATTGGCCGGCCTTGGCGTGAGCCACGTTGTTATCACAGGTGCTCAGACCAACAACTGTGTGCGCCACACCACCCATGCGGCCCTTGAGCGCGGTTATGACGTGACGTTGGTGAGCGATGCTCACACCACCACCGGTTATGAATGGGCTGGTCACACGATTTCGGCCCAAGAGGTGGTTGATGAGACCAACGACAACTTTGGCGGCTATGGCCTGCCTGGTCGCGGTGCGCGCACCGTCAAGGCCGAAGCCTTGAGTTTTTAGATGCCAAATCAGCTGAACAAGCCGGTTTTTCGCAAACTGTTCAAAGAAGACCGTGAGGTTTGGCAAGAACTTTGGGCGGGTTATTTAGAGTTTTATCAGCACGAACTTTCGCCCGAACAAACTGCGCTCACTTGGCAGCGGTTCTTTGACCAAAAATATAATCTTTGGGCTTTTGGCATTGAGGTTGACGGTGTGATTGTTGGTTTTGCGCACTGTTCGTTCACCAACTCAACTTGGAACCAAACCCCAGACCTTTATCTCGAAGACTTGTTCGTGGCGCCCAGTGCTCGCAGGCAGGGTCTTGGTGAGCTTTTAATAAGCGGATGCGCGGCCTTCGCGCAGGAACGCGGCGCGGGGCGTATTCACTGGTTGACCCACCGCGATAACGAAACTGCTCAACGGGTTTATCGAAAGCTCGCAACTATGAGCGAGTTCGTGATTTTTGAGAAGAAGCTTTAGATAGCTTTAGCTGGGTTGCCAACCATTGTGGTGCCTGGGGCGACGTCGCGCGTGACAACCGAGGCTGCGCCAACCCGAGCGCCATCGCCGATGGTGATGTTGCCCAGCACAGTTGCGCCAGCACCAATCACCACGTTATTGCCAAGGGTTGGGTGGCGTTTGCCCTGTTCGCCGGTTTTTGAGCCAAGTGTCACGCCGTGATAAATCAAGCAGTCGTTGCCAATGATTGCGGTTTCGCCAATAACTACGCCCATGCCGTGATCGATTACCAACCGGCGACCAACTTTTGCGGCGGGGTGAATTTCTACACCTGTGATTGCTCGACCGCCGTAGGCCCACATTCTTGAGATGGTTTTTAGACCAATCGACCACAAAAAGTGGGCTACTCGGTGATTCCAGATGGCATGCAAGCCAGGGGTCGTGAGAATTACTTCAAGGCTGTGCCGAGCAGCGGGATCGCGCTCGAGCACAGCCCTGATGTTTTCACCGAAACGAATGGTGTGCCTAACTTTCTTGAAGGTCTTTGTAAAGCACAGTCGAAAGGTAGCGCTCGCCATAAGAGGCGAATAGCACCACAATCTTTTTGCCTGCATTTTCAGGGCGGTTCGCGATTTGCGACGCACCCCAAGCAGCTGCACCTGAAGAGATACCTCCAAGAATACCTTCTTCAGCAGCCAAACGGCGGGCATATTTGAGTGCCTCCTCGTTGGGTGCGTCGAGAACCTCGTCATAAACGGTGGTGTCAAGAACTTCTGGCACAAAGTTTGGGCCGATACCCTGAATTGGGTGGCCAGCAGGTGAGCCACCGTTCAAGATTGGCGAAGCCAAAGGCTCGATGGCGATCACTTTGATGTTTGGGTTCAACTCTTTTAGAGCCTGACCAACGCCGGTGATGGTGCCACCGGTGCCGATGCCCGCAACAAAAATGTCGACTTCACCGTTGGTGTCGCGCCAAATCTCGGCAGCGGTGGTTTCGCGGTGAATCTTTGGGCCAGCCGGGTTTGCAAACTGACGCACGGCAACAGCGCCGGTGTTAGCTGCAATCTCTTCAGACTTTGCAACAGCGCCGCGCATGCCCTCGGCAGCTGGGGTGAGCACAAGCTCAGCTCCATAAGCCTTCAGCAGGGTGCGACGCTCGATGCTCATGCTGTCTGGCATGGTCAAAATAACCTTGTAGCCTCGAGCCGCTGCAACGGCTGCAAGCGCAATGCCGGTGTTGCCTGAGGTTGCTTCAATGATCGTGCCACCAGGCTTTAGCTCGCCAGATGCTTCGGCAGCATCAACCATGGCGATTGCTAGGCGGTCTTTCACAGACGCAGAAGGGTTATAGAACTCGAGTTTGGCGAGAACCTCAGCAGGCGCACCATCGGTGACGCGGTTGAGGCGAACGAGAGGCGTGTTTCCGAAAGCTTCGGTAATGTCGTTATAAATAGTCACGGGTTCACACTACCTAGCAAGCCCGCGACGGCGCAAAGTGTTTCAAGTTGTTACGAACTCGCCCCCGACTTTCGTTAGTCGACTCGAGTTAGGCAGGAGCCTCGCATGACCGAACTCACCTTCGCAAACCTTAGTGTTGACACGCTGCACGACTTTTTGAACTACTTTGACCATCAGGCTTTCGAGCCAGGGCATAAATGGTCGGGTTGTTATTGCCAGTTTTATTTGCAAAACCCTTCTGAAGGTGAAGCTCAAACGGCCGATGCGGCCGGCAATCGCCAAAGCGCCTGCGATCGCGTCGCCGCCGGTGAAATGCAAGGCTACCTCGCCTATGAAGGCACCACAGTGGTGGGTTGGTGTGCGGCGGGGGCATCCGCTTTATTTCAAGGGGTGCCTGGCGCTGAAGAAAAATTGGCGCGGATGCTGTGCTTTGTAATTCACCCAGCACATCGCGGCAAGGGTGTGGCTAAGGCGCTCATGCGGCACGCAATTGCCGACTTTGAAGCCCGGGGTTTTGCCGCGGTTGAAGCCGCGCCCTACACAAAGCCCGAACAGCAGGCGGCCAACTACCGTGGGCACTTGGCAATGTATCTTGCCGAAGGGTTCGACGTGGTGCAAGACCTGGGTGAGTTTGGCACAATCGTGCGCAAGCACTTTGACTAGTCTGGCGATGCGAGACTGTTTGGTTTTGGTTGAAACCCCAGTTGCTTCACCGTTTCACTTAAGTCGTAGGTGCGCTCACAGCCAAGTTGTTGCACGGAATATCGGCTGATTCGTGGTTCGACGCCACTCGGGGTGACAAGTTCAACCCAGCCCGCCGCAAGATAAGCCAACGGGCGAGGCACGCCAATAATTTTTAATGGTTTGTCTAGGTCGTGAAGCGCCGCAGTTATGGCGTCGGCTAGTTTGACCTCATTGGCATCGGTAACATTTAGAGTCAGTTGACCGGTGAAATCGGGTTGGCTCACTCTTGCCACAGCGAGCAGCACAGCTTGAACCAGGTTCTCGATGCTAGTCATGGCATGTTTGGCGCGCCCACCCGAAGGCAACCAGAGTTTGTTGCCCGACCTCACCGCTGAGCGCAAGCGGGGTAGCAGTGTGCTGTCGCCATCACCATAAACGGCGTGGGGTCTCAGAATGATTGCCGCCCGCTGCGCCTGAGCGGCCACGACTTGTTCGGTGGCCCACTTTGAGGCACTGTAGCTGTTTAGAAACTTTGGTTTTTGATTTGGCTCTGGCCGCGCATGAATGCTGGGCTTGGTGAGGTCATATGCGCTTGACGAGCTCAGGTGCACAACTGGCCCGTTAGTAAGCCTCAGCGCGTTGGTAGTTATGGTTAGGTTTGCCGCCTCTAGCGCTGGGTCGAAACCGTCTCTAGTAATGGCGGCACAGTTGATCAAAATGGCTCCCGGCAGCACCGGCAAGATGACATCAGGCTTTGAAAGATCTAGAACCCAATGGGCTGAACTGCCAAGATTTGCTGCCTGGCGAGACACTGTGATTAGTTCGTAGCCGGCCTTGAGCAGAGCTGCCACCAATGGCCTGCCCACTGTGCCAGTTGCCCCCGCAAGAATCACGGCACCCATTTGCTCGGTCACTTAGCCTCAAAAAGGGCCGCGGCCAAAGCATTCAGCGCGCTGATGTCACGCTTGTTTGATCGACCCGCAGTTGGCATTTGTGCGATCATTTCAATTCGGTCAGGCAGTGCATCTGCATCGACAAAATTTCGGATGTTTTTGCGAACCCTCTCGAGCACCGCATTTGAATTCGCTGAAGTCTCGGGCGCAATAAACAAAACGATTTGGTCATCACCAAATTCGTTCGGAGTGCCAACTAGCGCAGCATCGGCGACACCTTCAATAGTGGTGATTGAAGGTTCATAAAGACTTGGGTAAACATTCTTGTTGCCACGAATGAGCATGTTCTTTTTGCGGCCAATCATCACCAATCGGCCAGCTTCATCAACAAACCCAAGATCACCAGTTGGGTGCCAAGGCTGTGGCTCACGACCAAAATAGTGTTTCATCAAGCCAGATCCGCGCACCATGATTTCGCCATCCGCTTGAATTTTTATTTGAGTGTCGCCAATTGGTTTGCCCAAAAGGTCACCGCCAACATAGCCGGCTTTTAGACGGGCATCGCAGGTGGCAACCGGCAGCATCTCGGTCATGCCATAAACATTCACGATTCGGCACTGTTCGCCAAACGCGTCGTTCATGGCCCGCACCAGACTCGGCAAAACAGGCGCGGCGCCGGTCGCGGCGGCTTTTATCGAAACTGTGTGGTTGTGTTTCAAAAACTCAAGAATGTCGGTGGGCACACCAAAAAGCAGATCAATGTTTCGAGGGGGAGCAGTGCGTTTATCTGGAATCACCCAGTTGGCTCCGTGTGAAAGCGCAACGATTCCCACCGTCATCGGCTCAGAATAAATCACTTCGCGAGGCTGAACATTGAACTCGGCACCAAAATTGTCGATATTGGCTGAAATCGTTGCGAGGGAGTGAACCACTCCCTTTGGGTCGCCAGTGGTGCCACTGGTGAATGTAATGATGGCCGGCTGATTTGGGTCTAGCTTCGGCAAAAGGTTTTCGGCGCATTTGATTTCGTCAGAGCTGTAGGCTGCGCCCGCAAACCACTCGCTGATAGGTTGTGAACCCGCCGGCAAGCCAGGCATGCGAAGCCCCAAAAAAAGATGCTTAGCTGAAGTGACCTCGGCATAGTTGCACAGCGGCAACTTAGCCAGGCGGCGCAACAAACCTAAGCTTTTATGCCCAAGCAGATAAAGCAAACCATCGGCAACCACATAGCGCGGTTGAACTAGTTCGGCTCGAACTTTGAAAAGGTTTGGGGCGCTGAAAGGGTCAACAAAAACCAGTGTCAACCCCGCTCGAACCAAACCCAGAGTCACAGCCAGGCTGGTAGGCGACGGTTTGGCTGCGAACAAAAAACGCTCACCGGGCTTGGCCCCATCGGCAATAGCGCCGTTTGCAACTCGCACGATGAGTTGCCAAAGCCTCGCATAGGTGAGGCTTTCACCCGCGTTTGTCATTGCAACCAAATTCGGGTTTGTGCGAGCTTGGAATTCGATTTTGTCTAAGAGGTGCATTGAATTACCAAACTGTCATAGCCAGAGACGAACGAGTTAGTTCTAAGTTTTTTGCTCTTGATTTTTATGGGGGCGACTGCGTGAACCTCTGCAAACATTTGCAAATAAAGCTCAACCATCATTTGAGCCAAAGGCATGCCGAGGCAAAAATGTGCGCCAGCCCCGAACCAAAGTTGCCGCATTTCTTTAGGCACTGGGCGGTCGGGGTTAAAGTCGCCAGCGCGCTGGCAAGATTCGTGCGTAGCCAAAACTATGCGAACGCCGGGTGCCACTTTGAACCGCCCCACTTTAGTGGGCTGTCGAACTGCCCGAACCATTACCGCCGAAGGCACAGTGACCCTGAAACCTTCGTCGATGCAGCTGGCAATCTTTGCCGAGTCGGCGGCGATCACATCGAGATAACCAGAAGTCACCATGATTTGCGCGAACCTTGTGATGTGCGAAACCATGGTTTCGGTGCCAGCAACGATGAGCGCCGAGATCACCGAGACAGTGTCGTCTTCGCTGATGTCTGAGTCTTTCAGCAGCTTGGCAACGCTGCCGGGCACGTCGAGGCGATAAGTGCGACGAATATTTTCGTGGATGTCGGCCAGTCGGCGGCGACCCTCGACCACCTGTTCGGGGCTGAAAGATCGTGTGTTTATTTTGACTGCACCCAAGATTGCTCTGGCGTTTGCAAGCTGAGCGCTGATGACGCTTGGATCTGTTGCCACCATGTCGTAGCCGGCAAGCCGACAAACCATGTTTGCTGCGGTGCGTTCAACTTCAAGCGCAATGTCGATGGCTTGGCCAGCCAATAGCTTGGTCTTAATTTCAGCAAGCTGAGGCGGCACAATGTCTCCAACCAGCTTTGACACAAACTTGTTGGTGAACATTGGGCCAAGTTTTTTGCGCAGGTGAATGTGTTTCGGTCCATCCATGTTGACCAGACCGCTGTCGCCAATAATTGGGGTCCACAACTCACTCGAGGCGCCTTGCCCGACTTTTGAAAAGTTTTCGCCGTCAACCAAAATGGCGCGCATTGCACCAGCTTCGCTGACAATCACGCCGATGCCTGGCACTCGAACTATGTGCCCAAGTTTTGCCACGGTGTGCAAAAGCGCATAGCCGAGTCGATGTGAGCGGGCAATGACCCTGCGGTCATTTTTAGTTGCCAGGTGTGCGCGGCGTCGGTTTAGCGCAGGTGTGGCACCACTATGGTTCAGCGATGAAGCTTGTTGTTGCGCGCCCTTTTGGGTTTGGCTGCCGTTCATCGAACGTCGACCTCGGCGACGGTTTCTGGGCGATAGAGGTGGCCGGCATACCATCGCAAACTATTGACCACGCCCCACTTTTGAATTCGGCGAGCTGACGCGAAAACGCGCATCGACCTGTCAAACCGATATGCGTTGGTGACTCTGCGCACAGCCATAATGAGAAGTCGATCTTCGTGAGCCTCTTCGATTGAAGTGTGAGCAAACCCGCCAACCTTTTGATAGAGATTGGTTGAGATTGCCAGGTTGTTGCCGCTCGTCATCATATATGGCCCTAAAAACTCAGGGCCACGGTTTGATTTTCTGCATTTTCCAAAGGCTATTGCAAGTTCATTAGCTAAAAAAAGTGTCGAATAGCGCACCGGGCTGATTTTGGCATCGTCAGTGCGGGGCAGACTCAAACCTGCAATCATTTCAAGCTCAGTGTTTTCAAACTGTTCAATGATGTGGGCAACCCAGTTTTTTGAGGGCAGGCAGTCAGCATCGGTGCGTGCTAAGTGCGTGGCGCCGACTCTAATCGCTGCGCGAGCCGCTGCATCGGCTGCTCGACCTGTGCCTTTAGCGTTTTCGTGCACCACAAACCATGGCAAGTCTTGCGTTGAGATATATTCGCTAACTATTTGAGCGGTGTTGTCGGTTGAATTGTTGTCGCAAAACACCGCCACAAACTCGTGGGTGCTTTGGTGACTAAGCGCGTGCAAGGTGGCCCGAATCGCTTTCGCTTCGTTAAACATAGGCACAATCACGGCGAGTTTCATAGTTGCATCAAAGCCAACCCGGTTGAAATGCCACCCGCGAAGCCAATAAAGGCAAACTCGTCGCCTGAAGTTAGCCGACCATCGCTTAGAGCCAGTTCGAGTTGAAAGGGCAAAGAAAGACTTGTGATGTTGCCGGTTGACTGAATGGTTTCGATGATCTGGGTGCGAGGCACGCCAAGAATGCGACAAATTCGGGCCAGGTAAGGCGCCGAAACTTGGTGCATGCCAATCGCTGCAAAATCACCCCAGCTTCGATTGTTGGCAGCCAAGGTGTGGTTCAAGATGTCTGGGCCGAGCGCCAAGAAAGCTTCGGCTAGGCTGCGGCCATCCATGTTGAAATATGTTGCCTCGATGTCGCGCGGTGCACGGCTGCCACCCATGGCTAAAGTTCCAACGTTCCAGTGGCTGCTGTCTGCCGTGAATCGCATGTCGACGATGCCCTGATTTGGGTCGTTGGTTGCAGCAAGCACCATGGCGCCGCCGCCGTCGCTCATCGAAAAACCGGCAAAAGATTCAAGAAACTGATCGCGGTCACGATTGTTCCAACGAATCGCCATCGACGGGGTTTCACCGCTGACTATCAAAACTCGTCGGTAGGTGCCGCTGCGAATAAAACTGTTAGCAACCTGCATGCCATTCATAAAACTGTTGCAAGCATTTTTAACATCAAACACTGGCAGTCTCGTCGCGCCGAGCTGGGCAGAAACAATGTGACTAGTGGCTGGCTCGATTAAGTCTTGACTTGCCGAAGCAAAAATCAAAAGATCAATGTCAGAAATTTTTAAGCCAGCTCGGTCAAGAGCAAGTTTGGCAGCTGCTAGGGCTAAATCAGACGTGTTTTCGTTTGCATTTCGGTGAAAAACCTGTTTGACTCCTGTGAGCTTTTCAATGTAGTGCACCGGAATGTTGCGACCACCAGACTCACGCTGCACCTGCGACCCAATATCGTCGATTGAGCGCTCGTTTGCACCAAGCTTTGTGGCAACCGAAACTATTTGACTTTTAAGCATAAAAACCTCGCATGCTCAAAAGTAAAACGCCAAAACTTCAGTGCCTCAAGTCACCTTTTTTGGCTAGTGCAGCCTTATGGGCTATGGGGCAGTCAGGTCGTTGATGACAATTTTGCTCATGCCCATCATGGCCTGAAAGGCAAAAGCGGCTGCTTCGGCGTCTGGGTTGCTGAGGGCAGCACCGAGGGCGCTCGGCACAACCTGCCATGAAACACCAAACTGATCTTTTAGCCAACCGCAGCGACCTGGCTCGCCACCGTCGGCAATCAGGGCGTTCCAGTAATAATCAACTTCGGCTTGGTCTTCGCAGAGAATGAACAACGAGATTGCTTCGTTGAATTTGTAGTGCGGGCCAAAATTATTGCCCATAAAGCGTGTGCCACCGAGTTCGAACTCTGCGCTAACACCAGGGTTGTGGCTGGTTAGTTTGAAATCTTTGAAAATGGCTCCATAAAAAGCAACTGCTTGGTCAACGTTGTCGTTGAACCAAAAGAATGGCCTGACGATGTTAGTCATGTGAATTTTTCCTTAGTTTTTTTCGACCGAAAACTTTTTGCCAAAAAAAAGTGGGGTTGACCGAATGCCAAAAAGAGTCTCTCAGGTTTAGTCACTACAATTTTGTAGGCTCAAAATTAGAGCATTTTTCGATTATGAAGCAGGGTGCCCGTTGATCAAAGCGTTGCGCAAGTTCGCAAAGAATCCAGCCGTTTATCTAACACTAGCTATGAGTCTTGTGTTCTCAAACCTAACGGCGGTTGTTAGCCCAGCATCTGCAACTGTTTGGCAAAATCCATGGCCAGCAGCAACGCAATATGACGTTCCTTGGTTGTTTTTGCTGCCTACTGACACAACCAACCCGGCCGCCTTCAACATGGCGTACCGACCGCAAATTCAGGGTGGTGCTCTCAACTACACAACTAGCGCAGACGCTGATTTTCAGTTTGTTTATTCAACTTTCTCAACGCCTTACGCAAACTGTGTGACCGGTGTTGACTCTAACAACTTCACCTGTGGCGACTTAGCCGTAACTGTTTTTCAGCCAAACGGTAATCCTTATGGCGTTTCGGTAAAAACCATGTATGCCGCTGCTGCCGACCTAGGCGGCATCACAGGTCCAAACTCAGCAACCGCCTGGGCTTCGACAGTGAGAGTTACTCTTACCAGCTCAGCAGCAGCAAACTTTGGCGATGTGTTGGTCGAATTAAGGGTCAACGCCAACGCAGTCAACTTGCCGAGCGTTGCTGATCGGCCTAAGGCCACGGGATCCTCAGACACTTTTGAGATCGGCACCTCGACCTATAACACTGTCACGCGCTCTCGGCTTGGCGCCTGGAATGGCCAAGCATGGGGCTTCTTCTTAGGTCGCACTCTAAACTGGTCGCCGAATCTGAACCTACTTCTGTCTGCATCACCTGCGACTCCATCAGTCGCCCCGACTTGGTCGGCGGGCACGGGAGCCTTCTACTATTCGAAAGATTCGTCATCGACATCTGACTGCACCGTGAACTCGAGCACTGGCGTCATGACCTATTCGACGCTAGGAACCTGTGTTGTCAAAGTCACGGGTCAACCTGATGGCACTTATGGCCCTGTTATTTCGACTAAGACTTTCAATATCACTCTCACGCCTCCGGCTCCAACAGCAACATTCACTGCCGGTGCTGGCTCGGGCACTGCGCCTACAGTTCCGTCAGGCCCAGTTGCATCGGTTCCAGATTCGACTGGCCTGATCGCCCCGGCTGGCACTGCCTTCAACGGTTGGTCGTGCACACCTGAAGGTGGTTCAGCATCTGCCGTTGCCCCGGGCGACTCGCTTCCAGTAACCGTCAACACAACCTGTGTAGCACAGTGGGCGGGTATTCAAGTTTCGTTTGCTGCTGGTTCCGGTTCGGGCAGTGTGCCTTCAACTGTGAATGGTGTGGTTGCTTCGATGCCTGGTCAGGGTTCGTTGGTTGCTCCGGCTGGCAAGTTCTTTGATGGTTGGTCATGTAACCCTGGTGGTTTGGTTGCTGAGGGTGCTTCGTTTACTCCGACTGCTACTACTGTGTGTACTGCTCAGTGGACTGGTTACGCTGTTTCGTATTTGACTGGTGCTGGATCGGGCACTGCTCCGTCAAGCACTACAGGAATTGTGAATTCATTGCCGGGTCAGGGCTCAATGACACCCCCAGCGGGTTCAAGCTTCGACGGTTGGTCTTGTTCGCCTGGTGGTGTTAAGGCTGCTGGTTCGTCTTTGACTCCGACTGGGGCGACTGTTTGTACGGCTCAGTGGACTGGCATTCAGGTTTCGTTCGCTGCTGGTTCTGGTTCGGGCAGTGCGCCTTCAACTGTGAATGGTGTGGTTGCTTCGATGCCTGGTCAGGGTTCGTTGGTGGCTCCGGCTGGCAAGTTCTTTGATGGTTGGTCATGTAACCCTGGTGGTTTGGTTGCTGAGGGTGCTTCGTTTACTCCGACTGCTACGAGTGTGTGTACTGCTCAGTGGGCTGGCTATGCGGTTTCTTATGTAACAGGTTCGGGTTCGGGCACTGCTCCTTCGAGCACGACTGGTGTTGTTAACTCGTTGCCTGGCGTTGGTTCGATGGTTGCTCCTGCTGGTGAGGCTTTCAACGGTTGGTCTTGTTCGCCTGGTGGTGTTAAGGCTGCTGGTTCGTCTTTGACTCCGACTGGGGCGACTGTTTGTACGGCTCAGTGGACTGGTATTCAGGTTTCGTTTGCTGCTGGTTCTGGTTCGGGCAGTGCGCCTTCAACTGTGAATGGTGTGGTTGCTTCGATGCCAGGTCAAGGTTCGTTGGTTGCTCCGGCTGGCAAGTTCTTTGATGGTTGGTCATGTAACCCTGGTGGTTTGGTTTCTGAGGGTGCTTCGTTTACTCCGACTGCTACTACTGTGTGTACTGCTCAGTGGGCGGGGTTTGGGGTTAGCTTCACCACTGGTGCTGGTTCGGGCACGGCTCCTTCGAACACGACTGGTGTTGTTGCTTCGATGCCTGGTCAGGGTTCAATGACTGCACCTTTGGGTCAGTTCTTTGATGGTTGGTTGTGTTCTCCTGGTGGCAGTGTTTTGGTTGGTGCTTCTTTCACTCCGACTGCTGATGCTGTTTGTGTTGCGCAGTGGACTTTGACTGCACCGTTTAGTATCAGTTTTGATAAGGGTGCTGGTTCGGGTGTTGCGCCAGCTTCTGTTGGTGGCCCTCAGGTTTTGCCTGGTCAGGGTGACATGGTGGCTCCGGCTGGCAAGTTCTTTGATGGTTGGTTGTGTGCTCCTGGTGGTCTTTTGGCTGCTGGTGCTGAGGTTACTCCGACTGAAAACATGGTTTGCACCGCGCAGTGGGCTTCTTTCACTGTGAGTTTCGTGGTTGGTTCTGGTTCGGGCAGTGCGCCTTCATCGGTTGAGGGTGTTGTTGCCTCGATGCCGGGTCAGGGTGCGATGGTTGCTCCTGCGGGTTCTTATTTCGCTGGTTGGGCTTGCCCGATCGAACAGTTCTTGCTTGCTGGTGAGAGTTTTACCCCTGAAAGCGATGTGACCTGCGAGGCGATTTGGTGGGGTTATGCTGTGACCTTTGCTGCTGGTTCAGGTTCGGGCAGTGCGCCAACTAGTGCTGAGGGTGTTATTGATTCTTTGCCTGGTCAGGGTGATATGGTCGCTCCGGCCGGTAAGCACTTCAATGGTTGGTTGTGTACTCCTGGTGGTGTTAAAGCTGCTGGAGCTTCATTGACTCCGACTGCTTCGACTAATTGTGTGGCTGTGTGGGTTTTGGATGTTGTGCCAACTCACAAGGTTGTGTTCAAAGCCAATGGTGGTTCAGGCAGCATGGCGAACCAGGTGCGTTCAACTGCGGGCAAGCTTGGTGTGAATAAATTCAGCCGAAATGGTCAAAAGTTTGTTGGTTGGAACACCAAGGCTGATGGCAGTGGTGTTGCTTATGTTGATGGTGCTGAGTTTAACTTTGCTGCTGACACTACTTTGTATGCTCAGTGGTGGTTCAGATCGAAGCAGTTGGTGACCACTTTTGATGGTGATCAGCCGACTTTGAAGGCGAACATGAAGAGCACGATTGCTGCTTGGTTAGCGAAGTTGCCGAAGGGTGCTGCGATTGTTTGTTTGGGTTCAACTTCGGGTGCGAAGGTCACTGCTTTTGATATGCGTTTGGCTTTCAATCGTGCTAATAATGTTTGCCAGTATGCGGTCAAGCTTCGCCCTGATGTTAGTTTTGTGATCAAGTTGAACCCGTCGTCAGATGTTGTGGTGGGTGCGCGTCACGTGTGGATGTATTACAACTACGGTTTTTAGTGGTTGTGTGAGAAAGTCGGGCTTCGGCCCGGCTTTTTCATTTAAGCCAACGTCGCGACCTGACCCGAGTTCGCGGTTAGGCGTTAAACTTGTCTTTCGTGAGCACAACTCAGACAACTGCCGAATGGTGGGCCATCAATGGCTCGATCATTTTTGAGAGCGTTGGCATTGTGGCTTTTGCGATTAGCGGATTGATCGAGGCTGCGCGCAAAAAGCTCGACTTTGTGGGCATGGCGATGGTGGCGGCTTTGACATCTTTTGGCGGTGGCACGCTTCGCGACATCCTTTTAGATCGCCGCCCTTTCTTTTGGGTTCAGAACATTAACTGGATTTATGGCATTTTGGTGTTGTGTGTGCTTGCGATGCTGTTTATGCGCGCCCGTCACCTTGAGTTCACTGAGCGTGCCATTGTTTGGCCTGATGCGCTTGGGCTGGGCATTTTTACGGCTGGCGGCACTCAGATTGCTATTAATGCCCACATGCCTCCGATTGTGGCTGTGATTCTTGGGGTGTTGAGCGCGGTGTTCGGCGGTGTTCTTCGCGATGTTGTTGTCAACCAGATTCCTCGCGCGTTTAGTGATCACGAGCCTTATTCAATTGTGGCTTTTGCGGGTGCATGGTTGGTTTTGGTTGGTGATTGGCTTGATTGGTCACCGGTGGCGAGCATTGGCCTTTCAGCGGCGATTATTGTTGCTTTGCGCATGCTGGTTTTTTATCGCGGATGGCGACTGCCTGAGTGGAAAGTTTAGGCGCGCAGGTTTGGTTGAGCCGGCTTTAGGTGTTTGGTTGGCCGGCGTTTAGCTTTGGGTGGGCGCCTTGTTAGGCCACTTCGTGGGGAACAAGTTGTGCGACGCGTTGCGGCGTGACGCCTAGTAGCACTGCGATGTCTCGCATGGTGAGGCCTTGTTCGCGCATGCGAAGCACTACGTTTCGAATTTCTGCCGAGGCTTCTTCTTGCAGGCGTGTGGCTTCGATCATTTTGTGTTGTGCGGCTTCAATGTCGCAAATGATGCCTGGCATTTCGGCTTCAACTTTGATGACTACGTCGCAAAGTTCGCTGCCATAGAGTTCGCGCGCGCGGTTTTCGACGAGTTCTTTGGCTTTGTCGAGGCGCTTTGTGATGGTGGTGAAGTTTTCAAGTTGTGGCACAGCGATGAGCCAGTTGTCTCCTTGACGTTCGCATTGAACTTTTAGCTCCATGCTCACCACCTTTCGCGCTGTTGCGCGACACGAAAAAAGTTTGTCTAGCCCCACTTGACTTTTTTTGTCAAGAGGTGCTTTACTTATAAGCGTAAACCTGTTTTTGTCTAAAAACAAGTAACAAAACCCACAACTTAGTCTCGGCAAGGTGCCGAGAAAACATCAAGGAGCAAACATGTCAGCATTCGCAATTGCATCACTAGTAGTGGCCTGGGGCCTAACCGCATTTCTTTCAGTCTCATATTTCAAGGCTGGAATGTTCAAGCTAACCTCACCAATCTCAACTCTTCTCGAAGCTGGCTTCGGCTGGGTTTCAAAGATTCCTGCAGCCGTGGTTCGCCTAATCGCTCTGCTTGAGCTTGCAGGTGTTGTTGGCATCGTTGCTGGCGCAGCAGTTTATGAAATCTCGGGTGGCGAGCAGGTTTGGGCTCAGTTCATCGCAATCGCAGCCGCCATCGGCCTATCACTGACCATGATTGTTGCCATGATCATGCACCAGGTTCGCGGCGAGTCAAAATACACTTTCAAGATGACCAGCATCTTGCTAGTTGCATCAGTTGCACTTTCAGTAGCACTTGCATTGGTTCAGTTCAGCGGCAAGATCTAAAACTTAGTTTTCGCAACACCTCAAAAGAGTCGGGCTCTGGCCCGGCTCTTTTGGTTTAACTATTTAGTTTCAAACCCTGCTCGGTTGGCGGCGCGATTCAAAGTTGCCAGCAAGGCCGGTGCCGTCAGCAAAAGCAAAACGCTGGTTGTCAAGGCACGGCCGGCATCCCACACCAAACCGCCGGTCAGCAGCTCATAGCTCAAAAACCTGCGAAGGTTCTCAAAAAGCCCAGCCCCGGCTAGATAAGAAACACTTGTGCCGGTGCCGGCCAAAAAAGGCCAGTTCCACATGGTCATGAGAGCGCCATAAACAAAAGCCGCCGCAATGCCATAGGCAACAAGTAGGGCGCGCGTCATCCACTGGTATTTTGGGTGTGGCAAAAGTGCAGCACCAATGCCAACAAGACCGGCAGCCATCATTTGAAAAGGCAACCAAGGGCCAACGCCGCCCGAGATTAGGGCCGAAACCAAAATGCTGCCGCTGGCAAGCAAAAACCCAAAACCGGCACCAAAAACATAGGCGCCCAAAATAATCAAAAAGAACGCCGTTTCGATGCCTGAGGTGCCAGCGCCGGCAAGCCGCACAACAGCGTTGAGGGCCGTTAGCACACCAAGAACCGCAAGTTGGCGCGCCGTGATTTGCCCGCTCGAAAACTCAACCAGCACGGTCACAATCATGAGCGGCATGAGCACAATAAAGATGCTCTGCGCCAAGCGAGCTTGGTCGATCGACGCGGTGAGGTTAGCGCCCGCGCCAATCACCAACGGCCAGGTGAACATCAGCAGCGAACCAACGGCAGCAACGGTGATTGTGACGCGCGACACTAAAGACCTCACTTTGCGCCACCAGTCTTTAGGGGCGAGGCGTTTCGGGTCGCCGGCAAAATGAACCGCTGAGCAAGCTGCGAGAGGTTAATCGTTGACGAACCACCAGCTGATTGGCCAACCACCGCGGCGAGCGGGCTGGTCGCACTGCCAACCACCGCGGCGACCGTGCTGTTCGCACTTCCAACCACCGCGGCGACGGCACTTTGCAGCACGCCAGGCGCTCCAAGCACCGCCGAGGCACTGCCATCGTGGGTGATGGCGCCGTCGGCCAAAACCACAACGCGGTCAGCCAGCGCCGCCACAAACTCAACGTCGTGCGAGGCCACCACGATTGTCTTGCCGCTTTGCCGCAAAATCTCAAGCTGAGCAGCCAAACCTCGCTTCGCCACATAGTCCAGGCCGCGTGTGGGTTCATCCAAGAGCAAAATTGGTGCGTCTTTAGCTAGCTGAAGCGCAATCACCAACGCCAATTGTTGCCCTGCAGACAAATCACGCGGATGCTGCCGCGGATCAAGCCTGCCCGCGATTTGACGCAGCAGTTCGGCAGTTGTGCCAGTGCTCAAGTTTGAAAGTCGATCAGACTCGGCTAGCTCTTCGCTCACCGTGTTCAAAAACAGCAAATCTGCAGCCCTTTGGGGCACTAGGGCAATGTGTTCGAGGCGAACTTGGGGTTTCAGCTTTTTGAAGTTTGGTTCAATCGTGCCAGCAACTTTGGCGCTGGTTTCGAGCTCGCCGATAGCTGCCCAAAGCAGGGTGGTTTTGCCCGAACCGTTTGGCCCCATGACCGCCGTGATTTGCCCGGTGGCAAACTCGAGGGTGCAGTTGCTCAGCGCGGCTGCGTTGTGTGCGCTGGCTGATTGCTCATAGCTGACGGTGAGGTTTTCAGTGGCCAAGGCAGTTTGAGTGGCCAAGCCAGTTTGCGTTGCCAATGCCGTTTGGTTCGATTGCTGTTGCTCAGCCGGTTCAAGCTTTTGTTCACGGGTTGGCAGCGGGTTAGCCTGCCACCGTTTCTGAGCGTCGGCGATGCTGATTGCGGTGGGGTGCCAGCCGCAAAGCGCGCTCAACTCGACCACAGTTGGCACCATGCGGTGGTTTTTGAACAGCGTGTCGAGGTTTTCGCCGCGCAGCGGCCCCTGAGTGGCGGTGCCGTCGCCGTGCACCACGGTGAGGGTGTCGGCGATTTCGAGCAGTTTTTCGATGCGGTGCTCGGCAAGCAGCACCGTGAGGTTTTGCGTTTTGGTGAGCTCGCGCAGCGTTTCAACAATGTCGACGGTTGCGCTGATGTCGAGTGCTGAGGTGGGTTCGTCGAGCAGCAGGGCGCCGGCGCCGGCCGCTAGCGCTGCGGCAATCGCAACTCGTTGCTGCTGCCCGCCGCTGAGGGCGGTGAGGCGTCGGCTCAGCAAGCCGCTAATGCCGAGCATTTTGGCCAACTCGGTGACCCGCGAGAACATAAAGTCTTGAGGTTTGCCCAGCTGCTCGAGGCTGTAGGCGATTTCTTGGTCAACAGTTTCGGCAACAAAAGCGCCTTCGGGCTGTTGGTTAACATAGCCAACCTGCTGAGCCAGCTGGTGCGGTGCCCAGCCCGTAACATCAACTTCGCTGATGAAAATTTTGCCGCCGAGAGTGCCGCCGGTGAAGTGCGGCGCGAGCCCGTTAATGGTTTTGAGCAGCGTTGATTTGCCACTGCCGGTTGACCCGCAAAGCAGCGCAAATTCGCCTTGGGAATATTCCAAGTTGATGCGGGTCAAAACCGGATCGGTTTCGGCGTTGAATCTAAAACTCAAGTTTTGCAATCTAATCACGCTGCGTTCACCACCCAACCAATGTGCCCCCACCATGCGACGACAACCAACGAGGCAGCGACCAAAAGCAGCGCGAGGTCGGTGGGTGTGAACTTTGCCTTGTTATAAATGCTGCGTTGACCGCGCGTCTGGCTCAGACGCAAGCCGCTACCTAGGCTGATGGCCCCAAGGGTTAAGAGCATCCAGGTTAACCAACCGTTAGCGGCGTCGGCGAGCAGGCTATAAGAACCAATGCCGATCAGCGCAACGGCAAGCAGACTTGAACCGCGAGCCAGGCGAGGGTGGCGGTTGGCGGTTGTGCGCCCAAAACCGCGCGAGTCAAGGCTTGCGGCGAGTGCAAGCGAGCGTTCAAGAGTGTCTTCGAGCACAGGAATCACCAAGCTCGGCAGCGCAGCCAAACCTGCCGAACGGCCGCGCAACCGCCTGGCTCTGCGCACCCGCTGCAGGCTGTCGATCAGCTGCGGGGCCAGGTTTAGCGCGACCGAAATTGTGCTGGCGATTTCAAAAAGCGCGCCGGGCATCGTCTTGAGCAGTTGGCGCGGGCTTGCCAAAATATTGGCCATTGAAATAGCGAGGATAATCGCAGCCAAACGCATGCCATCGACAGCGCCGGCACTTAGGTTTTGCGCGCTCACCGGCCCGAGCAACTCAAGTTTGCCCAAGCCAAGGTTGAGCGCAAGGCGTGGCAGCTCAAGCAGCACAACATCGCTGGGGTTATAGCCGAGGTTGAAAACCACTCTGAACAGAATGCGAATCGCAAACACCACGCCTGCCAGCTGAACATAAAAGCGCAGCGAGCGCAGGTTCTGCGTGCGTGCCTCGCGGCTGGCGCTGCCAGCGCCACTCGAGCCTATTGTGACCGCAACGATTGCTACCACGCTGAACACCGCAACCGCAGCAAGCAGCCAAAAGTTAGCGCTGGCGGTGCACAAGATCACGAGTGCAATCGCCAACCACCACCAGGTGGCCGGGTTTAGGGTGCGCAACTAAACGCCTTTGGCGAAACGCTCGGTTGCAGCTTGCTCGCGGTTGCGCCGGCAGAGTTGCCCCGAACAAATAACCAGCCTTCGACCGAGCCGCAATCTGGTTTGTGGTCGGCGGCGCCGGTCATGCTGAACTGCCACCTGCCAGCCTTGCCAGCACCAGACGACCCAGCACCAGATGACCCAGCCTGCGAATAAAAGTATGCCCAGTGGCCCTGCGCATAGGTTGGTGTGCTGGTGCAAGGTTGCTCGGCAACAGTAGGGTAACCGTCGATTCTGCAAACGAACCCAACCGCATACTCAGTGGTGCCGGCAACGGCCACGCCGGTTGCGGCAAAGAGTTGCCATCCGCTCAATAAATTGCTCACCGAGCTTTTTGCCGAGTTGAAGTTAGCCGCACATTTGACCAAAGGTTCTCGGCCAGAGTCGGCGCCAAAATCGACAACCAGCGAAACGCCCTCATGGGCCTGAGTGCACTGGCCATTGGTTACACCTAAAGAAGCCGAGGTGTTAGGCTGCGAATTCGTCGCGGGCACAACTCGCACCAAACCAACCACAGCAACGAGCAAAATCAGCCCGATGAGCACTGGTCGCAACGAAATTCGCATTTGCCTAACCCTCTATAACCTTCAGATTTCTAACGCAAGCCTATTTGCCTGCAAGCAGTGAAACATAGGTCTTGCCAATCAGCGGCAAATAACCCTGCGCGGTCACATAACGGTCGCCCACACCAAGTGCCCAAGGCGCTTCGATGCCACCGTCGCTTTGAAGGTGTGAACGCAACCACGCCACATAGGTCGCAGTGTTTTGCCCAGCTGCCTGAAGGCCCATGATTGCATAGGCTGTGCCGTTAGGGTCAACATCGCCCCACGCCTCAAAGTGGTTGCCACCAACAGTTGCGGCTTTCAAAAAAGCCACAGCCTTGGCCACAACGGCGTTGCGCTTTAGGCTGCCAGCTTTGTTTGAAAGCGGCACAGCCTTTAGTGCCTGAATCGAAATTGCAGTCACATCGGTGCCGCCAACGGTCAACGTCGGGTCATAGTTGAAACCGCCATCGGTGTGCTGCAGTTTCAGCAGGGCAGTTGCGACTCGGCGGGCAGCCGCAAGGTCGCCGTGGGCGCGCAAGCCAAGCACCACCCAAGCAATGTCTTGAGCATTGCCCTTCGAAGCAGCAACTGCGCCGTCGGCCGCAATCTGATCGGCCAGAGCATCAACCACAGCTTTTTGAAAACTGCTGTTGCGCGCCTTCAAAACTTTGCTGGCATAAAGAAATTTTCCAGCCAAACCAGGCTTCAAAACCTGGGTCGAAGGGTCAACCAGGTATCCGGGTTTCAAAGAACTGCCAAAGATACGGTTCGACAACGTGAACTCGTTGCGAATCGCTGGGCTCAAGCCAGCCGCGGTAACCCCAGCGCCAGCAAGTTGAATAAATGACTCAAGGGCAAAGCCCGTGGTCATGCGATTTTGAATATCTGCATCGCTAAACGCAGTTTTCAAATAAGAGACAGTTGCCGGCAGTTGCGGCGTTTGGTTTGCAGCGTGAACCGCGCCAACACCAGTGCCCAAAACGAGCAAAGCGCTCAGGCTAACGGCAGTGATAGTTGTTGCGATATTGCGCAACCCAGATTTAGCTTCGAACATTCGAAACCCTTTCGCTAAGTGCGATCTGAGTGCGAAGGCGAATGCAGATAAACAAAAAACCCTTGCAACAATGGCAAGGGTTCGTCGAATAGGTTCATTCGACTCCACCCGTAGACCTCGACGGTATTTTTGGAGTCAATCACCTCTAAGTTGGCATTCCGACTTTCAAACTTTGCAGCGCAGAGGCAAACCTCAAAACTGCCAAGCCTGATTCACGGTTGCGGGTCAGCACCAGAATCTCACTGGGTTTTCCCAACCAAAAGGCAAAAGCTACATTCTTATGTGAATGCCTAACCAATCTAGCAGTGCAAAACCTACGAAACTAACAACGTCGAGCAAAAAGTGTGCAAAAACCAAAACCTGGAGCCGACCAAACTTTTTATAAAGCCAACCAAAAACAACACCCATCACCAAGTTGCCAACAAAACCACCAAAGCCCTGATACAGGTGATAAGAGCCGCGAATCAACGCGCTCACCAAAATCTGCCGGCGCGCAGACCAACCCATCGCGTCAAACCGGTTAAAGAGATAACCCACCATGATGAACTCTTCGAGCAGCGCGGCACGCGCAGCGGCCAACAGCAACATCGGCACAGCCCACCAGTAGCCCGGCAAATCACTCGGCACAACTTGAGCCGAAAGCCCCAAAGCTCGAGCGCCAAAATACAAACCAAGCCCCGGCACACCAATAGCGGCAGCCAAACCAAACCCGGCCGCGAAATCACGAAGGCGCAGGGGAGTGCGCCATCCCAGTGCATTAAACGCCCGCGAACCGGCACGTTGCCACACCAAATAAACCACAAGCGCCACCGGCGCCAAACCAAGCACGAAGCCAACAAACTGATAGCTAAAGTCAAGCCACTCGCGCGGCGAAGCACTCGGGTTTATGTGCTGAACAGCGCCTGCCAAACCCTGAGGTGCGCTCAGGCTATCGAGAAGTGAAAGCACCGAATAAACTGCCGAAGCGCCCAAGCTCAAAGCCAAAACGATCGTTAGCTCAACGCCTAAACGGTTGCGAGGGGCGGCGTCGTTCACTTTTGAAAAGCCCGCCACTTGTTAAACACTTCGCGCGCCACCTTGTTGTCGCGCCCAGTCACCGCCCAAACCGTGAATCGCTTGTCGTGGTGCAACAAAATCAAGCCGAAGCGACCATCAACGGCTTGAATGTCAGCAAAATCGCAGCGAGTCTCGCGCAGCGGGTTTTGCACCCAAATGCCTGAGTCATCGATGCTGACAGTTGGGCGCCAAAACAGCAACCAGGCAACAGCAGAGATAAACAAAAGGGCAATCAGAACACCCCAACCAACCTTTGGCGAAGCCAAATTGGTGACGATGGTCACCGCAGCCAACAGCCACACCAAAACAGCGATTATCGAATTTGAACGCGAACGAAACTTTTTTGAGGCCATTGGGTTATTTTGTCAGATAAAACTTAGGCGCAAGGCAATGCTCAGCCAAGACGGGTAACCTAGAAGCAACAGTTTGAAAGGCAACGATTTGAAGCGTTTGTTGAGTTTGGCAATGGCGGGGGCGCTAGTCGCAGGCCTAACTGCATGTTCGAGCAGCTCAAGTTTGGTGCCCGGTTCGCAGTTGGTGATTGGCGAAAGCTATGTAGCCTCATCGATCAACTCTGACGTTGCCTCATCGGCTGCCAGCGAAGCGGTGAACGCCGAGATCGCAAACCTCACCACAGCTTCTTTTTATTCGGTAGACAGCACCGGCGCTCTTGCCCCGAACCTCGACTTTGGCACTGTCGAAGTGGTTTCGCAAAAACCTTTCACAGTGAAATACCTACTCACCGACAAAGCCGTTTTTAGCGACGGCCAAAAAGTTTCTGCAGCAGACCTGCTGCTTTCTTGGGCGGCGGCCACCAACCAGGGCGGCGCAAACTTTCGTTCGGCGCGCCTGGGCAACGGCCTAAGTCAAACTGTTGGTGTGCCAAAGATTGGCGATGGCAATAAGAGCCTGACGATCACCTTTAGTCGCCCTGTTGCCGACTATAAAACAGCAATCAAAGTTGCAGTGCCAGCTCACACGCTGGCTCAACTGGCCTTCGCCGGCGATAACCTCGAAGCTTCGCAGGCAGACGCTCGAGTGGTTTCTGCCATTCAAAATTTGCAATCAACCGACCTTGCCGCCCTGGCTAAGGCTTATCGTTTTGGGTATCAGCTCAAAGCTGATTTCAAGTTCACGCCGCAACGCGCAGTTGCTAGCGGCGCTTATGTAATCACCGACGCTAGCTCGGCAGGCGTGACCCTAAAGGCCAACAGCAAGAATGGTGCCATGGCACCTGCTCGCGCCGAAACGGTCAAACTGGTCTTTTATAGCAGCGCACTTTCAATGGTTGCCGACCTCAAAGCCGGCAAACTCGACCTAGCCACTCTGGCACCAAGTTCAACCGAGTCAAACTCGAGCATTGCCGATGCCCTTAAAGCTGGTGGCTCGTCTGTTTCTGCTTCACTTCAAGCAACCAACACTGTTGAGGCCCTCGTTTTCAACCAAAACCCGGGCAGCAGTTTTGCTGCCAGCAGCTTTGGCATAGCCACCAAACCGGCTGCGATTGCCAAAGCCCTGAGTGCGCGCACCGCGTTTATGAACCTGGTTTCAACCTCAAAGGTGCAAACCCTCGTGGGCGCCACCCAAACCATTCAAGATGCAAAATCTTTTGTGTTTGAACCGTCGTCAAGTTTCTATCAGGCAACAATTCAAGACAGCGGAGTTTTGGCATACCAGTTTGCCGACGACCAAAAGGCCTACAACACGATTCACAAACTTGGTTCTCGCGTGGCAGTTAGAGTGCTGTTTGACACCGACAACCCTCGAGCTCAAATCGAATATTCGGTGCTGGCCGAAAAAGCCTCGCAGGTTGGCTTTGGCTTAGAAAACGTTGGGGTCAGCGACCCTACGCCGGCTTTGGTCAGCGGTGAATACGATGTTTTTCTTGCGCCAACTCAGCTAATTGGCTCGCCGACTCTAAGCCTCGAAGAAGCTTTTGGCAAGAACTCACCAACTGCAAACGACACTGCCGTGCAGGGCCTGCTGAGCGAATTTGCTACTGCAACCGACGCCGTATCTCAGGCAGCAGCTCTCAAAAAACTCGATGCCTCTCTGATTGCCAGTGGTTATGGTTTGCCGCTTTATCAGTTGCCGTTGACTGTTGCCAGCTCAAAGAAATTGGCAAAAACCCCTGATCTGGTGGGTGGCTCGAGCTTAACGGCGGGTTACGCCACTTGGAATCTCGCTGCCAAATAGTGGCTTTTAGCTGCCTTCAAGCTAGACTTGAAGAGCAGTGTGGCTGATATATGCCCTGCGCAATCTAGTTGAACGGTGTGATTGCTTTTTGCACGCCCGCTTCAAAAAATCAAGAGGATGAATTATGGCTCTCGCTAAGCGTGAGGAACTTCGTAACGTCGCTATTGTGGCGCACGTTGACCACGGCAAAACCACTTTGGTTGACGCCATGTTGAAACAAACAAACTCGTTCGACTCGCACGCAGCTGTTGCTGAGCGCGCGATGGACTCAGGTGAACTTGAGCGCGAAAAGGGTATTACCATTTTGGCCAAGAACACCGCTGTTGCCTATGCAGGCCCTGCAGCTGGTGGCAAGAACATCACCATCAACGTGATCGACACCCCAGGCCACGCCGACTTCGGTGGCGAGGTTGAGCGCGGTCTTTCAATGGTTGACGGCGTTGTGCTTTTGGTTGACGCATCTGAAGGCCCGCTGCCTCAGACCCGCTTCGTGCTTCGCAAGGCTCTAGAAGCCAAGTTGCCAGTGATCTTGCTGGTTAACAAGACCGACCGCCCTGACGCTCGCATTGACGAAGTTGTTGAAGAAACCCACGACTTGCTGCTAGGCATCGCCAGCGACCTTCACGACACTGTGCCAGACCTAGACGTTGACGCTCTTCTCGAGTTGCCTGTTATTTATGCCTCAGGCCGTGCCGGTCGCGCATCGCTGAACAAGCCTGCCGACGGCACCCTTCCAGACAGCGAAGACCTAGAGCCACTGTTCGGCGCAATCTTGAAGCACATTCCTGCTCCAAGCTACGACGACGAAGCACCGCTTCAGGCTCACGTAACCAACCTTGACTCGTCACCATTCTTGGGTCGCTTGGCTTTGCTTCGCATCTTCAACGGCACGCTGCGCAAGGGTCAGACCGTGGCTTGGGTTCGTCAAGACGGAACCACCCAAAACGTTCGCATCAGCGAACTGCTTGCAACCAAGGCGCTAGACCGCTACCCAACCGAAGAAGCCAACCCTGGTGACATCGTGGCGGTTGCCGGCATCGAAGACATCACCATCGGTGAAACTTTGGCCGACCCGAACGATGTTCGCCCGTTGCCACTAATCACCGTTGATGACCCTGCAATCTCGATGACCATTGGTATCAACACCTCGCCAATGGCTGGTCGTGTTAAAGGCGCTAAAGTCACCGCGCGTTTGGTGAAAGACCGTCTAGACCGCGAACTTATCGGTAACGTGTCGATCAAGGTTTTGCCAACCGAGCGCCCAGACGCTTGGGAGGTTCAAGGCCGTGGCGAGCTTGCTCTAGCAATTTTGGTTGAGCAGATGCGTCGCGAAGGCTATGAGCTAACCGTTGGCAAGCCTCAGGTTGTTACCAAGCGCATCGACGGCAAGCTGTGCGAGCCGGTCGAAGACCTAACCGTTGACGTGCCAGAAGAATTCTTGGGCCCAATCACACAGTTGCTTGCAGCTCGCAAGGGTCTTATGAGCAACATGGTTAACAACGGCACCGGATGGGTTCGCATGGAGTTCCGTGTGCCATCACGTGGCCTAATCGGTTTCAGAACTGAATTCTTGACCACAACCAAGGGCACCGGCATTGCCAACGCCATCTCGGCTGGTTATGAGCCTTGGTTCGGCGAGATTGTCACCCGCAACAACGGCTCGATGGTCGCTGACCGCGCCGGTGTTGCCACACCATTTGCCATGGTTGCTCTGCAAGAGCGCGGTTCGTTCTTTGTTGAGCCAACCTCAGAGGTTTATGCGGGCATGGTTGTGGGCGAAAACTCACGCGCTGACGACATGGAAGTAAACATCACCAAAGAGAAGAAGCTCACCAACATGCGTGCTTCAAGCTCTGACGAGTTTCAGTCGCTAACCCCACCGCGCAAGCTTTCACTTGAAGAATGCCTCGAGTTCGCTCGTGAAGACGAGTGTGTTGAGGTTACCCCAGAAGCAACCCGCATTCGCAAGGTTGAGCTAGACCCAACCATTCGCGCACGCCTCGTTTCGCAGCGCAAGCGCGCCAACGAGAAATAAGCCACAACTCAGGTGGGCTCAACCCCACTTGAGTGGCGCCTAACCCGCGCTAACAAAAATGCACCCCAGCGATGGGGTGCATTTTTGTTTTTGCCGAACGCATCCGCTTATTTAAGCTCTTTCAACCAACCGGTGAAGTTTTCAATGCGCATGGCGACCCAAATGATCAGCCCAGCCAATGCAATCAGGGTGAACACGATGCCCAAGCCGCCACCTTCTGTGAATGCATAAGGCAACACAGCTGTGAGCACGCCGAAGAAGCCAGGATAAAACAGGCCAGAAATGCGGCGAATCGCACCAATCGACAAGAATCCGGTTGAAACGCTGACCAGCACTGCAAAGCGCACCCAGTCGCTTGACTGGGCGCCATGGCCTAGTGCACCCCAAACGTCAATTAGCATTGGCGCCAACGAAACCACTGCCGGAATACCCCAGATAACAATCGAATTGATGCGAATGTGAACCGCGCGCTTGAGAATGGTTTGAAGCACAAACACGGTGATGGCGATCAGCAAACCGCGAAGCTCACCAACGGTAGCCTGACCATAATCTCTGAATAGGTTCTCAATGCCAAACCACAGCGCCGGCACAAACTCGAGCATCACGGTGGCAACCGAGGCATAAACCAAGCCTTTGTTTCCTGCGCGCATGCCTGTCAGCATGACAACGGTGCCAACAACTGCCAAACCAACCAGGCGAACGATGCCTTCGCTAGCCATGCTGTTCCATGGTTGTGAAATCTCGTTGGTGATGAAGGTATAAAACACTGAAGGCAAAAGCAACATTGCGGTTGGAGCACCCCAACTAACCAGAGTGCCTTTGAACGTGCCACCGATTCGGCGGTATGCGAATGCCGCAAATACTAGCGTGCCGGCAGCTGTCACCGAAGCGCCTTCAGGGCCGGTGAACCAGTGCCAAACACTGCTCACCGTGGCACCAAACACGAATGAGGCTAATAGGCTAACTGCGGTTGACACAAGCAACATGAAGTTGAGCTTTGAGGCTAGCGTTTGCCAGAAGAGCCCAACGGCTAGCACTGCGAGGTATACCAACAGGGTGGCTTGCTCACTACCGAGCGCATTGCTGAAGTTGAATGCTGACACGATCAGGTTGAAGCCGGTGAAAGCCGTGACCGCAGCAGCACTAAGCACAGCCAAATAGCCGCCCTTTGTTAGCTTGTCGCCAATCCAAACTGATGCACCGAGTGCTAGCAGCGTTGCAGCCAGGTAGGTGAGCCAGTTAACGTCGACCTTAACGTTGTGCCAGCTCACGAGGCTTGTTGTTGCAATCGAAGACACCAAAACCGTTGCAGGCAAAGTGAAAATCCACGCCGTTGAAATCGCCTTCAACTTACCTAGCAATGCAGTGACCGCTGCGAATGCAACTAAACCAAAAGCTAGGTGCCAGATGGCGATTCCTGAGTCATTGTTTTGACCAATCGCACTTGCAAGGCTCCAAACTGATGCAAATAGTGGCGCGGCGGCAACGTATGCGCTGATTTTCGACTTTTTGATAAGCCCATCAGCCAAGAGCAGCACTGCAGGAACTGCGAGAATGATTGCCCAGAACCAGTAGTCGCTAAAGCGGCTGGTGCCATTGCTTGTGCCAACGATCCAAACGATCAAGCCTGAGGTCAAAACCGCAACGTGAAGTTCGCTCTTGCGAGCGATCCAGCGCCAAACGAATAGTGCTGCCAAGGTTGCGCCAGCAAGCATCAGGTGAGACAGTGGCCAAGCAGCCATGCGTGCGTCTGATGAATAGTAGGTTCCAACGATGTTTTCGGCGGGGAACCCAAGCAAAAACACGTTAATCGCGTTGAAAACGGTCGCGACCAGCAGAACAGCGGTCTTGAGATTAACGCCCATCGCTTTGCCGATTGAACTGCGGTTGATGACTGCAAACCACCCCAACATCGCAAAGAAGGCAGCGTATGACGCATAGACATCGCTGCCGTCAAACGGCGTGAATAGGTTTGGTGCGGCTGAATCTGAGTTGCGGGTGATGTCAGGCAAGCCGCGAGTTAGCCAATCAATCGTGGTCCATGCGGTAACAATCACAACATTGCCGGCGAAGAACGACGCAACTGCGTGCGTTTTTGGCATGCTGGTGCGGCCGTTGATGAGCAACAGCACTGTGCTCGCTACCAGAACCAACTGCAACAAAGGCAAGTTGTAACCGTCTGCGACTGAAGTCACAGCGTCGAAGCTGGCCAAGGCCAAGGTAATGAGACCAGTGACGTTTAGCACGTGGTTGCGACTTTCATCGGCGCGAACAGCTTTTATAGTGCGCAATAGAAGCACTAATGCTGCGAGGGCCAACAAAGTAGCAACATTCAGGTTTCGGTTCGAAGTGAACGCAGCTATTGCCTGGGCGTCGTAGCCGTGATTCTGAACGACACCTCTAGTGATCTCATAGGCCAACGCGGTCAAACCAAAGCCGCCCACGCCGACGCCAACTTTGAAGCGCACACTTGCTTCAGCGCGAACTCGCATGATTAGCAGGTGAAGGTATGTGAGAACTGCGAATGGAACCAGGAACCAAATAGCGTGAACGTAGTCGGCGGTCTTCAGGCCAGTGTTTTCGAAGTTCATCATGGCCTCGCCAAGGGCGATGCTAAAAATGGTTGAAAGAGCATACGAGCTGGTGATCGCCCAGACTGCGCGGCGCAGGTATCCATAAGTCAGGATTACGAGCATGACTGCGAAGGTGTAGGCCGTGACTGTAACAAAGATGTGCTCGTGTTGCGAAACCGCGATCGAATAGACAAAGCCGATGCCTAGATAGAGCGCAGCCTGGCCAGTTAGCGTAACGCCAGTTTTGAGCGTTAGCACCGAGTCATTTTTGGTTGCAAAGCCAAGGTTTGGCACAACTAGAAGCGCACCAGCAAACAACACCAAAACCAAGAGCATTGGCCAATATAAGGTTGCGTCGATGCTCTTGCCAGCCGAGTCGTTTATTTGAGTTAGCGCGCCAGGCAATGCAATCAAAACGGCAGCCACGTTAGCGGCAATGCCGATGCTGCGCACGACCGGGTTGTCACCTTGATTGGCGCGGTCATTGATAAACGCGTTAGCGATTGTGAAGCCGTTGACGATGAATAACCCAATGGTGATGGCAACAGCAGCGCCGGTGATGGTTGCCAAGCCACCTTCGGTGCGAGCGCCGCCAAAGCTGAGCAAGGCAGAAGTTGCAACCAAGAGCGCGGCGGGAATCTGCAGCGACGTGGTCTTGAACATGAAGTTGTGAACCAGCAAGGTGGCGGCGATCAGACCGGCATAAATCGAGCCGATTGCGAAATCAGAAGCCTCGTTGAAGCCACCGTTGTAGAGAGCGTAACCAAACCAAACCAACCATATAAAGAATGCCGAAATGTTAGCGGCAAAAGCGAATGCGGTGTTCTGGCGAACCCAAGGCAAAACTCTGGTTGCAAAAAGCAAGGCGGTGCCGATGGCCCAAACCAAAATGGCGATGCCAACGTTCGAGGCGCTGAACTGGCCGGCTGCGCCAAGCGAGGTGGTGACAACGCCAAGGCCTAGCGAAGAGAGACCCGTCAACCAAGCGCCGCGGCGAATCGCCATCGGCACTTCTTCGCGCTGCGTGAATCGTGTTCCCACAGTTTCAATACCGATGCTGAGGCCGATCCAGACCACGCCAAGCACCAACAGGCCAGTGCCATCAAAAGCGCGACCGCCGATAAAGTTCATCAGGTTGGTCAAAACGTGGGCTGCCATAACGCCCAAGAGGCCAATCAGGCTGGCGCGGTTTGCGCGATTGAGGTTGGTGCGCTCCTTGTGCGCCTGAACCAGCTCATAATAGGCGCGGCGATCGGCTTCAGGAGCGCCGATAAGCTTCTTGACGCCCGCTTCATCGGGCAGTTCATCAAGCTTTAGGCGACTTGCCGCGCCAGCTACAACGACTAGCACCATGGTCAGGCTTGGGGTTAGAAGCTGCCAGCCCAGGCTGAGCGATGGGTTGCTGCCAACCAAAACGGTCTGCTGATATGTGAGGTTGAAAATTACGCCGCCAGCTGCGAAAAGCACAGCGGTTGGGTTGAGCCAAGCGGCAACTTTAAACAGGTATCCCGGCACTATCGTCAAGATTGCCAAAATAATCGGGATAAGCGCCATGTATGGATAGTTGTGCCAGCTGTCGGCCGCCACCCACGCTTTTTGGGTGCCGTAAACATTGTTGTCTGCTAGAGCAAACAGAGCTATCAGTGCAAGAACGCTTGATGTTGAGGCTAATACGTTAGCCAAAACGCGCGACAGACGCTTGGCGCGCACCGCCACAACGCCGAGGCCGATAATCACAACCGCTGAAACCGGAACCTGAATGTCGGCAGAGATTTTGTTGGCAACGCCCCATCCGATGTATGAAAGGTAGGCTGCCATAACCATGACCACCGAAATGATGAAGAGGCCAATCTGCTTGCGGTTTTCGCTAGCTGCAATGCCGCGCGGGCGCTCGGGCACTTTAGGTGTTGGTGGCACGTAGGCCGGGCGTGACGCAGCCGATGCTGTGGTCGTTGATGCGGCGGTAGTTGAAGTCGATGCAGCCGAGTAGGCTGCTTGCGGCACTGCCGGCGCGATGGTGCGAATGGTTGGTTGGTTGTTCGTTGCTGTTGAAGCTGGGGCAGAAGATGGGGCAGAAGGTGCAACGGCCGCCCCGCCTTCGGCTGATCTGAAAGTGGTTGCAACGGCCTTGATGAATCGCTTGACTCCGGCGGCCTCACCCTTGGCGCTAACGCGCGCAACTTCGGCCTGCAAAAAGCGAACGTCGTCTTGGGCTACTTCTAGGCGGTTTTTTGCGCTTTCAAGGTCAACCAATAGCGAATAGTTAAACCAATTGCCGCAGGGGCATTGCACCCACTGGGCTGTTCGAATCGTTTCAAGGTCAATGAAGTGTTCGCAGATTGGTGAGAAGAATCCGCCGTCATCGATATAAGACATGTTGCCCCTATGCGTCTTAGCTTGCCGTGTCGACCCTGTTTAGGCCCAACATATTCATAAAGCTAGCCGAAAACGCACCCGCGTTGGGGGCAGATAGCCTAAAAAGGCTACATGTTACTTGGTAACGATTTGCTTGCGAGGTTTTAGATATAGCCAGCCGACAATCGCTACAAAACCAATCCAGGCGATGGTTTGAAGCATGGTCGGTGCTGTGAGAAAACCGAAAGCACCGCGAAGCACAACTTCTATTACAGAACCGTCAACGATAATGTTCGACACGTTGTAGCTCGGTGTGGTCAAGAAGGTGATTACGCCAGATTCTGTGAACTCGCCCAAAGCATAGGCAAAAATGCCTGCGGCCAGAATCACCAGGTAGGCACCGGTGAATTTGAAGAATAGGTGAAGTTTGATTTTGACTGAGCCGCGATACATCAAATAGCCGAGCACTGCCGCCGAGGTTAGACCTAGAATTGCACCCCAAATCGATGATTGGTCGCTGCCGGTTGCTTTGGCGGTGCTCCACAGCGAAATCGAAGTTTCGATACCTTCGCGAATCACCGAAAGAAAAGCAACGCCTACCAAACCGAGCGAGCTGCCTGCGATTGCTTTGTCAACACCGGTTTGAATGTGACCGGCGAGTTCTCGTGAGTGTTTCGCCATCCAAAAGATCATCCACGTAATAAAAACCACGGCTATAAGCGATGCAGTGCCGGTGATGTTTTCTTCGATGTGTGCTGGCAGGCCTTGAAGGCTCATGCTTAGCAGCAGACCTAAAACGATTGAGGTGATGATGGCCAGAAGAACGCCCGACATCATGGTGCGAATGCGTTTGGCTTCGCCGATTTTTTTGAGATAACTGGCAAGAATGCCAATGATCAAAGCTGCTTCGATGCCTTCGCGAATGCCGATTAGATAGCTGCCTAGCACGGTGTTCTTTGCCTCTCGATTGGGTTGCATTCAACAGTCTAAGTTAGGTTACCCTAACCTAACAAGGGCTCGCGCAAAACTTGTTTGATTTCGCCTAAAGTTGAGACATGGCAAAACCAGCTTTTAACTACCGTCGCGTGCTGCTAGTTCACGCACACCCCGACGATGAGAGTCTTTCGACTGGCCACGTGATCGCCGACCGCATCGCTGCCGGTGCCGACGTCATGGTGCTAACTCTCACCCGTGGCGAGCGTGGCAAAATGAAGCTGGTTGAGCTTCAGGCCCTTGAAGGCAACCTCGCTGCCATGGGTGCCTTTAGATCAAACGAGCTGGTTAACGCCCTCAAAGAATTCAGCACTCCAGAACTCAAAGTTCAACACCGCTTCGCTGGCACACGTGCTTATTTAGACTCTGGCATGCGAATCAACGCCTTTGGCAAACCGGGCAAGCCAAAAGACCTCGACGAAATGGCGCTTGCCGCCGTGACCCCTTCGGTAATCGCCGACGAGGTTATCAAAGCCATCAAAGATTTTCGACCAGAAGCGGTTGTTACCTATAACCGCAACGGTGGTTATGGTCACCCCGACCACAAAGCTGCTTTTGAAGGCACGGCGCTGGCGCTGCGAAAAGTTGCCAAAGCCAACAACGGTCGAGCTCCAAAGTTTTGGGTTGTTGCCGAGCCAGGCGAACGTTTTGACGTGACCATTGGCAACGAGGCCACTACCGAGGTGCGCAAAGCTGCCATCAGTGCTCACGCCAGTCAGGTTATTCTCACCTCAGAAACTTTTGCGGTTGTGCCCAGCCAAGAGCACCGTTTTGATGCGCCTGATCGCCTGCGCTTGATTCGTCGCCCTTCAGCTTGGTTGCCTGCTCGCAAAATTTTGATGGGCCTTTGGGGCCTGCCGTTAGGTGTGTTGCTTGCTGTTGCCGGCACCATGCTTCACCGCATTCACACCAGCGGCGTTGAACAAACCCCCGTCGGTTTGATTGTTGCGCTGATCATGACGGGTTCGCTGGGTTTGGGCTTGCGCCTGCTGCGCAGCAGCCTTGGTGCGCTCTATTTGATGACTCTCGGCTTTTATGTGACCATCTGGTATTTCGCCAACGGTCGCCCGGGCGGTCAGCTGATTTCTGGCGATGGTCTTGGCAACTGGTGGTCTTATGGGTCAATTGTTTTGTTGGCTGTAATCATCTTGTTTCCGCGCCTGCGCCCAAAGACCTGGAGCAAGAATGCTTCGGGTCACAGATAGCCCCAAAGTCGCTAACGCCCGCCCCGTTTTGTTGACATAAAATAGTCAAAGATTTAGCAAAGGACAAACCCTCGTGACTTATGTAATCGCACTGCCTTGTGTAGACGTCAAAGACAAAGCTTGCATCGACGAATGCCCGGTTGACTGCATTTATGAGAGCGACCGCATGCTTTATATTCACCCTGACGAGTGTGTTGACTGTGGCGCTTGCGAGCCGGTTTGCCCTGTTGAGGCAATTTATTACGAGGATGACCTACCGGCCCAATGGTCTGACTATTACAAGGCCAACGTTGAGTTTTTTGAGACCATTGGTTCACCTGGTGGTGCTGCCAAGGTTGGTCTAATCGCGGGTGGCGACCACGCTGTGATTACTGCTTTGCCACTTCAGGCTTAGTAGCGGCTGGTTTCGCTTGTTTGATCGACTGCCCGAGTATCCGTGGCAACAGCTAAAGCCTTTTGCGGCTAAAGCAGCTTTGCACACTCACGGTGCAGTTGATTTGTCGATTGGTTCGCCAGTTGACCCAACCCCTTTTGTGATTCAACAGGCTCTCGACAATGCGTCGAACGCGCCTGGTTATCCTTCTACGGCCGGCACACCTGAGTTTCGAAAGGCCGTTGTCGACTGGTTTGCTCGCCGTCGAAATGTTCCTGGCCTAAACGCCAACCAGGTGATGCCAACGATTGGTTCTAAAGAGTTCATCAGCTGGCTGCCGCTCATGCTTGGTCTTGGTGCTGGCGATGTTGTGGTGCAACCAGAGGCTGCCTACACCGCCTATGCTGTGGGCGCAGCGCTGTGCGGTGCCGAGATTGTTTCACAAGACGACCCAGCGCTTTGGCCCGACAATGCCAAACTGATTTGGCTGAATTCACCCGGCAACCCCGATGGCAAAGTTCTTGATGTTGAGTTTTTGAAAACTGCCGTTGCTCGTGCGCGCGAAATCGGCGCACTGCTTGCCAGCGACGAATGCTATGCCGAACTCGGCTGGTCGGGCAAGTGGGCGACCGAGGTTATTCCTAGCATTCTCGACCCGCGAGTTATTGGCGCCGACATGAGTGGCGTGCTCGCGGTTTATTCGCTGAGCAAGCAGTCGAACCTCGCCGGTTATCGCGCAGCTTTTGCGGTTGGCGAAGAGTCACTCGTGAAGGCCATCGTCAACCTGCGCATGCACTCTGGCATGATCACCCCTTGGCCGGTGCAGCAGGCAATGACCGTTGCTCTTGGCGACGACGACCACGTAGACCACCAGCGTGAGCTTTATCGCGCTCGCCGCGATGTGCTGTTGCCAGCGGTGCGTGACTATGGGTTTGAAGTCAGCCACAGTGAGGCCGGCCTCTATCTTTGGGCAACGCTTGGCGAAGACTGCTGGGCCACCGTTGACCGCATGGCCGAGCTCGGAATCGTGGTTGTGCCAGGCAGTTTCTATGGAGACCCAAAGAGCCAACACGTTCGTTTTTCAATCACAGCAACCGATGCAGCTATTGCCGAAGGCGCAGCACGCCTGCGTAATGCCATAGGCTAGAAACACCCCGAAAGAACCCTCAGGAGCCACCATGACCTCCAACGAAACTGTAACCATCAGCTATGGCGACAAAACCGCCGAGATGCCTGTGTTGCAAAGCGTTGACGGCCCTTCAGCCGTAGACACTTCTAAGTTGCTAGCCAACATCGGCTTGACCAGCTTCGACCAGGGGTTCGTGAACACCGCTTCGACCAAGTCGGCTATCACCTACATCGATGGTGAGCAGGGCATTCTTCGCTACCGTGGCTACCCAATCGACGAGCTTGCCGGCAACAAGAGCTTTCTTGAGGTTGCACACCTTTTGATTTATGGTGAGCTGCCAAACGAGTTTGAGCTAGCCAACTTTGATGGCCGCATTCGCCGCCACACCCTTTTGCACGAAGACCTCAAGAGCTTCTTCGATGCTTTTCCGCAGAACGCTCACCCAATGTCGGTGTTGGCTTCGGGTGTATCCGCTCTGTCAACTTTTTATCAAGACTCTCTGAACCCGCACGACGCTGAGCAGGTTGAACTTTCGACAATTCGTTTGCTCGCCAAGATGCCGGTTTTGACTGCCTACACTCACAAGAAAGGTTTGGGTCAGGCGCTGCTCTACCCAGACAACTCGTTGAGCATGGTTGAGAACTTTTTGCGCCTCAACTTTGGCAACATGGCTGAGCCATACATTCAAAACCCGGTGGTTACCAAGGCTCTTGACACACTTTTGGTGTTGCACGCCGATCACGAGCAGAACTGTTCAACCTCAACTGTGCGCCTTGTTGGCTCAAGCCAGGCAAACCTATTCGCCTCGGTTTCGGCCGGCATCAGCGCGCTTTTTGGCCCGCTTCACGGTGGCGCAAACGAGGCTGTGCTTGAGATGCTCACCCACATTCGCGACAGCGGCGAATCAGTTGAGCGCTATGTCGAGCGCGTCAAAAATAAAGAGGATGGCATTCGCCTAATGGGCTTTGGCCACCGCGTCTATAAGAGCTTCGACCCTCGCGCCAAGATCGTCAAGGCAACCGCCGACAGTGTTCTAGCCGAGTTGGGCGTGAACGACCCACTGCTCGACATTGCCAAGCAGCTTGAGGCCGCAGCGCTAGCCGACCCATACTTTGTTGAGCGCAAGCTCTACCCGAACGTCGACTTCTATACCGGCGTTATCTATAAGGCAATGGGATTCCCGCCGAAGATGTTCACCGCACTATTTGCGATGGGCCGCTTGCCAGGCTGGATCGCCCACTGGCGCGAAATGATGGTAGACCCAGCGACCAAGATCGGTCGCCCGCAGCAGGTTTACATCGGTTCGCCTGAGCGTCACCTCTGGTAAAAACGTTCACTAATCGTTTATGAACGTTCACGACTAAGTGGAGTAATGAAGCATTTGCGCATTCGCCAGTCAAACTTTTAGCATGCGCAAATATTCAGTGTTAGCGGTCGTCGCAATCACTTTCTTGCAATCTTTGATTGCAGTTTCTGCTGCTGAGGCACTCTCAGTTCCAGCCGGTATCGAAGTTATTTCATTTGCCCAAGGAGTGCCATATAAAGAATGGGTTGCTGCTGCATCTTCAGATGGTCGGCAGGTCTATCGTGTCGTGCAAAAAGAAGACAGAGACCTGATAATCAAGTCTGATGTGCTAGATGGAACGTCAGAAGTTTTTATTGCGGGTCATAAGGCAACGGGCAGCATGCTCATGAAGGTGGGCAAAAAATATAAAACGTTTGCGATAACCGATGTTCAAGCTACCTCAGACAACAAAACGCTTCTCTATAACGAACAAGTGATGGTTAACAAAGTAACCAAACAAGTTGTCAATAGCCCAGGCGTTGGAGGTACAGGCGAAGCTGTGCAGGTTGGCCAAATCATTACACATTGGTACAGCGTTGACATTGCAACTAAAAAAATCACAGATCTAAACAAAAAGTTCGGATTCGCCCACCTTGGCCAAGTGCGCTTTTCGGGCTCTCTCAATAAAGCGATTTTCACAGGTTGCACGATCAAAAAATACCTCACACTCGGTGGTCAGGCTGATGGCTTAGATTGCAAGACGTTCGTAGCGACTCAAGGTGGCAAAGGTCGAAGGCTGCTAACGGGAGTTCTCAACGCTGGCGGCGTGTCAAGTAACGGAAAACTTGTGGCTGTTGAACAAAATGGGCTGCCAGCAGTTTTGAACTTTTCAAACCTCAAGATAACCAAAATCAAGTTCAATAAGGGCCCACTTTCTGGCGAACCGCAATACGTTCAACCTCTAAACAACGGCAAGTCAATCTTGACTTCACACGCACTTGCGTCAGGGGGTGCTATTTGGGCTACAAGTGACTACAAACTTTCAGCTCCAATCGCGATTGCGAAAGGATTCATAGGCATAGCAAACTTTGTGAGTAGCGACGAAAAGGTTTTTGTAGCGACACGCGACAAATCATTTTTAGAAGATCCCCAAACGTTTGTCGATTTGGGAAAACCATTTGTTGTAGGCGAATGCGCTCGATTCAGTGGAACGCTGCCATCGAGTGCAAGCAAATGCGTGCAAGGTTTGGAAATGCCTAACGTCGAGGTTGAAAAGGTAGTGTCATGTGTGGCCAATGCTCAGATACCTGGCGAGTTCACTGCAGTTCTTGATCTGAAATTGGTTGGAGGTAGCTTCACAAGCTACAGTTGGGGCACCGAGTCTCAGACCAATCGAGTTAGTGCAAATGTTGACTATCGGGGCGAGGCAATGCTCACCCTAGATTTGGAATTCGGCCCAATGAACCAAGACATTGGTGTGGTCTATTCGTTGTTTGTGAATGAACCGAGCGTTGCGCTACCAGAAGGTTCTTGCAAGTGACATCGGTTCGCCTGAGCGTCACCTCTGGTAACCCAAACCGGTCGAGGTTAGTTATCAACTTGTAGGCGTTGCCAAAAACGGCAGTGCTACTCTTTTGATGAGTGGGCGATATTCGTTCGCAGAATCTCGGGGGCTGTTCGTGAAAACTAAGCACATCGCTGTTGCCGTTGCGGTTGCAATCGCTTGTTCGGGTGTGGCTGTTGCCAGCGCAATGTCGGCAAACACTTCAACTCAAAAGCAGCTGCCAGGCGAAATTCTTGGCCAGCAGTTTCGAGACGCCCAGGTCAGCCTTCAAAGCTATGACGACTTCGCAGACCTGCGCTTGACCAGCAAACTCGCTTTAGTGCTCAGCTGGCGCGGGCAAGTGCCGTCGAAAGTCAGAGAAAATCTGCATTCAATTTTTGGTGACCGCACCATCGTTGAGCGTCAGGTGCCTTTTAACTTGAAAGAACTCGCGACTGCGCAAACTGACACTTATGTGTTGCTTGCAAAGCTCGAAAAGCAAGGCTTGATTAGGTATCCGGGTGCTTTCATCGGTCTAGATGCGCGAAGCATTCGAGTTAATTTTGGTTTGGTTGACCCAGCCAACAAGGCCGCAGTTGTGGCTCAAATCGAGGCTTACCAGCCTGTTCCGGTGCGCGTCAGTTACACCGACGTCAACGGTTTAACTTTTTAGCCGAGGTTCAGCCAATAGACGGCGGTGTCGCCATAACTCTTGGTTTCGTCAAGAACCAAACCGCTCGGCAGCGTCGGCACCTCGGTGCGGCTTGAGCGTTCGAGAACCACGGTGGCGTCGGGCTTTAGCCATCCGATTAGATTTTGCAGGTTTTCGGTGACCTCTTCGTTGGTCACGTCATATGGCGGGTCGATGAAAACTAGGTCAAAAGTCGGCACGGCCTCGCCGGTTGCCAGAAACGCATTCACGGTTTGAATGGCTACCTTGATGCGAACGTCAACACCCTCGGCGAATAGGTTTTTGTCAACCTTTTTGCAGTTGATCTCGCACACGGCAGCTGCCTGGCGGTTGCTCTCAACAAGCACGGCGTTCACTGCGCCGCGGCTTAGTGCCTCAAGCCCCAATGCGCCGGTGCCGGCATAGAGGTCGGCTACAACCGCACCCTCGACAATGCCGCGAGCGTCTAGGCGGCTAAAAATGCTTTCGCGCACGCGATCGCTGGTTGGGCGGGTTGATTTAGCGGGGGAGGCTAGCTTTAGTGAGCCGGCGACTCCTGAAATGATTCTTGTCATGTTGATTAGAGCTTAATGCCACACCGCGCCCAAGTTGTCGGCGAAGATGGTTTTATGTTGTTGCCCCAAACCAAACTTGACCGCATTTTGGGTGACCGCACGGCTAAGGCTTTTGCGCGTCACCTCGGTTTGGTGACGGTTGGAGACCTGCTGCAGCATTACCCTCGGCGCTATGCGGTGCGTGGCGATTTGACGCCGATTGCTGAGGTGCCGATTGGCGAGCCGGTGACGGTGGTTGCCGAAATCGTTGACTTTAAAGAGCGCCGCATGTCGGGCAAACCCTCGCACCTGCTTGAGGTGCGCATCACCGATGGTTCTGCTTATTTGACTCTGACTTTTTTCAACCAGGCTTGGCGTCAGAAAGATTTGAAACCTGGTGCGCGCGGGCTGTTCGCCGGCAAGATTGGCGCCTTCAACGGGCGGTTGCAGTTGGCTCACCCCGAGTATGAACTTTTTGACGATGAGCTTGACTCTGCTGAAGCTTCGCGCTGGGCGTTGCAGCCGATTCCGATTTACCCCGCCGCATCGTCGGTGACCACCTGGGCGATCGGCCGAGCGATGGCTGTTGTGCTCGACACTTTGGCTCCATTAGCGGATGAACTGCCGGCCGAAGTCGTTGCTGCCGAAGGTTTGTTGCCGCTTGATGAGGCCATGCGCAAGGTGCACCAGCCCGCGATTGCGCACGATTGGCAAAGTGCTCGCGACACCCTGCGTTTTCACGAAGCCTTTTTGTTGCAGGCATCGCTGATTCAACGAAAAGCCGAGCTTGGTCATGTGACCTCTGAGGTGCGCTCAGTTGCTGCCGACGGGCTGTTGGCACAGTTTGATGCGAACCTGCCGTTTGAGCTCACGGCCGGGCAACGCTCGGTCGGCAACGACATTTTGGCCGACCTAGAGTCGGGTCACCCAATGAACCGTTTGTTGCAAGGCGAAGTTGGCTCGGGCAAAACCTTGGTTGCGCTCAGAGCGATGTTGGCCGTTGCCGAATCGGGTGGCCAGTCAGCCTTGATTGCGCCAACTGAAGTTTTGGCCGCACAACACTTGGCTTCGATTCGGCGCACCCTTGGCGATGACCTTGCCGCCAAGCTTGGACTGACGCTGCTGACCGGTTCGCAAAACACCGCCGATCGCAAGCGGGCGCTTTTGCAAATCGTTAGCGGCAAGGCCCAGCTGGTTGTGGGCACTCACGCTCTGCTGGCTGACAAGGTTGAGTTTTATGACCTTGCCTTGGTTGTGATTGATGAGCAGCACAGGTTTGGTGTTGAGCAGCGTGAAACTTTGCGCCTGAAGGGTCGCACCGCTCCGCACGTGTTGACGATGACGGCCACGCCGATTCCTCGCACGTTGGCGGTGAGTGTTTTCGGCGACCTCGACATCTCAACGCTCACCGAGTTGCCGGTTGGCCGCCAAGCCATCACTTCGCACGTTGTTCAACTTAGCCAGCCGGCGCTGATTGCGCGCACCTGGTCGAGAGTTGCCGAAGAGGTCGCTAAGGGGCATCAGGTTTTTGTGGTTTGCCCGCGCATCAGCGAAACCCAAGACGAAGCCGAGGCGCCGCTAGAGCTTGACGCCGACGAAGATCTTTTTGCCGCGTCGGCCGATGCGAGCAACCTGAGTGAAGCACCCAAGCCGCGCCGACCGTTGGCTGCGGTTGAAACCATGGTTGAGGCACTTCGCGCCAACCCCGTGTTGGCTGGGTTGACGATTGAGCCGATGCACGGGGCGTTAGCATCCGATCTAAAAAATGAGACGATGGCCAAGTTTGTTGCCGGCGAGATTGATGTTCTGATTTCGACCACCGTGATTGAGGTTGGTGTTGACGTTAAGAACGCCACTCTGATGGTGGTGCTTGATGCCGACCGCTTTGGTGTTTCGCAACTTCATCAGTTGCGCGGGCGTGTGGGTCGTGGTGGCAACCCCGGTCTGTGCTTGCTGATGACAGCCGCTGAGAACGGATCGCTGGCGCTCGAGCGTGTCAAGGCGGTTGCCGACACCCTCGACGGTTTCAAGCTCAGCGAGATCGACCTCGAGTTGCGCGGTGAGGGTGACGTGCTAGGTGCCACCCAGTCGGGATCCCGCTCAAGCCTGCGCCTGCTGCGTGTGTTGCGCGACGCCGACCTAATCGTGCGCGCCCGCGACCTGGCTGCCGCCACCCTCAGCGCCGACCCAACCCTCGAAAAGCACCCGATTTTGGCGCAATCGCTAGTCAATTTGGATTCTGCCCGCCAAGACAACCTAGCCAAGGGCTAACCTAGTTTTATGACTTCGATTGCTGTGTATCCGGGCTCATTTGACCCACTAACTTTTGGTCACCTAAACATTGCTGCGCGTGCGGCACACATGTTTGACGAACTTCACATTGTTGTGGTGCACAACCCTGCCAAACAGCCACGCTTTTCGAGCGCCGAGCGTGTCGAACTGATTCGCGCTTCGCTCAGCGAGGCCGGCCGATTTGGCACACCAATGCCTTCGAGCAACGTTTCAAAGATTGTTATCGACACTCTCGACAACGGTTTGTTGGTTGACTACTGCCGCATGGTTGGTGCAAAGGCGCTGCTCAAGGGTGTTCGCAACAACGCCGACCTCGAATACGAGCTGCCAATGGCGTTTGTGAACCGCGACCTCGCCAACGTCGAAACCATCTTTTTGCCAGCCAACCCTCAAAACGGGTTCGTGTCGAGCTCTTTGGTAAAGCAGGTTGCCGACCTTGGTGGTTCGGTCGACAAATATGTTCCTTCGGCAGTTGCGCGCGCGCTCGCCGCTTCGGCTTCTAACCGCAACGCTTAAGGAACCATGACAGACACTTCTTTTGTGATCGGTGTTCACGACCTGATCAACAAACCTGGCACGCTTCGTCGTTTTGATTTTGAAATCAAATTGGATGACCCGTTCGGCGCCGGCGCTGTCACACTGCCTGCAGGTTCAGAAATGCAGTTGAGTGGTCGCTTTGAGTCGGTTCACGAGGGCATTTTGGTGACGGGTTTGGCCGAAAGTGACGCAAAAACAGAATGTAGTCGCTGTTTAGACCCGCTGACACTGCCTGTCGAAGTAGATTTTCAAGAACTTTTCGCCTATTCTAGATACTCAGAAGATGACTTCGAAATTCAAGACGAGAAAATCGACCTTGAGCCAGTCGTCAGAGATGCGGTCGTTCTAAGCCTTCCATTTCAACCAGTTTGTGACGAAGCCTGTCAAGGGCTTTGTGCAGAATGCGGTGTGAAGTTAGCTGACAACCCAAATCACGTTCACGAAGCGCCGATTGATTCGCGTTGGAGTGAGCTAACAAAGCTTCAGATCAAAGAAGAGGACTAACATGCCAGTACCAAAGCGCCGCCTATCACGTGCACGCACCCACGCTCGTCGTTCACAGTGGAAGGCTGAGCCTGTTGCGCTAGTCAAGACCATCGTTAACGGCAAGACCGTCTACAGCCTTCCTCACCGTGCAAACGTTGTTGAAGACTCAGCCGGCAACGCACTATTCATGGAATACAAGGGTCGCAAAGTAGCCGACGCCTAGTCTTCAATGACAGGTTTTGAGCAGCTGCAAAAACAACTTGGGGTTCACATTGAACCTCAGTTGTTGCAGTTGGCTCTAACTCACAGCTCATATGCTTATGAGCAAGGCAACCTACCCAACAACGAACGTCTAGAGTTTCTAGGCGACTCGGTGTTGGGTTTTGTTGTTTCTGGGCACATCTTCAATGAGTTTCACGAACTGCCCGAGGGCGAGCTCACCAAGTTGCGCTCAGCAGTGGTTAGCGCCAAAGCACTGACTATCGTGGCCGACAAGATCGGCCTTCAAGACCACCTCATGGTTGGCAAAGACAGTTTGCTGATGGTCGGTCGCGCTCGCGCCGGCATTCTCGCAGACGCAGTAGAAGCGGTGCTCGGTGCAATCTATTTGAGCTCAGGACTAGACGCGGCTCGTGCGGTAATTGAACGTTTTGTGTTCCCACTGCTCGAAAACCCAGACGCACTGCGCGAGAACGCCGACCCAAAAACTACTCTGCAGGTGCACTGCCAGCGCAACAACATGTTGCAACCAACCTACGAGACCAGCTTTGACGGGCCGCCTCACAACCGCATTTTCTTTGCCCAAGTCTTTAGCGGTGTAAACCTGTTGGGCGAAGGCAAAGCCCACTCGCTCAAAGAAGCCAAGACCGAGGCCGCTGCCGACGCCGTGGCTAAACTGGCCGACGCCCCAAAGAACTAACATGCCTGAACTGCCCGAAGTCGAAACCGTGCGCGCCGGCCTGGCGCCTGCTCTGACTAACGCAACAGTCAAGTCTGTTGAAATCTTCGACGTGCGTTCGCTCAAACGCCACCTGCCTGGCCCTGCTGATTTTGTGCAAACCCTTGTCGGCGCGCGCATTTTGGCTGTGGTTCGCCGCGGCAAGTTTTTGTGGATGCCCCTCGCTCTTGCGGGCGACACCAACCCCGCCGAAACCTCACTGGCACTTGTCGGCCACCTCGGCATGAGCGGGCAGATGCTGCTTCGCCTGCCAGGCGCCGAACCCGACAAGTGCAACCGCGTCACCATGATGGTCGAGGCCGCCGGGCCAGCACAGCTTTCGAACGGCGACGCGTTCTCGGGTGGCGGGTTTGCAGCGGGCGAGGCGATCGAGTTTAGATTCATCGACCAACGCATCTTTGGCTCGCTCGCGATCGACCGGCTAATAAACACAGCCGATGCCGGCCCCGGCGGTTTCCAAGCCGAGTTCGCCCCGGCCGCAAACGCGGGCAAAGCCGATGACGCGCGCAAAGCCGCCGCCGATGGCAACGCCGCCGCTGATGGCAACGCCGCCGCCAGCAACAACACCCCGTGGTGGCTGAATCGGATTCCCGAAACCGCAGCGCACATTTCGCGCGATGCCCTCGACCCAGCCTTTGATCTCAAAACTTTGGTGAAGAAACTCAGCACTAAGCAAACAGGCATCAAGCGCGCGCTGCTCGACCAGCAACTGATCAGCGGCGTGGGCAACATCTATGCCGACGAAGCGCTGTGGGCAACGAAACTTCACTATGACCAGACCGCTGCCACCGTTAGCGCGGCGAAGGTCAAAGAACTTTTCACCAATGTTGTGAGCATTTTGAAAGCGGCAGTAGCCCAGGGCGGCACATCGTTTGATGAGCAATACAAGAACGTCAACGGTGAATCAGGCTATTTTGCGGTGTCACTCAACGCCTATGGTCAAACCGGCCAGCCTTGCAAACGCTGTGGTGCCCACATAAAACGTGAGCAATGGGCTAACCGAGGTTCACATTTTTGCCCTCGATGCCAAAAGCTCAAGGTCTAAAGCGATAAAATCGAGTCTCTAAGCCCACGCGTCTAAGTTGTTTGTGTGTGGGGGTCATCCGCTTATAAATGCGCCCAATCGCGCCAAACCCAAAGGAGTGCAGCTTTGTATCTAAAAAGCTTGACACTCAAGGGCTTCAAATCTTTTGCGCAACCAACCACTTTTGCTTTTGAACCTGGCGTGACCTGTGTGGTCGGCCCAAACGGTTCGGGCAAGTCAAACGTGGTTGACGCTCTAGCATGGGTGATGGGCGAGCAGGGTGCTAAGACTTTGCGCGGTGGCAAGATGGAAGACGTCATTTTTGCCGGCACTACAACCAAGAGCCCGTTGGGTCGTGCTGAGGTTCAACTCACCATCGACAACTCAGACGGTGCGCTGCCGATCGATTACACCGAAGTCACCATCAGTCGAACCCTGTTTCGCAACGGCGGTTCAGAATACGCAATCAACGGCGAGGCTTGCCGCCTGCTAGATGTGCAAGAGCTTTTGAGCGACTCAGGTTTGGGCCGCGAGATGCACGTCATCGTTGGTCAAGGTCAATTGGATAGCGTGCTGCGCGCCACCCCTGAAGAGCGCCGCGGCTTTATCGAAGAAGCTGCCGGCATTTTGAAGCACCGCCGCCGCAAAGAAAAAACTGAGCGCAAGCTCGATGCGATGCAGGCGAACCTAACGCGTTTGAACGACTTGGCTGGCGAGGTTCGTCGCCAACTCAAGCCACTAGGTCAACAGGCTGAGGTTGCTCGTGAGGCTGCGGGAATCGCTGCGAACCTGCGCGATGCCAAATCACGCATTCTTGCCGACGACGTGGTTGCTCTGCAGAACGAACTTTCACTCACCGGCAAAACCGAGAACGATCTGCGCAGCGAGCGCAACATTCTTCAAGAGTTGCTTGCCGACAATCAGGTGCGCCTAGGCGTGCTTGAAGAAACTCTGGTTTCAACCAAGGTTGATGAAGCCCGCAACTTGGCTTATCGCTTTGACACCATGCAAGAGCAGCTTCGTTCGCTGCTGAGCATGGCAAACCAGCGCGTAGCTTTGCTTGGCTCGCAGGGGCAGGTTAGTGCCGCTCAGGTAGACCCAGCTCAGCTAGAGGTTCAGGCTAACGAAGCCGAGCTTGCCGTGCGCGAGTTCGAAGCCGCCGTGGTGTCGCTAAAGGCTCAACTTGCCGAGGCCGAAGCTCTTCGCACCGAAGCCCGCTCAGCATTAGACGCTCACGACGCTGAGGTTGCCGAGCAGTCGGCACTCATCAGCTTGTTTGACACTCAACTTGCCACGCTGCAAAGCGCCTGCGTAGCCGCACAGTCACGCGCAACCTCAATGCGCGAAGAGCTCGAGCGCAGCCTTGCCGCCGAGGCAGGCGCAGTCGAGCGCCACGAGCTTCGCCGCCAAGAGTTCGAAGAGCTTGAGGCGCAGGTTCAGTCGCAGTCAGGCCCTGTCAACCGGGTTGAAGGCCCAGAGGTTCGCTATGAGGCTGCCACCGCAGCACAGAGCGCCATCACAGCCAACATTGAAACCATTCGCGAGCAGCTTCACCAAAACGAGCGTGAGCGCGATGCCCTCGCAGCCAAGCGTTCAGCGCTGAACCTGATGCTCGACCAAAAAGACGGCGCCAGCCTGCTTGCCGAAGCCGGCTTCAAGGGCGTGCGTGGTCTGCTAGCAAACCACGTAAAAACCGCAAAGGGATACGAGACAGCTATCGCAGCAGCACTCGGTGCGCTCGCCGACGCAATCGTGGCAGACAGCCGTGAAAGCGCCCTCGACGCCATCGACTATCTCAAGAGCAATAAGGGTGGTCGCGTGTCACTCGTGGTTGCTGATGTTGAGGCGAAGCCATCCACGCCAAAAATCGTTTCGCTCAAAGCCGGTGACTCACAGGCAAAGCGTGCCGCCGAACTTGTCACAGCACCAGCGAGCGTGCTTGCACTGCTTGAAAACATCGTGGTCGTTGCCGACCTCGCCGACGCGCGTGCGTTCTATGGTGCTGACGCGGGCAACTCGAGCTATCAGCTGATCACACTCGACGGCGACCTGCTCGCCGAAACCGTGATTCGCGGCGGCAGCAACGACCAAGCCTCAAAGCTTGAGCTGATCGCCGAGCGTGACGCAGCCGAGGTTGCGCTCGCCGAACTAAACGCCACAATCGAAGTTTTGAACGCCCAGCTCATGCAGGCGCGTGCCGACGAAGCCAACGCTAAAGAAACCGTCAAGACTGCGCTCGCCGCACTCAAAGAGCACGACGCCACACTGGCAGCCAACGCTGAAAAGCTTGGCCGCGCACGCGTTGCCGTCGAAGCCACCGCGGGCGAGCGCGACCGCTTGGCTCAGGTTGTTGCCCGCGCCCAACAATCGCTCGGTGATGCCGAAGCCAAGCTGGCCGAGGCCACCGCAGCTTTCGACGCGTTTAGCGTGGGGGAGCGCCCAGCAGTCGCCCTCGGTGACCGCACCGTTTTGGCCGAAGCACTCGAAGCTGCCCGTCAGACCGAACTCGACCTTCGCATCGAGCTAGGCGCGGCAAATGAGCGCCTGCGCGTGCAGCAGAGCTCGGCAGCCGACCTTCGCAACCAGGTTGCTGCAGCTCGCGAAGCCATCGAGCGCGCCCGCATCGCAGCGGCTGCCCAACAGCAGCAGCTCAACTCAGCCCAGCGCGTGCTCGCAGTTTTGCCAACCGTGATGAACGGCCTTGCCGAGAGCGCCAGCGAAGCCAAGATTGCGCTGCACGACCTTGAAACTCAGCGCGCCAACCAAAACGCCGAGCTGGTCAAACTGCGTGGCGAAACCGCTGAGATTCAAATCAAGTTGGGCACATTAACTCAGTCGGTTCACGAGGTTGAGCTTTCGAACCACGAGAAGCGCCTAAACCTAACCGGTTTGCTAACCCGCGCGCACGAAGAGCTTGGCCTTAGCCCAGCCGTTCTGGTTGCCGAATATGGCCCAGACCAACTCATCGTTGATGCGGCCGACGCAGATGCTGAACCTAAGCCGTTTGTGCGCGCCGAGCAGGTCAAGCGACTAGCCGACGCTGAACGCCTGCTCGAACGCCTGGGCAAGGTCAACCCACTTGCTCTCGAAGAGTTCGCTGCCCTCGAGCAGCGTCACCAGTTCTTGACCGAGCAGCTAGCCGACCTCACCCAAACTCGCAAAGACCTCATGCAGATCATCGAAGACCTCGACGTCAAGATGCAGCAAATCTTTGCCGACGCCTTCGAAGATACCCGTGCGGCGTTCGAAAAGGTGTTCCCAGTGCTGTTCCCTGGCGGCACCGGCTCAATCTTCTTGACCAACCCCGACGACTTGCTAACCACAGGCCTCGAGGTCAATGTGCGCCCTGCCGGCAAAAAGATTGAACGCCTGTCGCTGCTCTCAGGTGGTGAGCGCTCGTTGGCTGCAGTTGCACTGCTCATCGCCATCTTCAAGGCGCGCCCTTCGCCGTTCTATGTCATGGACGAAGTCGAAGCCGCCCTCGACGACTCGAACCTCGGCCGCCTGCTTCAGATTTTTCAAGACCTGCGCACCAACTCGCAGCTCATCATCATCACCCACCAAAAGCGCACCATGGAGATCGCTGACGCACTCTATGGTGTCTCGATGCGCCAAGACGGCATTTCGGCAGTGGTGGGTCAACGCATCGAAGAATTGGCTCGCTAATGGCAGGTTTCAGCTGGTTTAAAAAGAAAGCGGATGCCCCTGCGACCCCCGCAACTTCTGGCCTCGAGGCCGCACCCGGCGAAGTCGCCGCGCAGACGTCTTCGGTTGGGCCGGTTGAATCCGCCGAATCGACAGCCAAGCCCGCCGAGCACGCCAAATCGGCACCAGCAGGCGAAGCCGCCGCAAGTGGGGGCAGTCGCAGTTTTGCGTCGCGCATCCGCTCTATTTTTGTTGGCAACAAGTTTGATGCCAGCGACCTCGAGACTCTTGCCGACATTTTGATCTTGGCTGACTTTGGTGTTCACGCCGCCGATGAAATCGTGCGCCAGGTCAAGGTCATTGCCAAAGCCGAGGGGGCTTCGAGCGAGGCCGAGCTCAAGGCGATTTTGGTGCGCGTTTTGACCGATGCTCTTGATGCTCCGAACCGCGCACTTAATCTTGACGGCCCCAACCTGCCTTATGTCTTTTTGGTGGTTGGCGTCAACGGTGTTGGCAAAACCACAACCATCGGCAAGCTCGCCAAATGGCTAGCAGAGGGCGAGTGGCAGGTTGTGATCGGCGCTGCCGACACCTTTAGAGCTGCTGCAGTTGAGCAGGTGGCAACTTGGGCGCAGCGTGCCGGGGCCAAACTTGTGGCGGGCGAAACCGCGGGTCAAGACCCAGCATCGGTTGCCTTCAAAGCCGTTGAGACAGCCATCGCCGACCAGGCCGACATTGTGATCATCGACACCGCGGGTCGCTTGCAAAACAAGCAGGGCCTCATGGATGAACTCGGCAAGATTCGCCGCGTCATCGAAAAGAATGCGCGCGTTAGCGAAACCCTGCTCGTGCTCGACGCAACCACGGGTCAAAACGGCATTGTTCAAGCCAAGGCATTCGCCGAAGCCGCTGGCATCACCGGTGTGGTTTTAACCAAAGTGGATGGCACAGCCAAGGGTGGCATTGTGTACACGATTCAAAAAGAGCTCGGCGTGCCGGTCAAACTCATCGGCTTCGGCGAAGGCGTCAACGACTTTGCGTTTTTTGAAGCCGACCAGTTTGCGTTGGGCCTCGTCGGTCATTAGGCGCTTCGTTGGCAACTAACAAATTGCTTTATGTTTGCATTTGCACCCTGGAGCTGTTACGTTTGGGCAACGAGCTTTCGAGGGGAAAGCCACTTAGGGGGATTAATGAAAACCTTACGCAAATTCATTTCTATTGCTGTAGTCAGCGCGCTGATTTCAGTGGGGGCAGCCACATCTGCACATGCCGACACATTAGTTCCGGCCGCAACTGAAACCGCTGCAACTGTGACTGTTGATGCGGTAATCACTGATTTGCTAGACGGCGGTCAGCTTTATACATACAACCTGCCTGACGGAGGCACGATGGTAGTTCCTTATCCGGATGCCAACTTCAACCCCTTGACTGCGTCTGATGCCGAATTAGAAGAGCTCTACTTCGACCCTCGACCAACATCTCCAAAGGAACTCTCCAGCTGGACTTCGATCATGGAGCACTACGACAGAGGCGAAGCCCCAAATCCCCAAATCATTTTGCCCGAATCCTCTGGGCTAACTTTGTCTACAGCGTATAACCGATTGTGGAGTGGGTGGGAGGTCGGTCAACCTGCCACTCAAGCCTCGACCTACCTTGCTGTTCAGGGAACTTTCAAAGTTCCCACCGTTACCGCTACAACTTCTTGTACGTCGGATCGGTTTGGCATTTGGCTCGGATTGGGTGGCAACAGCACAGTCCGGAATGACTTAGTACAGCAGGGGTTAATCTGGTGTTGGGGGCCGCAGGCCGATTTCAGGCCATTCTTGGAATTCGCCGACACTCAGTACGCTAGAGATTTCTGCGGTTATTCGTCTTGGACAATAAGTTCTGGGCATGATGTTTTTCAGTCACTGAGCTATGACACAAGAGCGGGAGTAGCGAAATTTTGGCTGAGCGACCTTGGTCAGAATGGGGTCACCCACAACTGCGCTTGGCCCAAGATAAGCAACTGGGACTTCAATGGAGCTACAGCAGAATGGGTGATCGAAGCGCTTGCGTCAAGTTACCCAAACTACTACAAAGTAGTTTGGACTGGCGCTCAGGCAGAAACTTCTAATGATTTGTTGTTCCATTCGATTGGCAGCCAGCCCTACATAAAAGTTCTTAATGGGACGCCAGGGCAAACCCAATGTCAGGCAGTCAGCAGCGTTACAGCTGGTGACACCTTCACCATTACGTTTTTGAATCCAACATGTTAGCCCTGAAGTTAGCATTTGTCACCCTTTCGATCACAGCATCAACACTTTATGTTGGCGTGGCTCCTGCCAACGAAATCGACAAGATCAATTTCGGTGTTTGTTCCTCCAAAGCAATTGCCGTAAGTGTTAATGAGCAGGCATCATTAGGCACCGCCGGAGGAGCAAGAAGACATTGGTTCGAAATCGTACTGCAGAGCGTGAAAAGAGAATGCATTAGCAATGTAAGAATCGTGGCGGTTGCAAACGATGGACAGCATTTGAATCTTGCTTTGTCAAAACCGGTAAGGTTCCGAAAAAGGTCGAGAACTGTTTTAGACATGACAAGTACAAGTTTCTTTGATGAAACACCGCGTCCGCAGGGCTATCCATTTTTACAAAAAACGTGTCATCCAAAGTTGTTCGTAAAATTCATACTGCGATACGAATATGGTTCAAACTTGCAAAAAGAAAAGCTTGAAATAGCGCCAATGGTTGGTTGCTCAAAGTATTGAAATTGAATCAATGGGTTCTTATCTATCGAAGAGAGCTAGTAGTCGAGCAGCTTGAGCGCCGGCAGGCGCAGGCGACCCTCGGCTTTTAGGGCATGCAGCCGAGCGCGCTGACCATCGGCAAGTTCTGTCTTGAAGTCGAATGGCTCGAACCACAGTAGGGTTTGGCCCGATTCGAGGTCGCGGCTTGGGCGAGGCACCCAGCCCCAGCTCAGGGCAACGTCGAGCATTTGGTCATAGCTCATAGTTATGCTGCACACAGATGAGCGAAAGCCCGACACTAAAATGCCGCCCTCGCGGTCGTGGTTTTGTGCCAGCCAATCGTTGAACGCGCGTGCCGAATCAAACGCGATGCGCGGGGTTTCGTGAACAGAGCCCATGTCAATAGTTTGACACTTGGTAATCTTGAAACCAACCCCCAAGGAGTTTGATGTTTAACAATCTGTCTGACCGTTTAGTCGAGACATTCAAGAACCTGCGCAGCAAAGGCCGCCTGAGCGCCGCCGACATCGACACCACGCTGCGCGAGATTCGCCGCGCAATGCTTGAGGCTGACGTTGCGCTTGACGTGGTCAAAGACTTTGTGGCTGCGGTTCGCGAGCGTGCCTTGGGTGACGAGGTTTCGAAAGCTCTAAACCCGGCCCAGCAGGTTGTGCAGATTGTTAACGAAGAACTTGTGGCGATCTTGGGCGGCGAACAGCGTCGCTTGCAGTTCGCCAAGAACCCACCGACCGTCATCATGTTGGCCGGTCTTCAGGGTTCGGGAAAGACCACCTTGGCGGGCAAGCTGGCCAAGTGGCTCAAAGACCAGGGGCAGACTCCGCTTTTGGTTGCAGCAGACCTTCAGCGCCCTAACGCCGTCAACCAGCTTCAGGTGGTTGGTGAGCGCGCTGGAGTCAGCGTGTTTGCGCCTCAGCCTGGCAACGGCGTTGGCGACCCAGTCAAGGTTTCAAAAGAGGCCATCAAGCACGCCACTCAAAAGCAGTTCAGCGTTGTAATCGTTGACACCGCCGGTCGCCTCGGCATCGACGAAGAGCTCATGAAGCAGGCCCGCGACATTCGCAAGGCCACCGACCCTGACGAAGTTTTGTTCGTGATCGACTCGATGATCGGTCAAGACGCCGTGAACGTGGCCAAGGCGTTCGAAGATGGCGTTGGCATCACCGGTGTCGTTTTAACCAAATTGGATGGCGACGCCCGCGGCGGCGCGGCCCTTTCGGTGGCGTCGGTCACCGGCAAACCAATCATGTTTGCTTCGACGGGTGAAGGACTTGACGCCTTCGAGCCGTTCTACCCTGACCGCATGGCGAGCCGAATTCTCGACATGGGTGACATTCTCACCCTCATCGAACAGACTCAAAAGAACTTTGACGAAGCCGAAGCTCGAGAAATGGCAGAGAAGATCGCCAAAAACGAGTTCACCCTCGAAGACTTTCTTGAGCAAATGCAACAGCTTCGCAAAATGGGTTCGCTCAAGAGCATGCTCGGCATGATGCCCGGCGCCGGCGCCATGCGCAAGCAGCTAGACAACTTTGACGAAAAAGAGATTGACCGCACCGAAGCCATCATTCGTTCGATGACTGTCGCCGAGCGCCGCCAGCCAAAGATTCTCAACGGTTCACGTCGCTTGCGCATCGCGCGCGGTTCGGGCACCACAGTGACCGAAGTTAACTCGCTGGTCAACCGTTTTGAACAGGCTGCAAAAATCATGAAGACCGTTGCCAAGGGCGGTGTTCCGCAGATGCCGGGCATGCCAGCGATGCCTGGAATGCCAGGTGGCGGCAGTGCAGCCGGCAAAAACAAGAAAAACAAAGGCAAGAGCGGTTCAAAATCTGGCAACCCAGCCAAACGAGCTGCCGAGGCTGCCGGCCTGACATATCAAAAGCCTGGCGAAGGCGACAAGCCTGCCGGTTCAGCGTTCGGCCTCGGTCGCTAGCCAAGAACACCAAGTCGGTGGCTGCCGTTCGTGGGTGGCTACCGAACATCCGCTTAAAAAAGCACGCCACGAGCCATAAAACCGCGCCGATGTTTGCAACTGCGCCCAGATAATGGCAGAATAGAGCGGTTGCCTAGTGTTCGACCCTCTAACCGAACGCCAACGGCAACCCCTAGAGCTTTCTTCATCGAGTGTGCCCCCACGCTCACGGTGAAGCGTTCGCCCCAATACAAAAATCAGGAGCATTGTGGCTGTAAAAATCCGCCTAAAGAGAATGGGTAAAATCCGTTCACCGCACTACCGCATCGTAGTTGCCGACTCACGCACCAAGCGCGACGGCCGTGCCATCGAAGAGATCGGCCGCTACGTGCCAACCGAGCACCCTTCGATCATTGAAGTAAACCACGAGCGTGCGCAGTACTGGCTAAGCGTTGGCGCACAGCCAACCGAGCAGGTTGCAGCTTTGCTAAAGCTAACCGGTGACTTTCAGGCATCAAAGGGCGAAAAGGCCGTCAACAAGGTTGAGGTCAAGGCCCCTAAGGCTGAGTTCGTTGCTGACGCTGCAAAGAAGACCGTTCTAAAGCCAAAGGCTGAGATCGTTGTTAAGGCTGCAGAGCCTGCAGTTGAAGAAGCACCTGCTGAAGAAGCAGTTGCTGAGGCAGCCGAAGAAGTAACCGCTGAGGCACCTGCTGCTGAAGCCGCCGTCGAAGCACCTGCAGCTGAAGAAGCTGCAGCACCTGCTGAAGAGGCCTAAATCGTGTTAGCCGCTGCGCTCGAACACTTGGTCAAGGGTGTTGTCGATAATCCCGACGACGCTTCTGTCACTGCACGCTCAACCTCGCGGGGCGACCTGCTTGAGATTCACGTGCACCCTGACGATCTTGGCCGAGTGATCGGGCGCAACGGACGCACCGCCAAAGCACTGCGCACCTTGGTGAACGCACTTGCTGACGGCAAGAAGATTCGCGTCGACATTATCGATGGTGACTTCTAACAAAACTGCGCTTCGTGTGGGTCGTCTGGTTAAAGCCCACGGCCTAAAAGGCGCATTCAAACTCGAGCTCTACACCGACAGCCCTGAGCAGCGCTTTGCGCCAGGCGCCGTGCTCGACCTTCAGGTGCCAGAATCTTCGCCATGGTTTGGCAAAAAAGTTGAAGTCGCTGAGCTGCGCTTCTATAACTCGATGCCGGTGCTCTTTCTAAAAGACATCACCGACCGCAACACCGCCGAAACTCTTGTCAAAGCAATCTTGCTTGTTACCGCAGACCTCGCTGACTTACCCGAAGAAGAAGACGCTTGGTTTGACCACCAGCTCGTTGGTCTTTCGGTGCTTCGCGACGGCGAAAAGATCGGTGAAGTCATTCGCGTTGAGCATTTTCCGGCTCAAGACCTCCTGGTCGTCAAAACCCCCACGGTCGATGAAGTTCTTGTGCCGTTCGTTAAGGCCATCGTGCCTGTGGTTGACATGGCTAACCGCACCGTTACCGTGACCCCACCAATCGGTTTGTTCGAAGAAGTTTTGCCTGAGCTGGTTGCAACCCCTGCCGAGGGCAGCGCCGCACTAGCGGATGCAGCCGAAGCCGAAGAGGCCGACGTCGACGCCGAGGCCGATGCGGCTGACGTCGCCAAAGCCAGCAACTCGGGCGACGACCTCAACCCTGAATACGCCGACGAGTAGTCACATGCGCATCGACGCCATCAGCATTTTTCCTGATTACTTTCAGGCGCTCAACATCTCGCTGCTGGGCAAAGCCCAAGCTGCGGGCATCCTCGATTTCAAAGCCCACGACCTGCGTGATTACACGCACGACAAGCACAAGACCGTCGACGACAGCCCCTATGGCGGCGGCGCGGGAATGCTCATGAAGCCTGAGCCTTGGGGTGAGGCGTTCGACGACATCCTCGGCGACAACGCAGACGATTCAAACGCGGATGCACGCCCAGTCATCATCTTCACATCGCCAGCGGGCGAGGTTTTCAAGCAGGCCACCGCGCAAGAGCTTGCTCAGCGCGAGCACATCGTGTTTGCCTGCGGCCGCTATGAGGGCATCGACCAGCGCGTTGTTGAATATGCAGCAACCAAAGGTGAAGTGCGTTTGATCAGCATCGGCGACTATGTGTTGAACGGTGGCGAAGTCGCCGCAATCGCAATGGTCGAAGCAATCGCAAGGCTCGTGCCTGGCGTTATCGGAAACGCCGAAAGTTTGGTCGAAGAATCACACAGCGATGGCCTGCTCGAATACCCGAGCTACACCAAGCCGTCGGTTTGGCGTGGGCTTGAGGTTCCGCCGGTTTTGCTCAGCGGCAACCACGCTGCAATCGCCAAGTGGCGCCACGAACAGCAGGTTGAGCGCACCCGCCAGGTTCGCCCCGACCTACTCGGCGAATAGCCACACCTTCGCGCCGGTAGCGCATCCGCTCTAATTTGTGGCAGAATAGTCAGGTTGCCTATTGCTCTGCCGCAGGGGAGCGCAACTTTCACTTTTTAGAAACAACAACTTACCCGTCATTGACCTGCGAGCCGTGACAGAAGAGAGCAAAAATGCACATTCTCGACGTAGTAGACGCAAAGTCACTTCGCAGCGACGTTCCTGAATTTCGCGTTGGCGACAACGTAAAAGTTCACGTAAACATCATCGAAGGCAACCGCAGTCGTGTTCAGGTTTTTCAGGGCGTAGTTATTCGTCGCTCAGGTGAAAGCGTTCGCGAAACCTTCACCGTTCGCAAGGTTTCATTCCAGGTCGGTGTTGAGCGTACTTTTCCGGTTCACTCACCAGTAATCGACAAGATCGAAGTTGTAACCCGCGGTGACGTTCGCCGCGCCAAGCTTTACTACTTGCGCGACCTTCGCGGCAAGAAGGCAAAGATTCGCGAAAAGCGCGACAACGCCTAAAGTTCAGCTAACTTCTCTAAGCTTCAGAGCATGACTGAATTAGGGTTCGACAACGAGCCAAGCGCAAGCGACTCAACGCCAAAGCGCAGCCGCAACCGCCGAAACAAACCAGCCAAAAACAACTGGTTTGCCAAGTTGAAGCGCAACGTGTTCGTTGCATTCTTCATCGACTTGATCGTGATCGTTGGCGCAGCCCTAATTTTGTCTTTGCTTGTCAAGACTTTCTTGATTCGCTCATTCTTTGTGCCTTCGGGCTCGATGCTCTCAACTTTGCAGATCGACGACCGCATCATCGTGAACGAACTGGTTCCAAATGTGATTCCAGTTGAACACGGTGATGTTTTGGTCTTTAAAGACCCAGGTGGTTGGCTAAGCGCTGATGCGCCATCTGCCGCTAAGTCGCCTTGGGAACAAGGCACCGAATGGTTCTTGTCGGCTTTTGGGTTAGCAGCACCAGACAGCTCGCAGCATTTGGTCAAACGCACCATTGGTTTGCCTGGCGATCACATTAAGTGCTGCGACGTTTCAGGTCACCTAATGATCAACGGCGTGGCCATCAACGAAACCTATCTCGACGCCGGCGTCAAGCCGTCGTTGACCAAGTTTGATGTCACAGTGCCGGCTCATAAACTTTGGATGATGGGCGACAACCGCTCAAGCAGTTCAGACTCACGTTTTCACACCGACCTGCCAAGCAAGGGTTTTGTCGACGAAAGCTTTGTTGTTGGTCGTGCGTTCATCGTCAGCTGGCCAATCAACCACTGGCAGTGGCTAGATAACTTCAGCAGTGTCTTCAAAGACGTTCCCAAGCCTCAAAACTGAGACCCAGCTTTTAGCTAGCGGGGCTCGCTATGTCATTGGCATAGATGAGGTTGGTCGAGGTGCCTTGGCTGGGCCGGTTGCAGTTGGTGTGGCTTTGCTAGATTCACTCTCACCCTCTTTTGCTGGGGGCAACTGGCCTGCAGCTCTCGCCGACAGCAAGCTCATGACAGCTAAGTCACGTGAGGCAACCGCTCCAGAAGTTGCCAAATGGGTTGCTGCATGGCAAGTTGGCTATGCCTCAGCAGCCGAAATCGACTCTGAAGGCATTGTTGCTTCTCTAGTGTTGGCGGCGACACGGGCGCTCGAGCAACTGCTTTCTTCGGTGTCAGACCCCGCAAGTTTAATTTCAGAGGGCACCGTAATCTTGCTTGATGGTTCTCACAACTGGCTTTCGGGTCACACCGGTGCGTTCGAAGTGCACCACCAACCCAAAGCTGACCGCGACTGCGTTTCGGTTTCGGCTGCCGCGCTAATGGCTAAGGTTGCGCGAGACGAATTGATGACACAGCTTGCGGCGGGGCATCCGCTTTATGGTTTTGAAGGGCACAAAGGTTATGGCGCCGCATCGCATTTGGCGGCGATTCGCGCGCACGGGCCATCGAGCGAACACCGTGTCACTTGGCTTTCACGAATATTGCCTGACGCTGGCGAGCTAGACTTTTAACAACATGGATGACAACGAATTCGACGACTACGACCGCGACGCTGAACTAGCGTTGTTTCGGGAATATCGCGATGTGGTGGGCACTTTCAAATATGTGATTGAGACCGAACGTCGCTTTTATTTGGCAAATGAGGTCGAACTCAAGCGAGTTGACGCGGGCAGTGACTTTTATTTCGAAATCTTTATGCAAGACGTTTGGGTGTGGGACATCTATCGTTCAGATCGCTTTGTGAAAAACGTGCGCGTTTTAACTTTCAAAGATGTGAACCTCGAAGAGCTTTCAGGCAAGGCCTATGACCTGCCTAAAGAGCTCGCAGTTGGCGAATAGTCGCTAACAATTTTCTATTAGCGGTTTGTGCACCGCTTTATTGAACATTTGAACGTGGATGCCTTCGGCTTGGCACTCTTGCTAAATGCTCGACTCAAGCCAATCATCTCGCCCCGCAGCCATTCGCTCAGCCGCAGTTCGCGCCCAGGCGGCCACCGCTAACGACACCGCGGGTTCAACCCGACCCCAACCCACCTCGGCCCGGCAACTGCTCGGGCGATACGGCGAAGACCGCGCGAGCGACTACCTGCAGGGGCTTGGCTATTCAATTCTTGAACGCAACTGGCGCTGCCGCATCGGCGAAATCGACATCATCGCGCGAGACCGCGACCGTTTCGTTTTCATTGAAGTAAAAACCCGTTCAGCCGACGGCTTTGGGCACCCCTTTGAATCAATCACCGAAGCAAAAGCTGCTCGCTTGCGCAGGTTGGTGGCTGCCTGGTGCGAGGCAAGGCAGGTTTCTGGCATCAAAGTGCGACTCGATGCAATCTCTGTTCTGGTTCGAGCCGGCCGAGTGAACATTGAACACCTTAAGCAGGTTCTCTAATGGCGCTGGCAAAATCACTTGCTGTCTCGCTGCTGGGTCTAACCGCAACGCCGATCGAAGTTGAAGCCGACATCTCAAGTCAGCTGCCAAACTTTGTTTTAGTCGGCTTGCCTGATGCTTCGCTCAGCGAATCAACGGCACGGGTTCGTGCGGCGATAACAAACTCTGGCATGCCCTGGCCGCCACGGCGAATCACTGTGAACCTGTCGCCCGCATCTGTGCCAAAGCAGGGTTCTGCCTTTGACCTGAGCATCGCACTGGCCATCTTGGCCGCCTCCGGCGCAGCCACCAGTGGGTCAGTTGCCAAATGCCTTCACATCGGCGAGCTTGGTCTTGACGGTTCAGTTCGGCCCGTGCCAGGGGTTTTGCCAATGGTCAAAGCCGCCCGCGATCTGGGCGTTGCAACGGTGATGGTGCCGCTCGATTGCGTTGCAGAGGCCCGCTTGATTTCGGGGGTAAATGTGGTTGGAGTGTGTTCGCTTCGCGAGGCAGTGGCGTGGCATGCCGGCTTGCTTGCAGTCGAATTGGCGCCTGGCGATGGCGTCGTTCTCGAGGGCGAAGCCGGTGTCGAGGGCGAAGCCGTCAGGCGTGAATTCGCCGTCGCAGGCGTTGCAGGGTCGGGCCTCACTGGTTTCGGCGTGCCAGACATTAGTGAGGTTGTCGGTCAAGAGCTTGCGGTTCGCGCCCTCATTGTTGCCGCCGCCGGAGGGCATCACCTGCTCATGGTGGGAAGCCCTGGCGCAGGCAAGACCATGCTCGCCGAACGATTACCTGGTTTGTTGCCCGACTTAAGCGCTGAGGCTGCGCTTGAGTCAGCGGCGGTCGCGTCGGTCGTTGGTCGCTCAGTATTCGACCACAACGGAACAAACCTCAACCTGCGCCCTCACCTCGAAGCGCCTCACCATAGCGCATCGATGTCGGCCGTTGTTGGCGGCGGGCTTCGCCACCCAAGGCCGGGGGCAATCTCACTGGCGCACAACGGAGTGCTCTTTCTTGACGAAGCTGCCGAGTTTCAGACCCCCGTGCTCGACTCGCTTCGGCAACCACTCGAAGCCGGTGAGATTCGTCTGCACAGGGCGGCGGGCACAGCGGTTTTTCCGGCGCGCTTTCAACTTGTCTTAGCGGCTAACCCCTGCCCTTGTGGCAAAGCGCTAACTAAAAGCGGATGCCTCTGCTCTGTGGTGGCCCGCGCTCGATACGGGCAAAAGCTAAGTGGCCCACTGCTTGACCGAGTCGACATTCGCCTGACCATTCAGCCAGTATCTGCTCTGGCTCAAAGGGTCATTCAGGAACAAGCAAACGACTTGGGTTTGGCTTCAGCACCGATTGACTCGGCAACTGCCAGGGCACAGATTGTCGAGGCGCGACAGGCGGCAGCCGTTCGGTTGGTTGACACTCCCTGGATTCTGAACTCGCAGGTCGCTGCGAGCCATCTCAAAGGGGCTCTCAAGTTGCCTTCGGGAGCAACTAAGAAACTCGATGCCGAGTTGCTTCGAAGCAGAGTGAGCATGAGGGGATACATTCGTTGCCTTCGCCTTGCCTGGACGATCTGTGATTTGGTGGGGCACACGTCGCCAACCGCCGATGATGTTGCGCTAGCTCTAGAGCTGCGTGGCGCTGACAACCCTTTGGCGGTCTAACGATGCTTTCTGACGCCGAAATCGCTCGAATCTTGCGCTTCGTGCCGGCTCTAGCTCGGCATCATGCATTGGTCGCATCGCTCGCTATGCAAAACGGTGCAACCGAGGGTTTGGTCGAGCAAGAGGTTTCATCGGCTATGTCACTCTTTGCCAAGGTTGCCTGGAGCACCATCACAGAACCTGGCGATAGGTTCGCTGGCGCTCTTCGGCAGCACTTTGGTTCGGCGCAAGCTTTGGCATTGCTGGTGCGTGGCGATGACCTGCGCGAGTGGCTGGGTCTTTTTGGTGCATTGGGCATCTCAGAGTCACTAGCTCAAGACTTTGGTGATTTGGCGGTAGCGACCGGTGAGTCAATGGCGCGATGGAGGCCAAGGCTTTCGCAACGTCGCGTCTTGAATCTGCTCGATGTTGCGGTCAATTTCGGCATTCACCTTGTTTCAGATGACAGCCCGTTTTGGCCATCGTCGCTAAACGACTTGGATCTCGCCGCACCGGCGTTACTTTGGGTTCGGGGTGAGCCGTTAGGTCTTAGCAAGCTCGGTCGCAGCTGGGCGCTCGTAGGTTCGAGAGTTGCAACCAACTATGGCCTCGAAGCGACCAGCTCACTCGTTCAAGGTTTGGGCGATGCTGGGTTTTCTATCGTTTCGGGTGGCGCCTTCGGCATCGATGCGGCGGCACACCGATCTGCGTTGGCATTGGGTGCTCCCACGGTTGCGGTTATGGCTGGGGGAGTCGACAACGTGTATCCGCGTTCAAACGAACAGCTTTTCAACCAAATTCTTGAGAACGACGTGATTCTGAGCGAAGTTGCTCCTGGAACATCGCCGACAAAGTGGCGGTTCTTGCAACGCAACCGAATCATCGCAGCACTGTCGCAGGGCACGTGCGTTGTTGAGGCGGGTTATCGCTCAGGCGCTATCAATACGGCGAATCACGCCTCTGGTTTAGAGCGCCCGGTGGCAGCCGTGCCGGGCTCCATCTTTACATCGGGGTCGGCTGGCACTCACCGTTTGATTGCCGAAGGCAAAGCTCAGCTAGTTACCTCGGCCAACGATTTGATTGAGATGGTCGACGTCTTTGAGAGCGCCAAATATCTGCCGTTCGCGGTCGAGCCGAGCGACAAAAACGAACTCTTGCCGCTTGACACCCGGGTTTATGACGCTATCGGGTTAGGTGTTGCTTCTGCTGGGCAGATTTGCGAGCGTGGCGGCCTAACCTCGCAAGAGGCTCGCATCGGGCTAACCTCGCTTGTGAAGCTCGGCCTTGTGTCGCCTAGAGGCTCACTGTGGGCTCGCGCCTAAGCTAAAAGTGTGCGAAACCAACTGATTAGCCTGCTGGGTGAATACCTAAGCGAGCTGACGCGCCTAAAAGGTTATTCGCCAAACACCATCAAGTCTTATTCGGCAGACCTGAGGGGCTTCATTGACTTTCAAGCTGCCGAAAACGGGTCAGTTGGCGGTGATGAACCAGAAGCTCGCGACCTCACCATTGAGAATCTGCGCAACTACCTTTGGTTTGCAACAAAAGAAGCTGCCGCTAAATCGACCGTTGCCAGAAAAGCTGTTTCGCTGCGCATGTTCACCGCCTGGTGCTATGAACACAAGTTCATCGATGTTGACCCAGGGCTTCGCCTCAAATCACCAAAGCTCGACCGGCCCCTGCCGGCTGTGGTTTCAGCCGAGGCAATGCAGCAGCTGCTTAAATGGGTGAATGATTCGGCAACCGTTGATAACCCGACGGGCATTCGTGACCTCTTAGTTTTCGAGTTGCTATATGCAACCGGTGCTCGTGTTTCAGAGCTGGCAGCCCTAAACCTAGAACACATCGATCACGCCCGAGGGCTTTTGAGCCTTGTTGGCAAGGGCAACAAGCAGCGCATGGTGCCGTTTGGCCAGCCAGCTCAGCGTGCGCTAGACCTTTGGCTGCAACAGGGCCGCCCGATATTTCTAAACGAACAAAGCGGCAACGCCCTGTTGCTAACTGCCAAAGGTAAGCGCTTGGGAGTGCGCCAGATTTTTGATTTGGTGGCCAAAAATCTGGCTGCCACACCGCTGGCTGGCAACGGCGCCAATGCCAAGGCGCTCGGCCCCCACGCTCTGCGCCACAGCTTTGCGACACACCTGCTTGACGGTGGTGCCGATCTTCGCTCGGTGCAAGAGCTTCTTGGTCACGCTAACCTCGCCACAACGCAGATTTACACTCACGTCAGTGTTGAACGGTTGCGCGATAGCTACAAGCAGGCGCATCCGCGGGCCTAGCCACGTCGCCGCGGTGCCTATTCAAGCGAACCAACCGCCACAAGGTGACTCGGCGCAAAAGCACCGAGCAGCAGCAGGGGAGTGACATAGGCAAATCCGCGAGGGTATTCACTGCCGAACCGGCGAGCCGACAGATGCAAGCATTGGCTCACACTAGCAGTTTTTGAAGCACCCGCGGCCGGGCTCGTTTCAGGCAACGCGCCGATTTGTTGACAGTGACTCGAACCCAGCGCGCAAAACGTAGCAACCTGTTGCCCAGCCACAACCTGATCACCAGTTGCCACCAACGGGCATACGGGCTCGACTTCAGCCACGAAACCGTCTGGCAGCGTGAGTGAGACTATGCCTCGCCCTGCCACCTTGCCGGCAAACCGCACGGTGCCGCTCGCAACGGCTAACACCGGCTCACCCTCGGCCACGCTAAAGTCGATGCCTCGGTGCCCTGCCGAATAGTCGCCGTTTGGCGAGCTAAAGTCACGCACAACCTCTTGCGATGCAACTGGGTAGACCCAGGAATCAGCCGCTGCCCAGGCAAATGGTTTAGTTTCAAAGTTGAGGTAGCTGAGACAGGCTAAAGCAAACCCGAGAGCGAATAAAGCTCGTTTTCGTTCAAAGCGCATAGCAACAGTTTCTCTGTGCGGCACCCTGAGGCCGAAGGGTGTGGCTCAAACCCGTGCACAAACTCGAAACCTCGGCGTTGCAAACAATTCATCCACGTTGCTAAAAAAGCGGCAAAACTAGGCCTAACAACTAGGCATTGCCCACAAAACCTTGCTAAACTTGCCAACAGCGGTGCATGCTGCGAAAACCCAAACCTATTTGAGCTTTCTAAACCTGCGCCGACTTCGCGTGTTGAACCAAGCGACCAACTATTCAGTCTGAATCTAGATTCGGCAGAAGGCGCTCAACACCAGGTGTTTCGACCAACCGGTCGCTAACAGACAACTGAAGGCGCAAAAGCGCCACAAAAGGAGCACGACTATGCCAGTCGTAACAATTCGCCAGCTGCTAGACAGCGGTGTTCACTTCGGTCACCAGACCCGTCGCTGGAACCCAAAGATGCGTCGTTTCATTCTGACCGACCGCTCGGGCATCTACATCATCGACCTACAGAAGTCGCTAAAGCTAATCGACGACGCCTATGAGTTCGTCAAAGAGACCGTCGCACACGGCGGCAGCATTCTGTTCGTTGGCACCAAGAAGCAGGCTCAAGAAGCAATCGCTGAGCAGGCACTTCGCGTTGGTCAGCCATACATCAACCAGCGCTGGTTGGGTGGTCTTTTGACCAACTTCAACACTGTTCAGAAGCGTCTTGCACGTTTGAAAGAACTTGAGGTCATGGACTTCGCCAACGCACACAAAACCACCAACCTCACCAAGAAGGAGCTTTTGATTCTTCGCCGTGAGAAAGAAAAGCTAGAGAAGACCCTTGGTGGTATTCGCAACGTTACCAAGACCCCTTCAGCGATCTGGGTTGTAGACACCAACAAAGAGCACTTGGCAATCACCGAAGCTAAGAAGCTAGGTATTCCTGTTATCGGCATTCTTGACACCAACTGTGACCCAGACGAAGTAACCATCGGTATTCCAGGCAACGACGACGCAATTCGTTCAGTAGCTTTGCTAACCCGTGTTATTGCTGACGCAGTTGCCGACGGCCTAATCGCTCGTCACGCAAAGCCAGAAGTTGCAGCAGAGCCTTTGGCTGAGTGGGAGCGCGAGCTTCTAGAGCAGAGCCAGGCCGCCGCTGCAGCAGCACCAGCAGCTGAAGCACCAGCTGAGGCACCAGCCGCAGCAGCAGAAGAGACCCCAGCAGCAGAGGCACCAGCCGCAGCTGCAGCAGAGAAAGACGCAGAGTAAACATGGCTAACTACACCGCAGCCGACGTAAAAGCACTTCGCGAGCGCTCAGGCGCTGGCATGATGGACTGCAAGGGCGCTCTTGACGAGGCAGATGGCAACGTCGACAAAGCTCTTGAGGTTCTTCGACTAAAGGGCCTAAAGGGCGTTACCAAGCGTGAAGGTCGCACCACCAGCAATGGTTTGGTTGTAGCCCGCGTAAACGGTGGCACCGGAACCCTAATCGAGCTTGCTTGCGAAACCGACTTTGTTGCTAAGGCAGAGAAGTTTGTTTCACTTGCTGAAAACATCGCAGACGCAATCGTTGCAGCTGGCGCAGAAACCCTAGAAGCAGCTCTTGCAGCTGACCTAGGTGGCAAAACTGTTGCCGACGCAATCAACGACGAAGCAGCAATCATGGGCGAAAAGGTTGAACTTCGCCGCATCGCTGTTGTCAAAGACGCAGGTGTTGACGCTTATCTTCACCGCACCAGCAAAGACCTTCCTCCGCAGGTTGGTGTTTTGGTTGCATTCGAAGGTGCCGACGCAGAAACCGCTCACGACGTTGCAGTTCACATCGCAGCGTTCTCACCAAGCGTTCTAAACCGTGATGAAATCTCAGCAGATGTTGTTGCCACTGAGCGCCGCATCGCTGAAGAGACCGCACGCAACGAAGGCAAGCCTGAAGGCGCACTGCCAAAGATCGTTGAAGGCCGCGTAAACGGCTTCTTCAAAGAGAACGTTTTGCTAGAGCAAGACTTTGCAAAAGACAACAAGTTGTCAGTTGCTAAGGTTCTAGAGAACGCTGGCATCAAGGTTTCAGCATTCGTGCGATTCCGCGTAGGCGCCTAACAGCCTAAAACTTCAAAGGCTCGGTCGCATTGCTTAGGCTTTGTGACCGGGCCTTTTTTGTTGATTCGCTAAAATAGAAACTGCACAACTTGAAATCTCGAACCGATGGAGTCGCCATGTCTGAAACTAAACCACGCAGAGTTTTGTTGAAGCTTTCGGGCGAAGCTTTCGGTGGCGGCACGTTAGGCGTCAACCCTGACATTGTTGCCGGCATTGCTCGCCAGATAGCTGAGGGTGCCAAACACGCCGAGGTTGCAATCGTTGTAGGCGGCGGCAACTTCTTTAGAGGTGCCGAGTTGTCGCAGCGCGGAATGGACCGCTCACGCGCTGACTATATGGGCATGTTGGGCACCGTAATGAATGCCCTCGCCCTGCAAGATTTTCTCGAACAGGCTGGTGTCAGCACGCGCGTGCAATCAGCTATTTCAATGGCACAGGTGACTGAGCCCTACATTCCGCTTCGCGCCATTCGCCACCTCGAAAAAGGTCGCGTCGTAATCTTTGGTGCCGGTGCAGGTTTGCCTTTCTTCTCGACAGACACTGTTGCCGCCCAACGTGCGCTCGAGATTGGCGCCGATGAGGTTCTAGTGGCAAAGAACGGTGTCGACGGCGTCTACAGCGCCGACCCTCGCAAAGACCCAACCGCGGTTAAACTCGACACGCTCAGCTATCAAGACGCACTGGTTCGCGGTTTGAAAGTGGTTGACGCAACCGCGTTCAGCTTGTGCATGGACAACAAAATGCCGATGCGCGTATTCGGCATGGATGGCGGCAACATCGCAGCAGCCATCGAAGGCGCAAAGATTGGCACGCTGGTCACCGCCTAACTTTGAGTTAGCGAAAACTGGCGCGGCAAAACAAACATCCGAGTTAAAAAAAAGTTTCAAACAGGAGAAAAAATGATCAGCGAGATTCTGGCAACCGCCACCGAAAAAATGGGCAAAGCTGTTGAAGCTGCCAAAGATGACTTTGCAACCGTTCGCACCGGTCGCGCCAACCCGCAACTGTTTCAGAAGCTGCTAGTTGACTACTATGGCACACCAACCCCGGTCGGTCAGCTTGGTTCGATTCAGAACCCAGAAGCCCGCACCATCGTCATCACCCCTTATGACAAGGGTGCGTTGGCTGGCATTGAGAAGGCCATTCGCGACATGCCAAACCTGGGCGCCAACCCTACCAACGACGGCAGCTTGGTTCGCGTTTCGCTGCCTGAGCTAACCGAAGAGCGCCGCAAAGAATACGTGAAGCTTGTCAAGAACAAAGCTGAAGACCACCGCGTTTCGGTGCGCAACGTGCGCCGCAAGGCCAAAGACGAGTTCGATGCTCTCAAGAAAGATGGTTTGGCAGGCGACGACGACATCGCTCGTGGTGACAAAGAGCTTGAGGCGCTGACCAAGACCTACGTTGACCAGATCGACGAGGCTTTGAAGCGCAAAGAAGCAGAACTGCTCGAGGTTTAGTTTGAGCTCACCAGAAACCGCGAAGCCTCAGGGCCGCAGCCTAAAAGCGTCGATTATCGTCGGCGTTTTGCTTGGCGCTGTCTTTTTGCTTAGCATTCTGGTGGTTCAGTGGCTGATGATTGTGCTTGCTGCCGTTGCGGCGGCGGCCGGTGCTTTTGAGCTTTCAACAGCATTAAGAATCAAGGGATGGCGCGTGCCGCGCTTGCCCGCGACGATTGGTTCAGCTGCCATCATGCCTGCAGCTTTTTATGGCGGCGAACTTGGTCAGTGGATTGCAGCGTTTGGCATAGTTCTTGCGCTCGTGATTTGGCGCACGTTTGAACTTTGGCTTCAGCCAACTGCCCCTGACCGCACGCTGCGACACGCTTTTCGCGACTTCGCCGCCGCAGCCTTTGTGGTGATTTATCTGCCGTTGACCACAAGTTTTGTGATGCTTTTGTTGCGTCGCAGCGAGCATGGAGCCGGTTGGGTGATCGCTTTCATCACAACGGTCGCCATGATTGACACGTTTGGTTATTTGCTTGGTCGTGTTTTCGGCAAGCACAAGATGGCACCTGGCGTTAGCCCAAAAAAGACTCTAGAAGGCCTCGTTGCCTCAATCATCGCGGGTTCAATCTCTGCAATCCTGTTCAGCATCACGCTGCTTGGACAACCTTGGTGGTTTGGCCTGATTTTTGCTGCGTCTCTGCTGCTGGCCGCAGTTTTTGGCGATCTTGCCGAGTCGCTCATCAAGCGCGACCTTGGTGTCAAAGACATGAGTTCTTGGTTGCCCGGCCATGGTGGCGTGATGGATCGCCTCGACAGCATTCTGCCCGCCGCGTTGGTGACCTACATGCTGGTTGAGCTTTTAGCTCGCTAATTTTCAGAACCGAGTGAGAGAATCAGACCGTGAGCTACAGTTTTCCGCAAGAATCTAAAGGCCTTGGCTATGCGCCAGCCGAAGTCGACGAGTTTATTGGTCGTGCTCGCCGCCAGTTCGAAGACCCGTCGCAGTTTTTAGTTTCATCGGGTTTAGCTCGGCACGCGACTTTTAGTTTGGTCAAAGGCGGTTACTCGATTGCTGCAGTAGACACGGCCATTGACCGTCTCGAAGATACTTTCGCTCAAAAAGAACTGGCGAAGCAACGTGCTGAGCTTGGTGATTTTGCATTGGATGACCGCTTGGCTCGATTTGTTGAATCGTTGCAGAAGCGCATCGACCGCCCTGCTGGCAAACGCTTCTCGCGTGCCAGCTGGCCGTTGCGCGGCTATGCACCAAAGCAGGTTGATGCTTTTTGTCAGAACCTTGAGCGGTTTTTGGTCGCTGGCGCGACGCTCACCGCAGCTGATGTTCGCAGTGAGCTCTTTAGAGCTAAACGTGGCGGCTATGCCGAGAATCAGGTTGATGCTTTCTTAGATCGTGCGATTGAGGTTATTCAGCTTCGCAAGGCTCTCGGCAAATAGTTCGAGGTTTTGGTTGAATGAGTTGCCACGCGACAAGTTTGACTTGGTGTTTGCCTTCGTTTGCTTTCGATTGCCTTCGTTTGCCGTTGATTGCCTTCGTTTGCCTCAGCCTAAACACTCTTCAGCGCATTTAAATGCGAATCTAGTGGCAAAACGCTAAAATTGGGGTTTGGTCAAGACGAACGAGCGAGGTGACACTTGGGCAGACACGAAGCTACCAAACCTCGCCTGAGTGAGCGCGTCGCTAAGCGGCCCGGCAGCCCATTAGCTCGTGGCCCAAAGCGCCCGCGAGTAGCCAAACCCACAAATCGGCCCAAGCCGTTGGCGCAGAGCAAGTCGAAAACCAGCTCAGCCACCGCGACCGCGGCTTTTTTATTCGCCAGTGCACTGTTGATGGTCACCGTTGTCGACCCCTATTCGGGCAACATGGTTATGGCAGGTGTCGTCGATGCCTATGGCCCGAACTCACCGGGGTATCCTCAAGATTTCTCCTATACCGCCTCGCAAAAATTCGAGTTCAATCGTGGCGGTTTCAAATTGGTGACCGACGGCAATAAGACTGCGTTGTTCGTCGACTTAGCGGCCAAACCAGACCCTGGCACCGCAAAAGCCATCGCCTATGACTTTGTTACGAAACTGGGATGGAACCAAGCGCAGTATTCGTGTTTGGTTAGCCTGTGGACTCGCGAATCACAGTGGAAGGTAAACGCCTACAACTCAAGTTCAGGTGCTTACGGTATTCCGCAGGCGCTACCCGGCATCAAAATGGCTACGGTGGGCGCCGACTGGCAGACTAACCCTGAAACCCAGATTCGCTGGGGTGTTAACTACATTGTGCGGCGATATGTTACTGCCTGCGGTGCCTTGGCGCACTCTGACGAGTTCAGGTGGTACTAATGCCACGCAATAACCGAACGGCGCGTGGCAGTCGCAAGGCCAAGCCCGAAACGCCCGAGGCTGAGCTAAGACTTGAGGCTGTTCGCAACTCGATTGCTCGAGAAGTCGTTAAGGGCTTAAACGTTTATACGGTTCAAAATGTCAGCGGCAACGCACCCGACTCAAAATCTTGGGTTTGCCCACACTGCCACGTTGAAATAAAAGCCGGCACACCTCACGTTGTTGCTTATGATGCTGTTCGCGGCATAGAAACCCGCCGACACTTTCACACCTCATGTTTCAAGTCGTTTCAAGGAACCCTACTGTGACCGAACCTATTGAGATCCGCTCCTCAGTCGAGCTGCCTGCCATTCGCGAAGAAATCACGCTGACAACAGCCGACGGTTTGCAGCTCGTGGGTGAGCTGGCATTGCCGGTGGGGCGCCCGCCCGTGGCAACTTTAGTCACACTTCACCCGCTGCCAACTCATGGTGGCTTTATGGACAGCCACGTGTTGCGAAAAGCCGCAAATCGGCTGCCTGAGCTTGCAGACATCGCAGTGCTGCGTTTCAACACCCGCGGCACCAGCTCACCTCGGGGCACCAGCGAAGGCGAATTTGGGCATGGAGTGACCGAGCAGCACGACCTAGAGGCTGCAGTAGCTTTCGCAGTTGGTCGCGGCTTGCCTCACCTGTGGTTGGTTGGTTGGTCGTTCGGAACTGAGCTGGCGCTCAAATACGGAGTAAACCAGCCGGTAGACGGTGTTATTTTGCTTTCACCCCCTTTGCACCGAACCAGCGACGCTGAACTTGCCGCCTGGATCGGCAGCCCAAAAACATTAGCGGCACTCGTGCCTGAACATGATGACTATTTGCAACCAGCTGCAGCCGCAGAACGGTTTTCGATGTTGCCAAACCTGAAACTTATTGGAGTTGACGGGGCAAAGCACCTTTGGGTTGGCGAGATTGCCACCGCTCGAGTGCTGAACGAAATCGTGGCATTGGTGAACCCCGCTAAGGCACCGCTTGCTACCGTGTGGTCACCGGGCTCATAACGTGACAGCGCCCACAGTCGTGGCTGCAGTTTGAGCGGTATTAGCGGTCGTTTTGACGCTTGATCCAGACCTGCTTGATGATCAATGAGATTGCTGCGGTGGCAGGAATCGAAACTAGTGCACCGAGCAGACCGAGCAGTGTGCCACCCGCAAGTGCGCCGATCATCACTGCTGCACCTGGCACTTTGACCGCTCGTTTCATAACTCGCGGTGTGACCACATAGGCCTCTACCTGCATATAAATCAGGTAGTAGATTGCCACAAAAATGGCAGCGGTTGGCGAGACCATAAGCGATACCAAAATGATCACCGCAGAGTTGACCATTGAGCCGATCATGGGCACAAGCACGAGCAAGAACGATAGAACTGCTAGCACCACCGCATATGGCACCTGAAAGATGGTCATAACAATGAAGCCCAAAACAGCGTTGAGTGCTGCGATTGAAACTTGGCCCAAAACGTAGCGACCGATTGAATCTGAGATTACCTCGCTGAACTCAATGAAGGTTGCGCGTTTGCTGGCTGGCACTAACGAGTAGGTGAAACGCTTGAACGAGCTTAGTGAAGCCATGAAGTAAAGGCTCAAAATCAAAATTGTTAGACCTGCGAAAAAGCCGTTGAAGACAGCCATGCTCACCTGCACCACGCCACCGAGCATGGTTGGCCAGTTTGCAGAGTTGCTCAGAAATGCTCCGGCATTGTCGAGGCCGTGAACAATCGAGCCGTTCATTTGTTTGTCTAGCGAAGCAACCCAGTCTATTTTGGCAAAGTTGCCCAAAATCTCTGGTGCGTTGCTGAACAGGTTTGTGCCCTGTTCAACGATGGTCGGAATAAGCATTGCGATTAGCCCGCCGAGAGCTCCAAAAATAGCGAGCACCACAATCAAAATAGCTACACCGCGGGGGAGTCTTCTTTTTTCAAGAAAGGTCACGACCGGGTCGAGGCCGAGCGTGATAAAGATTGCCGCTGATACGTAGGTGATGATGGTTGCAATGGCAACCAGTGCGTTGCCAATCAGAATCGCCGTCAGAACCCCAAGACCTCCAAGCAACCCAACCTGATAGGCGTTTGTTATTTTTATTGGGTTCTGGTTTGGCATGGTTCCCCTCGGTTATTTGGTGTTGCCCAGTTGTTGCTGTGCCGATGCAACCAGGGTCGCAAGATTGTCGATATAAACCTGCACAGCCTCACGCTCAACCTGATAGCTAGATAGCTCAGCTAATGCATCGCGCTGGGTGCGACTGGCCTCAAGGCGTGCTTGGCTCGTCAGAACACGCGCCTCAGCTTCAGCCGCGGCAACAATTGCTTCGGCTTGAGCTTTTGCTGCATCGCGACTTGATTTGTGCATTGACTTTGCTGCGGCTTCAAGTGTCTCAGCTTCAAGCCTCGCAGTGTTGGTTCGATTAATCGCTAAAGCCAGTTGCGCGTTCGCGTCGTCGAGGTATTTTTGAGTCGCTGCGACCGCTTCTTGGTGCTTCTGCAAATATTCAGCTTCGGCTTCATCGCGGCGTGCAGTCAGCTCTAGTTCAAGGTCGATTCGTGCCTGCTCTGAAACCAGTTCTGCGGCACGCTGCATGTCGAGCTTTTTTGTGTTGTCACGTTGAGCTAAAAGTTTGCGTTCAGCCAGGTCGCGTTCGACCGAAGTTTTTAGCTTCTCGGTTTGACGTTTGGCAATGGCACGAAGTTTGGCTACTTCGGTTGCAATTGCCCCACGAATCGAACCGGCTTCGCGAGTGGCCTCGTCTATCAAACGCACAGCTTCAGAGCGTGCCTCAGCAATGATTTGTTCGGCATCGGCGCGAGCCGCAGCAATCAGACGGTCGGCGCGCTTATGTGCCTCTGCTACGAGAGCGTCGTAGTAGCCCTTTGCTTCGCGCTTGAGGTCATCAGACTCAAGGGTGGTGTTGTGCATGATCTGGTTGCGTTTCGACTCGCCCTCGGCAATAAGTCGAGCAGCCTGATCTTCGGCAGTGCTCATGATCAGGGCGGCGCGAGCACCAATGCCGGCATAGCTTGGTTCGCCAACTTCATCAAGCTGAGCTTTTTGCTCTTCGATAACCTTGTGTGCTTCGCGAAGTTCAGTTGCCAGCTGGGTATTCAATGCGTTGAGCTTAAGCAGGTCTTTGCGCAGGTCAAGAATTGCGTCGTCTACTGCGGCGCGGTCATAACCACGCATCACTACCGCAAAGTTGGTCTCATTGGCACTCAAAGGCGGCCTCCTAGGCACTTCGGTAGAATAGAACACTGACTACCACAAGTTTACTGTGATTGGATTTTCGATGCGCTTTTTGACAGCGGGCCTACTGTTTGTGGCATCTATCGTGCTAATCATTTGTGGCATTGGGCAACGAACCATTTGGGTTGGTCCCTCAACGCACGTCGTCAACATCAAGGCAACTGAAGATTTGCCTTTTTATTTGGTGCCAAATGCTGCGTTAACTAAATACCCGGGCAACCCCACCGTTACGGTTCGCGGTGAGGGCAATGTTTTTGCCGCCACCGGTCGCGAGTCAGACATTGATGCTTGGCTTGGCACCGAAGCCAACGCTGTTGTCACCTTTGGTGGGCCAAAAAACTCAACGGTTATTGAGGCCCGCACCGGGCTTCGCTCAGCGTTGTCGCCGGTGGGTTCTGACCTTTGGCGAACTGAAACCACAGGGGCCGGTCAGGTCAAGCTCGTCGATGTTGATACCAGTCAAGAAAACGCCCTGCTGCTTGCCCGTGATGGTTCGGTCTCGGCGCCCGGCAACATCAAGCTGGTTTGGCGCATTGTGACCGACTTGACTTTCTCTAACTACCTGTTGATTTCAGGGGCAGTCGCCTTGCTTTTGGCATTATTCACCAACTTCTTCTCGCTCGTGAAGCTGCGCCGCGAGCGCCGCCCTCGTCGCAAGCTGCCTAAGGCGCCTCGAGGCCCTAAGTCGCGCCCTAAGCGCAGTCAGAGCTATGCGGCGCCTCGCGGTCGCCGTTCGGCCAGAAACTTTATGTTAGCTGCACCCGCGGCTTTGGTTACGCTGGCACTACTCAGCTCTTGCTCATTGCTGGGGCCTCAGCACAGCTCGCCATCACCAACACCAACCAACGATGCTTCTCAGCCACCGGCTGCACTAAATGCCCAACAGATCAAGCGCATTCTTGTCGAAACTGCGTATCAGGCAAAAATGGCTGACACCGGCACCGACCGTCACCTGTTTACGAACCGCTTCACAGGCCCAGCTCTAGAGGTGCGCAACGTTCACTATTTCTTGCAGGCTCACAAGAAAGACCTAGCTGCTATGCCGGCGATTTCATCATCTGCCGAAATCACGTTGCCGGCGGCTGACAGCAGCTGGCCACGCACCTTCATGGCAGTCACTAAAGCGGTGGGCGCAAGTGCCGTGCCGCAGATGTTGGTATTTCAACAAGACAACCCGCGCGTCAACTACAAGGTGTTTTATACCGTCGAACTCCATCAAAAGACTCCGCCGGTGGCTTCTGCTGAAATCGGTGCGATTCCTACCGCTCCTGACAGCGGATTCTTGGTGATGAAGCCGCTAGACATCGTTAAGAATTACGGTGACGCGATCAACAACCCAAGCACAAGCCCCGCCCTGCCTAGCTTTGACATCTCAAAAGATGATTTCTATAAAGGCATCAAAGATTTGCAGGCTACTAACTTGGCCAGCCTCAAGAATGGCCGCATCGTTTTCAATCATGAGTTGGGCTCTCAAACTATTCTCGGTTTGAACACTTTGAGCAACGGTGCGTTGGTCGCTTTGTATATGCGCGATGTAACCATCACCAAACCCAAAAAGGCCAACCAAGCGATTGTGGTGGGTGGTCTCGAAAAGATTCTGCTCGGCAGCGCTGGTAGTTCAACCGGCATCACCACGACCTATGGCGACATGATGCTCTTCTTTGTTCCAAACACTGGTTATGGCAAGGTGCGTCTGATCGGATACACCTCTGGCCTCGTTAGCGTAAAGGCACTGCATTGAACCCAAACGACCAACAGTTGCGCGCCAGCCTCGCAGGCGCAGTCGACCTGTCATCGCTAAAGAACCGCCCAACCGCTGCGTCTGCTTCTGAAAACGCGGTGCCCGCAGGTGCTGCTTTTGGGGCAGCTGGTCGGCAGGCTGCAGCTGTGGGGGAGGTCTCTGAAGGAGCACCATCCGCCGAGGTGGATTCAGGCAATTTTGAGCTTGCGAGCCTGGTCAACGAACTGACCACCACAAACCTGCGCAGCTTTATGGCGATTTCAAACTCGGTGCCGGTTTTGGTCGAGTTTTATACCACCCGCAGCGAACACAGTCGAGATTTGAGCATCAAGTTGGCGCGTTTGGTGAGGGCTGCCGAGGGGCGCATCGTTTTGGCCCGTGCCGACGCTGACTCAAACCCTGAGCTCGTGAAGGCGTTTGACGTTCAAGCGCTGCCTTCGGTGCACGTGGTTTTGAAGGGCCAGCCGGTGGCTCTGTTCACCGCTGACCAGCCCGAAGAGGCAATCACCGAGGTGTTGACCAAGGTGATGTTTGCCGCCGGTCAGAATGGCATGAACGGCACGGTTTCGGTTACTCAAAGCGCCGAGGCTGCTGCCAGCGACCAACCACCTGTTTCGCCAAAGCACATGGCAGGCATTGCTGCCTTGAATGAAGGCAACCTTGCTCTGGCCGAAAAGGAGTTTGCCGCCGTGCTGGCCGACAGCCCTGCCGATGTGGTTGCTGCCGAGGCCCTGGCGCAGATTCGCCTTCAGATTCGTCTAGAAAACGCCGATTTTGAATCGGTGCTGGCAAGCACTCCCGAAACGCTCGAAGAAACCCTGCTCAAGGCCGATTGCGTGCTAGCCACCGGCGAGCTCGATGCGGCCTTTGACCTCATTCTTGACAGATTTGCAAGCCAAATTGGCGAGCGTGAGGCGCTGCGAACCCGCCTGCTAGAACTGTTTGTTGCAGTCGGTGCCGGCGACGCAGTAGCTCGCGCCCGCAAGCGCCTAACGATGTTGCTTTACTGAGACGCATCCACTATTAAAGGCTTCTTTTAGCGCTTGCGGCCCAGCAAGCTACTTAGCTGGTCTGAACCAAACTGAACCAAGCGGTGGCACGGTAATGTTTGCCGAGAACGGTTGACCGTGTGAACCATCGCCGTTGGCCACAATCTTGCCACCGTTGCCAACACCACTGCCGCCGAACTCGACGGCATCGGTGTTCAAAATCTCATGCCATTCGCCCTTGGCTGGCAACCCCAAAGTGAAGTTCTCATAAGGGTGACCGGCAAAGTTGATTACGCAGGCGATTGGGTTGCCAAAGTCGTCGAGGCGCAAGAAAGTCAAAACGTTGCGGTCGGCATCACCACCGTCGATCCATCTGAAGCCCGTCCAGTGGTGGTCGAGCTCCCACATTGCTGGGTTTTCAACATAAACGCGGTTGAGTTCACCAACCAGCTTCAAAATTGCGCGGTGCGACGGCTGCTCAAGCAACCACCATTCCAAACCGTGCTCAACGTTCCATTCGGCAAACTGACCAAACTCGCTGCCCATAAACAAAAGTTGTTTGCCCGGGTGAGCCCACATGAAAGCAAGATAGGTGCGCAGGTTGGCGAGTTTTTGCCAGTGGTCGCCAGGCATCTTGGTGAGCAGCGAACCTTTGCCGTGAACAACCTCATCGTGACTGATCGGCAGTACAAACTTTTCGTCATAGGCATAGAGCATCGAGAAAGTGAGTTCGCCGTGGTGATAGCGACGATACATCGGGTCTTTTTGAATGTATTCGAGAGTGTCGTGCATCCAGCCCATATTCCACTTGAAGCCATAGCCCAAGCCGCCCTGGTCGGTTGGTGCGCTCACACCGCCCCAGCTGGTTGACTCTTCGGCGATCATCATCACGCCGGGGTTGCGGCGATAGGCTGTTGCGTTGGCCTCTTGCATGAAGCGAATGGCGTCGAGGTTCTCGCGCCCGCCGTGCACGTTTGGCAGCCAGTCGTCGCCCTCGCGTGAATAGTCAAGATAGAGCATTGAGGCTACGGCGTCGACGCGCAGGCCGTCGATGTGAAACTCTTCGAGCCAGAACAGTGCGTTTGATACTAAAAAGTTGCGAACCTCGGTGCGACCAAAGTCAAAGATGTAGGTGCCCCAGTCAGGGTGTTCGCCGCGACGTGGGTCGGCGTGCTCATAGAGCGGTTCGCCGTCAAAACGGCCCAGAGCCCATTCGTCTTTCGGAAAATGCGCTGGCACCCAGTCGAGCAGCACACCGATGCCCGCGCCGTGCAGGCGGTCAATCAGATAGCGCAAATCGTCGGGTGAACCAAAGCGTGAGGTTGGAGCAAAATAGCCGGTCACCTGATAACCCCAAGATGGCGCATAAGGGTGCTCTGCCAACGGCATGAACTCAACGTGGGTGAAACCGGTCTCTTTGATGTAGTCGATCAGATCATCGGCAATGCTGCGATAATCGAGACCGATTCGCCATGAACCCAGGTGCAGCTCATAAATGCTCAGCGGCGCCTTCATAGCGTCGCGTTTCGCGCGGGCGGTCATCCACTCGCTATCTGACCAGGTGAAACGTGATTCGGTGACGATTGAAGCGGTGGATGGCGGAACCTCGGTGGCCTGTGCCAGCGGGTCGATTTTGGTCACCCAATGGCCAGCTTTGGTGAGAATCTCGTATTTGTATTTGGTTCCTTCTTCGATGCCTGGCACAAAGAGCTCCCAAACACCGTTGCCGCCCATGACGCGCATCGAGTGGGCAACGCCGTTCCAGTGGTTAAACTCACCAACCACACGAACTGCTTGCGCATTCGGCGCCCAAACGGCAAATGCAACACCTTTGATGTCGCCGAGGCTGCTGCTAAAGCGCAGAATGTGCGAACCGAGGGCTTTCCAAAGTTCTTCGTGGCGACCCTCTTGAATCAGGTGCAGGTCGAACTCGCTCAGAGTCGGCAGGTGGCGATATGGGTCGTCGCTTTGCCAGTCTGGGCCGCCCTCATATTTTGCGATGATTCGATAGTCGGGCTTGTGGTTGGCTTTGACAAAACCCTGCCAGATGCCGTTGTGAAAGTGGTCGAGTTCGGCGATGCTGCCATCGGCAAGTTTGGCTGAAACTTTGGCGGCCATTGGTTTGAGGGTGCGAATCACCCAGCCGTCAGCAACTGGGTGTGCGCCTAAAACACCGTGCGGGTCGTGATAGCGACCTTCGCTGACTTTCCAGAGAACATCAACATTAATTTCTGGCAGCTGCACTGCCTGTGATTTAGCCATTTGTTTGCCTGCCTAGTTGTGAACTCGAGTGACTTTAAGAACGTGAACCGGCTCGATGAAAGCATCGAGTTTTACAAAGTTGTGCGCTGACCAGTGAAAGGCTTTGCCTGTTATTTGGTCAACAACCTCGAACGAAGCATCTGATGACATTCCGAGTTTGGTTAGGTCGAGGTGAACCGTGGTTTCGCGAATCGAATGCGGGTCGGTGTTTGCCACCACGATCACGGTGTTCGACATACCGGTGTCAGTGTGCTCAGCCGCCAGGTGCTTGCTGAAGACCAAGATGGCGCTGTCATCACTCCAGTGAGTCGATAGGTTTCTTAGCTGGCGAAGTGCTGGGTTTTCACGGCGGGCATCGTTTAGCTTGGTGATATAGGGCGCTAGGCTGCGGCCCTGAGCCACTGCGGCATCCCAGTTGCGCGGCTTGTATTCGTATTTTTCGCTGTCGATATGTTCTTCGGCCCCTGGGCGCGCTACCGATTCAACTAGTTCATAACCGGCATACATGCCCCAGCTTGCCCCAGCGGTTGCGGCGATTGCCGCGCGAATTTTGTGCGCTGGTCGGCCACCAAACTGCAAGTATTGCGTGAGAATGTCTGGGGTGCTGACCCACAGGTTTGGTCTAAAAAAGTCGGCGCTGTCGCTTGCGAGCTCGTTCAAATAGCTGACGAGCTCGTCTTTGGTGTTGCGCCAGGTGTAGTAGGTGTAGCTCTGTTGAAAACCAACGCGGCCAAGACCGTGCATCATCGCTGGGCGAGTGAAAGCTTCGGCTAAAAAGATGACCTCAGGGTTAGTTGCATTGACTTCACCGATTAGCCATTCCCAAAATTGCAGCGGCTTGGTGTGTGGGTTGTCTACGCGAAAAATCTTGACGCCGAGGGCTATCCACTTGTTTACTACCCGCAAAACCTCGTGATAGATGCCTTCGGGGTCGTTGTCGAAGTTGATGGGGTAGATGTCTTGATATTTCTTAGGAGGGTTCTCGGCATAGGCGATGGTGCCGTCGGCGCGCGTGGTGAACCACTCTGGGTGAGCTTTAACCCAGGGGTGGTCGGGCGAAGCTTGAAGAGCGAGGTCGAGAGCGATTTCAATGCCGAGTTTGTTGGCGGCTTTCACAAAGTTTGCGAAATCTGCGTCGGTGCCTAAATCTGGGTGAACTGTGTCGTGACCGCCGGCTTCAGAACCTACAGCCCAGGGTGATCCCGGGTCGTTCGGGCCAGCTGTGAGGGTGTTGTTTGGGCCTTTGCGGTGTGAGGTGCCAATGGGATGAATCGGTGGCAGATAGAGCACATCAAAACCCATGTCGGCTACGCCTTTTAGGCGTTTGGTTGCTGTTTCGAAAGTTCCAGATTTGAAAGCTTGCTTTTTTTCGTCAAAAGCTGCGCCTTCGCTGCGAACAAAAAACTCATACCAAGCCGCTGCGCCAGCAGTCTCGCGCTCGCACAAAATTTTGAATTCATCACTCAGCGTGATGAGGCTGCGAATCGGGTGCTCAAGCAGGGCAGCTCGCAGTTTGTCGTCTTGATTGACCATCGCGAAACGTTCTTGGGCTGAGCGTTTCTTTTCACCAAGAATCTCGGCAGCGCCCAAAAGGGTTTGTGCGTTAGCCTTTGGTCGGTCTTTTTCGCCAGCGGCAAAGGTGAAGAGTTTGATGCCCTCAAGCATCATTAGGTCTTGGTCAACGCTAGCCTGCAGTTTGACTTCGGTGTTGTGATGCCAGGTTTCAAAGTCGTCAGCAAAGGCGCGAATCACAAAGCTGTGAGTGCCGATTTCGGTTAGGCGAACCTGCGCGAGCCAACGGTCGGTGCCCGGCGCCCCCGCATACATGCGATGAACCGAAGTTTTGCCTTTAGGGCTGGTTAGCAGCACTTCGGCGGCAAGAGCGTCATGCCCCTCACGAAAAACCGTTGCGGCAAAGTCGATTACCTCACCCGCAAAGGCTTTGGCAGGCCAGCGACCTTCGTCAACACTTGGTTTTACCTGCAAAATAGGCAAACGACCAATAGGGTTTGAGCTGCGAAAGACGATGCTGTTAACTTTGTTCACACTCCATAACTTAGTGAAAAATTAGGGTGCGCGCGGGGTTAATCGCAAAGGCGTAACCGCTTCGTTGTCAAACGCTTACATTTTGCTGTTAGGCGTCATCTTCGTCGACCGCTTTGAACAGCATCATCGAGGTTGCCGACATGGCTACGATTTCACCAGCGGCATAGTTTTCAACCACTGTTGGTGGCAAATCTAGTGCGCTGTTCCAAAGAAGTTCGAACCTGGTTTTGATGATGTCTTTTGGCAATGTGAAATCAGCGGCGATTTCTTTGCCGTGGGCAACAATCAAGAAGCGGTTGGTGCTGCCGTCGGCATTTAGGTGCTCAGCAAATCTTGCAACCGTGCGGCGTTCTGCGTTGCCCCAGTCATCTTCGGTCATAATCTCGCCTCGCGATGAATACCAGCGAACACGATCAGATTCGGCGTGCATCACGTTGTAGTTGCCAAAGTTCTTGGGGCGAAGCACTGGGTTTTCGCGGCGCAGCTTAGTCAAGTAACCAACCGTGGTTTCAAGGTCGCGTTCGTTTCGCGTGGTGTCCCAGCTCAGCCAGCTGAGCGAACTGTCTTGGCAATATGCGTTGTTGTTGCCAAATTGGGTTTTTGCACGCTCATCGCCCGCGGTTATCATCGGCACGCCAGCCGAAAGCAGCAGGGTTCCTAAGAGGTTGCGCATCGCCTTGCGGCGAACGGCCAAAATAGCGGTGTCTTGGGTTTCGCCCTCTGCGCCGTGGTTAAACGAATAGTTATTGCTTGTGCCGTCACGGTTGCTTTCGCCGTTCACCTGATTGTGTTTGACGTTATAAGACACCAAATCGTGCAGGGTAAACCCATCGTGCGCGGTTACAAAGTTCACTGAACCCAACACCCCGGTCGGGCCGTCAACAACATCTTGCGAGCCAGAAAGTCGTGTCGCCAGATCAGCCACGCCGTTCCAGTGGCTGCCGCTGTTGCGCGCGGTTGCAATGTCGGTCAGCCAAAAACGACGAACGCTGTCGCGATACCGGTCGTTCCATTCGCTAAATCTGTCAGGAAAATGCCCGGTCTGCCAACCGCCGAGACCGACATCCCATGGTTCAACAATCAGTTTTGAATCGGCAAAAGTTGGGTCGGCTTGAATGCGCTGAAGCAGCGGATGATTTGGGTTATAGGTGTTGCTTTCATCACGCGCCAAAGTAGTTGCAAGGTCGAATCTAAAACCATCGATTTGCATTTCGTTGGTCCAATAGCGCATCGAATCAAGCACCAGGTCAACCACATGGCTGCTGCCAAAATTTAGTGAGTTGCCGCAGCCGGTGGTGTCTTGATAGTGACCACCGTCATCCATGCGGTAATAAGCCGAGTTATCTAAGCCGCGAAAGCTAAAAGTGTTGCCCCCGCTGCCACCCTCAGCGGTGTGGTTATAAACAACGTCGAGCAAAACCTCAATGCCGTTGCGGTGCAGTTCGCGAATCGCAGTTTTGAGTTCGTTGACCATGGCTTCTGGGCCGGCGGCGCGCGCGGCACCTGAAGCATAACGAGGCTGCGGGCTAAAAAAGTTGATGGTGTTATAGCCCCAATAGTTGATGAGGCCCATGTTCATAAGGCGCGGTTCGCTGATGAACATTTGAATCGGCAACAGCTCAACGGCTGTGACACCGATCTTTTTGAGGTGCGCGATCGTTGAGGGGTGCGCTAGGGCAGCGTAGGTGCCTCGCAGGTCGTCGTCGATCTCTTGGTTGGCTCGGGTCAGACCGCGAAGGTGCGCTTCATAAATGATGGTTTCATCAAGCGGGGTGTTTGGCTTTGCAACGCCTTGCCAATCAAAAGTGTCTTCGATTGCAACACAGTAGTACTCGCGCTGATTTTCACGATGCACCGCGCGAGCATAGGGGTCGATCAGGTTAAGTGTTGGGTTGAAAGCGTGGCGCGGGCCGGTCGGACCATCGGCTCTCAAAACATATTTGGTGCCCGGCGCCAACTTGGTTGAGGTGGTGGCCCAAATGTCGTATTCACCCTTTTTTAGCGGCAGGGTGATGTTGATCTGACGAAAATCGGTGTCGTCAAGAATGCAAAGCTCAACTTTGGTGGCATTCGATGAATAAACCCGAATCGTGCCTTTGCCGCCTTCAAAACTAACCCCCAGTGGCGTGTTGGCGCCGAAATTCGAGTCAGTCATGACAGCTTTCTATTTAGATTCGCGGGCAGCACGCTCACGAAAGCGTTTACAGGTGTTTCTATTCAGCCTACTAAACATGTTGTTTCGGTGAGGTAACAGAGTGGTTTGAAGCCCAACCGTCGGCGATGGCAGTTCAAGTTGCATTACGTAACAAAACTGGAGCAAAGCTGCCCTCCAACTAGGCTTAAACTATGGCCGTTTATCTAGACCACGCAGCAACCTCACCGATTCGACCTGAGGTGCTGTTGCGCTACACCCAAGACCTTGCTCTTGTGGGCAACCCATCTTCGGTTCACGGTTTTGGTCAAAAAGCTCGCCAGGCGGTCGAGGAGGCTCGAGAGTCGCTCGCAATTTCGATTGGCGCTCACCGAAGCGAGGTTATTTTCACCTCGGGCGGCACCGAAGCCGACAACTTAGCTATTAAAGGGCTGTATTGGTCACGTTTTAACGCCGACAGTCGTCGCCGCATCATTATTTCGACCGCAGCCGAACACCACGCGGTGATTGATGCGCTGGAATGGCTTGAATCTCACGGCCCGCTAGATCAGCGTGCCGAACTGCACCTGCTTGAACTTGATGAAAACGGTCACTTTAGTCTTGAGAACCTCGAAGCGTTTCTTAGCGAACGCGGTGACGAGGTAGCTCTGATTTCTCTGATGTGGGCTAACAACGAAACTGGCGTGATTTCACCGATCGCCAAAGTGTGCCAGATTGCAAAACGTTTTGGGGTGCCGGTGCACAGCGACGCTGTTGCTGCGTTTGGTCACGTGCCAGTTCACTTTGCAGGGTCGGGTCTTGCACTACTAACAATCACGGCTCACAAAATCGGCGGCCCAGTTGGTGTTGGGGCGCTAATCGTGAGTCGCGATGTTCAACTTGTGCCGGTCAACCACGGTGGCGGTCAAGAGCGCAAGTTGCGTTCAGGCACTCTCAACGCTGCAGGCGCAGCCGCTTTTGCGCTTGCCGCCAAAAACGCCCGTGCAACGCTTGAAGAGCGTGCGAACCGCGACGCCTTGCTTAAATCCAAACTTATTGCCGGCATCAAAGCGGTGGCACCCGAGGTGCAAATCACCGGCGAAACGGTCGATACGCTGCCAAGCACTGCCCATGTTAGGTTCATAGACTGCCCGGGCGACAGTCTGCTGGTGCTGTTAGACATGAAAGGCGTTGCGGTTTCAACCGGTTCAGCCTGCCAAGCTGGGGTTATCAATGCGTCGCACGTAATGCTCGCTATGGGCCGTGACGAAACCGCCGCGTCGGAATGCATCCGCGTTTCTTTTGGTTATGACACCACAGAGGCAGAGATCGACGAATTCTTGGCAGTTTTGCCAGCTGCCTACCAAGGTTCAAGAAAGGCCGGTGCGGTTCGGTGAAAGTTCTTGCTGCCATGAGCGGTGGAGTTGACTCTGCTGTGGCCGCTGCACGTGCTGTCGAAGCCGGTCACGAAGTTGTTGGCGTTCACCTCGCACTTTCTCGCAATGCCGGCACTTTGCGAACCGGTTCGCGCGGATGCTGCACCATCGAAGACTCAATGGACGCGCAGCGGGCCTGCAACGTTCTAGGCATTCCCTATTACGTGTGGGATTTCAGCGATCGTTTCAAAGAGCAGGTCGTTGACGACTTTGTTGCTGAATACCAGGCGGGTCGCACACCTAACCCGTGCATGCGTTGCAACGAGCGCATCAAGTTTGCCGCGTTGCTAGAGAAAGCCCTAGCTATGGGCTTTGACGCCGTGTGCACCGGGCACTATGCATCGCTGCTCACCGACGCCGACGGCAACCTCGAACTTCACCGCAGCAACGAGTTGGCTAAAGACCAGTCTTATGTGTTGGGTGTGCTAACCGCCGAGCAGTTGGCGCACAGCATGTTCCCGCTAGGTGCAGAGGCTTCTAAAGCGGATGTTCGTGCCGAAGCCGACCGCCGTGGCCTCGCGGTGGCCAACAAGCCAGATAGCTATGACATCTGCTTTATTCCTGAGGGTGACACAGCCGACTGGCTCACCGAAAAAGTTGGTGGCAAAGAACCAGGGCAGATCATCGACGTCGACGGCAACGTTCTAGGCGCACACGAAGGCTCATTCGCCTATACAGTAGGGCAGCGCAAAGGGCTGCGCATCGGCAAGCCAGCCGCCGACGGCAACCCACGCTATGTGCTGTCGATCAGCCCAAAGACCAACACCGTCGTAGTAGGCCCGCAGGCGGCGCTCGCCGTGTCTGAACTCGCCGGCTCACGCTATAGCTGGTGTGGGGTGGCGCCGGTTGCTCTAAATGAATTCTTCGACATCGGCGTTCAGGTGCGCGCTCACGGCGACGAAGTGCCAGCCCAGGCCGCAGTGGTTGACGGCGAGCTAGTAATTCGCCTCAAAGAACCGATTATCGGCGTGGCACCGGGTCAGACCGCCGTGCTCTATGCCGGCACCCGTGTTTTGGGTCAAACCACAATCGACCGCACCGTCAGCGCAGTTGCTGGCGACCTAGAGGCGCTCGCCGAAAATGTCGCCTCTGGGGCTTAAAGTTGAGCTGTGACTGACGCCGCAAAACCCGATTATTCACCTATTGCCCTAGGTGGCAACCCTGCTGAACACGATGGGCTTGTGGCTCGCGTTGCTGAGCTGACCGATCAAATCAACCAGCATCGCCGTGCCTACTATGAAGGCAATACTGTTTTGGTCAGCGATGATGCCTATGACGCGCTCATGCGTGAGCTCGAGGCAATCGAGCGCGCAAACCCCGAACTAATCACAGGCGATAGCCCAACCCAGTCGGTTGGTGGCGCAGCTAATGAGGCTTTTGCGCCGGTAAAGCACCTAGAGCGCATGATGAGCCTCGACAACGTCTTTAACGCTGAAGAACTCTCGGCCTGGCTCGAAAAAACTGGCAATGGGCCGTTTTTGTGCGAACTTAAGATTGACGGGCTCGCAATCAACCTGCGATACGAAAACGGTGTTTTGGTTTCGGCTGCTACGCGCGGCGATGGGGTAGTGGGCGAAGACGTCACGGCCAACGTGTTGACCATCAAGTCGATTCCGCGCCGGCTTTCTGGCAGCGGTCACCCGCCCGTTGTCGAAGTTCGTGGTGAAATTTTCTATAACCTCGCCGACTTTGCCCGTTTGAACGAATCGCTGGTTGCCGATGGCAAACCGGTGTTTGCAAACCCGCGCAACTCGGCATCAGGGTCGTTGCGCCAGAAAGATTCGCGTGTCACAGCAACTCGCCCGCTGCGCATGCTTGTGCACGGCGTGGGTGCTTGGGCTGAAGCACCAGTAACAAATCAGTCAGAACTCTATGAAGTGCTCGCTGGTTGGGGTTTGCCAACATCGACCAACTATCGCGTGGTCGCTTCGGCCGCCGAAGTTCTTGCCTATGTCGACGCGTTCGCAGCCAAACGCCACAGCCTCGAACATGAAATCGACGGCATCGTTGTTAAAGTGGATGCCCTCGCGGCCCAAAGCGAACTCGGCTTCACCTCTCGCGCACCACGTTGGGCGATCGCCTATAAATACCCGCCTGAGCAGGTCAACACCAAACTTGTCGATATTCGCGTATCAGTCGGTCGCACCGGTCGCGCAACCCCATATGCTGTGGTCGAGCCGGTCAAGGTTGCTGGCTCAGTGGTTGAATTTGCTACCCTTCACAACCAAGACGTTGTCAAAGCCAAGGGCGTTCTGATCGGCGACACCATCGTGCTGCGCAAGGCCGGCGACGTTATTCCAGAGATTCTTGGGCCGGTGCCCCAGCTTCGCGATGGCAGCGAGCGCGCCTTTGTGATGCCGGCTAACTGCCCCGACTGTGGCGCGCCGCTAGCACCAGCTAGCGAAGGCGATGTCGACCTGCGTTGCCCGAACTCGCGTTCTTGCCCGGCTCAGTTGCGCGAACGCATTGCCTACTTGGGTTCGCGCGGCGTGCTCGATATCGAGGCGTTGGGTTATGTGGCTGCCTGCGCGCTGGTGCAGCCGATCTCGCCTGCGCAGCCTCCGCTGCTCTCAGAGGCTGGGTTGTTTGATTTGACGCTCGATGATTTGCTGCCGATCAAGTCGGCGGTGCTTGACCCCGACACGGGTTTGCCAAAGCTTGATGCCGAGGGCAACCCGAAGGTTGTTGAGTTTTTCAAAAAGAAAGACGGTTCGCCTGCCGAAGTTGCTTTGAAGCTGCTTCGCAACCTCGAAGAGGTTAAGACTCGCCCGCTGTGGAGGTTCTTGTGTGCGCTTTCGATTCGCCACGTTGGCCCGGTGGCTGCTCGTGCCTTGGCGAGCCATTTTGGTTCGCTCGACCGCATTTTCGCCGCCTCTGAGCAGCAGCTGGCTGAGGTTGACGGTGTTGGCGGCATTCTTGCCAAGTCGCTCAAAGACTGGATTCTCGTTGATTGGCACCGCGAAATTATCGAAGCCTGGCGTGCTGCCGGCGTGCAGCTTGAGATCGAGGGTCACGCTGGGCCTGGTGCGGCGGCCTCGAATGATGGCATTTTTGCTGGCAAAACCATCGTTGTCACGGGCACTCTCACGCAAATGACCCGTGAGCAGGCCGAAGAGGCCATCATTGAGCGCGGCGGCAAGGCTGCGGGCTCGGTTTCTAAGAACACAAGTTTTGTCGTGGCTGGCCCAGGGGCCGGCTCGAAGCTGGCCAAGGCAGAGTCTTTGGGCATTGAGGTTATCGACGAAGCTGAGTTCTTGAACCGCATCTCAAACTAAACTAGAAGCAACCCAACGTCGGGTTTTCAAACCCTTGGTTCAAGAGAGATTCATGTCTGAAATTACCCCTGATTTGGTGCGCCACCTAGCTGGCTTGTCGCGCATCCTCGTGACCGATGAAGAAGTCACGCACCTTACCGAGCAGTTGTCGCTGATTGTTGACTCGGTTGCTACCGTCAAGGCTGCTGTTGAGGGCGATGTGCCTGCAACGAGCCACCCTATCGCTATGGCTAACGTGTTTCGCGAAGACGTTGTTGAGCCTTCGCTAACTCAAGAGCAGGCACTTTCGGGCGCACCAGATAGCGCGCAGGGTCGTTTCAAAGTGAACGCCATTTTGGACGAGGAGTAAACCCATGACTGAGCTAATCAAAAAGAATGCCAGCGAACTTGTTTCGCTTTTGCAGTCGGGCGAGGTTTCTTCGGTTGAACTGACTTCTGAGTTTTTGAACCACATTCACGCCACCAACGGCGTTATCAACAGCTACCTGCACGTCAGCGACGAAACCGCTCTTGAGGCGGCTGCCGCGGTTGACGCCGACCGCGCCGCTGGAAAGCCGCTTCACGCTTTGGCTGGTTTGCCGATTGCTGTCAAAGACAACCTAACTACCACTGATGCACCAACCACCTCGGGTTCAAAAATCCTTGAGGGATGGGTGCCTCCTTATGACGCAACCGTTGTGGCCAAGCTTCGCGCTGCAGGCATGCCGATTTTGGGCAAGACCAACCTCGACGAGTTCGCAATGGGCTCGTCAACCGAGTTTTCGGCTTATGGCCCGTCACGCAACCCTTGGGCGCTTGACCGCATTCCTGGCGGTTCGGGCGGTGGCTCGTCGTCAGCTGTGGGTGGCTACCTTGCTCCTATCGCTATCGGTTCAGACACCGGTGGTTCGATTCGATTCCCTGCCTCGGTCACCGGCACCGTCGGCATCAAGCCGACCTACGGCGCAGTTTCGCGCTACGGTCTGATCGCTCTGGCGAGCTCGCTTGACCAGATTGGCCCGGTTAGCCGAAATGTTCTCGACTCAGCTTTGCTTCAAGATGTCATTGCAGGCCACGACCCGCACGACAGCACCTCGCTGCCTGAGTCACTCGGTTCGATGACCGAAGCCGCTAAGAAGCTCGACGTCAAGGGCATGCGAATTGGTGTTATCAAAGAGCTAACTGGCGCTGGTTTTCAGGCTGGCGTAACCGAGCGTTTCAACCAGAGCTTGCAGTTGCTTGCCGACGCTGGTGCCGAAATCGTTGAGGTTTCTTGCCCAAGCTTCGAATATGCAATCGCCGCTTATTACCTAATCTTGCCTGCCGAGGCTTCTTCGAACCTCGCCAAGTTCGACTCGGTGCGTTTCGGAATGCGCGTTGCTCCAGAGGGCAACCCAACCATTGAGCGCGTCATGGCTGCCACCCGCGAGGCTGGTTTTGGCCCTGAGGTTAAGCGCCGCATCATCTTGGGCACCTACGCCCTTTCAAGCGGATACTACGACGCCTACTATGGCAGTGCCCAAAAGGTGCGCACCCTGATTCAGCGTGACTTTGCAGCTGCTTTTGAAAAGGCTGACGTGCTGGTTTCACCAACCGCGCCAACCACTGCTTTCAAGCTGGGCGAAAAGGTCGAAGACCCACTAGCAATGTATCTAAACGACATCGCGACGATTCCTGCAAACCTTGCAGGCATTCCCGGCATCTCGCTGCCGGTTGGCACTGCGAGCGAGGATGGCCTGCCGGTTGGCATTCAGTTCTTGGCGCCAGCTCGCGAAGATGCTCGCCTGTATCAGGTTGGCGCTGCGCTTGAAGCCCTGCAAGAAACTGCGTGGGGTCACACAATGATGAGCCAAGCCCCTGATCTTCACGACCTAATTGCAAAGGGTGGTTTCTAATGGCCAAGCCAGAATTGATGAACTACGAAAAGGCGCTCGAACAGTTCGAGGTTGTCATCGGTCTTGAGGTTCACGTTGAGCTCAACACCAAAACCAAGATGTTCTGCGGTTGTGCCAACAGCTTCGGCGACGAACCAAACACCAACGTTTGCCCAATCTGCATCGGTTTGCCTGGCTCATTGCCTGCCGTGAACAAGCGTGCTGTTGAGTCGAGCATCGCAATCGGTCTAGCCCTTGGCTGCTCAATTGCTCCAAACGGCCGATTTGCCCGCAAGAACTATTTCTACCCTGACTTAGCCAAGAACTTTCAAACCTCGCAATACGACGAGCCGATTGCGTTCGAAGGTTCAATCGAGGTTGAGGTGCCAAGCGGCAACAAGTTCACCGTTGCCATTGAGCGTGCGCACATGGAAGAAGACGCTGGCAAGCTCACCCACATCGGTGGCAACACCGGTCGCATTCAGGGCGCCGAGTATTCACTGGTTGACTACAACCGCGCAGGCGTGCCGCTAGTTGAGATCGTCACCAAGCCAATCTATGGCGCAGGCGCTGAGGCTCCTGAGCTCGCTGCCGCCTACGTTCGTTTGATTCGCGAAATGGTCAAGGCCATGAACGTGTCAGATGCCCGCATGGAGCGTGGCAACGTGCGATGCGACGCCAACGTTTCGCTTCGACCTCACGGCCAAGAGAAACTAGGCACGCGCACCGAAACCAAGAACGTCAATTCGCTTCGCTCAATCGAGCGCGCAGTGCGTTACGAGATTCAGCGCCAGGCGCACATCCTCGCAAATGGTGGCACCATCACTCAAGAAACCCGCCACTGGCACGAAGACAAAGGCTCAACCAGCTCAGGTCGCCCAAAGTCAGACGCCGACGACTACCGTTACTTTCCTGAGCCAGACCTAGTGCCGGTTCAGCCAAGCACTGAGTGGATCGAAACTGTTCGAGCCAGCCTGCCTGAAAACCCAGCACTGCGTCGCCGCAGATTGCAAGAAGAATGGGGCTTTAGCGAACTTGAGTTTCGCGACGTCGTAAACGCCGGTCTGCTAGACCAACTCGTTGAGACTGTCGAAGCCGGTGCCAAGCCGCAGGCTGCCCGCAAGTGGTGGACAGGCGAGCTAGCCCGCATCGCAAACACCGAAGACAAAGACCCGTCAGAGCTAAACATCACCGGTGTTCAGGTTGCCGAGCTTGCAGGTTTAGTCGAAGCCGGCAAGATCAACGACCGTCTAGCACGCGAGGTCTTGACCTACGTTCTAGCCGGCGAAGGCACACCAGCCGAAGTTGTTGCAGCTCGTGGCCTAGAAGTTGTCAGCGACGACGGCGCCCTGCTAGCCGCTATCGACGCCGCACTAGCCAAGCAGCCAGATGTGCTCGAAAAGATTCGCGAAGGCAAGCTACAGGCCGCAGGTGCCGTTATTGGTGCCGTTATGCAGGCCATGAAGGGTTCAGCCGACGCAGGTCGTGTTCGCGAGCTCATCATCGAGCGCGCCAACCAAAGCTAAACGCGGCCCTACGGCCTCCAAGGTTAAAGCAAAAGACCTCCCGAAAGGGAGGTCTTTTTGCATTTACGTGGGGCCTTCGGCTCAGAAGTTTTCGCGACACTAGCGTGGTCTCGCACAGATCGTTGCCCGAAAGTCGGCTGACGCTAACTTTCGGGCACCGCTCTCGGTGCTCGGGTGAGTAACGGGACTTGAACCCGCGGCCCTCTGGACCACAACCAGATGCTCTACCAGCTGAGCTATACCCACCATTGATCGAAGTTTCTCGATCTAGCTTGACCTTGGTGTGCCAAGCAACTTGAAAAGTTTAGCAGAATCGCGAGCCATGTGAAACTTGAAAGGCAATCTTCGGCAAAACTACTTTTGTCACCCGACTTGGGCGACGCAACAGGGCTCTAGTCGCTAAGCGATTCGATAGCCAGGTCAATCTCGTGGTTCGTCAGCGGTGATTCAACAAAAACTACCTTGCGATAAAAACGCAACTCGTTGATTGATTCGATGATGTCTGCGAGTGCGCGGTGGTCTGAGTCTTTTTTAGGCAGTTTGAAATAAACGCTAGGAAACCAGCGGCGGGTGAGTTCTTTGATGCTTGAAACATCGACTTGACGATAGTGCAAGAACTCGTTGAGCTCGGGCATGTATTTGTTGATGAACATTCGGTCGGTGCCAATGCTGTTGCCGGCTAGGGGAGCGGTCTTTGCCGTGGGCACCCACTGCTTGATATAGTCAAGAACCAACTTTTGGGCTTCTTCAACCGAAACGCCATTGTCTAGTTCGTTGATGAGGCCAGATTTGGTGTGCATTTGGCGCACGAAGTCGCTCATATTCTCGGCACAACCTGGCAGTGGCTTGATAACGATGTTAAGGCCTGGGTCAAGCAACTCTAGGTCAGAGTTCGTGACAACAACTGCTATTTCAACTAGGCAGTCGGTGCGAGGCTCAAGGCCAGTCATCTCGCAGTCGATCCACACGAGGTTTTCGGTCATTTTATTCACATTCCAAAAGCTAGAAGAGGCCTACGACATTTCTGTCGTAGGCCTCAATTTTACCGCTGACGCGGATAGCTGCCGCGCACTATGGCGCGTTGGTTAAGTTAGTTCTCTAGAGAGCCGCCTCAAGTTTTGCAACTTTTTTAGCAGCTCGTTTGGCAGCGCGCTTTTCTTTGCCACCTTCAACCAACTCATAGAGCACCGGCACGATGACCAGAGTCAAAATAGTTGACGAGAATAGCCCGCCGATAACCACGATGGCCAACGGCTTTGAGATGAAACCGCCGCTGCCAGTCAAACCGATAGCCATTGGAATCAGAGCAAAGATGGTAGCCAGAGCTGTCATCAAGATCGGGCGCAAGCGCTGTCGGGCGCCATCCATGATCGCCTGGTGAAGCGGGCGACCCTGCTTGCGGTATTGGTTAATCAGGTCGATAAGCACAATCGCGTTTGTTACCACGACACCGACCAGCAGCAACATGCCGATAATGGCTGGCACGCCCAGTGCGGTGTCAGTGATGAGCAATAGACCAATGGCGCCGGTAGCTGCAAACGGAATCGATACCAAAAGAATCAATGGCTGAATGATGCTGCCGAAAGTTGCCACCATAACGATGAATACAATCGCGATTGCTGCCAAGAGCGCCAAACCAAGCTGGGCAAACGAGTCGGCCTGTTGCTTGGTGACGCCACCGAGGTCAAAAGTTGCCCCAGCTGGCAGTTTTGATCCTGCTTTGATTGCATCAAGCTTGGCCGTTACGGCTGCGTTGATTTTGCCTAGGTCAGGCTTAGCATCGGTTGGCAGCAGTGACACGGTGGTTACGCGGTCTCCCTTTTCGGTGGTGATAGAGGCTGGCACGGTGTCTTCGACAACGGTTGCCAGCTTCGATAGCGCCATCGGGCCCGCACCGGTCATAATCTGAACGTTTTTAACCTTTGCGACCGTGTCAATCAGGTCGGTTTTAACCACAAACACCTTCGTTGCTACACCAGAGATGTTCACCGAACCGATTGACTGCGGGTTAATTGCGTTTGCAACTTGAGCGGTAACCGCAATTTCGCTTAGACCAACCGCTGCAGCTGCAGAACGGTCAACGGTTATCTGAAGCGTGCGCTGCTTTTTGGCCAAAGTGTCGGTTGGTTTGCCCGTGCCGGCGATGCCGGTCAACTCGGTTTCAACAATGCCAACCGCTTTTTCAAGAGTCGCATCATCTGGTGCAATAACCTTCACGTCGATAGTTGATGAACCACCAACTGATTGGCCGTTGCCCGAAGCAAACTCCACCGAACCAACACTTGAACCAAGCGCGTCAAATTCGTTCTTGAGAGTGTCTTGCAACTTCTGTGAGTCAACGCCATCGACAGCAGTAACCTGCAGTTGAATGCCGCCTGCTGAACCACCTAGGGCCACGCGGCCGTCGCCGCTCGAGCCGATCGTGGTGATCCAGCTCTCAATGTCTTTAGGACCAGCATTTTTCACAAAGTGGTTCTGAAGCACAGACTCGAGCTTTGCAGCTGCCGCCGACTGCTCTTCGATTGACGAACCAGGCTTAATGGTCTGGTTAATCAAGAAACCATTGCCGCCGCCTGAGCCGATAAAGTCGGTCTTTAAGAAACCGCCCATGCCAAAGGTCAAGAACAAGACCAAAACAGCTGATCCAACAGTGATCCACGGGCGGCGTTGGGTGCCTCGCAAGATAGGCAAATAGCCTCGCTGCAACCAGCTCTTGCGTTCGTGCTCTTCTTCGTCGTGGCGAACTTTTTCGATCGCAGCTGCGATGTCGGTGCCACCAGCAAAGTTGTGCTTTGGTTTCAAGAACCAGAAGGCAAGCACCGGCACAATCGTTAGCGCCACCAGCAACGATGCCAGCAAAGCGATTGTGAATGTGAAGCCGAAGGGGCGGAACAATTCGCCAATCAACCCACCAACCAGCGAAATCGGCAAGAACACGGCAACGGTGGTTATGGTTGCGGCGGTGATTGCACCAGCAACCTCACGAACCGCGTTCAAAATGGCATCTTTCTTTTCTTCGCCATAGCTGAGGTGACGGTTGATGTTTTCAATCACAACAATCGAGTCATCAACCACACGGCCAATCGCAATGGTGAGAGCGCTCAAGGTGAACAGGTTGAGCGAATAACCAAGAGAACCCAGGCCGATGAAAGCAATCAGCACTGAAGTAGGAATCGAGATGGCGGTGACCAGAGTAGGTCGAACCGACATCAGAAACAAAAGAATGATGACAATCGCAAAACCTAGACCGAGCAGACCTTCGCTGGTTAGCTCGTCAATAGATTTCTTGACATATGGAGCCTGGTCAAAAATGGTGTTGACTTCGACTTTGCTCGAGCCACCGAGTTTCGTGGTGAACTCATCCACTTTGCTCAGCACTGAGTTTGAAAGAGCAACGGTGTTGCCGTTTTGGGCTTTCGTGAACGAAACTGAAAGCGCCTCTTTGCCGTTAACCCGCGCAATTGTGGTGACCGGTGCGTTTTCAAGTTTGACCACTGCCACATCGCCAATGGTCAAGGGCTTTGTTGGTGCGGCAATGCTGAGGCCGGCCCCAGCGAAGCCTGCGCCTGCTTGGCCTGCGCCTGCTTGGCCTGCGCCACCAGAACCAGTCGCTGAACCGCCAACAGTTGATGCGCCTGTAGAAGTCCCTGCCGAAGCGCCTGCCGAAGGCAAAAGCGGCAACGACTCGACGTCGGCAACCGAATTAACCGCGCTGCCAATTTGAACGCTCAGGCTGCCCTGATCATCGTTCACGGTGCCACCTGGCAAGATCAAGCCGTTGCTGGTTAGCGCCGAAACAATCGACTGCTGGCTCAAACCAGCAGCCGCCATCTTGGCGGTGTTGAGGATTAGATTTAGTCGTTTGGTGGCAATGCCGTCAACGGCGATGCCGCGAAGGTCGGTGACGTTGCCGAACACCTCGTTGGCGCGAGCTGTGATGACCTTGCTAAGTTCTTCGTTTGACCCGCTCAACGATGACACACCCAACGAAATGATTGGCACACTGTCGAATGAACCGATTAGAACTTTAGGGTCTGAGCCTGTCGGCAAAGTTGACTTGATCGCGGCAACGGCGTTGGTGAGGTTCTCTTGCAGCTTGGCGTTGGTGATGCCATAGTCAAAAGTTACTCGCACGATAGAGATGTTGGCCTGCGAGGTTGAGCTGCTCTCGGTGAGACCGCTGAGCTGGCGAACAGCAGTTTCAACCGGCTGGCTGATCTGTTGGTCGATGATTTCAGGCGATGCGCCCGGCAGCGCAGTCACGATGGCAGCTTGTGGGCTGTCGAATGATGGAATCAGCTCTTGCTTGAGTGACCCGAGCGATAGAAAACCGAATAGTGCAACAACAATGGTGATCAGCGAAACAACCGAACGGTTGGCGAGGCTGAGCTTGGCGAGCTTGAACAATGTGACTCCTATGAGGGGGTTTGCAACTATGTATGTCTAACAGGGTTTGGTGAACTTTTATTCACCGATTACAGCAATAGGTATGGTGATCGGAAAAGCGTCGGCAACTATGTCGTTTTTTCGGGCGTCGCGAGCAAAGAGATGAGCCACATAGGCGCAGATCAGCACGAGTGCGCAAGGAATCACGAAGGCGATGCGAATATCGGCATTTTGAGCTACTGCGCCAATCAGAATCTTGGCCGCAATCACCATAAAGGTTTGGGCGAACATCATGCGTGACATTACTGTTGCCGTATCAAGCCCGGTGATGTGGCCACTGGCGCTAAAGAACGACGGCACCAAAATTGAAGAGCCAAGACCCGCTAAGCCCCACAGCGCAGAGCCCAAAACTACGGCTGCAGTCATGCCCAGGTTTGAGATTGCAGGTGAAAGCACCACGTTTAGAGTTAAACCCGTGAACGCGATCAGCCCACCGACTGCTGCGATTTGTGAAATGTGCCAACGCTTGGTGAGGCGCCCGATTGAGAGGCGGCCGACGATCATAAAAACCATGAAAGCCGTGTATGGCACCGAAGCTAAACCTTTGTCAGTGATTGCTAAAGCGTCGCGGTTATAAATGGCACTCCAGTCAATGAGCGCCAGCTCGGGTGAGGCTGATACGAAAAGGCCAAAGGCCAGCAACCACACTTTGCGAGGGGTTCGCCAAATCGAGATGCGGGCTGGGGCTTTGGTGCGTTCGGCTTGATGCGATTCGTCTTTGTTCAGCACAAAAAGGCTTGAGATTATGACCGCTGCCGTGCCTATTGCTGCGACGGCGATGAAGTGCACCTGAATTGAAACGGTGGTTGTCAAAATGCCTGCAACTGCCGCTGAAAGCATGGCACCGATAGCCCAAATGCCGTGAAAGCGCCCAATGATCACTTTTTTGATTGCGTTTTGCAGAATCACTGACTCTGAATTCACTGCGATCGTGTAGACACTCATGGCAAGAGCCCAAACAACGTTCGCGAGAAAAAAAATCGCGGGGTTCGAAATAAACGCGAATGACGCGAGCATTAGACCGGCGGCCAAAATCGCGATTTGGGCGATTCTTTGGGCGCCAAAGCGCGCAATAATTTTTGTTGAGGTGGCCAAACCCAAAATCGATCCAACTGCGGCAAAACCCATAATGAGGCCCCACTGGTTGAAATCTACGCTGATTTGTTTGATCAGCTCGGGCACTCGTGGAATCTGTGTTGTCGACATTGTGCCTTGAAAAAAGAACATCGCCAAGAGTGCGTTTTGCGCTGATTTGGCACGCTGGGGTGAAACTTTCGACATAAGTCAAAGCTACCGCTTTTTAAGCGCGGATGCCGCCCCACCGGCGACCAACCCAAGCTTTTGCGGTTCTCAAGTGCTTCGCCGCGGGTTTGCACGTCGGACTGTTGCGCGCTACTTGGTTGGGCTTGGCCCTGCTGGCTGGCTCGGGGTTGGTTTAACTTTGGCGTAGTTTATGGCTATGCTGCCAACGTCGCTCGGCATTAGTTCGATCCAACTGTTGCCTGGTGCCAGCAGCACAGGTTTGCCGTTTTTGTCGAATAGGTGAATCGGGTCGGTTTGTTTTGATTTTTTGAAGGTAACTTCGATTTTTTTGCCACCGGTGAACACATAACCGGTGCCGCCGCCCATGACGATAGTTCTTGGCACGAAACCATATTTGTAGTCTTTGAATGACCGGTCAATTTTGGTTTTTAGAACGATCACGTTGACTGCGTGCAGTTGCTTGCCATCGCTGGCATCAGTTTCTTTGGTTTTGTATTGGCTGCGCAACCAGGTTTGAGTTTTCTCGTTCCAAGCCCAAACGGGTTTGCCTGCCGGAAAACTCACCGAAAAATCGGTGACCGCTTTGCCGCCAACTGTTGCTGTTGCGTGGGCGGCATCCGCAGCGAAATTGAACTGTTGGCCTGGCGCCGCAATGTTCTTGTGCTGAGAGGCTTCGATGCGGGCGTGAACCATCACGTTGTGGGGTGCGCTACGGTCAGTCACGCGCTCAAAAGTGTGTTTGCCCAACTGGTTAGTTTCGTTCGCAACAAAAACTTTGGTAGCCTGCATGGCTTTCACAAACGGGCGCTGGCCACCGCTGAAGTTGATGATGCCGCCGAAGGGTGAGGCAAGGTCAGGGTCCATTGGGCGAACCGAACGAACCGGGCCAAACTTTTCGGGCAGTTGCGATTGCCAAATCGCTAAGAATCGGGTCATGCCGCCTTCAACCATTTCTTCGAAAACGATGTCGGCTTGGTTTAACGAGTTTTGGGGGCGAGCATCTGGCGCGTTATCAACTTTGCCCATGATTGCTGGGCCAGACAAATAGGGGTTGCTGCCAACCGGGTAGGTGAGCCCGGTCAGCACCGCAGTTTCAACCGGGGCAACAGTTGCGGTTGGGGTCGGGCTTGGGCTGAAGTTCCAGCCACCACCGCCATTGAACAGCCCCGACGCACCGCAACCGGTGAGCGTCATTGAAATAGCTAGTGACAGGGCTACTAGCCCAAAAACTCTGCGGTGCAACATAGCTTGAGATTAGCCCTGCGTGCCGAGCGAAGCTTGTGCGACACGCTCGGCTTCAGATGATTCGGCAGCTAACGGGGCAGCACTACTTCATTGAGTCGAGAATCTCAACGAGCAACTCGAAGGTGGTCTCTGGATTCACGATCGCAAAACGAGCATTCGGCTCACCGCGGTGTGAGCTAGGCACCACAAAGGCAATGCCATCGGCCAACAGTTTCGCCGACCAAGCTTCGTAATCAGCCAGTTGCCATCCGCTTCGTTTAAAGACGACCACTGAAAGTTCTGGTTCACGAACCAAACTAAAGTCAGGGCGACTAGCGATCTCGGCAGCAATGCGTGCAGCCAAGGCCACGTTGGTGGCAACCGCGCTGCGGTAGGCGCCTATGCCGTGAGTGGCGAGCGAGAACCAAAGTGGCAAACCGCGTGGTCGTCGGGTGAGGTTATAGGCATAGTCGCTCGGGTTGAAATCACCCGACTCGGTGAGGGTTTCGAGATATTCACCGTGTTGAGTGTGAGCCTGCCGACCCAACTCAGGGTTGCGATAAATCAATGCACAGGCGTCGAAGGGTGCAAATAACCATTTGTGAGGGTCAACGATGAACGAATCGGCACGTTCGACACCCTTGAACAGGTGCTTGGTCTCTGGTGCGAGCATGCCTGCCAAGCCGTAGGCGCCGTCGACGTGAAACCAAACACCGTTAGCGTTGGCGATTTGGCCAACCTCATCAAGCATGTCAACGATGCCAAAGTTGGTGGTGCCACCCGTGGCAACAATGGCAAAAACCCCATCGCCAGCCGCTGCGAGTGCCAGCTCAGTCGCTTTGCCAGTTAGTTTGCCGCGCTCGTCAACCGGCACCTTGATAATGTCGACATCCATGACAGCAGAGGCTGCTTTGAGTGACGAGTGAGCCTCAGCACTGCACAGCAGACTCCAACGGGCTGGCATAGCTTGGCCGCTTGCCAATCGGGCGGCTTTGGCGTGGTGCCTGGCGGCTACTAAAGCGCTCAGGTTGCCCAGGGTTCCACCCTGCACAAAAACTCCACCAGCACCAAACGGCAGCCCCGCCTCGCTGGCGAGCCAAGCTAACACCTCGTTTTCGGCGTGCACTGCCCCTGCGCCTTCGAGCCAAGAGCCGCCATAAATCGCCGAAGCCGAAACCACAAGGTCAAAGAGCTTAGACGCTGCCGTAGGAGCGCTCGGAATAAACGAAAGGTAGCCAGGGTGGTCAGTAGAGATTGTGGCCGGTGCCAGCACATCTTCAAACACCTTGAGCGCAACCAAACCACCGATGCCAGCTTCGGTGATGGTTGGCCCAGCGTTGTTGCTCAAATATTCGGGCGATTGAGGCGAATCTAGCGGAGCGGGCTCATATTCGAGGCGTTGCCTGGAATATTCGAAAATCGCCTCTCTAAGAGCGATCAGCTCGGCGTCTGACTTGTGCAACTAGAGCCTGCTAGCGTTGCGCGCCTCGCGACGACGCTTCTGTTCGGCAGGGTCAGGCACCGGCACTGCAGAGAGCAGCATCTGGGTGTAAGGGTCTTGCGGGGAGCGCAAGATTTGGTCACGGTCTCCAACTTCTACCAGCTGACCTTTTTGCATCACGGCAATTCGGTGGGCCAAGATTTCAACCACTGCGATGTCGTGACTGATGAAAAGGCAGGCAAATTTGAGTGACTCTTGCAGCTCTTGCAACAGGTCTAAGAAGCGCGCCTGAATCGAAACATCTAACGCCGAAGTCGGTTCGTCGGCAATCAGAATGTCGGGGTTTAGAGCCAAAGCGCGGGCGATGCCAACACGCTGGCGTTGACCACCTGAAAGCTCGTGAGGGTAGCGGTTGCGATAGCTGCGAGGCAACTCAACCTGGTCAAGCAGAGCCTCAACACGGTGGGCAAGCTCGTTGCCGCGAGCGATTTTTGCTAGATACAACGGCTCGCCAATGCTTTCACCAATCGGCAGGCGGGGGTTTAACGAAGAAGCTGGGTCTTGAAACACCATGCCGGTGTGGCTTCGGGCCTCGCGCAACGACTTTGAAGAACCACTGCTTAGGTCGATGCCAGAAACGCTGATGCTGCCCGATTTGATTGGCAACAAACCGATGGCGGCACGACCGATTGTGGTTTTTCCTGAGCCCGACTCACCAACTAGACCAACAATTTCACCAGGATAAATGTCGAGGCTGATGTTCTTTGCAGCTTGAAAAGCTGGAATACGACCGCGCTTTGGATATTCGATGGTGACATCGCGCAAGCTCAAAACTGGTTGCGCGTTGGTGTCGGTGGCGAGGGTTCGAGTGGGTGCCGAACCCAGTTTTGGAACTGCTGCTAGCAGCTGTTGAGTGTATGGGTGCTGTGGTCGGTTGAAGATATTGTCAGCTGTGTCGTGTTCAACGGTCACGCCGTCTTTCATAACCAAAATCTCGTCTGCCATGTCGGCAACCACACCCATGTCGTGGGTGATTAGCAGAATGCCCGAGTTGAGTTTGGTGCGTAGGTCACGCATCAGGTCAAGAATTTCGGCTTGCACGGTCACGTCAAGCGCCGTGGTGGGTTCATCAGCGATCAAAAGGGCTGGGTCGCAGGCAAGTGCCACAGCGATCATTGCGCGCTGCTTTTGGCCACCAGAAAGTTGGTGAGGGTATTTGTCGAAAGATGCTGCCGGGTTGGGAATATCGACCATGGTCAACAGCTCAATGGCACGAGCTTTCGCGGCAACCGGCCCGATCGAAAAGTGAATGCGAAGCGTTTCAACGATTTGAAAACCGATTGTATAAACCGGGTTCAGAGCGGTCATGGGCTCTTGAAAAATGTAGGCAACTTCTTTGCCTCTGAACTTTCGCACCGTGCTTGGCGAAGCCGAGAGCATGTCGACGCCCTTGACCTCAACGGTGCCGCTGGTGCGCGCGTTGCTGGCCAGCAGACCCATCAAACCCATCGAGCTCGAACTCTTGCCTGAACCCGACTCGCCAACGATGGCTAGGGTTTTGCCCGGCATAACTTCGTAGTTCATGTCAATCGCGGCGGGATACCACGTGCCGTCGACCCAAAAATCAACGTTGTAGTTCGAAACCTTTAGCACTGGCTCGGTCATTTTGAAATGTTCTTTCTATCTAAAGATTTGCCTGCAAAGATTGAGTCATGAACGAAGTAGTCACCTATCGCCCAAAGAGCAACCTGGTTTGGGGTTCGGTGGCCCTGTTTCTTGACGCCCTCTATTTGATTCAGGCGATTTTCTACCCGGTTAGCGGTGAAAGTTTGGTTGGAGATCTTTTGCTGGTTGCTGCCATCGCGGTTTTGGTCTGGTGTATTTGGTTGCGACCAAAGATTGTTTTGCACAGCCAACACCTCGTGGTTGTTAACCCTTTGACCACTACGCAGATTGATTACCAAAGCATTAGCGAGCTCAACACCCAGTGGGCGCTGCAAATCGTTCACAGTGGTGGCCAAACCCGCGTCTGGGTTGCCCCAGCCAGCGGCAAGTTCAGATGGATAGCTGACAGCAACCAGCGCGGTCGATACAGCAAGATTCCCACCAGTCAGGGCAGCGTAATCGACGTCACCAGCATGAGCCAAAGTCTTGGCAGCGATAGCGGCCTGGCTGCTCATCTGATTCGCGTGCGACTTGAAAATCTGCATTAGGCATTTGCCTTAGCTTGCCCAGTTTTAGTTTCACGGGCCTTCAAACGGTCTTTTAGGGTGATGCGACGTTTCTGACGAGGGTCAAAGGCGTCGCGCAAGCCATCGCCGATAAAGTTGATGCACAGCGCAATCGACACGATAAAGGCGCCGGGCCACCAAAATAGCCAAGGGCTTGAGCTAAACGAATCTTGATATTGCGAAATCAGCAAACCAAGCGAAACGTCAGGCGCCTTCACACCGAAGCCCAAATAGCTAAGCGCGGTTTCGATAAGAATCGCGCCCGACATCAAAAGGGTTCCCGAAACAATAATCACGCCAATGGCATTCGGCAAAATGTGTTTGAAGATGATTCGACGGTTTGAAGCGCCAGCAATGCGCGCGGCGTCAACAAATTCGCGCTCACGCAAGGTTAAGAATTCGGTGCGAACAAATCGAGCCAGACCCATCCACGCAAAAAAACCGAGCATCAAGGCAAGCGGCACAACACCGAGGTTGCCGAATCTAAAACCGATAACCGCACCAATAACGATGGTCGGGGTAACCAAAAAGACGTCGGTGACACGCATCAAAATGGCGTCAACCACACCGCCATAAAAACCAGCCAAAGCGCCGATCACGGTGCCGATAAAAACGCCTAGCAAACCAACGATGAGCATCACCATGATCGACTGCTCAGCACCGCGGGTCACGAGAGCAAAATAGTCGGTGCCAATCTGGTCGGTGCCCCACGGGTGAGGGCCAATCTGAATTCCTGTGCCGTCGATGAACGGTGGCAGAAGGTCTAGCGTTGGGCAGCCGGTTACTCCGCCGTTACAGGTGGCAGCAATAGCACCCTCGGGGTCAATGTCAAGAATCGAGAAGTTCCACCAGCCGGGAATCGTTATCGGGTTCTGCTCTGTGCCAAGGTGTATGCCAGATGCTGAAAAGACGAACAGAATAATCGCAACCAGGGTAATCAGCGAAGCCATTGCAGCCTTGTGGCGAACAAAGCGACGCAGAATGATTTGACCTTGGCTCAAACCTTCGGTTTCGCGCAGGGCGATTTCGTTTTCATTTTTCTCGGCAGTCTTTTCGACGTTCGCGCCTAATTTAGCCATTGAGGTTACTTTCTGATTCGAATACGAGGGTCAACCACGCCAAAGAGCAGGTCAGCCACGAGGTTTGCGACAACCGTCAGAACGGCCGAAATAATGAAAACGCCCATGAAAAGGTTTAGGTCATAGTTGCTCAGTGCTGAGTTGAACAGCTTGCCCATGCCCTCCCAGCCAAAAACACGTTCGGTGATGATTGCGCCACCGAGCACGCCTGCGAAGTCATTCACCAGAATCGTGGTCAAAGGCAACATTGCGTTGCGCATCGCATGGCGAACAATCACGGTGCGTTCGGTTAGGCCTTTCGCGCGGGCGGTGCGAATGTAATCCATGTTGAGAACCTCGAGCAGACTGCCTCTAGAGAAACGCACATAGCCTGCAAACGAGATCAGCGTTAGCGCCATTGTTGGCAAAATCAGGTGCATTCCGGCGTCGAGGCCCGAGATCCAAAAGTTGTTCAGTTGGTGGTTTGACAACAGCTCTTGAGACTCGCCAATGGTCGGCACGGGGCGGCCTGCGATCGCGTCAGAGTTGAAATATTTGTTGAACTCTTGCATATAACGGTCAAGAAGCAAAGGCAGTGTGCCCAAAACTGCTGTGATGACTGCCGTTCGAATGTTGATGCGTCGGTCAACGTTGTCGACGAACGCGCCGACCACAGCTGAAAGACCAATCGTGAGGGCAAACACGGCAAGCACGCTAAGAAAGTTAGCCTTAGCGTTCATCAAAAGCTGAAGCGGATAATACCCGGCGGTCACAATCGTGGCGGCGGAAGCTGCGCTGATGAGCGATTTGCGGTTTTCAAGCCCGGTTGAAATCTGGGTTACTGCGGCGGCGGCGACGAAAGCGATTAGGCCAACACCAATGATGCCGAGGCCCGGCTTGATGAACCAGTGGGTAACGCTGAAATACCACAGCAGACCTGCGAAGCCAACGCTAACGCCCGCAAAAGTAGCATAGAAGCGTTTGCGACTGCCACCGAGAATTCCCGCCATGACCAGGCCGCCGACAAGGCCAAAGATGATTATGAGATTTATCGGTATCTCAGGTTTCGCTAAAAAGTCATTGAAATCGATTGCCACATATTCTTTGAGCAAAACCGCGACCCAAAACACCGGCAGTGAGAAAAGCAAGAACGAAATGAAAGTCATTACATAGTCGAATCGGCTGTATTGGCGAATAGCCGTGATCATGCCGATGGTGATGCCAAGAACGATTGCCAAAATGGTCGACGCCAGCACCAAACGAATAGTGGTGGGAATAGCCATGCCGATTGCGTCGATGACTGGGCTGTTGTCGCGAGTTTTGCCCAGGTCAAGGTGACCCCAAAGGCCTGAAACGATGCCGCGAAGCCACATGAAATAGCGCAGCGGGGGAGGAACATCTAGGTGCAGCCGTTCAATCATCTGTTGCATGAGGTAGTGCTTGTTTCGCGCCGTGCTCTCACCAAAAACTGAAAGTGGGTCTGAAGAATAGGCCTCTAAGTTGTAGGCCATAAAACTTGCTCCAAAGACGATTACCAGCATCATGCCAAGTCGTCTTGCAATGTAAGCAAACAAAATATCTACCTTGCCGCAGCATCCTCGCCGCTGTCTCGTGCCTTGTTGTTGACTCGAGTCTAGTTATAACGAAAGTTAATACCTAAAAAATCGGGGTATCCGGCAAGCCGAATACCCCGATCTATTTAGTTGTCTAAGAGCGGGCTCTTAGAAGTGCCACTGCCAGAAGTTCCAAACAAGCGTTGCGCCGATAGGTGCAGGGTTGAAGTTCTTAACCATCTTGTTGTATGCGGTGATAGTTGGGTTCTGGTAGAGAGGTAGGCCCCAGTATTCGTCGTGAACAATCTTGTCGATTGCAAGGCGCTTCTGAGTGATCTGAGCAGCGGTTAGGTAGTCACCCTGAAGGCTCGAAGCCAAGGTGTCTACAGTTGCGTTGCTCCAGCCCCAGTTGTTGTTTCCACCGGTTGACTTGTAGGTCTCGGTGCCATTGCCCTGGCTGATGCTGTTCAGACCGAAGCCATAGAACTCTGCGTCATAGGCTGAGCTCGTGGCGTCGCCGGTGCCGAATAGGTTGCTGCTGGCGTGGTCGATTACGTGAAAACCAGCCTTGCGAGCTTCTGCGATTAGCAGGGCTGCGATGCTGTTGCGAATCGAGCTGTTAGCGTGAACAATCTTGATGTCAACTGAGTTCGAGTTGTTACCGGCGCCTGGGTAATACTTCTTTACCAAAGCAAGTGCCTTAGCGGTGCGCTGGGCCTGGGTGCCGGCGGTGTACTCTGCAACGCCTGATGACTTGGTAATAGTGGTGTATTCACTGCTGCCGCTGAACGCAAACTGAGTGTCCATCGGGGTTGCGTTGCTCATAACAGGCTTGATAAGTGCAGCCACAATCTGTTGACGAGGCATCACTAGCAAGAATGCGTGGCGAAGGTCTTTTGCCTTCTGGCTGTTGCCAGCAAACGGACCATCATAGGTGTCGCCGCTGCCGTTCTGAGGGCCAACGCGTAGGTCGAAGTGCGAGTAGTTGCCCGCAACACCGGTTAGAACTTTTACGGTTGGAATCGCAGAAAGAATGGCCTTGCCTGCGCCGGTCGGAAGAGTGTTTGAATAAACGTCTACGTCACCGTTGCGAAGCGCCTGAACACCAGCACTGTCGTCTTGAATAACTTTGAAAACAACCGTCTTCACTGGGTTGGTGGTCGCAAACGCAGGGCCTGAAGTGTACTTAGGGTTGCGAGTTAGAGTCCAAACAGTGTTAGTTGCCTTGGTCACGATGAATCCACCGTTGCTAACAGTTAGCAGTGGGTTGGTGGTGCCGTCGATCTTGGTCACGTTGTAAGCGTTAGTCCAGGTGTTGCCCATCTTGGCGAAAGCAGCGTGGCTCTTAGCCTTGAAGTCGCTCAAGAACTTAGCTTTTGCAGCAAGACGCTCAGCGGCGCTGCCAAGAGTGTTCTTGCCAGAAGCAAGACGCTCTAGAGCGTGAACCGGTGATGGGCTCGGTGCCAAAAGCTGCCAGTCTGGCATTGGCTGGTCAAACTTCACAGTTAGCGACAAGTGGTCTGCGCTAAGAGTTGGCAAACCAACAACGTGCTCAGCATAGGCGCCGCTGTAGTTAACGCTCTGGAAAGCTGGGGTGGTCTTAGTTGGGTCGCCCAAACCTGCATCTTTTGAATACTGGTCGCTTGAAACAACGTGAGTTAGCAAAAGGTCAACAGCGTCGATAGGGGTGCCGTCTGACCAAACCTGACCCGCACGAACGGTGTATTTGATCTGAAAGTCGCTCTTGGTGTTTTTAACAACCTTCATTGAACCAAAGCGGGTGTTCATCTTTAGGGTCGGGTTGGCGTCATAGTAGGTGAAGCCTGAGCCGGTCAAATATGCAACGTCAGAGTTATAAGTCGAGTTGCCGTCGATGGTGCTCGAGTTGAGTGACGTGATTGGGCCCGACGACATGATGACGAGGGTAGATTTGGTAAATGCTTCGGCTGGGGTGATAGCAACCGCTGCGAGACCGGTGGTGGTCAGAGCAGTGGCAGTGATCAAACCAAGCACTCGCACTAGGCGATTTGCTTTCATGTGATTCTCCTTGTTGGGCAGTTACACCTTCGCCACATGGCCTCGTTGCCTATGACGGCGGTGTAATAGGTAGTTTTACCCTACGAGCATTAACCTAATAGCCGTTAATAAATCGCTCGAGTTTTACTCATTCGTGACATAGCCGTTACAAAGCAAACGTTTACATATTTGTTTTCAAGCAACAGCGTCAAAGGTCGCAAAACGAAAAGCGTGGAGTCTCGTTGACAGAGACTCCACGCTCGCTTTGATTCACTAGCGGTTATTTAGACCGGCACCTTCGCCCACCCAACAAGGTGTGGCGCGCAGCCCCACAACGGGCGCTAGTTTGAACCCGGTGTTGCGCTAGGCGCTGGGGTTGAAGTTGAAGACGAACCAGGGGCGGTGAAACCGCCATCGCCATCGCCTAGGCCATTGCCGGGGCCGTCGCCATCGCCTAGGCCATTGCCAGGGCCGTCGCCATCGCCATCACCAGGGCCAAAGCCACCATGACCGCCAGCAGGGCCAGTCATTTCATGCACATCGGTAATAACCGATTTAGCGTCAAACTCAACGCTCACGTGAGTCGTGCCGTCAGCCTTGGTCATGTGCACGTCATAAGTGCCATCGGCGTGCTTAATAACGTCGTCAACAGTTGCACCCGCAACCTTGGCAGTCGCAAGGTCGCTCAAAGTCGCCTTGAGATCGCCAGTCACGGCAGTGCCAGCCTGAGGGCCACCCTTGCCATCAAAGTCCGGGCGTGAGGTGGCATCCGCTTCATTAGAACCACCAAAAGTGGGCGGGGTAATCGAGTTGCTCGAAGCGGTGGCAGAAGACGGTGTCGTTGCGGTGCTAGCCGCATTTGCCACGCCATTGACCGACAACAAGCAACCAGCAACCAAACCGGCAGCGGCAAAAGTGCTAGACGCAATTATGTTTCTCTTATTCATGTGTGCTCCTATTTCAACGAACGATTTGTTCGACAAATCAAGCCAAACCCAACTGCCTGAACGAAACCTTGAATGGCGCTGGCAGAGCACTGGCAAAGCACTTAGGTCTCGCTGAAGTTTCGTGCAAAAACACAGAATCGGTTCAGAAAACGAAAATTGCTAGGCTTGAGGCATGTCTGAAACCCTGCCACCGTGCCCACAATGCTCAAGCGAATACACCTACGAAATGGGTGCATTGATAGTCTGCCCAGAATGCGCACACGAATGGTCGGCATCAGAACAACAAGAAACCAGTGGCGATGCACCGCGCATTATCAAAGACTCAGTCGGCAACGTGTTAGCCGACGGCGACACCGTCACAATCGCCAAAGACTTGAAAGTTAAAGGCAGTTCAACAGCCATCAAAGTTGGCACCAAGGTTCGCAACATTCGCCTAGTGAATGGCGCTGACGGTCACGACATCGATGCAAAAGTGGATGGCTTCGGCCCGATGATGCTCAAGTCAAGCGTGGTCAAAAAGGTTCTCTAGCCACAGCGATAAACTAGAGGTTGCTCAAGCTCGCTTGAGCTTGCCTCCGTAGCTCAGTGGATAGAGCAAGAGCCTTCTAATCTCTTGGTCGTAGGTTCGATTCCTACCGGGGGCGCCAAACAAAAACCGTGCTTACAAAACGGCATACCCGCTTGGTCGAGCATCTTGGACTGAACCTCAAAGCCACAGGTTGCGAGTTTGCCTGAGCTAAAGTTTCAAGTTGCCCTGTGCCAGAGTTTCAAGTTTTCCTGAGCCAAAGTTTCCGATAACTTTGAAACATGACTGTTTGGGGACTTAGTCCATTTGACGACGATGACACCGTAGATTTTTCATACGAGTTCAAACGCTCAGGATTACCAGCACTCGCTAGGGCATGTAATGACGCTCGCTATTCAGATTCACGGCTAGAGCAACATGCCGAGGGCTTCGCAGCGGCATACATAGTGAGCGGTATTCTTTCGCAGAATGCAGATGCTCTAAGCGCCAAGACTCTTGAGCTGAAGCCAACTAAAGAGCTGATCGACTCAGCTGCAGCCGCCGTTCGTGTGATTCGTGAGAATGGCTCAGACTATTTGAACGGCTGGGCGGCTCTCGGCGAAGATGTTTATGCTCAGAAGCTAGACCAAATCTCCCAGCTGCTTCGGGTGCTTTCGGGCGACCCTGAGCAAAAGGTTGCTCAAGGCGACGTGCTCGAAGGCAGCGCACCGGGTGAGCGTCAAATAGCGCCTGGCAGTTGGAACTATCAAAGATTTTCTAACGTGCAGCTGCTTACGATTCGAAATCAAATGAAAGACAACGTTGAAGTCGAGCGCGATGTAGACCACAGTTTCGTATGTGGGTCTGAAGAAATTGCCTTGGCCGTTATCAAACAACTAGAGGATAAATTCTCGATTGACGGCCCGACCTTTGCTAAGGGCGAAGATTCAGAACCTGACTGTTGGACAGTTGTGGCTACAACCAGCTATGCCCCAAACTTTGCAAACACGTTAGGGTTTTCGCTATTGATGTTTAACGTCTCGAATGAGACAGGCGCCGAATACGACGGTTGGGGTGCGCCAATCATCAAAGCAAAGAAATCTTGGTTCGGCCGCAAATAGGGGTGCATTTAGGGTTGCTTCTAAGGCGCGGCTTTCGTGGCCTATTCGGGCTTCAAAATGTTTGAAACCTACTTTGACAAATACCCACAGGATTTTCCTCAAGATTATTAGTTGCCACAAGATTCTTGATGTGCCACTGGCTTGCCCTGCAATGCGACCTTTTAAGAGTCGCTGGAGCAAAGACTCAAAAATCGGTTAGGGCGTTTGCTGGTGTGGGCTAGCTTTTTGTGTTGTCGCGCGAAAGGCGCTGTGCAAAATAGAGCGGCACGAGCGAAATCAAGACTGTGCTCACTGCCACAACGTTCACCACTGGCGCTTTTCCTGGGCGGAACATGTTGTTCATAATCCAAATCGGCAGCGTCTCAACACCCGCACCGGCAGTAAAAGTCGTCACAATGATTTCGTCGAAACTTAGTGCGAATGCCAGCAAACCTCCAGCAACCAATGCTGAGCCAATCTGGGGGAGGGTGACTCGCAAGAAGGTAGTGAACACACCTGCGCCGAGGTCGGCTGAGGCATCTTCGAGGTTTCGGTTTGTGCGCGAAAGTCTTGCCAGCACGTTGTTATAAACAGTGACGATGCAAAAAGTGGCGTGGGCGATGATTACCGTTGCCATGCTCAACTGCATGCCGAGAACCGTGCGAAACGCGTTATTTAGTGCCAAACCGGTGACAATGCCTGGCAGCGCGATGGGCAAAATAACCATTAGGCCGATCGTCTCTTTGCCAAAAAATTTGTATCTTGAGAGGGCAAGAGCTAGTAACGTGCCCAACACCAAAGCTATTAGTGCTGAACAGGTGGCGATTGCAACACTCGTGCCCAGTGCCGCTATCAAACCGCTTGAACCAAAGGCTTTTTGCCACCAGTCAAAAGTGAAACCCGGCGGTGGCCACTGCATGTTCATCGACGTGTTGAAAGAATTCACTAAAACGATTAGCAGTGGCACATAAACAATCGCCAAAACAAATGCCGAAAGAATAGCCAAGATAGTCGCTGCTGGTTTGCCGATGCGCATTAGAGGTTGTTCAGAGCTCCGGTGCGCTTCACAGCGCCTAAATAAACGAACATAATCGCGATGGGAATCAGCGCCAGAGCGGAGGCCATCGGCAAGTTATTAGCAGTGCCCACGTTGGTGTAGATCAAGTTGCCCAACATTTGGTTGGCACCACCAACGATGTTGATCGTTATGTAGTCACCTAGCGTTAGCGAGAAGGCAAAGATTGAACCGGCGATGATGCTTGGCGTGACCAAAGGCAACACCACGCGCCGAATTGTTGTGAACGTGTTGGCGCCAAGGTCACTCGAGGCCTCAAGAAGGTTGGCTGGCACTTTTTCAAGGCCGGCGTAAATAGGCAAAATCACGTATGGCAGCCACATGTATCCCAGTGTCATAGCAGCGCCGAATAGCGAATAACCAGGCGTATGTGCGCCGAATGGTTCAAGCAACCATTGCAGAGCACCTTTATCTGAAAGAACCGAACGCCAAGCGTAGGCTTTCACGAGGTAACTCGCCCATAGCGGCAGCAAAACTGAAATTGCAAGAACGTTTGCCAGTTTTGGCCCGGCAACTTTTGACATAAAGAAGGCAATCGGCAGTGCAAGCAAAACATCGATAGCGGTTACTGCCAGCGCAATGCCGATGGTTCGAAGAGTAACTGTCGAATACAGCGAATCGGTGAATAGCGAAACAATGTTGTCTAGGTTCCAAACGACTTTGGTGTCGCCGGTGTATTCGTCGACTGCCCAAAACGCGGTGATCAGCAGCATCAGAAGTGCTGCAACATAAACCAAACCCAACCAAAGTGCCGGTGCGCTGACTAAAAGCCCAAGGCGTGCTTTGGTGTGGTTATACAAATAACTTGAAAAACGGCGCGCGGGAGTCACCACAATGGTGGCTCCCGCAACGACCGCTTTTTTATTCAATTCGATTAACCCTTAACGTCTTGCCAAGCTTTGGTCCATGCCGAATAGTCGGTGCACTTCACATCGGTGCGGCCGTCAAGGCACTTGCTGATTGGGGTTGTCCAATACCAAATCTTTGCTGCATAGGCTTCATCACCAGCGTGATACGCGGTGCAGAAATTAGGGTCAGAAGCGAACTGACAAGCACCCTGCGTAACTGGGGCCTCACCAAAATACTCGGTTGCAGCGGCGTTCGCCTTTGGTGTGTCAATGTAGTTGAGCCACTGGTAGGCGCAGTTTACGTGCTTAGCGCCTGCAGCGATCATCCACGAGTCTGACCAGCCAGTTGCGCCTTCAGAAGGCAAGATTGCGTCTACGTGCGCACCGGCCGACATCGAGTTTTTGATAACCTGCCAAGTGGTGCCAACCACGCTGTTGCCGGTTTCAAACGACTGAATCGACTTGAGGTAGTCGCTCCAATATTCACCGACGTTAGCGTGCTGCTCTTTCAACAGGGCAACGGCTGCGTCGAGCTGGGTTTGGTCAAGCGAGTATGGGTCTGTGATGCCCAAGGCCGGCTTGGTCTTCATCAAATAAAGAGCAGCATCGGCAATGTAAATCGGTGAATCGTAGGCAGTGACTTTGCCTTTATAGGCGCTGCCTCCGTCAAAAACAACACTCCATGAGGTCGGAGCCGGTTTGACCACGTCGGTGTTATACATCAGCAGGTTCGCTCCATAGCCATGAGGCACACCATAGGTCTGACCATCAACAGTGTTCCAGTCGCGGTTCTTCAAGAAGCTGTAGACATTTGCATATGAAGGAATCAGTGCTGTGTTTAGCGGCTGAACATCGTTGCCGGCAATCAAGCGCAGGGTTGCATCGCCAGAAGCGGCGATTGCGTCGTAGTCGCCGGTTTTGAATAGACTCAGAGCCTCGTCGCTGGTGCCATAAGGCTTAAAGGTCACCTGGCATCCGGTTTCTTTTTCAAATGGGGTTACCCAGTCAATTTTTGGGTCGTTGCTGCCGTCTTCGGCATAGCCAGGCCAACCTAAAAGCGTTAGAGACTTTTCGTTGGCGCCAAGCTTGTCGAGCATCTTTGCACCCGAAGACGATGAACCAGCTGAACAGCCGGCTAGTGCGAGCGATAGCGCAACAGCCGTTGCAACCACGCCTGATTTCTTTAGCTTCACTTTTTCTCCTTGTTAACCAAGCTTCACCAGGTCGGTGACGCTCATGGTTATCTTCACGGTGGTTCCGCGAAGATAAGTTTTGGCTTTGTCATCGCTTGCCGAGACTTCTGCAATCACGCGGTGGCCTTCAAGCTCTAAAAATAGGCGAACCGACGAACCTAAATAAATGGCTTCGGCAACAGTGGCCTCTCGACCTTCGCCAACCGATACCTGCTCTGGTCGAATCATGCACTTTGCGTCAACCCCAAAGAGTTTCAGACTGGTGGCCGCGTCAAAAATGTTTGCTGTGCCAATAAAGTTGGCGACGAACTCAGAAGCCGGTCTCTCGTATAACTCTTGCGGGGTGCCGATTTGCTCAATCTTGCCCTTGTTGAAAACCGCGATGCGGTCGCTCAGGGTTAATGCTTCATCTTGATCGTGGGTAACAAAAATAAAGGTGATGCCCAAATCACGCTGCAACTCTTTGAGCTCAATCTGCATTTGTTCGCGCAGCTTGAGGTCGAGTGCACCCAAGGGTTCATCAAGCAGCAAGATCTTTGGTTCAACCACAATGGCGCGAGCCAAAGCAACACGCTGGCGCTGACCGCCTGACAGCTGAGACGGCTTGCGCTCAGCATATTCAGCTAGGTGAACTTTGCTAAGAGCTGCTAGGGCGCGGGCACGGCGCTCGGCCTTGTGAACCTTGCGCACTCTGAGGCCGTATGCAACGTTTTCGATTACCGAAAGGTGGGGGAACAACGCATAGTCTTGAAAAACCGTGTTGACGTTTCGGTCGAATGGGGCTTTGCTGGTGACGTCTTCGTCATAAAGCAAGATTTTGCCGTCACTGGCCAGTTCGAAACCCGCGATCATGCGCAAAACGGTTGTTTTGCCCGAACCGGATGGGCCGAGCATCGAAAAGAACTCGCCCGATGCAATCTCTAGGTCGAGATTGTCTACGGCGGTGAAGTCGCCGAACTTTTTTGAAACGCCACGAATTGAAATCGCCACAGGGTTAGCCTCGCTGTTATCTGTGTGTCGAGTCTATACAGATGTCACGGTTCCGAATGCTTGGTTCGGTCTGGCTGAGCGATTTGTAACTAAAACTTAATCCTAGTTTTTAGCGTTTCGCAGATTTAGAACTACTGGGCCCGCCGCACGAACAGCTAGTTGCTCGACTTTTTGAACTTGCGCATCAAGAAAGAGCCTGCAAAAGTCAAAAGCCCGAAACCAGCCAACGCCCAAAACAGCCAAATGTGCTGGTCAGCTGCCTGCTGACATGAGGTGAAAGTTTCAGTTTGCAACTTGGATGGGCAGGTTGCGGGGTCAATGTAACCGATCAGAGATGCTGGTGCGCCAACAAGAGCGATGAGCGCGATCATTGCCAATGAGTTATTTTTCATGGTGGTGCCTCCTGCTGAAGTTGAACCGACGAAAAGTCAACTTTGTTCCAGCAGTGTTTAGCGAGCCAAGATTTTATTCAACTCGCGAACTAGCGACTGTTGGTTCAGCTGGGTGTCGGGTGTGTTTTTAAGGTAGGTCGTGGTGTAGCCGAAGCCAACTCTCTGGTCGAGGCTTGCCCAGCCGGCTTGGCCGCCAAGGCCGTTATGCCCGAAGCTCTCTTTGCCTGGCATTTCGTTCACGCCCGCCAGAGGCAGCATGAATCCAGCGGCCCATTTACCAAATGGCTCGGGTTCGTTCCAAAAATTCTGCCCAGCTGGTGATGGTTGGCAAAAATCGCGAACCGTCTGCGGCCTGATCAACCGAACCCCGTCGGTGTCGCAAACCGTTGCCGAATACATTTTTGCCAGCCCATAGGCATTGGTTATGCCATTGGCCCCAGCGATTTCTGCCGCGATGGTGGCGGGGTTATTGAAGCCGTTAGGTGATGTGGGGTCGGCCTCAAAAGCAGCGCCTAAAGTCATGGCTCGCTCCAACCAGTATCCATCGCTGAACTCAACAGGGTTCGTTGACTTAAAGTTGCCGTCAGACAGTAGGGGAGCGAGAGTGGTTTCGTTACCTCGAAAACCAATCCACATAGCAACTTGCAGTGGCTGCGAAATAAACGTTTGCAACAGCTCACCAATGGTTTGGCCGGTAACGCGACGAATGATTTCTGCGGTCAAATAGCCAAAAGTTAGTGCATGGTAGGCATTTGATGAACCTGGTTGCCAAAGCGGTGCCTGCTGAGCGAGCTTTTCTGCAACACTGTGCCCGTCAACGGCCTGAGCGTGGCTAATTGACTCGCGCGGTGCGCTCAGCCCTGCTCGGTGTTGCAGCAACTGGCGTAGAGTGACCTGTTCTTTGCCTTCGGCAGCAAATTCTGGCCAATATTCAGCAACTTTTGCATCAAGTTGCAACAGGTTTTTTTCTACAAGCATGGCTACCAGCACAGTTGCTATGCCTTTGGTGCAAGAAAACACGTTTGAAACTGTTTCTGCCCGCCATGGCTGATCTTGTCGGGCATCGCCCTGCCAAATGTTGACCACCGCAACACCATCTTTAAAAACGCAGAGTGACGAACCCCCAGCATTGTCTTTTACACCTTGAGCTGCGAAAATCTCAACAAGAGACGCGAACTCTTCGTTGTATTCTCCTTGAACTGCTTTCATGCGAGGCTCCATCCTGGTGAGATCTCTGTAGTCACAGGGTAACAGCGCAACTTGCGCTAAACGACGCGCTGTAGGCGCTTACAATTATGTAACGTTTTCTACTGCCCCAACTTGGCGCTTCAGCGGCCTCAAGCCCGATTCGCGTTGAGTTTGCAGTCGTTATTGAATGGTTATCAAAAACTGCTGTTATTGCAAGCGTTTGCAAATAATGTAGTTGTTACACCCAAGATCAGAGGGATTAAGGGTGATCCCCTAGAAAGGCAAAACATGAACAAGCGCATCAAAATTGCCGCGGCAACAGCAACTGTTGCTATGGCAGTAGCTGGCTTCGGTGCATTCGCACCTGCTAGCGCAACCGCACCGGTTGAAATCACCGTGTGGGCAATGCAGGGTCAGCCTGGTGAAGTAACCGCAGCTCAGCAAGAAGTTGCAGCTTTCAACAACGCAAACCTAGGCATTCACGCCACCCTAAGTTTCAAGAGCGACATGGGTCAGACTCTAGACAGCACCAACGTTGGCGACCTAGCCGATGCATTCGAGTTCGACGGCGAAACTCTTGCACACCAGGTTTACAACGGCAAGCTAGCTCAGCTAGACGGTCTTGTAAAGAAGTCAACCTTCGCAAACGAGCTAACCTCGATCAAGGCTGAAGGCACCTACTCAGACGGTCACTCATACTCAGTTTCACAGTTCGACTCAGGTCTTACCCTGTGGGGCAACAAGAAGATGCTAAAGGCTGCAGGCATTACTGCTCCTACCACCTGGCAGAAGGCCTGGACCGCATCACAGTTCACCAACGTTCTAAAGACTCTTGCCGCTAAGGCATCAGGTGGCAAGGCCATCGACTTCAAAGAGAACTACGGCATTGGTGGCGGCTGGGCTGGTTATGCATTCACCGACATCGTGAACTCAGTAGGTAACCACCTAGTTCACTACAACCACGGTGTTGCTGACAAGGCTACTGGCTACATGAACGCTCCAAAGGTTGCAGCAGCGCTAAAGACCTTCGCTTCATGGAAGAAGTACTCAGACCCATCAAACGACGACAAGGCCTTCACTGACGGTCGCGTTGCTTTGGCTTGGGTTGGTCACTGGGCCACTCCTAGCATCGTTGCCGCACTTGGCAAGAAGAACGTTGAACTTATTCCACTTCCAGACTTCGGTCAGGGCACCAAGTCGGGTCAGGGTTCACACAGCTGGGCAATCAGCGCTGGTTCAAAGCACAAGGTTGCAGCTGCTAAGTTCCTAGAGTTCATCACCACCGACAAGTGGATCTTGAACCTAACCAAGCAGAACGGTGCTGTTCCAGCTACCAAGACCTCGCTAAACAAGAACGCTGACTACAAAAAGGGTGGCTTGTTGTACCTTTACCGTTCACAGCTTGAGGCCTCATGTGGCATCAAGGTTCCTACCAAGGCCTGTGTAACTGTTCCTCGCACCATCTCTGCAGCTTGGCCAACCATCAACACTGCCTACAGCACCGCTGTAAAAGCAGCCTGGGATGGCGCCAACCCACAGACCGCTCTTAACACCGCTGCGTCGACTATCGACCAGAACTTGAGCGACAACAACAACTACATCAACTAGTTGTAACTAGTAATAAAGTTTGGTGGTAGGTCCTTCTCAGGGCCTACCACCTAACTTGTTTCATAACGAAAGGTTCAGTCATATGACTATTGCGTCACCGCGTCGCAGAAAAGCGTTTGGGCAAGATCACCTTGCCGGCTGGCTTTTCAGTGCACCAGCACTAATCCTGCTTATCTTGTTTGTTCTGATACCTTTCGTAACCGCGTTTGTGCTTTCTTTGTACAACGTGCACATCAGCAGCATTCACCCGCCTAAGTTCATGGGCCTTGAATACTATCGCCGCATTTTGGTTGACCCGGTAACGAGCCCAATTTTCTACCGCAGCCTGTTGAATAACTTCACATTCGCACTCATCGTGGTGCCGTGCCAGACCATTCTTGCGGTTCTATTGGCGATTATGCTGAACCAAAAACTCAAGGGAATTGCGTTCTTTAGAACCTTCTTCTTCATGCCAGTGGTTTTTCCGATGACTCTCGTGGTTGTCATCTGGTCACTATTTTTCACCCGCGACACCAGCGGTCTTTTCAACTCAGCTCTTTCAGCAATCTCTGGCGGGCTGATTCAGCCAATCGACTGGCTTGGTCGCTCAGACCTTGCTTTGGGTTCAATCGCTTTCATGTCGATTTGGGCTGGCGTCGGTTTTCAGATGGTCATTATTCTTGCCGGCTTGCAAGAGATTCCAGCTGAGCTGTATGAAGCTGCTTCAATCGACAAAGCTGGCAAGGTTCGTCAGTTTTTCAACATCACCTTGCCTAGCCTTCGCAACACTTTGGTCTTCGTCGTGATTATCACCACCATGTTTGCACTACGACTTTTCGACCAGGTCTATCTGCTTACAAACGGTGGCCCGCTAGACAGCACAACGACCGTAATGTTCCAGGCTGTTACCAAGGCAAAAACCGACAACATCGGCATGGGCTCAGCCGAAACCGTTGTTTTCGTGGTCGTCATCATCATCATCACGATCATCCAGCGCCTTGTATTGCGTCAAGAGAAAGAGATCAAGTAATCATGTCAACATCTGCTATTGATCTAACGGCTCACCAAAAGGCTCATGCCAAGCGCATTCTAAAAAAGAAGGTCTCAACAACGGTTTCATACGTTGTCTTGACGCTTGTGACATTGCTGTTTTTTGCTCCGATTGCCTATCTGATTCTTGGTTCGCTAAAACCAGACAACAAGGTTCTTAACGGTTTGGCTGGTTTCTTGCCAGAGTCTTTGAGCTTCAATAACTACGGCGCCGTCTTTGACACTTTCAAGAGCGACGACACCGGTCACTTCTATCAGTTCTATCTAACCTCGATCGCTGTTTCTGTGATCATCGTGTTGGGTGGTCTAGTTGTGAACTCTATGGCAGCTTATGCACTAGCGCGTTTGCGTTGGGGTGGCAAGAAAATCGTTTTGGGCTTCACAGTTCTTCTGGTCATCTTGCCATTCGAAGCCATTGCTGTTCCACTGTTCGACCTGATGAGTGGCTACCGCAACACCCTTCTGGTGCAGAGCCTGCCATTCATTGGTAACGCATTCTCGATTTATTTGTTCTACAGCTTCTTCATCGGTCTGCCCTCAGAAATTCAAGAGGCTGCAAAAATCGATGGCGCGGGCTCTTGGCGTATCTATCGTCAAATCATTGTTCCAATGTCAAAGCCGGTGTTTGGCTCAGTCACCATTTTGAGTTTCTTGGCGGCATGGAACTCGTTCCTCTGGCCACTCATGATGGTTGACGAACACAGCATCAGCCCATTGCCTTTGGCGATGTCTGTTTTCTATCAGCAGCAAACCAAGCACTGGGGCGTCGTTTTTGCCTTCGGCGTGCTCTTGGTCTTGCCTGTGGTCTTGATCTTCTTGGCTTTTCAGCGCTACTTCATTCAGAGTGTCGCTTCATCGGCAGTCAAGGGCTAGCTCAAGACCAAAAAAGTGGCTGGAACCCGGTTGGGTTCCAGCCACTTTTTCTTTTTAACGAAATCGTTATGCTAGTGGGCCACGCTTGCGCAAGACTACGCCGCCGTGCTTGCCCGAGATGGTTCCCTGAGCCGAATAGCCCGCGAACGGACCGTTTGCCGCGTTGTTGAATTCGGTAGCAGACAGTTCAATCTGCACGGTGTCAACGCCGTTCGCATCTGAGTTGTCGCAAACATAAACCACTGCAACACCCGAACCAGGCAGTGATCGGTTAGTGCTGGTGTAGTAGGTAGGCACTGGCAAGCAACCGCCATAGACCCAAGCGCCATTGGTGTGAGGCGCCTCGTTGCCACCCATTGGAATCACGCCAGCTAGAGCGATGCCCTTGAGAGTGAATCGCACGTCGCCAGCGTTGTAAACACCGTTGATGTTAATGTTGCCGCCGTTGAACGCTGCGCTCAGCTTTAGAGTTGCGGTGGTTGCGTCGTCATCGTGTGCGGTGCCGGTTAGTGCGATGCTCGTGGTGCCTGCTACGGTGGCTTCGATGTCACTGCCCACAACAACTGGTGCTGGTGCACAAGCTGTTGCCCCAAGTGCCACAGCTGCGAATACAGCCGCGCTGGCCAAAATTCGGTTAGTTTTCTTCATTGGAATCCTTCAATTCAATGACGCCGGATTCGGCGCCTCACCGAGTCTAGTTCGCTTGCCGTCAGATGCAAGAATGACGCGCAGTGCAAGCACTACACGCCATTCAAACTTTTGGCATAGTTAGTCTTTGAGCAAGCCAGCCATCTGCTTAGCAATAAGCTCGGCTGCCTTAACTGGCATTAGACGAACCAAGCGATCCATCATTTTGGCGTCGTTGCCCACGAAAACGCGAGGTTTGTTACCCTCAATTCCATCAATCATGATTTTGCCCGCATTTTCAGCTGACGTCATTTTCATTTTTGGAGCCTCTGCCCCAGCAGGGAGCTCCATTGTCACGTGGCTGTTGCCCGCGATGTCGGTGCCCACTGCTCCAGGGTAAATCAGGGTGACGTGCACCTTGGTGTTCAAAAGCTCTGATCTTAGACCTTCAGTTAGCAGTTTTACGGCAGCCTTAGACGCGCCATAAACTGTTTGCCCTGGCACTGGCCCATAGCCGCCCATTGAAGAGACGTTTGCGATTTGTGCTTCTGGTCGAACTAACAGGCCGGGCAAGAAAGCCTTAATCATGTTGAACGGCCCAAAGAAGTTCACATTCATGACGCGATCTGCTGCCTCAAACTCAAGCACGTTAACTTTTACAAACGGTTGAATGATTCCTGCGTTGTTGATGAGAATATCTGCGGGGCCAAACACTGCTTCAACTTTTGCAGGCAACGCAGCGACTGCAGTGCGATCTGTGATGTTGGTTGCAGCGTAAGCAAACTTGGCATCTTTGCCAGCAAGTTCGGCTGTTGCCTTTAGGGCATCCTCGTTTAGGTCAACGCCAAAAACTGACGCACCGCGACGCAACGCCTCTAGCGTCATTTGACGCCCCATGCCATTGCCAGCGCCTGTGATTACAACTACTTTGTTGTTTACTTTCATGTCATTGCCCTTCGCTAAATCAGGATGATTTATTAATTCAGACTATACGCCTCGAGCGAAGAACAGCAGCTTAGGCAAGCGTTGCCTAACAGCAACTAAAGTTTTTTTGCTGCGCCGTTGGCAAGTCGTTTAGAGCGACGGTTTCTAAGTCGAACAAACGCTGCGATTCCTAAGCCGAAAGCCGCAAAAATGCCCAAAACCACAGCGCCAGACATGTATTGCCCTTGAACATCTGTGCAGGTTGTCCACGCTAATACGTCGTGTTGATAGCAGGTGCGCGGGTCTTTAGCCGCAATAAACGAGCCAATGGCACCAAGAGCGGCAATGCCACTAAACATAGCGAGTGCGCCGTTCTTAGTCAGCATTTGATTCCCCGTTCAAGAATGTCTTGCTTCTATTCTGCTTTATTGGCTTGCTCTGCAGCAATCTCTGCGCGCACGGCATTCATGTCAAGGGCTCTGACCTGTGAAATAAGTTCATCGAACGCCGGGGCGGGCAAAGCGCCGGCACGGTTGTAAAGCATGATGTTGTCGCGAAAAACCATCAGGGTCGGAATCGACGTTATTTCAAAAGCTCCGGCCAGCGCCTGTTGCTCTTCGGTGTCAACCTTGCCGAATCTAATGTCTGGGTTATTCAACGCAGCCGCCTCATAAACCGGTGCAAACTGCATGCACGGGCCACACCATCCCGCCCAAAAATCAACAATGGTGATGCCATCAGCCGAAACTGTTTCACTGAAGTTTTCTGGGTTAAGTGCAATGGTGCTCATGTTGATGCTCAGGCTTTCGTTTAGGCTGCTGGTTTGCTGCTGGTTATAGGGTCGTGCCGTGAACGGCGAACTTGTTGATTTCGGCAAGCTCATTCGCGGTCAAAGGGTTAGAACCAATCGCGGCAAAGTTTTGTTCCAGTTGCTTAACGCTGCTCGCACCAATCAGCGCTGAGGTCATTTGTGGGTGGCGCAAAACCCAACTGATAGCGAGTTGTGCGAGCGTTTGACCTCGGTTTGCTGCGATGTCGTTCAGTGCTCTGATTCGTTGCAGATACACCTGGTCGATTGCATCATCAAGACGCTTGTCGCGGGTTGCTCGTGAACCTTTAGGCGCTTTGCCACTTAAATAGCGGTCAGTAAGCATTCCTTGTGCGAGAGGCGAGAACACAATGCAGCCTAGGCCTTCAACAGCAAGAGTGTCGAGCAGATCTGATTCAATGGTGCGATCGAACATTGAATAGCGAGGCTGGTGAATCAGCAGAGGCACACCCATTGAAGCGAGAATGCGCTTCGCTTCACGCGTTTGTTCTGAGTTGTAACTCGAGATTCCCACATAAAGTGCCTTGCCCTGCTGAACAGCACTTGCAAGTGCGCCCATGGTTTCTTCTAGGGGAGTGTTTGGGTCAAAGCGGTGCGAATAAAAAATGTCGACATATTCAAGGTTCATGCGCTTGAGGCTCTGGTTTAGTGAAGCCATAAGATATTTGCGGCTGCCCCATTCGCCGTATGGGCCGGGCCACATGTCATAGCCGGCTTTGCTCGAAATGATCATTTCGTCGCGATAGGCGCGAAAATCGCGCTGCAGGTGCATGCCAAAGTTGGTTTCAGCGCTGCCAGGCTTAGGTCCATAGTTGTTTGCGAGGTCAAAATGGGTGATTCCGAGGTCGAACGCGCGCCGCAAAATGTCGCGCTGAACATCGAAGTTATTGCTTTCAGAGCCAAAGTTATGCCACAAACCAAGTGACACTTCGGGCAGTTGCAGACCACTCTTGCCGACACGTCGGTAGGTGATGTTGTCATAACGATTGCTGGCTGCTTGATAACTCATGACATAAGCCTAAATTAGAACTATGACTGAAAACTCATTGATTCTTGCTGGCGGCTGTTTTTGGTGCCTTGATAGCGCATTTATGCAACTGGCTGGCGTTCGCGACGTGGTAGTTGGTTACATTGGCGGCGCTGCAGCTGGCGCTAACTATGAGGCAGTTTGTTCTGGTGCCACCGGTCACGCAGAGGCAGCTGAAGTCTTTTTTGACACCGATGTTATTTCGGCAGAGTTGGTGCTAGACGCATTTTTCACAATGCACGACCCGAGGCAGTTAAATCGACAGGGTAATGACGTTGGCACTCAATATCGTTCAGCGATGTTTTATAGAAACGCTGACGAGTTGGCGCTCTTCGAATCTGCTCTCACTCGCGCTCGTGAAACCTGGGGTGAGGGTGTGGTTACGACTCTCGAAGCAGCCGACGCGACCGTTGAGCAGGGTCAGTTTTTTGCTGCCGAAAGCTATCACCAAGACTTTTGGAACAAAAACCCTAACCAGGGTTATTGTGTCGCGGTTGTTGGGCCTAAGGTTGCTAAAGTGCGTGCCAAGTTCGCGCATCTTCTCAAGTAATTGCGGTTGCTAACAGCGGCGTTTTAGTTAGTTTTTGAACCGAGATGACTGAGGTCGCCGCAGAGCGCTAGTGGCTTTGACAACCTATGGGTAACAGTTCAAACAAAAGGTTTGAGCGATAACCCGAAAGGTTAGATTCGTGTCAGAACTAATCAGCATTTCAGGCCTGGTAGCAACCACGCCGCGCCACCTTGTTACCCAAGATGGCCTGCCAATCACTTCGTTTCGCCTCGCCTCTTCACAGCGCCGTTTTGACCGCAATCAGAACCGCTGGGTTGACGGCGAAACCAACTGGTACACCATCACCTCGTTTCGCCAACTAGCGATCAACTCTTCAGAATCAATCAACAAGGGTGACCGCATAGTTGTCACCGGCAAACTGCGCGTTCGCGACTGGGATAACGGCGAGCGAAGCGGCACCTCTGTTGAGGTAGATGCCGATTCAATCGGTCACGACCTAAGTTGGGGCACTGCCACTTTTGTTCGCACCATTCTCGTGCGAGAAACTGACCCGAACGACGAGGCGCCAGTTGCTGACCCTTATGCCGAACCTCAGTCGGGCACTGCTGCAGATATTGACGATGCTGGCAACGTTAAGCTCAACCTCAAAAAGGCAGTTGCCTAGCCCAAAGTTTTAGTGGCAGGTTGCTCACCCCCCCCGTGCCCTGCCGCTAAAAAACCGCACCCCTCTTGCAACGCAAACACTGATAACTCCCGAGCGTCTAACCCCCGTCGACGCTGCTGAGGTAAACTTTCAGTAGCAAACAGCAAGAGGGGTGCCTCTTTTTAAGCTGAGACAACCCACGAATCGAAAGCGATGCATTTCTATGGCTGAATTCATCTATCAGATGATCAAAGCGCGCAAAGCGCACGGCGACAAGGTAATTCTTGACGACGTCACTCTAGCGTTTTTTCCGGGAGCAAAGATTGGTGTGGTTGGCCCCAACGGTGCCGGAAAATCAACCGTTCTAAAGATTATGGCCGGCCTCGAAAAGGCCAGCAATGGCGAAGCCCGTTTGAGCCCTGGGTTCACTGTTGGCATGCTAATGCAAGAGCCGCCGCTAGATGAAAACCTCACAGTTCTTGGCAACGTGCAGTTGGCTGTTGCCGACACCAAAGCCAAACTAGACCGTTTTAACCAAATTTCTGAAGAGATGGCAAGCCCAGATGCCGATTTCGATGCCCTGCTCGAAGAGATGGGGCACCTACAAGAAGAAATCGACCGTCTCGACGCGTGGGATCTAGACAGTCAGCTCGACCAGGCCATGGATGCTCTTCGCTGCCCACCGGGTGACACAGCTGTTACCCACCTTTCGGGTGGTGAGCGCCGTCGAGTTGCACTCTGCAAGCTGCTTCTTGAGAAGCCCGACCTTCTGCTGCTTGACGAACCAACTAACCACCTAGACGCTGAATCTGTGCTTTGGCTTGAGCAGCACTTGGCCAAGTATCCAGGTGCTGTATTGGCTGTAACCCACGACCGTTACTTTCTAGACAACGTAGCCGAGTGGATTCTTGAGCTTGACCGCGGTCGCGCCTACCCATACGAAGGCAACTACTCGACTTATCTAGAAAAGAAACGCGAGCGCCTAGAGGTTCAAGGCAAGAAAGATGCCAAGTTGGCTAAGCGCCTGAGCGAAGAACTCGAATGGGTTCGCTCAAGTGCCAAGGCCCGACAGACCAAGTCAAAGGCGCGTTTGGCTGCCTATGAGCAAATGGCCGCCGACGCCGACCGCACTCGCAAACTCGATTTCGAAGAGATTCAGATTCCTGCCGGCCCTCGTTTGGGCAGTGTGGTGCTTGAAGCCAAGAATCTGCAAAAAGGCTTTGACGGCCGCTCGCTAGTGAACGGCCTGTCATTCAGCCTGCCACGCAACGGCATTGTTGGGGTTATCGGCCCAAACGGTGTGGGCAAGTCGACTCTCTTCAAAACTATTGTTGGGCTTGAGCAGCTTGATGGTGGCGAGCTAAAGATCGGTGAAACCGTCAAGATCAGCTATGTTGATCAATCACGCGCCGGCATCGACCCAAACAAGACTCTGTGGGAGGTCGTGTCAGACGGCCTTGACTACATGCAGGTTGGAAACCAAGAGGTTCCATCACGCGCCTATGTTGCTGCTTTCGGTTTCAAAGGCGGCGACCAGCAAAAGCCTGCCGGTGTGCTCTCTGGTGGTGAGCGCAACCGACTGAACCTTGCGCTAACGCTCAAGCAGGGCGGCAACCTGTTGCTGCTTGACGAACCAACCAACGACCTCGACGTTGAAACACTTTCATCACTAGAGAACGCGCTACTCGAGTTTCCTGGTTGCGCAGTGGTCATCACCCACGACCGTTGGTTTCTCGACAGAGTTGCATCGCACATTTTGGCCTATGAGGGCACCGATGAGAACCCAGACCAGTGGTATTGGTTCGAAGGCAACTTTCAAGCCTACGAAGAGAACAAAATCGCACGTTTGGGCGCAGACGCCGCCAAGCCTCACCGCTCAACCTACCGCCGCCTAACCCGCGACTAGACGCCTAAGCAACCTTGAGTTGAGCACACCCCACCCCGGGGTGAACAGCCAAAAGACCGCCTACCATTGCTGGTTAGGCGGTCTTTTGAACTGCGCGAACTTTAGTCGCGAATTTCAGGCACGCGCACCATTCCTTCTTGAGCCACAGTTGCCAGCAGAAGTCCATCCCGGTTAAAAATCTTGCCCAGCGACAAGCCACGGCTGCCCTGCGCGCTGGGGGAGTCTTGAACATAAAGCAGCCAGTCATCGACCCTGCCTGCGCGATGAAACCACATTGCGTGGTCGAGGCTGGCTGAGCTAAGCCCCGGGTGAGCCCATGCAATGCCGTGGCGCCGAAAAATCGGCTCAAGAATCGAATAATCGCTTGCATACGCCAGAGCAGCCTGGTGCAAAAGTGCAGAGTCGGGCATCGGGCCGAGTGCTTTCATCCAAAGGGCCTGTTTGGCAACCTGCTCGCCGTCTACCGTGAAATAGATAGGTGATGGAATGTGACGGATGTCGAATGGTCTCGCCTTTGCCCAAAACTGTGCCACTGGGTGAGGGTTGTTACCCATGAGAGCTGCTGCACTAGGCAACGATTCTGGCCCGCGTAGGTCTGCCGGAAAATCTTCTTGGTGTTCAACGCCGGCTACGTGATCTTGAAAGCTCGCGATCATCGAAAAAATAGGTTCACCTTTTTGATAAGCCTGCACCCGTCTGGTGCTAAACGAGCGACCATCGCGCAACCGATCAACCGAAAAAGTGATGGGCAGGTTAATGTCGCCCGGGCGCAAGAAATAACCGTGCAGTGAGTGAGCGGCGCGACCGTCGGCAACAGTGCGAGTTGCGGCAACGAGGCACTGTGCGAGCACTTGGCCGCCAAAAACTCGGCCGTGAGGCATCCACTGGCTCGGGCCAATGAAAATGTCTTCACGGGTTCTTGCGCCACCGGCGTCTGCCAGATCAAGCGTGGCAATCATTTCGGCTAGCGGGTCTTGCGGAATGCTTGGTTCACGGTTCAAATCGATGCGCGGTGCCATGATGCTTCTTTCGGGCTACTTGTATTAGGTGAAATCACCCAATACAAGCTAGTTTAGACACCGTTATGAAGAATGACTTTTATCTTTCAGACCGCGAATCTGCGGTCGACATGCAGGCTTATCTAACTCGAGCTCGCCGCCTTGACCCCGAGGGGTTTGTGCGCTTTCGCGCTTTTGGCAAAGTTTTAGCAACCTATGTCGCGCCAATTTTTGCCGGTAGCCTGATGGACTCTGGCCCGACGGTGCTTGGCCTTCGCACCTGCGAACTGCCCGAGCCAATCGAACTTGACTCCACAGTGCCAATTTCGGCAGTTCTTGACCGCTTGGCTCGCGTGCTCAGCGGCACAATCAAAAACCAAAAAGACTTGCACATTGAACTGCCAGAATCGCAACGAGTTGCCTGGGCTGGCATTTCACCGCCGCGAACCGGCTGGCAGGTGGCTGATGGTGCTGGTGCATCGATTGCTGAGGCAACGCTAACGCAACTGGCAAAAGATGGCATTGCCGAGGTTGCCGAGAACCTGCCAGCTTCTGTTGGTGGCCCTATTGCTGCGCGCATTCGCGGTGAGGTTTGGGGCAGAGCGATCGCACTCGATTCGCCTGTGCCGATGGGCGCAGCATTTGTTTCGGCTGGGCTTGGGTTTTTGACCGAGGGTGAAGCTGTAGGTGTTTATTTAGCTGATGGTTGGGCAAGGCTCAGCAGCAGCAATGGCCACGTGCTCGCGAAAGTTGCGCGCCACCACTAACAGTCGGCGGCAGCAGCTAGCCGTTGGTGTTCATCAGAGACGTGGCAGCCCTTTCGAGGTAATCCCACAGTTGCGCCTCATGAATCGGTGCTACTAAACCGGCTGCTACCGCCGCATCGACAGCCGCCCGCATGTGCTTCAGCCATCGCTCGCGAGCATCTCGATTGATTACGTAGGGCATGTGTCGCATTCGCAGGCGAGGGTGGCCTCGAAGCTCTTGATAGTCGCTTGGTCCGCCCCAATACTGCTCTAGAAAAAGTTGCAAACGCTCAGCCGCGGGTGCGAGATCACCACCGCCATACATAGGCAAGAGCACTTCGTCTGTGGCTATGCCTTCATAAAAAACTTGTGCAATCAGTGCGAAAGTCGGGCGGCCACCAACCTCATCATAAAAAGTCATGCGTTTATTTGCCGTTGTGAATGTTGACGACTGTTTGGTCATTAGCCAAAACGATACTGGCGGCATCGAGTGCAATCTTTGCCTCGAGTTTTAGAGCCCGGCCGACCTCATCGGCTTTGCCAGCTTTGGTGCGCTGCACAACCCGAACCACAACCTGATTGCCATTCAAAACCTGGATTCCCCACGCCTCAGGCTCATCGATCACTAGGTCGGCTTTTTCAGTCGCAACTTTTTGCGCAGCAGCCATGAGAATGCCTTGGGCAAAGTTCACGTCGACATCATATGGAAGTGCGATGTCTAGCATGGTGCGCGACCAACCCTGAGTGTGGTTGCCAACGCGAATGACCTCACCGTTGCGAACATACCAAAGCACGCCGTCGAAGTCGCGAACCTGTGTCACGCGCAAACCAACCGACTCAACAACGCCCGAAACTTCGCCAAGGTTTACCGTGTCACCAACACCGAACTGGTCTTCAAACACAATAAATAAACCTGAAATCAAGTCTTTGACTAGGCTTTGGGCGCCAAAACCAACGCCGGCTCCTAAAAAGCCAAGAGCGGTTGCAAAAGCGCTCATCGAAACACCAATTTCGCTAAGAACTGAGCTGATAGCTACCAGAGCCACTGACCAGGTAATGAAATTTCGCAACACCGTGCCCATGGTGCGGGTTCGCTGAACGATTCGCTCTTGGTTTATTGGTGAAGCAAGGTCTAGTTGTCGGCGAGGCTTTCGCTTAGCTTTGATTCCGCTAACTAAAGAGTTGACTACTCGTTTGACCGAGGCCAATAAAACCCACCTGACGATCATCGCCCCGGCAATGATCAAGACGATGCGAATCACCGTGTGCCAGTCGTGCCAAATGGCTCTGAACCAGTCAACTACAGCGAACAAAAAATCGAGCACTAGCCCTCCTGAGCGTCACGAGCCTGAGCGCGAAGGGCACGCTCGGTTGTGGCAAGGTTTTCAACCATGATGCGTCGAAGAGCTGCTCTGTCGGTGAAGTCGGTGTTTTCTAGCCAGGTTTTGGTCTTGGCGGATAGAGCCTCGGTTGCCAGAATGGCAGGGTAGAGGTTTACGAGCAAATAGTCTGCAATCTTGTAGGTTTTGGTTGCCCAAATTTCAGTTGCTTGTTCGAAATAGCTGTCAACATAGGGCTCAATCCATTTGCCTTTGAGCACGCGAACAAAGCCTAGGCTGGCCGCGTTGACCAAAACGTTTGAAAGCTCGTCAGTTTTGGTCATCTGCTGCCAAGCGCGCGCCTTGGCCTCAGCGTTAGGAATCGACGCTCGAGCGGCAGCTGCGAACCGCTGACCATTTGAAGTGTTGTCGGCTTCGAGAGCTTCGTCAATTTCGGCTTCGCTGAATGCGCCTGCCACTGAAAGGCCACCAATGAGCTCCCAGCGCATATCTGAGTCAATCGCCAGACCTTCGAGTTCGATTGTTGCGTTGAGCAGACCGAACAGCTTAGCTAGCTGGTCATCGGTGCGCGCAAACTGGCAGAAGAATTTAGCGAACTGCAGCTGCGAGTCGCTGCCCGCAGGTGCCTCTTCTGCGAGGTTCCAAAGTGAATCGGCAACGTCTTCGAGGGTTTCAACTCGAACCGCAGGGTCAACGAACTGGTTGGCTGCTGTTACCAGTTGGCGCAACAGGGTCAGAATCGTTGTTGATTCGGTTTCGCTGGCAATGTTTGCAAGCACGAGCTTGATAAAGGCGCGGGCGCCGGTCTCGGCGTCGCGAGTTGCATCCCAAGCAGCGCCCCAAATTAGTGCGCGTGCGAGTGAATCATCGAACTTCGAAAGGTATTCAACGGCTGCGTTGAACGACTCTTCATCGAGGCGAATCTTGGTATACGCCAGGTCTCCATCATTCAAGAGGATGATTGCTGGTCGCTTCATGCCCACAAGGTCGCTGACCACAGTTGACGGGCCATCCACGTCGAGTTCTAGGCGGTGCGCGCGAACCATGCGGTCGCCCTCAAGATCATAGAAACCAATAGCCATGCGGTGTGGGCGAATCGTTGGTTGCTCGGCGATTGCTGTCTGCGACACTTCAAATGAAGTGATGGTGCCTGACTCGTCAACGGTTAGAACCGGGCGCATGGTGTTCACGCCGGCGGTTTCTAGCCAAAGCTTTGACCAGCTGCGAAGTTCACGACCGCTTGTGGTTTCAAGCTCAACAAGCAGGTCGGCAAGCTCAGTGTTGCCGTATGCGTGCTTTTTGAAATATTGCGAAACACCCGCCATGAACTGTTCTTGGCCGACCCATGCGACTAGCTGGCGAAGCACCGAGGCGCCCTTGGCATAGGTGATGCCGTCGAAGTTCACCTGAACGTCTTCTAGATCGTTGATCTGAGCCACAATCGGGTGGGTTGATGGCAGTTGGTCTTGGCGATACGCCCAGCTTTTTTCTAAGGCGGTGAAGGTGGTCCAGGCGCCATGCCATTCGGTGGCTTCGGCCGTGGCCAAAGTTGATGCGTATTCGGCGAAGGATTCGTTCAACCAAAGGTCGTTCCACCAGCGCATGGTTACGAGGTCGCCGAACCACATGTGGGCGAGTTCGTGCAAGATTGTTACAACTCGGCGCTCTTTGATTGCGTCAGTTACTTTGGCGCGAAAGACGTAGCTCTCAGTGAAGGTGACTGCGCCGGCGTTCTCCATTGCGCCAGCGTTGAACTCTGGCACGAACATTTGGTCGTATTTTTCGAACGGATAAGGCACGTCGAACTGCGCTTCATAGAATTCGAAGCCTTCTCGAGTTTTATCGAAAATGTAGTCTGCGTCTAGAAATTCAGAAAGTGACTCACGGCAGAATACACCTAGTGGAATTTCGCGGCCGCTGCTGCTGGTTAGTGAGCTGCGAACTTCGGTGTAAGGGCCAGCAATTAGCGCGGTGATGTAGCTCGAAATTCTTGGAGTCGGCGCGAAGTGCCAGTGGGCCTTGCCCTCACCGAGGTCGGTTGGCGCTGTGGTCGGTGAGTTTGAAATCACTTTCCAATATGATGGCGCGATCACGTCAAATTCGAAGGTTGCTTTGAGGTCTGGTTGTTCAAAGACTGCGAATACGCGGCGACTGTCGGGCACTTCAAATTGGGTGTAGAGATAAACTTCGTTGTCAACTGGGTCAACAAATCGGTGCAAACCTTCGCCGGTGTTCATGTATTTCATGTCGGCTACTACTTCAAGCAGGTTTTCTGATTGAAGATTAGGCAATTGGATGCGCGCAGCGTCGGCAACGCTTTCAACGGCAAGCGCTTCACCGTTGAGCGTGACGCTGTGCACCTTGTTGGTGATCGCGTCGATAAACGTTGATGCTCCAACTTCGCTGCTGGAAAAGCTCACTTTGCTGGTGCTTCTGAAAGTTTCACTGCCAGTAGTTAGGTCAAGTGAAACCTGGTAGCTGTTGATTTTTAGAATCGCGGCGCGACTTTGCGCTTCAATGCGGGTTAAGTTTTCTGCAGGCATAAGCTCTAGCCTACTTCGCCGTTGTTTACGAACAGGTTACGAAAAGCTCGAGGCTAAACTATTTCTAACCCTTCAAACCAACCAGAACGGTCACTATGCGTTTTCGCCAAGGTGCACTCATCGAAGCGTCGATTATTTATGTCGTTGCATCGCTAATTTCTTTTATTTCACTCCTGATCGCTTTCGGCTTTGACTTTGGCACAGTGATTGGCGCGTTTATTTCTGAGGCAATGATTTTGTTGCTTCCAAGTTTTTTCTTTTGGGCAATTGCTGGTCAGCTGACCAAAAAAAGAACCGCCATGGTTCGTTTTTTTGTGCAGGTGATAATCAGCACCCTTCTCGCCATGCTTGGAATGGTTCTGATAAAACAGCTAATCGACGGCGCGACTGACCCGGCATCTAAGCCTTATCTCAACATTTTCTACATGATTTTTGCCACCTACTATTTGGGTGCGATTGCAGGCTCGATTGTTTCTAATTTCTGGTTCGTTAAACGTGCGCAAGCCGCAGAGCTTGTTGCAGTCAAAAATGCTAAAGGTGGCAAAAAATAATGCGCGTTCACATTGCAACTGACCATGCGGGTCTCGAACTGAGTCATTTTTTGATTCGTGAGCTAACTAAAGCCGGTTTTGAAGTGACCGACCATGGCCCCACCAACTACGACCCGCTTGACGATTATCCGTCGTTTTGCATCAATGCTGCACTAGCTGTCGTGGCAGATCAAAAAGCAGGCGTCGATTCTCTCGGCATCGTTCTTGGTGGTTCGGGTAACGGCGAGCAGATTGCAGCCAATAAGGTGGATGGCGTTCGAGCAGCTTTGGCGTGGAACCACGACACTGCGCGCCTTGCACGCGAGCACAATGATGCAAACGTGATTGCTGTTGGTGCCCGTCAGCACGCCCAAGAAGAGGTGCTTGAACTCATTTTGACTTTCTTGCGCGAACCATTCAGTCACGATGAGCGTCATGTGCGCCGCATTGGCAAAATCGCTATTTATGAACAGACTGGTGAAGTTCGCGCCTAGCAGCTCATGGCCTGGGGCAAAATGAAAGAGATTGCGCATGCCTGAAGGGCACACCGTTCATCGATCTGCTAACGACTTTAACCGGTTGTTTGCTGGGCAACCTTTGTATGTTGTTTCGCCGCAGGGCAGGTTCAGTGCTGGATCGGCATTGGTTAGCGGCGTTTCGCTGGTGAAAGCAACTGCGGTTGGCAAGCAGCTGTTTCTGCGTTTCGCAAACGATTTGACGATTCGAATTCACCTCGGCATCTATGGCAAATGGCAAATGCGCACGCTTGACCCGTTGCTCGAGGGTGCTGACATAGCCCCGGTGGTGGGCGAGGTTCGAGCCAGATTTTCAAACACTGGTGCCATGGCAGATTTGCGCGGGCCGACAGTGTGTGAGGTTTTGACCCCAGTTGAAGTTGACCAGGTTTTGAAGCGCTTAGGCCCTGACCCAATCAACCCCGACCCGCGAGGTTTTGAGGCGCAGCGCTTCATCGAAAAGGTTGCCTCAAGCAAATCAACTATTGGTCAACTTCTAATGAACCAAGCCGTGATTAGCGGCATTGGCAATGTTTATCGCGCCGAACTTTTGTTTCGCGCGGGCATCGACCCCTACACTCCAGGCAACCGTCTGACACGCGAACAGGTTGAGGCCATCTGGAACGATTCGGTTGCGCTGCTAAAAGTTGGCGTGAAAACAGGCTTCATGATCACGCGCGACGAGCTAACAAAAAAGCGCCCGACGAAAGCCGAGCGCAATTTTGTTTATAAGCGTGAGGGTTTGCCCTGCCGAGTCTGCGACCAAGAGATTTCGATTGCCATCATGGCCGCTCGAAAGCTTTACTGGTGCGCAGCCTGCCAAAAATAGTTGGCCTGGCGCCCAAAACCTCAAAAGTTGATTTAGCCGCCTGCGACCGCAGCCAAAATCGACACCGCGGTGCCTGCCGGGGTTGGGGTTTCTAGACCCTGTTCAAATCGAACGTCTTCTTCGTTAACATAGACGTTTACAAAACGGCGAATTTTGCCGTTGTCGTCTAGAACGCGAGTTAGCAAACCGGCGTGGCGGGTCTCAAGGTCGTGCAAAACATCATTTAGAGTGGCGCCTTCACCGGCAACTTCTGCTTCGCCGCCTGTGTAGCTGCGCAGAATGGTCGGCACTCGAACGATTACTGACATGGTTGTCTCCTTTTGAATCAAAAATTTTAAGCGGATGGGTTATTCAGGCACAGCGGCGCGGAACGCCTCAAGGCTCGGCGGAATGGTAACGGTGAAACCGACGTTGTCTGAGATGGCTTCGATGGTTTTGAGGCCATCGCCGGTGTTCAAAACTACGGTTTCTAGCGTTGGGTCTAGTTCGCCGCGCTCAATGAACTGCTTGAGGTTAGCCACTGTTACGCCACCTGCGGTTTCGGCAAAGATACCTTCGGTTTCAGCCAAAAGGCGAATGCCTTCGATAACCTGCTCGTCGCTAACGTGGCCGATTGAGCCGTTGGTGCGATTAGCTACGTCGATCGCATAGGGGCCATCGGCCGGGTTGCCAATAGCGAGTGACTTCGCGATGGTGTTTGGCTTTTGAGGCTTAACGACATCCCAGCCTTTTTCAAACGCTTCAGCAACCGGGTTGCAACCGGTGGCTTGGGCGCCAAAGATTCGATACGGTTTTGATTCAACCAACCCCAAGGCGATTAGCTCTTTGAAAGCTTTGTCGATTTTGGTCAAAAGCGAACCTGAAGCGATTGGCACAACTACTTGGTCTGGCAGGCGCCATCCGAGTTGTTCTGCGATCTCATAACCCAGAGTTTTCGAACCCTCGGCATAGTAGGGGCGAAGGTTTACGTTCACAAAACCATAACCGCGGTCGTCGGCGATCTCTGAACACAGGCGGTTTACGTCGTCATAATTGCCGTGGATGCCCACCAGTGTGGTGCCGTAAACAGCTGAGGTGACCACTTTGCCCTGCTCGAGGTTGTCGGGAATCAGCACGACAGATTTGATACCGGCTCGGGCGGCGGCGGCGGCAACAGCATTTGCTAGGTTTCCGGTTGAAGCGCAACTAATGGTTTTGAAGCCGAGGGTTTGACCCGCCGTCATTGCCACGGCAACCACGCGGTCTTTGAATGAGTGTGTCGGGTTGTCGCGGTCGTCTTTGATCCACAGTTTGGTCATGCCCAGGCGCTGAGCCAGGTTGTGTGACTCTTGAAGTTTGGTGAATCCGGGTGCTAAGTCGCGCGGGCGATTGGCCGCATCAGCAGGCACTGGCAACAGGGCGGCGTAACGCCAAATTGATCGTGGGCCAGCCTCGATCTGCTCACGGGTCACTTGGCCGAACTCATATTTGACCTCAAGAGGGCCAAAGCACTCGCTGCAAACGTGACGCGCACCAAGCTCGGTTGGTGTCTGGCACTCGCGACAAATCAGGCCGGTTGCCGGGCCAAAGTCGAGTTGGGTTTGAGTGGTCATGAGGCTCCTTGAATACCTTCTCAGCCTAAGAACACTTCTTGAACCAAAAGGTAATGTTTCGAAAGATTACAGGCTGGTCTTGAGCCGCTTGGAGCGAGTGACGGGAATCGAACCCGCACCATCAGTTTGGAAGACTGAGGCTCTACCATTGAGCTACACTCGCAAAAATGTTTGCGCTTTTTGTAAAAATGCGCGAACGAGTCCATTCTATGCGATAGAGTAGACCGAGTTGTTCAGGTAGCGAGAAATCGAAAACTTGATTCAATGCGGTGAAATGCTTTAGGGCATAAAACCACCGGGGTGTAGCGTAGTGGCTAGCGCGCCTGCTTTGGGAGCAGGATATCGCAGGTTCGAGTCCTGTCACCCCGACCACCTCTTTTCATGATTTAAGAAATCACACAACTGGCTCGCACGCCGGCGGGCCCATTCTCAGGAGAACCCGTTGAAGACAACTGTCGAACGCATTAAACCAACCCGCGTCAAGCTTGTTATCGAAGTCAGCCCAGCTGCCTTTCAGCCAAGCCTTGACCACGCCTATGAGCACATCGGCGAGCAGGTTAACGTTCCAGGTTTTCGCAAGGGCAAGATTCCTAAGGCAATTCTTGAGCAGCGCGTTGGTCGCCCAGCGATTCTCGAACACGCCATCGGCGATGGCCTAGACAACATCTATCGTCAGGCGATCGAGGCTGAAAAGCTTCGCCCTATCGGTCAACCAAACGCAGAGGTTAAGTCAACTCCAGACCCACAGACTTTCGCGGGCAACCTGGTAGTAGAAATCGAAGTTGAGGTTCGCCCAGAAATCAATCTGCCTGACTACAAGGGCCTAAAGGTTACCGTTGACGAAATCAAGGTTGGCGGCATCGAGGTTGAAGCTGAACTTGATCGTCTTCGTGGCCGTTTTGGTGCACTAAAGAGCGTTGAGCGCCCAGCTAAGAAGGGTGACTTCACCACCATCGACCTAACTGCAAAGATTGACGGCAACGAGATCGATTCAGCTCAGAACATCTCATATGAGATCGGTTCAGGCAACCTGCTTGACGGCATCGACGAGGCTCTAGACACCCTCACCGTAGGTGAAACCACCACCTTCAAGTCAAAGCTTGTTGGCGGCGAGCAGGCTGGCAAAGAAGCTGAGGTAACCGTTACCCTCACCGCAGTTAAAGAGCGCGAGCTTCCGGCTGCCGACGATGCATTCGCCCAGCTAGCCAGTGAGTTCGACACGATCGAAGAGCTAAAGAAGAGCATCGAAGAGCAGCTGAGCAGCTCAAAGGTTTATGGCCAGGCACTTCAGGCTCGTGAGCTTTTGACTGAGCAGCTCGTTGAGCTTGCCAAGGTTCCGGTTTCTGACGAACTCGTTGAAGCCGACGTTACCCGTCACCTTGAGGGTGAAGGTCGTCTCGAAGACACCGCACACCGTGCAGAGGTCACCGAGCAGAGCACCAAGTCTTTCCAGGCTCAAATGGTTCTTGACGCCGTTGCTGAGGCAGAAGAAGTTAAGGTTAGCGAGCCAGAGTTGATTCAATACCTCGTTGCCAGCGCACAGCAATATGGCATGGAGCCACAGGAGTTCGTAACACTTGTTGACCAGAACGGTCAGATTCCTTCATTCGTTGGCGAAGTTGCCCGCCGCAAGGCTCTGAGCATTGTTCTAGAAAACGCCGTAGTAACCGACAAAAAGGGCAAGGCTGTTGACGTAACCGCATTTGCTCAGGCAGATGTTGCCGTTGACGACCACGACGACCACGAAGGTCACAATCACTAATCGTTGGCACTTATAGTTGGCACTAAACAGCTGGCACTAAAAGCTGGCCGCTGAAACTGCCGGCTGCTAGTGCTGGCAGGCACTTCTAAAAAACCCGGGCTTCGGCTCGGGTTTTTTATTGCCCACGGCGAACACATCATTCTTTTTGTGTAACGGGCAAGTATCTTTGACTAGAAACCTAGATTTATTGAGGAGCACCAAAATGTCTGAACGCGCACAGATGCCATCGAGCACCTTTGACCGCTTGCTAAAAGACCGCATCATCTGGCTGGGCAGCGATGTTCGCGACGACAATGCCAACGAAATTTGCGCCAAAATGTTGCTTTTGGCGGCAGAAGACTCGACTAAAGACATCTTCTTGTACATCAACTCTCCTGGTGGTTCAATCACCGCAGGCATGGCTATCTATGACACCATGCAGTATGTGCCAAACGACGTAGTAACCGTGGGTATTGGCATGTGCGCTTCGATGGGTCAGTTCTTGCTTTCTGCAGGTGCAAAGGGCAAGCGCTATGCAACCCCGAACACTCGAGTTCTTTTGCACCAGCCACACGGTGGCTTCGGAGGCACCGCTTCAGACATTCAGACCCAAGCCGAACTCATCACCTCGATGAAGAAGCAGTTGGCTGAAATCACAGCCGAGGCTACGGGCAAAACAGTTGAGCAGGTTATGGCTGATGGCGACCGCGACCGCTGGTTCACCGCCCAAGAAGCTTTGGAATATGGCTTCATCGACCACATTCAGAAATACGCTGCCAGCACCACTGGCGTCGGCAACAAGTAAAGGTTTTGATTATGTCTAACTTCATTTCACCAGAGGCTCGCTACATTCTGCCTAGCTTCGAAGAGCGAACCTCTTATGGCTTCAAGCGTCAAGACCCTTACAACAAGCTCTTTGAAGACCGCATCGTCTTTTTGGGTGTTCAGGTTGATGATGCTTCGGCCGACGACATCATGGCTCAGCTTTTGGTTCTAGAAAGCCAAGACCCAGATCGCGACATCACGATGTATATCAACTCACCGGGCGGATCATTCACTGCAATGACTGCTATCTATGACACTATGCAATACATTCGCCCCCAGATTCAGACGGTTTGCTTGGGTCAGGCAGCATCAGCGGCTGCCGTGCTTTTGGCTGCCGGTGCACCTGGCAAGCGCTTGGCTCTGCCGAACGCACGCGTTTTGATTCACCAGCCGTCGTCTGGCGACGCAGGTCGTGGTCAGGCATCAGACATTGAGATTCAGGCAAAAGAGATCATGCGCTTGCGCACCTGGCTTGAAGAGACAATCTCTAAGCACTCTAAGCGCACCGTGGCCGAAGTTAACCGCGACATCGACCGCGACAAGATTCTCACCGCTCCTGAGGCTCTTGAATACGGGCTAATCGATCAGGTTCTCACCTCACGCAAAAACGTCGCCGTTTAGGTCAACTTTTGCAGCGCGCCGACACCTCGAAAGCTGAGTGTGTCGGCGCGCAAAACTTTTTAAACGCTTCAGTTTCAATGCTGAAGAAACACTGACCGCGCCCATAAAGTTGAGATATGTCAAAACTCGGTGATTCAGAGCTCTTGAAGTGCTCGTTTTGCGGCAAAGGCCGCAAACAGGTCGACAAGCTCATCTCTGGGCCATCCGTCTATATTTGCAACGAGTGTGTAGCCCTCTGCGTTGAAATCGTCGAAGAAGAACGCGACGCAAACGCGACACCCGTCGAAGAACTTGAACTGCCTAAACCTAAAGAGATCTTTGCGTTTCTTGACGAATTTGTAATCGGTCAAGAGCAAGCCAAACGAGCACTTTCGGTTGCTGTCTATAACCATTACAAACGTATTCGTTCAGTCGGCACGCTCACAACCGCGGGCAAAGCTCACGATTCAATCGAGATTGCCAAATCAAATATTTTGATGATTGGCCCAACGGGTTGCGGCAAAACCTATCTGGCACAAACTTTAGCCAAACGCCTCAACGTGCCATTTGCCGTCGCAGACGCAACCTCGCTAACTGAAGCTGGCTATGTTGGCGAAGACGTCGAAAACATTCTGCTCAAGCTGTTGCAGGCAGCTGACTATGACGTCAAGCGTGCCGAGCAGGGCATTATCTATATCGACGAGGTCGACAAAATCTCTCGCAAAGCCGAAAACCCATCTATCACTCGAGATGTTTCGGGTGAGGGTGTGCAGCAAGCTCTGCTAAAGATTCTTGAGGGCACAGTGGCATCTGTGCCGCCTCAGGGTGGTCGCAAACATCCGCAGCAAGAATTTATTCAGATCGATACAACCAACGTGCTGTTCATCGTTGCTGGTGCCTTCGCGGGCATCGAAGATATTGTGGCAAGTCGCGTTGGCAAAAAAGGAATCGGCTTTGGTGCCGAGATTCGCGATAAGTCAGACGAAGTCGACCCATACAGCCAGGTTCAGCCAGAAGACTTGCGAAAGTTTGGTCTGATTCCTGAGTTCATCGGCCGTTTGCCAGTGATTGCAAACGTCACACCGCTCGACCAATCTTCACTAATGCAAATTTTGACTGAGCCGAAGAACGCTTTGGTCAAGCAATATCAACGCATGTTTGAGCTTGACGGCTTTGAGCTAGATTTTGAAAAGGACGCGCTCGTGGCAATGGCCAACCTCGCGATTGAACGTGAAACCGGTGCCCGCGGCTTGCGCGCGATTCTCGAAGACGTCTTGGGCCCGATCATGTTTGACATTCCGAGCAACCCGAACGCTTGCAAGGTAGTCATCACCAAAGACGTTGTCGTCAACGGTGGCGAGCCGCGACTTGTGCCATTCAAGGCGTTGCGTGAGTCAAAAAGCGCCTAAAGCCCAGAAGTCGAATTAACAAAAAACCGAGCCCGCGAAACTGCTGGGCTCGGTTTTTTTATTTAGCAGGTGTGGTCGCTATTCGGCGGCTGGCACCTCAGCGAGCACAACGTCAACCACGGCAAGCTCATCGGCCTCAGCCAGCGCAAGGTCTGCGATGTGGCCAACGGCACGAAGGTCTTGTTCAAACAAGCGAACGCTCGATAGCACGGCAGCCGGGGCCTGCAGGGTTGCCGACACAACTTCGGCTCGCATCGAAACTTTTGCGTCGCTCTTAGCCTTGCGAACACCGAACAGGGCTACCTTGGCTAGGTCGATTAGGCCGTGGTTGCTGGCGTCTAGGTCGGCTGCAAACTCGTCGGCGGTTGGCCATGAGGTGCGGTGAATCGAGCCGGTTTGCCACCATGACCAAACTTCTTCGGTTGCGTAGGGCAAGAACGGTGCCAGCAGGCGCAACAGCGCGTGCAAGGCGCGACGCAGCGCTAGAACGGCCGAAGCCTGGCCTTTGGCAGTTGCGCCGCCCTGACCATAAGCGCGGTCTTTGACGAGCTCTAGGTGGTTGTCGGTGAAGTTCCAGAAGAACTGCTCGGTTAGCTCGAGAGCGCGAGTGTGGTCATAGTTTTCGAATGCTGCAGTCGCGTCGCGAACAACGTCGGCTAGGCCAAGCAACAGGCTTTGGTCGATTGGCTCGCTCACGGTGGCGTCGATTGCCGGAGCATCGAACGACAGCACGAACTTGGCGGCGTTTAGAACCTTGAGAGCCAAACGACGACCGATCTTCATCTGACCGGTGTCAAACGCTGCGTCGGTGCCGAGGCGAGCTGATGCAGCCCAGTAGCGAACTGCGTCAGAGCCGTGCTCAACCAAAAGGTCGGTTGGGGTGACCACGTTGCCCTTTGACTTCGACATTTTCTTGCGGTCTGGGTCAAGAATCCAGCCCGAGATCGCCGCGTTCGCCCAAGGCAACTGACCGGTTTCTTGTTCGGCGCGAAGCACGGTCGAGAACAACCAGGTGCGAATGATGTCTTGGCCCTGTGGGCGAAGGCTGTATGGGTAGACCAGGTTATAAAGTTCTGGGTCGGCGATCCAGCCACCCGCAAGCTGCGGTGTTAGAGACGATGTCGCCCAAGTGTCCATAATGTCGACTTCGCCGATGAAACCGCCAGCGACCCCGCGCTGAGCTTCGGTGTAGCCAGCTGGCACGTCGCTTGAAGGGTCGATAGGCAGTGAGGCTGCGTCAGGAACAATCGGCGCGTCATAGTTGATGTCGCCGTTGGCGTCGATTGGATACCAGATTGGAATCGGCACACCAAAGAAGCGCTGGCGCGAGATCAGCCAGTCGCCGGTTAGACCATTGACCCAGTTTTCGTAGCGAACGCGCATGAAGTCTGGAACAAAGTTCAAACCCTTGCCGAGCTCAATTAGGCGAGCGCGAAGTTCAGCGTCGCGACCACCGTTCTTGATGTACCACTGGCGCGTTGAAACAATTTCGAGTGGCTTGTCGCCTTTTTCGAAGAACTTAACCGGGTGAGTGATCGCTTTAGCGTCGCCGACCATGTCGCCCGAAGCTTGCAGCAGTTCAACAACGGCTTGCTTCGCCGAAAAAATAGTTTTGCCGGCCAGTTGCTGCCACGCGGCAACACCAACCGCGCTGGTGATGACGTCTGGCATTTCGCTGATGATGCGGCCATCCCAGCCAATGATTGCGCGGTTCGGTAGGTCTAGTTCGCGCCACCAGATAACGTCGGTGACGTCACCGAACGTACAAATCATTGCAATGCCCGAACCCTTGTCGATTTGGGCGAGGCGGTGGGCAACCACTGGCACCTCAACGTCAAACAGCGGGGTGCGAACGGTTTTGCCGAACAGGCCCTGATAGCGGGCGTCGTCTGGGTGAGCTACCAAAGCCACACAGGCTGGCAAAAGCTCTGGGCGGGTGGTCTCGATGAACACCTTGCCGCCCTCAACCAAGGCTGGGTCGGCGTTGAAGCCGAGGCGGTGGTAGGCGCCAGGCTGTTCGCGGTCTTCAAGCTCAGCCTGAGCCACGGCTGTTCTAAAGGTGACATCCCACAGGGTTGGGGCCATCGACTGATAGGCCTCGCCACGCGAAAGGTTGTTCAAAAACGCTTGCTGCGAAACAGCCTGGGCCTTAGGCGAAATGGTCTGGTAGGTCTGATCCCAGTCGACCGAAGCACCCAGCTGACGCCAAAGCGCCTCAAACTGCTTTTCGTCTTCGGTTGTCAATTTCACGCAAAGCTCAATAAAGTTGCGGCGCGAGATCGCAATCTGGTCGGCAGCCTTGCTGCTCTTATTGTCGCCACCCTCAAACGGTGGAACAAAGCCTTCAACATAAGGCAAAGTTGGGTCGCAGCGCACACCGAAATAGTTCTGAACACGTCGCTCGGTTGGCAAGCCGTTGTCATCCCAGCCCATTGGGTAGAAAACCTCAAAACCACTCATGCGCTTAAAACGTGCAACCACATCGGTGTGGGTGTAGCTAAAAACGTGACCAACGTGCAGTGAGCCTGACACTGTTGGTGGGGGAGTATCGATCGAATAAACCTGCTCGCGGCTGACGCTGCGATTGAAGCGGTAGGTGCCGTCGTTTTGCCACACCAAACCCCACTTTTGCTCGAGACCCTCAACACCGGCCTTTTCAGGCGTGGTGGCAGGGGCAAGGTAGTTAGGTTTTGCGGCAGGGCTTGTGTTAGTCACTCGAAAACTCTCCAGAAAATTAGACTGTATAAGGTTAACATTGACTTTTGAAATCATTTGCCCCAGCCGCAACAGAAAGCCCAACATGTATCCAAAAAACAGCCAAGATTCTGCGCGCGAGGGCGTCAACCCTAGCCCGAAGTTCCCCGAGGTTGAAAACGGAATTTTGGCTTTCTGGAAGGGCGACAACACTTTTCAGGCGAGCATCGACCAGCGTCGTGACGCCGATGCGCCAGAGTTCGTCTTTTATGACGGCCCTCCGTTTGCTAACGGCCTGCCGCACTATGGCCACCTGCTAACCGGCTATGCGAAAGATGCCGTGCCGCGCTTTAAGACCATGCAGGGCTATCGTGTTGAGCGTCGATTCGGCTGGGACACCCACGGTCTGCCGGCAGAAGTTGAAGCTGAGCGTCAGCTAGGCATCTCGGGTCGCCCAGAGATCGAAAAATTCGGCGTTGACAAGTTCAACGACTATTGCCGCACTTCAGTTTTGAAATACACCAATGAGTGGCGCGACTATGTCACGCGCCAGGCTCGCTGGGTTGACTTTGACAACGACTATAAGACTCTCGACGCGCCATACACCGAGAGCGTTCTGTGGGCCTTCAAAGAGCTCTATAAAAAGGGCCTCATCTATGAGGGTTTCAAGGTTTTGGCATACTGCTGGCGTTGCGAAACTCCGCTGTCAAACCATGAACTTCGCATGGATGACGAAGTCTACAAGCCCCGCCAAGACCAGACGGTTACCGTCAGCTTTGCTGCTCTCGACGGTCAGAGCGGTTTTGAAAAACTCGGTGGCGTTCGCCTTTTGGCCTGGACGACCACCCCTTGGACTCTGCCAACCAACTTTGCGCTAGCGGTTGGCCCAAAGATCGAATATGTAGTTGTTGCAGCTGGCCCGAACGGCGCTGGCGATGGCGGTGCAGCCGGTGAAGCGCGCTACCTGTTGGGCAAAAACCTACTTGGTGGTTATGCAAAAGACCTCGGATACGAGAGTGCTGAGGCTGCAGCCGAAGGCATTCTCGATACATACCTAGGCAGTGACCTAGCCGGCCTTCGCTATGAGCGCCTCTTTGACTACTATGCCGACAACACCAAGTTCGACGTTGCCAACGCTTGGCAGGTTTTGGTTGGCGACTACGTCGCCGACAGCGACGGCACCGGAATCGTTCACCAGGCACCGGCCTACGGTGAAGATGACCAAAAGCTCTGCGAAGAAGCAGGGATTCCGGTTTATGTTTCGGTCAACGAACGCGGTGAGTTCGTTTCGATCGTGAGTGACTTCGAAGGTCAACACGTTTTCGAAGCCAACAAACCAATCACGCAGCACATCAAATCGGTCGGTCGCCTACTTCGTCAGGCGAGCTACGAACACTCATACCCTCACTGCTATCGCTGCAAGAACCCGCTGATCTATAAAGCGGTGTCAAGCTGGTTCGTTGAAACCACCAAACTGCGCGACCGCATGCTTGAACTAAACCAAGACATCAACTGGGTTCCTGAGCACACCAAAGAAGGCTCATTCGGCAAGTGGCTCGAAAACGTGCGCGACTGGGCAATCAGCCGCAACCGTTTCTGGGGAGCGCCGATTCCGGTCTGGAAGTCAACTGACCCGAATTATCCTCGCATCGATGTTTATGGTTCAGCAGCTGAAATTGCTTCAGACTTCGGCGTTGAAATCGAAGACTTTCACCGCCCAGGCATCGACAACCTGACCCGACCAAACCCTGACGACCCAACCGGCAAGTCGATGATGAAGCGCGTGCCAGAGGTTCTTGACTGTTGGTTCGAATCAGGTTCGATGCCGTTCGCTCAGGCACACTATCCGTTTGAAAATCGCGAATGGTTCGACACGCACAACCCTGGCGACTTCATCGTTGAATACGTAGGTCAGACCCGCGGCTGGTTCTATACCTTGCACGTTCTTTCGACTGCGCTGTTTGACCGCCCAGCGTTCAAAACCGCCGTTTCACACGGCATCATCTTGGGCAACGACGGCCAAAAGATGTCTAAGTCGCTTCGCAACTACCCAGACGTCAACGAGGTGTTCGATCGCGACGGTGCCGACGCCATGCGTTGGTTCTTAATGTCTAGCCCAATCTTGCGTGGTGGCAACCTGATCGTTACTGAGCAGGGCATTCGCGAAGGCGTGCGTCAGGTGCTGCTGCCACTTTGGAACACCTGGTATTTCTTTGCTCTTTATGCAAACGCCGCCGGCTATGAGGCAAAGACCTCGACAGCCTCAACCGACGTTCTCGACCGCTACCTGCTTGCAAAGACCCGTGACCTCGTGATCGGTGTTGAAAAGCACCTAGATGCGTTCGACTCTTATTCAGCTGCCGCTGAGCTGCGCGACTTTGCCGACGTTTTGACCAACTGGTACATTCGCCGTTCGCGCGACCGTTTCTGGTCAGGCTCAGCAGAGGCATTTGACACGCTATACACAGTGCTCGAAATTGTCACCCGCGTTGCTGCGCCGCTGTTGCCTCTGGTGACCGAAGAAATCTGGCGTGGTCTCACCGGTGGCCGTTCGGTGCACCTAACCAGCTGGCCAAACCCAGCCGAGGTGCCTGCCGACGACGTTTTGGTCGCAGCAATGGACCAAGTTCGTCAGGTTAGCTCAGTTGCCTTGAGCCTTCGCAAATCAGCCGGTCTTCGCGTTCGCCTGCCGTTGGCATCGCTAACCGTTGTTGCCTCAAATGCTGCCGCCCTTGAGCCTTTCGCCTCGATCATCGCTGAAGAACTAAACGTCAAGGCTGTTGAGCTGGTTGAGCTTTCACTCGACTCGGCCAGCCAGTTCGGCGTTGTTAAGCGCCTGAGCGTCAATGCTCGCGCAGCCGGCCCACGTTTGGGCAAGGGAGTTCAAGCCGTGATTGGTGCAGCTAAGGCCGGCGACTGGTCAGAAGTTGACGGTGTTGTGATTGCAGGGGGAGTTGCGCTCGAAGAGGGCGAATACACCCTCGACCTCGTTGCCAATTTGAGCGACGCGGCTGAAACCGAAGCGGTTAGCCACAACCTCATCGGCATTCTTGCCGGTGGCGGCTTCTTGCTGCTTGATGGCGCTGTTTCCGAAGAGCTTGCTGGCGAAGGTTTGGCCCGTGACGTTGTTCGTGCAGTGCAGAATGCCCGCAAAGAAGCCGACCTCGACGTCAGCGACCGCATCGAACTCACCGTAGCTGCCGACGAAGCTGTAGTGCGCTGGGTCGAATTGCATGCCGAGTTGATCAAGAGTGAAACACTCACAACATCGCTTGTGATCTCAACCGAGGCAGGCTCGCTACAAAGCGAACCTGTGACAGTTGGCGAGTCGCAGACCGTTCAAATCGAGGTGAAGAAGGCATGAGCCAAGAAAACAGCGAAAGTTATTCGGCAAAAGACGAACGCCACTGGGCACTTCAAGCTGCCGAAGTAGAGCAAAAGATGTTGGCGCGCATGCCAGAGAGCAAAATGCGTCAGCGTCTTGAGCCAACCAAACGTGCCGTTGAACTCTTGGGTGACCCTCAGTTTGCATATCGCGTAGTTCACATCACCGGCACTAACGGCAAAACCAGCACCACAAGATTCATTGAGCGAATCTTGCGTGAACACGGTTTGCGAACTGGGCGTTTCTTGAGCCCCCACCTCGTAAAAATGAACGAACGCATGGCTCTAGACGGTGAATCAATCAGCGATGAACGCCTCGTCACCATCTATAACGAAATTGAACCGATTTTGCAGCTTGTCGATTCGCAGCTAGAGGCAGAAGGCGAGAGTGCTCTCACCTATTTTGAAGTTTTGGCTGTGCTGGGCTTTGCAGTTTTCGCGGATGCCCCTGTTGACGTGCTGATTCTCGAAGTGGGTATTGGTGGCGAGTGGGACAGCACCAACGTTGCCAATGGCGACGTTGCCGTGTTCACGCCCATCTCACTCGATCACACTGACCGAATCGGCAACACTTTGGCCGAAATTGCGACAACAAAGGGTGGCATTATCAAACCTGGCGCTTTTGTGGTCAGCGCAACGCAGCCGGCAGAAGCCGGCGAGGTAATCGAGGCAAAATCTGCTGCAGTGGCCGACGCCTATAAGCCTTATGGTGACGGATGGCACCTCATTAGCAGCGAGGCCGTGCCGGGCGGCACAAAGTTCTCGGTGCAGGGGCTCGCAGGCGAATATCATGACCTGTTTTTGCCGGTTCATGGCAGTTATCAGGCAGAAAACGCTGCACTTGCCTTAGTGGCAGCAGAGGCTTTCTTGGGTGGTGGCGAACAGCGCATCATGGATGACATTGTTCGCGCGGCTTTTGCCGATGTAACTTCGCCAGGCCGCTTGCAGGTGATTAGCAAAGAGCCGCTGATTATCTTAGACGCCGCTCACAACGAGGGCGGGGCGCAATCGCTAGCCGATTCGATTCGTGAGATTTTCAACGCACCATACGTGGTTGCGGTGGTCTCGATTTTGGCCGAAAAAGACGCCTCAGCCGTGCTCGAAAAACTTGAACCAGCGGTGAGCGAAGTTATCATCACTCAATCTTCATCGCCTCGCGCTATTGCGCTTGCCGAACTTGAGGCAATGGCCGTCGGTATTTTTGGCGCGGATCGTGTTCGCGCAGTGGCTAACCCTTGGCATGCCCTAGAGCTCGCCAAAACGGTTTTGCCTAAGGGCCACGAAAGCATGATTGTGGCTTCTGGTTCGATCACTTTGGTCGGCGATATTTTGAAGCAGCTTCAACGAGAAGAGGATTCCGATGACTGAAAATACTCAAAACGCACCGCAAGAACTCGAGCCGGTTGAGTCACCTCGCAGAAAGGTTTCAACCCAGCGCACACTCGGTTCAATGGCCTTAGCGTTTGAATCTTTCGTAATCTTTTTTGCAACCCTGGTCGCTTTTGGCCTGAAACTTGCCGACCCTGCTGTGGTCTGGGGTTTTGGCCTTGGCATGGCGGTGTTTGCAATTTTGTTGCCCGCACTTTTGGGCAAACCGGGCGGTTATATTCTCGGATGGGCTCTTCAGGCTCTTGCCCTCGCACTATCGATCGTTTTGACGGTCGCCAACCCAGCCGGATGGGTTTGCGTAATCATCGCCGTAATCTTTGTCGGTCTTTGGGGTTGGGCAATGGTCGCAGGTTTCACCATTGATAAAGCCAGAGCTGCTTTTGAAAAACAACAGAACAATTAACAAAACTCGCAAGGAGTCAAAATGAGCACCCGCACACTCGTTCTAATCAAGCCAGACGGCGTTAAGCGCAACCTCGTAGGCAACATCATCGCCCGTTGCGAAGCCAAAGGTTACACCGTTGGCAAACTTTGCCTAATGACCCCCTCACGTGAACTTCTTGAGAAGCACTACGAAGAGCACAAGGGCAAGCCTTTTTACGAGCCGCTAGTTGACTTTATGTCAAGTGGCCCAGTGGTTGCTATTGAACTGGTAGGCAACCGGGTGATCGAGGGCTTTCGCTCGCTTGCAGGTGCCACTGACCCAACAGTTGCGGCTCCTGGCACAATTCGCGGCGACCTTGGCCGCGACTGGGGTCTAAAGGTTCAGCAGAATCTAGTTCACGGTAGCGACTCAGTTGAATCAGCCGAGCGTGAACTTGCGCTTTGGTTCGCCTAAATTAAGGCAAAAATCGGCGGTGACCATGTGGTCACCGCCGATTTTTTATGTTCAAACTATTTGTTGAATATCGCTCGAAAAGCTTCAATAAAGCTCACATAAATGAACGCGAACACAGCAAGTTCAACCACGATGGCGATAACCCAAGACCACTCATAAACAGCCTTAGCTCGGTTTAGAGCTGCTGGCTTGAGATCAAAAATCTCATTTGCTCTTGCCCAAAGCAAAACGTGAATGAACAGCGGAATCGTACCGGCCCAAACCACCATGCAGTACGGGCAAAGCACGTGAATCACGAACATGCTTTGGCTGAAGAGAAACGAAACAAAGGTCACGGCGAAGCCGAGGCCAGCGATAAACGCCATCCAAGTTCGCTTTGAATACTGGCGACCAAAAAATAGTTGCATGCTCGCGAAGCCGATAACCAAAATGAAGCCCACAACGCCGACCCAAGAGTTCGGAAAACCAAAGATGTGCGCTTGTTCTTGCTTCATGACCGTGCCGCATGAAATCAGGTTGTTGAAGTCGCAGCTTAACGATTCGTTAGGGTTGAGCAGCTGGTGAATGTGCTCATAAGTCAGTGTCGCAGCGCCGAAGAAGCCGATGAGGCCGGTGATTAGAATCCACCACAACACAGATTTTGGCGCAAAAATTTTGTCGTTCACGCTTTCATTCTGCCACGGCAAACAGTTATTTAGACCCGCTTGCAACCGCCTTAACTGACTTTTCACACCAAAAGTGTCATACTTGAGGCAAGAACTTTTGCACCACACGCATTTGTTCTGAAAAGTTTTGGCGGGAATCCACCAAGCATGCATAAGACCCACTGGGCAGCGCACCCTCAAAGACGGGGCTTGGTCAAAGCAGATTGCCTGCAAAGTTTTAGTTGCAAACAAGAGTTTGCGACAAAGAGTTTTTGCTACGGCAACAAGAGTGTGGTTTGTTGCACGGGCAGTATGGAGCACACCGTAATGGTGAACGAAGAGCAGTTTGACGCACGCGAAAATTCGCAAGAGCAGTCAACCAATAGTCAAGATTCAACAACTAACGCGCCGGCGCGCAAGCCTTCTAGTCGACGAGCTACCAGCTCAAGACCAGCTGCACGCAAACCTTCGGCTAAAACGGCTGATGCCAGCGAAGCCGCCAGCTACTCTAACGGTGAGGTCGCTGACTCGACGGCAAAAACCGCCGAGCACAACAGTGCCGATGGCGACTCAACCGCAACCGAAAGCTCAAACGGCGGCGAAAGCTCAGCAGCAAAGAGCTCTAGTCGTGGCAGTCGTGGTTCTGGTCGTGGCAACTCGCGTGGCGGCCGTGGTTCGGGCAAAGCAAAGTCAGCATCAACAAATGATGCAAATGGCGACGCAACCGGCGACTCAACCGGCGACGCAACAGGTGACTCAACCGCTCCTCAGAATGCACCTGTGGCGCCGGCCGCCGCAGCACCTTTTAGTTTGATTTTTCAGGCACCAGACCTACCTACCCCGGTTATCGACGGCAAACGCGGTCGGGGCGACAAACTGACCGATAGCGAAGATGAAAGTCACCTGCGTCGCCGTTCGCGTCGTCGTGCTGGTGAAACCGCAGAGGTTAGCGAGTTGCCGGCAAACACGGTGGTCAAGGTTCGAACTCCGCGAGAGCCTAAAGAGCCGAGCAATGAACCTCGCGGTGTTAAAGGTTCGACTCGCCTAGAAGCTAAGAAACAGCGCCGCCGCGACGGCCGCGATGGTGGACGCCGCCGCACAGTTATCACCGAGTCTGAGTTCTTGGCTCGCCGCGAAGCTGTCGACCGCGTTATGACAGTGCGTTCAAAAGACGGCAAGATTCAAATTGGTGTGCTTGAAGACGGCATTTTGGTTGAGCACTATGTTGCCAAGGCCCAAGACGCTTCGCTGATCGGCAACGTCTATCTGGGCAAGGTTCAAAACGTTCTGCCTTCGATGGAGGCAGCGTTCGTTGACATTGGTCGCGGTCGCAATGCCGTGCTTTATTCGGGTGAGGTTGACTGGGAGCTAGCTGACGCAACCTCGAACCAGCCGCGCCGCATCGAACTTGCTCTCAAATCGGGTGACACTGTTTTGGTTCAGGTGACTAAAGATCCAGTTGGTCAAAAAGGTGCTCGTCTAACTTCGCAGGTTTCGCTACCGGGGCGCTATTTGGTTTATGTGCCAAACGGCAGCATGACCGGCATTTCGCGCAAGTTGCCCGACTCTGAGCGTGCGCGCCTTAAAAAGATTTTGAAAGAAATTTTGCCAGAGGATGCCGGCGTTATCGTGCGCACCGCATCAGAGGGCGCAACCGAAGAGCAGCTGACACTCGACGTTGAACGTTTGCAAGCCCAGTGGAGCGCCATTAGCGCCAAGGTCGAAAATGGCCAAGCACCGACTTTGCTTCACAGCGAGCCTGACCTTCTGATCAAAATTGTTCGCGACGTGTTCAACGAAGACTTTCAGCGAATGGTTATCTCGGGTGCTGATGCGCTTGAAACCATTAGAGGATACCTTTCGGCTGTCGCCCCTGACCTGCTAGAGCGCGTTCAGGAATACACCGAAGAAGCCGACATTTTCGAGGCTTATCGGGTTAGCGAACAGATCGCCAAAGCACTAGACCGCAAGGTATATCTGCCTTCAGGTGGTTCGCTGGTTATTGACCGCACCGAAGCAATGACTGTGGTTGACGTAAACACCGGAAAGTTTGTTGGCTCTGGTGGCAACCTTGAAGAGACCGTAACCAAGAACAACCTTGAAGCTGCCGAAGAAATCGTTCGCCAGATGCGCCTTCGCGACATCGGCGGCATTATCGTAATCGACTTTATCGACATGGTTCTAGAATCGAACCGCGACCTAGTTTCGCGACGTTTGATCGAATGCCTGAGCCGAGACCGCACAAAGCATCAGGTGGCTGAGGTCACCTCGCTTGGTTTGGTGCAAATGACCCGCAAGAAGCTCGGTATTGGGCTTCTAGAGGCATTCAGTGAGCCTTGTGAGGTATGCGCGGGTCGCGGTGTCGTGGTTCATCACGAGCCGATTCTTCGCAACCGTCACAACACCGATCGTGACCAAGACATTCGCGAAAACCGTGAACGTCGCGAAAATGGTCAGGGTGGCGGATCTGGCAACCAGAAGCGCAAGGGCAAGGGCAACAACTCGGGGCAAAACAACTCAAGCCAGGGTGGCAACCAAAACAACGGTGGTCAAAACAGTGGCAGCCAGGGTGGCTCAAACAGCCAAAGCAAAGATGGTGCCAACCAGAGCAGCAAAATTGAGCAGGCAAAGGTTGTTACGCCAGAGCGTGCGGTAGAAATCAATAGCCTTGTTGCCAAGATAGCTGCCTCGACTGTTGCTGCACACGAGGCGGCCGGTGAGCCTTCACCTATCGTTTTGCCGGTGATTGCTGTGCCAGAAACTGAAACTTCGTCAGCCCCAAAGGTTGACGCTGAAAAACTATTGGAATCAGTGCTTGACGCGCTGCCTGAGCCAAAACCTGCCGGTCAAGGCCGCCGCAGAAGGGTCAGCAGTGCCGGCATCGCCAATAATTCGTCACAAACGAACGAAAATACTGAGCGCAACACGCAGTAAATAGTTTGACCCTCGGCGATTAGCAAGATAGACTTGACCCTTGTTGCTCGCTGAGTTATCGCACCGCAACTAATCATTCTTTTTGAACAAAGGGTAAATCCGTGGTTTTCGCAGTTGTCCGCGCAGGCGGTCGTCAAGAGAAGGTGTCAGTAGGCACCATTGTTACGCTTGACCGCATCCAAGGTGATGCAAATGGCAAGATTGAGCTTCCGGCTCTTTTGCTAGTAGATGGCGACAAGGTCACCACCGACGCTAAGGCACTTGCCAAGGTGAAGGTTGTAGCCGAGGTTCTGAACGACCTTCGTGGTCCAAAGATCATCATCCAGAAATACAAGAACAAAACTGGTTACAAGAAGCGCCAGGGTCACCGTCAAGACCTAACCCGCGTTCAGGTCACCGAGATCAAGTAAAGGACTGACGTCAAATGGCATCCAAAAAAGGTGTTAGCTCGACCCGAAACGGTCGCGACTCAAACGCACAGCGTCTTGGCGTAAAGCGCTACGCAGGCCAAGAAGTAAACGCAGGCGAGATTCTCGTTCGCCAGCGCGGCACTCACTTTCACCCAGGCGCCAAAGTTGGCCGTGGCAAAGACGACACTTTGTTCGCACTTGCCGCTGGTGTTGTTGAGTTCGGCACCAAAGGTGGCCGCCGCGTAGTCAACATCGTTGAGGCAGCGTAATCAACTAAGTTTTACAAGTAAAGGCGAGCCTCGAGCTCGCCTTTACTTTTTTGTTAAAGAATCAGAAATTAAGCACTAAGAAAGCAGGTGAAGTCATGGTGACTTTTGTTGACCAAGTGACTTTGCATCTGCGCGCCGGCAACGGTGGCGACGGTTGTGTGTCAGTTAAGCGTGAAAAGTTCAAGCCTTTGGCTGGGCCAGATGGCGCCGACGGTGGCAACGGTGGCAGCGTCAGTCTGGTGGCTGACCCAAGTGTTACCACGTTGCTCGAATACCACTTTCGCCCTCACCGTGCAGGCACTGACGGTGGCGACGGCGCTGGCGACTTTAGAAACGGTGCCAGCGGCACCAAGATTCTCTTGCCGGTGCCAGTTGGCACCGTGGTCAAGAAGGCTAACGGTGAATTCATTGCCGACCTCGACGAGCCAGGAATGGAACTCGTTGTCGCAGAGGGAGGCCTAGGCGGTCTAGGCAATGCTGCGCTATCTTCGGCCAAACGACGTGCCCCCGGCTTTGCATTGCTTGGCGTGCCAGGTTGGTCTGGCGACATCATTCTTGAGCTCAAAACCGTGGCGGATATTGCCTTGGTGGGTTATCCGAGTGCGGGCAAATCAAGTTTGATCGCCGCACTATCTGCGGCTCGCCCAAAGATCGCCGACTATCCATTCACAACATTGCACCCGAACCTAGGTGTGGTTCAGGCTGGTTCTAGCCGATTCACCGTAGCCGATGTGCCTGGGCTCATCGAAGGTGCCAGTGAGGGCCGTGGCCTCGGCCTCGAGTTCTTGCGTCACGTTGAGCGATGCGCGGCTTTGCTGCACGTGCTCGACTGCGGCACGCTTGAGCCAAATCGCGACCCAATGTCTGACCTAGACAAGATTCTCATTGAGCTTGATGCTTATCAGGTGCCAGACGGTGGCGTGCCTCTAACACAACGCCCGCAGTTGATTGCACTCAACAAGATCGACCTACCAGACGCTCGCGAACTAGCAGACTTTGTGCGGCCCGACCTTGAAGCTCGCGGTTATCGAGTGTTTGAGATATCGGCGGCAACGCATGAGGGATTGCGCGAACTAACCTTCGCCTTGGCTGAGCTAGTAGAGCAGGCTCGTCACGAAAAAGCAGCATTGCCGGTCAAGCCTCGCATCACGCTGATGCAAGAGAAGCGCAGCGAGAGTGACTTCAAAGTTGTTCGTGAAGAGCAAAACCACGAAGAGTTCTTCAGAGTTCTTGGTGTTAAGCCTGAACGTTGGGTTGCGCAGACTAACTTTGGCAACGAAGAGGCCATTGGTTACTTGGGTGACCGTCTAGCAAAGTTGGGCGTTGAAGATGCCCTGCTAAAGGCTGGAGCCGTTGCGGGCTCAACCGTAATCATTGGCCCAGGTGCGGGCATCGTCTTTGACTGGGAGCCAACGATTGGTTCAACAGCAGAGCTGTTGGTTGCGCCTCGCGGCATCGACCCACGTCTAGAGATGCGCGAACGACGCACCACCAAACAGCGTCGTGAAGAATACAAAGCTCTCATGGATGGCAAAGAAGAAGCACGTCAAGAACTTTTGGCTGAGAAAAAGGCTGGACTTTGGTCTGGTCAAGACGATTTCGATGCTGACGCCGTTGAAGTTATTGAAAATTATGAAACCACCGTCGTCGAAGATGACAATCTCGACGGTTTCGAAGAGTTTCACAAATAGAAAACTAATCTCAGAAAGTTCGAACCGTGGTTCTAAAAGACCGTAGTCAGTTGGCAACAGCCAAGCGCATCGTTGTTAAAGTTGGTTCTTCTTCGATTTCAGGCGGCAACGAAGCGCAGCTTGACCTGTTGGTCGACGCGATCGCGGCCGCAATGCAGCGCAAAGTCGAAGTTATTTTGGTGTCTTCGGGCGCCATCGCAACCGGCATGCCACTGCTTGGTCTCACGTCAAAACCTGAAGACCTTGCAACTTCGCAGGCCTTGGCTTCGGTCGGGCAGAGTCGACTAATCGCCCGCTACCAGCAAAGCCTCGAACGCTTCGGCCTAATTGCCGGCCAGATTCTGTTGACCGCAGGTGATCTTGCTGGTGAAGAAACGCGCGACAACGCAGGCCTTGCCATGAATCGCCTAGTCGAGCTTGGGGTGTTGCCAATCGTGAACGAAAACGACACAGTTGCCACTCAAGAGATTCGCTTTGGTGATAACGACCGTCTAGCAGCCCTTGTAGCGGTTTTGGCTAATGCTGACGCACTAGTTTTGCTGAGTGACGTCGATGCACTCTATGACATGCCGCCAAGTCGTGCAGAAGCAAAACCTATTGACACGGTGGCCGCCGATGCCGATTTGAGCCTAATTGAGGTTGGCGGCACCACGACAGGTGTAGGCACCGGTGGAGCGGTGACCAAACTTGGTGCTGCGCGCGTTGCAACCGACGCCGGTGTTGCCGTGCTGCTCACTAGCGCTGCAAAAGTTTCAGAGGCTCTCGAAGGTGCCCACGTTGGCACTTGGTTTTCAGCTTCGGCGAGTTAGGCTTAATTCATGGTTTCAGCAATCGAAAAAATTACACTCGCTAAAAACGCTGCGGGTTCGTTGGCTCAGGCATCAACGAACACCAAGAATGCCGCGCTAGCTCAAATTGCTGCCCTCTTGCCGGCAAGAGCAACCGAAATTTTGGCGGCCAACGAGCTTGACCTGGCTCGCGGGGTTGAAAATGGCATGAGCGCATCTTTGCAAGATCGCCTTCGCCTAACCACTGACCGCATTCAGGCGATTGCCGACGCGACAACCAAGATCATTGGCTTAGGCGACCCTGTTGGCGACGTTGTTAGGGGAATGACGTTGCCTAACGGTCTGAAACTCACCCAAGTGAGGGTTCCACTCGGCGTGATTGGCGTCATTTATGAAGCTCGTCCGAACGTCACCATTGACATCGCAGTCTTGGCAATCAAAAGCGGCAACGCAGTGGTTTTGCGCGGTGGCAGCGCCGCTGAGCAGACCAACGCAGTTTTGGTTCGATTGCTGCAAGACGCTCTTTCACTGGCAGGCATCGATTCTGACGCTGTTCAAACCGTAGATGAATTCGGGCGCGATGGCGGTGTCGTGATGATGCAGGCAGTTGGTCTAATCGATGTGCTGATTCCGCGCGGTGGTGCCGGCTTGATTCAACAAGTTGTTCAAGAAGCCAAAGTGCCGGTGATTCAAACCGGTGACGGTGTGGTGCACATTTATATCGATGAATCTGCAAATCTCGACTGGGCTGTTGAAATTGTTCACAACGCAAAAGTTCAACGCCCCTCAGTGTGCAATGCGGCAGAAACCCTGCTGATTCATAAAAATGCAGTAGAGCGAGTATTGCCAGCGGTTCTAGATCGCCTGGTGGTCGATGGGGTTACGATTCACGGCGATAGTGCCACCGCAGCAATTTATTCGGCAACGGTCGAAGCCACCGAGGCAGACTGGCAGGCCGAATATCACGATCTTGATTTAGCGGTGAAAGTTGTTGAAGACCTAGATGAGGCGTTAGCGCACATCGCCAAGTATTCGACCAAACACACCGAATCGATCATCACAGAAAACGTTCAAAACGCCGAACGCTTTTTGGCCGAAATAGATGCCACCGCAGTTATGGTGAACGCTTCAACTCGATTCACCGACGGAGGCGAATTTGGCTTTGGCGCCGAAGTAGGCATTTCAACCCAAAAACTTCATGCCCGTGGCCCAATGGGTCTGCCAGAATTAACCAGCACAAAATGGTTGGTTCGTGGCGCCGGTCATATTCGTTCCTAAGCTAGTCTTGATTCATAAAGGAGTTATTAATGATTTTTCGTGCCGAAGAAGCTGCAAGCGCAGCCGCTGAAACTGGTTTTCCTACCTGGGGCTACGGTGCCATTGCATTCGTAGTTTTCATTGCACTGGGTCTAATTACCTACAGCTACCGCGACGTTGCTAACCGCAGCCTCAAAAAGGGCAGCGACAACCAGGGTCACCACTAAAAACACTGCCGAAAGGCTACAAGGCAGACAATCAATGACCAAAAAGCGACTCGGCGTGATGGGCGGCACCTTTGACCCGATTCACAACGGGCACTTGGTCGCAGCCAGCGAGGTTGCAGCCGCTCTCGGTCTTGATGAGGTCGTGTTTGTTCCAACGGGGCGACCGTGGCAGAAACAGGTGGTTTCGCCACCTGAACATCGCTACCTAATGACGGTTATTGCAACGGCTTCAAACCCGCGCTTTAAGGTGAGTCGAGTCGATATCGACCGATCTGGCCCAACCTACACAGTTGACACGCTGCGAGACATGAAAGCTGCCAACCCCGACGCAGACTTGTTCTTCATTTCAGGTGCCGACGCAATCGCCCAAATTTTGGCTTGGAAAGACGTCGAATCACTTTGGGGTTTGGCCCATTTTGTCGCGGTCAGCCGCCCAGGGCATGCACTAGCGATTCCTGACTCACCGGCCGGTGCAATTTCATCACTTGAGATTCCCGCGCTATCGATTTCTTCTACCGACTGTCGTCAGCGCGTGTCGGTTGGCAAACCTGTTTGGTACCTCGTGCCTGACGGTGTGGTTCAATACATCACTAAACATGAGCTTTATAGGCGCCTACCATGAGCCCCGAGTTCGAAAGTCGCCGTGCGCGCCGAGAGCAAGAAGCGCAACACTCTGCTGCTGCAAGCTCGCAGCCAGTCTCGCCGCTCTATGCTCCGGCTCCGGCTCCGGCTCCGGCACAGGCACAGGCACAGGCACAGGCTGTATTCGTGCAGGCTCCGGCACAGGCTGCGGCCCCGACCGCCCAGCCTTCGGCAGTCGCAGCCCCGGCACCAGCCGCGCAGCCTAACGTAGCCCCAGCCCCAGCCAAAGTATTGTCGCGTCGTGAACTTCGGCAACAAGAAGCTCAGCTCATGGCGCCGCCGTCACCGGCATACTCGCCGACGCCCTCGCCGAGCCCAGAGCCCGCCAGTTACGCTTCTCAACAGGTTCAACAGGTTCAACAGGTTCAACAGGTTCAACAGGTTCAACAGGTTCAGCAAGCTCAACCGGCTCCTGCTGCCCTAACCGCCCCCGATGCTTCGCCAGTGCCCTCGCGGCGCGAGATTCGCGATCAACTTCGCCAGCCTGTGCAGCCGGTTGAGGTGCCAGTAACCCCTTTCGCTCAACCTTGGAGCGAAATGCCGGTTACGCCAATGTTTGAAACTTCGAGCGGATTTTCGATCGACACTACGACTAACTCGGTGGTGCTGGCTGTTACCCCAGACGCTCTATCTGGCCCGCTGGTAATCGACTCGGGTGTCACGTTGCGCACCGGTTCTATCGAGCTGCCAAACCTAAATGCCGGAACCGGATCAATAGCGCTGCCAACAGCCGCTCAGATTGCTGATGATGCAATGAGTCTCGACTCGGCTAATAGCTTTGTTTCAGACATTGCGCCGGTCGCAGCGCGCAACCTAATTCGCAAGAATCCTAAACTTGGCCTTGCGCCGGTCAAAACTAAGGGTTCGCAAGGTCAACTGTTCTATGGTTTGACCACATCATTTCTCATGCTGACAGTCGGGGCGCTGCTTTTAGCTGCCTGGATGTATGGCGTAATCAAATAAAACGAAAGAATCATGACTGCTACAGCAAAAGCTATTGAGTTAGCACAATTGGCGGGGCAAGCCGCCGCCGACAAACTTGGCGACAACATTGTTGCGCTTGACGTAACCGATCCAATGCCGCTGACCGACATCTTTTTGATTGTCAGCGCCCGCAATGAAAGACAAGTAGTTGCAATCAGCGACGAAATCGAAGACCGTCTTTTGCTGAGCGGTCACAAGCTGCTGCGTCGCGAAGGCAAAAACACTGGTCGCTGGATTCTTCTTGATTTTGGCGACATCGTTTGTCACGTTTTTCACGAAGAAGACCGCATGTTCTATTCAATCGAGCGTCTCTGGAAGGATTGCCCAGTTATCAAACTCGATTTAGATACTGAGTAGTTTTTGTAGTAAGCTGTTCAGGTTGCCTCGGCAACATTCGGGCCCGTGGCGCAGCTGGTAGCGCACCTGCATGGCATGCAGGGGGTCAGGGGTTCAAATCCCCTCGGGTCCACAATCTAAACCCTCAAGTTCGCTTGAGGGTTTATTTTTTTGCTTAGGTGCCACCGCTGCAAGGCAACTTCGGCGTTGCCTATATGTCTACCGAAATTCGCTTGATGCGTGAGGTGAAACCAGATTCAATGCTCACTCGCGATTTAGAAACGCCAAAGTGAGTCGCCAGCAAAGCAATAAGCCCCTCATTGGCGGCGCCATCCACTGCTCTTTGCTGCAAAAAAACTGTGAGGCTGCCATCTTCACCGACCACAACGAGTGGGCCTTTTTTAGAACCTGGCTTGACCATGACTGTGATGCGCACAAAACAAACTTAGACTCTATTTATGAGCAAAACCTATCGTGGATACACCTTTGAACAAGTTGCCGGCGTTATCGACCACTCGATCTTGAAGCCAGACTTTGTTTCTAAAGACATTGAAGATGCCTGCGCGCTTGCCCTGAAGTATGGCTGCGCAACGGTTTGCATTAGACCAACCGACATTGAGCTTGCCGCCAAGCTTTTAGCTGGCAGCAAGGTTGGCGTAGCGACAGTTATCGGTTTTCCGCACGGAACCTCTACGAGTTCAGTCAAAGCTTTTGAAGCTGTCGATGCCATTAAACGGGGTGCAACCGAGCTCGACATGGTTATTAATGTCAGCAAAGCACTTGAGGGTGACTGGGCTTTTGTTGAGGCTGACATTCGTGCCGTCGTTGATGCGGCAAAAGCTGAACTGGCCGCTGCGAGCATCAAGGTGATTTTTGAGACTGCCTATTTCAATGCTGAGCAGATTGTTCGCCTTTGCGAAATCACCGAGCGCGCTGGTGGTGACTATGTCAAAACTTCTACGGGCTTTGCTTCGGCGGGTGCGACACTAGAGAACATCAAGCTGATGAAGGCTGCGGTGGGCGATCGCCTCAAAGTCAAATCTTCTGGCGGGGTGCGCACGCTTGACCAGTTGATTGATTACATGGATGCAGGTATTTCGCGCTCTGGTTGCTCTGCGACTGAGGCTGTGCTCGAAGAGTTCTTGACCAAAGCTAGCTAGCCGGCCAGCTCTTGTTTGCCCGCGCCGGCTATTTGCTAGTTTTGCGCATTTGAACCCGGTTTTCTGGGTCGAGTTTTGCAAGAAGCGACTTATTGATTTCTAGCAATTGTTTTAGTTGTTCAGGGCTCAGGTTTTCGGTCACAACTCTTCGAACTTCTTCGAGGTGTTTTGGTGCGCTTGCTAGCCATGTGGCTAGACCTTCGCGAGTGAGAACCGCATTTTTTGCCCTTGCGTCGTCTGCGCAAGTTTCGCGTTTGACGAGCTCTCGTTTTTCTAATCGATCGAGAACGTGGCTCAGCCGACTCAATGTGCCGTTGGTTCGGGCTGCCAGCTCTGTGATGCGCAGCGTGCGGTCGGGCGCTTCGGCGAGCATTGACATGACCATGTAATCAAAGTGAGTGATGTTCGAGTCGCGAGTTAGTTGCGAGTCAAGGTGTGCGGGCAGCACTGTGATTAGTGCAACCAGTGAAAGCCAGGGCTCTAAATGTTCTGGGGCTAGCCAGTCGGGGTGAACCAAACGATTTTTCAAAGCCATGGTTTCAAGGTTAGTTGGGAATAGTTGAACATTCAACTAAGTTGATAATATCGAGTTCAAGAAAAGGATTATCAAATGACTGAACAGAGACTGCCGGCGCTTTATCTTTCACACGGCGCCCCAATGCTGCTAGATGACCTGCTTTGGGTTAGCCAACTTGAAGGTTGGGCAAACGCTCTGCAGAAACCAAAAGGCATTTTGATTGTTTCGGCCCACTGGGAGAGCGCACCGATTGCGATTTCAGCTACCGCGGCCAAGACACCTCTGATTTATGACTTTGGCGGCTTCGCACCAAAGTTTTACAACATGAAATATGAGACACCCGATGCAGCCTGGCTGGGGCAGATGGTCGCCAAACTCATGCCCGACAACGAACCAATTCACGAACACAAAACTCGTGGATTAGATCACGGTGCTTGGGTGCCGCTTAAAGTCATGTATCCAAATGCCGACATTCCCGTCGTTCAGATGTCAATGCCAACCCACGACCCGTTGCGGTTGATTGAGCTGGGTCGCCGACTTCGACCACTTCGCGATGAGGGCATCTTGGTGATTGGTTCAGGCTTCATGACGCACGGATTACCTTATCTTCGCGACTGGTCACCTACCGCAGCTGCACCCGGCTGGTCGAAGGATTTCGATCTTTGGGCAGCAGAGGCTCTAAACACCGGCGACATCGACTCGCTCATCAACTATCGCCACACAGCACCCGGTTTGCCCTATGCACACCCAACAGTTGAGCATTTCACGCCACTTTTCATCACAATGGGCGCAGCTACAGTCGAGGATTCATCGGTAAAAACAGCGATTGATGGTTATTTCATGGGTCTGGCTAAGCGATCAATTGAGGTGGCGTAATGTCTGTAGGTAACCAAATGCAAAGTGAAGGCTATGGCCAAAGTTTGAGTCGACCTCACGTTTGGCAACCAGCTGGCTCTGGTTCTGCCGAAGAAATCTTTGGCGAAAAGACGTTCTTGCTGCTGCACGGCGTTGGGGCCGACGAGTTTGATTTGCTCAACTTGGGCAAGGCCCTCGATGCTAAAGCTAATCTGTTGAGTGTTCGCGGCCTAGTTTCTGAAGGTGGCAATCGTCACTTTATGCGGTTTGCCGATGGAACTTTTGATCAGCAGGGCGTTGTTAAAGCTGCCGATGATTTAGCGGGCTTCTTGGCCGCGGCCGCTGGGGAATATGGTTTCGATGTCTCTAAAGGTTGGGCAGTTGGGTTCTCGAATGGCGCCAACATGTCTGGCGCTCTAGTCACCTTGCACCCAGAATCGGTTGCCGGCGTTGTTGCTTTTGCCACTAATCGTGCTCTAGACACCACTGGTCTTTCACCCAATCTTGAAGGCAAGAAAATTTTTATTGCTAACGGCGCCAGCGATGCCTATTCGCCGGCACACGTGGTTCAATCTATGGTTCAAGAGTTCACAGCTTGGGGAGCCGACGTCAACTATCAGTTGCACCGCGGTGGTCACATGATCACCAGCGATCATGTTGAGGTGATCAGAGACTTGCTGGCTGGGGTTTGACTTGGCTAGCTCGATTCTCAGACGATTTGCCACGCGCGCTAGCCCAGCTGGCATAAAGCTCGCGAACATCCCAGGCGTTTTCGGCCATAAGTGACACCCCGTTGACACCGGTGCGTCTGGTTTTGCCTGCAATCACCAACAGTCTGGTGTTGAACAAAATGTGGCTGCAACGCGCCTGTGCTTCGTCAAAAAAAGTTGAATCGCTACACCCTGTGCCGTCGTCGAGCGTAACAAAAACCACTCGCTTGCCTGAACGCATCGGCGGGGTCTGAGTTGCTACTCGCACCCCGGCAACAAGCACCGATGATTTGCTGCGCATGCCAACCAGGTCACTTGCCGGCACGATTCCCAGGTCGTCGAACATTTCTCGGTATTTCTCGATTTGGTGCTCGGTGACATCCATTTTCAGAGTGCGCAACTCGGCGCTCACTTTTTCGGCGTTACTCGGTTCTGGGTTGCCAACTGGCAGTTGGTCAAGCAGAGCAAAATCGAGCATGTTTTGCAGATCGGTTTCGGTCGCCCGCTTTTTCGCGGCATTAATTTGTTTGACTCTCGCCACAATGTCGCCCCGCGTATGCACGTTTGCCACGGCCAAACTGTCGAGTGCGCCGACTTCGGCTAGCAACTCGAAACTGCGACGGCTGGGTCTGGCCCGTTCATAAAAGTCTAGAAGGTCGCTAAAAGGTTGTTGCTTGACGATGCGCTTCACTTCGGCTTCGCTCATGCCATAGAACTGGTCAAATGCCATTCGCACCCCGATGTTGGTTTCATCAGGGGTTGTGGTTTTGCGTTCGATGCGTTCAACCAAAAACTCATGCGTCGAGCGATTCACATCGAGCGGCAAAATTTTGACACCGAGCCGTCGGGCTTCGGCAAGCAACAGCCGTCGGGGATACATGCCCGGATCGTGCGTGAAGATTCCAGCCATAAACTCGGTGGGGTAGTGGGTCTTCAACCACGCACTTTGGTAGGTTGGCATGGCAAACGCTGCGCCGTGTGCTTTGCAGAAACCAAAACTGCTAAACGATTCGATGGTGCCCCACACGGCCTCAACCACTTTCGGGGTGTAACCGCGTGCCACGCTGGCAGATCGAAAGAACTCTTCGATCTGTGGTTTGAGGCGAGGATTTTCTAGCGACCTGCGCATTTCGTCGGCGCGCGCCAGAGTGCATCCGGTCATCTTGTTGAAGATTTTTAGAACGTGCTCGTGAAAAATCACAACGCCAAAGGTCTCGCGCAAGATCGGTTCGAGGTCGGGGTGCAGGTAACTCGGCTTCGAGAAACCGTGCCGCCCATCAAGGTAGGGGGCAATCATATTGCCCTTCATTGGTCCTGGGCGAAACAGCGATATTTGAATGGTGAGGTCGTTGAACTTGGTTGGTTGGTGTTTGCCTGTTAGCTCACGCTGGCCTGGGCTTTCGATTTGAAAGATGCCGAGAGTGTTTGTGGTGTTGATGTTTTCAAAAGTGGCCGCATCAGCCAGGTCGATTGCTTCGAGGTCGAGCTTTTTGTTGTGAATGCGCTCAATCTCGCGCACCGCATAAGCCATGGTGCTTTGCATTCGCACGCCCAAGACATCAAGTTTGAGCAAGCCCATTGGGTCGATGTCGTCTTTGTCGAACTGACTCATTGGCAGGCCCATGCCGCTCGGCTCGGTTGGGGTGAGGTTGAGTAGGTTTGAATCGCCCAAGATAACACCGCAGGGGTGCATTGAAATGTATCTTGGCAGCCGGTCGAGGCGTTCTGTGATGTCGACAAGTAGGTTCATGCGTCGGTCTTCGTCGACAGCCTCGGCGATTTTGGCAAGTTCTGGTTTAGATCCAAGTGCACTGCGAAAGCTTCTTGCGCTAAAGCGCCAAACATTTTTGGCGATGTCGTCAATCTCTTCGTCTTCAAAACCCAGTGCCATGCCAGAGTCTCGCACTGCGCCGCGACCGCGATAGGTTGACTGCATTGAGAGCAGTGTGACTCGGTTCGAACCATATCGTTTGAAGATGGCCCGATAGATTTCGTGCCGCCGAGCCGACTCGACATCGATGTCGATATCGGGCAGTGTCGAACGTTCGGTGCTTAGAAAGCGTTCAAAAAGCAGGTCGTTTTCGATTGGGTCAACCGAGCTAATGCCAAGCAAATAATTTATGAGCGAGCCTGCACCCGAGCCGCGGGCTTGAGAACGCACCTTCATGTCGCGAATCATTTGCGCAACGTCGGCTACGGTCAAAAAGTAGGTAGAAAATCCAAGCTCACCGATTGTTATTAGCTCTTTTGAAGCCCGGTGCTTTGCCTCTAGTTTGCGTTTGGCGTTTGCGGCGCCATATCGCCATTCAAGACCGTCTTGAACTTTTTGCGATAGAAGTTCAAAGGGGTTACCTTCGATTCCCAGAGCGTTCTTTTCTGGCGTTTTTGGCTTGCCCCAGCCGCAGTCGTTCGGCGGGTCTAGCGCGCACACGTCGGCAAGTTTTCGCGTGGTGCTAAGCAGCGCTTTCGCGCGAGCGGTGTCGCTTGTGATTTCAATCGCTAGCTCAGCCATCATCGCAGCAGGTTTAAACCATGCCTGAGCGTTTGGTTGAGGTTCAAAACCGCCCAGAGGTTCAAGAAACCTTGCCGAGTCAAGCACATCGGCGGTGATGGCATCGTCAGGTGTTAGGTATCTAACCGCATTGGTTAGCACGGTGGCTGCGCCAAGGCTATCGGCCAGTTCAACCAAACGGCTGGCAAGAGTTGTTGACCCAGACTTGCCAGGTTCAGTCAGGTGGTTCACGATTTCAACGCCGAATATTCCCGGCAACGCCAGCGCGCTCAACCACTTGCCGAGCAGTGCTGAGGCTAAACCTTTGTTGCCAGCCTCGGCTGCGCGCGCAAAGTCACTGTCGGCGCCAACCAGCACTGTGCAGTGTGGGCTAGAGCTGAGGGTTTTGCTCATTTGGTCGAGGGTGAGGCTGGGCGAGGTTTTCACTCCAGCCTTGCGAGTTCTGCGATCAGCAGAGCCTGTCATGCCGCTGTGCGCCGCTGTCACGAGTTTGCACAGGGTCGCCCACCCGAGGCCTTGGTTTTGACCGTGCGCCAGAATCACGGCTCGACCTAGCGGCTCAAAATTTTCATCGGTCACCTCAAGGTCTGCGCCCACTATGGGCTTTAGCCCTAGCTGCAGGCACGCACCGATGTGTTTGACCGCGCCATAGAGCCCATCGCGGTCGGTTATCGCGAGGTGTTCAAAGCCCATCGCTTTGGCTGCTTCGGCGATTAGTTCGGGTCGGGTTACGCCAAAGTGACCCGAATATGCCGAGGCGACATGCAGGTGACTGAATTGGCTCATGGTGGGTGCTCGTGTTTTCGGTAGGTGATTCGGGTTCGGCAGAGACTCGGGTTCGGCAGAGACTCGGGTTCGGCAGAGACTCGGGTTCGGCACAGACTCGGGTTCGGCAGAGACTCGGGCTTGCTGGCGTGCGCAGTTGAGTGTGCTCGCAGCGCTCAAACCCATGTTTCGCTCAAGTTTTCGCAGCGCTTAAACCCGCGTTCTAATCAAAGATGCGCTCGAGGCGCCAGGCGTGATTTTCGCTGCTGTGGATTAGTTGAAACTGGGTGAGTGTTTGCAGCGTGCCGCTGTCTGTCGAGGCAAGATCTAGTGCTGAAACCGGCATCGCTAAAACGCGCCACATTTCAACCTCGAGCGTGCCTGCGCCGATGCCGCGCTGCACACGCGCTGACTCAACCCACCACTCTTTGCGCGCAAACCATCGAGTTGGTCGCTGCCTCACCACATAACTCTGCCCGCGCCAACTAAAGCCGATAGGCTCGGTGTTTTGGTTCACCAAAACTGAAATTGGTTCATCGATTCTTCTCATTTTTAACCCCGTGCTAGTTGCTTATTATCGAACATTTGTTCGAATAACTAGAGTGTATGAGGGGCCTACGACAAAGCAAATTTTTTATGGTGTTTTGAATCGGGTCGCTTCAACAGCAACTTGAAGGTTGCCGAGAAACTGCCGATAACGCGAAAGCAAAAGCGCAACCGTGCAACCAAACCCGCAAGCAAACCCGCAACCGTGCAAGCCAACGCGCGAAAACTAAACCGCTCGAATTAGCTGGGGGCCATTCGTTGCTACTTTGCCAATCTCAGGGCTAACCTCGTGAAACAGTGCTTCACCGGCAATCTCATCGGCGACTCCAGCAACGGCAGCCAAAAGCTCTGGGGTTGCGTCGGCGCTCGGGTCAAGCCATTCATCTAATGTGTCTGGGCTGAGAAGAACGGGGTTGCGGTCATGAATGTGGGCAAGTTCGGGTGCAGCGGCTTTGGTGACGATCGATGCCGAGAGCAGCCAGCGGTCTGCGGCACCAGCGGCCTTGGTCGGGTCGGCCCACCACTCATAGATGCCTGCGAATGCAAACATTCCTTCTTCGCCCGCGTTGATATACACGGGGTGTTTTTCGCCAGCCGCATCAACTTGCCATTCAAAGTATCCCGAGGCGGGAATCAGGCAACGGCGACGCAAAACCGCGTCTTTGAACGAGGGTTTCTCAAAAAGGGTTTCGATGCGCGCGTTAAAAAGTGGTGCCATGTCGCCGGGTCCTTTGCTCCATCGGGGCACGAGACCCCAGCGTGCACTGTGAAATTCGCGTTGAAGCTCACCGGTTGGGTTGCCGTGTTCGTCACGTTCAAATGCGCGGTCAACTAAAATCGGCACGTTCTGTGTCGGGGCGATGTTGTAGCTTGGCAACGAATACTCGCCGATCACTTCATCCGCTTCAAAAATCATGGCGATTTCGCCTATGGTTCGCGCCACCACGAAACGACCGCACATAAAAAACTCCTAAAAATGGGATACCGCCGATATCCAACCCTAAACCCACGAGAACTAACCAAAAAAAAGTTATGAGAAATATGTCGCTGGGCGGGAATAGAACATTTTTTTAGGGTTGCCTTACCTTTGTTGCTTCAGCATAACTTCAGGAGTAGACAGAAGGTGAAAGCCAAACCGAGGCTTTCAGAAAGAGGCAAAGATGCCACACGCATCAGGGCTAGTTACCGAACTTTCAGCGCTCGACCTTTCACGCTGGCAGTTTGGTTTGACCACCGTTTATCACTTCTTGTTTGTTCCGCTCACCATTGGAATGGTGCTGCTGGTCGCTATTTTGCAGACCACCTGGGTTAGAACCAATAACGAGAAATACCTCAAACTCACCAAGCTTTTTGGCAAAATCTTTTTGATCAACTTTGCTATGGGTGTTGTGACCGGCATTGTGCAAGAGTTTCAGTTCGGCATGAACTGGTCAGACTATTCGCGCTTCGTCGGTGACGTGTTCGGCGCGCCACTCGCGATGGAAGGCCTCATCGCGTTCTTCTTTGAAGCCACCTTCATCGGTCTGTGGATTTTCGGTTGGGACCGACTCTCAAAAAAGGTTCACCTTGCAACAATTTGGGTTACCGTTTTTGGTGTCTGGGCTTCGGCATATTTCATTCTCGCCGCTAACGCATTCATGCAAAACCCGGTTGGCTTTTCGATTAACACCGAAAAGAACCGAGCAGAACTAACAAACATCCTCGATGTTGTGACCAACATCGTTGCATTGAACCAGTTTCCGCACACCATCACAGCGTCGATCATGTTTGCGGGTGCAGTTATTGCCTCGATTTCGTCCTATCACCTGAAGCGAAACCAGTTCGTTGGCGACATGCGCACGTCGTTGCGGTTTGGTCTTTGGGCAACACTTGCCGGTGGCGTTGGCACTGTGCTCAGCGGCGATGGGCTTGGTCTTGCCATGGTGCAGACCCAACCAATGAAAATGGCTGCAGCAGAGGCTCTCTACAACACCACCAAGAATGCCTCTTTCTCGATTTTCACTCTGGGCACCCCAGATGGTCACAGCGAGTTGTTCTCGATTCGCATTCCTGATCTGCTTTCTTTTCTGTCAACCCACACCCTTGACGGCCAAGTTGAAGGCATAAACGACCTAAACGCTCAATACCAAACCCTTTATGGTCCTGGCGAATACCACCCGGTCATCTGGATCACCTACTGGGCATTCCGCTGGATGATCGGCCTAGGAGTTCTTTCGGCACTGATTGCTGTTGTTGGTCTTTGGCTAACTCGCAAGCAAGACACCAAATTGCCGAAGTGGGCTTGGAACGTGGCCATTTGGAGCGCTCCACTTTCGCTTATCGCTATTTCGGTTGGTTGGTTGTTCACCGAAATGGGTCGTCAACCTTGGCTTGTATTCAAACTAATGAAAACCGCTGATGGCGTTTCGCCGGGCATCAATGGTGTTGACGTGCTGATTTCGATTGCGGTTTTCACCCTGATCTATGGCGCTCTTGCCGTGGTCGAATTCAAGTTGCTTCTAAAAGCGGCTCAGGCTGGCCCAGACGAGATTAAACCGGTTGATGCCGATGCAAATGCCGAGCAACTCACCGTGGCTTACTAAGAAAGAAGATGACTAAAAATGAATTATGAAACTTTGCAAAACGTCTGGTTCTTAGTTGTCGGCTTTTTGTTCATCGGCTATTTCGTGCTCGATGGGTTTGATTTTGGTGTTGGCATGGCATTGCCTTTTCTTGGCAAAGACGACACCGACCGACGGGTGCTAATTAACACGATTGGTCCGGTCTGGGATCTCAACGAGACTTGGGTAATCGTGGCCGGAGCCGCTTTGTTCGCGTCTTTTCCTGAGTGGTATGCAACGCTGTTCAGCGGTTTCTACCTACCTTTGCTGCTGATTCTTGCGGCTCTTATCGCTCGCGGTGTTGCCTTTGAATACCGCGGCAAGAGCACGAACCCAACTTGGCGCAAAACTTTCGATTGGATGATTGTTGTTGGTTCGGCGTTGCCAGCACTGCTTTGGGGTGTTGCTTTTGCGAACATCGTTCAGGGCGTGCCGGTTGAGCTTCGCAGCGTGTCACACGATGTGAACGTCAATGGAGTGCTTCAAACCATCAGCGGTCAAGATCACATTTATACGGGCACCCTTTTCACCCTGCTGAACCCATATGGTTTGCTTGGTGGCCTGGTCACACTCACTCTGTTTTTCACCCACGGTTTGATTTTCATCAGCCTAAAAACTGACGGAGACATCAAAATTCGTGCGCGAAAGTTGGCCACGCGAGTTGGGCTAATTGCGACGGTTCTTGCGGCTGCTTTCTTGCTCTGGACTCTCATTGCACACGCTAACGGGCAGCTGTTTGTCTTCGGTTTGGTTCTTAGCCTGCTAGCTGCGGTTAGCCTCATCGCAAGCTTGTGGTTCAATCACGTTGGTCGCGAAGGCGTTTCATTTAGCCTGATGGTTCTCACGATTGTGACTGCGGTTGGCAGTTTGTTTGCAGCGTTGTTCCCTAACGTGTTGCCTTCAACCACCGATGTGGCGGCTAGCCTAACTATTGCTAACGCATCTTCGACCGAGGGCACTCTAACGCTCATGAGTTGGGTTGCTGTGGTTATGTTGCCTTTGGTTCTGCTTTATCAGGGTTGGACCTACTGGGTTTTCCGCAAGCGCGTTACTCGCGCGTCGATTCCGGCGGGCGCGCACTGAAAAGTGGGCAAACCGCTTTCAACTAGGGGCTAAATTTGTTGGGTGTCACTTCGGTGGCGCCCAACATTTTTAAGCGGATGCTCCGCCAGGCATCTGACCCTGTTTTTCTTTGAGAGGTAATCATCAAGCCGCTGGATCCGAGATTGCTGCGTGAAGCTAAGGCTGCGCGCTGGTTTATTTTGGCGATGGTTTCGATCGGGTTGGTCAACACTGCTAGCACGATTGTTCTCAGCTGGCATTTAGCACATTTCGTGAGCGAGTTATTCATTGATGGTTTGCCCGCAAATCGTGTGATGGTTCACCTGGTGTGGGTTTTAGCCGCAGGTTTGGTTCGTGCGGGTGGTTTGTGGCTGGGGGAGCTGCTGGCAGCTCGTGCTGCTTTGGCGGCTAAAACTGAGCTGCGCGCTAAGCTGCTGCGCAGGGTCGTTGACCTTGGTGGCGCCTGGCTGACTCAGTCTGGTTTTTCTCAAACCAAGTTGGGTTTATTGGCAACTGTGGGCCTCGACGCGCTAGATGTCTATTTTGCAAAATACTTGCCGCAACTGGTTTTTACTGTGTTGGCAACACCGATATTTGCTGCGGTGATTTGGTCTCAAGATGCCCTCAGCGGGGTTGCCGTGCTCATAACGCTGCCTTTGATTCCGCTTTTCATGATTTTCATCGGTTTCGCTACCAGCGCCGTTCAAAAACGCCAGCTTGACGCGATGCTGCGTTTGGGCAACCACTTTGTTGAACTAGTTCGTGGGCTAACAACCTTGCGCGTTTTTGGTCGCGCCGAAGCTCAAGTTGAACGTTTGGCAACGTCTTCGAACGCCTACCGTGTGCGCACGATGAAGCTGTTGCGAGTGTCGTTTCTTTCGGGGTTTGCCCTCGAGTTGATTGCCAGCCTTTCGGTTGCTCTGATAGCAGTGTCAATCGGTTTGCGTTTGGTCGACGGTTCGATTGCGCTCGGCACCGGTTTGTTTATTTTGCTGCTAGCACCTGAAACGTTTTTGCCGCTGCGAATGGTTGGGGCTAACTTTCATGCTGCGTCTGAGGGCATGGCAGCGGCCGAAGCGGTGTTTGAGGTGCTTGAGGTTAGCGTTAGCGACCATGGTTCAGCTTTGGCGGCGGCCGACTTGGCGCAGGTTCGCATCGGCAAACTAACCGTTGTTGCAGGCGCGAGTGGTGCTGGCAAATCAACGTTGTTCGCTGGTTGGCTCGCCGAGTCACCCGAGCTTTGCGCTTGGCAGCCTCAAAGCCCAACTCTCTGGGCTGGCACTGTTGCTGAAAACGTTGCGGGTTTCACCGAACTGAATCGTGCCGCACTCGACCAAAGTTTGGCGATTGCCTGCGTTGACGAGCTTGGGTTTGACTCTGAAACCCAAGTTGGTGATCACGGTGCGTTGCTTTCGGGCGGCCAGCGTCAGCGAGTGGCTTTAGCGCGGGCTATCTATCGTGCTCTGGTTGTGCCTTCAGTGGTTTATTTGTTGCTTGATGAGGGCACTTCAGCGCTCAACCCTGCGCTTGCTGAAAAAGTTTTTGCTGGGCTGCGCGGCCTAGCGCAACAGCGCGATATTGCTATTGTTGCCATCTCGCATCAAAAGCTTGTGCTTGATCAAGCCGATGAGGTGATTCATGTCTAACGTCACGCGATTGCGGCATAAAAGCAACCTTGCCAGGTTTAGGCGCGCCATCGAGTTGGTGAACCTCGGCTTGCCACGGTCTCGAGGCTTCTGGCTGGGTCTTTTGGTTGCGAGCCTGCAAGCCGTGTCGGCAGTTGCACTGTTGGCAACTTCAGCCTGGTTGATTTCTAGGGCCGCCGAGATGCCGCCCGTGCTTTATTTGCAGCTCGCTGTGGTGGGGGTGCGCGGCTTTGCGCTTGGCCGAGCGTTCTTCAGATATGTTGAGCGCATTATGCTTCACGATGCGGCTTTTAGGCAGTTGGCGCAAATGCGTCCGCGAGTTTTTGCCTCACTAATCGCCTTTGCGCCAGCGGCGTTTGGTCGGTTGCGTTCAGCTGAGCTGCTGAGCCGCATTACAAGCGATGTTGACGAACTTCAGTTCTTGCCGCTTCGCGTGATTTCGCCATTGGTTCAGTCGGCCATTGTGACAATTTTGAGCGTGGTTGGTTTGTCACTTTTGGTGCCGCAGGCTGCCTTGGTTTTAGCAATCACCTGCCTGCTTGCTTTCTTTGTTGCTATGCCCCTTTCAGGTTGGTCGGCGCGCCGAACTAACGCCACCAATGCTGGCGAAAGGGCTTTGCTGAGTGCTGAAACGTTGAAACTTTTTGAGTCGCTCGATGAGCTGCGCGCATTCGGTTGGGCCGCGTCGCAGCTAGATCAAATTGAACAAGCGCAGAGCAAACTTGCAAACTCTGCGAAGTCAGCCGCTTGGTCCCAGGGCATCGGGCAGGCCAGCTTCGCAGCGCTGTCGATTCTGGCCACGGTGGGCAGTGCCTATTTTGCTGCTGCAGCCTTTGACGCTGGCCAGATTGCCGGTGTTTGGGTTGCAGTAGCCGCGCTCTTGCCTCTGGCTGTTTTCGACGTTTTGCAAGGCATGCAGCCTGTTGCTTCGGCGTGGCAGCGCTTTTTGGTTTCAGCAGAGCGGGTCAATGAGGTTTTGCAGGCAAAGTTGCCGAGTTACGCAGCAGTTGACGAGGTGTCGAGCCAGTTCGCGTCACCAGCCGAGGTTGTTGTGCCTAACCAGTTCGATTCACTAGAACCGGGTGGGTTGCCGAACTTTGAAAGTCTTGAACTTCGCGACATTTCAATCGCCTACGAGGCCACACCGGTGATTCAAGACTTTAGCCTAAAAGTTTTAGCGGGGCAGGTAGTTGCAATTACTGGCGCAAGTGGCGCGGGCAAATCTTCGATTGCTCTGACTTTAGCGGGGTTTGTTAAACCGCTGAGCGGTGAATATCTTTTCAACGGCATCGACACAGCAAATGTGAACAGCAGTGCGTTGAGACGCAAGGTTGGTTATCTTCAACAGCATCCAACTATTTTTGACGGCGATGTGACCGCCAACCTAAAAGTTGCAAAACCCCAAGCCACTGACGCCGAAATGATTGACGTTCTTGAGCGGGTTGGCTTGTGGGGCATGCTTGAGGCTCGTGCCGGGCTGAAAACCAACCTTGGCGAGTTGGGTCGGGCAATATCAGGGGGTGAAGCCTCGCGTTTGGCGTTGGCTCGAGCCCTGCTGGTTGATTTCGACGTGCTGATCTTTGATGAGCCCACCGCCAACCTTGATTATGAGACGGCTTCGGTTCTAATGACTGACCTTTTGGCGCTCTCGCTGAGCCGGCCAAATCGTGCGGTGGTTTTGATTAGCCACGACGCCGACATGGTGGCAAGGGCAGACCGTGTGGTGCGGGTTTAGCGAACTTTGCTTGAGAGCATTTTGAGGCGTTTTTGAAAGCCATCTGCGCGTTTAGGTGCTGCAAACTCAACCAAATCGTCACCGATGATCATTGAGGTTGCTGGCCTAACCCCCTGAAGACTGCTGAGTGCCCAAACTTCAAGCCCGGCAAGCGACTGAGGGGTTGCCAGTTCGAGTTGGGTGGTGTTGCCGCAGTCTCGTGCTAGCCCAAAGACTTCGTCGCGCGTAATCGAGGGCAACCAGGGCAGCTGGTTTGACGTGCTGCAAAGCACATCGCCGCGCCACCAAACCAGCGCACTCAAGGCGCCTTCGTTGACAAAGCCGTCGCGGGTGACAAAGACCGCCTCGTCAGCGCCGTGAACCTGCGCCTTTCGGCGAAGCTGCATGCCAAAGCTTAGATCTGGGCCTTTGACCCTCGGGTTTTGTCGGGTGTCGCCATCAACATAAGCCCAAAGCGAGACAGTTGGGGCAAGCTCGGGTGCAGTTCGCAACCGAAAATGCAGTCGCGAGCCCTGTGGCGCCTCGGCGTGAAACTCGATGCGCGGAAACCACCTGCCTTCAAGTGGCAGCATCGATTCGACGGCGTCGAAAAAGTCTGCCAGTTGAGGCTCGGCAGCGGCATCAACAGCTAATACCCATCTTGCAAATCGCTCGAAGTGGGCATTTAGGTTTCGCACACGGCCTGCTTCAACCAGCCACGAATCAGCTACCGCCAGTTGAACTTCGACGCCGGGTTCAGATATCTGATTCAGGCTGCCGCCATAAAAACGAAAGAACTGTGCTGGTTCGTTGCTAGAACTCATGACCGCGCCCTTTCGCTAGGTGGTTTCGGCTCTCGCTTGCCTCTAATCTATAGGCTATAAACGTTTCTCTTTTGCAAGAATTGTGCACAAACGCCCCGAAAGCCAAACTATGACAACGCGCAAGCTATTTGCCCACAATTTTCGTGGATGGGTGGCACCTGCTGATTGCTTTGCAGCCTTCTATGCCGATAACGCGCAGGCTTTCTGGTTTGACCGCGAAACACATGCTACCGACAGATTTTCGGTGATTGGTGATGCCGATCAAGTCACTGAGTTCACGGTCGCTGCTGATGGCGTGCATCCGCTCAAAAAAGCGCAGAGCGACTTTGACGCCTCGGTTGATGGCGCCGAAGACATCGAATTGCCTTTTGACTGGCGGCCTGGGGTAGTTTTTTCACTTGCTTATGACCCAGATTCAGTTTCGCGAGCGCTAACAGTTAGCCGAGCAATGGTTTTTGACCATGAAAAACGGCAAATGTGGTTCGTCGGCTTCTTTGCCGACCAAAAATCCTTCGACCGCTGGTACCACGCAGCCCTATTGGGCCTCACGCTCACCGGCGGCAACGCCTTGGGTTACCAGTTTGAACGCCGCAACCACAAGTTGACGGGGCCACTGCAGCCACGCCACACCGATGCCGAATATCTTTCGCTAATCGAAAACGCAAAGCAAGAAATCGCTGCCGGCAACGTCTATCAGATCTGCCTAACCAACGAACTAACCGCCAGCCACGAGTTAGACCCGCTAAACGTCTTTTATCGGCTTCGCAAGATAAATCCGGCGCCTTATTCTGGCTTCATTCGGGTGGGCGATTTTGCTCTGGTAAGCACCAGTGTTGAGCAGTTTTTGAGCGCAAACCGTGAAGGTCGGCTGCAAACCAAGCCAATCAAGGGCACTCGCGCGCGGGTTCAGCCGCATGGTGCCCACACTGGCAAGAATCAACTGGCATCAAACGACGAGCAAGTTGTGGCTGAACTGGCAGCAAATGTTAAAGAGCGCGCCGAAAATCTTATGATTGTCGACCTAATGCGCAACGACCTGAGCAAAGTTTGCCAGCACGACACTGTGCGGGTGACGAAACTTTTTGAGGTCGAAACCTATGCCACCGTTCATCAATTGGTGAGCACCATCGAGGGGCAGATTTTGCCAGAGCTAAGTCACCTCGATGCCATGATGGCGATGTTTCCTGGTGGTTCAATGACCGGTGCGCCAAAAATTCGTGCCACCGAGCTGATCTCTGAGTTTGAGCGCGGGCCTCGAGGCACCTATTCAGGGCTTTTTGGTTATTTTGGCCATTTTGGGCACACCGATGTTGCGATGGTGATTCGCAGCATCGTTTTCGAAGGGCCTAATTTGAGCATCGGTGTTGGTGGTGGCATCACCAGCGACAGCGACCCGTATTTTGAAGTTGCCGAGACTAAACTCAAGGCTCGCGCGCTGTTAGCCGCGCTTGAAGTGCCCGACGCTTGGTAACCTAGAAGTTATGTCTGAAACAACACAAACCCCTGCCGACGAAACCGGTTATAGCGTCTTTGACATTCAAGACAAATGGTTGCCGGTTTGGGATCAACTTCGTCCGTTCGCCTCGGGCAAGCCGGGCGATGAGCGCCCTAAAAAGTATGTTCTCGACATGTTTCCATACCCTTCGGGCGACCTTCACATGGGGCACGCTGAAGCTTATGCGTTGGGCGATGTTGTTGCCCGCTATTGGGCACAAAAGGGCTTCAACGTGCTTCACCCAATTGGCTGGGATGCCTTCGGCCTACCTGCCGAAAACGCTGCTATCAAGCGTGGCTTAGACCCTCGCGGCTGGACCTACGACAACATCGAGCAGCAGCGCTCTTCGATGCGCCGCTATGCCTGCTCTTTTGACTGGGATCGAGTGATTCGCACCTGCGACCCTATTTATTACCGCTGGAACCAGTGGTTGTTTCTTGAGTTTTATAACAAGGGTTTGGCCTATCGCAAAAACTCTATGGTCAACTGGTGCCCAAGCTGTCAGACAGTTCTTGCTAACGAGCAGGTTGTTGGCGGTCTTTGCGAGCGTTGCGACAGTGTTGTAACCAAAAAGGCACTTACCCAGTGGTTCTTTAAAGTCACTGAATATGCCGACCGGTTGCTTGATGACCTAGACACTCTAGAAGGCAACTGGCCTTCAAAGGTTTTGACCATGCAGCGCAACTGGATCGGTCGCTCAACCGGCGCCGACGTTAAGTTTGTTGTTGAGGGCGCAGCCGAGCCTGTTGTGGTTTACACCACCCGCCCCGACACTCTTTTTGGCGCAACCTTTATGGTGGTTGCCCCCGACAGCGCTTTGGCTGCCGAATTGGTTGCCGACGCTTCACTGATCGAAGGTGATGGTGCAGCGGTTCAGGCAGCTTTCGCTGAGTATCTCGACAACGTTAAAAAGTCGAACGACATTGAGCGTTTGGCTACCGACCGTCCCAAGTCTGGGGTGTTCTTGGGTCGCTACGCGATCAACCCAATCAACGGTGAGCGTTTGCCTATCTACACCGCCGACTATGTCTTGGCTGACTACGGCCACGGTGCCATCATGGCTGTGCCAGCTCACGACCAGCGCGACCTCGACTTTGCCCGCACCTTCGGCTTGCCGGTTCGAGTTGTTCTCGAGACCGGCGAGGCAGACCCGCTTGAGACTGGTCTAGCCGCCGCTGGCGATGGCGTGCTCATCAACTCGGGGCCGTTGAACGGTCTCGACAAAGCCGAGGCGATTCAGGTTGCTATTCAATACCTCAGCAAAGAGGGCAACGGCGAAGCGGCTAAAAACTTCAGATTGCGCGACTGGCTCATTAGCCGTCAGCGTTATTGGGGCACGCCGATTCCGATTATCCACTGTGATTCGTGTGGCGAAGTGCCTGTGCCTGCCGATCAACTGCCTGTTGAGTTGCCAGCGGCCGAAGGTCTTGACCTCTCGCCTAAAGGCACATCACCGTTGGGCGCTGCTAGCGACTGGGTGAACGTGCCGTGCCCTAAGTGTGGTGCGCCGGCTAAGCGCGACACCGACACCATGGACACCTTTGTTGACTCGTCGTGGTATTTCTTGCGCTACCTATCACCTAACTCAACCGAGGTTGCGTTCGACCCTGCCGAGGCTGCCGCATGGGCACCAGTTGACCAGTATGTCGGTGGCGTAACCCACGCGATTTTGCACCTGCTGTATGCCCGTTTCTTCACCAAGGTGCTGTTTGACCTTGGCCATGTGAACTTCGAAGAGCCTTTCACCCGCTTGTTGAACCAGGGCATGGTTTTGATGAACGGCTCAGCAATGAGCAAGTCGCGCGGCAACCTGGTTCGCTTGAGCGATCAGCTCGACGAGCATGGCGTTGACGCGATTCGCTTGACAATGGCATTTGCTGGCCCACCAGAAGACGATATTGACTGGGCTGACGTTTCGCCTGCCGGTTCGGCTAAGTTCTTGGCTCGTGCCTGGCGATTGGCTAACGACGTTGAGGCAGCCACACCGGTTGCTGGTGCGGGCGACGCGAGTGTTCGCAAGGCGCTTCACCTGTTCTTGCGTGATTTCTCGGCGAACATCGAAAACTTCAAGTTCAACGTTGGCGTCGCCAAGATTATGGAGCTTGTGAACACTGTTCGCAAGGCCATCGATGGTGCGCCGGGTGCTGGTGACTCGGCAGTTCGCGAGGCCGTCGAAGAAATTGCCAAGGCTTTGTCTTTGTTCGCGCCATATACCGCCGAAGACATGTGGGCCAAACTTGGCAACGAGCCTGGCGTTGCTTTGGCTGGGTTCCGCGCAGTTGATGAGTCGCTTTTGGTCGAGAACACCGTTGTTGCTGTGGTTCAGGTTGACGGCAAGTTGCGCGACAAATTTGAGGTTGCCGTTGACATTTCAGAGGATGCCCTTCGGGGGCTCGCCTTTGGCTCAGAAATCGTAACCCGAGCCATCGGCGACAAGACTGTCGCAAATGTGATCGTTCGCGCACCAAAGCTTGTGAACATCGCAACCAAGTAGGTTTTTTGCACCGCATTTCTAAAGCGCCTCAACTAGCCGGTTGGGGCGCTTTAGTTTTGTTGGCGTGAACACGCTTCAGGTTTTGATAACCCGCCTATTTAGGCTCGATAATCCAGTCGACAAACGACTGATTTGGCTCGCCCTCGGGGTTGCTGCCGTGTTTGGCTATCTCGTGTTTTCTGGTGTGAATGATGGCTCTGGTGGTGCGACCATAGCCGCTAATGCCGGCGGCAAAGCGAGCTCTGCCGGCGCCAAATCTTTCGGCTCAGCCGCAAATGTTCTGCAAAAGCCAGTGATTTATGTGCACGTGGTTGGTGAGGTTAGGCACGCGGGTCTGTATCGCCTAGATTCAGGCTCACGCGTTGCCGACGCGATTTTTTCAGCGGATGGATTCACCGCAAGAGCTGACCAAACCAGCGTCAATCTTGCTCGCGTGCTAACCGATGGCGAACAGCTGATTGTTACTCGTCTAAACAGTGCTGGGGGTGATGCGGCAGGGCAAAATGCATACAACCTGCGCGCTCAATCAGGAGGCATCGGTTCGACAGGCGCAACGCTAGTGAACCTCAATCGGGGTGATGAAGCCGCAATCGAAAGTCTGCCGGGTGTCGGCCCAACCCTAGCTGGGCGAATTATCGACTGGCGTGCCGCCAACGGCGGCTTCAAAAGCAAAGCTGATCTGCAGAAAGTTTCTGGCATCGGTGACAAACTTTTTGCAAAACTCAAAGACCTCGTTGTGATTTGATGCAGCTGTCTATGCGGTCGCCAACTCTGCTTAGATCTAGCCCAGTTGCGATCAGGGTTTGTCTATTTGTGGCTTTGTCAACGCTTGTCGCTCTTAGTTACCTTTCGCAACTAGGTAGCTTTAACAACGCCAGAATTATTCGCGCCACTACTAATTTTGAAACCAAAAAAGTTGACTACTGCCTGCAAACTGCACCCGCTCGCTCAGCCAAGTCGGTTTTTGGGTCAGTTCGCTTCTCAGCAAAAGCTCGGGTGGGTGAACCGTATTCAACCATTGGGTTGCTGATCGGCTCAATCGGGCAACAACAGCAGGGGCAGTGCTTTCGGGCGACGCTCAGATTTTCGCCCGGTTTCGAATCATCAAAGCTATTCTTTGTTGCCAAGCTGCAAGGTCGCGCAAGTATATTGTCAAGTTCAAAACCCCCTTCGGCGCAGTTGAGAGCCCAGTTTCTAGAGGGGCTCAGAGGGGTTTCACCAGATGCAATAGGTTTAGTCGCTGGTCTGGGTATCGGCGACACCAGCAAGTTATCGCCTGAGTTGATAAGTGACTTCAAAGTGCTTTCACTAACCCACCTCACAGCGGTTAGCGGAACGAACTGTGCGATAGTGCTGGGCCTAGTCTGGTTTTTGGTCGCACGCCTAAGATTCGGACGTTTTGTGGTTGGCCGCTGGCTCAGGCTTTGCCTAGCATCGGTTTCACTCTGGGGCTATGTGTTGCTGGTGGGCAATCAACCGAGCGTGCTTCGCGCTGGTTGCATGACACTTGCCGTGCTTTTGGCAAAAACTTTAGGTCGAGGTTCTAGCGCTATGAACGCCCTTGCGCTTGCCTGCGGCGCACTGTTGATCTATGACCCCTGGCTAGCTTTCGATTATGGCTTTTGGCTATCGGCGTTGGCTTGCATTGGCATTTTGACTGTTGCACCAGCGCTTAGCCTGGCAATCAGTCGTCGCCTACCTTGGATGCCCAAATGGCTAGTTCTGGCGGTGGCCGTCAGTTTTTCGGCGCAGCTGCTCTGCTTTGCCGTGTTGCTCATGTTGCAACCCGGCTTCTCAACCTATTCGATTGTTGCCAATTTGCTCGCCGAACCATTGGTTCTGCCGATTACGGTTTTGGCTCTGCTAGCTGTGATTGCAGCCGCTTTTAGCCCACAGCTGGTTGGCTTGTTGAGTTTCGTTGCATCGCTTTTTGCATGGCTAATCACGCTCATCGCCGCATGGTTATCTCGGCTGCCTGCAACCACCGGGTTCTGGCCGGCAGGGGTAGCAGGTGTGGCGTTGGCTGCTTGTTTAGGTTTGGCGAGTATCGGTTTGGCTATAGCCTCAAAATCTCGCAGGCATGTCAAAGGCGTGCTCACCGCCGTTATTTGTTTGTGCCTGGCCATTGTTTTTGGCCTTGGTTTAGCTCAAAACATAAGAACTGGCAAGTGGGCCAACGGCGATTGGTTCATAGCGAGTTGCAATGTGGGCCAGGGCGATGCGACAGTAATTCGTTCCCAGGGTCGGGTGGCACTAGTTGATGTAGGCAGAGACCCGCAACTGATCGATTCTTGCCTCAAGCAACTGCACATTCAACATCTTGACTTGCTTGAACTAACACACTTTGACCTAGACCACGTTGGCGGTTTGGCTGGGGTGTTGCCTGGGCGAAGTGTGTCTTTTGCAATGCTCACGCCTTTCAAAGACGCTCGCCCAGGCGCCAACGATGCTCGAGACCTCCTAGATAGTCACGGCATCAAGGTTGAGCTGGCTGAAACCGGCCTTGAGGGCAACTTGGGAGCCTTTAGATGGCAGGTTCTGTCGCCGCACGCAATGGCGCCAGAGGCTTCTGATTCAAACGATGGCAGCATTACGATGCTCTGGCGAAGCAAACTGTGCGACGTAATAACGCTCGCCGATCTCGGTGAAAAGGGTCAAATGCGCCTAGCCGCCGAATCAGATTCTTGGTTAGATCAGCAACTGCGCGGTGTTCCTCTGATTATGAAAGTCTCGCACCACGGTAGCGCCGATCAATACCCACCCCTGATTGAGGCACTGCACCCGCAGCTAGCGCTTATTTCAGTGGGCAAAGGAAACAGTTATGGTCATCCCACACAGCGCACCCTCAACCTTCTCGAAACAATTGGTGCCGCGATAGAAAGAACAGATCAGCACGGCTCAATCTCGGTTGCGCTGCAAGGTGGGGCCTTCACGTTAGGCTTTCAGGGTGAGCAAGGCAAAACAGGTTGATTGGCGGTCGGTTAGACCAGCGCCCATCGTTTTTGTCTCGGGCAACGAAGAATACTTCGCCGGTCGTGCCATTCGCTCGATTCGCGAACAGTTGCGTGCCAAAGATCCGACGCTTGAGCTAAGCGAAATTGAGGCAAGCGAATATATCGCCGGGCAAATCTATGACCTAACAGCGCCTTCACTTTTTGGCGAACCCCGTTTGCTGATTATTCGCGGCGCCGAGCGACTAACCGACGCTCTGATTACCGACGCGTTGACCTACATCAATGAGCCATCTGCCGACGTGACAGTGGTGATTCGCCACAACAGTTCAACTGTTCGTGGCAAAAAGCTGGTTGATGCGCTCAAAACCAATGAGCACACCACAGTTGTTTTGGCAGAAAAATTGGCAAAAGACCCAGAGAAGTCAGCGTTTGTGCAAGCCGAGTTCACCGCAGCCGGTCGCAAAATCTCTAACGCAGCGATTAGGGCACTTGTAGAAGCCTTCAACGATGACGTTGCAGAGCTAGCTGCAGCCTGCGAACAGCTGATTCAAGACAGCGCCGAGAGCATCACCGAAGAAATCGTCGACAGCTACTATGGCGGCCGGGTTGAAACCACAGCTTTCAAGTTGGGTGATACCTGCATGGCTGGTCTCGAGGGCGAGGCCTTGGCGATTTTGCGCCACCTGTTGCAAACCGGCGCCGACCCGGTGATGATTCTCGGTGCCCTAGTTGGCAAAGTTCGGCAGGTAGCCAGGGTTTTTCAGGCAGAAAGCGCAGCTGCCGCTCAAGCTGGCATGGCACCCTGGCTTGCCGAAAAGGTGAGACGCGATGCCAATCGTTGGTCAGAAGAAGGGTTAGCCAGAACCATCACTGCGCTTGCCGAAACAGATTCAGCTGTTAAGGGCGGCAGTCGCGACCCGGTTTTTGCGCTTGAGAACATTGTGCGAATCATCTCTCAGCGCGGCTTGATCTAGCGCGGCTTGATCTAGCGCGGCTTGATCTAGAGCGGTTTGATTTAGCGCGCTAAAGCCCTGTTGCGTCAGGTCGAAAGGCGCATCCGCGAAAAAAAAGACCCGATGCTTTCGCACCGGGTCTTTCGCTTTGACTCGCGTCAAAAGATTTAGAGAGCTGAAACCTGCTTGGCAATAGCCGACTTGCGGTTAGCTGCCTGGTTCTTGTGAATAACGCCCTTGCTAACTGCCTTGTCTAGCTTCTTGCCAGCGGTTACTAGTGCCAAAGCTGCAGCAGCCTTGTCTCCGGCGGCCGAAGCAGCCTTTACGGCGCGAATAGCGGTCTTGAGCTCGCTCTTGACAGCCTTGTTGCGCTCAGCAGCCTTTAGGTTGGTGCCAATGCGCTTTAGTTGCGACTTGATGTTTGCCATTTAGTGACTTTCTTGGTTGGGCGCGAAAACGCCGCTTTCAAAAGTTTGGTTTGAAATGTTGACGGAGACACACGTCTCTTTCAAACCCTTAGCTTATCAGGTGTTGCTTTAGCCGTGCAAGCACCTTGCTGTGCGAGAATAGTCGTGTCTTTATTCTTGCTGTTCGATTTTTGGCAGCGCAACCATTCAAGAGGTAGATTTTGTCGCCACGCGCCACGAGCCGTTTAGAGCCAGCCAAAACCAACCCTGAGTTCATTCGCAACTTTTGCATCATCGCTCACATCGATCACGGCAAGTCAACCCTTGCCGACCGCATGCTGCAGCTGACCGGTGTTGTTGACGACCGCTCAATGCGTGCGCAGTATCTCGACCGCATGGATATTGAGCGTGAGCGCGGCATCACCATCAAGTCGCAGGCTGTTCGTATGCCTTGGGAGGTAGACAAGCAGGTTTATGCGCTAAACATGATCGACACTCCGGGTCACGTTGACTTTACCTACGAAGTGTCGCGTTCGCTGGCTGCGTGTGAGGGCGCAGTTTTGCTGGTTGACGCAGCGCAGGGCATTGAAGCTCAAACCCTTGCCAACCTCTATTTGGCTCTCGAGAACGACCTCGAGATTATTCCGGTGCTCAACAAGATTGACCTGCCGGCAGCTCAGCCAGAGAAATATGCCGAAGAACTTGCAAACCTAATCGGTGGCAACCCCGAAGACTGCCTGCGCGTTTCGGGCAAGACCGGCGTCGGCGTTGACGCGCTTCTAGACAGAATCGTTGCCCGCATTCCAAAACCGGTTGGTGACCCTAACGCTCCAGCTCGAGCCATGATTTTCGACTCGGTCTATGACAGCTACCGAGGCGTTGTCACCTACGTGCGAATGATCGACGGCTCGTTGGCTCCGCGCGAAAAGATTCAAATGATGTCAACCCGTGCTGTGCACGAGCTTCTTGAGATCGGCGTCAGCTCACCTGAGCCTGAGCCGACCAAGGGTCTCGGTGTGGGTGAAGTGGGTTACCTCATCACCGGTGTGAAAGATGTTCGCCAGTCAAAGGTTGGCGACACCGTCACCACCCAGCAGAAGCCGGCGACCGACGCACTCAAGGGTTATGCTGACCCGAAGCCGATGGTGTTCTCGGGCATCTACCCGATTGATGGCAGTGATTACCCGAACCTTCGCGAAGCCCTCGACAAACTAAAGCTCAGCGACGCTGCGCTGGTTTATGAGCCAGAAACTTCGGTAGCGCTCGGTTTTGGTTTTCGCTGCGGTTTCTTGGGTCTTTTGCACCTCGAAATCATTACTGAGCGTCTCGAACGCGAGTTTGGCCTAGACCTAATCGCTACGGCGCCATCGGTGGTTTATGAGGTTACGACCGAAAACGGCGAACAGATCACTGTTACCAACCCAAGCGAATACCCAACCGGCAAGATCAAAAAGGTGCTCGAGCCGATGGTCAAAGCGACCCTTTTGGCGCCAAAAGACTACGTGGGCACCATCATGGAGCTCTGCCAGCAGCGCCGCGGCACCATGATCGACATGACCTACTTCGGCACCGACCGCGTTCAGTTGCGCTACAGCCTGCCGCTTGCCGAGATTGTTTTTGACTTCTTTGACCAGCTAAAGAGCAAGACTGCTGGCTATGCCTCGCTTGATTACGAGGATGACGGCCACGCCGAGGGCGACCTAGTTAAGGTCGACTTGCTGCTTCAGGGCGAACAGGTTGATGCCTTCAGCGCAATCGTTCACAAAGACAAGGCCTATGCCTATGGCGTGATGATCACGGGCAAGCTTCGCGAGCTGATTCCACGTCAAAACTTTGAGGTGCCAATTCAGGCTGCGATCGGTGCTCGTATCATCGCACGTGAGTCAATTCGAGCTCTTCGCAAAGATGTTCTAGCCAAGTGTTACGGCGGTGACATCAGCCGAAAGCGCAAGCTACTCGAGAAGCAAAAAGAGGGCAAGAAGCGCATGAAGATGGTGGGTCGCGTTGAGGTGCCTCAAGAGGCCTTCATTGCTGCGCTATCAACCGGCGAAGAGAAAAAGGGCGAGAAGAAGACCAAGTAATGGCTTCTCAGTTGCCGCTTTCTGACAAACACCACGTGCCTGGCGCAGCCCCGTTATTTGGTGACCCGAGTGTCAGCACAGACCGCACTTTTCACGCCTACGTGCACGTTCCTTTTTGCAGAGTTCGTTGCGGCTATTGCGACTTCAACACCTACACCGCGAGTGAACTGCGCGGCACCAGTCAGGTCGGGTTCGCAGCGCTGCTGCAGCGCGAAGTTGAGCTAGCCAAAACCGAACTTGAGCGGCAGGGCTTCGCGCCGCAAAGAGGGGCATCCTCTATCTTTTTTGGCGGAGGCACACCCACCCAGCTGCCGGCGAGTGATTTGGCTTCGATTCTTGCCAGCCTGCGCGACGCATTCGGTTTAGTCGAGGGTTGTGAAGTTACCACCGAAGCTAATCCCGACAACGTTGGTTATCAATACTTGCTCGAGCTTCGAGAGGCAGGGTTCACGCGTGTCTCTTTTGGAATGCAGTCGGCGGTGCCCTCGGTTTTGGCAACACTCGAGCGCACCCACCAGCCCGAGAATGTGCCAGCAGGCGTGGCGGCAGCCAAGCGCGCCGGGCTTCAGAACTCGGTTGACCTGATTTATGGCGCGCCGGGCGAAACTCTTGACGAATGGCGCACTTCAATCGAAGCTGCCATTGCTCTAGAGCCCGACCATATTTCGGCCTATTCGCTAATCGTTGAGCCGGGCACAAAGTTAGCTCGCCAAATTGCGAAGGGTGAGCTGCCAGAACCTGACGAAGACCTTCAAGCCGACAAATACGAGCTCGCCGACCAGCTGTTGGCTGAAGCCGGATTCGGCTGGTATGAAGTGAGCAACTGGTCGCGATCTGCAGAAACCCGCTCAACCCACAACCTTGCCTATTGGCGAAGCCAAGATTGGTGGGGCTTTGGCCCTGGCGCCCACAGCCACATTGGCGAGACACGGTTCTGGAACGCCAAGCACCCCGCCACCTATCAGCAAGCACTCGAAACCGGCACGCCCGCAGTTGGCAGCGAGCGAATCGACTCTGAAATTCGCCGCATCGAACAACTGCTGCTCGAAGCGCGCATCGTTGACGGCATCGCTGTTGCCGACGCCAAACAGGCCAACCCAGAAGCCACCAAGGTCATTTCGCATCTCATTGCCGACAAATTGATCGACGCCAAGCAGGCCATCGCTGGGCGAATAATTTTGACACTGCAGGGGCGTTTGCTCGCAGACTATGTGGTTCGCGAGCTGCTCGGGTAATATTGGCACTCAGAAGGTTAGAGTGCTAACTGGTGCCTGAGTCGTGAATGACCGGCAAGCGGTTTTGAGTGGAGGTGCGATTTTGAACAACCCTATGAACAGCGAAATTCCTAGCCGCAGCCTCGAGGTTCTGCGGGCAATCGTCAACGACTACATTGAAACCAGCGAACCGGTTGGCTCAAAAACATTGGTTGAACGTCACGGTTTCGAAGTCTCGGCGGCCACCATACGCAACGAAATGGCATTTCTAGAAGATGAGCAACTCATCGTCGCGCCACACACCTCGAGCGGGCGAGTGCCCACCGACAAGGGTTATCGCCTGTTTGTCGATCGCCTAAACGAAGTAAAACGCCTGAGCCCAGCCGAGCGTCTAGCAATTGAAACTTTCATGAGCGAAAGTGCCGATCTTGACGAGGTTCTTTCAGGTGCGGTTCAAACACTGGCACAACTCACCAACCAGGTTGCAATGGTGCAGTATCCGAGCCTCGGGCGAGCAAAAATCAAAACCATCGAACTCGTGCCCATCAATGAAACTCGCACGCTAGTAGTTTTGGTCAGCGATAACGACCGAGTGCAGCAGCACATGGTCAACGCTCACCAAATCTTGAGTGTCAACGACCTGGCCGACCTGCGCGCACGTTTTAACGCGGCTTTAGTGCAGCAGCCGTTCAGCTCGGCAGCTTCAAAACTAGAAGCGTTTGAAACCACCGTGCCGATTCACCTCAAAGGCGCTGCAGCTGCCGTAGCCGAAGCCGTTCAAGCAATGGTCGACGCAAACCGCCAAGAGAAGATTCTGCTAGCCGGCACCGCAAACCTAGCTAGACAAAAACAATCGCCAGTGGGCAACCTTGGCGATTTGCTCGACGCACTCGAACAGCAAGTTGTAATGATGCGACTGATTGCCGAGATGAAAACCGACCAAGCCGGTTTAGGTCTGCTTATCGGCACCGAAAACAACTTAGAAATGCTCAGCCAAACCAGCGTTTTAGTGTCGAGCTATGAAAAACCAGGCAGCGAAGTTGCCAAGCTGGGTGTGCTCGGGCCGACGCGCATGGACTACGCCCACCACATCACGGCGGTTCGCGCCGTAGCAAGTTACTTAACCAAGACTTTAGGTGCCTAAAAGGCATCCGCTATATAAATCGATAGGAACAAATTTTGGCTGACCACTACGAAGTTTTGGGTGTTGCAAAAGAAGCGACCGCTGATGAGATCAAAAAGGCTTATCGCAAACTAGCCCGAGAATTGCACCCCGATGTGAACCCGGCTGCAGAAGCTCAAGAGCGTTTCAAATTGGTGACACACGCCTATGAGGTTTTGAGCGACTCAGAAACTCGACGCAACTATGACCTAGGTGGCGGTCAAGGTGGTTTCGGTGGCGGTCAAGGTTTTGGTGGCTTTGGTGACATTTTTGACACATTCTTCGGCGGTGGCGGGTCGCGCGGGCCACGTTCGCGAGTTGAAAGAGGCGAAGATGCTCTGATTCGAGTGACTTTAACTCTTGAAGAAGTAACCTTTGGCGTTGCAAAAAGCGAAGAGATCGACACAGCGGTGCTCTGTGAAACCTGCGCGGGTTCTTGCTGCCAGCCGGGCACCGACTTTGCCACCTGCGACATTTGCCGTGGTTCGGGGCAGATTCAACGCCAAGTTCGCACCCTAATGGGCAACATGGTCACAACGGCCCCTTGCGGTAGTTGCAGAGGATACGGCCAGACGATTCCGCACCCATGCGTCAGCTGCCGCGGTCAGGGTCGCGTTCGCGCCCGTCGCACTATCGAGTTCAACGTGCCTGCCGGTGTTGAAGACGGTTTGCGAATGCAGCTTCGTGGCCAGGGCGAAGTTGGTCAGGCGGGCGGCCCAAACGGCGACCTGCACATTGATTTCGGCGTCAAACCGCACGACACATTTGGTCGTTCTGGAGACGACCTAACTTGCACTCTCGAGGTGCCACTGCACGACGCCGTGCTTGGTGCTCACGCCAAGATTGAAACCTTTGATGGTGAACTTGACGTGGCCATCGAACCGGGCATTCAGACTGGCGAAATCATTACGGTGCGCAACAAGGGTGTCAACCACCTTCGAGGCAGTGGCCGCGGCGACCTCAAAATCACCATTGCAGTGCAAACCCCAACCAAACTAGACAAAGACCAAAAAGAGCTCTTCAAAAAGCTCGCAGGGTTGCGCAAGGCTGACAGCATCAGGCTGGCCAAGCACACCACCGGTTTCTTTGGTCGAAACAAGCGCGGCTAGCGCTGGGGTTGGGTTGGTAGGCATTTATGGTTGAGCCACTGTTTCGCGTTAGCAAAGGTGCTTCAGAATTTCGTGTCGGCGAGGTTGCGGTGGTTGACCCTGCCGATGCCAAGCATGCGATTTCAGTGCGTCGCATGCGGGTTGGTGAGGCAATTCAGCTAACCGACGGCAAGGGTTTGCGATTGCGAGGCAAAGTTTCGGCAATCGAGGGTTCAACCATGCAGATGCTGATTGATTCGGCAACGCGCGAGGCCTCGCCAGAGGTTTCAATCATCCTCGTGCAGGCTCTTGCCAAAGGCGACCGTGACGAATTAGCCATTCAGGCTGCAACCGAACTTGGCGCCATGGGTTTTCTGCCGTGGCAGGCAGATCGCTCGATTTCTAAATGGGATGCCCCTAAAGTCGCCAAAGGCGTTGACCGTTGGCAAGCCATCGTGACCGAGGCAGCAAAGCAGTCCTTGCGAGTTTTCGACCCCGTCGTTAGGCAGCCTGCGACCTCAAAGCAGTTAGCTAAACAGATCTCTGACGGTGATCTGGGAATGGTGCTCGTGCTCGACCCGACTGCCGAGCAGGGTCTAGTAAGTTTTCTTCAGAAACTTAACGCATCGGCGGCAGTGGCAAGTGCCTTCGGCGTTCAGCGTGAAATCTCGCTAATCGTCGGGCCAGAAGGCGGAGTCAGCGACGCTGAACTTGAACTATTTGAAGCTGCCGGGGCGCATCGCGTCAAGCTGGGCGAAGAGATTTTGCGCACCTCAACCGCGGGCGTTGCCGCAATTGCTGCGATTCAGGCACTGTCGGGTTCTTGGCGCTGAAGGCTTAAACTGAACTCATGAGTGACTGCATCTTCTGCAAAATCATCGCCGGCGAATTCGGCACCGAAATTTTGGGTGAAACCGAACACACCGTTGCGTTTCGTGACATCAACCCAGAGATGCCCGTGCACCTTTTGGTTGTGCCAAAACTTCACTGCCGCGATGTGACCGAGCTCGCGCAAAGCAACCCGGCTGCACTAATCGAAATCGCCCAACTTGCCACAAAACTTGCCGAGCAACACACCACCGACGGCTCTTTCAAGCTTGTCTTCAACACCGGCTCAAACGCCGGTCAAACCGTGTTTCACGCTCACGCACACGTGCTGAGCACAGAGCCAAAGAGCGCATAACTTGACCGATTTTTCGCAACAGCGCATCAAAATAACTGCAGTGCCAATGGTGGCGCTACTTGGCACCGAAGACAAACTTCTAAAAACGCTTGAAGCGAGTTTTCCGCAGCTAGAAGTTTTGGCGCGCGGCAACGAGTTGCTGGTCAGCGGCCCTAGCGCCGAGGTGGGCCAAGCCCGCAAACTCATCGAAAACTTGGTCGAGCTTATTCAAAATGGCAGCGAACTTGCCGAGACTGAGGTTGCGCGCAGCGCAACTTTGGTTCGGGCAGAGGGCGCACCTCGCCCCGCCGATGTTCTAAGCCAGAGCATTCTTAGCACGCGCGGCAAAACCATTCGCGCTAAAACACTTGGCCAAAAAGACTATGTCGACGCGATTGACCGACACACCATAGTTTTTGGCATCGGTCCTGCCGGCACAGGCAAAACCTATCTCGCCATGGCCAAAGCGGTTCAAGCGCTTCAGCGCAAAGAGGTCAGTCGAATAATTTTGACTCGCCCCGCAGTTGAAGCTGGCGAGCGTCTCGGCTTTTTGCCAGGCACGCTCAACGACAAAATCGACCCTTATCTTCGACCGCTTTTTGACGCTCTTCACGAAATGCTTGACCCTGAGGCCGTGCCCAAGTTGATGGCTTCGGGCACCATTGAAGTTGCACCACTGGCCTACATGCGCGGCCGAACGCTCAATGATTCGTTCATTATTCTCGACGAAGCCCAAAACACGACGCCTGAGCAGATGAAAATGTTTTTGACTCGTTTGGGTTTCAACTCAAAAATGGTTATTACCGGCGATGTTACTCAAATCGACCTACCGGGTGGGCAGTCTGGTTTGAAAACCGCGACTACGGTTTTGGCAAAAGTTGAAGACATTGCGTTTTCAACTCTCACTAGCGAAGACGTCGTGCGGCACTCACTCGTGGGCAAAATCGTCGATGCCTATAGCGTTTATGGCGACGCCAAACAAGTTGCTGCCGAGCGGCATGCGCCTGCAACAAAAAGAGTCAAGAGCGAGGGCAAAAAGCAGTGACAATCGAAATCAACAATGAATCTGCAGTCGAGGTCGATACTGAGCGAGTGCTAAACCTTGCACGTTTTGCCTTGAATGCTTTGCTAATTCACCCAAAGTCTGAGCTGGCTATCGTGTTTGTTGACGAGCCCGCCATTGAAAAACTTCACATTGAGTGGATGGACGAACCTGGCCCCACCGACGTTCTGAGTTTTCCGATGGATGAACTGCGCCCTGGCATCGAAGGCGTGGTTAGCGAGCCAGGCTTGCTTGGTGACATTGTTGTTTGCCCACAGGTTGCCGCCGCTCAGGCCTTAGTTGCGGGCCACTCAACCAGCAATGAGATTTGCATGCTCGTGACCCACGGCATTTTGCACCTGCTTGGTTTCGATCACGCCGAACCAGATGAAGAGCGCGAAATGTTTAGCCTTCAGGGTCAAATTCTGGCTGACTTTTATTCTCAAGAGGCTTAGTTGTTAGTTTTCGCTGTTTTTGCAGCTGTTGTCATTGGGTTGCTGTCACTTTTTGTGGCTGTGCTTGAGGCTGCGGTTCGTTTTCACGGCGAAAGCAGCTACAAGGCCGACGCTTTGGCTTTTCTTCGCATTCCCCTGATTGGCATTTTTGGGGTTGTGATCGGCCAGGCCCTTGCTCCGATTGGTCTTCACTGGGCTTTGACTTCGGCAATTGCGGTGGTGCTGATGTTCATTTTGGTTACCGCGGCGCAGGTGGCGAGCAGCAAAATTGGGCACCGCAAGTTCGGCGGAGTTTTGCTGAGGGTGTCTGACCCTCTGGTCGACTGGTTTTGGGCTAGTTTCGCGCCGATTTCGCTGCCTAAACCCGAAGCGCCTGAAGAGTTCGAACAAGAGCTTCACGAGTCGGTCGAAGAGTTCACCGAAACCATTGTTCGCGAGGTTATGGTGCCTCGCATCGACATGGCAACCGTGTCGGCTGATGCAACTCTGAGTTCGGCACTCGGTGTGTTTTTAAATCGCGGATACTCGCGACTGCCTGTGGTTGGCAAGACGGTTGACGACATCAGGGGAGTGCTCTATGTCAAAGATGTGGCTCGCGTGCAGCATGAATCGCCAGCGCGCTTGGCCGAGTTGAGGGCTTCTGATTTGGCTCGCCCGGCGGTTTTTGTGCCTGAGTTTAAACCGGTTGATGATTTGCTGCGCGATATGCAGAGTTCAGCGACTCACATGGCGGTGATCGTCGATGAATACGGTGGTGTGGCCGGGGTGGTGACCATGGAAGACCTGATTGAAGAGATTGTTGGTGAAATCGCCGACGAATATGACCGTGAACTGCCGAGCGTTCAGAAACTTAGCGATGACGAATACCTTGTAACAGCCCGTTATTCGCTGTTTGATTTGGGCGAATTATTTGAACTCGAGCTTGAAGACGAAGATGTTGATACGGTTGGTGGTTTGCTAACTAAGCATTTGGGTCGTTTGGCTGAAGTTGACGACAGCGTCGAGGTTTCTGGCTTGACTCTAACTGCGGTTCGAATTGAAGCAAGGCGAAAGCGCCTAATTTCGATTCGCGTTCAACGCAACACCGACCTCGCTGATGTTCAAGCTGCTTTGAACGAAAAGGATTAACCATGAATCAAGATGCCCAGAACGTTCAGCCGCAAAAAGCGCAACCGCAAAACTCTGAGTTCAACTCGTCAGACAATCACCGCGCCGGCTTTGCCTCGTTCGTTGGTCGCCCAAACGTTGGCAAATCTACTTTGACCAACGCATTGGTGGGCGAGAAGATTGCGATTACCAGCTCAAAGCCCCAGACCACCCGGCGTGCGATTCGCGGCGTCGTGCACCGACCATATGGACAACTCGTTTTGGTTGACACCCCGGGTTTGCACCGACCGCGCACCCTGTTGGGTGAACGTCTGAACAATCTCGTTGAATCAACGCTGTCAGATGTCGATGTGATCGGTTTTTGCATTCCAGCAAACGAGAAAATTGGTGTTGGTGACACCTTTATCAACTCTTCGCTTGACCAGTTTCGAGGTGCCAAACTTGTCGCAGTGGTCACAAAGAGTGAGTTGGTTGATCGCAAGGCGTTAGCTGAACAGCTTCTCGCGGTGCAGGCACTTCGTGATTGGGCGGCGATTATTCCGGTGTCGGCTGTTGAAGGCGACCAGCTTGAAGACCTCGTCAAAGTTTTAGTTGAGTTGATGCCAGTTTCACCCGCGCTTTACCCGACCGAGTGGGTTACCGACGAAAGCAATGAGCAGCGAATCTGCGAGTTGATTCGTGAGGCTGCGCTTGAGGGTGTTCGTGACGAACTGCCGCACTCGTTGGCTGTGACCATCGATGAAATGGGCAAGCGCGAAGGCAAAAACCTGATTGACATTCACGCCAACATCTTCGTAGAGCGCGACAGTCAGAAGGGCATCATTCTTGGTCACAAGGGTTCAAGGCTGCGCGATGTTGGCAGCCGGGCTCGTGCCGAAATCGAAACTCTGCTTGGCTCAAAAATCTATCTGAATCTGCACGTGAAGGTTGCGCAAGACTGGCAGCGTGACCCAAAGCAGCTTGGCCGTCTGGGTTTCTAGTCTTCGGTTTTGCACTTAGGCAAGCCTTCTAGGCGGCTGTGGTTTTCGGTGCTAGTCTAAAAACGTGCAGTTCGAGCTCCTTCTTCTCAGTTGCCGCAGCGAGGCCTAGACTCAGGCCATCCTCTCTGCGGTGCTTGGTGTTGGCCTAAAGAAGACAGCTTTTAGCACTTAGGAGACCTCAAAATGCAAAACACTCAACGCCCGTCGGGCATGCCGGTTCACAAATACGTTCCTTTTCACGAGCAAATCTCGGTTGAACTCAGTGACCGCACCTGGCCTAATAAGCGAATCACCGAAGCCCCTCGTTGGTGCGCGGTTGACCTTCGCGATGGCAACCAAGCCCTTATCGACCCGATGAGCCCTGAGCGCAAGCTCAAGATGTTCCAGTTGCTGGTCAAGATGGGTTACAAAGAGATCGAGGTTGGCTTTCCTTCGGCAAGCCAAACCGACTTTGACTTCGTTCGTCTGCTAATCGAAGACGGCCACATTCCTGCAGACGTCACCATTCAGGTTTTGACCCAGGCACGCGATGCCCTTATCGAGCGCACCTATGAGTCGCTGCAGGGCGCCAAGCAGGCGATTGTTCACTTTTATAACTCAACTTCGGTGCTTCAGCGTCGTGTGGTTTTCAACCAAGACAAAGCCGGCATCATGGCGATTGCAACCCACGCCGCCGAAAAATGCCTTTCGCTAGAGTCGCTTTACCCAGACACCAAGTTTTTCTATGAGTACTCGCCTGAGAGCTATACCGGCACCGAGCTGGAATACGCGGTCGAGGTTTGCAACGCGGTTATTGAAATCATCAAGCCGACCCCTGAACACCAGATGGTCATCAACTTGCCGGCAACCGTTGAAATGGCGACTCCAAACGTTTATGCCGACTCAATTGAGTGGATGTCACGCCACATCGCGCGCCGCGACAGTGTGCTGATCTCGCTTCACCCGCACAACGACCGCGGCACTGGCGTGGCTGCTGCCGAGCTTGGCTACTTGGCTGGCGCCGACCGCATTGAGGGTTGTTTGTTTGGCAACGGTGAGCGCACCGGAAACGTCGACCTGGTCACACTGGGCCTCAACCTATTCAGCCAGGGCATCGACCCGCACATCGACTTCAGCGACCTTGACGAGATCAAGCGAACCGTCGAGTATTGCAACCAGTTGCCGGTGCACGAGCGCAGCCCATATGGCGGCGACCTGGTCTACACCGCATTCAGTGGTTCGCACCAAGACGCCATCAAAAAGGGTTTCGAGCTTATGCACAAAGAGGCGGGCGAGCAGGGCAAGAGCATTGATGACCTAGTTTGGGCTGTGCCTTATTTGCCGATCGACCCTAAAGACGTTGGCCGCAGCTATGAGGCGGTTATTCGTGTTAATTCGCAGTCGGGCAAGGGTGGCGTTGCCTATCTTTTGAAGGCCGACCACAACCTTGACCTGCCGCGCAAGCTTCAGATCGAGTTCTCACGCGTAGTGCAAAACAAAACCGACCAGAGCGGCGGCGAGGTTACCTCTGACGCACTTTGGCACACCTTCAGCGACGAATACCTGCCAGCCCCGGCCGACAAGCCTGAGCTAAAGTGGGGCCGTTTTGAGCTAAAGAAGATGCGAACATCAAGCGACATGGATGGCGTGGTGAACCTCGAGGTCACCTTGCGCGATGGCGCCGGCGAGGTTGCAGTGAACGGCACTGGTAACGGCCCGATCTCGGCTTTCTTGAACGTGCTTTCGCAGCAGGGCGTTGAGGTTCGTTTGCTCGACTATGTTGAACACACTCTGGGTGCAAGCAGTGAGTCACAGGCAGCTGCCTACATTGAGATTGAATATCAGGGTCGCGTGCTCTGGGGTGTTGGCATCGACGGCGACATTGCTACCGCTTCGCTAAAAGCTGTTATTTCGGGTGTAAACCGCGCCATCAGAGGCTAAGTTTCGTGCCACTGTATCGTGACGAAGCGGTTGTGCTTAGAACCCATAACTTGGGTGAGGCCGACCGCATCGTCACGATGCTCTCGCGCTATCACGGTCAAATTCGCGGTGTTGCCAAAGGTGTGCGCCGAACTACCTCTAAGTTTGGCTCTCGACTAGAACCTTTCATGGTCGTTGATGTTCAACTTTTCGAGGGGCGCACCCTCGACACTGTGAGTCAGGTCGAAACCCTTTCGAGTTATGGGCGTGAGATCATTGCCGACTATGCCGCCTACACCGCGGCTACGGCAATCGTCGAAACTGCCGAGAAGCTCACCGGTGAAGAATCTTCACCCCAGCAGTATTTGCTGCTGGTTGGTGCTCTGCGTTCGCTTTCGCGCGCCGAACATGCATCGTCTTTGATTCTCGACTCATATTTGCTTCGCGCGCTTTCAATCGCCGGCTGGGCGCCCAACTTCGAAAAGTGTTCAATTTGCGACAAGGCGGGGCAGCACGGCGCTTTTTCAATGCAGCTCGGCGGTGTGCTCTGCGATGCCTGCCGAGCGCCGGGCATGGCCGTTATCGAGCCGGCTACGCGCGCCCACCTCGCGGCCCTAATGACCGGCGACTGGGCGCTTCTAGAATCTCACCCCGAAAACACGGCTCTCTCGGCTTCGGGTATCGTTGCAGCTTATAGTCGTTGGCACATTGAACGCGGCCTCAAGTCGCTAGAGCACGTTGAGCGTTAGGAGCACCGATGAGTTGGAACCTTGACCCAAACACGGGCTTTTTGCCGATTTCGCGCGTTGATCTCGCAATGGGCGATTTTTTGGCACCCGAAAGCAAAGTTCCGCACCACGTCGCAATCGTTATGGATGGCAACGGGCGTTGGGCCAATGCCCGCGGTCTAACCCGTGTTGAGGGGCATAAAGCCGGTGAGGCTTCGCTGCTTGACGTTGTTGCCGGCGCTCTAGAGGCGGGGGTAACCCACCTAACCGTCTATGCATTTTCAACCGAAAACTGGCGACGCTCGCCTGATGAGGTTCGCTTTTTGATGGGCTTCAACCGTGAGGTGCTGCGCCGCCGCCGAGACCAGCTAAATCACTGGGGTGTGCGCATTCGCTGGGCCGGGCGTCGGCCAAAACTTTGGGGCTCTGTGATCAGCGAGCTTCAAGCCGCCGAAAAGCTCACCGAACGCAACACTCGTCTAACCCTCACAATGTGCGTCAATTATGGCTCTCGAATCGAAATCACCGACGCGGTGAATAAAATCAGCGAGGATGTCGCCGCCGGCAAACTCAAGCCTGGCAGTATCACCGAAAAAACTGTTGCGCGCTATCTAAACAGTTCTTATCTGCCCGATGTTGACCTGTTTTTGCGAAGCTCAGGTGAGCAGCGCGTGAGCAACTTCTTGCTTTGGCAATCGGCCTATGCCGAATTCGTCTTTTTAGACACGCCGTGGCCCGACTTCAACCGCAGTCACCTCTGGCAGGCAATCGAGCAATATGGTGGGCGCTCGCGTCGATTTGGTGGCGCCATCGATGCGCCATCCGCGCTAAATCAGCCTTCGGCAAACTAAACTAGAAACTTCGTAGGGCAGCTCATGCCCACTTGCATTTCAAACAGAACCCGGAGCACTCGTGGCAACTGCTAATCGTTTAGACGCTGTAATTTCTTTGGCAAAACGTCGCGGCTTTGTTTTTCAAGCCGGCGAAATTTATGGCGGCAGCCGTTCGGCGTGGGATTACGGACCCCTCGGTGTTGAGCTAAAAGAAAACATCAAACGTGCCTGGTGGCGCACCATGGTCAACAGCCGTGAAGACATTGTCGGCCTTGACTCGTCGGTGATTTTGCCTCGCAAGGTTTGGGAGGCCTCGGGTCACGTCGCCGAGTTTGTCGACCCTCTAATCGAGTGCACCAGCTGCCACAAGCGTTTTCGCCAAGACCACCTCGAAGAGGCTTTTGAAGAAAAGAAGGGTCGCGCACCTCAGGGTATGAGCGAAATCGCCTGCCCGAACTGCGGTGGCAAAGACATCTGGACCGAACCTAAGATGTTCAACGGTCTGCTCAAGACCCACCTAGGCCCTACCGAGGATGAATCGGGTCTGCACTACCTTCGCCCAGAGACTGCACAGGGCATCTTCGTAAACTTTGCCAACGTGCTAAACGCCGCGCGCATCAAGCCGCCTTTTGGCATTGGTCAGATTGGCAAGTCGTTTCGCAACGAGATCACCCCAGGAAACTTCATTTTTAGAACCCGCGAGTTCGAGCAGATGGAGATGGAGTTTTTTGTTGAGCCGGGCACTGATGAGCAGTGGCACGACTATTGGATCGAACAGCGCATGAACTGGTATACCGACCTTGGTATCAACCCAGATAACCTGCGCCTGTTCGAACACCCTCAAGAGAAGCTTTCGCACTATTCAAAGCGCACCGTTGACATCGAGTATCGCTTCGGTTTCACCGGTTCAGAGTTCGGTGAGCTTGAGGGCATTGCTAACCGCACCGACTTCGACCTTCGCACTCACTCACGTGAGTCGGGCGTAGACCTGAGCTATTTCGACCAGACTAAGAACGAACGCTGGATTCCATACGTTATTGAACCAGCTGCGGGCCTAACCCGTTCGTTGATGGCGTTCTTGGTTGATGCATATCACGAAGATGAAGCGCCAAACACTAAGGGTGGCGTTGATGTTCGCACAGTGCTTCGCCTTGACTACCGCTTGGCTCCAATCAAAGCCGCGGTCTTGCCGCTGTCACGTAACGAAGATCTTTCGCCAATGGCACGCAACCTGGCTGCCGAGCTGCGTGGCTATTGGAACATCGACTTTGATGACTCTGGTGCTATCGGCCGCCGTTACCGTCGCCAAGACGAAATCGGCACACCATTTTGCATCACGGTTGACTTTGAGTCGCTAGATGACCAGGCCATCACTGTTCGTGAGCGAGACACCATGGCTCAAGAGCGCGTTTCGCTATCAAAGCTTCGTGAATATCTAGGCGCCAAACTTATTGGCTAACTATGGGCACTGATTTGCAAGAAACCGCATCGCTTGGCAGTTCGGCTAGCGCCTCGAGCGCTAAGCCTGCTTTGCAATACGGTTCGATTGCTATCAATACCCCGGTGGTGCTTGCCCCAATGGCTGGCATCACCAACACCGCTTATCGTCGCCTCTGCCGTGAGTTTGGCAGTGGGTTGTTTGTCTCTGAGATGGTTACCTCGCGCGCTCTGGTTGAGCGCACCGAAGAGTCAATGCGTTTGATTGGCCACCACGAGAGTGAGACGACTCGTTCGATTCAGCTCTATAGCGTTGACCCAAAAACGGTTGGCGAGGCAGTCACCATGCTGGTCGCCGAGAACCGCGCCGACCACATCGACCTCAATTTTGGTTGCCCTGTGCCAAAGGTCACCCGCAAGGGCGGGGGAGCAGCTCTGCCATGGAAGCGCGACCTATTCTCAAGCATCGTCAACTCTGCGGTTCGAGCCGCGGGTGATATTCCGGTAACCATCAAGATGCGAAAAGGCATCGATGCCGACCACCTAACCTATCTTGACGCTGGCAAAACGGCGCGCGACGCCGGTGTTGCCGCCATTGCGCTTCATGGTCGCACAGCCAACGATTACTATTCGGGCCAGGCCGACTGGGGTGCCATTGCAGATCTGCGCGAGTCACTTCCAGACGTTCAAGTTCTTGGCAACGGCGACATTTGGTCGGCTGCCGATGCCATCAGAATGATGCGTGAAACCGGCGTAGACGGCGTTGTGGTTGGTCGGGGTTGCCTCGGCCGCCCATGGTTGTTCGCTGACCTTCAGAAGGCTTTTGACGAATATCAGCGCGACCCAAACAGCAACGCAGCCATTGACATTGTGCAGCCGAATTTGGGCCACGTTGCCGACTATTTCAAACGCCACACGCTGCTGCTCATCGAGTTTTATGACGGCGACGAAGCCCGCGCCTGCCGCGACATTCGCAAGCACGTTGCCTGGTATTTCAAGGGTTACCCAGTTGGCGGCGACTTTAGAACCTCGTTGGCGCAAGTTGAATCTCTAAGCCACATGGATGCCATTCTCGCGACCCTAGACCCAAACGAGCCATACCCTGGCGAGTTGGCCGAAGGGCCACGCGGGCGCCTCGGAGGAGAAAAGCGCACGGCATTGCCAGACCGATGGCTTGAGTCGCGCGAACTTCAAGGTTCGCAGGCTGCAGTGTTGCTTGAGGCTGAACTAAACGTTTCGGGTGGCTAATGGGGGCAAGACATGGGTGAACGTGAACCAGAAGCCGGTTATAGTGATTTTGACCGCGAGCGATTCGTAGTTGAAGATCGCAAGGGTGGTTCAAGACGCGGCGAGTTCGCTCGTGACCGTGCCCGAGTGTTGCACTCATCGGCCCTTCGACGCCTGGGAGCAAAAACTCAAGTTCTATCGCCATCAAACGGCGATTATGCTCGCACCCGTCTAACTCACTCACTAGAGGTTGCCCAAATCGGTCGAGAGATGGGCGTTGACCTGGGTCTAAACGCCGACCTCGTCGACATGGCGTGTTTGGCGCACGATCTCGGTCATCCGCCATTTGGTCACAATGGTGAACGCGCCCTCAACGAATGGGCCAAAGACTTTGGCGGTTTTGAAGGCAACGCACAAACCCTGCGACTTCTGACCAGACTTGAGCCTAAAGTTTTGGGCAGCGACGGTCGCCCAGTTGGTCTGAATCTGACTCGAGCCTCACTCGATGCCACCTGCAAATACCCGTGGACTCAGACAGAAGCTGTGGTTGACCCAGGGGCCGACAGAAGTGCAAAGTTCGGTGTTTATGAAGACGATCGCGACATCTTTGAGTGGGTGCGTCAAGGGGCTCCTGGCACTCTAAAGTGCTCCGAAGCTCAGGTGATGGACTTCGCCGATGACGTAGCCTATTCGGTTCACGACTTCGAAGACGCGATCGTTTCTGGCTTTGTTGAATTGTCAGTTATCGCCGACCCAGCCGCTCGCAAAGAGCTGCTCGAAAAAATTGGGCATTGGAACGGCGGCCTACTAGCCGAGGTGCAACTCGAAGAAGCCCTTGAAAACCTCATGGCGCTCGAGTTTTGGCCACGTTCTTTTGATCACTCGTGGGCAGCCCTTGGCCGGCTCAAGAACCTTTCAAGCGCACTAATAGGGCGCTTTGTTGGTCAAACCACCGACTTCATTTTTGACCAAGCTTCAAACGAGATTTTGACGCGATTTGGCTCGGGGGTAATCGTGCCTGAAACCGTTGCCGCCGAGATCTCGGTGCTCAAGGGTTTGGTGTCGGCATTCTTGATGTCACACGAATCGCGCCGCCCGTTCTATGAGTGGCAGCGAGCAATCTTGGCTGAACTGGCCGATGCGCTATTGGCCAGCAACGGCGCAAGTCTCGACCCGATTCAACTTGTGGCTTGGCAGGTGGCCGGCGACGACGCGGCTAAGCACCGTGTGGTTGTCGACCAGATTGCATCGCTCACCGACCAGAGCGCGCTCAACCTTCATCACAAGCTCGTCGGCTCGGCGAACTAGACTTTTCACATGGCCGGCAAGATTAGCGCAAAAGACATCGAAGCGGTCAAAGCGCGCACCAACATTGCAGACGTCGTAGGCGAATACGTGGCGCTTCGCACCGGCGGAGTCGGCTCGCTCAAGGGGCTCTGCCCATTTCACGACGAAAAATCGCCATCTTTCAACGTGCGTCCATCTCAAGGTTTCTATCACTGCTTCGGCTGCGGTGAAGGCGGCGACGTCTATAAATTCGTGCAAAAACTCGACAACCTAAGCTTCACCGAAGCCGTTGAAAAAGTTGCCGGCAAAATCGGTTATACCCTGACCTATGAAGAAGGTGGCGCCGACCCCGCCTATGGTCAGCGCGCTCGAATTCTCGAGGCGAATGCTGCCGCTGCTGCCTTCTTTGAATCACAGCTGAGCAGTGACGAAGCAGGCACCGGTCGCGATTTCTTGAGTGGCCGCGGTTTCGACCAAGCCGCTGCCAAGCACTTTGGGGTGGGTTATGCACCAAAAGGCTGGCGCAACCTCTGCGACCATCTGACGACCCAGGGTTTTACGCCCGAAGAGCTAGTTTCGGCGGGGCTTGCAAGCATGGGCGATCGCGGTGCCTACGACAAGTTTCGTGGTCGTCTGATTTGGCCGATTCGTGATGCAACCGCTGCGGTGATCGGTTTTGGTGCCCGAAAGCTCTATGACGACGACAACGGCCCAAAATATCTCAACACTTCAGACACTGCGGTCTATCACAAATCACAGGTGCTCTATGGCATCGACCTGGCAAAGCGTGACATTTCAAAGCAGCAAAAAGTTGTTGTTGTTGAGGGATACACCGACGTCATGGCGTGCCACCTTGCCGGCGTAACAACGGCGGTAGCCACCTGTGGCACAGCTTTTGGCGACGATCACATTCGCATCTTGACTCGCATGCTAAGTGCCGAAGCCGATGTTCCAGCTGAGGTGATTTTCACCTTCGACCCCGACGCCGCCGGGCAAAAAGCGGCAATGCGGGCCTATGCCGACAGTCACAAGTTCAACGCGGCTACATATGTGGCAATCGGCCCCGATGGGCTCGACCCCTGCGACCTCAGGTCGGCTCGCGGTGACGAAGCTGTTCAAGCAATGATTGCTGCTCGTCGCCCCCTTTTCGAGTTTGCCATCAAGCAGAAGCTGAGCAAGTTCGACTTGAACACGCTAGAGGGTCAGGTTGCCGCTGCCCGTGCGGCGGCGCCGGTGGTTGCTGGCATCACCGATTTGGCCACCCGCTCTTCTTATGTTCGCGAACTCGCGGGCTGGACAAACCTCGACGCCAATCAGGTCGCGAGTTTTGTTCAGACAGCCGGCCAGGCTGCCGCGCGCGAGGGCGTCGCCAAACTTCGAATCGACGACGCACCACCACCAGCCAACCTTTCCGGTGCAGTTGCGCCCCCACCAGAGCACGATGCAAACTTGCCTCAGTTTGCGACCGTCAACCTCAACGACCCAATCAATCGCATTGAAAGAACCACTCTCGTGGTGTTGGTTCAATTGCCAAATGTGATGCCGATTGAAGTTTTTGAGCGAATCGCAAAGTCGGGCTTCAGCGCGCCGGCGCACGCTGAACTAGGTCGTGCCATCGTTGCATCTCTCACGGCGAATCCACAACTGCTGCAGCAGGGGCAAAACGCCTACCTGCGCGCTCTGCACGCCCTGCTGCCCGACGAACTTCACGCTCTTTTGAGTGAGATTGCTGTCACGCCTTTGCCTGTTAGCGACGAAGCGGGCATTGCTGCCTATGCCGAAGGTGTTATGTTGCGAGCACTCGATTTGGTGTTGAATCGAGACAAAAACAACCTTTTGGCCGCTCTGCGAAGACTTGACCCGGTAAACGATTCGGCTGCCTATCGTGAAATTTCTAGTCAGTTGATGGCACTCGAAGCGCAAAGAAGATCGTTGCGATGACTAATACAAATGCATACATTGCGATTGAACCAAAGTCGTTCCCCGAATACGACGAGGCAGTAGTTCTGGGTGGTGGGGTAGTAGCACCCATGTCACCAAACATCACTGCTGTGGTCTGGACCAACTACCACGCACCGGCAGATCTTCGGTCTCTTCTCGAGCACAACCCTCAAGTTCGCTGGGTGCAGCTGCCGTTCGCGGGCGTAGACGCTTTTGCCGAGATTATTCGAGACTTTGCGAACACGGTCGAATTTACCAGCGCAAAAGGTTGCTATCGCGAGCCGGTGGCCGAGCACGCTTTGGCTTTAACTCTGGCTCTCTGCCGCGCGATTCCTGAGCGCATCCTCGCCAAATCTTGGGGCCGCCAATTTGCAGTGAGTCTCTATGAAAGTCGCATTCTGATTTTTGGCGGCGGCGGCATTACCGAAGAACTTTTGGGCTTGCTTGCGCCTTTCAAAACTGATGTCACTGTGATTCGCAATCGGGTTGATGGCAACATGCCTGGCGCCAGTCGCACCTTGGGCTTCGACGCTCTCGACGCTCAGCTGGGCGCGGCTGACGTGGTGATCTTGGCGGCAGCTCTGACGCCGCAAACCACAGGGCTGTTCGACAGTTCAAAGTTTGCGCTTATGAAAGAAACCGCCTACCTCGTGAATATCGCGCGAGGCCCAATGGTTGTCACCGCCGACCTTGATGCCGCTTTGCGCAGCGGCCAGATTGCAGGGGCTGGCATCGACGTCACAGACCCCGAACCGCTGCCCGATGGCCACCCGCTGTGGGGGGCTCCGAACCTAATCATCACGCCGCATACCGCGGATACCCGCCCAATGGTGGTTCGACTCTTCTCGAAGCGCATCACCGAAAACGTCGCCGCATTCTTAGGTGAGCACGACATGGTTGGGCGTGTTGACGCTCAACTTGGTTATTAGGCGATTTTTTGCTATTGTTTTCTAGTTGTCGTAAGACACATTCCTCGATAGCTCAATTGGCAGAGCATTCGGCTGTTAACCGGAGGGTTCTTGGTTCGAGTCCAAGTCGGGGAGCCACCTTTTTTCTTAGGAGGCCACGTTGATTCGGTGGATCCAAAGCAAGCAATGGCTCTCAAGCGTTTTAGTCGCCGCAACATTTTTTCTGTTGTTTGGCGGCATCGATTTCGCTTCAACTAGTGCAGCAGCCTTAGCAGTTAGCGCTTGCATTTCGCTAGCAATTTTTAGTGCAAATCGCCTCGGCTATCTTTCTTCAGTATTTGTTGCACTTTCGGCGGCACTAACAATTTCGTTAGGGCTTGGGTTGCCCTATAGCGTTTTGGGTATCGCCCTGGCTTTATACATTTGCGCGGCCACTGCTCGCGCGCCGCAACGCATAATCCTTTTCTATGTTTCGCTGGCCGCGACGCTAGCTCTAGTTTTCGCACAGGCGCACATAAGCGCTGCAGCAGCCGACTCTGCACTCGTCTTGACCCAGCTGGCGCTAGCAGCAGTCGCACTAACCCTGGTTTATGTTGTTGCCCGCCTCGTGATCACTCGAGTCGTTCACGTTGGCACCTCACTCGACCAAAAAGTTGCGACGCGAGAATCATCAAAACTGGCACTGCGCCTAGCTGAGCAAGAAAAACGGTTTCAAATCGCTCGCGAAATCACCGAAGTAATTTTGCAAGAGGTGACAGCCGTGCTCAGCCAAGCCGAAGGTGGCACCTACGCTGCAAAAGTCGACCCCTCGGCGGCCGCGCGAGTATTAGAGCGAGTTTCACACAACGCAAGGTCAGCACACCAAGAACTACGTCGCCTCTACGACCAGCTCAATCGAAACCTCGGCATTCAAGCGGCACCACCCGGCATCGACGACCTAGAAGAGCAGATTGTTTTGCTTCGCGATTACGGTTACACAGCAGCAATTCATCACCAGGGCAAGCGATTTGAAGTCACCGAGGGTGCCGGGCTAGCCATATATCGTCTAGTTTTCGATGCGCTAGAAAACGTCAAAGACCATGTGCCCGTTGGCGCCTCGGTATCGGTCGACTTCACCTGGGTCGAAGAGGGCATGCAGATTCTGATCAAAGACAACGGCATCGAAACGGCAAACCGCGCCAAAAACGCTGTCGCAGAGGCTGTTGGCCAGACCACCGACACCAGCTATGACATGCACGACGATCTAGAAGCCCTAATTCAGCCAATCGTCGGGCCGAGCATCACCGCCATGCGCGAACGCGCCGCGCTCTACGGGGGAGCGGTTGAAGTCACCAAAGTACCAGGCGTTGGCTTCACAGTTTCAGCAATTTTTCCACAGCTTCGAAACCTAGCCGGCGTCAGCGAAAGCAACTAGCCGATGGCTAAAAGCGTCGCCACACCAACAATTCGTGTTGGCCTGTGCAACTCGAATCAAAGCATCAGATACGGCAAAAGCCTATTGATCAACTCGCAGCCCGACATGCAGGTTGTTTATGAAGCGTCAACCCCCGACGAAGTGCTGGCCGCAATCGACGACCTAACCCTAGACGTTCTAGTAGTTGATCACAGGCTCGCAGGCAAAGACGGCGTCTGGCTGGTGCAAGCGATCAATAAACAGTTTTTTCAACGCCAAGAATGGCCGCCCACCGCAATCATCACCGCGCCATACTTCGCTGTTGACCTCGACATAGCAGTCATGCGCTCAGGCGCCGCCGATTTTGTTGTTGAAGAATCAGGCCCAGAGCAGTTGCTGGCAGCAATCAGAACCGCTGGCGACCAAGAACACATCGTCGACCTTCCCGGCCTAAAAGAACTATTCACCGGCGTCGACCTAGCATTGCGCGGCGAAGTCGAGTTCAACTATGCGCTCGAAAGCCTCGACCCCAAAGCAACCGCAGTGCTACAGCTATTCGAAACAGGCATGACAGACGCAGAAATCGCCGCACAGCTCTCATACTCCGAACTGCGCATCAGACAACTCTTCAGACGAATCCTGATCCACTTCGGCTTCACAACCAGAGAACAACTAGCACTCGCGCTATACGAAACAGGGCGCCTAACAAGCTAACCCTCCAGGTTGCGCACCAGATTGGCGACTAACCTTCCAGGTTGTCTTTACCCGGCAACCAAGAGAGGCCCTCGACACCCCATCCAAGTTCTTTGATCACTTCTGCAACTTCGCTGGCATAGGGCTCAGGCAGTCGGTCAACATAGAGCTTGCCGTCGAGGTGATCGAACTCGTGTTGAAAGATTCGAGCCAACCAGCCGGTCGCTTCAATCTCAACTGGGTTTTGCGCGAGGTCAACACCTGACACTTTCACCCAGTCGGCACGTTTGAGCGGAAAACGCTCACCAGGCACTGAGAGGCAACCTTCAACTTCGGTGTCTTCGTCGGCTGGTTCTGAACTAATCGGGCCAACCTCGAGAATCGGGTTGATGATTTCGCCTCGCACCGGGTTGCCATCAGCATCTTCATAGTCATAAACAAAAATTCGTTTGCCAATGCCCACCTGGGGCGCCGCCAAACCAACACCGGGGGCTTTATCCATGGTTTGATACATGTCTTTGACTAGTTTTTCGAGTTCCCGGTCAAAAACAGTCACCTCGCTCGCTCGGGTATGCAAAACGGGTGAGCCGGTGATGTGAATTCTGCGAATAGCCATCAGGCAAATTTATCGTGCTAACGGTAGTCTTGTTGCCAGAGCATTTGAAAGTTTCGCGAAAGGCTGCACACATGACCGAAGGGGCGCGACTCTTAGCAATTTCGTTGGCTGCCCTAGGCGCTTTTGCAATGTCATTCGGAGCCCAGTTTCAAAATGATGCGGTGGGTTCGCATCAAAAGACTCAGCGACAAAAATCTTCGCTAAAAAGTGTTCTCAATCTGCGTCAACTGGTTGGTGTTATGAAACGCCCTCGTTGGCTGGTCGGCACGCTCTTGCTCGGTGGCGCAACTCTGCTTCAACTCACGGCATTGGGCCTTGCACCGCTCATCGTGGTTCAACCCGTTGGTGTGATTGCGCTCGTAGTAACCTCTTTGCTCAATGCGCGGTTGACTAAATCAAAGCTCAATCGAGGCACTCTGATTGCTATCGGTTTTTGCACGGTGGGTATCGCCGGCTTTGTTGTAGCAGCATCGCTGGCGGCAACCGAACCCCAAATCAACGACGATAAGCTGCGTGAAGTGCTTGGTGTGCTGGTAGCGATTTTGGTTATTTTTGGCGCAGCTTTTTTGCGCTACGGCAAGCGTTTCGGTGCGCTCACCTACATCGTCGGCACCGGTGTTTTATATGGCTTTGTCGCAACACTCGCCAAAGTGGTGATTGCTCGAATCGAGCAGGCGCACTTTGAGTGGTTGACGGTTTTTTGTGCCGTGGCACTCATCGTTGCTATGGCTCTCGGTGGTTGGTTTGTTCAAAACGCCTACGCTTCGGGCCCACCAGACTTGGTCATCGCGGGTCTTACCGTAATCGATCCGCTGGTTGCGGTCATCATTGGTGTCTCTATTTTGGGCGAGATGGATGGCGTGAACGGTTGGTATTCCGTCGTCTTCATTTTGTGCGGCGGTCTGGCAATCACGGGTGTTTACCTGTTGTCAAAGGTTCACCCCGAAATGAAGCTGTCAAAGAATTTGCGGGCGCGCATCACGCGTCGAAGGGCGCTCTAGCGCTAAAATCGCACTTATGCGTATCGTCATCGGTTGTGACACTTTTCCGCCCGACATCAACGGAGCAGCTCGTTTTGCCGAGCGCCTCGCCGGTGGCTTGGTTCGACGCGGTCACGAAGTGCACATCATTGCACCGGCCTATAACAAGGTGCACGGCCGCTTTATTGAGTCGCACGACGGCGTTGACGTTATCGTTCACCGCATCAAATCAGTTCGCTGGTATCCACACGCAACTTTGCGTTATGTGTGGCCATACACTTTTCAACCAAAAGCCAACCGTTTGTTGCGCGAGATCAAACCAGATGCCGTTCACAGCCAATCGCAGCTGATTGTAGGTCGCTATCTATCTCGCGCGGCTAAAAAACAAGGCATTCGGTTAGTTGCCACTAACCACATCATGCCTGAGAACCTGATTCGCTACACAGTGGTGATTCCTAACTGGTTCAAGAAGACCGCAATGAAGCTAGCCTGGCTAGATGCTGGTCGTGTGCTTAGACTTGCCGACTACGTCACCACTCCAACTCGCCGCGCAGCAGACCTGCTTGAAGCCGCATCTGGTCTAACCGGCGTTCTTGCAATTAGTTGCGGCATCGACGCCTCAAAGTTTGCCAACACGGCACCAACCACCAACAAGCCGCCTCGCGTGCTGTTCGTCGGGCGTCTCGACTATGAGAAGCACATCCACAACCTTTTAAAGGCTGTCGCAAGCCTGCCTGAGTCTCTCGGCGTTTTGGTCGAAATCGTTGGCGACGGCAGCGAACGAAAAGCTCTAACAGCGCTAGCCACCGAGTTGGGAATTGCATCGCGCGTCAAGTTTCTCGGTCACGTTACCGAAGAAGAGCTTCCGCGGGCCTATGAAAGAGCAACAGTTTTTGCCATGCCCTCGATCGCCGAGCTTCAGAGCATCGCGACCATGGAGGCAATGGCTTCGGGCCGACCAGTTGTAGCTGCCGACGCAATGGCGCTGCCACACCTGGTGCACGATGGCGACAACGGCTACCTTTTTGAACCCGACGATGTGGCGATGTTCGCCGACCGACTAAACCGAATTTTCACAGCGGATGAACTCGAGCTCGAACGACTCAGCGAAAACTCGCTTCACCTCATTCAAGCTCACGACATTAATCGCACTCTTGAAATCTTTGAAAACCTTTATCGTGGCGAAAAGACCGAAACGTCGACCACCGACGACAACCTCGCTGAATATGATCAGCCCATCGGTCTGCTCAACGAAAACCTGCACGATCGAGTGCTGGCCCTAAGAGTTAGGGCACGCGACCTGCGCGCTTCAGCTGGCGAGCTTCGCGAGCGCGCCAACGACCGATTCGAAGAAGTTCAAGAACGACTAGACGACATTCGCGACGAAGTTGTCGAAAGCGTCAAACGCGCAAGCAATAAAGTTAAACGCGGCATGCAGAAGGCCGCTGACAACTTCAAGTCAAGCGACGACTAAGCTAGCCTTTGTCGGTTTGGGGGCGTTAGCTCAGCCGGTTAGAGCAGCGGACTCATAATCCGTCGGTCGCGGGTTCAAGTCCCGCACGCCCCACCAAGCATCAAAACGAGCGGGACTTTCGAAAGCCGCCTGTCGGCGCTTTTCCCCGGCACGCCCCACCAAGCATCAAAACGAGCGGGACTTTCGAAAACCGCCTGTCGGCGCTTTTCCCCGGCACGCCCCACCAAGCATCAAAACGAGCGGGACTTTCGAAAACCGCCGCTTTTCCCTCGAATCCTAAATGTTCGGGTAACCTCACACTATTTGCAATTCACAGAAAACTCTCACTTTTCGTGGCTAGTGTTCGAACGGTAAAGTTAGAAGACTGTTTAATTCCTAAGCAGTGAGCTTTTCTAGTTTGTAGGGGTTATGAAGCGCACGAAGTTAGTCACAAAGCTGGTCTTGGGCCTGCTTTTTGGCTCTGTTGCGACTTCTGCTGCTCTGGTTGGTGCTCAGCCGGCCTTTGCAGCTTGTATGACTGCTGGCACCTTGCCTGTTTTGACAGCATCTTCCTCAACTGCTGGTGCAGTCAACCTGAGCTGGACAGACACCACGACAGCCACCTCGTATGGCTATAAGGCCGCTACTACCTCGGCCGGTGTGACAGCTGCAGCCATCAGCAACTTTGGTGTTGCCACCAAGAGCAAAACAGGCATTACTGTCTTGAGCGATGGCGTGACAACTATGACGCTCGGAACAACGTATTACTTCTCGGTAGTTGGTCTTAGCAGCACAACTACCACCTCGTGTACTAACACACCAGGAACCGCCCCTGTTTCGGCTGTGCAGTCGGTAACACCGACGATAACGCTGGCCGCGCCGACTGGCGTTACTATGTCTTCGGGAGGATCGACGTCATCGCCTTCCGTGACAGTGGGTTGGACCGCATCCTCGAATGCCGCCGCGAGTCAGTCATATTCTGTTCAGCTCTATAGCAACTCCGCACTCACAACCACTGTTGGCTCAGCGGTGTCGACAACAAACTTGAGCACCACGTTTTCAACAGGCCTAACCGCTGGCACCACTTATTACGCAACCGTCACAGCCAGCGCTTCGACCGGGTATTTAGCCTCGCCTGCGGGCAACAACACTACGGGCGCAGTGGCACTCACAACACTCACCACTCCGGCGGCGCCAACAGTAGCTGCCGGTTCTGCAACTTCGACACCCTCCATCGTGGTCACAGTTCCCACAATCAGCAACGCATCTTCTTACACAATCAACGTGTGCACCAACTCAGCTCTATCGACCGGCTGTATCGCGGCGTTGACTGGGCAATCTGCGGGCGCGGTAACAATCTCTAGCGGCCTAACTGCCGGAACAACTTATTACGCGGGAGTCACTGCCGTCGGTAACGGCACTGCTTATCAAACCTCGGCATCTTCACCCGGATCGGCTGCTGTTGTCGCAACCGCCCTGCTAGGCGCACCAACAGCTGTGACTGTCACCAGCGCTGGCGCCACTACCGCAAACCCCACCGTCACTGTCAACTGGACAGCATCGTCGAATGCGGCGACTTCACAGACCTACACCGTGAAGATTTATAGCGATTCTGGTCTAACGACACTTGTGACTTCGTTCACCACAGCCGCGAACGCAACGAGCTACACATACACAAACGCTGCTTTGACTGCGGGAAACCTCTATTACGCAACTGTCACAGCAACTGCCTCGACGGGCTATTTGGCATCGCCGGCTTCGACCACGGCCAATGGTTACGCCAAAACTGCTTTAGCTACTCCAACTGCCCCAACGGTTGCTTCATCGACCACAACTGCGGGCTCAATCATCGTCACTATTGCGGCGGTTACTAATGCATCGAGCTACAGCGCTTTGGTTTGTACTAGTTCGAACCTAACCACAGGCTGTTTGCCCGTCATCACCGGTTTGGTTTCGGGTGCCAACACGTTGACAACCGCAAACGGCCTGGTTGCTGGCACGAACTATTACATCGGAATAACTGCCATCGGCAACGCAACCACCTGGGCAGACTCTGCGGCTGGAACAGCTTCAACGATTATCAGGGCCACCACCGCGCTAGCGGCACCCACTGCAGTCACGGTTACCTCTGGAACCGCAACCGCGAACCCCAGCATTGTGATTTCGTGGACAGCTTCGAGCAACGCAGCGGCATCGCAGAACTACACCGCCAAGGTTTACAGTGACTCGGGGTTGACAACTTTAGTTGCCACCCTTTCAGTGACCAACGCGGTCACAACTACCTACACCAATGCGCTACTCACAGCAGGTTCTACCTATTACGTGGTGGTCAGCGCTGACTCTTCAACCGGATACCTGCAGTCGGCAGATTCCACTTCGGGCAGCGGCGTTGCGAAGCAAACCTTGACCGCACCCTCGGCACCGACAGTTGCTGCCGGGTCAGCCACTGCCACAGCGTCAATCGTGATCACGGTTCCGACAGTAGCCAACGCAAGTTCATACACGGTGACCATTTGTACCAACGTAAACCTAGTGAATGGTTGCATCACAGCCCTAACAGGTCAGGCTGCCGGTTCGCTAACGGTGTCTAGCGGCCTAACAGCTGGCACAACCTATTACGTTGGCATCACAGCCGTAGGCAACAGCACTGCCTATTTGAGCGCAGCAATCTCGGCCGCGTCAACGGGCGTTATCGCAACCGCTGTTTTGAACGCACCTTCAGCCGTTGCAATTACGAATACTGGCGCAACAGCCGCAAACCCAACAGTGACAGTTACCTGGACCGCTCCTTCAAACGCGGCAGGTTCACAGAGCTACACGGTTCGCATTTATAGTGACTCAGGCCTGACAACTTTGGTGACTTCATTCACCACCGCGGCAAACGCTGCGAGCTATACCTACACAAATGCCGCTTTGACAGCGGGCAACATTTATTACGCAACAGTGACAGCCAACGCCTCAACAGGTTACGTCGCTTCAGCCGCATCAAGCGCCGCTAACGGTTATGCTAAGACACTCTTGGCTACGCCGGTAGCTCCAACGGTGGCGTCATCGACTAGCACCGCCGGCTCTATCACGGTCACCATCACAGCAGTGACTAACGCCACTAGCTACAGCGCGCTAGTTTGCACAAACTCTAGTTTGACTGCAGGCTGTTTGACTCTAATCACCGGATTAACTTCGGGCGCCAACACTCTAACGAGTGCCAACGGTTTAGCTAACGGCGTCAACTACTACGTTGGAATCACCGCGAACGTCACCTCAAACACTTGGCTTGACTCGGCGGCTGGCCCTGCCTCTACTGTCGTTAGATCAACCTCGCAAATCACTGCGCCATCGGCACCTACTGCAGCCTCTGGCGGAGCTTCAACAGCGTCAATCGTTGTAACCTGGACTTCAGCAACTGGCGGTTCGGGCGCCGGAACCCAGCTTTACACCATCAACGTCTACAGTGATGCCGCCAAGACCAACTTGGTCTATACGGTGCCGACAAACCAACTAATTGCTGCCAGCCCGTTCACTATCTCAACCGGCTTAACTCTTGGCACGACCTATTACGTTGCCGTAACCGCCGTGGCCTCAACGGGATACCTTGCATCTAGCGAGTCAAATGCGTCGGCTGGTGTGGTTGCCAAAATAACCCTGAGCCTGCCAACCTCTGTCACTGTTCGCCCAGGTGGCGCCACAGGTTCACCCTCGATCACAGTGAAGTGGATAGCGCCAGCCAATGCACCTTCAGGTCAGACATATTCTGTCACGATTTATACAAACACCAGCGGTTGCACAACAGCTGTCACCTCTGGCACCACAACTGCAATCGCCAAGAACTACTTAATTCGATCGACTAACCTCACCTCAGGCTCAACCTACTGTGCCTCTGTGACTGCCGAGGCCAACGGAAACTACGTCGCATCAGCGGCCACCAGCACGACCGGTGTAACAGGTTTGGCCTATACATCGCTCACAGCGCCGGCTTTGAGTGCGGCGACCCCGATCGCCTCGAGCGCTGCGGGTTCGTTGACCCTTAACTGGCAAACAGTTACTGGCGTTCAAAGCTGGACAGTTCGTGTTTACAGTGACTCTTCACTGCAGGCGCAAGTGGGTTCTGATTACACGGGCATCGCTTCAGCAACCCTAACTAAGACCGTCACCGGGCTGACGCCCGGTTCAACCTATTACATGACTGTCACTGCAGTAGGCCTAGGCAACGCAACCGGCACTGGTGACTCGGCGCCAACGGCATCCGCTGGTCAACGTGTCAAGGCAACACTGACCGCAACAGTTGACAATAAAACAGTGGTCTATGGCAGTGCTGCCCCCTCGTTCACCGTTAGCTATTCGGGTTTCGTGTTGGGTGAGACATCTGCTGCAGGTCTGACTGGTCTCACTTGCACTTCTACCTACACGCAGAGCAGTGCCGCTACCGGTAGCGTCGGCGTCAAAACTGGTGCTATTACTTGCACCACGCCAACCGCAACCGACTACATCATTACTGCGCCAACGGCCGGCAACCTTACTGTTACAGCAGCGACCATCACCGTCACGGCCGACAGCAAGTCGGTTGCCTATGGCAGCTCAACACCAACCTTGACTTTCACACTAAGTGGATTGGTCAATGGCGACACCACGGCAACTGTAGCCGGTTGGGTCGACCCAACTTGCGCCACCACATACGCTTCAACTACCACCGTTGCAGCGGGCGCATCAATCTCGTGTTCTGCTGCCGCAGCCTCAAACTACATCTTCAACTATGTTTCTGCGTCAGTCACTGTGACGCGTGCCGTGGTTACGGTTACTGCTAATCCATACTCGATTACCTACGCATCAGCTGTTCCAGCTAACAGCGCATACTCAGCCAACGTGTCGGGCTTGAAGAATTCTGAAACCTCGGCTGTTTTCACCTCTGCAATAGTTTGCACCTCTAGCTACAGCCAGACCACAAACGTTTCAGACCCAGCCCCGACTATCACCTGCTCTGGCGCAGCGGCCGATAACTACTCATTTAGCTACACCGCGTCGACCGTGACTGTTTCGAAGGCGACTCTAACCGCGTCTCTAAGCGCAACCTCAACCTACGGCTCAACAACCACAAACAACAGTTTTGTTCTGACCGGATTCTTGAACGGTCAAAATGAGGCTACGTTTGCCGGCTTTGTTGCCCCAGTTTGTTCGTTCACTTCACTTGCGGTAAACACTGCGGCGGGTTCTTATCCAACATTTGCAGTGAACTGCACTGACGGCTCGTCTACCAACTACAGCTGGACTAACCCGTCGACAGCAGATCTGACAATCGCAAAAGCTGTTATTACCGTCAAAGTGAACAACTCAAACAAAACTTATGGCACCAACGACCCTGCCTCATGGGCCTGCTCGCTAACTTCAGGTGCTTTGGCAAGCACCGACTCTCTCGACGCCTCATGTGTAGCAACTCGTCAACCTGGCCAATCTGTTGGCACCTACACGATTACTGCAACCGCGATTAGTTTCGCTGTTGGCTCAGCCGCAAACTATGACGTCACTCTTCTGCCCGGCACCCTGACAATCGACAGGGCGGTTTTGACGATCACTGCGACTTCGCCGAGCGTCACATACGGCGATGCGATCTCTAGCTATTCTGGCACTGCCACAGGCTTCGCATATTCAGAAGATGCAACTGTAATTAGTGGATTGGTTTGCTCATCTGCCTACTCTGCTGGTGACGCAGTTTCGCTGAGTGGTCAAATCTCGGTCACCTGCTCAGGTGCTAGTTCCTCAAACTATTCGTTCGCTTACGTCGCGGGTGTCGTCACCATTACCAAGCGTCAGGTCTCGGTATCTGCTGGTTCTTTCAACAGGGTTTATGGCGATTCCAAACCGACCCTCGTGTTTACTGTGGGTGGTGCGGGCCTCTTTTCAACCGATTCACTAAGTGCAAACATCGCCTGCTCAACTGCCTATGCCACCGGCAGCAACGTCGGCGATTACGCTGTGGTTTGCTCGCAGTCGGTTGCGCCGGCAAACTATGAAATTACTGCTTTCGTCGATGCAAACATTCACGTTCGTGCCCGCAACATCACCGTGAGCGCGCCATCTTCGAGCATTATTTACGGTGACGCAGTCACGGCATTGCAACCGACCATTGGCGGCGAAGGTGTCTATTCGACCGATTCGGTGGCCTCTGCATTTAACTGCAGCGTTTCATACAATCAAGGCGATAACTTTGGCGACTACGCGGTTACCTGTGCGCAAAACAGCAGCCTAACGAATTACGCTGTCACCACGATTTTTGCCGGCAACCTGCACGTTGCTAAGCGAACCATCTTCATCGACGCCAACGACTACAGCATCTCTTATCTAGACGCCATTTCTTCATCGGTTATCAATAGCGGATACACGATTAGCGGTGACGGGCTCTACGGCAGTGACGCAATCACTGGCAACCCAACCTGTAGCACCTCTTATGTTGCTGGCGATGCTGTTGGAACCTATAGTGTTGTTTGCACCGATCCAACAATCTCAAACTCGAACTACATTGTTGCCCCTGGAGCTACTGGAACGATCACTGTTGGTGTGCGCGCCATCACCATAAATGTGAACGCGCCAACCATTCACTACGGTGATGCCGCGCTAGCAAGCTACAGCTACTCACTAACCGGCTATGTCGATGGGTCTTGGCAAACCGATGGTGCGCCTGTGTGTGTCGTTTCTGGTTACACCGCTGGTGTGTCACTCGCGGCGAGCTATACAATCAGCTGCACCTACTCGGCTATGCCAGGTGTTTCGGTCGTTGTTCACAACAATGCACTTGTTGTTCAGAAGCGCAGCATTACAGTTGCAGCTGACACTCTCACAATTCACTACGGTGATGCCGTCTCGGGCGCTACCTATGTGTTGACTCTCGGCGATTTGGTCTCTGGCGATGCTTCTCTCGTTTCTGCGGCAGTTTCTTGTGCCGCAGTTGGTTATGTTGCCGGCGCAGACGCTGGCACATATGCAATCAGTTGTTCGGCGAATGACCTGTCGGGGCGGTACTCAATTTCGGTCGATAACTCGCTGACCAACCAGTTGACTGTTCTTCGTCGCGTGGTGACAGTTCGCGCCCAAAATGTTTCGAAGAGCTATGGCCAGACTCCGTCATATTCTTTGTTGGCTTCATATGACGGTCTTTATGGCGCAGATCAGCTGCCGAACACAATCAGCTGTGACACATCAGTTGCCGGTGGATTCGCCTCGAACCACTCTGTCGGCTCTTACAGCGTCATTTGTGATGGCCCCGCCAGCACAACTAACTATATTTTTGATTACACCGACCCGGTCAAGGCGCCGCTGGGCGTTCTCACAATCACCAAAGCCAACTTGACGATTCGTGCTCAGGCAAAGAACAAAGCTTATGGCGCCACCTCTGGGGCATTGACCTACACAGTTGAAGGTTTGCAGTTCACCGACACCGTGGCAGAGGTTTCGGGAACCCTTTCGCGTGAGTCAGGCGACACTGTTGGCACCTACCTCATCGGTGCTGGTTCCATCGCGGTTTCTAGCAACTACTCGTTCAACTTCATTGGTGCAAACTTCACGGTCACTCCTGCTCCGCTGTATGTAATCGCCGTTGACGCGTCAAAGATTTATGGCGGTCAAGACCCTGGCAGCTTTGATTTCACTTCGAGCGGATACATCTCTGGCGAAGATGCCTCGGTGCTTTCTGGTCACCTCACGCGTGCCGCCGGTCAGAGTCACGGCACCTACGAAATCGGTCTAGGAACACTGGCTGCAAGCAACTATGAAATCTTCTTCACGCCAGCAACCTTCACCATCAACCGAGCTACTCTTCTGGTCTCTGCAACTGACAAGAGCAAGAATTATGGGGCTGCGAACCCAGCCTTTGACTTCACCTACAGCGGGCTAGTAAACGGAGACACCGAGGCCGTATTCAGCGGTGCGCTTCAGGCTCCTACTAACGTTCACGTCGGCAACCATGCGATTCTTCTGGGCAGCCTGTCAGCTGGAGACAATTACTCAATCAGTTTCACCAGTGGCACTTTCACTATCGCTCCAGTTTCGTTGACTGTTACTGCTGTTGCTAAGAGCAAGGTTTATGGTCAGGTTGATCCTGCTTTGACGTTTGTTGCTTCGGGCCTTGTGAATGGTGACAGTGTGTCTGTTGTTACTGGTTCGTTGGTTCGTGTTGTTGGTGAGCATGTTGGTTCGCGTCAGATTCAGTTGGGTAGTGTTGCTGCTTCTGATTACACGATTACTTTTGTTCCGGCTGTTTTGAGTATTACTGCGGCTTCGTTGACTGTGACTGCTGATGCTAAGACCAAGGTTTATGGTGAGGTTGATCCGTCGTTGACTTTCGCTGTGACTGGTTTGGTCAATGGTGATAGTAGTTCGGTTGTTACTGGCAGTTTGAGTCGTAGTGGTTCAGAGCATGTTGGTGATCACAGCATTAACCAGGGCAGTGTTGTTGCTTCTGATTACACGATTACTTTTGTTCCGGCTGTTTTGAGTGTTACTCCGGCTTCGTTGACTGTTACTGCTGTTGCTAAGAGCAAGGTTTATGGTCAGGTTGATCCTGCTTTGACGTTTGTTGCTTCGGGCCTTGTGAATGGTGACAGTGTGTCTGTTGTTACTGGTTCGTTGGTTCGTGTTGTTGGTGAGCATGTTGGTTCGCGTCAGATTCAGTTGGGTAGTGTTGCTGCTTCTGATTACACGATTACTTTTGTTCCGGCTGTTTTGAGTATTACTGCGGCTTCGTTGACTGTGACTGCTGATGCTAAATCGAGAGGTTACGGCTCGACTGATCCAGCACTTACGTTCACCGCAACGGGGCTAACAAACGGCGACACTGCTAGCGACCTTGGTGTTACTTTGCACCGTGAGCCTGGCGAGTCTGTTGGGTCTTATGCGATTACCTTGGCTGCAGTAACCAATGGTGACTATCAAGTCAGCTTTGTTGGTGCGAGCTTTGTTATTCACCGAGCGGTCTTAAACCTTGTTGTCACCGATGCGTCTAAGGTTTATGGCGAGGCTGACCCTAGCCTGGCTTTCACCGCGACCGGTTTTGTCAACGGTGATAACGCTTCTGTTATTCAAGGTGCACTCGTTCGTGAGGCCGGTGAACACGTCGGCACCTATTTGATAACCGCTGGCACCGTTACCGCGGGTGACTATGACATAAACATTGTTTCGGCTACTTTTACTATTACAAAGGCCTCGCTGACGATTACCGTTGAAGCCAAATCGAAAACCTACGCAGGCCAAGACCCGACGCTTACCTATTCGGCATCAGGATTCGTAAACGGCGATACCTCAAGCGTGCTCTCTGGTGACATTAGTCGCATTTCTGGTTCGCACGTGGGTTCATACGCCATCGGTCTAGGCACGCTAACCTCGAGCGACTACACGTTGGTATTGGTCGCAGCCAACCTAACAATTACGCCAGCGACGCTTTATGTTTCTGCACATTCTTCTAGCAAAACTTATGGCAACGCCGACCCTGTTCTTGAATACACAGCAAATGGATTCTTGAATGGCGACTCTGCTTCAGTCTTGACAGGTGCACTTGTGCGCGAAGCCGGGTCTCATGTTGGCACTTATGCAATTGCGCTTGGCACTCTCGCTGCGGCCGACTACAGCATTTCGTTCGTGGGAGCAGATTTCTCAATCAACGCTCGACCTATCAGCGTTAAAGTTGCTAACGCAAGCAAGACTTATGGCCAGGTTGACCCAGCCATGAACGTTTGCTCGATTAGCGCTGGCAGCTTGGCTGACAACGATTCGATTGTTGGCACTTGCACCACGACACGTTCACCAGGCAACAACGCGGGTCAATACACTATCACTGCTTCTGGTGTCGATTTTAGTTCCGGGCTTTCAAGCGACTATGAAGTTACTTTTGTGGCAGGCGTGTTATCAATCAGCAAGGCGACACTGACTATAACCGTGGCCAACGCAACTAAAACCTATGGCACGAGTGATCCGCAGAATGCCTTTGAAATCTCTGGTTTGGTTAACTCAGACGACGCCTCTGTAGTGTCAGGCACCTACAGTCGCCAAGCCGGAAACCACGTTGGCTCATACAACTATCTTGTAGGTACAATTTCTGTCGGCAGCAACTACGAACTGGTTTTCGATGGTGGGGCGCTTTCAGTCACCAAGGCACCGTTGAACGTTGTGGCCAGCGGTGGGTCAAAAACCTATGGCCAAAACGATGCATCGTTTGCCTATGTGGTTACCGGATTAGTCAACGGCGACTCAGAAACAGTCGTTACTGGCAACCTTGAGCGCGTCAACGGCGAGCATGTTGGCGCATATGACATCGTCTTAGGCTCGTTGCAGGCTAGCGACTACGACATTGCCTTCACTGGTGCTAAATATTCAATTGCCAAGGCAACCCTGCACCTAATCGCTGACTCAGCCGCGAAGACCTACGGTCAAAGCGACCCAAGTTTCGCCTTCACGGTGACGGGTTATAAGTTCGCAGACAATGCTTCGGTGATCTCAGGCGTTGCAGGCCGCGCCGATGGCGAGCACGTAGGTTCATATCTGTTGAACATCGGCACGCTAAGTGCTTCAGACTATGTGATTGACTTCACGCCATCATATTTGGCGATCGAAAAGGCTCACCTTTCTGTTATTGCCCAGGCAAAAACCAAGGTTTATGGTCAAGTTGACCCTGCGTTGACTTTTGTGACCAGCGGATGGCAGCTGGGGGACACCGAAGCTTTGCTAAGTGGCAACCTAGCTCGCGCCACTGGCCAACATGTTGGTAGCTATGGCATAAATGTGGGTTCTCTAGCTGCGGCTGACTACGTTATCGACTTCACTGGCGCACAACTGGCAATCGAAAAAGCTGATTTGGTTGTGGTTGCTCACGCCAAGATCAAGCAATATGGCACTACCGATTCGGCGCTCACTTTCACTGCGACTGGTTTCGTCTATTCCGACTCGGCCGCATCGCTCGTCGGCGCTCTGAGTCGTGTTTCGGGCGAGCACGTCGGTGGCTATTCCATCGAGCTCGGCAGCCTCTCTTCGGGTGACTACAACATTGCTTTCACGCCCTCAGTTTTGACAATTACCCCCGCCACATTGACGGTTGTTGCCCATTCGAAATCCAAGGTTTATGGCTCGAACGACCCAGCGTTCACTTTTGACGCTGCAGGCTTCGCCTTCAATGAGACTGCTTCGGTTTTGTCTGGCGCTTTGGGGCGTGCTGCCGGTAATAGCGTTGGCACCTATGCGATAAACCAGGGTTCATTGGCTGGCAGCGACTATGTGATCGACTTCACTGGCGGTTCACTAAACATCACCAAGGCCACACTTTCAGTCACTGCAGCAAACAAAACTAAGGTTTATGGCGATGCAGAACCAACTTTGACTTTTGTGGCAAGCGGATGGGTTAACGGCGATGACAGCTCGCTCTTGACTGGGGCGCTCGCGCGTGTTGGTTCTGAGCATGTTGGTGTTTATGCGATAAATCTCGGCGATTTGACTGCTGGCGGCAACTACGCTCTTCAAATTAACGCTGCGAACCTTTCGATTACCAAGGCAACACTAAACGTTGTTGCAAACCATGTTTCAAAGACTTATGGCAGCTCTGACCCTGCCTTGACCTACACGGTCACAGGCTGGGCGTTGAACGATTCTTCAAGTTTGCTGACGGGTGCTATCACTCGTGCCAGTGGTGAGAACGTTGGTGACCGCGCGATAGCTCTTGGCTCACTGAGTGCTGGCAGCGACTACAGTTTGAGCCTGGTTCCTTCGAGCTTAACTATTGTGCCAGCAACTTTGACTGTCTCGGCTGCTGCCAAGTCAAAGACTTATGGCGCTAGCGACCCTGCTCTAACTTTTGCTGCTTCGGGTTTTGTGAACGGCGACACTTTGGCTGTTTTGAGTGGCAGCTTAGTGCGCGCCCAAGGTTCTGGTGTGGGCAGCTATGCGATTAACCAGGGCACTCTGTCGGCTGGCAACAACTACACCATTAGCTACACACCAGCTGACCTTACGATTAGCCCAGCTACGCTAACCGTCACGGCTACGGCATTGAGCAAGATTTATGGTGCGACTGACCCTGTTTTGGCTTATAGCTTTGCTGGTCTAACCAATGGCGACAGCGCAGCTGTATTTAGTGGTGCACTTGCCCGCCAGTCTGGTGAGAGTGTTGCAACCTACGCCGAAAACATTGGCTCATTGGCTGCTGGCCCGAACTATGTAGTTAGCTTCATCGGTGCAGATTTCACGATTAGCAAAGCCACTTTGTCGATCACTGCAGCGCCGCGAAGCAAGACTTATGGCACAACTGACCCTGCGCTCACCTATGGAGTGTCTGGTCTTGCAAATGGTGATGGTTTGGGAGTTCTAAGCGGCAACTTGACCCGAACCTCTGGTTCAAACGTCGGTAGCTACTCGATTGCGCTTGGTACCTTGTCTGCCGGCAGCAACTACAACATCAGCTTTGTGGGTGCGAATTTCACAATTACCAAGGCGAACCTTGATGTTTATGCCGACACCCTTGCCAAGGTCTATGGCGAGACCGACCCAGCTTTGACGCTCAACACGGTTGGCCTAACTAACGGCGACACCGCCGCTGTGCTTAGCGGTTCTTTGGCACGCAGCCAGGGTGAAAACGCAGGCGCCTATGCGATCAACCAAGGCACAGTCACCGCGGGCGCAAACTACAACATCGTGTTCCACGGTGCAAACCTAACTATCACCAAGGCTGAGTTGACGGTTGTTGCTGACGCGCAAACCAAGACTTATGGCTCGAGTGACCCAGCGTTCACGTTTGTTGTGACCGGCTTGCAGTTCAGCGATAACAACAGCGTGTTCACCGGTTCGCTCGGCAGGGCTTCGGGGGCCAACGTTGGTGACTATGCCCTAAACCTTGGCACGCTAAATGCGGGTTCGAACTACACCATCAGGTTCATCAGTTCTAACCTTCACGTTCAACGCACAAACATTACAGTTTCGGCAAACCCGAAGGGCAAAGTTTATGGTTCGAATGACCCGGCTCTGACCTTCGATGTTGTTGGTTTGGTCAATGGAGATTCACTTGCAGTGTTCTCAGGGTCTTTGATGCGAGCTGTTGGTGAAAATGCAGCGGATTACGCAATCTCGCAGGGCTCACTGTCGGCTGGCGCGAACTACGCGATAGCCTTCGCGCCTTCGACTCTAACTATTTCAAAGGCAGTGCTAACGGTCACGGCCCTTGCTCAGTCAAAGGTGTATGGAACAACTGATCCAACTCTAAGCTTTGACGTTTCTGGCTTTGTCGCCAGTGATTCTCGGGCAGTTCTAAGTGGTTCGCTATCTCGTGCCAACAACCAAAACGTCGGCGACTACCCAATCTCACTGGGCAGCCTAGTTGCCGGCGGCAACTACACAATCAACTTTGTTTCGGCGAACTTCTCAATCACCAAGGCGGTTTTGGTTGTTACCGCTGACGGCAAGCAAAAGGTTTATGGTGCTGTCGAACCTGCCTTGACATACAGCGCTGTCGGCTTCGTCAACGGCGACAATCTCGGCCTAGTTTCTGGCTATCTCACTCGCCAGCCTGGTCAGAATGTTGGTGACTACTTTATTACCGCTGGCGCCCTGACAGCGGGGCCAAACTATGCAATTAACTTTGTTCCGGCCTATTTCTCGATTACTCGCGCTGTAGTTGTGGTTACTGCCGATGCTAAGACCAAGACTTATGGTTCGAACGACCCAGTGTTTAGTTTCGCAGCGACTGGCTTTGCAAACGGAGACACTGAGCAGGTCATTTCTGGTGCCCTCACGCGCTTTGCGGGCGAAAACGTGGGTGACTACAGCTTGCGCTTGGGCACTTTGACTGCAGGCAGCAACTATTCGATCAGCTTCGTGCCTGCCAGTTTGCACATCAGCAAAGCACTGCTGACTGTTACCGCCGAGTCAAAGTCAAAGGTCTATGGCAACCTAGACCCTGCCCTAACCTTCACCACCAGCGGTTTGGTCAACTCCGACAACATATCGGTGGTGTCTGGCTCACCAGTTCGCGAGGTCGGCAGCAACGTGGGTAGCTACGCGATTTTGGTTGGCGCTATAACGGCCGGCGCCAACTACGACGTCAACTTTGTTTCTCAGCGTTTAGCCATCACACCCGCGACAATCACGGTTTATGCCGATGCCATTGGCAAGATTTATGGTCAAGCCGACCCAGACCTAAGTTATGCCGTCAATGGCTATGTCAACTCAGATAACAGCTCGATTTTCTCAGGTTCACTACTTCGAGCAGCTGGCAGCAACGTCGGTTCTTACGCGATTTCTAAGGGCACGCTCTCGGCTGGCGCCAACTACAACATCAACTTTGTTCCGGCCAGCTTCACCATCGCCAAGGCCAACCTGACTGTCAGTGCAGATTCGCAAACCAAGGCCTATGGCAGCGCCGACCCAACTTTGACGTTTGCGGTGAGTGGTTTGACCAATGGTGACAATGCGAGCGTGCTTTCTGGTTCACTCTCAAGAGCTTCTGGTCAATCGCTTGGTAGCTATGCGATCAACCAAGGTTCTCTAGTTGCGAATCAAAACTACGACCTCGTGTTTGTAGGTGCCAATCTAACGATCAGCAAAGCCTCGCTTACAGTAACTTCGTCAAATGCCAGCGTTACCCAAGGCACGACGGCGCACTACGGCTATTCGGTTAGCGGCCTGCTTTCAGGTGACACAGCGAATGTTGTTTCTGGTGTGGTTTGCACATCTGCCTATGACGCCAACTCAAGCACTGAACTCGACACCGGCATGAGCATCAGCTGTTCTGGGGGATCAGCAGCGAACTATGACATAAGCTTCGTAAACTCGGGCAATTTGACCATCATTGGGCCAACTACTCCAGTCAAAACTGAGCTACCAGTAGGTTCGAGCACGGCAACCGTGGGCGGTCAGACCGTCACTGTGACTCCGTCGACTGACAGCGCAACGGGAACAGTCATTCTCAGCGGCGATGGCTGGTCAACCTCGGTTGGCGCTGTCGACGCAAGTGGCGCCCCAGTTCAGCTTGTTAATAACAACCTTGTTCTCGGCGCCACCACAAACGTCACGCTTTCAGGCTCAGGTTATGCTCCGAACACCTATGTAACAGTGTTCATCATGTCTAACCCAGTTCAGCTTGGTCAGGTGCTAACAGATGCATTCGGCAACTTCTTCTTGCAAGTTAGTGTTCCCAAAACCTTGATGTCTGGCACTCACACGATTCAGATGAACGGTCTCGACGCCGCCAACCAAGTTTTGTCGACATCGCTTGGCGTCAAGGTTGTTATGCCAAAGACTCCTTCACCAAAGCCAACTCCTTCGCCGTCGGGTGCCGGCAAGCTTTCAGTTGACGTGCATTTTCAGTTCAAGTCTGTAGCTTTCGACGCCGCTGCTCTAAAGGCGCTAAAGACTGTCACTGCCAAGCTAAAAGGCGCAAAGACCGTCGTCATCAACATGTCGATCTATTTGCCTTCTAAGCCTGCCAAGGCAATCGACAAAACCTTTGCTGACCGTCGAAGCAGCACGCTGGCAAAGACTCTTCGCAAACTCAACATCAAGGGCATGGTAATCAAGTGGGTTTATGCCTATGGAGCAGCTGCAAACCAGCAACGCTTGATTCACATGAACATCAGCTACAAATAAAAACTGGTGCAGAAATAGCGCCGAAACAGCGCTGATTGGCGCTCTGCAAAGAAGTTCACCGTTAAGATTTCACTAGCTGAACTTTTGAAAGTGTATAGATGCCTGATTCGAACATTCAAGACGACATTGTCGCTAAGCCGCTGAGCCACCCTGGCAGATGGGTGCTCGGGGTTTTGCTTGTCGGCGGCCTTGCCCTGCTCTGCTGGTCAATTGCTACCTCACCGAACATCGACGGCGCGGTCTTCGCGAAGTATGTTTTCAACGGCCTGATTATCGATGGCGCCATCAAGACAGTGTGGATCACTGCTATTTCTATGGTTATTGCCACGATTCTCGCAACGCTTTTGGCTGTGATGCGCCTATCGTCTAACCCGCTGCTAAAAGCGTTTTCAATGGGTTTTGTGGCATTTTTTCGCGGCACTCCGCTATTGCTTCAAATCGTGTTCTGGGGCTTTCTCGGGCTGATTTGGCCAATGACAACCATTGGCATTCCATTCACCAGCGTGGTGTTCTTCAGCGGCAAAACCAGTGATGTTATGTCGCCAATCATTGCCGGCATTATTGCGCTATCACTGAATGAGGCGGCATACGCTTCAGAAATCGTGCGTGCCGGCATTCTTTCGGTCGACATCGGGCAATCAGAGGCCGCAAAATCTCTAGGTATGAGCGGCTCATATGCTCTTCGCCGAATTGTCTTGCCGCAAGCAATGAGGGTCATCATTCCGCCAATGGGCAACGAGACGATTTCAATGCTTAAGAGCACGGCGATGCTCAGTCTGGTTGCGGTTACCGAGCTTTACACTCGCGCGCAAATCATTTCAGCAACAAACTACAAGCAGGTTGAGCTAATGGCTGTAGCTGGTTTTTGGTACCTAATCATGAACGCAGTATTGTCGGTGCCGCAGAGCTATCTTGAGCACCGCTTCGGCAAAGGTGTAGCTAGCCAAAATGAGCGTTGGTTGCGTTTGCCATCTAGAAGGTCAAAATAATGGAGCTTGAACAAGTGACTGAGTCAAATGTGCCAATGGTTGAGGCAATCAGCGTTCGCAAACGCTTTGGCTCAAACGAGGTTCTCAAGGGTATCAACCTGCGGGTTGAGCGCGGTCAGGTGCTTTGCCTGATCGGTCCGAGCGGTTCGGGCAAGTCAACGATATTGCGCTGCATAAACCACCTTGAAACCATCAACGCTGGTCGAATTTTCGTCGACGGCATGCTTATGGGTTATCGTCAGGTTGGCGACGTGTTGCACGAAATGCACCCAAATGACATTGCCGCGCAGCGACAGCACATTGGAATGGTTTTTCAACGATTCAATCTTTTTCCGCACCTGACAGCGCTTCAAAACATTATCGAAGCACCGATGGGTGTTCAGGGCGTGTCCCGCGACCAAGCAATCGTTGAGGCTCGTGAACTTTTGGCCCGTGTTGGCCTATCAGACAAGGCCGATCACTACCCATCCCAGCTTTCTGGTGGCCAGCAACAACGTGTAGCGATTGCACGCGCGCTAGCCATGAAACCAAAACTCATGCTTTTCGATGAGCCCACATCAGCACTCGACCCTGAGTTGGTTGGTGATGTTCTCGAGGTTATGAAAAAGCTTGCACTAGACGGCATGACCATGGTGGTTGTTACTCACGAAATGGGTTTCGCACGCGAAGTAGCCGACCAGGTAGCTTTCATGGATAACGGAGTGATTGTAGAACTCGGTGCTCCTGAAGCTGTGATTGATAACCCGCAGCAAGAGCGAACCAAGGCTTTCATTCAATCTGTATTGTAAAGATTCTGTTAAGTGGGGCAGTTTGAAAGCGTTTTCTTATTAGTCTTAGTCAGGTAACCGAACTTTCTATTAAGGAGCCTGCTTTGTCATTTTCAAAGTTCTCAATCGCTGGCGCAATTGCCGGTGTTGCAATCTTGGCGCTAAGCGCCTGTTCAAGCACAGCATCACCTTCAGCAACCCCAAGCTCAACCGGTGTTGCTGTTGATGCCGCCGCAGCTGCACTGTTGCCAGACACCTACAAGACCAAGGGCATCAACATTGGTTCTGACATTCCTTATGCTCCGATGGAACTTTTCGCTGAAGACGGCACTACCGTCACCGGTCTTGACTACGACCTTTCTCAGCTTCTAGCCGCCAAACTAGGCGTCAACATTTCTTTCAACAAGCAGGCTTGGGATTCAATCATTCCTTCAGTTCAGGCCGGCACCCACGACATCATCATGTCTGGCATGAACGACACCGTTGAGCGTCAGGCTTCGCTTGACTTCGTTGACTATTTCAAAGGTGGCTTCGCAATCGTTGTTGCTAAGGGCAACCCTGAGGGCATCACCAAGCTGACCGACCTGTGTGGCAAGACTGCAGTGGTTCAGACTCAGACAACTCAAGGCGACATGCTAAAGGCTCTCGACTGTGGCGCCGCTGGCCCTGTGAAGCTTCAGGAATACCCAACTGACCCTGATGCAATCACCGCTCTCACTGCAGGCAAGGGTGTCGCTGACGTAATGGACGCCGCAATTGCTGGCTATGCTGCACTTCAGCAACCAACCAAGCTTCAGCTTGTTGTTGACCCAGCCAACCCAAACGGTTACACCCCAGTGTTCACCGGCATTGGTGTGCTAAAGGGCAACACCGGCCTGTCATCGGCTTTGCAGGCAGCCCTAAACTCGGCAATCGCTGACGGTTCATACCAGGCCGTTCTTGACAAGTGGAACCTGGGCAACTTCGCCGTTACCGAGGCAACTATCAACGGCACCAAGAAGTAATTTTTTCTCAAAAAATTCAGCGGGGATGCGCCACAGTGTGCATCCCCGCTTTTTTATGCGCGATACTTTAAAGATGCCTTTTGAGATTCGAATGCTGACTTCGGTGTCAGACATTGGTCTGGGCAGCGATTTTTTCAAGTCGGTTTGGGGTGGCAGCGAAGATGTCGTGCCCGTTGACATAGCTATCGCTTCGGGGCACGCCGGAGGATACTTCAGTGGTGCCTTCAATGCTGAGGGCTCAATGGTCGCAGCCTCGTATGGCTTCATCGGTAGGCACGGGGCTTTGAGCACAATACATTCACACGTCACCGCGTCGAGATTTCCGGGAGCGGGTTTTGCTCTCAAGCAGCATCAGCGTTGTTGGGCTTCCGAACACGGTTTTGATGCGATCACCTGGACTTTCGACCCGCTGGTTCGCAGAAACTGCGTTTTCAATCTTGAAAAGCTTGGCGCGACCGCTGTGGAATATCTCGAAAACTTTTATGGCGTGATGAACGATGAACTAAACAGGGGAGAAGAGTCTGACCGCCTCTTTGCCCTTTGGCCTACCGCAGCTCTGAACTCAGGTGCTGTTGCTGGTTCTAATGCCAGTTCAGCGGCTTCAGCGGGTGCCACGCCAACCACCATCGATGCGGTCAAGGTCGCAGTGTCTATCACTGAAGCAGGCACGCCACTTTTGGCTGAGAACATAGAGGCTTTCGCCGCCGCGCGTGAGCCATTCGCGGTGTATTTGCCGCCCGACATTGAGGCCCTGCGGGCCACAAACACGGCAGCTGCTAGATCATGGCGACAGACACTTAGAGCTGCTCTGCAAGCAAGTTTCAGCTCAGGCGCAATCGTGCGCCAAATGATAGATAATCGGGCAGCGTTGCTCGTTGAATGGCCTAGTGAAGGAGCCAAATGAAACTCGAAGCCGTAGAACTATTGCGTTTAGACGTGCCCCTAAAGGGTGCCTTTCGCACTTCGTTTAGCAGCATCAACACCCACCAGGTGCTTTGGGTTCACGCCATCACCGATGTTGGTGAGGGGTGGGCTGAGTGTGGTGCCAACGAGCGACCAGACTATTCGAGCGAGTTTCACAATGGCGCGGCGACCGTGCTCAAAGAGTTTTTTCTGCCAGATGTTTTCGGCTTGGGCAACGACCTAACTGCCGAGGCAATTGCTCCAACTTTGCACTGGGCAAAGGGGCACCGCATGGCAAAAGCCGCTATCGAGACTGCGGTGCTCGACGCCCAGCTGAGGGCTGCAGGCACATCATTTGCCAGTTATCTTGGCGCTACCAAAACCCGCGTGCCTGCGGGCGTTTCGGTAGGCATTATGAACAGTCTTGACGAGTTGTTGGGCCACGTTGAGCGCTATCTTGCTGAGGGCTACCTGCGCATCAAACTGAAAATCGAACCGGGATGGGACTATGAGCCGGTCAAGTTGGTTCGCGAAACTTTTGGTGCTGATCTTTTGCTGCAGGTTGACGCCAACACTGCATACACTCGCAAAGACTTTGACCTGTTGAAGCGTCTTGACGAGTTCAACCTTTTGCTCATCGAACAACCGATTGAAGAAGAAGACATTCTGGGTCACGCCAAACTGGCCGACTTTATTGACACACCAGTCTGTCTAGACGAGTCGATTGTCTCAGCAGATATTGCACGCGATGCCATCGAGCTTGGTGCTGCTGAGATCATCAACATCAAACCATCGCGAGTTGGTGGCTACATCGAGTCGCGCAAAATCCATGATGTTTCGGTGGCTAACGATATTCCAGTTTGGTGCGGGGGAATGTTAGAGACCGGCATCGGTCGTGCAGCAAACTTGGCACTAGCCGCACTGCCTGGGTTTACTCTGCCGGGCGATACTTCGGCATCTTCTCGATATTTCGAAGTTGACACCACCGAACCGTTCAAGCTGGTTGATGGCTATATCGATGTGCCAACTGGCCCCGGCATTGGTGTTGACCCGATTCGTGAAATTGTTGACCGTTACACGGTTAGCCAAGAGTGGGTCAAACGCCCTTAGCCTCGGTAACGTTTGCATAACCGTTGCCCTTGCAAGCCTTTGCAATAGCTCAATTATCAGAAATAAGTTTTAGCGTTATTTCATGGCGCATTCGCCATTTTGTCGTTTTAGAAGGGCAATGAACTTGTCACGTTTCATTTCATTCAAATCTCTCGTTGCTGCTGCTGCCACAGTTGGCCTGCTCATCGGTGGCGTTTTCAACGGGGGAGCAGCACAAGCAGCTCTGCCGGGCACAGTCACTCTCACGGTTCACTACAACCGTGGCGATGCTGACTACAACAACTGGAAGATCTACACCTGGAAGAACATTAAGAGCAACGACCCAGGCAACGCCGACAACGGCCGCACTTCAGTTGCCACGACAGACTCTTTCGGTGGTGTCTACAACGTAACCGCAACGGGCATGACAAGCTTCAACAGCCTAGGATTCTTGGTTGTTTATCAGACTTCTTGGACCAAAGACGTTGGCACTGACCGTTTTGTCAGCTCGTTCCCTGCCGGCCACGCAGAGATCTGGTTGCAGAGCGGCGATTCAACGGTGTATACCAGCCCACCAGCACCTCCGGCACCGGCTATTGCGAGCGCGGCGCTGGTCAGCTTCAACAAGTTTCACGTCATCTTGAACACCCCGATTGCGGTTACTAACGCCGGCAGTGAAGGGTTCACAATCAACGACGGCAGCGCCGACGCAGTTATTACCACTGCTGTTGCTACCAACGCCTCGGGTGGCAACGCGACCGGCTTTGACCTGACCATCTCAGGTTCGGTTGACCTTGCCAAAACTTATACTGTCAGCCACGCTGGTCTCACCTCTGCCACCGCTTCAACCGCTGGCCTTTACGACTCGCAGGCCTTCGCTGATGCCTTCACCTATAACGGCGACGACCTTGGCAACACCTATACGGCCGGTGGCACAGACTTTAGAGTTTGGGCGCCTACCGCTACTGCAGTTTCAATCATGAAGCACGCGAGCGCCAACGAAAGCCGCAGCGCAGGAACCGAGATTCCTATGACTTCAGACGTCAAGGGAACCTGGGTTGCCCACGTAGCCGGCGATCAGGCGGGCATGATTTATGACTACAAAGTGCACGTTGATGGTGGCATCAACTATGCCTCTGACCCTTATGCTCGTGCTAGCACTCTCGACAGTTCACACAGCGTTGTGGTTGATCTAGCTGCCACAGACCCTAATGGCGGATGGACTCCTAGCCCGAACTACGGTGGCGGCAACACTGACGCGACGATCTACGAGTTGCAGGTGCGTGACCTGTCGTCGAACGCTAACAGCGGTATCCCTACTGCCCACCAAAAGAAGTATTTGGCGCTGACCGACACAAACACCAGCTACAGCTGGCAGACAAAGAAGGTAGCCATCGTTGGTGGTCGTTACAAGACAATCGTTACCAAATACAGCACTCCTACCGGCGTCGCCGCGATCAAGGCTCTAGGCCTTTCACACGTTGAGCTTTTGCCGGTCTATGACTTCAACAACCTTGGCGAGGGTGGCTCAGAAACGAACCCACCTTTCAACTGGGGCTACGACCCTGTGAACTATAACGTTCCTGATGGCGGGTTCTCTAGCGACCCAACCAACCCAACTGCTCGCATCAGCGAGCTCAAGCAGGGCATCCAAGCGTTGCACCAGCAGGGTCTTCGCACCATCATGGACGTCGTCTATAATCACGTTTCTGAAGCTTCAACTTTCAGCGAAGAGCTCATTGTTCCTGGTTACTTCTTTAGACACAACCCAGACGGCACTCTGACCAGTGCCAGCGGTTGCGGCAACGATGTTGATTCAGAGCGCAGCATGGTGAGCAAGTTCATTGTTGATTCAGTTGTCTATTGGGCAAAGCAGTATCACTTTGATGGCTTTAGATTCGACCTTATGGGTCTTCTCGATGTGACAACGTTGAACAACATTCGCACCGAGCTCAACAAGATTGATCCAACTATCGTCATGATCGGTGAGGGTTGGAACATGGGAACCGCAACCGACCCGGCGAACCAAACTGCTGCGTCGAAGATGCCAAACATTGGCTTCTTCAACGACCAGATTCGCGATTCGACTAAGGGTTCTGTTTTTAACTCACTCGACAAGGGTTATGTTCAGGGCAACACCGGTGTGGTCGACAGTTTGATCGCTGGCATTGTTGGTCAGACAAACCACGGTGGTTCAACTTCGGCAAACTGGCTTGCAACGACCCCTGGTCAGTCGGTGAACTATGTTGAAGCACACGACAACCTAACTTTGTTTGACAAGCTCAACGCAAGCACCACTGGAGCCAACAAGGCCGCTAAGGTATTGGCTGCTGACCGCCAAGCCGCGGCAATCTTGTATACCTCACAGGGTTTGCCGTTCATCCAGGCAGGCCAAGAGTTCTTGCGCACCAAAAATGGCGACGACAACAGCTATGCGTCTCCTGATTCAGTCAATGGTTTGAACTGGTCATCACGAGCCATTAACGCAAGCACGGTGAACTACTACGCTGGTCTAATCGCCATGCGCAAAGCCCACCCGGCGTTCAGATTGTCAACCGACGCAGCAATCACACAAAATGTTGCTGTTTCGGCCACAACAAAGAACGTCGTCAAGGTCGTTCTAAACGGCGCAGGCGCATCAGACAGCTGGAAGCAGATCGTGGTTCTTCACAACTCGAACAGTTCTGCAGTGACGATCAACTTGCCTTCAAAAGCAAACTGGCAAATCGTTGTCAACGGCAATGCGGCTGGTGTCAAAACCCTAGCCACACTAAAGGCAGCCACTAAAGTGGTCGTTCCAGCGATGACCAGCTTGGTTTTGCACAAATAGCAAACAAAAAAGGCACCGGGCTCACGCTCGGTGCCTTTTTTATGCCTTGTCTGCTATGGCACCAAAGCATATTTCAAAGAGCTAAAACGCTCGGTGTCTAGCAAAAAAACCTCAAGAGGATTCTCTTCGAACAACACCATTCGGTTCATAAGCCTGCCACTAGCTATGCCCCATGCCTTCGCTAGGGCGTCGCCAGCTGGGCATCCGCGTTTCATCAGATGTTTGGCAGCTTCGGCAATGGCCACGAGCGGTTCAGGTGGGCTCACCGGCCAATCACTGCCATAGCTGAGCTGCACACCGGCATCAAGCATCGGTTCGAAGTCACCGACGCGCGAAGCCGTTGCGCTTGGCAAAAGCTGCCGCAGGGCTAAGTGCTCGTCATCACTCGCAAGCGACTGTGGGCTCACCACGACTTCAATACCCAGTTGGGCTAGCAGTGGGGCATCAGCCGCTGAAACAAGCTCAGCATGAGCGATGACTGCGCCGTGGCCGCCAGACCAGAAGCCGGCGGCCTGAGCACGTTGCACGACTCTAGCAGCCTGACTGACGGCTGCGTCGCCAATGGCGTGAAAGTGCGGTCTCAGTTCGCTCGACAAAGCTGCGACTCGACCGAATACTTCGTTCAAGGCATCGTCTTGCCAGATTAGGTGACTCGAGCCGTCACCCAAATGGCTATCTAGCAGAGCGGCGGTTTTAGAGCTGAGCACCCCGTCAAGAAAGAGCTTTATGCCGGCCACTCGCAACAAATGGTTTGCGCCAGCCCGCTGAACTTGCCGCCAAAGGCGAGCTAGATATTCCAGTTGCTCATCGACAGCTTCGGGCGAGACTCTCACCCACAGCTCGACGGGCATGATTAGCGAGCCCCGCTCTAGCGCAGCCAAATACACTTCGCCCATGCCGGGGTCAATCCAGGCATCTGATACGGCAACGACGCCGCCATCGAGCAACCGATTTTGTGCCAGCATCAAATTCTGCAAATCGGTTTCTGGCGTTGGCACCGGTTGCAGATCTAAGACCAGCTTCATAGCGCTCCACTCAAGCAACAAACCCGAGGGCAACCCTTGGGCATCGCAAACTATTTGGCCGTCACTCAATTGGGGCAACATCGCAGCACTCGTTGCCAATGTCGACTCTGACGCCGACAGCAAACCAGCCACCTGAAGTGCCGCGGTGTTCACCCAAAGAGCGTGATGGTCACTTGAATGCAGCGTGATCGGAACATCGGCAGACACTGAATCTAAGGTTTTCGATAAGAATTCGCCAGAAATAGTGCGGTCAAATGGTGTTGCGTCTATCCACTTGGCATCAGGTTGTGCCCTAAGGTGGTTGGTCAAGACAGCCAAAATGTCATCGACATTAGTGCAGCCTGCCAGGTCGACGCTGGCTGCCTCTCTGGCAGCGAATAGCGGATGACTGTGGCGGTCAACAAATGCGGGAGCTAACCAGCGACCGTCAGGCGCCTTGCTAAGCCAGGGTTTCGCCATGATTCGCGGCAGATTTTTCACGCAGATAGCAGCCGGCACAAAGCGATTCATAGGTGACATCGAAACCATCGATGGCCACCTGATCACCCGTAAAAGTGAAACGGCCGTCAACCATTCGGGCATTAAAAAGCGCTTTTCGCCCGCAACGGCAGATTGTTTTTAGTTCTTCGATGCTGTGGGCCACTTCGAGCAAACGCAAGCTGCCCGGAAAACCCTTTGTTAAAAAATCACCGCGAATACCGTAGGCAAGAACAGGCACACCATCAAGCACAGCGATCTGCATTGCCTGATCGACTTGTTGCGGCGTCAAGAACTGCGATTCATCGAGCAACAGGCAGGCTACTGGCGCACCGGTGCGCTCTTGCACAATGTTCGAATAGTAGGCGAAATCTTCACGCAGGTTAGCACCTGGCACAATCAAAAAGTCGACCTCGCGAGTGACGCCAAGGCGCGAAACGATTGATTTGTCGCCGCGAATGTCAATCGAAGGTTTAGCAATCAAAACGACTTGAGAGCGTTCTTCATAGTTGTATGCGGCTTGCAGTAGGGCAGTGCTTTTGCCGCTGTTCATTGCACCGTAGCGAAAATATAGTTTGCTCACGAAACAATGCTAATGCGCACCTAAAGTTTCACTTGACTGTTGCTGGCCGTGTGCCTAAATTGGTTACCTAACCGCCATTCGAAACGTTGGGGAAGACGTTTTCAAACTGGAGGTTATGAATGTCTGAAACAGATTCGATCAGTTGCGTTGTGCAAATTCATGGCGTGCCAAGATCTTTATTGTCGCGACTGGATTGGGCCGTAAGCTCAGTTATCGGCGCGTCTGCGGTATTCGGTGACAACCCTGCATTCTCTTGGGTTCCGTTATCTGGTCACCTGCTGCTTGCCTTGGGCAGCTCAGTCGGCTCAAAAGAGCAAATGTTCAGCGCTCACCTGAGTTTTGATGTTTCTCAGGCCAACGCTTCTCAAACCGCAAGTGTTTTGGCGAGTGAGCTAGCCCGTTGGCAAAGCATTTGGTTTGAGGTCAGCGTCGAGTGCACCAGCAACTTTTTGGGTCAAAGATTTTGCTTCACCCCGTTGCTCGGTTTGTTTCACGCAGAGCTTGACCACGCAGGCAATCAGGTTTTCGGCGAAAATCAGCTGCTCGGTGCCCTTCAGCTCTCAGAGATTGCCGGCAACAATGAACTGGCCGAAAGATTGAAAATGCTGTTGGGAGTGCCTTGGGATCTTCAGCTTGAGCCGCTGCGCAGGGCAAACCTAGAAGCTCAATACCAAATAGAAAAAGCTAGTTAGCTTTAGCCTTCGTAGCTTCTAAAAACCACAACAGCGTTGTGACCGCCGAAACCAAATGAGTTGCTGATTGCCAAAATCGGGCCGCTTGGCAGCTCACGTGGCGAAGTTGCAACATCTAGCGGAATCTCTGGATCTTGGTCGTCAAGGTTTATTGTTGGGGGAGCGACACGGTGTTTGAGTGCCAACACAGTGAAGATTGCCTCAACAGCTCCTGCTCCACCAAGAAGGTGACCGGTTGAAGCCTTGGTCGCTGACACAACAATCTTGCTCAGCTGGTCACCGAATACTCGCTTTAGCGCAACATATTCAGCAATGTCGCCAACTGGCGTGCTTGTGGCGTGGGCGTTAATGTGAACAACGTCTTCAATGGTTGCGTCGGCTTGCTTGAGCGCCGCTAGAACTGCACGTGCAGCACCTGTGCCTTCTGGGTCTGGCGCTGTGATGTGGTGTGCATCTGAAGTCACAGCGCCACCGGCTAGCTCAGCATAAATCTTTGCGCCACGGGCCAATGCGTGCTCTTCGGTTTCAAGAACCAGAGCTGCGCCACCTTCGCCCATAACAAAACCATCGCGGTTTACGTCATAGGGGCGTGATGCCTGGGCTGGTGAGTCGTTTTTCTTAGATAACGCGTGCATCGAGGCAAAAGCCGAGATGGGCAGCGGATGAATAGCAGCTTCACAGCCACCGGCAACGACCACGTCGATGTCGCCGCTCAAAAGGCGATCTAGTGCGTTAGCAACGGCTTCAGTGCTTGACGCACACGCAGATACTGCCGTGCGCACGCCACCACGAGCTGCGATGTCCATACCAATTGCCGCTGCTGGGCCGTTCGGCATGAGCATCGGCACCGTCATAGGCAAAACGCGACGTGGGCCACGCTCTTGCAGGGTTTCGAACGCGTCTAAGAGAGTCCAGACGCCACCGATACCGGTAGCGAATTCGACCGCGAGGCGCTCAGGCGCGACGTCTGGCTTGCCAGCGTCGGCCCAAGCTTCGCGAGCCGCAATTAGTGCAAATTGGCTTGAAGGATCAAGACGTTTTGCTTCTTGAGGGGTCAAAATTTCGCTAGCCGGCACTTTGGCCTGACCCGCGAATGTGACTGGAACCTCGTATTTTTCAATCCACGGCTTGTCTAGCGTAGAAATACCCGACTCGCCGGCAAGCAAAGCCTGCCAAGTAGATTGAACGTCGCCACCAAGTGGCGTAGTGGCGCCTATACCAGTGACAACGATTTTGCGACTCAAGGTGATTAGCCCTGTGCGCCTACGATGAAGTTAACCGCGTCACCAACGGTGATGAGGTTCTTAACTTCTTCGTCTGGAATCTTTACGCCGAATTTGTCTTCTGCGTTTACCACGATGGTCATCATCGAGATTGAGTCGATGTCTAGGTCGTCAACAAATGACTTCTCTAGGGCTACTGCGTCAGCAGCAATGCCGGTCTCGTCGTTTACGATCTCTGCTAGACCAGCTAGAACTTCGCTCTGCGAAAGTGCCATGATTTGTCTCCTTTAGGTGTATTTGAATCTTGACTAGTTTAAGGCATAACTACGACTTGAGCGCCGAAGGCAAGCCCCGCGCCAAAGCCAATTTGAAGTGCGAGTCCGCCAGATTTGACCTCGCCCGACTTCAAAAGTGCGTGCATCGCTAGCGGAACGCTAGCTGCAGAAGTGTTGCCGGTGTGAACGATGTCACGAGCAACCACAACGTTTTCTGGCAATTTGAGTTGCTTCGCCAGCTCGTCGATGATGCGAATGTTAGCTTGGTGAGTCACGAGTGCATCGAGGTCTTCGGCCTTAACACCTGCGACCTCAAGGGCCTGCTTGGCGACTTTTGCCATCTCCCAGACGGCCCAGCGAAACACGGTTTGCCCCTCTTGGCGAAGCGTAGGCCATTCGGCTGTGCCGTCGCGAAGTTCAAGCAATGAGGCGTTCATGCCGACGGCATCCCAGTGTGAACCGTCGCTTCCCCAAACGGTTGGCGAAATTCCAGGTGTCTCGCTAGGGCCAACAATAGCGGCGCCTGCTCCATCGCCCAGCAAGAACGAAATGGTTCTATCGGTTGGGTCAATAAAGTCGCTTAGCTTCTCGCCACCAACAACTAGCACATACTTGGCCATGCCAGATCGCACCAGTGCGTCAGCCTGAGCTATGCCATAGCAATAGCCGGCACAGGCTGCAGAAATGTCAAACGCGGGGGCAGGGTTTGCGCCAATTTTGTCAGCCAGCAATGCTGCAGCAGATGGGGTTTGGTGAGGGTGCGTGATTGTGCTAAAAAGCACAGCACCAATCTCAGCAGGGTCGATACCGGCTGCCGCAATGGCTTGGTTTGAGGCGTCCACGGCCATATCCATCAGGCTTAGGTCTTTGCTTGCGCGTCGGCGTTCAATGATGCCGGTGCGCTGGCGAATCCACTCGTCGCTTGAGTCGATTGGGCCTGCGACATCGTCATTGGTAACAACTAGGTCACCACGCGCCGCGCCCAAACCATAGATGCGCGAAAACTGAACCGCGGTGTACTGGTTGAGCTTAGGGTGCGACATTTAGCCTCAGTTCGTTGTTGTTCTTTGCCTTAGTATTTCGGCTAGCTAAGTTTATGGCTAACCGTGGTTCGAGATTAGCGTTAGAGCCGCGTCTAGCTGGTCTGGAGTTTTTAGCGCAAGCGTTTCAACACCCGGCATCGAACGCTTAGCCAACCCGGTCAGTGTGCCGCCAGGGCAAACCTCAATGATTGCGGTGATTCCAGCTTCGACCATCGCTGCCATGGTGAGATCCCATCGAACTGGGCTAGAGACCTGTTTCACCAAAAGTGAAACAAACTCGTTGCCTTGTTTGATCAGTTTGCCACCAGCGTTTGACCACAAATAGCGTGCTGGGTCTGCAACGTTTAGTGCAGCAGCATATTCTGCCAGTTCAGCCACTGCGGGTTGCATAAATCGAGTGTGAAATGCACCGGCAACCTGAAGCCCAATAACTCGTGAGCCCGAAGGGCCTTCTGCCTGCAGCGCTGCAATAGCGTCAACGGCGCCTGCAGCAACAATTTGGCCACCACCGTTGTAGTTAGCTGGCTCTAGCTCGAGCTCTGCCAAACGAGCCTCTACAACACTTTGGTCACCGCCTAGAACTGCGGCCATGCCGGTCGGCTGAAGTGCAGCCGCTTTTGCCATTGCGATGCTTCTTGCCTTCACAAAAGAGATTCCCTGCTCAGCGGTGAAGATTCCGGCAGCCACAGCAGCGGTGATCTCGCCGACCGAGTGGCCTGCTATGCCAGCAACCGCTGCGGTTGCCGCGCCGCCCTCACCAAATAGTGCTGCGAGTGAAGCCACACCAGCGCTCACAATCAGTGGCTGAGCCACCGCCGTGTCACGAATGGTGTCGGCATCACTAACAGTGCCGTGAGTGATTAGGTCTAGACCAGAGGCAGCCTGCTGTGCTTCGATTGAATCTCTAAAAGCTTCAACTTCTAGCCACGGGCTAAAAAAACCTGGTGTCTGTGAACCTTGACCAGGGCAAACGATAGCTAGCATTTAGGCGTCACCACCGGTGTTGCCTGAGGTGCCCGCTGTTACATCGTGCAAACGGTAGCGGTCGATTGCCAACTGTGGCAGCGACGGGTCAAGCTTGCCCTCTTCAACTAGCTGTTCTAGCACTCGAACCACGATTGACGGGCCGTCGATTTTGAAGGCACGACGCGCTGCTGCACGGGTATCTGAAAAACCGAAACCGTCGGCACCCAGGGTTGCATAGTCACCTGGCACCCATTTGCGAATTTGGTCTTGAACCTGGTGCATCCAGTCGCTAACGCCAAGCACTGGGCCGTGTGCATCTGCCAACTTGCTGGTGATGTAGGCCGGTTCGACGTTTTCATTCGGATACAGGAACTTGCGCTCATCTTTAGCCAGCGCCTCGCGACGCAGCTCGGTCCACGAGGTTACCGACCAAACATCCGCCGAAACGCCCCAGTCGTTTTGCAACAGTTGCTGTGCCTCTAGAGCCCAGTTCACGCCAACACCAGACGCCAAAATCTGTGCCTTGTGGCCTGGGTTGTCGTTGCGGCTTATTCGGTGCATGCCCTTGATAATGCCGTCGATGTCTACGTCTGCAGGCTCTGCCGGCTGAACATACGGTTCATTGTAGACAGTCATGTAATAAATCACGTTCGGGTCACTGTGAGTGTTGCCATACATGCGCTCAATGCCAGCGCGCACGATGTGGCCGATCTCATAAGAGAACGCAGGGTCATAAGAAATCACTGCGTTGTTCGTCGCTGCTAGCAGCAGCGAGTGACCATCGGCGTGCTGAAGGCCTTCACCGGTAAGTGTGGTGCGACCTGCGGTTGCGCCAATCATGAATCCACGTGAAAGTTGGTCGGCTGCCGCCCAGATTGCGTCGGCGGTGCGCTGAAAACCGAACATCGAATAGAACACATAGAACGGAATCGTTGCTTGCCCCTGGGTGGCGTAGCTTGTCGCGGCTGCGGTAAATGCGGCCATCGAACCTGCCTCGTTAATACCCGTGTGCAAGATTTGACCCGCAGGGCTCTCTTTGTATGAGAGCAGCAACTCACGGTCAACCGACAGGTAGTTCTGACCATTCGGGTTGTAGATTTTTGCGGTCGGAAAAAATGCGTCCATACCGAAGGTGCGAGCTTCGTCTGGAATAATCGGCACAATTCTGTGACCAAAGTCTGGTGCGCGAAGCAGGTCTTTCAACAAGCGCACAAACGCCATGGTCGTTGCAACCTCTTGCGTGCCTGAACCGGCCTTAGCAATTGCATAGGTTTTTTCTTCTGGCAGGGTGAAGTCAACATATTTGCTGCGGCGCTCAGGCAGATAGCCGCCCAGTGCGCGGCGACGCTCGTGCATGTATTGAATCTCAGGAGCGTCTTGACCCGGGTGGAAATATGGCGGCTGATAAGGGTTTTCTTCGATTTGAGCGTCGGTGATAGGCACGCGCAAAAAGTCTCTAAAGCCCTTGAGGTTATCAACGGTCATCTTCTTCATCTGGTGAGTCGCGTTGCGACCCTCGAATGACTTGCCGAGTGTGAAGCCCTTGATGGTCTTGGCAAGAATCACTGTAGGTTGACCCTTGTGTTCCATTGCTGCCTTGTAGGCTGCGTAAACCTTGCGGTAGTCGTGACCGCCGCGCTTTAGGTTCCAAACTTCGTCATCGCTCAGGTGCTCAACCAATTTGAGAGTGCGAGGGTCGCGACCAAAGAAGTTTTCACGCACGAATGCGCCATCTTCTGTCTTGAAAGTTTGATAGTCACCGTCTGGAGTCTTATTCATTAGGTCAACTAGCGCGCCGTCAACGTCGTTTTCAAGCAGCGAGTCCCATTCGCGGCCCCAAACAACCTTGATAACGTTCCAACCAGCACCTCTAAAGAAGCTCTCGAGCTCTTGAATGATCTTGCCGTTGCCGCGAACCGGGCCGTCAAGGCGCTGCAAGTTGCAGTTCACCACGAAGGTTAAGTTGTCGAGACCATCGTTAGCAGCTAGCTGCAGTGCGCCGCGGCTTTCAACCTCGTCTAGCTCGCCGTCGCCCAAAAACGCCCAAACATGCTGTTCAGCTGCGGTGTCTTTGAGGCCACGACCGGTCAGGTAGCGGTTGAACTGTGCTTGATAAATCGCGTTGATTGGGCCGATACCCATTGAAACCGTCGGAAACTGCCAGAAGTTTGACATCAAACGCGGGTGCGGATAACTCGACAGACCGCCACCGGCGTGTGATTTCTCTTGTCTGAACCCATCAAGTTGCTGAGCGGTCAGGCGACCCTCTAGAAACGCGCGTGCATACGGGCCAGGTGAGGCGTGGCCCTGAATGAAAATCTGGTCACCGCCGGTTGGGTGGTCTTGACCTCTGAAGAAGTGGTTGAAGCCAACCTCATAAAGCGAAGCCGATGAAGCAAAAGTCGAAATGTGACCGCCGACACCAATGCCGGGGCGCTGTGCTCGGTGCACGAGCATCGCTGCGTTCCAGCGCATCCAAGCGCGATAGGTGCGCTCGATAGCTTCATCACCAGGAAACTCTGGTTCGTTTTCGGGTGCGATGGTGTTGATGTAGTCGGTGGTTGGAACGATTGGAACGTTCAACTGAAGCTCGTGTGAGCGGCGAAGCAGGTTCAACATGATCTCGCGAGCGCGACCGCGACCGTGAACTCTGGCAACTGCATCGAGCGATTCGAGCCACTCGCGGGTCTCTTCAGGGTCTTGGTCTGGGTTGTGCACCGCATAGGCGTCGTTGTTGTTAATCGACACAGAGGTCCTCTTTCTTATCAGCACTGGTAAGTGCTTAGAACGGCTTGGCCTTTTGACTTTGGGTTTAAGTCTTAAGAGACAAGTTTATGGGTTACAGGGGGAAGCATTTGTAATCTAAAGGGGTTGTGTTTCACTATTCACCCGTTCACAAATTTCACAGAAAGCTCACAAATGACACTCATCATCGGCGACCAAGCGCCAGACTTTTCACTTGCCAATCAGTTTGGCGAAACCGTAACCCTGAGCCAGTTTCGCGGCGAGAAGCCTGTTGTGATTGTGTTTTATCCGCTTTCTTTTTCGGGCATCTGCACCGGCGAACTTTGCGAACTTCGCGACGACATCGCCAAGTTTGAGCGTGCGGGTGTAGAACTGCTAGCCATTTCGGTTGACAGCAAGTTCGTTCAGAAGCGTTTTGCCGAGCAAGAGGGTTACAAGTTTTCGGTTCTAGCTGACTTCTGGCCTCACGGTGCAGTGGCTGAAGCCTATGGCGTTTTCATGCCTGAGAACGGCTTTGCTAACCGTGCCACGTTTGTTATCAACAAGGATGGCGCCCTCGCCGCAAAGTTCATCACAGCCCCTGGTCAGGCTCGCGATGCTGGTGATTACGACCGCGCGCTAGCTGCACTCTAAAACCCAGCGAGAGCACTGATTTGGGCGCTTTTCGACTCGATTTGCGCAAGTGAACCAAAACTACTAGGCTCTTCTTCGGGCCTTTAGCTCAGTTGGTAGAGCGCCACGCTTACACCGTGGATGTCATCGGTTCGAGCCCGGTAGGGCCCACTATAGAAAACCCGCCTTTCATAGGCGGGTTTTCTGCTTTCTGAAAGATAGACTTTGCCTATGGATTCGGTCAATTACACACCGCCAGCTCGCCGCTCTATGAGCGACGACGAATTGGCTATTGTTTTGAGCCAACCCCACACCGACGAAGCAAGCATGCTTGCCACAATGAAACTGCTCGAAGAGCAGTCAGCGCTTCGAGCTGAAGATGCCCGTCTAGAGGCGATGTGGGCCATTGAAATGCAAGTGATCAATACACCTGAGTCTTTGCAGGCCCTTAACGCATTTCGAACTGGTGGCTCGGCGCCTACCAATCAAGCACATATTGAGGCTCCAGTGGCGCCAGTGGGTTCGGCTCCGCTGTCGCCGTATAGCGACCTCGGTTCTGTTGAAGCTGCTCCGGTCGCTATGCCCCTCGAAGCCACACCGATCGCTCAAACCGCTGAGGTGGCTCCGCTAAGCCAAACGACTGCCGAACCGCTGTCACTCTTTGAACAGATCGCCCGAGCTAAAGAGCTCGCAGCACAATCGGGCGAAATGCCAGCTCAAGTTGAGCCCGCACAACTTGCTCTAAACGAGCCGGTTGTTGTGCCAGAACCGCAAGCCCCGGTCGCGCAGTTTCCGCTCGTACCAGTTGCACCAGCACCCGACATTAGCGTTACAGCTTCAGCGCCGAGCGAGCCAGAGCCAGCGAGCGACCCCTTTATTGAGCCCGTCAGTGTCGAGCAGCAGATAACAGAGTTTGAAGAGGAGCGCGAAGTCAATCTCGATGGCTTTGAAGCCCCCTCGCAAACCTTCTATGAGCACGATGAAAAACCTCTAAGTTTTGACGACATCATCGAGGTTGCACCACTGTCAGCCAGCGAATACCTCGACGAGGCTAGAGCGTCGGTGTCAACTGCACACGGACCGAAAACCAATCAAAGCGCGAGTGCCTTATTTTTCAATTGGTTACCCATCGGCGGTTCAGTTTTGCCGGTAATTCTCGCCGTTTATATTCACAGTCTCGGCTTGGCGCTAACCGATGCGGTGGTGGCTGCACTTTTGGCCATTTTTGCAGCTTTTGCGACAACAACCGCGGGTGCGATTGCAGGCAAACGTGCCGGCCTGCCTACATTCGTGGTCTCGCGAGCCACCTTTGGTGTTTTTGGCGCGCGACTACCAGCCGCATTTTTTGCAGCGCTAAAGCTTGCCACAGCATCGGTGATGGTTTTGCTTTTAGTTATTGCGAGCAAAGGCGCAGTAGCACACTGGTCAGTTGAGGGGGCTGGTGCTACCCGTTGGCAACTTGCCGGTTTTTCAGTTGCGCTGTGGCAGATCATCATTGGTGCCGCTGTGCTTTTGGTTGCCATAACCTCTTTCATCAGGTTGCGCTACATCAAATTTCTGAACCTTTTCGTTGGCGTTATTGCAAGCGCGGGTGTGATTGGTGCTCTGGCTTATCAACTTTCGAAGCACGGTTTTGATGTTCATTTTTATTACCTCGAGTCTTGGCCAAAGACCCTAGGTGCGGCGGCAATTGTCTTCGCGGCGCTAGGAACCGTTTGGTCTAGCAGTGGTGCCGACTTTGCGAGCATGCTTCGTCAAACCACAAAGGGTTCGAGGGTCATTGGCTGGTCGTCGATCTCACTGTTGATTTTGCCCAGCGGCATTGCATTGGCAACTTTGATCTTGCTCGAAACTAAACCTTCGACGCCTGAGCTTCTTGGGTTGTCTTCAATCGTGCCTTCGGCCTTCAAACCTTATGCCTATGGCGTTTTTGCCGCTGTGACGCTCTTGCTTGCCGCTATCGAGCTGCGAAGCACCCGGCTTGCTGTTCGCGGTTTATACACTCGGTGGGCTGGCGCAAAAACTCAAACCGTTTTGGCTTTGCTATTTGTTGCAATCAGCTTGGCCGGTTGGCATTTTTATAGCTCTCAGGGCATTCTTTATAACCTGAAAGATTATGCGCTGGTGCTTTCGGTGCCGGTGGCGGCTTGGCTCGGTATTTTTGCGGCAGACAGCCTCGTGCGTCGAATCGCCTATCACGAGATTTCTCTCACTCGCAGCTACGGGTTTTATGGCAACTACAACGCCATAAATCTAATCGGATGGCTCTTGGCTAGCGCACTTGGTTTAGGAATGCTCAGTAGTGATCTGACTGAGTTTGCTTGGGTCGGATTCTTGGCAAAGCATGCTGTAAACCCCGATTTTTGGGCAACCAGCAACCTGGGCATCGCGGCGGCTTTTGCCGTCGGCGTGCTTTTTCCGCTCTGTTTCGGGGTTCCACGCATCAAACGACAAGAGGCTGAGGTTTTGTCGATTGAATCGCGCCGCTATGAGCTTCGAGATGTTCTGGTCACTTCTGAAATCGAGCAGCTTGATGCTTCGGTTGTGCGCAACGGGTCGAATCTATAAATGACCGCGCTTAAGAACCTAATAAATGACTTTGAGTTGCTTTGGCCGTTATCTGGTGCCGAAGGCTGGGATGCTCCGGGGCTTATCAGTGGTGACCCCAATGCCGAGATTACAAGAGTTTTGTTATCGGTAGACATCACTGCCGAGCTGGTGGCCGAAGCTGCAGGCAAATATGATCTAGTTCTGGCACACCACCCTTATCTGTTGCGTGGCATCACGCTTGCCGGGCAAGACACTGCTAAAGGTTTGCTTCTGGCCAATGCGATTCGCGGCTCGCTGGCACTCTATGCGGCCCACACTAATGCCGACATAGTCGAAGATGGTGTTTCTGACGTTTTGGCTAAGTATTTAGGCATCGAGGGAGCTTTGCCGCTGGTGGCATCACATTCGGCAAGCGTCGGTCACGGCCGAATCGGCAAACTGGGCAAACCCACTAAACTCGGTGAGTTTGCTCGCCACATCGCTAAAGTTCTGCCAGCCACAGCCACCGGAGTGAGGGTTGCCGGCGACTACCTTCAGATGGTCGAAACGATTGCAGTGTGTGGGGGCGCAGGCGACAGCTTTATAGCTGCAGCCGCTGCTGCTGGTGCCGACGTTTTTGTGACCGCCGATCTTCGACACCATGTTGTGCAAGAAGCCCGCGAGGCCGCTGCGTTGAACGGCAATGTTCCCGCACTAATCGACGTGTCGCACTGGGCCTCAGAATGGCTGTGGCTTGAAGTTGCAGCCTCGCAGTTGCGCACCAGACATCCGCTGGTTCAGTTCGACGTGAGTGATCTTCGCACTGACCCATTCGATTTCGTCATAACTCAATAGCAAAACCAGGAGCATCATGAAAGCCAACCAAAACCAGCAGCAAGACCTGCTGCACCTTCACACACTCGCAACCGAACTTGAACGCAAGAAAGTGGCAATCAACGAGATTCTCGCAAGCGCGGCTGTTCAAAAAAAGCGTGAAGAACAACTTGTGTTGGCGAACGAACTGATAACAGCGCACAACGCGCTCGAGGCGATTGAACTTGAGCTCAAGCGCGCCAACGAAGACCTGGCGCTCGTTGAGCAGAGAATAAAGCGCGACTCTGATCGGCTAAATGTCACCAGCTCTTCTAAAGATGCTCAGGCTATGCAGTTTGAGCTGGCATCTCTGGCAAAGCGGCAGTCAGAGCTAGAAGACATCACGTTAGTTGTAATCGAAAAACAAGAGCTGGCCAAGGCCGCACTTAGCGATGTGACGGCACGCAAGGCTGCGGTAGACGCCGAACTTATTGCCCTCGAAACAGACGGTCAAAAAGAGATCATTAAGTTGCAGTCTGCTGGGGCGTTGTTGGTTCAAGAGTTCAATGCGCTAAAGCCGCGAATCGTTGCCGAACATCTTGATAAATACACCAAACTTGCGGCTCGAGGTGTGCCAATCGGTCGTCTTGAGGGCCGCGAGTGTGGAGCCTGTCGAATGGCCCTCGGTGCCAGCGCATACGAGGCTATCAGCACCCTGCCACTAGAGGAGTTCGCAACTTGCCCCGAGTGCTCTGCACTGCTCGTGCGAGGCTAAATTGCGCGAATTCATTGTTGAGGCCGACGGCGGTTCTCGCGGCAACCCCGGGCCGGCCGGTTCTGGCGCGGTAATTATCGATTCAGTTACAGGCAAAGTCTTAGTTGAAATCGCCCGTTTCATCGGCATCGCAACGAACAATGTTGCCGAATACACAGCGCTTTTGGCAGCTTTAGAGATTTGTGCGCAACTCGAGCCAAACACCAAAGTTAATGTGCGCATGGACTCAAAACTAGTAATCGAACAGATGTCTGGTCGTTGGCAAATCAAACACGCCGACATGCGCCAGCTGGCAACAGCGGTTCGTGAACTTGCTGTCGGCAGAGTCAAGCGTTACCAGTGGATTCCTCGCGAACAGAACTTTCGCGCCGATGCGCAAGCGAATAAGGCAATGGATCAAGCCAGCGACAGCATTGTCTATCTTGAGGCTGAGGCCGAGTCTAAACACTCGCAGGCAACAGTCGCGGCGGCAACAGCTGAGGCAACAGCTGAGGCAACAGCTGAGGCAACAGCACCCCGGGCCTCGTCAGTCCGTGAGACTTCGCCTGGTGCTCCGATGGCCTCGGTTGCCGAGTTCAACGCCGAGCTGCCGTCTTCGGTTCGTGCGCCTGGGGGAGTATCCGCTGCTTTGACCACAATCATTTTGGTGAGGCACGGCCGCACCGCGCTAACTGAATCGAAGCGAATTTCTGGTCGCGGTGGTCAGAACCCACCGCTATCGGCAGCTGGTCGCGACGACGCCGCCCGCGTTGCGCAGGCAGTTGCTCAAATCGGCAAGAGCGGACCATGGGCGCACATTAAGGCACCCACGGCAATCGTGTGCTCGCCGATCGAACGCGCTCATGAAACCGCCGGAATCATCGGCAATGCCATTAGTGTGAGGCCTAAAACCGACGAAGACCTCAGCGAAATCTCTTTCGGCGCGTGGGACGGCCTCACTAATGACGAAGCCCGAAATGCCTACCCCGAGCTTTTTGAGCAGTGGCGAGGCTCATGGCAGGTCAGCCCTCCAGGTGGCGAGGCGCTGATCGACTTTGATGCAAGGGTGGCCGCCGCGCGCCAGCGGATCTTCGCTAACCATGCTGGTGAAACCGTGGTTGTTGTCAGTCACGTTATGCCTACACGCGCATTCATTCGCGCTGCCTTCGAGGCCGGCATCTCAGCATATTGGCGCCCACAAATTTCACCCTGTTCAATCTCGATTGTGCGTTTTTGGGCCGATCAAACAGCCGAAGTCTTAGCAATCAACGCAACCTCGCACCTTGCCGACTAGTCTTATAAGCGGATGGGCCGGCTAGACGATCGCGGCAGCGCAAGCTGACGAGGAACGTCCGGGCTCCGCAGAGCAAAACGGTGGGTAACACCCACCCGGTGTAAACCGCGAGACAGTGCAACAGAAAGCAGACCGCCGCAGCAATGCGGTAAGGGTGAAACGGTGGTGTAAGAGACCACCAGCGCGTTAGGCGACTAGCGCGGCTATGTAAACCTCGTTTGGAGCAAGGTCAGACAGAAGGCTTAGGCTGCTCGCTTAGCCTTCGGGTAGGCCGCTAGAGGGTGTCGGTAACGGCATTCGTAGATAGATGATCGTCGCCCGAGAGGGAACAAAACCCGGCGTATCGGCCGACCCATCCACTTTTTTTTATTTTTTTAGCGGATAACCGCTGGGCGCCTAGTCTTCGCTGTTGCGAAACGCAAGTGAGGCTGCGCCCAAGATGCCGGCATTGTTGCGTTTAACGGCCGGAACAACCTTCGCGCGAAGTTTCAGCAGTGGCAAGAACTGCTCATGCTGTTTCGAGACACCGCCACCGACAATGATTAGGTCAGGTGAGAACAGCGCCTCTAAGCGACCGTAATATTTTTGAAGGCGCTCAGCCCATGCGCTGAAGCTGAGGTTTTCGCGTTCTTTAGCGGCGAACGATGCTTTAGTTTCATAGTCGACACCGTCTATTTCTAGGTGGCCGAGTTCGGCGTTGGGCACAAGGTGGCCGTTGATGAACAGTGCTGTGCCGATGCCTGTGCCAAGTGTTGTCATGATAACGAGGCCGCGAGCGTCTTTAGCTGCTCCAAAATGAACTTCGGCTACACCGGCAGCATCGGCATCGTTGACCACATGCACGTGGCGACCAAGCCTTCGCTCGAAAAGCCCGTCGGCGTCTAGGCCGATCCACTCTTTAGAAATGTTTGCGGCACTCATGGTGAAACCGTGCTGAACCACAGCCGGAAAACATATGCCGACCGGCATCGAGTCGCGCGCACCTTCGATTTGAGAAATAAGGGTGGCAACTACGTCAGCGATGTCACCCGGGCGCCCACCTTCGGGAGTTTCAAAACGCACGCGATCGCTAAGCAAAACGCCTTTTTTAACGTCTACTAAAGCACCCTTGATGCCGGTGCCGCCGATGTCGATTCCGATTGCGCGTTTTGCCATATTTTTACCTTAGTAAACCTTCATCGCGCTGCCGCGCAGACACGTGCAAGAACTAGGGCAGAGTCAAAATTTCGGCACCGGTTTCGGTCACAACCAGGGTGTGCTCGAACTGAGCCGTGATGCTTTTATCTGCGGTTAGAACAGTCCAGCCGTCGGACCACATGTTCCACTTATGAGTGCCGAGGGTCAGCATCGGCTCAATCGTGAAAACCATGCCGACCTGCATCTCGGTTGCGTAGTCTGGGGCGGCGTCGTAGTGGGGAATCACGAGCCCTGAGTGAAATGCCTCGCCGATGCCGTGCCCGGTAAAGTCTCGAACGACTCCGTAACCAAATCGCTTGGCATAACTTTCGATTGTGCGCCCAATGATGTTAATCTGTCGACCGGGAGCAACCACCGCAATGGCACGCATCAGCGACTCACGGGTGCGATCTACCAGGTCGCGCACCTCAGGTCGAACTTCGCCAACTAAGAAAGTTTGATTGCTATCGCCATGAAAACCGTCTTTGAACGCGGTTATGTCGATGTTTACGATGTCGCCCTCTTGCAGAACCGTGTTATCTGGAATGCCGTGGCAGATCACTTCGTTCACAGAGGTGCAGATCGCCTTTGGGAATCCTCGATATTGCAAAGCCGATGGATATGCGCCATTGGCGACAACGAAATCATGGCCGATGCGGTCTAGTTCGTCGGTTGTGATACCAGGTTTGCAGTGCTCACCGACAAGAGCGATTGCTTGCGCCGCAATGCGCCCGGCGGCCCGAATCTTCTCAACCTGCTCGGGGGTTTTAATGTCTGAACCGGTGAACTTATCAGGGCTTGGTTTGCCAACGTAGTGCGGCCGCACAATTTCGGCGGCAACCTTGCGCAGTGGTGAAACAACACCTGGCGTGAGGTGACCGGTTTTTGAATCGCGAGGCATGAGACCATTCTAAAAGGTAGGTTTGAGCAGAGGAGTTGATGGTTGTGAATGAAAGATCGACAGACGGCAATGGTGAAACTGAGTTTTGGTTCAACATGCAAACCGGCGAGGTCGAAGCAGGCAAGCAGACTTTAGCGCTTTATCGAATCGGCCCATTTGAAACCTTTGAAGAGGCCGAGAGCGCCCTTGAGATTATCGCTGCGCGCTCAGCTGCTTGGGCTGATGAAGACGAAAACGAAGGCGATTAGCTATTCGCTAAACGATTCTTCGGCCGAGGGAAAACCGCTTGATTGAACTTCGGCGCGGTAGGTTTGTGCGGCAGCCAGCAAGTCTTGTCTAATGTTGGCAAACCTGCGCACAAACTTTCGAGGTTTTTGCGCTGTTAAACCTGCAAAGTCTGTCCAAACCAGAATTTGCCCATCAGTTTCATTGCCCGCTCCGATGCCAATCGTCGGAATCTGAAGTGTTGCGGTGATTTCGGCGGCAAGGGGAGCGGGCACCAGCTCAAGCACGAGCGCAAAAGCACCAGCCGCTTGAACGGCGCGAGCATCGGCGATTAGTGCCTCAGCGGCAGCGCCACGCCCTTGAACTTTGAAGCCTCCCAGTTGGTTCACACTTTGCGGAGTAAACCCGAGGTGCGCCATCACGGGAACCCCGGCACCGGTCAGTGCTTCGATTTGAGCAGCAACCCGAGCGCCACCCTCAAGCTTCACAGCATGAGCCCCAGATTGTTTTAAGATGTGAATGCCATTCTCAAGAGCGCTTTGCGTTGACACTTCGTAGCTGCCGAAAGGCATATCGACCACAACCAGCGCACGTTTGGCTGCAATAGCAACTGCACGGGCCAGCGGAATCATCTCGTCAACGGTAATCGGCAGGGTGCTTGAGTAACCCAAGGCGTTGTCAGCCGCCGAATCACCTACCAATAGAACTTCAATACCGGCTTCGTCAAAGATACCCGCCGTCAAGTGGTCATAGCTGGTGAGGCAAGCGAACTTTTGACCCGCCGACTTAAATTCACGCAGGCTTGCTGTGCGAACTTTTTTAGGAGCCAGTTCGCCCGTCACTAGTTGCGCTTCCAGGCGTCAGCTTCAATCTCAACGAGCATTGCAGGGTTAACAAACTTGATGCCGGCAAGCAGCACCAACGCCGGCCGAATGTCACCAAAGATCTTGCCGTGAGCCTCGCCAACAGCGTCGAGGTCTGACTCGTTTGCAACATAAACGCGCGTGCGAACAACGTCTGCAATTGAATATTCGACCTGAGCTAGAGCCTGAGCGATTACATCAAGGGCGACCAGGGTTTGGTTATAAGCATCACCTTCGTGCTGCAGCACACCACCAACAGTCGCCGTTGAACCCGAAACATGAACATAGTCGCCAGCAACAACGGCACGCGAATAGCCAATCTTGCCCTCCCAAGGGCCTCCGCTTGAAATCAACTTATCTGCAGCCATCGTGGTGCCTTTCTTTGAGCCAGCCAAGAGCTAGCGTTGCTAATGCGACCTGAAACGATTGGTAATCGGCAAGCGGCGGTCGCGCCCAAATGCCATCCCTGAAATTTTAGGGCCGATTGCGCCCTGTCGGCGCTTCCACTCAGCTCGATCAACCAATGAAACAACTTTTTTTACAGTTTGTTCGTCGAAACCTTGGGCAATTAGGTCACTCACACTGCTGTGGCGGTTCACATAGAGCTCTAGCATTTTGTCAAGCACGTCATATTCGGGCAGGCTATCTTGGTCTACCTGGCCTGGGCGAAGCTCAGCCGACGGCGGTTTGGCGATTGAACTTTCAGGAATCGGAGGCACCTCACCGTCACGAAGCGCCTGCTCGTTGCGCCAACGCGCAAGCTGCCAGACCATTGTCTTAGCTACATCTTTAATTGGGGCAAAACCGCCAACTGAATCGCCATAGATTGTGCTGTAACCCACGGCCAGTTCGGTTTTATTGCCGGTTGTGAGAGTCAGATGCCCCTCAGCGTTGCTCAACCCCATCAAAATCACACCTCGAATACGCGCCTGCAGATTCTCGGCTGCGAGATCTGTCAGTTGCAACTGGCCCTGAAAGGCCTCAAAGAAGGCTTCGATCGGCTCGGTTCTAATTGAGATTTCGAGCCTTGCCGCCAAATCTTCAGCGTCGGTAATCGAACCATCACTCGAATAGCGACTCGGCATTGCAACACCAAAAACACCGTTGCTGCCAATAGCATCGCGCGCGATTGCCGCACACACCGCACTATCAATGCCACCGCTCAGACCCAACACCACCGACTTGAAGTGGTTCTTTTCGACATAGTCGCGCATGCCCAAAACGAGCGCGTGCCACACCGCCTCAATTTCGCTTGACGGTTGATTTCGGGCTGGCGTAACCTGTGCGATCTCACCTTCGGCAGAGATATCAATAAGCACAAGGTCAGTTTTGAAAGCCTCGGCTTGAGCCACAAGATTGCCGTGGCGATCAACGGCAAAACTTGCACCGTCAAACACCAGGTCGTCTTGCCCTCCCACCAGGTTCACATAAACGGTGCCGCAGTCGTGAGTTTTTGCCAGATGTCGAACCAGTTCAATCCGGCGACCAACTTTATCTAGTTCAAACGGAGACCCGTTTAGAACCAAAGTGACGTCGGTGCCAGCTTCACCGATTTTGGCAACGGGGCCGCCATCCTGCCAAATATCTTCACAAATCACTGTTGAAAAGCGAAGACCGCAGTGTTCGAAAGTTAGCAGTTCTTCGCCGGGCACAAAGTTTCGGTATTCATCGAAAACCGAATAGTTCGGCAAATGGTGCTTTGCATAGGTGCCGGCAACGTGGCCGCGAAGCAGCAGAGAAGCCGTGTTTTGAGCAATTGACCATTCGTGTTCAGAATCGACTTCGTCTGCTTGAACTGCACGCGGATGCCCGACAACAACGGCAACTTCACCAAGCGAGAAATCGTGAATTCGTAGGGCTAGAGCGGCGACAGCAAGCTGTGCGTCACGCAAGAACTCGGGTCTTGAACTTAAATCTTCAATCGGGTACCCGGTAAGTGCCATTTCGCCAAACAGCACAAGATTCGCGCCTTGAGCTGCCGCATCGCAAACCGCTTCAAAAATTAGCTCAGAATTACCCAAAATGTCGCCCACGGTTGGATTCGTTTGGGCGAGTGCGAGGCGAACGTTTGGCATAACCATTAGCCTAGTATCAGCAGAAGAAAGGCAACATCTGATGGACAAACAAACTGATTTCGTCTTGCGCACAATTGAAGAGCGCGGTGTTAAATTCATTCGCCTTTGGTTCACCGATGTTGCCGGCACGCTAAAGTCGGTCGCAATCGCTCCAGCCGAAGTTGAAGGCGCATTTGCTGAGGGCTTGGGGTTTGACGGTTCAGCCATTGAAGGCCTCGCGCGAACCTACGAAGCCGACATGCTCGCCCAGCCAGACCCGAGCACGTTCCAGATTTTGCCTTGGCGTGGCGAGATCGACCCGACCGCACGCATGTTCTGCGACATTCAAACCCCCGACGGCCTGCCAGCCGCCGCTGACCCGCGCAATGTTTTGCGTCGTGCACTGGCTAAAGCCAGTGACAAGGGTTTTTCTTTTTACATTCACCCAGAAATTGAGTTCTATCTGCTGAAGTCAGCAGAGTTTGGTGCTGACGGACCGGTGCCGGTCGATAACGCCGGTTATTTCGACAACGTGCCAGGCGGCACTGCGCACGACTTTAGACGACGTGCGGTCACCATGCTTGAGCAACTGGGCATTTCAGTTGAGTTCAGTCACCACGAGGGTGGCCCTGGTCAAAACGAGATTGACCTTCGCTATGCCGACGCTTTGACAATGGCCGACAACATCATGACTTTCAGAACGGTCATCAAAGAGGTTGCCATTGAGCAGGGTGTATACGCCACCTTTATGCCTAAACCTTTCAGTGAGCACCCGGGTTCTGGCATGCATACGCACATGAGCCTGTTCGAAGGCGACACCAATGCGTTCTTCGACGTTGGCCAGCAGTATCACCTCTCAAAGACTGCTAAACACTTTATGGCTGGCCTCTTGCGCCACGCTCCAGAAATCACGGCCGTAACCAACCAATACGTCAACTCATACAAGCGACTTTGGGGTGGCGGCGAGGCGCCAAGTTTTGTTTGCTGGGGTCACAACAACCGCAGCGCACTACTTAGAGTGCCGCTCTATAAGCCTTCGAAAGGCCAAAGCTCACGCATCGAATATCGTGCTATCGACAGCGCAGCAAACCCATATTTGGCCTATGCGCTGATTTTGGCTGCCGGCATGAAAGGCATCGAAGAAGAACTTCAGTTGCCAGCAGAAACCGAAGACAATGTGTGGGACCTCACCGATTCTGAGCGTCGCGCCATGGGCATTCAGCCTTTGCCGCAAAGCCTTGACCACGCCATTCGCAAGCTCGAAGAGTCTGAGCTGGCTGCCGAGGTTCTTGGCGAAGAGGTTTTCAGCTATGTTCTAGCTAATAAGCGTCGTGAGTGGAGCGAGTATCGTTCGCAGGTAACTGCATACGAACTCAAAAAGAACCTCGCGACCCTCTAGGAATCAACGATGGCCGACGCAAGGCAAGCCTCACTCTCTGAGCTAGCCAAGTATGGTTTCGCTGAACTAAGCGGCACCATGTCAAAACTTGACCAGCTGGTAAAACTAGTTGGTGACCCAGGGCGAACGTCGATTGCTCAGCTCATGCTGTGCGCCGACCCTGATCAAGCCTTGAATGCACTGCTTGACTTTGCTGAGCAAGACAAAAATCGCATAAAGAAACTGCTCACCAAGAACGAGAGCGCGCTTCGGTTGTGTCTGCTCTTTGGTGCTAGCTCAGCTTTGACCGACTTTGTGCGGCGCCGCCCAGAACAACTTGCCGCATTCGAAAAACCAGCCGCCAAACTTGCGACTGCCGCCGAGCTTAACGATGCGCTTGCCTCCGCGGCTGCATCCGCTTTAAAAAATATCAAATTGGATGACACCACCGCGGTTTCTGGTGCGGTCACCGCGGCGTGGAATGCGCTGAGGGTTTCGTATCGCAGTGAACTGCTAAAAATCGCTATCTTCGACCTGGCACAGGCCAACGTTGAGGCAGGTGTACCGCAGGTTGCAGCTGCATTAGCAGACATCGCAGGCGCCGCGATAGAGGCTGCGATATTGATTGCGCGCTGGGAGCTAACTCACAGCCGCGAGTTCGGCGTTTTCACAGCAGACGAGGTTGCCAACACCAGATTCAGCGTAATCGCGATGGGCAAGTGCGGTGCGCGAGAACTCAACTACATCAGCGACGTCGACGTAATCTATGTCGCTGAGAGCTGCTCAGAACAGTTGACATCACAGCGCGCAATCGAAGTGGCGACCAGGCTCGCAACTCGCATGATGCGCGCTATCGACGGCAACTCGACCGAACCGATGCTTTGGCAGGTTGACGCGAATCTTCGACCCGAAGGCAAGTCGGGTGCGCTGGTTCGAACCTTAGAATCACACGTTGCCTATTATGAGCGTTGGGCTGAGAACTGGGAATTTCAAGCGCTCCTCAAGGCGCGCCCGCTGGCCGGCGACCTAGAACTCGGCCAAGCCTATGTTGACGCACTTTCGCCAATGGTGTGGAACAGCGCAAAGCGCGACAACTTTGTTGAAAATGTGCAAAAGATGCGTCAGCGAGTGCTAGACAATATTCCTCGCAACGAAGTGGATCTTCAGATTAAGCTTGGGCCAGGCGGCCTTCGCGACATCGAGTTCACGGTTCAGCTTTTGCAACTTGTTCATGGTCGCACCGACGAAACACTTAGACACCGTGACACTATTGGCGCGATTAATGCTTTGGCTGAGGGAGGCTACATTGGTCGCACCGAAGCTAGCCAATTTGCGTCGCAGTATCGCTATTTGAGGCTGCTTGAACACCGAATTCAGATGTCGCAAATGCGCCGCACCCACCTCATGCCTACCAGCGAGAGCGCCCGACGGGCTATTGCTCGAGCCGTCGACCCTAAAGCTACAGTCGAGACGCTCGATGCTAGGTGGAACAGCACCAAGCTAGACGTGCGCAGCTTGCACCAAAAGCTCTTCTTTAGGCCTCTGTTGGCAGCAGTTGCAAAGAGTGACGAATCGCTGTCAATCACCAGCGAGCAGGCCAGCGACCGATTGCACGCCATCGGGTTCGTTGACGCCGAGGGTGCGCTTGGGCACATCAGGGCTCTCACCACTGGGTTATCACGCCGCGCAGCAATTCAAAAGCAACTGCTGCCCGTGCTGATTCAATGGTTCACCGAAGGCACCGACCCCGATGCAGCTCTTTTAGCGTTCAGGCGCCTCAGTGAGCACCTTGGTGAGTCTCCGTGGTATCTGCGAATGCTGCGTGACTCTAGCGGTGCCGCCAAACGCATGACCCAGGTTTTGAGCAACTCACGCCTCGCAACCGAGCTCTTCGAAAAGATTCCCGAGGCTGCCGCCTGGTTCGACCGCGATGAAGACCTAGTGCCCATCACAGAAGACGAACTCGACCGTGAGATAGCCGCCACCATGGCTCGCCATAACGGCATAGATGGGGCTATGAACGCCATCAAGCAAATGCGTCGCCGAGAAACCCTTCGAATAGCAATGGGGGCCGTATTGGGCGAACTAACACTCGATCAGGTGATGCTCGGCCTTAGTGACGTCACCGAGGCCTACCTTTGCGCAATCAGCGACGCGGTGCAAAACTATGAAGCTCGCAGCATTGCGAGTTCACCGCTCGAATCGATTCTAGATTTCGGCATTGTGGCGATGGGCAGGTTCGGGGGAGCCGAACTTGGGTTCGGTTCAGATGCTGACGTAATGTTCGTCTATGCACCAAAATCGAGCGACGTTGCCGAAGAAGCACAAAAAACTGCCGAGAGAATCGTTTCGGCAATTCGCAAACACAGCCAAGATGTTGCACTCGAATTCGAGCTTGATCTAGACCTTAGACCTGAAGGCACCAAAGGCGCGCTGGTGCGTTCGATTGAAAGCTACCGAAGCTACTACGAGCGCTGGGCTTCGAACTGGGAGTCCCAAGCGCTGCTTCGCGCCCGAATGATCGCTGGCGGCCCCGATCTCGTAGCAAACTTCACCGAGATTATCGATAAATACCGGTATCCAGAAATGCTGTCAGAAAGCGTTGTCGTAGACATTAGACGCATCAAGGCCCGCGTTGAGACTGAAAGGTTGCCGCAGGGCGCCGACCCAAAGCGTCACCTGAAACTTGGGCGAGGTTCGTTGAGCGACGTAGAGTGGCTAGTTCAGCTATTGCAACTGCGCCACGGCTCTGAACACCCAACGATTCGAACCCCAAAGACTTTAGCTGCGCTAGATGCCTGTGTCTCAGCTGGGCTAATCGCTGCACACGACGCGCGAGTTTTGGCAGAGGCCTGGATCTTCGCTTCAAGAGTGAGAGCCGCCGCCGTGCTGTGGTGGGGCAAAAAATCTGACGTGCTGCCGGTTGACCGTCGCCAACTCGACGGTATGGCGCGCATCTTGGAGTATCCGCCATTTAGTGCCTCGCAGCTCGAGCAAGACTACCTTGCGATTACTCGCCGAGCACGCGGTGTTTTCGAACGCATTTTCTTTGAGTGGAAGCCCGAAGGCGAATAGCCGCCGGCAAGCTGCGCTTCGGCCCTGTCAGCCTAATCGCGACGAAAAAAATGGAGGCTCCCTTTCGGGAACCTCCATTTTTAAGGGTGTTGACTAAACGCCGTAGTAAAGCTCGAACTCGTATGGGTGCGGGCGAAGAGCTAGCGGCTTGATTTCTTTCTCGCGCTTGTAGTCGATCCAGGTCTCGATGAGGTCCTTGGTGAATACGTCGCCTGCGAGTAGGTAGTCGTGGTCTGCCTCAAGAGCCTGAAGAACAGCCTCTAGGTTGCCAGGAACCTGTGGAATCAACTTGGCCTCTTCGGCTGGAAGCTCGTAAAGGTCTTTGTCGACTGGAGCGTGTGGCTCGATGCGGTTCTTGATGCCGTCAAGACCAGCCATCAACATAGCTGCGAAAGCTAGGTATGGGTTGCTTGATGCGTCAGGAGCGCGGAACTCGATGCGCTTAGCCTTCGGGTTGGTACCGGTCATCGGAATGCGGATTGCAGCCGAACGGTTACCAGCCGAGTAAACCAAGTTAACTGGAGCTTCGAAGCCAGGAACTAGACGGTGGTAGCTGTTCACTGTTGGGTTGGTGAAGGCAAGAAGTGATGGGGCGTGCTTCAAGATACCGCCGATGTACCAGCGAGCCATGTCGCTTAGGCCGCCGTAGCCAGCTTCGTCATAGAACAATGGCTTGCCGTCTTTCCAGAGTGACTGGTGAACGTGCATACCCGAACCATTGTCGCCGAATAGTGGCTTAGGCATGAAGGTTGCGGTCTTGCCCCACTGGTCAGCAACGTTCTTGACGATGTACTTGAACTTCAAGATGTCATCGGCTGAGCGAAGAAGGGTGTCGAACTTGTAGTTGATTTCGCCCTGACCCGCGGTGCCAACCTCGTGGTGGCTGCGCTCAACCGAAAGACCGGCTGCTGCTAGCTCTAGAACGATGTTGTCACGCATGTCAGCGTGCTTGTCAACTGGTGATACTGGAAAATAGCCGCCCTTGTAAGGGGTCTTGTTGGCGAGGTTACCGCCCTGGCCGTTTACGCGCTCGTCGCGACCTGAGTTCCAAGCAGCCTCATCTGAGTCGATGAAGTGACCTGAGCTGTTCTGGCCGTAGTGGTAACGAACGTCATCGAAAATGAAGAACTCAGCTTCAGGAGCAAAGAAAGCAGTGTCGGCAATGCCGGTGCTTGCTAGGTAGTTCTGAGCCTTGCGGGCAACCTGACGAGGGTCTTTCGCATAGATTTCGCCGTTGCGTGGGTTGTAGATGTCGAAGATCATTACCAAAGTCTTCTCGGTGCGGAATGCGTCGAGGTAGGCAGTGGTTACGTCTGGGATCAGCTGCATGTCTGACTCGTGAATCGACGCGAAACCGCGGATTGACGAACCATCGAACAACTGACCGTCAACGAAGAATTCTTCGTCAATCATGCTTGCTGGAAGGTTGAAGTGCTGCTGAACACCAGGTAGGTCGGTGAAGCGAACATCAAGGAACTTTACGTCGTTCTCTTTGATGTAGGCGACAACCTCAGATGCAGTCTTGAACATAGGGAAATCCCTTCGATTATGAGGTGAGGGCAGGCGATCCATTACGCCTTAGAACTAGTTTATCGCCGTGCGCTTCGAGAACGGTCTGATTTTGTTTCGTGAATGTAAAACATTTGAATGTTTTAGGCTTGGCTCGTGAGTTATCAAAATGATTTTCCTGGCCAGCGTCTCGGTTTAGCCGCTGACGGCTCTGGCAGCATCGCCAGAATGGGCCGCCGCATTGGCGCGATCTGCATCGACTGGGCCATCGCGACGCTATTCTCTGTGGCCTTTTTTAAATATGACGCCAACATCAGCCTGCTGTTCTTTTTTGTTGAACAGTGCCTGCTGGTCTCAACCCTCGGCTACTCGATTGGGCATCGAGTTTTCGGCATAGCCGTTCGCCGCTTAGACGGCAAATGGGTAGGGTTTTGGCGCGGATTCATTCGAACCGGCTTGATTTGCATAGTGATTCCTGTGGCCATCTGGGATGCCGACCAACGCGGTCTGCACGACAAAGCTGTAGGAACAGTGTTGGTGAGACTTTAGCGACGTGCAGCGCGCATGCGATTCGGGTCGATTCCCTTAGGAATCGGCAACTTCAAACCAACCGTCTCGAGGCGCTTGTAAACCACTGAAACTTCGCTGCGATTGAGGCCACGCTTGTGGCTATAGATGGTGTTGAGCAACTTAATCAATCTGACAGAGTTGTCATCGCCAACCACATAGAGAGCGTGCACCGGCACACCTGATGCGACCTTAGCGACCTTCTTCTTTTCACTCTCAACCATGGCCGAAACTCGGCTGCGGCTCGTGCCCTCACCGATCAAAACCACGCCGCCCGGGCCAACTACGCGATAAACCGCTTCTTGGGTTGACGCGTTGATGGCAGCTGGCGTTTCAGAGGCGCGCCATCCGCGTTTTAAACCGTTTGCGAGAATCGCACCAACCGCACCTGCGCGGCCATCAATCTGACTGAAAGCAACTTTTTCAGCTTGCTTGTTCATAACGATCATGCCGGTCAAAATGGCAACAAATGCTGCGGTGATTGACCAAACCACGATAGAAATCGTTGCGCCAGCAGAAAGCGCCAAACCAATCACAAAAACAACGGCAAAACCAAGCAAGCCAAAACCAAGAGCCCACAAAACTGACTTCGGGTTCTGCTTTGCCGTCATGCGGTAATAGCGCCAAAGCTGCGCGAAGCGACCAGGTTCTTTAGCTGGGGTAGTTTTTGATTTGCTGGTTGCGGTTGATTTAGCCATTTGCCTATTTTAGCGCGTCAAATTAGTAGGCTTGCGCGGCAGGCGTGTCACTAGCAAGGGCGGCTGCTAGGTGAGAAAGTTCTTCGGGAATCTCGCGACCCTTCTTTAGCATCGAGCCGGCCCAAAGACGACCCGCCCGGTAAGAACTGCGAACCAATGGCCCACTCAGCACGCCCAAGAACCCAATTTGTTCAGCGATTTCGCGCAGCTCAACGAACTCTTGAGGCTTGACCCAGCGGTCGACCGGGTGATGACGTGGGGTGGGGCGAAGATACTGGGTGACGGTCACGATGTCGGTGCCCGCTTCGTGAAGATCTTTTAGAGCTTGGATGATTTCGTCAATCGTCTCACCCATGCCCAAAATAAGGTTCGATTTGGTTACCAAACCAGCGTTTCGGGCTTGGGTGATCACATCAAGTGAGCGTTCATATTTGAACGCTGGACGAATCTGCTTAAAGATTCGGGGCACCGTTTCTACGTTGTGAGCAAAAACTTCTGGTTTGGCATCAAAAACAAGCTGCAACAGCTCTGGGTTGCCCGAAAAGTCAGGGGCTAGCATTTCAACGCCGGTGCCGGGTGATTGCTGATGAATCTGACGAATGGTTTCGGCATAAAGCCAAGCGCCCTCGTCTGGCAGGTCGTCGCGGGCAACGCCGGTAACCGTGGCATAGCGCAGCTGCATGGTTTTAACCGATTCACCGACTCGACGCGGTTCATCGCGGTCAAGATCGGCAGGCTTTCCGGTATCAATCTGACAAAAGTCGCAACGACGGGTGCACTGCGAACCGCCAATCAAGAATGTAGCTTCACGGTCTTCCCAGCATTCGAAAATGTTTGGGCAGCCCGCCTCTTGACACACGGTGTGAAGATTTTCAGTTTTTACCAGCGACTGAAGCTCGGTGTATTCTGGCCCCATTTTGGCCTTGATTTTAATCCACTCAGGTTTCTTTTCGATAGGCACCGCGGCATTGCGGGCTTCGATGCGAAGCATTTTCTTCTGAGGGTTTTGTTCGGTCGTCATTGAACGTATTCACCAATCTGGGTCAGGTATTTTTCTACCTTTTCGGCAGCCATCGAGGGGGTTACCTCTTTGCCTGTTAAAAGACTAATCGTGCTAACTGATGCGTCACGAATACCGCAGGCGACAATCGCCTCGTAGGGTTCTAAACCGTGATTGCAGTTCAAGGCGAAACCGTGCATCGTGGTGTGGTCGGCAACGCGAATGCCTATCGCGGCGACTTTGACCCAGCCTTCAGCTGTTTCATGCCAGACGCCACTTCGGCCTTCAACTCGTTCAGTTTTCAAGCCGAATTCAGCGCAAACCTGAATCAAAATGCCCTCCAACCAACGCACATAACCGACTACGTCGATGGGGCGTGGCAACTTCATGATTGGGTATCCAACCAACTGACCCGGGCCATGCCAGGTGATTTTACCGCCACGATCGGTCTCAAAAATTGGAATCCCCATGTTAGGGCGCGACTCATTTGGTCGTTCGTCATCCTCGGTTCGCTTGCCCGCGGTGAAGACCGACTCATGCTCAAGCAAAATGACGGTGTCGGGGCGGGCGCCAGATGCAACTTCAGCGTGTATCTCGCGCTGCATGGCAAGACCGGCTTCATAGCTTACGAAGTTTGGGGCAAAACCCGCGCGAATAAATTCAGGCACTGAATAATCCTAAAACAGCATTGGTTGCACAGCGCCGCTAACAGGCGAAATGCTTTGGTATTCTCAACAAGCAGGTTGCGATTTCTATTTCTGGTGCCAATGAACGCTAGCCTCACGACATGTTCAACTCACTGCACATCGCCGGGCTAACTCTAAAACCAGCAAGTCTGACATTTGCCGGCGCTCGACTATTCGAAGCCATTGATAGAGACGACAAACCCGTTGCGGTTATAGAACCACGAAGCTTCGGTTTGAACTGGTGCTTGATATTAGAGCAACTGCAGCTGGCCGGAATATCTGCAGTACCCAGAAAAACATCCACCGGTCGTGTGGTGCTGACTGCAACAGCCACCGCAAACGCCGCGGCTGCTGATAGTTCAGACGAGCTTGTAATGCGAGTGTTCAGCGCATTGCAAACAAAACGTTCTGTCACCGGCAAAGCACTGCCTAGGCACCGATTTTTTGCTGACTTGGGATGGATGCTCGAAACCGGCGAAACAGCCCCTGCCCGCGCTATTCAGGTGCCTCAAAGAAAGTTGCGAATCCTCTATTCGAAGCGAGCAAAACTTAGCATCTCGTTATTGTCACTGGCATGCCTCGCTGCCGCTTTTATTTTCATCGAAAACCCCAACATGATGAAGTCTTCGCAACGCATCGAAGGCATCACCCCATCTCAGAGTTCAACCAGCGCACCAACGAGCTGGCAGAATGCGAAGCAAGAGCCAAGCGCAAAATTGAGGGGCAAGGTGTCACTGTCTGGGGTAGAAACGTCGTTGGCACAGCAGGCAACTAAAATCAAGGCCGCGAGTTTCGACGCCGATTTGGCCCTCGACAGATTTGCGCAGCAGAACCTCACAGCAGAAGTCGCCGACGTTGTGGTTATCGGGGGAGCAGCGCAACTGACTTTTAGGTTGGTTGAGACGAACCAAAGCTTTTGCGCTCGTTTCGAAACCATCGCCGATCAATGGCATTTGGTGTGGGTGAAACCTGCCTAACCAAAATCTCGAATTCTAGTTAAAGCAAAATCGCCCGAGATGTCTCGGGCGATTTTGTGATGACTCTGCTAGAGGCCAAGAACCGAAGCGAAATCTGCTGCTTCGAGACGGTTTTTAACGTCAACCAAGAAGCGGCTTGCATCTGCACCATCGACCAAACGGTGGTCGTATGACAGCGCGAGATAGACCATGCTGCGAATCGCAATAGCTTCGCCGCCGTCAGCGGTTGAAACAACTACCGGGCGCTTGCTCACAATGCCTGTGCCCAAAATGGCCACCTGCGGCAAGAACACTACCGGGGTGTCAAATAGGGCGCCACGTGAGCCAGTGTTGGTCAACGTGAAAGTTGCACCGCCAAGCTCGTCTGGCTTTAGCTTGTTCTCGCGGGTGCGGCTGGCAAGATCTGCGATCTGCTGCGCAATCTGGGCGATTGTCAAAGTCGAAGCGTCACGAATCACTGGGGTTAGCAGACCGCGCTCGGTGTCTACCGCGAAGCTGATGTTCTCGGTTGCGTGGTAGTTGACAGTTTCACCGTCAATGCTGGCGTTTAGCTTGGCGTGAACACGAAGTGCCTCAGCAGCTGCTAAAGCAAAGAAAGGCATAAAGTTCAGTTTGCCACCGGTTTTGGCAACGAACTGAGCCTGAACCTGCTGACGCAACTGAGCAATCTTTGTGACGTCAACCTCAACAACGGTGGTCAACTGGGCAGTCTGCTGCATCGACGCAACCGCGCGCTCGGCTAGCACCTTGCGCAAACGGCTCATGCTCTCGCTGGTGCCGCGAAGCGGTGAGTCAGCGGCAGCAGGTGCTGCAGAAACTGAAGCAACACCTGTTGTTGCGGCTGCAAGAACGTCGTCTTTGCGAATGCGGCCACCAACGCCAGTGCCGGCAACCGTGGTTAGGTCGATGCCCGACTCGTTAGCTAGTTTGCGAACAAGGGGAGTCACGTAGCCCGCGTCGCTTGCCGCAGCCTGGGCAGGCGCGACAACTGGCGCAGGTGCTGCTGCGGCGACCGGTGCGACCACGGGTGCCGGTGCGACCACGGGTGCCGGTGCTGCCACGGGTGCTGGTGCCGCAACTGGCGCCGGCGCTACAACTGGGGCCGCGGTGAAAACAGGAGCAGCTGCGATTGGTGCTGGTGGCACGTATGCAACGGCAGGCGCAGCAGCAGCTTCTACCATCGGGGCGGCGGCGACTGGCGCAGGTGCAGCCTCGACGGCGGGTGCTGGCGCAGCGACAGGCGCAGAGCCTGAACCATCACCAATGATTACTAGAACAGCGCCAACCTCAACGGTCTCGTCTTCTTGAACCAAGATCTGCTCAACAACGCCAGCGACCGGCGAAGGAATCTCGGTGTCAACCTTGTCAGTTGACACCTCAACTAGTGGTTCGTCGATTGCAACAGTGTCGCCAACCTTCTTCAACCAGCGGGTTACGGTGCCCTCGGTGACGCTTTCACCTAGAGCAGGAAGGGTTACGTTTTGACTCATTATTTTGTTACTCCTGTTGTCGCGAAATTATGCGTGAGCGTGAAGAGGCTTGCCAGCAAGAGCCAAGTGAGCCTCGCCGATAGCTTCGTTCATGGTTGGGTGAGCGTGAATTAGGGTAGCCACGTCTTCTGGGTAGGCCTCCCAGTTGACGATGAGTTGTGCTTCGCCAATCTGTTCGCCAACGCGTGAACCAATCATGTGCACGCCGATTACTGGGCCGTTGTTGCGGCGGATCAGCTTGATAAAGCCAGCAGTGCCAAGAATCTGGCTCTTGCCATTGCCACCAAGGTTGTATTCATAGGTTGAGATGTTCTCGGCACCGTAGGTCTCGGCAGCTTTGGCTTCGGTCAGGCCAACCGAGGCAACCTCTGGCTCGCAGTAGGTAACCTTTGGAATACCGGTCTCGTCGATTGGTGCTGGGTTGAGCCCGGCGATCTCTTCAGCAATGAAAATGCCCTGCTGAAAGCCGCGGTGTGCGAGCTGAAGGCCAGGCACAATGTCGCCTGCGGCATAAACGCCAGGAAGGTTGGTCTGCAAGCGCTCGTTGGTTAGAACGAAACCGCGGTCCATTGCAACGCCCTGCTCTTCATAGCCGAGCCCCGCGGTGTTTGGGCCACGACCAACAGCCACAAGCAACAGCTCAGCCTCTAGACGGGTGCCATCTTCGAGAGAAACAACAACGCCGTGTTCGCTCTGCTCAACGCCTGAGAAACGAACGCCAAGCTTAAAGTCAATGCCACGCTTGCGAAAAGCACGCTCAAGACCCTTGCTCACAGCTTCGTCTTCGTTAGGCACAAGGTGAGGCAGACCCTCAACGATAGTAACTTCGGTGCCAAATGACTTCCAGATCGAAGCGAACTCAACACCGATAACGCCACCACCCAAAACGATTGCCTTGTTTGGCACGAAGTTCAACTGAAGTGCGTGCTCTGAAGTGATGACGCGGCCGCCAATCTGAAGGCCAGGTAGCGAGCGCGAGTATGAACCAGAGGCCAAAACGACATTGGCGCCGGTGTAGTTATCGCCGTTGACCTGAATGGTCTTCGGGCCGACTAGGCGACCCTCGCCAGCCACAACGGTGATGTTCTTAGAAGCCACAAGGCCGCTCAGACCTTTGAAAAGACGGTCAACGATTGAGTCGCGATATTTGTTAACCGCAGGCATGTCAATGCCAACAAGGTTTGCGCTAACGCCAAAGTTAGCTGCTTCACGGGTAACGTCGGCAACTTCAGCAGAATGCAAAAGAGCTTTGGTTGGAATGCAACCGCGGTGCAGGCAGGTGCCACCGAGCTTGTCTTTCTCGATAAGGGCAACACTCTTGCCCAACTGAGCTGAGCGAAGAGCGGCTGCGTAGCCACCGCTTCCTCCGCCGAGAATAACGACATCAAAATTGTGGTCAGCCACAGGTTTCTCCCTTATATTTGCCAAAAACTCAGTTTCAACTTTACTACCGTTGCGCTTAGCAAAAGCCCAACAAAGTTTGGTGGCGCAAGAATGCGCCGCTCGAAATTAAATAGATTCAGCTAACGCAACCAGGGTGCGAACCATGGCTCCAGTGCCACCTTTTGGTGTGTAGCCATAAGCAGCAGAATCGTTTTCGGCAGCACCAGCAATGTCGAGGTGAGCCCAAGGCAACGGCAAGCCGTGTTCGCCCTCGGCAATAAACTCGCTCAAAAACCACGCGCCAAGAATGGTTCCGCCGCTCGCGCCGAACTTAGCGTTGGCTTGGTCAGCGATTTCAGAACTTAAGCTGTGCTTCAACTCTGCCGGCATTGGCAATGGCCAGACCGGCTCGCCAGCAACCTCAGCAGCCTCCATAACAGCATCAATGCCACTGCCCGTGCCTAATAGACCTGCAGTTCGATCGCCAAGCGCAACAGTAACTGCGCCGGTGAGTGTCGCGACATCCACAATCAAATTGGGTTTTGACTCACTAGCTAACGAAAGGCCGTCGGCCAAAACTAAACGGCCTTCAGCATCAGTGTTTATAACCTCAACGGTTTTGCCATTGCGCAAAGTGATGACATCGTTTGGGCGGGTGGCTGAACCCGAAGGCATGTTCTCGGCTATGCACATGTAGGCATCAACGTCAACTTTGATACCCAACTCGGCGATCGCCAAGATGCTGTGCAGCACAACCGCCGAGCCCGTCATGTCATATTTCATGCCCAACATCGATCCCGCAGGTTTGAGGCTCAAACCGCCAGTGTCAAAAGTGATGCCTTTGCCAACCAGCGCCAGCTTTTGCTCGGCGCCCTTCGGCCGATAACTTAAGTGCACCAAGCGCGGGCCGTGATGCGCCCCAGCCCCTACTGCCAAAATGCCGCCAAACCCACCCGCAGCAAGGTCTTTCTCGTCGAAAACCTTGACAGCTACGGTGTCAATGCCAGCCGCCGCCTTTTGCGCAGCCTTAGCAAGATCTGCAGGGTGCAGGTGGCTTGCCGGCAAATTAGTTAGGTCTCGAGTGGCGTGCACTGCGCGTGCTAAAACCTCGGCACGATTCAAAGCCGACTTGGGCACCTTGACCGGGCTCACAACGGTTATGTTTTTCAGAACAAATGAAGACTTGACGCTTTTAAAGTTCTTTGGTTCAAAAGCACCTAGCAAAAGCCCCTCGACCAGCAAATACAGGTCGTGCTCGCTGTCGATGCCAAGATCAACAACAATCGACTCACTCGAGCCCAGCTTGCGAGCAATAGCCCCACCAATCTCGCGTAGTCCGCCCTCAAAAGTTGCAAACGGTTCGTTCTTGGCTGTTGTGCCGACCAAAGCGGTTAAAACCGAACGGGCATCTTTGGTCGCAATTTGCACTTTGACAAGCGATTCGGCATCGCTTGAAGCACCCACCGGGGCAAAATCGTTCTCAAAAGTATCATCACTGAAGATGCTGGAAGAAAACTCGGTGCGAACGGGTTTAACTTTCTTGCCCACACTGTCAACTGCCAACACCAAAACGGTGTCAGCGGTGAGCTTTGGGGCAGAAACAACTTTGAGCTTTGGCATAGTCATAACTTCAATGCTAAACCCGCTGGAATAGGATGTTCACATGGCAGAAGCGAGTGCACTTTTTAGCATCACAGACCTCGACATCGAGGTTCCGCTTGGTCTGCACCTAATTGCAAGCCTCAACGGATTCACAGACGCCGGCTCAACCATTTCGCAGGTCAGCGACAACATCTTTGCCAATTTCGAGCATCACCTGATTGTTGAGTTCAACAACGACGAACTGCTTGACTATCGAGCTCGACGCCCGATCATGTATTTTGAAAAAGACCACATTGCCGACTATGAGCCAGCAACTCTGGGCATCTTTTTGGTTTATGACGAAGCGCGGCAACCATTTCTTTTCTTGCACGGCTATGAGCCTGACTTTCGCTGGGAATCTTTCATCGACTCATTGATGACAATCATTGATCTTTTCGGTGTCAGCCAAGTTAGTTGGGTTCATGCGATTCCTTTTCCGATTCCGCACACCAGACCGATTGGTGTCACGGTGTCGGGCACCCGCAAAGACCTAATCGAGTCAACCTCTGAGTGGAAACCTCAAACACAAGTTCCTGGCAACGTGTTACACTTGCTCGAATATCGCGCATCGGCAACCGGTCTGCCGATGGCTGGTTTTGTGCTTTTGATTCCGCACTATTTGGGCGACAGCGAATACCCGTCGGCAGGCGTGAAAGCCCTTGAGTTGCTTTCGTTGGGTACCGGGTTGGTGTTTTCGACAGATGCGCTGCGCGAAGAATCAGTAACTTTCGCGAATAAGCTCAGCGAGCAATTAGAAGAAAACGACGATCTAAAGCGGATGGTCGCCAACCTTGAACAGGGGTATACGAGCGAGCGCACAACGCCGGGTCGCCCGAACATCAGCAAACCAGAAACCAAAATGCCGACCGCTGAAGAAATTGCTGCCGAACTCGAAGACTATTTGGCAAGTCGTCGCAGAAACCAAACCGATGAAGAGAACTAGCGGCTTCATTGCCGTTGGTGCCGCCGCTCTTGCCTACTTGGTGGCCGTAACTCAAAGGTCAACCATGGGCACAGCCTCGCTGTTGGCGGCTGAACGTTTTCACACCAATGCGCAGCAGCTCGCCTCACTTGCTGTGATGCAAATATTCGTCTATGCGGTAATGCAGATTCCGGTTGGTTTTTTGCTCGACCGCTTTGGCTCGCGGTCATTGCTCATATTTGGTGCGCTCACCATGGGCAGCGGCCAAATCGCGGTTGCTTTCTCAGACAATCTAAGTCAAGCCGTTGTGGGGCGCCTGCTGGTCGGCCTCGGCGATGCGTTCACGTTTATCTCGATGATTAGGCTTATCAACGGCTGGTATTCAGGCAGGCGAGCATCGCAGTTGCAACAGTGGATCGGCAATCTGGGGCAACTCGGGCAAGTTCTTTCAGCTGTACCATTTGGTGCGGTGTTGGGCTTGATGGGTTGGCAGAGCGCATTTTTGGGCATCGCCGCGGCATCATTTCTGGCCGCAATACTGGTTTATGCCGCAGTTCAAAACGAACGAGTAGCCAGTGGTGAGAAACCCCATCCGCTTGATTTCAAAAACATTCGCGAACAGTTTGTTACCAACCTGGCGAACCCCGGCACTCGGTTTGCTTTTTGGGTTCACTTTTCAACTCAGTCGGCAGCCACGGTTTTCGTGCTGCTGTGGGGTTTTCCGTTTCTTGAACGCGCAGAAGGTTTAGACAAGCCGCTGGCTTCAACCTTGATTAGCTCAATGGTTTTTGTTGGCATCGCAATGGGATTGTTCTATGGCTGGCTTTGCGGCGCTCACCCGCATTTGCGTTATCGGTTGGTTGTGAGTGTGTCCCTGATAGTGGCTGGCGCTTGGGCCGTTGTTTTGCTCTGGCCCACAGTCGCACCGCTTTGGCTTATTGCCACCCTGGTAGCCATTTTGGGTGGCGCCGGCCCAGCTTCGATGATCGCCTTCGACTTTTCTAAGGCCTACACACCGATTCAGCGGCTCGGTTCGGCCAACGGCATTGTCAATATCGGCGGTTTTCTGGCCACCTTGATAACGATGTATCTCGTTGGTGTGTCGTTAGATATTTTGCACGGATGGCGCGTGCAGCAGCTTGCTGCAGGTGGCCACGCGGCCTCGGTTGGCCTTTATGACTTAGAGGCGTTTCGCATTGCAATGTGGATTCAAATTTTGGTGATCTTGGTGGGTGTGGTTGGTTTGAGGCGCGAACACCGCATTCTGAGCAGGTTGCACCCGGCTGAGCCGGCGACACAACTCTAGGCGACCGATTGCTGACCATGGGTGCGATTGTTGCGTCTAAGCGCGATTGACGTGAAGACTGCGGTGCTTACGGTGCTTGCGATGTTTGCGATGTTTGCGATTCTTGCGATTCTTGCGTTTTGGTCAGGGAATAATACTGATGCTTTGCTGTTGAATCAAGTGCAATAAGAAAGAAAGCTTGCCAATAACCCCTAAAAGTCATTTGCATGTGGAATACTTATAGCAGTTAAGACCCAGTCAATTTAAGTTTTGTTGAATTTGACATGGGTCTTTGTAATGCCCGAAAACCTAGGCTCTAACCTTGGCAGGTCATTACAGCCCAGGCATCACACGATAGGGGTTCGAAAATGTCTAAACAGCGAAGCTTTTTAAGCCGATTGCTGGGCAACGCAGCGCCTGCTACACAGGTTGAAGCCGACATTGATCACATCGAGGCCGAGACTGACGTGTTAGTCGATACTCGAGAACCCGAACCAAAGGCTGTCAAGGCCACCAAGACTGCAGCGCCAAAAGCTGCAGCAAAGACTTCAAAAGCCCCAACGAAAGAAGCCACCATTTCTAACGCACCAAAGACCACTAAGTCGAAGCCAAAAGTTGAAGAAGCAGCCCTAGCTGCTGAAGTAGACGAAACTGTCGAGACTAAGAAGCCTGCTGCCAAAAAGCCAGCGGTTAAAAAGCCAGCCGGTGACGCTGCTGCACCAAAAGCAAAAGCGCCGGCCAAGGCCAAGGCCACAAAGGCAAAAGCTGCCAAGGGTGAAGACGAAGATCTTGACGATGAAGATGACCTAGACGTCGAAGACATCGTGAGTGAGGCCGCTTCAGCGGTTGACATCGTTGCAATCGCCGAAGAGATTCCAGCGGCTGAACTCGGCCCAGAAGAAGATGAAGACAAGGTTGCGATTAACGCACCTGAGGGCGCCATCGTTCTCTCGAACCGCGAAGAAGAAGACATTCCAGCTCAGTCAACTTCGATCACTGGTGCAACTGCCGACCCGGTCAAAGACTATTTGAAGCAGATCGGCAAAGTTGCGCTTCTAAACGCTGAGCTTGAGGTTGACCTCGCGAAGCGCATCGAGGCTGGCCTTTTTGCCGAAGAAAAACTTGCGGTTGACCTAACACTCGACGAAGACACCAAGCGTGACCTACGTTGGGTGGCAAAAGATGGCCAGCGCGCAAAGAGCCACCTTCTTGAGGCTAACCTTCGCCTCGTTGTTAGCCTAGCTAAGCGCTACACCGGTCGCGGCATGCAGTTTCTTGACCTGATTCAAGAAGGCAACTTGGGTTTGATTCGTGCAGTTGAAAAGTTCGACTACACCAAGGGCTACAAGTTCTCGACATATGCGACCTGGTGGATTCGTCAGGCTATCACCCGCGCTATGGCAGACCAGGCGCGCACCATTCGTATTCCGGTGCACATGGTCGAGGTCATCAATAAGCTCGCACGTGTTCAGCGACAGCTTTTGCAAGATCTAGGTCGCGAACCGACCCCTGAAGAGCTAGCTCGTGAACTCGACATGACCCCAGAGAAGGTCGTTGAAGTTCAAAAGTATGGTCGTGAACCAATCTCACTATCAACACCATTGGGTGAAGATGGCGACAGCGAGTTTGGCGACCTAATCGAAGACACTGAAGCCGTGGCTCCGGCAGAAGCGGTCGGCTACAGCATGCTGCAGCGTGAACTTGAGCGAATTCTCGACTCGTTGCACCCGCGAGAGGCGGGCGTTATTCGCAGCCGCTTCGGGTTGGGCGATGGTGTTCAAAAGACTCTAGACCAAATCGGTGAAGAGTTCGGTGTTACTCGTGAGCGCATTCGTCAGATCGAGTCAAAGACCATGTCAAAGCTGCGTCACCCTTCACGTTCTCAACTGTTGCGCGACTACCTAGACAACTAGGCTTCGCTTGCGTTACCTGCTAGCCATCATCATCGGCCGCCTCACCCGCGTCGCAGTTCGTTTAGTGCGACCGGGTGGAGGTTCGGCGCTGCCAGGCTTGGTGTTGCGCAAAATCGCTCCGGGTCTGCTTAAAAAAACTTTGAGCAACTTCAAGCAGGGTCTGGTTATCATTACCGGCTCTGCGGGCAAGTCAACCACAACAAAAATGGTTGTTGCTATCGTTCGCGCCCACGGGCTTAGGGTCTTTACAAACCCTTCGACGGCGAACATCGAGCAGGGTTTCTATGCTTCGATTCTTGAGCGTGCGAATTTGTTCGGCAAAGTTGCGGGTGATATCGCAATTTTAGAAATGGATGAAGCTCACGCCGCATCAATCGTTGAGCGTATTAAGCCCCGTTTCGCTACGATTCTCAACGTTCTCGAAGACCAACTTGATCGTTTCGGTGACCCTGCCAATGTGAGGAATGACCTAGCGAAGGTAGCTGAAGCAGCCACTGCGGGTGTTGCTCTTAACGCAGACGACCAAAACCTGCTGTGGATGCTCGCTGAAGGTAGGGGAGTGGCCAACGTCAGTTGGTTTGGATTGAATGAGAATGTGTTGGCTTCTGCCCGCAAAGGGTTAGGCACTGCACCAACTTACCTTTTTGAGCTGGATAGGCCAGAGTCTGGCACAACAGGCACGGCAGTTATCGACCGAGAACTAACCGTGCAGCTAGATTCGGGTACCTCGGTTAAAGTCACTTTGCCGAACCGCGGTCTGCATTTTGCTGTTGACGCGGTTGCGGCTCTTGAAACCGCCCAGCGGCTTCTGGGAACTGCTTTTAATCCCCACCTCGCTGCCCAAGTTTTAAGCGAGTTACCTCCGGTTTTCGCTCGTGGCGAGCTAAAAGAGGTCAACGGTGAGATGGTCGAGTTTATTTTGGTTCAAAACCCGCCGAGCTTTCAGCTGAACCTCGACAATCTCACCACCAATCCTGAGCAAATTATGTTTGCTGTTGGCACAGATGTTCACGACCCTTCGTGGCTCTACACGGTAGATTTAGCCAACCTGAGCCACGCTGACGTTGTCACCGGTTATAACCATGCCGAGGCGGCACTGCTGTTGGCATATCACGAGATTCCGGTTGGTCAGGTGCTTGGAGACCTCGACGAAGCGCTCGAAGCATTCTTTAGCCTGCCAAAGCCATCACGCGGTGTGAAAACCGTGATTTTCTCGGCAGATTCGATGCGCCGAACCCGACGAGCCCTAGGCTTCACCGACCCAGAGGATGTCGAGCGATGAGCGAAATTAGACTTGTCACGGTTTTTGGTGACCGCCTAAACCTAAACGGTGATCAGGCGAATCTTTTCGTGCTGCAACAGCGATTGAAATGGCTGGGTTTCGGCAGCGAGGTTATTTCTGTTGCTAGCGCCAAAGAACTAGCTTCGGCGCAAGGGCACTTTGTGCTCTTGGGTCACGGCAGCCGTGCCGCCTGGGCTAGTTGCGATGGCGAGTGGCCCACTCTGGTAGCCGATGTCGTTGCGGCCTGCCAAACCACGCGGGGGTTAGCTGTGGGCTCAGGTGCGAGTCGAGTTGCTCTCGAGCTTGAAGGCGAACAGAAAGACCAGACGATCTCAGAGTTTGCCGTCGATGAGCTCGATGGCGAGTTGCTGCTTGGCTATAAGTTCAGTGAAATCGCTAACGCGCAGACACGCAGGTTTGGTTTTGGGTTGATGACGTGGCTGCACGGCCCAATTCTTGCAAAGAACCCAGCGCTGGCAGATTCGTTTATTGTCGACATTTTGAACGCGGCCGGCTTGGCAGCACCTGAATCCTTGTCAAACGAAAACACCCGCAAGATCGATGAGATTCTCGCGGGTGTTTGGCAGCTTGAAAAGCCGCAAAACTAAAGCTACTTGCTGAGTAGTTTGTCGCTCTCGTCGTGCCATTTGACAGCGATTGGGCGCAACTTTGCCTCATTTTCTTTTGCGTGGTGACCGCAAAACAACAGTTCACCTGTCACTAGTTCAACGCGCACGTAGGCCTGAGCGCCGCAGGCGTCGCAACGGTCAGCAGCGGTTAGCTGGTGAGCCAGAGTGGGCGCTACCTGTTCGTCTTGTTCTTCAATGTCTAGCGGGGCCATGAGGTTCCTTTCGTGCTGAGTTAATCTCACCACATTGCAAGAGCAAAAGCCCGCCGATTACTCCCGATTTCGCTAACTGCGAAGAAATTGCCTCTTTATGCACCGTTTAGGGCTGATGCCGTGTCAGTGAGAGGCAAAGACCTAGGCTCAAGGTAGCATTTTGAGGTGTCAAACACCGAATATTCAGCTCGCCACCTGTCAGTTCTCGAGGGTCTCGAGGCTGTTCGCAAACGCCCTGGAATGTACATCGGCTCGACCGACAGCCGCGGGCTCATGCACTGTCTCTGGGAGATCATCGACAACTCTGTCGATGAGGCGTTGGCCGGCTTCGGCAATGAAATCGGCATTCGCCTTCACGCAGACTCAAGCGTTGAGGTCACCGACGTTGCCCGCGGTATTCCGGTAGACATTGAACCAAAAACCGGCCTGAGCGGTGTCGAAGTTGTCTTCACCAAACTGCATGCTGGCGGCAAATTCGGTTCTGGTTCATATGCCGCGTCAGGTGGTTTGCATGGTGTGGGCGCCTCAGTGGTGAACGCATTGAGTGAGCGTCTAGATGTCGAGGTTGACCGCGATGGTCAAACCTGGGCCATGTCGTTTCGACGCGGCGAACCGGGCATTTTCGACGACAGTGCGGGCATTGCACCAAATAACCCTTTTGTTGCTTCACAAGATGGCAGCCCGCTGCGCTCAATTGCCAAGATTGGCAAAAACGTCAATGGCACAAGAGTGCGCTACTGGGCAGACCCGCAAATCTTTATCAAAGATGCAGCCTTTGTCGCTGACGACTTAGTGGCCCGCGCACGACAGACAGCTTTCTTGGTGCCCGGCCTTCAACTCACCATCGACGATCTTCGAGATGGCGCCGAGACGCCGCAGCAGAAATTCAAATTTGATGGCGGACTAGCCGAATATGCCGAATTTTTGGCACCCGACACCGGCATCACAGATGTGTGGCGCTTGCAGGGCGAAGGAGACTTCACCGAGACCGTGCCGGTGCTAGACGAAAATGGCAACATGGTGACTCAAGATGTCAAACGCAATTGTCAGGTCGAGGTGGCCTTGCGTTGGGGCACCGGCTACGACACAACAGTTAAGTCTTATGTGAACATCATTGCGACTCCGAAAGGCGGCAGTCACATCGCCGGCTTCGAAGCTGCGCTGTTAAAAACTTTGCGCGCTCAGGTTGAGGCTAACTCGCGCAAGCTCAAGCCGGGTAACGACAAAATTGAAAAAGAGGATGTCTTCGCCGGCCTAACTGCCGTCGTGGCGGTGCGCCTTGCCGAACCGCAATTTGAAGGTCAGACCAAAGAAATTCTTGGCACTCCAGCCGTTCGCAACATTGTTGCAAGCGTGGTTAACGCTCGACTCACCGAAAGACTAGAAAGCCCTAAACGCGACGACAAAGCGCAGGCCGCGGTTTTGCTAGAAAAAGTAGTCGCTGAGATGAAAGCGCGCATCTCAGCGCGCACTCACAAAGAGACTCAGCGCCGCAAATCAGCTCTAGAGAGCTCTTCGTTGCCAACCAAACTCGTTGATTGTCGCTCGCAAGAGACCGATGGCACCGAACTTTTCATTGTTGAGGGTGACTCGGCGCTTGGCACAGCAAAACTGGCCCGCAATAGCGAGTTTCAGGCACTTTTGCCGATTCGAGGCAAGATTTTGAACGTTCAAAAAGCCTCGATCAGCGATATGCTCTCGAACAATGAGTGCGCCTCAATCATCCAAGTTATCGGTGCGGGTTCAGGACGAACTTTTGACCTCGACCAGGCTAGATATGGCAAAGTGATTTTGATGAGCGACGCCGATGTTGACGGCGCTCACATTCGCACACTCTTGCTAACTCTGTTCTTTAAATACATGAGGCCGATGATCGAAGACGGTCGCGTGTTCGCCGCCGTGCCACCACTTCACCGCGTAGTTATCATGAACCCGGGCACCAAACCAAACGAAACGGTCTACACCTACTCGCAGGCTGAACTCGAGGCCCTTCTTGCCAAGCTCGAAAAAGCTGGCAAGCGTTATCAAGAGCCGATTCAGCGATACAAGGGCCTTGGCGAGATGGATGCAGACCAGCTGGCAGAAACCACAATGGATAAATCGCATCGAAGCCTGCGAAGGGTAACCATGGCCGACGCCGCAGCGGTTGAAAAAATGTTTGAGCTTTTGATGGGCAACGAAGTAGCCCCAAGGCGCGACTTTATCGTTGACTCAGCTGACTCATTCGAACGGGACCGAATCGACGCTTAGTCAAACTATTTCGACCAAATATTCTGGCCTTTGAAACTAAAGAAGTGAGCCTGCACCGGCGATAACGTTGGCAAGGGGCGCACCCGAACCGTCGCGTTTGCCCTTGACTTCAGGCAGTTCAACCGGTTTGCCGTCACTTGCGGCGGCGACAACCTCACCTTCAACCACGCAGGCAAGGTAAAGCTCGTTTTCGCTGCGAATGAAGCGGTGGGCACGCACGCCACCGGTGGCGCGCCCCTTGCCCGGAAACTCGCTAAAGTCAGAGATTTTGGCGCTTCCGGGGTCAGTGCCTTTTAGTGCGTCAGAGCTATCGGCCGCGGTTAGCACGACGGCTGCTTCTAGATTGCCGACAACCCCAAAATAAATGGCTTGAGCCGCTGCGTCGAGACTAATGCCAGCCATACCCGACCCAGCGCGGCCTTGCGGTCGAACCAGCGATGCCGAGTAGTGCAACAGCTGGGCGTCATTTGCAATGAAGACAAGTTCTTTGCTGTCATCTGCCAGCGCAGCGCCGATCACGCTGTCACTATCTTTGAGCGAGATAACTTCAAACTCTGGCTTGGCAGGCCAATCGGCAACAACACGCTTGACCACTCCCTGAGCAGTTCCCAAAGCCAAAGGAGTTTCGCCCTCTAAAGGAATCATGTTGATGACCTGCTCGTTTTTGGCTAAACCTAAAAAGTCGCGAGCCTTAACAGCGTTACCCGCGTCAAACAGTGAGCCGCTAGGCGGCACGTCACCCGCGTGAATGCGAAGCATGCGGCCGGTTGAAGTGATAAAGCCCAAGTCTGTGCGAGTTGTGGTCGAAACCAAGGTGCGCAAAACGTCGTGACGTTTGCGCTTGCCTCCAGCAACTGCGTCTACTCCGGCATCAATGCGGCCCAGCAGGCCGGTAGCGGTCAGAATAACAACGCAGGGGGTGTCAGCAAGCTCGGCGCTGATTGAGGCGGCCTTGGCGTTGCTGATTGGTTTAATCTCAGCGTCAGCGTCGAGCAGAGTGGTTCGACGATCGTCGCCATACTTCGCAGCTACCGAAGCAAGCTCTTCAGATACGAGGTCACGCAAAACTGATTCGCTGCCCAAAATGCGCTGAAGCTCTGCAATTTCATTTTGCAGCTGAGCCTTTTCGGTTTCAAGTTCAATCTTTGAGAACTTAGTGAGGCGTCGAAGGCGCAGCTCAAGAATGTATTCGGCTTGAATTTCAGAAAGGTCAAAAATGCTCATCAAACGCGAGCGGGCCTGATCGACCTCATCGCTGGTTCGAATAACCTGAATAACCTCGTCAATCGAAAGAATCGCGATTAGCAAGCCTTCGATTAGGTGCAGCCGCGCCTGCTTTTTGCCTAAACGGTTGGCACTGCGGCGTCGGGTAACCAGCACTCGGTGTGCAAGATATTGACCCAGAAGGTCTTTCAGACCCAGGGTTAGTGGGCGACCGGCTACCAGAGCCACGTTGTTGATCGAAAAACTGTCTTCCATAGGTGTGAATCGATAAAGCAAATCGAGCACAACTTGTGGGTCGAAACCCGTTTTAATCTCAATAACCAAACGCAAACCATGATTGCGGTCGGTCAGGTCGGTCACGTCAGAGATTCCCTGAAGTTTCTTGCTGTTGACGCCATCCTTGATTTTTTCAATCACTTTTTCTGGCCCAACAAGATAGGGCAGCTCAGTCACAACTATGCCGAGTTTTCGCGGCGAAACGCTCTCAATTGAGACTCTGGCTCGGGTTTTAAACATGCCGCGACCGGTCTCATAGGCGTCTCTAATGCCGTCACGACCGATGATTATGCCGCCGGTGGGCAGGTCGGGGCCAGGCACGAACTGCATGAGATCTTCGGTTGTGGCGTCTTTGTTGCTCAAAAGGTGACGCGCGGCCTCAATAACTTCGCGAAGGTTGTGAGGTGGCATGTTCGTTGCCATGCCGACCGCAATGCCTGCAGCGCCATTGACTAGCAGGTTCGGAAAAGCGGCGGGTAGCACCTCAGGTTCGGTCAGCTGGGCGTCGTAATTTGGCTTGAAATCAACGACGTCTTCGTCAAGACCCTCGTTCATCAGAAGGGCAGCGGCTGAGAGGCGAACCTCGGTGTATCGTGCCGCAGCTGGGCCGTCATCGAGGCTACCGAAGTTGCCGTGACCGTCGATTAGTGGTTCGCGAAGGCTGAAAGGCTGCGCCATGCGCACGAGTGCGTCATAGATGGCGCTGTCACCGTGAGGGTGAAGTTTTCCCATTACTTCGCCGGTAACGCGGGCCGACTTCACGTGCCCCTTATCGGGCCTAAGACCCATCTCACCCATTTGATAGACGATACGGCGGTGAACCGGCTTAAGGCCGTCGCGGGCATCTGGCAGGGCACGCGAATAGATAACCGAATAGGAATATTCCAAGAATGAATCTTGCATCTCTTGCGACAAATCAATGTCGATGATGTGCTCGTTAGCGCCTGATGAATTCTGTTCTGACATAACTATTCGTTTAGGGTTCGAAGGGCCAAGTGGTTAGCCACACGGTCGCAGCGCAAGCTTGATGTGTGGCAAACTATTGCTGATGCCTACGATGCTACCTGCCGTGCCCAAAACCCTTGGGAGGCTCTCTGATGTTTTTGTGAGTTGTTTGGGCTCAATTACCGGTGTTGACAACCGACTGGGTTTGCGTCGCACCGACCGCGTCGTCACAGTTTTAGTTGATGGTCTAGGCACCTATAACATCAAAGCCGGCGGAGGTCACGCGCATCTGTTGAATCGGGCAGTCATCGACTCTCACGCGCTGCATTCGGGTTTTCCTTCGACCACCGCAACCAGCATCACTTCATTTGGAACTGGCCTCACCCCAGGTGAACACGGCATCGTCGGCTATAAGGTGCTCGACCCGCAAACCCGTCAACCGCTAAATCAATTGACCGGATGGTCGAGCAGCTTTAATCCTCTCGAGTGGCAACCGAACCGCACTGTTGCCGAAACAGCGGTAGCGGCTTCAATCGAGGCCAATGTGGTTGGGCCTGCCGAATATGCAAACTCTGGTTTTACGGCTCTAACAATGCGCGGTGCAAAATACTTGGTTGGCAAAACCATGCTTGATCGAGTTGAAATAGCCCTAGAACTGTTGGCTTCGGCCCACTCGTCACTGACCTATCTGTATGTGCCAGAACTCGACCAAAAGGCGCACGCTTATGGCGTTGATTCGATTGAATGGTTGAACGCCTTAGAAGAACTTGATAGCGCGATCGCGAGGCTAACATCGCCTTTGAGTCAGCGAAAGTTCGAGAACTCTGGCGTGGTGCTAACCGCCGACCACGGGATTGTTGACGTGCCTAAAAGCAATCAGATTTATCTAGACGAATATGACTTGCCGAAACTTGAGCTCGTGGCCGGCGACCCAAGGGCTAACTATATTTATCTGGCTGAAACAGTTTCTGAAACCGAGCTAGAAATCGCGGTTGACTCGCTTCAAAACCAACTCAATCAGAGCAAATTTGGCAGGGGAGTCAAGGTTGCAGCCAAGAATCAGCTGATAGATGCTGGCTGGTTTGGCCCAACGGTCACCGAGGTTGCGGCTTCGCGCATGCCAGATATTTTTGCTATCGCTGTTGGCAGAACTGCCCTTTATCACCGTGATTTTGCACCTGCAAAAAGTCAGAACATGATTGGCCAGCACGGCTCTATTTCACCCGAAGAGCTAGCGATTCCGCTGCTCAAATTCGGCGCGCTAGCTCGTTAGTCTTCTTTAGTGTCTGGCTTGGTGCCGAACACAATTTGGTCCCAACTTGGCATCGACGCACGACCGCGTTTGGCCGTCGGTGCAGAACTCTCGGTGGTGGCTGGTGAAACAGCCGGGGTCTCAGCCGCTTCAGTCTCGCCCGATAGCGGTTGACTGTAATCAACCGCGTCTTGGTTCAAATCTTCTTCATCAACAAAGACCTCATCGCCTGATTCGATCCAAACCGTCGCCTCATCAAAATCTGAATCATCATCGGCAGCTGAGTCGCTGCGAACAACCTCGAGAATCGGGGTGAAACCTGTTTTAGCCTCACGCTGATCACGGCGTCGACGCAAGCCATCGAGCAAATCTTCAGACTCACCAATTTCATCGATTTCGTCAACAACGCCGCCAGCGTTGCCGTCAGCTTCTGAAACGGCAGAGGTTCCAGCGGCAATAACGGGCACCTGCGCCGTGCCGTTACGACCTCTGCCGAATGGAATAACGTCTGCGAACTCTTGAGTGTCGCCAAGGCTGACAGTCAGATTCTTGCCAACAAGGGGAGCATCGGCCGAGCTGTGCGAAATGTCTGTTGCGGGCGCAACTGCGGGTTCTTGAACCACAACCACAGGCTTTACCTTAGGCACCAGCGCGTCGCCCTTCGGGTTGGCAGCAAGATTCAATGCCACCTCGTTATCTGGCGACAAACTCAAGTGGCGCAGATCGAAGCTCCACTTAGCCGCCGAAGCTGCCCCGTCAAGATTGAATTCGCAACTGACTTGCCATCCGCCCGTCTCATTGCGACGAGCGCGCCACGCAACACCGTTGGCGCCAAGCTGTTCGAGGCGCTCGCGAATGAGCACACCGAACTCGATGTGGTTGGTTTCGCCGTAGCGATCGCCGATGAAACTGAGGCGAACACTCTGAGCACTGCTAACTACGTGCTCAAGTTCTTCAAGAACCGGCACAGCAAACTTTTCTACGAAAACGAAAGGTGCCCCTGTGCTCGCAACGATTTCTTCGACAGAATGACCAGAGCGCACCAACTCTTGAATTTCGCGAGGCGAAATAGAGTCAGACTCAACTCTTGGACCCCTGTCGTTTCTGAGAGCCTTGCGAACGGCCTCATCTAGAGCAAGTCGAAACTTCTCGCCGTTAACGCCCTCAAGAACAACAAAGTCTTGTTCGATGGCTAATAGCCGAAGATCTTCCATTGCAAGTACCTCTCTATGAATCAAAGTTTGCCATCGTTTTGTTGAAAACTCGCTTAATGATGCGGTGTGCCGCAGGCGGTTTTGGAATAAAAAGAAAAATTTTCGGATTAGAATCGGCGTTGCAAGGTTGCACTAAAGACTTTTTTGTTGCAAACTGTGCCGCAACGAACCACAAGTTGAATTAGTTCACAAGAGTTGAAAGAGTGCCCAATTGGCTACCGATTACGATGCACCCCGCAAATCTGACGATGAAGAGTCGCTAGAAGCAATCAAAGAGGGCGCCCCGGCGAAGCCTGCCGATATCTCTGATGAGGGTGACCACAGCGAAGCCTTCGTTATGCCTGAGGTCAGCGTCGAAGAAGATGACGTTGTTCTGATTCCGATTCAGCCAGAAGAGTTCACCTGCATGGAGTGCTTCATTGTGAAGCACAACTCGCTGATTGCCAAGAAAACTAAGCTTGGCAACATTTGCATCGAGTGCGCGAGCTAACCTAACCTGCCGCAACAGCTTCGAGAAGCTGCTTTGGCTTGCGCGTTGCGATTAGCCAATATGGCACCGGGTCGTTTGGGTCGATGTTCTCAAAGCGAACTAGAGGCTTGATGCCCATTTGAAACCTGACGAAGGCGCGTGAATCTAGACCTGGGCCGCGTTCTCCGAATCTGAGTTCAGGCTGAATCTCGCGACCTTCTGACAAAAATTGAACGGGGATGTGCGCTTTGCCCACCCAAAGTTCTGACTTGGCAACTCTGATTCGTGCCGAACTGGCGACCATTAGCACCCAGATGATCAGGGTTAGGGTCGAACCGAGCAACAATCCAACGAGCTCGTTTATGGGTAAGAACACTAAATAGACGCTGGGCAATACGATTGCGGCCGACACAAAGGCCCAAAACGACGGCAACAATTTTTCGTTAAAAACGGCTGGGTGGGTGTTGGCAACGGCTTCAAGTTTCACTTTTTTAGATTACGCTCTTCGGTAATGAAAAACTTGCCAATCTTGATTGTTGCCGAGCCGGCGTTCGTGCCGACCTATGCTCACCCCGGAGACGCTGGAGCCGACTTGCGCTCGCGTGAGGCAAAACTTTTGCCGGCTGGTCAGCGCGACACTTTTGCAACCGGTGTTTCGATTGCGATTCCTAGCGGTTTTGTGGCTTTGGTTCACCCTCGCAGCGGTTTGGCGGCTAAGCACGGCATCACCGTTTTGAACGCGCCCGGCACGGTTGATGCCGGGTATCGAGGTGAAATCGCTGTGACGCTGTTGAACACCTCTGATCAAGATTTTGAGGTTGCTGTGGGTGACCGAATTGCCCAGCTGGTTTTTCAAAAATTCGAAGTGGCTGATTTTATTGCGGTCACCGAGCTGCCAGAAACCCATCGCGGTGCTGGCGGTTTCGGCTCAACCGGAAAGGCTTAATGTCGCATGAATGACTTGTTCAGCGGTTATCTAGACCGAACCAAAAACGGCCCGCTAGACGTGACCGAACTTCGTGAGCTGCGCCCACTGCATGATTTTGGTTCAATTCGGGTTCCTAATCGATCTGATTTAGCCATCAGGCTCGAAGTTGAAGAGACCACCGGCGCAGTGATTGCCGTGTCGATTGACGTTGCGGGCTCGAACGTGCAGCTTCAAGCTTTTGCGGCACCGCGCCACGAAGGCTTGTGGAACGAGATTCGCGCTTCGCTGCTTGACTCGATAAAAGCCCAAGGCGGCAAAGTGATTGAGCGCATTGGTTCATTCGGCGCAGAGCTGATTGCAGAAGTCGCAACCTCTGACGAGTCAGGCAAGGCTATTGCGGCGAGACACCTCAAATTTGTTGGCGTGGATGGCCCCCGGTGGTTTCTGCGCATCGTTGTCAGTGGGGCTGCGCTAACCGACCCAGCGGCCAGTGGTGCGGTAGATGACGTGATTCGAGGGCTTGTAGTAAACCGTGGTGACACCCCTATGCCGCCACGCGAGCTGCTGCCGCTAGCGCTGCCTGCCGGTGTTACTCCGATTGCCAGGTCTTGACTTGAACGACCAGAAAAACGAACTTAATTCACATAAGCCAGATGTCTGGCTTGAGGCTTCTCAACAGGTTGCAGCCAAGTTGGGCTTGACCTACAACGAGGGTGAGCTTGAGGTTTCTCGCAGCTCAATAATCAAATCGATGGGTGGATGGCTAGGCATTGCCGAGTCAATCGTGCCAACCCTGGTTTTTGTTGTAGCGTTTCAGCTCAGCTCAAACATTTGGCTAGCTATCGTTCTGGCCGCGACCTTATCAGCTGCCGCTCTGGTTCGTCAGCTCATAGTCAAAAGTGCGCTGACGCAGGCTGTTGTTGGCGCATTGAGCATTGCGCTAACTATTTGGTTGACGCTCAAAGACAACAATGCGTCTGACTATTTTTTGCAGGGTCTAATCACCAACAGCGCCTATCTCGCCGCTGGTCTCATCAGCCTGGCACTGCGCTGGCCATTCGTTGGAATTTTCATCGGATTTTTGATTGGTGAGGGTTTTAGTTGGCGCAAAAAGCGCACGCACGTGGCAAGGTTCATGGCGGCGACGGGCATCTGGTGCGGGCTTTATGTGCTGCGACTCACCGTTGAAGTGCCGCTGTACCTGAGCCATAACCTTTCGGCACTCGGTGCAGCCAAATTGATTCTCGGGGTGCCTTTTTATGCAATTGCCCTCTGGTTAATCTGGCTTGTAGTCAAGCCGCTAATTCGACGCGCAAGTTAGTGCTATTTTTAGAACGTATGGTCTGAATTAGACCGTTTTGCATTGCAAGGAGTGCCCCCATGTCAAAGGTAAACAGTTTTGGTGCCGCCGACCTTCTAAAAGTTGGCGACAAAAGCTATCGAATCTTCAGAATCGACGCGGTTGATTCAAAAACTCTTCCGTTCAGCCTCAAGGTGCTTCTTGAGAACCTGTTGCGCACCGAAGACGGTGCCAACATCACTGCTGAGCACATCCGCGCCATCGCACAGTGGGTGCCTTCGGTCGAGCCAGACACTGAAATTCAGTTCACACCAGCCCGCGTGATCATGCAAGACTTCACCGGCGTGCCTTGCATCGTTGACCTTGCAACCATGCGTGAGGCAGTTGCTGAACTTGGCGGCGACCCTAACCGCATCAACCCACTGGCACCTGCTGAAATGGTCATCGACCACTCGGTTGTAATCGATGTTGCCGGTTCACCAGATGCCTTCGAACGAAATGTCGAGTTCGAATATGCTCGCAATGGTGAGCGCTACCAGTTCTTGCGCTGGGGCCAGACCGCGTTTGACGACTTCAAGGTGGTTCCACCAGGCACCGGCATCGTTCACCAGGTGAACATCGAGTATTTGGCTCGCACCATCATGACCCGCGAAGTTAACGGCGAGCTACAGGCTTATCCTGACAGCTGTGTTGGCACCGACTCGCACACCACCATGGTTAACGGCCTTGGCGTTCTCGGCTGGGGTGTAGGCGGCATCGAAGCCGAGGCTGCAATGCTCGGCCAGCCAGTTTCAATGCTGATTCCTAAGGTTGTAGGTTTCAAGCTCACCGGCTCGATTCCAACCGGCGCAACCGCGACCGACGTGGTTCTGACCATTACCGAAATGCTTCGCAAGCACGGTGTTGTAGGCAAGTTTGTTGAGTTCTATGGCGCAGGTGTTTCATCGGTGCCACTTGCAAACCGCGCGACCATTGGCAACATGAGCCCAGAGTTTGGTTCGACAGCAGCAATGTTCCCAATCGACTCAGTCACCATCGACTACCTTCGCACCACCGGTCGAAGCGAAGAGCAGCTTGCACTCATTGAGGCTTACACCAAAGCCCAGGGCCTCTGGCACGACCCAAGCATCGAGCCACGTTTCAGCGAATACCTAGAGCTTGACCTGAGCACTGTTGTGCCGTCAATCGCTGGTCCAAAGCGCCCTCAAGACCGCATCGTTTTGGCTGAAGCCAAGAGCAAGTTTGAGCAGGTTCTGCCTACCTATGCACCTGCAGCCAGCAACCCAGCCGCTGTCGAAGGTCACGACTACAGCATCGACCACGGTTATGTGACGATCGCTTCGATTACCTCATGCACCAACACCTCGAACCCTTCGGTGATGCTGGCAGCCGGCCTGCTGGCAAAGAAAGCTGTCGAGAAGGGCCTAAAGGCCAAGCCTTGGGTTAAGACCTCTTTGGCTCCAGGCTCTAAGGTTGTCACCGAATACTACGAGAAGGCTGGCTTGACTGAGTCGCTTGATGCCCTAGGCTTCAACCTCGTTGGCTACGGCTGCGCAACTTGCATTGGCAACTCGGGCCCACTCGACGAGCACATCTCGGCTGCTATCAACGCAAATGACCTAGCGGTAACCGCAGTGCTCTCTGGCAACCGCAACTTCGAAGGTCGCATCAACCCAGACGTCAAAATGAACTACCTCGCATCGCCTCCGCTGGTAATCGCCTACTCACTGGCTGGCACCATGGACTTTGACTTTGAGACTCAACCTCTCGGACAAGACGCTGACGGCAACGATGTTTTCTTGGCTGACATTTGGCCAACCCCGACCGAGGTTCAAAACACCATTGACAGCTCAATTAACTCTGAGATGTTCAAGACTCAATATGCCGGCGTTTTTGAGGGCGATGCTCGCTGGAAGTCTTTGCCGACTCCAGTTGGTGCAACATTCGAATGGGATGCCAAGTCAACCTATGTGCGCAAACCGCCATATTTTGAGGGAATGAAGCGAGAGCCTTCGGCTGTCACCGACATTCACGGTGCGCGAGTGCTAGCCAAGCTCGGCGACTCAGTAACAACCGACCACATCAGCCCTGCCGGCTCGATCAAAGCTGATTCACCTGCTGGTCAGTACCTCACTGCAAACGGCGTAGCCCGAGTCGACTTCAATAGCTATGGCTCACGTCGCGGCAACCACGAGGTCATGATTCGCGGCACATTCGCAAATATTCGTCTTCGCAACCAGCTTCTCGACAACGTTGAAGGTGGCTACACCCGCGACTTCACGCTAGACGGCGCACCGCAGGCATTCATTTATGACGCCTCTCAGAACTACCAAGCCGCTGGCACCCCGCTAGTCATTCTTGGCGGCAAAGAGTACGGCTCGGGTTCATCTCGCGACTGGGCAGCTAAGGGCACTAGCCTTTTGGGTGTTCGTGCGGTTATCACCGAAAGCTTCGAGCGCATTCACCGCAGCAACCTGATCGGCATGGGTGTATTGCCTTTGCAGTTCCCAGCAGGCCAGAGTGCTGACTCGCTTGGTCTTGACGGCACCGAGGTTTTCGAAATCACAGGTGTCGAAGCGCTAAATGACGGTGTTACCCCTAGCACGGTGCACGTTGTAGCATCGCCTTCGACTAACTCTGTTGCTGGCAAGCCTGTTGTTGAATTTGACGCAGTGGTTCGCATTGACACTCCTGGTGAAGCTGACTACTACCGCAACGGCGGCATTCTTCAGTATGTTCTTCGCAGTCTGGTCGCTTAGCGGCCAGACTCGCGAGAGCGAGCTGTTGGAATAACCAACGAACCGATAAAGTTCTATTCACTATGAGTCTTCTCAGCAACATCTCAAACCCGCGTGACCTTGACGGTCTAAGTGCGTCAGATCTCAAGCAACTTTGCTCAGAGATTCGCGAAAGCCTCATCACCGATGTAGCCAAAACTGGCGGGCACTTGGGGCCTAACCTGGGTGTCGTTGAGACAACCGTAGCGATTCATCGAGTTTTTGAGTCACCTAAAGACTCGATTATTTTCGACACTGGCCATCAGTCATATGTGCACAAGATGTTGACCGGGCGGTCTGACCTCAGCACATTGCGGCAAAAAGACGGTCTTGCGGGTTACCCGCAGCGCAGTGAATCAGAGCACGACATCGTCGAGAGCTCGCACGCATCATCCTCGCTTTCTTGGGCCGATGGCATCGCTAAGGCATACAAGTTAACTAACCAAGATGATCGATGGGTCGTTGCGGTGGTGGGCGACGGTGCGCTTACAGGCGGCATGACCTGGGAGGCACTAAACAACATCACCGACGATAACGATCGCCGTCTGGTTATTGTGGTCAACGATAACGGTCGCTCATATGCGCCTACCATAGGTGGCTTAGCCCGATATCTGAATGGCATTCGAACTGAAAAGCTTTATTCAAAGGCTTATCGAGTTAGCAAGAACATTTTCGAGCGTTTCGGCCTGTTTGGTCGCTTGGCATACTCTACAGCCCGGGGCGCAGGCAAAGGTTTGCTCGGCACGTTCGCGCCAAAAGGCATGTTCCCGAACCTTGACATTAAATACATCGGACCAATCGATGGTCACGACCTTGAGGCGCTTGAACAAGCGCTCAGACAAGCCAAGCGCTATGAAAACCCAGTGATTGTTCACACAATCACCGAAAAGGGCAAGGGCTATGACCCTGCGCAGCTAAACGACGAAGATCAAATGCACGCGGTGGGTCAAATCGACCCAGAAACCGGCAAGAGCATTGAAACAAGCTCTGGTGAATCATGGACATCAGTTTTTAGCAAAGAGATTTTGCAAATTGCCGACCGCCAGAAAAACCTGGTTGGCATCACCGGCGCCATGCTTATTCCGGTGGGTCTTCACCGTTTTGCCGAGAAGTATCCAGATCGAGTCTTTGACGTAGGCATTGCAGAGCAACACGCCGTAACCTCAGCTGCTGGCATGGCATTTGGCGGTTTGCACCCTGTTGTTGCGGTCTATGCCACGTTTATTAACCGCGCTTTTGACCAAGTTCTTATGGATGTTGCGCTGCATAAGGCAGGTGTCACAATCGTGCTTGACCGAGCTGGTGTGACCGGCCCCGACGGCGCAAGCCATCACGGAATGTGGGACCTAGCTCTATTGCAGATCGTACCTGGCATTCGCATCGCTGCACCACGTGATGCTGTGCGCCTTCGTGAAGAGCTAAACGAGGCTGTTGCAGTTGATGACGCGCCAACGGTTTTGCGCTTCTCTAAGGGCACTGCTGGCAACGAAATCAAAGCCCTAAAACGATTGAACGACGGCGTTGATGTGTTGCTTGAGTCACCGGCCAAAGATGTTCTTTTGGTTTCGGTAGGGCCAATGGCTTCGGTAGCATTGCAGGTTGCAGACCTATTAGGTGCCCACGGAATCGGCTGCACCGTTATCGACCCTCGTTGGGTGATTCCGGTAGCAAAGTCAGTCGTCGAGCTGGCAGCCGCTCACCGGTTGGTTGTGACAATCGAAGACGGAATTCGCGTTGGAGGCATCGGCACCCGTGTTCGTCAAGAGATGCGTGCCGCACAGGTAGACACCGCTCTCAACGAGGTCGGCTTGCCCGATGAATTTCTAGAGCACGCCAGCCGTGGCGAAATTATGGAACGTGTTGGGCTAACCGCTCAGCAAATTGCTCACGATATCGTTGCGCAGGTTCTCGGCGCGAGGGTTCCGCACGCAAGGCCATTGCCAGACGAGTCGGGCCTCGCCGCCCAAAATCAGCACAACTGAGCCGGCGTCGGCGCTAGGCATCCAAGCTAGGCGTCGAAGCTAGGCGTCGAAGCTATGCATCGCCGCCAGTAGCAGTTTCGGCGGCTTTAGCAGCCATCGCTGACACAAAGCCAGGTGCTACAAGTTCTATTTGCCAGTGTCGAGCACCCAAATCTAGCAAGGCACCAACCAGTGAGCTCAGGCTCGGCAAACCGTTTTCATCAAGCTCAGCAGGGGGAGCAAAGCAAAGCTCGCGCATAGTGTCAGGCTTCAAAATGTTCTCTGCCGGCACTTTATGCTTTTCGCTCAGCGAGGCAATGACAGCCTTTGCAGCTTCAAGTCTCGCCGCAGCATCAGGAAACCGCTGTGACCAGTTTCGGTGGTTTGGAATGCCAACTGCCGGCAGTTTTATCGGCGGAAGATCACGAGTTGTTAAGCCTTTTTCTAAAGCTCCCCACCAAGTGTCGAGGTAGGTGCTTCGAGCACGACCGGTAAAAGCCCTAAAACCTGCGAGTTCGGGTCGGGTGCGAGGTGGGTCTTGAACCACCGCCACGATAGAAGCATCTGGAATCAATCGGCCGGGGGAGACATCCACTTTAATGGCGATTGCCTCACGAGCGAGCCAAAGTTCACGAGCTATAGCCAGGGAACGTTGATCTTTCAGATGCTGCATTCCTGACATGCCGCGCCAGCGGTCAACTTTAGGCGCACGGCTGCGCAATACCAAGGTGTGAGCGAACTCTTGCTTGGCCCAATCGAGCTTGCCCTGAGCATCAAGTTCAGCGATTAGCGCGTCATGCATGTCAGGCAAAACATCAACGTCGAGGGCTGCATAGTTGAGCCAATCTTTGTGCAGCGGTCGAATGCTCCAGTCAACCGCAGAGTGCTCTTTTGCGAGCTTCAAACCCAGCAGACGCTCACAGACTGCGCCTAAACCAACGCGCTCGAAACCGGCGATTCTAGACCCCAGTTCGGTGTCATAAAGTTCGGGGCAAGATATTCCCATCTCGTTCAAACAGGGCAAATCTTGGCTCGCAGAGTGAAGAATCCACGGCGCTGACTGCATCACAAGCGCAAGTTCAGCGAAAATGGCCGGCGCGTCTGCGATGTCAGGTGCGAGAGCTGCCGGGTCAATCAAAAAAATTGGTGTGCCGCGACGGTGAACCTGAACTAGATAGGCGCGCTGTGAATACTTGAAGCCACTGGCACGTTCAGCGTCTACGGCGAAAAGACCCTCACCCTCGGCAAGTTGAGCGGTGGCATCTTTGAGCTGCGCCTCAGTTTCAACCAAGAACACCCGGCTCTCACGCGGGTGCTTCAGCAGTTCTAGTTCAACTTCGGCGGTTGGCGAGGCGGTGCCACTCTCGTGCAAAGGTGTGTTGTTCATTCAGGTGCCTAAATCAGCGACTCAAGTTGAGGGCCGTCACGCCTTCGATTGCCGGAGGGAAACCGCTCATGATGCAAACTAAATCTTGCCAAGCCTCAAGGTGCGGAGCCATCTCATCGCTGCTCGGGCTCCAAGAGGCGCGCATTTCGAGTTCAGCATGGTCGCTTTGGCCAGCCAGGCTGCCGAAACCGCTCGAGATAATACGAGTAGCTGTTCCCGCTTCGTGACCATAGCTTGCTCCATGGCGGGCAAGTGCTTCAGTGAGCCAATCCCAGCTAACATCTGACATTTGGTCATCTGATCCAAGATCAGTCTCGAGCGGTGATTTTGCGAAGCAAACGACCCTAAATCGACCACCCCACTGCTCTTGCTCGACGGGTTCGTGCAAGAGGATGAAACGGCCAGTGCCCAAATCACCGTGGGCGCCGGTTGCGGCGGTTTCGATGTTGGCCGCAAAAGCTATGGCATCAGTGGCAAGGTTCTTTGGAGAATCGATTTGAACAATGCCCAACTCTGCTCGGGTTGCGGCAACAGCGAGGCTTCTAGCCACCATCTTGAACTCTGCAGAACTCGCAGGGTCGATTTCAAATTCGATCACTGAATAACATTAAGAGTGCAACGCAGTAACTAACTGCTGCCACGCCGCAAAGAAAGTGACGCCAAATGCCTAAAAACCTATTGCATCGGGCGATTGCTCGCAGGGTGGCCTTGCGTTTGGTTCACCTTAAAAGGCACAGGCCAATCGAAATTCCGATACGTTTCTCAAACGAGGCAGTTCGATTGCCGCGCAACGCAGACACACAGCTGCTTGGCGATCCGGGCAAGTATTCACTGCGATTTTATGAGCGGCGAACAGTCTCGATATTTGGAAAATCTCTGTTGCCCGACTATCGCAAACTTGGGCATGCCACCTTGGGTGGCTTTATCGGCACCGGTTCAAATGCAACGGTGACTCGCAAGATTGACTCGGTTCAAAACGGTGATGTCAGCAAGGCTGTTGGAGGTTGGATATCGGGTTGGCTTGGCACCTTGCCAGAGGATTTTTCACCTACGATTCAAACCATTGAAATCGAATCTAGCGACGAATGGTTGTTGCCGTGTTGGTTGCAGATGAACCAGCCAGCGCATGGCACCGGGGCAGGCGTATGGGTTATTCACGTGCACGGTAGGGGAGCCTCACCTGCTGAGACTGCTCGCAATTTCAAGCATTTTGCTGCGCTTGGTTTCAACAACCTAGCCGTGACCTATCGCAACGACGGTCACGCAAAACTGCGCGGCGTGACCAAACGTCAAGCGTTGGGCTTAGGAACAACTGAGTGGGTTGATCTTGAATCTGCGGTGGCTTATGCCAAATTTCATGGTGCGAATAAAATTTTGGTGTTCGCCTGGTCTTATGGCGCTGCAATCAGCACGCAGTTTGCGCGGCACAGCAAGCTGGCTCATGTGGTTTCGGCATATATTTTTGACTCTCCGCTTATTAGCTGGCGAGCAACCCTTCGCTTTCAGGTCAAATTGGCTTCTGCTCCAGAATCGTGGGCAGAACTAGGCGAATCTTTTTTGCGAAATAACAAATCTGCCTCATCAATTGGCTTAGCTAAGGCGATAGATTTCGGCGATTTTGAAATCGAAACCTTGGCAAAACATTTTGCCGCGCCAACCCTACTGCTGCATAGCGTTGATGATGGCTACATTCCTATTGAACCCTGCCGAGAGCTGTCTGATGCTCTGCCAGACACAGTCACACTTAAAGAATTTCAACAGGCCAGGCACTGCAAAATCTATAACTTCAACCAAGTGGAATACTTCGAGGCCATCGATTTGTTCTTAGGCGCCCGGTTCTGAGTTTGTTCGGTTCAAGCGAGTTTTTGATCTTGCTTGAGCTGAAAGCGTTGAAAGCGACTAGCCGTTTTGGCACTGTAAAAATCTGATTCCAAGGTTGCGCTTTGGGCAACAATGAAATTTGGCAAATCAGCTGCAACTTCAGAGCTAATCGACGTTATGGTGAGACAAACTTCGTCGATGCAACCGGCCTCAGACCATTTCTTTGCTAGGGTCGGGCCAAATTCAAGCAATACTCGATGCAGACCGAGGCTATTGAGTTTGTCGAGAACTGTTGAAGGTTCAAGATTTGGCAGCGCCAAGACTTCTGCAGTCAAACCAGCTACCCTTAGCGCACTTTTTAGCGCATTCGCATTTGCATCGGTAGTAACGAGAGAAACTTTTTGAGCATCGGCAGTCTCGAGCAACCGGGCATAACCGTCGACAGTTTCGTTTGAGGTCAAAACAAAAATTGGGGCATGCTTTGAGGCTCGCAGATTTTCTGCACGAGCCGTTGCACCAGAGGTGACGATAACATCGGCCTGTTTTCGAAGAGCAAAGAGCAAGGCTCTGTCTAGGCCATTGCTAACATCATTGCTGCTACCGCTTGGGCCAGAAACTTGATGCGCGGCGTTGATGGCTAAATTGAGCCGCACACCATTGCGAGGTGCATAGTGAGCTATTAGTTCAGCCGATTCATCGGTTTTAGGCTGCAAGCTTTTCTCTCACCTGACGTTTGATTCGAGCCAACATGGCGCGCATGCCGTTCAAACGAAGCGGCGAAACAGCTTCGGCTAGCCCAAGTCGGTTAGGAAAATCGTCGTCTACCGCAAGCAACTCTTTGGCAGGTAGGCCGTCTAGCACCTCGTGCAAAATTGAGGCAAAACCCCGTGTCGTTGGCGCTTCTGGCGGAGCCGAGAAAAACAGGTGCGCAGCGTTGGAATCATCAAGTTCAACGAATAGAAAAATTGGCGACTGACATTCTTCAACGCGTTCAAGCAGATCTGGGTGGTCGGCATAGCGCGGGGGCAGCGCTGGCAGATTCTCGCTGAATTCGAGAAGCAGCAAAAGTCGGTCTTTCAGCCCAACACCTTGAAAGTCTTCGATCAAGCCGTCAATAGTTTCTTGGTGAGAAGTCATGTTTCTAATTTACCTGTGAAAATAAATGAGGATGCCCTTGGCTTTTGCCGTAGGCATCCTCTTGAAAGATTTGAAATCGAACTAAACGTTAGCTGCGGGCAGCTGGCGCTTCGCCCGGCTCGCTGCCTTTGACGATTGGCACACGCACGAGTGAGCCCCATTCTGTCCATGAGCCGTCATAGTTGCGCACACCAGGCAAGCCCAATAGATAGTTGAGCACGAACCAGGTGTGGCTTGAACGCTCACCAATGCGGCAGTATGCGATCACATCGTCGCCAGCCTTAAGACCCGCCCCGCCCTCGAGATACACAGCTTCAAGTTCTGAGCGGGTTTTGAAGGTTTGGTCTTCGGCAGCCGCACGAGCCCAAGGCACCGACTTAGCCGACGGAATGTGCCCGCCGCGCAGAGCACCCTCGTCTGGGTAGGCAGGCATGTGGGTGCGTTCACCAGAATATTCTTCGGGGCTGCGAACATCAATTAGCGGATTCCCGAAGTGGGCGAGAACGTCTTCGCGAAAGGCGCGAATCGGTGCATCATTGCGCTCAACTACGGGGTATTCAGTGGCTTCGACTGCCGGCTGCTCTTTAGTAAGTTCGCGACCCTCAGCGATCCAAAGATCACGCCCGCCGTCTAAAAGTCGAACATCTTCGTGGCCGAAAAGTTTGAAAACCCACAGCGCATAAGAAGCCCACCAGTTGCTTTTATCACCATAAATAACAACAGTGTCGTCACGCTTAATGCCGCTGCGTGAAAGTAGTTGCGCAAAACCGATGCCGTCAACATAGTCACGTGTTACCGGGTCATTCAGGTCGGTGTGCCAGTCAATTTTGCGGGCATTGCGAATGTGACCCGTTTCATAAAGCAAAACATCTTCGTCGCTCTCAACGATTACAAGACCAGGGGTGTCTAGGTTGGCAGCGAGCCATTCAGTGCTCACGAGAACCTCTGGGTGGGCATATTCGGCAAACTTGGCCGAAGTGTTGTCAATGGCGACTGACATGGGATTCGCTTTCGTTAGGTGATTAGACTTGCTTTGTCTTCTTCAAGAATATCCCTCGATTCATTACAAACCAAACCGCAAGGTAATAATTGGACACCTCCAAAAACACGGCTCAGAGCCTAGTGGCTAGAAACCCTCAGATTTCTGTAGACCAACTGCTAGTGCAACTAGTGCCACCCCGCGAATTTTCATCGGCTAGCTTTGAAAGCTACATTCCAGATGACAGGTTTGATTCGCAGTCGCAAGCCGTTTTGCTCGCTAAAACCTTTTGCACTGGCAAAAAACTGGGCCTTGACTCTGCCACTGCTAAGAAGCTTAAAAACTCGGCTGGAATTTATCTCGACGGTGGTTTTGGTGTTGGCAAAACCCACCTCTTAGCTTCGACCTGGCACGCCTTCAAGGGCAAAAAGGTTTTTGGTAGCTTTTTAGCTTTCACCGGTTTGATCGGAGTTCTAGGTTTCGCCAACGCGGTGAAAGCCTTAGGCAACTACGACCTGATCTGCATCGATGAATTTGAACTCGACGATCCGGGTGACACCATGATGATGTCTAGGCTGTTGAGTGAACTGGCGCCGAAGGGCGTCAAGTTTGCGGCGACCTCTAACACCCCGCCGAATGCGCTCGGACAAGGTCGTTTCGCCGCAGCCGACTTTGCTCGAGAGATTAGCGCGATGGCTGATCGCTTCACAATCATCACAGTTGACGGTGAAGATTATCGTCATCGCCCAACCGAATCTTCAGCTGTTGCGCTCAGTGATGCAGAGCTGGCTGTTTGGGCAGCCGAATTCGATAACACTCAGGTCGCAATTGACGACTTTGCTGGGCTGCTAAAACACCTGTCAACCTTGCACCCTAGCCGCTATTTGCAGTTGCTCGACAACATCAATGCTTTGGCAGTTCGCGATGCCTACCAGCTGCAAGATCAGGTTGCCGCACTACGCTGGGTTGCTTTGGTTGACCGACTCTATGAGAACAAAGTGGCTCTTCGTTCTACCGGAATCGCACTGACTGCCTGCTTTTCAGACGAAATGATAGGCGGCGCCTATCGCAAAAAATACCTGCGTGCTATTTCGAGATTAGGCGCACTCTCAGAGCTATAGTCGCAAACAGGGCGGCAACAATCGAAGCCAAAATGGTGAGCGTGGCTGAGAGCGCAAATAACGCTGAATTTGCACCGAAAGCCAAGTCAGCGGCCAATAGCGAAACGGTGAAACCGATGCCAGCCAAACTCGCCACTCGCAAGAAGTCGGCTGCAGTCAGTGGCAAGCGAGCGTTCGGTGCGACAACCCTATTGCCGAGCAATGCACCTGTGAACACACCGACCCACTTTGAAATAGGTCTGGTTGCAAACAACAGCACCATGAGCGGGCCTGCTGAACCATACAGTGCAGCAGGGTCAAAGCGAATCTGAACTGCGAAGAATGCAAACGTTGGCAGCACGGCAAAAGCCACTAAAGGGCTCAACCACCGAATAACCTGAGTCACGACTTTGGTTCGCAAAGCAAAAGCTATTGAAATCGCAAATGTAGTTGACAGCAGCGGTGTGAGTGCGTCGAAACGCCAAAAACCGATAGCTAGCGCTACGGTCGCCAAAATATCGTCGATTACCGCAAAACTGAGCAGAAAAGCACGCAGCTCGCGAGGCAAGCCTCTAGCCAGCAGGCTATAAGCCATCAATGCAAAACTTACGTCGGTTGCGGTCACCATTGGCCAACCAGAAATTATTTGAGCATCTGAACCGGCCGCTGCGGCAATCGACAAATAGACCAGAGCTGGCACCACAACACCAACTGCAGCTGCCAGAGCTGGCACCAAAATCGCCCTGGGGTTTTGAAAAAGGCCACCAGCAAACTCGTTTCGAAGCTCGAAGCCAATCAGAGAGAAGAAAAGAACCATTCCAATTTGAGAAACCCAGGGCCAAGAAACATTCCTCAAATCGAGAAGCTCGGGGGCAAACATTCCCGAGTTCGCACCTAAGAAACCGAGGCATGCCGCTAGCAGCATAAAAACCGCTCCCGCGCGTTCATCTCTGAAAAATTTCACAGGTTCATTCTTGCCTATATGCAGCCGAACCTGATGAAAGTGCCATCGCATAAATGTTTCGAGGTTTTACATACGCGAAACATAACGAGCACCATTCTCGAAACTTTCAACAGCAAAACTAGTCACAGCGCCAAAACCGGCGTGGTTATTTATTTGAGAGAGGTAGACAAATGGATCAAGGAAACACTGGTTTCATTTTGATTTCGGCTGCACTTGTTTTGCTCATGACCCCCGGTCTGGCATTCTTCTATGGTGGCATGGTCAAGGCCAAGAGCGTTGTGAGCATGATGATGCTCAGCTTCGGTTCGATGGGCCTAGTTGGCGTGCTCTGGGTTATCTATGGTTATGCGATTTCATTCTCGAACGCTGGCGTGGGCGACTTCAAGGGCATCGATGGTTGGTTCGGCATTGACTTCAACTCGTTGTTTCTAAACGCACAGGTTGACCAGGCATTGGGCGACCCGGCCGCAATCACCAGCGGCCACCCTGACCTTGCTTTCGTTGCATTTCAGGCAGTGTTCGCAATCATCACTGTTGCTTTGATCTCGGGCGCTATCGCCGACCGTGCAAAGTTTGGCGCTTGGATGGTTTTCGCTGGCGTTTGGGTCACTCTGATTTATTTTCCGGTCGCAAACTGGGTATTCAACTTCACGCTTACCGACGGCAAAGTCACCGACGGTGGATGGATTGTTTATAACCTTGGCGTTCACGACTTCGCTGGCGGCACCGCGGTGCACATCAACGCCGGTGCAGCAGGTTTGGCTCTAGCAATCGTCTTGGGCAAGCGCTTTGGCTTTAGCAAGGGCATCACTCAGCCACACAACGTGCCTCTAACCCTGCTGGGTGCCGGTCTTTTGTGGTTCGGCTGGTTTGGTTTCAACGCCGGTTCAGAAATCGCAGCAGATGGTCTAGCCTCTATCGCTTTCATCAACACACTTTCAGCACCAGCTGCCGCAATGCTCGGTTGGTTGATCGTTGAAAAGTTCAAGCACGGCAAAGCAACCTCAATCGGTGCCGCATCTGGTGCTGTTGCGGGTCTGGTTGCAATCACCCCTGCCTGTGACATTTTGAGCCCTGGATGGGGTCTTGTGCTAGGTGTAGTTGCTGGTGCTCTATGTGCACTTGCAGTTGACCTAAAGTTTGCGCTTGGTTTCGATGACTCACTAGACGTTGTTGGTATTCACTTGGTCGGCGGCATCTTTGGCACCCTGTTCATCGGTGTATTCGGTCGCGGCATCGGTGTTATTGACTCGGGCAGCTGGAACCAGCTTGGTGCTCAGGCAATCGGCGCCGGCGCAGTTCTTGTGTATTCGTTCATCGGCGCGTTCATCATCGGCTTCGTTGTTGAAAAGACAATGGGATTCCGTGTGAAGGCCGAAGACGAGATCGCCGGCATTGACACCGTGGTTCACGGTGAAGAAGCCTATGCTTTCGGCGGCGCACACGTCTAAACAGCATTCGATTAGAAACTTGGGGAGTCACTTCGGTGGCTCCCCATTTTTCATGCTTGTAAACCATTTGTTTCGTGTATGTTTCGTGGGTCTGTCGGGCAGATTTCGGCTGGCAAACTGTTCTTATGAATAGCGACGCCACCGGATTTCTCATCATTTGTTCAGCTCTAGTTCTGTTTATGACGCCTGGGCTTGCGTTCTTTTATGGTGGCTTGGTTCGCGCCAGCAGCGTTGTGAGCATGATGATGATGAGCTTTGGCTCGATTGCCCTAATCGGCGTGATGTGGGTGATCTTTGGCTATGCCATGAGTTTCGGCAACGCTGGCATCGGCAACTATGTTGGCTTTGACGGCGTGTTCGGTATCGACCTGAACCAGTTGTTTCTTGGGGGAGCCCTGCACGATGCAACCGACCACAACAATGGTTTCAACCTAGTTTTTGCTGGGTTTCAGGGCACTTTTGCCATCATCACCGTTGCTTTGATCTCTGGTGCCATTGCCGACCGTGCGAAATTTGGCTCTTGGATGCTTTTCGCTGGCATTTGGGCGACCGTGGTTTATTTTCCGGTGGCATCGTGGATCTTTAACTTTCAGACCGACTCGAACGGTCACATGACAAATGGCGGATGGCTGGTTTATCGAGTTGGCGTTCTAGATTTTGCAGGTGGCACCGCGGTTGAGATTGCCTCTGGAGCATCGGCCCTAGCTTTGGCTCTAGTGGTGGGCAAGCGTTTTGGTTTTGCAAAGGGCATGCACGCGCCACACAACGTTCCTTTGGTGCTTATCGGTGTTGGCATTCTTTGGTTCGGGTGGTTCGGCTTTAACGCTGGCTCAGCCCTCGCCGCAAATAGCAGCGCAACTCTTTCGTTCATCAACACCCTCTCGGCACCAGTGGCAGGCCTGCTGACTTGGAGCCTCTATGAAAAGCTCAAGCACGGCAAAGCGACTTCGGTTGGCGCGGGCTCGGGTGCGGTCGCCGCTCTGGTTGCAATCACGCCATCATGTGGATACTTGACACCAGGGTGGTCTTTGGTGCTCGGCGCTATCGTAGGCGTGGTTTGCGCCATGGCAATTGAACTCAAGTTTGTTTTCGGGTTCGACGACTCTCTAGACGTCGTGGGTGTGCACCTCGTTGGTGGTCTAGTGGGCACGCTGTTTTTGGGCTTCTTTGCAAACGGCAGTGGGCTCTTTTATAGCGGCAGCTTTGACCAGTTGGGCAAGCAAGCAATCGGCGCAGGCGTCGTTCTGGTTTATGCCTTCTGCATGAGCTATTCAATCGGATGGCTGATTCAAAAGACCGTGGGTCTGCGAATCACCTCAACCGACGAAATCGCCGGCATCGACCTCGTTCAACACGGCGAATCTGGTTACAGTGGCCACGACCCACGCTGGAGCTGGCGCCTAAGCAAAACGGAGTAGCCGGAGGGCATCCGCTGAAAAAATCAGCCCGCGGCGAGGTATGTCGAACGCCAAATAAAGAACGTTGACACACCTAAAACTAGAAAAAACCAGCCCAAGGCTCTAATGCGCTCTTTTTTAGAGTAGCCCGCCCAACGATCTTTGATGTTCGCAGCCCAAAGCCACAGCGGGGCTATCACAGCAAACGCAAGGGCCAAAAACGCGATAATCACAAACCCGTAGGCTGCGAGCCACTCTAGCGGGCCGCTGCTGCCAATGTGATAGTTCATAGAGCGACCCTTCTGATTGAAATCTCACACAACTCTAACAACTGCGAACAGCCGCCCAAAAAGACTGATGTGCGACACGCCTCGCACAAGTGCGTCTCAGTTTGCATGAGGGGCAATTTGTTTGGTATAGTTTTCAAGTTGCCGAAAGGCAGCAATGCGGATGTGGCTCAGTTGGTAGAGCACAACCTTGCCAAGGTTGGGGTCGCGAGTTCGAATCTCGTCATCCGCTCGCATCAGGCGCAAGCCTTCAGCACGGTGGAGTGGCCGAGAGGCGAGGCAGCGGCCTGCAAAGCCGTCTACACGGGTTCAAATCCCGTCTTCACCTCCAGTCCAAAATCGTTTGGCAAGTTTCACCACGGTCGATTGGCGCAGCGGTAGCGCACTTCCTTGACATGGAAGGGGTCACTGGTTCGATCCCAGTATCGACCACCAAAGTAACTCCGAACCAGCGACCCTCGGTCGCGTGACCGCGACCTCGCTAGTTCGATCCCAGTATCGACCACCAAAGTAACTCCGAACCAGCGAACTCGCTATTTCGCCCTCCACCTAAAACATTTTGAATCGCGTCGGCTTATGCCGGGGCGATTTTCGTTTAGTTGGTGCCTTAACGCAAAAACTCCCCAGCGCTTGGCCAGGGAGTTTTAAGCTTTTTGCTCGCACTAGTTGATGTGCAAAACCTTTGCGGTTGCTGCGAGACTTTCAGCGGCTTTTTTGGCGTCTTCTGAAAGCACGGTGCCATAGCTTGGAATCATTGTGCGAATCTTTGGCTCGAACGACTCTGCTTCATCAGCAAATGCGCGAGTGAGAACCTTGAGCATAACGTCGGTGCCAACAGATGCGCCCGGTGAAGCGCCCAGCAGACCCGAGAGCGAGCCATCAGCTGACATAACGACTTCGGTGCCAAACTGCAGCACGCCGCCCTTTGCAGCGTCTTTCTTGATTACCTGAGCTCGCTGGCCGGCAATGATTAGATCCCAGTCAAGTGGGTCAGCTGTTGGCACAAAATCTAGCAGTGCTTCGAACTTTTTGCGCTTAGTCTTTAGAACCTCGGTCACAAGATATTTCACTAGCGGCAAGTTTGACGCGCCAACTGCCAAATAGGGAATCATGTTTGCGAAGCGAATCGAGAATGGTAGGTCAAGAATCGAACCATTCTTTAGAAACTTAGGGTTTGCGCCGGCATAAGGGCCAAAGAGTAGAGATTTTTCACCGTCAACAACACGGGTGTCGAGGTGAGGCACCGACATTGGGGGAGCACCCACTGAGGCTTGGCTGTAGACCTTGGCCTGGTGCTGTTCTACTAGGTCTGGGTTGTAGGTGCGAAGGAATGCGCCCGAAACCGGAAAACTGCCATAACCTTTTGCCTCGGCGATGCCCGAAGACTGCAGCAGTTTCAAAGCCCAACCGCCTGCGCCAACAAAAACTTTGTCGGCAGTAACAATGAACGGCGAAACTTGGTTGGCAACCCGAAGACGCCAGGCATCACCAAAGCGCTTTACCGACTTCACCTCATGCCCGACTGCTACTTCCACGCCCTGAGTTTCGAGCCACGCAAATAGTTGACGAGTGATTGAACCAAAGTCAACGTCGGTGCCCGACTCGATTCGAGTGGCAGCAATAGGCTCGCCACCTTTGCGACCTTCGATAAGAAGTGGAGCCCACTGCGCAATAGTTTCAGGGTCGGTTGAAAACTGCATGCCGGCAAATAATGGCTGGGTCTTGAGTGCTTCAAAACGGCGGGTTAGATAGTCAACATCTTTTTCGCCGCGCACAAAAGTCATGTGAGGCACCGAGTGAATGAAGGTGTCGGGGTCGCCCAAGATGCCCTGTTCGACCAGGTAGGCCCAGAACTGGCGCGAAACTTGAAACTGTTCGTTAATCGCTACCGCTTTAGCTGGCGAAGGCAAAGAACCGTCGCTGGTGTCAGGCATATAGTTGAGCTCGCAGAGAGCAGCGTGGCCAGTGCCAGCGTTGTTCCAAGGGTTGGTGCTTTCAAGCGCCGGGGCTTCGAGGCGTTCATAAACTTGGATGCTCAGCTCTGGCTTGATTAGCTTTAGAAGGGTGCCGAGTGTGGCTGACATGATGCCGCCACCGACCAATACGACGTCGTAATGTTTAGAAGAAATCACCATAAAAGTCTAAACCGCGTCAACGAGCAACGAATGCGCTTTCAGCGGATTGCTGCAGGCTCGACAGGCGTGACATTTGTGCCGGTTTGTAGGTTTAGCATCGCCAACTAGGCGATGCCGCCACCAACCAAGCTGCCGATGAAATAGGTTGCACCCATGGTTAGACCACTCACCAGAACGTTGCGCAAAATTGCTCTGAATGGGCGTGCGCCGCCAATTTTTGCGCCAACATAGCCGGTAATGATGAGGGCAATGAGCGTTGCGCCAATTGTCGCTGCGATCTTGATTTCTGGGGCAAAACTGGTGATCGCCAAGAGTGGCAAAACGCCACCCGCAGCGAAAGCAATGAGGCTTGCAAAAGCGGCCTGAGATGGGCTTGAGTGCTCGCCAACCTCAATGCCGAGCTCGGCCTCGGCGTGGGCTTTCAACGCATCTTTTGCGGTGAGCTCAATGGCCACCTGCTGAGCAAGTTCAAACGACATGCCTTTTTGCTCATAGAACCAGGTGAGTTCGCGAAGTTCAAGTTCAGGGTTCTCGGCTAGTTCGCGACGTTCAGTCTCGAGCGCAGCAACTTCGCTGTCTTTTTGAGCGCTAACCGAAGTGTATTCGCCACCAGCCATAGAGATTGAGCCTGCAACTAGGGCTGCCACGCCGGCAATCAGAATTGCCGACGTGTTTGAAGGGTCAGCACCGGCAACACCAATCACTAAACCCGAAGTCGACATGATTCCGTCATTGGCGCCAAGAACGCCAGCACGCAACCAGTTCAGCTTGGCAGCCATGGCTGATTTTTGAAATTCGGTGCTTGCGATTAGCTGCTCGTCGAGCTCAACTTCTTTTGGCTTAGTCATGTTTGCCATAGAACACGAAAAAACAACTCAAAACCAGCAAGGCACGCCTAACCTAAGCCAGCGACCGACCCAACGCAGAAACTCAACTGAAGCACAGAGACGGTGCCACGATATCGAGGGCGAAGCCCGAGGCATCCGCTTTATTGTTTTGGCGCAGCTAGAATAATCTTCACCGCAGATTTTGGAGTTTTTGTGTCGCAAACCGAGAGTTTTATGTTGACCGTTGACGGCGAAAGCCGACAGGCAGATGCCGGCAGCGACGGCTTTAAGCTGTTCACCGAAAAGACCATCGTCGCCATGCGCGTCAATGGCGAATTGCGCGACCTTGCCCACAAAGTTGCTGCCGGCGACACCGTTGAGGGTGTTTCGATCAGTTCACCCGACGGTTTAAACATTTTGCGCCACTCAGCAGCCCACGTTTTGGCTCAGGCTGTGCAAAACATCAACCCAGAGGCAAAACTGGGCATTGGCCCGCCCATCACTGACGGTTTTTATTATGACTTCGACGTTGAAACGCCTTTCACCCCTGAAGATCTTCGTGCGCTCGAGAAGCAGATGGACCGCATCATTCGCAGCGGACAGCGCTTTGTTCGACGTGTCACCAACGACGGCGACGCACGCATCGAGCTCAGCGGCGAGCCATACAAGCTTGAACTGATCGGCCTGAAGGGTGGCGATGTTGGCGAGGCGGGTGCTGAGGTTGGCGCAGGCGAACTCACCATCTATGACAACGTTGACCCGCAGTCGGGCAACATTGTTTGGCGCGACCTTTGCCGCGGCCCACACCTGCCTAACACGCGCATGATTGGCAGCGGATACGCGCTCACACGCGTTGCATCTGCATATTGGCGCGGCAACGAAAACAACAAACAGTTGCAGCGCGTTTATGGAACCGCCTGGCCTACCAAAGATGAACTCAAGGCCTATCAGGAGCGGCTTGAAGAAGCAGCGCGTCGCGATCACCGACGTTTAGGTGCAGAGCTTGACCTTTTCTCTTTTCCTGACGAAATCGGCTCGGGCTTGGCCGTGTTCCACCCAAAGGGTGGCATCATGCGCCGAGTAATGGAGGACTACAGCCGTTCACAGCATGAAAAAGCTGGTTATGAGTTCGTTTATAGCCCACACATCACCAAGTCGAATCTGTTCGAAACCTCGGGCCACCTAGCGTGGTATGCCGACGGCATGTTCCCACCGATGAAGATGGACGAAGAGGTCGACGAAAACGGCGTTGTTCGCAAGCAGGGTCAGAACTACTATCTGAAGCCGATGAACTGCCCGTTTCACATCTTGGTTTATCGCTCACAGGCGCGCAGCTATCGCGACCTGCCACTGCGCATGTTCGAGTTCGGTTCGGTATACCGTTACGAGAAGTCGGGCGTGCTTCACGGCCTGACTCGCGTGCGCGGAATGACCCAAGACGATGCACACCTGTTCGTGACTCCTGACAACATGGAGGCTGAGCTCAGCAAGGTGCTCAAGTTTGTTCTTGACCTGCTGCGCGACTATGGCCTAGATGACTTTTATCTTGAGCTCTCAACTAAAGAAGAAGGCAACCCGAAGTTCGTCGGCGACCCTGCGGTATGGGAGCGTGCAACAACGACTCTCGAAAAGGTAGCAACTGAGTCGGGTCTTGAGCTAGTGCCAGACCCGGGAGGCGCAGCTTTTTATGGTCCGAAGATTTCGGTTCAGGCGCGCGATGCAATCGGTCGCACCTGGCAGATGTCGACCATTCAGCTCGACTTTAACTTGCCTGAGCGTTTCGAGCTAGAGTTCACTGCGGCAGATGGCACCAAACAGCGCCCAGTGATGATTCACCGCGCACTGTTTGGCTCGATTGAGCGCTTCTTTGGTGTTCTCACCGAGCACTACGCCGGTCATTTTCCTCCATGGCTTGCGCCGGTTCAGGTTGTTGGAATTCCCGTTGCCGACGAGTTCTCGGCATACCTGCACGAAATCGCAGAGCAGCTGAAAGCTCGCGGTGTTCGCGTGCAGGTTGATGACAGCGACGATCGCATGCAAAAGAAGATTCGCAACCACACCAAAGCCAAGGTTCCATTTCAGCTAATCGCCGGCGGCGACGACCGCGATGCGGGTGCTGTGAGCTTCAGGTTCCGTGACGGTTCTCAAGAAAACGGCATTGCGGTGGCAGAGGCCATCGAGCGCATCGTCAAAGCGATCGAAGACAAGGTTCAGGTTTAGCCATTGAGCGAAGTCAGCCCATTTGACGGCATGAGCGACGACGAACTAGTCGAGCATGCAGAAGCTTCGGCTGACTTCGCGGGCGTGCCCGATGAGTTTCAACGACTCTGGACACCCCACCGTTTGGTCTACATTCAATACGGCCAACAACCGCACAAAGACGATTGCCCATTCTGTTTGGCGCCTGAGGGCACAGACGAAGACGGATTAATTGTGCGCAGAGGCAAAACTGCCTTTGTGCTGCTAAATCTCTACCCCTACAACTCGGGGCACCTGCTGGTTTGCCCCTATCGACACATTTCAACCTATGACCAAGCCAATGCCGAAGAAGTTGCAGAAATCGGTTTGCTAACCCAACAGGCGATGCGCATCCTCAAGAAAATTTCAGGCGCGCACGGTTTTAACATTGGCCTCAACCAAGGCGAAGTTGCTGGCGCGGGCATTGCCGAGCACCTGCACCAACATGTTGTGCCCCGTTGGCGCAACGACAGCAACTTTTTTCCGATCATCGCAAAAACCAAAGCTTTGCCAAAGTTGCTCGGTGAAGTTCGCGAAGACATCGCCAACGCTTGGGAACAACTCGAAAACTAGCCTCAAGCCCTCGCAACTGGGTTAAGCCCAGGCATCCGCGTTTAAATAAAGGCAAAAGTGTTACCGATTTTTGCGCAGGCAGCAACCGCGCGCAAATAGCGGTTTAGAATTGCAAACATGACTGAAACTAAGGCAACCCAACCAGTAATCGCAAGCACCCTAGTTAAGCGCGGCCTAGCCGAAATGCTAAAGGGCGGTGTGATCATGGACGTCGTTACTCCTGAACAAGCACGCATCGCAGAAGATGCCGGCGCCGTTGCAGTGATGGCGCTTGAGCGTGTTCCAGCTGACATTCGCGCCCAGGGCGGCGTATCGCGCATGAGCGACCCAGACATGATTGACGGCATCATTGCCGAAGTTAAGATTCCGGTAATGGCAAAAGCTCGCATCGGCCACTTTGTTGAAGCCCAGATTCTCGAAGCGCTAAAGGTTGACTTCATTGACGAGTCAGAAGTTTTGAGCCCAGCCGACTATGTCAACCACATCGACAAGTGGAACTTTGACGTGCCATTCGTGTGCGGTGCCACCAACTTGGGCGAAGCGCTTCGACGCATCACCGAAGGCGCAGCAATGATTCGTTCAAAGGGCGAGGCCGGCACCGGCGACGTTTCAGAAGCAACCAAGCACATTCGCACCATTTTGGGCGAAATTCGTGCGCTGTCAGCTAAAACCGACGACGAACTGTTCGTTGCAGCAAAAGAACTTCAGGCACCGTTTGAACTGGTTCGCGAAGTTGCAAAGGCAGGTCGTTTGCCAGTGCCGCTATTCGTAGCCGGAGGTGTGGCAACACCTGCTGACGCTGCGATGATGATGCAGCTCGGTGCTGACGGTGTTTTTGTTGGATCAGGCATTTTCAAATCGGGCAACCCGGTTGAACGCGCAAAGGCGATCGTCAAAGCGGCAACTTTCTATGACAAGCCAGAAGTCTTGGCTGAGGTCAGCCGTGGTTTGGGTGAAGCCATGGTGGGCATTAACGTTGCCGACCTGCCAGCCCCGCACCGTTTGGCTGAGCGCGGTTGGTAAAACCTATCGGGGTTTTAGCCCTGCAAGGTGACTTTCGCGAACACATCGCGACTTTTCATTCGATAGGTGTTGACGCCGTCAAGGTTCGAGACCTTGCTGAAATTGATGCTTGTTCGGGCCTGGTGATTCCTGGCGGCGAATCTTCAGTGATTCATCGACTGTCGGTGGTTTACGACCTGTTCAACCCAATTCGTGAGCGAATTGCTGCTGGTTTGCCAGCCTTCGGAACCTGCGCTGGCTTGATTATGTTAGCCAGTGAAATTCTCGACAAAACAGATGACCAGCAACCGTTTGGGGGATTAGACGTTTCGGTTCGCAGAAATGCCTTTGGCAACCAACTCGATTCATTTGAAACAGACTTGGCATTCGCTGGCGTCGAAGGTCAGGTGCACGCAGCGTTTATTCGAGCACCGATTGTTGAACGAGTCGGACCAGCAGTTCAGGTCACCTCAAAGTTGGCCGACGGTCGCATTGTGGGCGTGCGCCAAGGCAACGTAATGGGCATCTCATTTCACCCAGAAGTCACCGGCGAGACCCGCATCCACGCGCTCTTTGCCGAGATCGCGGCAGCGGCAAGCTAAACTTGCATCTGAATCTAGAAGCAAACCTCGTAGGAGCATCATGTCTGGCCACTCCAAATGGGCAACGACTAAGCACAAAAAAGCCGTAATCGACGGCCGTCGCGCCAAGCTTTTTGCAAAGCTGATCAAGAACATCGAAGTAGCAGCTCGCCTCGGCGGCCCTGACCTCGACGGCAACCCTACTCTTTATGACGCTGTTCAAAAAGGCCGCAAGAGCTCTTTGCCTAACGACAACATTGAACGTGCGATTAAGCGCGGTTCTGGTGTCGGAGCCGACGCAGTTGAATACACCACAATCATCTATGAAGCTCGCGGTCAGGCCGGAACCGCCATTTTGATTGAGTGTTTGACCGACAACAAAAACCGCGCAGCCGCTGAGGTGCGCGTTGCGGTGACTCGTAACGGTGGCTCAATGGCCGACCCTGGTTCGGTTTCTTACCTTTTTGCCCGCAAGGGAGTTGTTTTGGTTGAGAAAGTTGGCGACCTCACCGAAGACAAAATTCTTGAGACTGTGCTAGACCACGGCGCCGAAGACGTTGAAGACCGCGGTGAAACCTTTGTTATCACCAGCGAACCAAGCGACATGGTTGCTGTGCGAACCGCGCTTCAGGCTGCCGGCATTGACTATGAGTCGGCAGATGTCGAATTTGTGCCGTCGATGCAGGTTGTAGTTGATGAGGCTGAAAACGCGCGCAAAGTCGTTAAACTAATCGACGCTCTCGAAGACGTCGACGATGTTCAGAACGTCTATTCAAACTTTGACATGACCCCTGAGGTCATGGCTGTGCTTGAGCAAGACTAAGTTTTAGCGCTAGCCAGCGATGTCGATTCGAGTCTTAGGTGTCGACCCAGGCTTGACCAGGTGCGGTGTTGGTGTAGTCGACGTAGAGCCTTCGCGAAAAGTAAAGCTGGTTTCGGTTGGCGTCTTTAAAAGTGAAACCACTCTTGATGGCGCATCTCGCGTGGGCAAAATTGGTGCGATGCTCGCCCAACTGATTGACGAGGTGAAACCCGAGTCAATCGCAATTGAGCGGGTCTATGCCGACAGCAACGTCAGCACGGTAATGGGCACCGCTCAAATTTCTGGTGTTGTGATGTATCTCGCAAACCAGAGGGGCATACCTGTAACACTTCACACACCCACCGAGGTCAAAGCAGCAGTGACTGGCTCGGGCCGAGCCAATAAAGAGCAGGTTGGCAAAATGGTTGCCAGCATTTTGGGGCTCAAAGAGGTTCCCAAGCCAGCCGACGCGGCCGACTCGTTAGCAATCGCAATCTGCCACGCATGGCGCGCCCTGGCTCTTGGCACCGGCGCCGCGAGTGAGTCGATCACTCCGGCACAGAAAGCTTGGCGTTCTGCCGAGATCGCAGCTGCTGGTGCCAGAACCGCTCGATAGCCAAGCTCGAACACAGTTGCACGGCTAACCTACAACCCTCTGACAGTTCGTTAGTGTTAAGCGGTGATAGCTTCTCTTCGTGGCACAGTGCTGAGCAACAGCAATGGCACAGTTGTGCTCGAAGTCGGGGGAGTCGGCTATGCGGTTTCTGTGGTTTCGAACGGCAAGAGCAGTTTGAGTGTTGGTTCTGAGGCTTTTTTGCACACCGCGTTTATTGTTCGAGAAGACGCTCACCTGCTCTTTGGCTTCGAGAGCGCTGATGAACTGACCGTTTTTGACCTTTTGCGCTCGGTAACAGGTGTAGGCCCAAAGTCGGCGCAGGCTGTTTTGGCTTCTATGTCGCTCGGCGAAATTGCCTCGGCGGTAATCACCGAAAATGACGCGGCCTTCAAGCGCGTTTCGGGCATTGGCCCGAAGACGGCCAAACTCATCACGGTTAGCCTTGCCGGCAAGCTCGGCAAACCCGGTGCGCCACTGGTTTCGGCTGTAGGCGATTCGGGCGCTTCGAGTGAAGCCTCAGCCGCCAACGATCGGGCAATTGGCGAAGCCATTTCGGCAGTGCTAGAGGCACTTTTAGGTTTGGGTTATCAAGAACGTGTGGCATCCCCAGTTGTAGCTGAGGTAGCCAGTGAGCTCAAAACCACAAACCGAAACGAACTGCTTCGCGCGTCACTGAGCCGCTTGGGCACTTCAAAAGCAATATCGGGCGGTGAATAAGGGTGAGCGAAGCAACAGAACCGATTGCAGCTGAAAATGAACTTGCGTTTGAGTCTGCCCTCAGACCAAAAAGCCTCGAAGAATTTGTTGGTCAACCTAAGGTTCGAAAACAACTGGCTTTGATCATTGAAGCTGCTGCACTTCAGCAACGCACTTCTGATCACATTCTGCTGGCTGGCCCTCCGGGTTTGGGCAAAACAACTTTGGCAATGATTATCGCTCACGAGTCAGGCCGCCCGCTGCGACTAACTAGCGGGCCTACGATTCAACACGCCGGCGATTTGGCCGCCGTGCTCAGCTCGCTTGTGCCCGGTGAAGTTCTTTTTATCGATGAGATTCACCGCATGGCTCGCACCGCCGAAGAGATGCTTTATTTGGCAATGGAAGACTTTCGGGTTGACGTGATGGTTGGCAAAGGTGCTGGTGCAACCTCGATTCCGCTTGAACTTTCGCCTTTTACTCTGGTTGGTGCTACGACCCGTTCTGGCATGTTGCCCAACCCGTTGCGTGACCGCTTTGGTTTTACGGCTCACCTTGAGTTTTATGAAGATGCTGAGCTTGAACAGGTTCTGGCCCGCGCCGCGAACAAACTTGAAATTAAAATCAACGCGGATGCCCTAGGCATGATCGCCTCTCGAAGCCGTGGCACGCCGCGAATCGCGAACCGGCTGTTGCGTCGCGTGCGTGACTTTGCGCTGGTTGCAGGGGTCGAGCAAATTTCGTCTAAAGAGGCCGGTGCTGCGTTAACTTTGTATGAGGTTGATGAGGAGGGTCTTGATCGTTTAGACCGCGAGGTGCTGAAGGTCTTGGCGCAGCGCTTTGCGGGTAAACCGGTTGGCCTCTCAACTTTGGCGATTGCCGTTGGTGAAGAACAAGACACTATTGAGGCGGTTGTTGAGCCTTTCTTGGTGCGCAAGGGGCTAATCGCAAGAACGCCGAGAGGCCGACAAGCCACTGCCGCCGCGTTTGCTCACCTAGGTCTTAGCAACCCAGAGACTATACTTGACTAGGCGCTAAAGCGCTTTATTTTTATGCCCTCAACCGTTAGGTTTTTACCTTGTCACTAAACGCTGTCACCACTGCTGCTGCAGCAACCGCCCCAACACAGGGTGGCTTCGACATCACCTCAGTTTTGTTCCCACTTTTGCTCGTGTTCTTGGTCTACATGATGTGGAACAACGGTCGCAAGCGCAAGAAGGCCGACGCCGAGCTTCGCAGCTCTTTGGGTGTTGGCGCAAACATTGTGCTGCACTCGGGTGTTACCGGCACCATCGTTTCAATGGATGAAGTTTCGGCAATCATCGAAACCACCCCAGGCACTCAACTTCGCATTCTGCTTGCTGCGATTCGCGGCATTGACAGCACCTTGGCTCAGCCAGAGGTTGAGTCGCCTGAAGCAACTGACGAAGCAACTGACAACAAATAACCCAACCACCAACTAAATCGAGGATCCACCTTGTCTACTTCTGCCGTTATTAGTGGCGCGCGCAAGCGTCTGGTTTGGCTCTCGGTGCTTTCGGGCATCTTTGCAGCTCTAATCGCAGCCGGCACCATTTTTGGATGGGGAGCAACACTTACCCCTCAGCTAGCCCTTGACCTTCAGGGCGGTACCGAAATTATTCTCTCGCCACAGGTTGAGGCTGGCAAAACGGTTTCTCAAGATCAGCTCAACCAGGCGGTAGGCATTATTCGCCAGCGTGTGAACTCAACCGGTGTTTCAGAGGCTCAGGTGAACACCAATAACACCAACATCGTTGTCTCGATTCCTGGTTCACCGAGCGCAGATACCCTCAAGTTGATTCAGAGCAGCGCCAAGCTTGAGTTTCGCCCTGTGCTGTATGCATCAGCTGGTTCTTCAACCTATGTAGGCGGCGGCACCAACAGCAGCGACCCTAAGATTCGCGCTTCGGCTTCGGCTGCGGCCACCGCTCCTGGCGGCCCTGTTGTTCCTAGCCCTTCAGCTGCCCCGACTGACTCGAGCGACACCCACTTCATCACCGAAGCTCTTCGCCAAAAGTTCAACGGCATTGACTGCCAGTCGCAGTACCGTCAACCTGGCCAGGTTGATGATGTAAACGCGCCTATCGTTACCTGTAGCGAAGACAAGTCAGTTAAATATCTGCTTGGCCCAGTTTCGTTCAAGCAAGCCGACGGCAAAACCCTAGCGTTGACCGGTGAGCAAATCTCTAACGCAGACTTCGGCAACGACACCCTAAGCAACGGTTCAACCGGCACCGCTTGGGTGGTCAACCTGACTTTCAGCGGCACTAGCTCAAACAACGGCAACACGCTCAGTGGCAAAGACGCATTTGCGGCAATCACCAAGCGCCTCTATGCGATTGGTCAGGCTAACGCTCAAGACCCGCGCGCCCAGTTCGCTATCACGCTTGACGGCTCGGTTTTGTCTGCTCCTGTGGCACAGGCCGTCATTACAAACGGTTCAGCACAGATTTCGGGCAACTTCACCCGTGACAGTGCCAAGGCGCTTGCCGATTCGCTCAAGTATGGCTCTTTGCCAATCTCGTTCAACGTGAAGTCTCAAGACAACATCTCGGCGACACTCGGCACCGCGCAGCTTTGGGCGGGTCTCATTGCAGGTGCCATCGGCTTGCTTTTGGTTATCGGTTACTCGATTTTTCAGTACCGCGGTCTAGCCTCGATCACGATCGGCTCTTTGGTTGTCGCCGCCATTGTTACCTACCTTCTGATTACGTTGCTGTCATGGCGACAGGGTTACCGCCTTTCGCTTGCCGGTGTGGCGGGTTTGATCGTGTCGGTGGGTATCACGGCTGACTCGTTCATTGTTTATTTTGAGCGCGTTAAAGATGAGTTGCGCGACGGTCGTTCACTCGGCACAGCTGTTGAAAGCGGATGGAAGCGCGCGATTCGCACCATTCTGGTGTCTGACGGCATCAGCCTATTGGCAGCTATCGTGCTTTACAGCCTCACCGTGGGCAGCGTGCGAGGCTTCGCATTTACCCTTGGTCTAACCACCCTGGTTGACGTTGCAGTGGTGACGCTGTTCACCCACCCGATGCTGCAGTTGTTCTCAAGACTCGCGTTCTTTAGCTCGGGCCACAAGTGGTCTGGTCTTGACATCACGGTTATGAAGTCAGCGGCCTATGCAGGTCGCGGCGAGTTTCGCGTATCAGAAAACCTAAAGGCAGGCAAAGCAGCTAAGGCTTCTGGCGAAGCTGTGCGTCGCCAGACCATTGCCGAGCGCAAGGCTGCTGAAGCCCTTGCCGCCGTAAAGAACTCAGGTTCAAACTCAGAGAAGGACGCATAATGTCTAAGTTTGTTGACTTTGGTAACGCGCTATACAGTGGCGAGCGTTCAATCGATTTTGTTGGTCGTCGCAAGCTTTGGTACACCATTGCTTCGATCATGATTGTTTTGTCGGTCAGCTTGCCTTGGGTTCTTCACAACGGCTTCAACTTTGGCATTGAGTTCAAGGGTGGTTCGGAATATCGCATCAGCGGTGTGACCACTGCTCAAGACTCTTTGATTCAACCTGCTATCGACAAGGTAATTTCGAACCAAACTGCGGCTATCACTCACGTGGGCACCGACTCGGTTCGAATTCAGATCAGCAACAATAACCCAACCGAGTCTGAAAAGGTTCGCATTTCACTTGCCGACGCTTACGGAGTGCCAAGCTCCTCGGTTGCGAGCTCGTCGATTGGTGCTGACTGGGGTGCAGACGTGACCGGCAAGGCCTTGAACGGTCTAGTTGTGTTCGTGGTTTTGGCTGCGATTTTGATGGCTCTCTATTTCAGAACTGTCAAGATGTCAGCTGCTGCGATTATTTCGCTGCTTCACGACCTGGTTCTAACCGCCGGCATCTACGGAGCCCTGGGCTTCGAAGTTACCCCTGCAGCAGTTATCGGTTTCTTGACCATTCTCGGTTATTCGCTCTATGACACCGTGGTGGTCTTTGACAAGATTCGCGAGAACACCTTTGAGGTTGAACACAGTGAAACCTCAACTTTCGCTGAGCGTGTCAACCTTGCAATCAACCAGACCTTGGTGCGCTCGATCAACACCTCAGTTGTGGCAGTTTTGCCAGTTGCTGCGATTCTGTTCATCGGCACAACGCTGTTGGGTGCCGGCACACTGCGCGACATTGCTCTTGCGCTTTTCGTAGGTATCATCGTTGGAACCTATTCGACTCTGTTCATCGCTGCACCGGTGTATTCGCACTTGCGCGAGGGCGAGTCAAAGCTCAAGGCTGCTGCAGCTCGAGTTATGGCAAACCGCGCCTAAAGTTAAGACACCGTCTCGCGCACAGCGTGAGATGTTTCGAAAAGGTCGACCAGCCCTGCTGGTCGACCTTTTGCTTTAATCGCGCTTGATAGGCTTAACGAATAGCTAAATCTAGGAGGCACCGTGACCGATGCAACACCAACCGGTTCGCTCGCTGCATTGCGCAGCAAGTTGCCTAGGCTTTTCGCCCGCAGTGGCCCCTATGCAGCTGAGCTTAACGAAATCATTCGACTCTGCCGGCTGAATCATCCGCGTGCCGATGTTGCGATCATTGAAAAAGCTTTCGACATAGCCGAAGAAGCGCATCGCCAGCAGAAGCGACGCAGCGGTGAGCCTTACATCACTCATCCGCTTGCTGTGACACACATTTTGGCTGAGTTGGGTATTGGGCCAACAACACTTGCTGCAGCGCTGCTGCACGACACAGTTGAAGACACAGACTATTCGCTTGAACAGCTCACCAAAGATTTCGGCGACGAAGTTGCCATGCTGGTTGACGGTGTAACCAAACTAGACAAAGTCAAATACGGCGAGAACGCTCAGGCTGAAACCGTTCGCAAAATGGTTGTCGCGATGTCGAAAGACATTCGTGTTCTAGTGATAAAACTTGCCGACCGTCTTCACAATGCCAGAACTTGGCAGTTCATGCCCGAAGAATCGGCTCGCCGCAAAGCCCAAGAAACCATCGAGATTTATGCGCCTCTTGCCCATCGCCTAGGCATTAGCGCAATCAAGAATGAACTTGAAGATTTGTCTTTTGGTGTGCTGTATCCGAAAGTTTATGAAGAAATCGTAAACCTCGTTCGTCAGCGTACACCGAAGCGCGAAGAGTTCATAGAAACCATTACCGCCGCGATCGAAGACGACCTGCGTGACGCGCGCATCAAAGGCAAAGTTGCGGGGCGACCCAAACAGTATTATTCGATCTATCAAAAAATGGTCGTGCGAGGCCGCGAGTTTGACGACATCTATGACCTGGTTGGTATTCGAGTTTTGGTGCCAGAGCTGCGCGACTGCTATGCGATTTTGGGCACGATTCACGCTCGATGGAACCCGGTGCCGGGTCGCTTCAAAGACTACATCGCGATGCCAAAGTTCAACCTATACCAATCGCTGCACACTACAGTTCTTGGCCCGCACGGTCGCCCGGTTGAGATTCAAATTCGCACCTTCGACATGCACCAGCGAGCCGAATACGGTGTTGCCGCGCACTGGAAGTATAAAGAGCAGGTTGCCAAGGGGGGAGCGGGCAACGAAGAAGACCTCGTTTGGCTAAAACACCTCAGCGATTGGCAGACCGAGACTCAAGACCCGTCAGAGTTTCTCGACGCATTACGTTTCGAAATCGGCGCCAAAGAGGTGTATGTGTTCACACCAAAGGGCAAGGTTATTGGCTTGCCTTCGGGTGCGACACCGGTTGACTTTGCCTATGCGGTGCACACCGAAGTGGGTCACCGCACCATGGGTGCCAAAGTTAACGCCCGACTTGTGCCGCTAGAAACCGAGCTCAAGTCTGGCGATGTCGTTGAGATTTTCACTTCAAAATCGCCTAGCGCAGGCCCAAGCCAAGACTGGCTAAATTTTGTTAAGTCGCAGCGCGCACGCGCCAAGATCAAACAGCACTTCACAAACGAACGTCGCGAAGACGCCGTTGAGCACGGCAAAGAAGCCCTCGCCAAGCTCATGCGCAAGCAGCACCTGCCATTACAGCGGTTGATGGCAAGCGAGGCCCTGCAGGGCGTTGCAGCCGAACTCAAGTTGACCGACATCACGGCACTTTTTGCTGCCATTGGCGAAGGTCACGTTTCAGCGCAATCAGTCGTTGAGAAGCTCACCGCAGAATTGCATGCCGATGCAGACGCCCACGAAGTGCCGTTTGTGCTGCCCACCCCACGAAGCAGCAACCGTCAACGATCAAACGACAGCGGCGTGCTGGTTCGCGGCGACTCTGACGTTATGGTGAAACTGGCTCGCTGCTGCACGCCTGTGCCGGGCGACGATATCGTCGGTTTTGTCACGAGAGGCACGGGCGTTTCGGTGCACCGTTCTGATTGCCGCAACCTTGAGCAGCTAAAGCTTGAACCTGAACGAATCATGGATGTCTCATGGGCGACCAACACCAAGAGTCTTTTCTTGGTGCAAATTCAGATTGAGGCGCTCGACAGATCGGGTTTGCTCAGCGATGTGACCCGCGTGCTTTCTGAGCACCACGTAAACATTCTCTCGGCATCGGTTTCAACACGCAGCGACCGAGTGGCACTGAGTCGATTCGTCTTTGAAATGGGCGACCCGAGTTTGCTTGAGCACCTGCTAAACGCAGTGCGTCGCATTGAAGCGGTTTATGACGTTTATCGCGTGCACAACGGCTAGCAACCAACTGGTCGCCAGACCAGCCGAGGCTTTAGCCGCACGCACCTAACGAGCATCGACCAAGTCGAGGCGCATTGGCAGGGCACCGCCGCGTTCAACCCACTCGGCGGTCGAGGTCTTTTGCCTCGCTCGCTTCTTTGTTGTGAGCAACAGGTATTTAGCTCGAATACTAGGTGTTTCGACAAACCAAAAAGCGGCATAAATGTCGTGAAAACGAAACACTTCATAATCGAGCGCCATTGCGCTGAGCTCTGCAACCGAAAACATGCTTGAGGGGGCTAATAGATCGATTTTCATGGCTCAAGCATGACAAAAGGGTCGACCCAAAGGCCGACCCTTTTGAAAATCTGTTGAAAACTTCTCGATTAGAGAGTCTTCTTGACGATTTCACGCCACTCTTTGCGCGCGTCAAGAGCTTCTTGAGCGTCTTTGATCTTTTTAGCGTCTTTGGTTGCCTTTGTAGTCTCGAGTTGCTTTTCAAGTTTTGCAATTGCTGTGTCTAGTTGCTCAAGAACCGAGTTGGTGCGGGCGATTGCCTCTGGGTCGGTCTTGCGCCACTGCTCTTCTTCGGCTTTGCGAATCTTGGTCTCTACAGCCTTTAGTCGGTCTTCAACTTCGCGCAGCTTTTCGCGAGGCACACGACCGGCTTTCTCCCAGCGAGTCTGCACCGACTGCAACTGCTTTTTAGCTGCAGCAAGATCTTTGCTTGCGTCGATTTTTTCGGCCTCAACCAAAAGCTCGAGCTTGACGGCTAGGTTAGCGGTCTGCTCGCCGTTTTCAACGGCAACCACCTCAGACTTTGCAGCATAGATCGCATCGCCCGCAGCTTTGAAGCGTGCCCAAAGTTCATCGTCAGTCTTTGACTGTGAGCGGCCTGAGGCTTTCCAAGCGTCAAGAAGCTTGCGATATTCAGCAATGCCCTCGCCACCTTTTTCGATTAGGGCCTCGGCATCGGCAACGATTTGAGTCTTAGCTGCCTTGGCAGCCTTGTTTGCTGCGTCTAGGGTTGCAAAATAGGCGCGCTTAGCTGACTCAAACTTGGTGCGTGCCGACGAGAAGCGCTTCCAGATGGGGTCTGCATCGCTCTTAGAAAGCTTTGGGCCGTTCTTCTGGGCATCTTGCCACAGTTCAAACAGGGCGTTCATTTCAGCCGAAGTGTTTTTCCAGTGAATCTTGCTGGCGTCTTGTGCCGCAATCAGTTCAGCTTTTTCGGCGATCTCGGTGCGCTTGGCTATTTCGGCTGCAACAAGCTCTTTGTTAGCTTCTTGCTTTTCGGCAAAAAGCTCAGAAACTTTGCCTTCAATGGCGGCTACACGACCGCGAAGCGCGGCAATGTCACCAACCGCTGCTGGCTCTTTTAGATCTTCGGTCAGCTTGGTGATGGTCTTTTTGAGGCTTTGGGCATCAGCTTTGCCAGCAACACGCTGCTCGAGCAGGCGAACCTGGGCTTCAAGGTCGGCAAACTTGCGCTCGAAATATGCCAGGGCTGCTTCTGGAGCAACGTTTGGATACTGCCCGACGCGGCGCTCTTCGGTGCCTTCAATAACGAAGACGTTGTTTTCTTCGTCGACGCGGCCGAAAGTATTTGGTGTGGTTGACACGGGGGCTCCTGTTAGTTGCTGATGCTGATTGGGGTTACTTTAGAACGATTTGGCCGAGGTCGGTGGCCACGCGCGGTGCACCATCGCCAGTGCCGTTAGCGGTGCCCTGCGCTGCAATAGCTACAACGCTTTCAATGCCGCTGGTCACACTGCCAAATACCGAATATGAAGGCGCCAACTGGCTGTCTGCATAAACGATAAAGAACTGTGAACCCTGAGTCGCAGTGCCACCCGAGTTCGCCATGGCCAAAGTGCCGGCCTTATAGGTAACCGAGTCACCAGCACCAGTTGGAACGTTTTCGTTATTAGGACCAAATGAATAGCCCGGGCCGCCGCTGCCGCTGCCGGTCGGGTCACCACACTGCAAGACATAAATTCCAGCGGTGGTTAGGCGGTGACATGGCACGTTGTTGAAGAAGCCAACCTTAGCCAAGGCGATAAAGTTTGAGGCTGCTTGCGGGGCGTGGGCGCCATCCAAGCTGATTGAAAGCTTGCAACCATTTACATAGAGCGAGCCTGTCCAGGGGCGACCCTCGGCGATGCCTGAGCTCGGAACCCGAACCGGGGTCTTGCCTTTAGCTGTCATTGCCGGAGACTTTTTGGTCAAACAAGCGGCTGCTGCAGCGTTGGTGGTTGCGCTCGGGGTGGGGTTCGCCGATGCGGTGGCGGTAGCGACCACTGAAGGGGTTGCCGATGGGGTAGCAGCTGATGCAGAAGGCGTTGCGCTGCTAGTCGGGCTAGCCGAAGGCGACGAGGTTACTGAACCTGGCCCAAAACTAAAGAATGCCAACTGCGAACCTAGTGCCAAAGCAACTACAACCACCGACGCAATGATTGCCATTCGGTTGTCGCGGTTGCGACGAGTTGCCTTGTTGCTCTGAAGCTGCTGCTTAGCTTCAAAAGCCTTCAAACGGGCTTGAGCATTAGCAGAAAGGTTCGATTTAGAGTTTTTCGACGCCAAAATTCCTCCATAGGTAGGTCTTGAAGATTTTACCGAATAAACGTGACGGTTTCGCCAACTGGGGCCAAGTTGGTGCAAATGGTTTAGCCTGATTTCATGTTGAATCAAGAAGGTCTGTTTTCTTCAGCCGCTCCCTTAGCTGCGCGAATGCGACCAACCACCCTCAACGAAATCGTCGGGCAAACCGGTTTGCTCGTCGAAGGTTCACCACTTCGAGAGTTAGCGCGTCGAGTCGAAGACCCTACAAAAGCGTCAAGAATTTCGGTTATCTTGTGGGGGCCACCGGGCACCGGCAAGACCACAATCGCGCAAGTAATCGCTCGAAATTCGGGGCGCAAGTTCGTTGAATTGAGCGCGATAACTGCCGGCGTCAAAGAAGTGCGCGAAGTTATGACAGCAGCAGCCCGCGACCGCGAAATTTATGGGTCAAGCACCCTTCTCTTTTTAGACGAAATTCACCGCTTTTCAAAAGCCCAGCAAGACGCGCTGCTGCCAGGTGTAGAGGGCGGATGGGTGACGCTGATTGCAGCCACCACCGAAAACCCATCATTTTCAGTGGTCAGCCCGCTATTGAGCCGTTCCCTGCTGCTCACCCTAGAGTCGCTTTCGCCAGCCGATATTGAAAAACTAATCGACCGCGCGCTCAGCGCTTCGCACGGTTTAGCCAACGTGTTCGCGATCACCTCAGAGGCTCGCGGACAGCTAGTGTTGCTGGCCGATGGCGACGCCCGTCGCGCACTCACGATTCTCGACGCCGCCGCGGGGCATGCATCCGCGCTTGAAAACAGCGAAATCACCATCGACGACGTTTCAGCAGCAATGGATCGCGCCCTCGTGCGCTACGACCGCCAGGGCGATCAGCACTACGACGTGATTAGCGCTTTCATCAAATCGGTGCGAGGCAGCGACGCCGACGCAGCGATACATTATTTAGCGAGGATGATTGAAGCCGGCGAAGACCCAAGGTTTATTGCCCGCCGACTAATCATTTTGGCTGCCGAAGACATTGGCTTAGCCGACCCGCAAGCTTTGCCACTTGCCACGGCAGCTGCCGACGCAGTTGCCATGATTGGAATGCCAGAAGGTCGAATTCCTTTAGCAGAGGCCACCATCTATTTGGCTCTGGCGCCAAAATCTAATGCGGCCTACAACGCAATAAACGCGGCGTTGGCTGATGTGCAAGCAGGTTTGTCTGGGGCGATTCCGAAACCCCTGCGAAGTTCGAACTTCGCCGGCGCAAAAAAGCAGGGGGCAGGCGTGGGCTATGTTTACCCGCACGACGATGCGCGGGCCGTCGTAGAGCAAAGCTACCTGAGTGGCAAAACCGCAAACCGACGCTACTATTTGCCCAAAGACGTTGGCGCCGAAAGAACCCTCGCCGAACGCTGGCAAAAGTTGCGCGACATCATCCGCTCAAAAAAATCGCAATAGCACCACAAGTCACCATTAGTGCTAAACTCTAAAGGTTGCCGACTGGAGTTTGTCGTTCGCGGCTGTACGCAAACTCAACGGTGCGATCACCAAAATAGCCTGGTGGTCCGTGGCGAAACAATCAGATTTCACCTCTGGCTCTGATTATTTTTCGAACAAACGCTATTTAAATCCTTGAAAGGGATCACGTGTCAAAAACCTCACGTACTCGCAGCAAGACTCGCTTGTCGCGCGCACTCGGCATCGCTCTTACTCCTAAGGCAGCCAAATACCTAGAAAACCGTCCATATGCACCTGGCCAGCACGGCCGCACCAAGCGCAAGGCTGACAGCGACTTCGCCGTTCGTCTTCGCGAGAAGCAGCGTCTGCGCGCCCAGTATGGCATTCGCGAGGCACAGCTTCGCAAGACCTTTGCAGAAGCAAAGCGCGCCGAAGGCCTAACCGGTGAAAACCTTGTAGAACTTCTAGAACTTCGTCTAGACGCCCTTGTTTTGCGTGCCGGCTTTGCCCGCACCATTGCCCAGGCTCGTCAGATGGTTGTTCACCGCCACATTCTCGTAAACGGTGAGCGCGTTGACCGCCCATCGTTCCGCGTCAAGCCAGGCCAGATGATTCACGTTCACGCAAAGAGCGAAGGCTTTGAACCTTTCCAGGTTGCAGCTGCCGGCGGTCACGTTGACGTTCTTCCTCCAGTTCCTGGTTACCTTGACGTGCAGCTTGACAAGTTGCAGGCAACTCTAGTTCGTCGCCCAAAGCGCGCCGAAGTGCCAGTTACCTGTGAAGTTCAGCTTGTTGTTGAGTACTACGCAGCTCGCTAGTAACATCAAAATCTAAAGATCGGATCTCAGATGAGTGGCGGCGACATTGCGGCAATCATTGCAGCGAGTGCTTTTGCACTGCTGGTGCTTGCCCTTGTGCCAAGCCTCATAAAGCTTTCGAAGTTAGTTGACGAAACGCGCGTAACAGTGCAAGACCTCAACGACAACCTCGGGCCGCTACTCTCTGAGCTCACCGACACTGTTGCCGTCGTAAACGAACAGGTAACAAAAATCGACAAAATCACGTCTAACGTGAAAAATGTCACCGGCAACATCGACAACTTGGTCGACGTTTTTGCCACGGCGCTTGGTTCGCCACTTTTCAAAGTCGCCGGCATTGGCCGCGGAATCTTCAAGTTTTTGAACAATCAAAAGCAAAGCCGCAACGCTCGTTCAAAAAACGACTAGTCGTTGCTGCTGAAAAACTAAGGAGATACCTAATGAAGAAGTTGCTCTGGTTCGTAGCTGGAATCACATTGGGCGTTGTAGCTGTTAAGCAGCTAAACGAGAACCCACAGGCTCGACTTTTCGCCGATGAAGCAACTCGTCGCGCAAAATCTTTTGGCGCTGCAGTCAGCGAGGGCTTTCGCGAGCGCGAAGCTGAGCTGGCACGCGAAAACGCTAACTAATTCTTTTTGAGAACAGGTTCTAATAAGTGCAAACCGCTGAAATTCGTCGTCGTTGGCTAAGTTTTTTTGAAAGCAAAGGCCACACGGTGGTTGCTTCGGCTTCACTAATTAGTGAAGACCCTTCGCTGCTGTTCACAGTGGCAGGCATGGTGCCGTTTATTCCATACATGTCGGGGCTTGTGCCTGCACCTTATGGCCGTGCCACGAGCGTTCAAAAATGTGTGCGCACCCTCGACATCGAAGAGGTTGGCAAAACCACCCGCCACGGCACGTTCTTTCAAATGAACGGCAATTTTTCGTTCGGTGACTACTTCAAGCGTGAAGCGATTGAGTTTGCCTGGGAGTTTCTAACCAAGTCGGTTGATGAAGGTGGCTTGGGCATCGACCCGCAACTGCTCTGGGTAACCGTTTTCAAAGACGACGAAGAGAGCATCGACATCTGGCGCGAAGTCGCCGACATTCCGATGGAGCGCATTCAAAAGCGCGGCATGAAAGACAACTATTGGTCTACAGGCCAGCCTGGCCCTGCAGGGCCTTGCTCTGAGATCTATTACGACCGCGGCCCAGCCTACGGCCGTGAAGGTGGCCCAGAAGCCGACGAAGATCGCTACATCGAAATCTGGAACCTCGTGTTCATGCAGTTCGAGCGCGGTCAGGGCACTGGCAAAGACAGCTTTGAAATCTTGGGTGAACTGCCTAAGAAAAACATCGACACCGGCATGGGTCTTGAGCGCGTTGCGTTCTTGCTGCAGGGCGTTGAAAACCTCTATGAGATTGACCAGGTTCGGCCAGTTCTTGACCTAGCAGCCAAGCTTGCGGGCAAAACCTATGGCGCAAGCACCGAAGACGACGTTCGTTTGCGCGTCGTGGCAGACCACGTTCGTTCTGCACTCATGTTGATTTGCGACGGTGTTACCCCTGCCAACGAGGGTCGTGGCTATGTGCTTCGTCGCTTGTTGCGCCGCACCGTTCGAGCAATGCGCCTGCTCGGCTTTGATGGCACCTGCTTCACTGAGCTTTTCACAGCGTCAAAGAACGCTATGAAAGATGCCTACCCTGAACTCGAAACTGAGTTCAAGCGAATTTTGAGCGCCGCAACCACTGAAGAAGAAACTTTCTTGCGCACTCTTGCCGCGGGCACCACTGTTCTTGACGGTGAACTTGAAGCGGTTAAGGCTTCTGGCGCCAAACAGTTGGCTGGCGACACCGCGTTTTTGCTTCATGACACCTATGGTTTTCCGATCGACCTAACTCTTGAAATCGCTGAAGAAGCCGGCCTGACTGTCGACCGCGACGGATTCAAAACCCTGATGGCTGCTCAACGCGATCGCGCCAAAGCTGATGCCCGCGAAAAGAAGCTCGGCGGCACTGACCTGTCGATTTATAGCGAATTTCGCGCTAAGGGCGTAACCAACTTCACCGGTTATGAAACCCTGCAGACCGAAGCCAAAGTGCTTGGTTTGATTCACGAAGGCAAAACTGCAACCCGGGTTGGCCAGGGTGAAATCGCTGAAATTATCTTGGATGCCACCAGCTTCTATGCAGAGTCGGGCGGTCAAGACAGCGACGCCGGTGTGATCATTGGTGACGGCTTTGAACTCGAAGTGGTTGACGTGCAGAAGCCGGTTAAGGGCTTGGTTACGCACAAGGTTTTGGTTCGCAAAGGCGAAATCGGTGTCGGCGTTAACGCCCAAACCCTAGTTGATGCTGATTGGCGACTCGGCGCCTGTCAAGCGCACTCTGGCACCCACGTGGTGCACGCTGCTCTTCGCGAAGTTCTCGGCCCAACAGCCTTGCAGTCGGGTTCATACAACAAGCCAGGCTATTTGCGACTCGACTATTCGTGGGCGAGCGCTTTGAGCCAAGAAACTAAAAGTGAGATCGAAGAGGTTACCAACCTCGCGATTCGCGGTGACCTTGCCGTTAGCGCACAGTTCATGAGTGTTCCAGAGGCAAAAGCCTGGGGTGCAGTGGCGCTCTTTGGCGAAACCTACGATGAAAGCGTTCGCGTTATTCAGATTGGCGGCCCTTGGTCACGCGAGCTTTGCGGTGGCACACACGTTTCACGTTCATCACAGATCGGCCTCGTGTCACTCATCGGTGAAGCATCGGTTGGCTCAGGCTCGCGCCGCCTTGAAGCCCTTGTTGGCATTGAGGCGTTTCGCGCTTTGGCAACCGAGCGAGCCCTCGTTGGTCGACTCGTCGACATTGTCAAAACCCCACGCGAGCAGCTCGAAGACCGCCTAACAGCAACCATCGAAGAACTTCGTGCCGCACAGCGCAAGCTCGCAGCACTGCAGAGCGCCGCTTTGGCAGAGCGCATCCCCGCGATTTTTGATGCGGCTAAGACTATTGGTTCGGTGAAACTTGCTGCCGCGAATCTTGGCACCGCCGAGTCGGTAGACGACCTTCGTCAAATTGCCGTCGGCCTGCGCGACCGTTTTGGTGACACTGCCGGCGTAGCAGCAGCAGTTGCCGAGATTGCCGGCAAGCCGATGGTGGTTATCGCAACCACTAAAGCTGCACAGTCGGTTGGCGCAAAAGCTGGCGCATTGGTTCGCGTTGTTAGCTCTGTGCTCGGCGGCGGTGGCGGTGGCAAAGACGACATCGCCCAAGGCGGCGGTGCTGATGTTGTAAAGATTTCAGAAGCTCTCAAGGCCCTAGAGCAGGCGCTGGTCTAGCCCTATGCGCTCAGGTCGCCGACTCGCTATCGATGTGGGCAAGGCTCGCATCGGCGTTGCCGTGTGCGACTTTCACGGCATTCTCGCCTCGGGTTTGGCAACTGTGGCACGAATGCCAGAGCTTGCCGAAACCGCGGCTCTAGTTATCAAGACAGTTGAACAACACGAGCTTGAACTGGCCGATATCATCGAAATTTATGTTGGGTTGCCAACGAACCTTAAAGGGCAAGACACTGAGTCAACCCGCGACGCGATTTTAGTAGCCCAAGCAATTGCTGCCGTTGTGCCTGCACCGGTGCGGTTGGTCGACGAGCGACTCACCACCGTTTCGGCAACCGCCGCTCTAAGAAGCTCGGGCATCAACAGCAAAAAAGGCCGAAGCGTGATTGATCAGGTTGCCGCCACTCTAATCTTGGAACAAGCACTTGCGGTTGAACGTTCTTCAAACCAACAGCCGGGCACCCCACTAACCGATTTTGAAGGGCAGCTATGAGTCACGTCGCACCACCGCATGAGCGCAGGCATGTTGCGCCTAAATATCGTCGCCGCCGCATTTGGTTGACTGCCGCTGTTTTAGCGCTAGTGCTTGTTGTGGTCGGGCTGCTTAATCGAACTGCGATTCGCAACTATATCGACGAGCTTTCAGGCAACGATTATTCGGGCAGTGGTCACGGCAACGTGACTCTAGTGATTCACGACGGTGAAAGCGGTGAAGCAGTTGCCCAATCAATGGTCGACCAGGGCATCGTCAAGACTTTCAACAAGGTTTATCGACTGATTCTTGCCAGAAAGCAAACTTTTTATCCGGGCAGTTTTAGCATGCACCAGCAAATGTCTGCTGCGTCAGCGCTAGATCTAATTGCCAAACCAGAAACACAAATTGTGAATAAGGTGACGATTAAAGAGGGCCTTCGCGTTGGCCAAGTCTTTGCGCAACTCAGCGCAGCAACCAAACTGCCGATTGCCGACTTTGAAGCTTTTCTTCACAAGCCTGCCGCCATCGGTGTGCCGTCTAGCGAGGTCAGCATTGAGGGTTGGTTGTTCCCAGCCACCTACCTGTTTGGCCCAGACCTCACTGCGAAACAAATCTTGACCAAAATGGCTGCGCGAACTGTGCAAGAACTCGACCACTATCAAGTTGCAGTTAGTGATCGCCATCGCGTGTTGACGCTAGCCTCGATTATTCAAAAAGAGGCGCGTCACGCCGCCGACTTTTATAAGGTCAGTCGCACTTTTCTAAATCGTATTGCCATCAACATGCCGCTGCAGTCTGATGCTACGGTGAGCTATGGTTCGGGTGGCACCACGGTCACTACAACCGACGCTGAACGCGCCGACCCAAACGGTTACAACACCTATGTGCACACAGGCTTGCCAATTGGGCCGATCAGCGGCCCTGGCAGTCGGGCAATTGATGCTGCGCTTCACCCGGCGGCCGGCAGCTGGTTGTATTTCTGCGCCATAAATTTGGCTACTGGTGAGACCGTTTTTAGCACCACCATTGCTCAACATGAGGTTGCTGTTGCAAAGTTCAGAGCGTGGATGGCCGCAAACCCTGGCTGGAACGGCAACTAGGCAAGTGAGCGTTCGAAACTATGCGGTGCTTGGCTCACCGATTTCACATTCAAAATCACCCCTGATTCACCAAGCTGCCTATCGTGTGCTTGGTCTTGATTGGCAATATGGCAGGCACGAAGTTGCTAAGGGTGCTCTGCGCAGTTTTATTGATGGTCTTGATGAAACGTGGATGGGCCTCAGCCTGACTATGCCGCTCAAAGAAGAGGCGGTTAGGTTTGCTAACTCGCTTGACTATTACGCCAGGCTGACTGGCGCGGTCAATACGCTTGCCAAAGGTGTTGGTGAGTCGGGTGAATCGGTTTGGGCTGGCTATAACACAGACGTTTTTGGCATCATTCAGGCCGTTTCGTGGGCTAAGGCTTTTGCGGGCAAGAATGTGGCCAACGAGGTTAGGCAGGTGCTAATCATTGGCTCAGGGGCAACCGCAACTTCGGCGGTAACTGCCGTGAAATCGCTAGCACCCGATGCGACTGTTTGGTTGCACGCTCGCAACCACAAAACTCGAGCCAACCTGCACGCTTATGCTGAGCAGCTGGGTCTAAAAACTAAGATTTGCCGAAACATTCGCAAACAGGCAAACACAGCCGAGCTCGTAATTTCGACTTTGCCCGGTCACGCCCTCGACGAGGTTGGTGCGAAGCTTTATGATTCACGCCGGTTCAAGCCGGCCGGTGCCCTGCTTGACGTTGCCTATCAACCTTGGCCTAGCCAAATCGCTAAGGCCTGGATTCGCCATGACCAACCGGTGATTTCTGGCCTTGAAATGCTGATTTGGCAGGCTGTTGTGCAGCTGCGTATTTTTGTGGGTGGTTCGACCAGTGAACCGCTTGCCAACGAGATTGCGGTGGTCGAGGCTATGCGCCACGACGTTGAGGTGGCAGCCGCGCAAGAGGCAGCGCGCGCCTAGTCAAGCAATGGGCTCAGTGACGCTAAAAACAGGCTAAGAATAACCACCTGCATCGCACGCTAAACCGCTTCTGGCTGACCTTCGCAGGGTAGAATTGACCCCATGTTGCGTTGGATTACTGCCGGAGAATCACACGGCCCAGAACTCGTTGCCATTGTTGAGGGCATGCCTGCGGGCGTGCCGATTACCACCGCTGAGGTGCAAGACGCATTGGCTCGCCGCCGCTTGGGTTATGGTCGAGGCGCACGCATGAAGTTTGAGCAAGACGAAGTCACCCTTAGCGGTGGCGTTCGTCACGGTCTCACGCAGGGTGGCCCGGTTGCCATCGTGGTTGGCAACACCGAATGGCCAAAATGGCAAGAAGTTATGGCTGCTGACCCAGTTGAAGCCGATGCTCTTTCGGGCGCCCGCGGCGAAGCGCTAACCCGCCCACGCCCGGGTCACGCTGATTTCACCGGCATGCAAAAATACGGGTTTTTAGATGCCCGCCCAGTTCTTGAGCGCGCGAGCGCCCGCGAAACCGCTGCTCGTGTTGCACTCGGTGCCGTGGCTGCCAAGTTCTTGAATGAACTGGGCATGCAGTTGATCACTCACACCGTTGGCATCGGCCCGGTTGAGGCACCGAGAGACGGCAAATTGCCAGTGCCTTCAGACTTGCAATACCTAGATAACGACGCGATGCGCGCTCTCGACCCAGCCGTTTCGGCAGCCATGGTTGCCGAGGTTGACGACTGCCACAAGTCAGGCGACACACTTGGTGGCATCGTCGAGACTTTGGTTTATGGGTGCCCTCCCGGCCTTGGCACCTATGTGCACTGGGACCGTCGCCTTGACGCGCAGCTTGCAGCAGCGCTCATGGGCATTCAGGCAATCAAGGGTGTTGAAGTTGGCGATGGTTTTGAAACTGCTCGTCGCCGGGGTTCGGTGGCACATGATGAAATCGTTCGCGACGCCAACGGTGTTGTGAACCGTTTGACTGACCGCGCAGGCGGCATCGAGGGTGGCATGTCTAACGGCGAGGTTTTGCGGGTTCGGGCCGCGATGAAGCCAATTTCTACGGTGCCAAAGGCGCTGCAGACGATCGACGTTGCAACCGGCGAGGCTGCTAAGGCTCACCACCAGCGCAGCGATGTTTGCGCTGTGCCAGCTGCCGGAATTGTGGCAGAGGCTATGGTGGCTCTTGTGGTGGCTAACTCAGTGCTCGAAAAGTTTGGTGGCGACTCGCTTGCCGAAACCAAACGCAACCTAGAGGCTTACCTGGCTAGCATTCCAGCGGTTTTGACATCGTTTGACGGCCGCGCCAGCGCCAACTAGCCCACCAAATGTCCGAGGCAGCAAAACCGTCGACCCCAACAGCATTGGATGCACCCATTGTTTTGGTTGGGCCGATGGGTGTTGGCAAAACCACGGTTGGCAAAAAACTGGCCAAAGTTTTGCGAGTGCCATTCATTGACACCGACGCACTGGTTGTTGCTGAACATGGCGAAATCGCCGAAATCTTTGAAAAATCGGGCGAACCAACTTTTCGAAAATTTGAAGAAGAAGCGGTAGACGAAGCTTTGAAGCAGGTGGCAATTATTGCAACCGGCGGGGGAGCAGTGCTCAGCGAACTAACTCGCGAGCGACTTAAGGCTGCAACGGTGATTTATCTTTCTAGTGACGGCCGGCACATGGGTTCGCGCCTCGCCAGCGGCGGTCGTCCGCTAATTAAAAATGGCTTGGATGACTGGCGTCGAATTTATGACCAGCGCAAACCAACGTATGAAGCCGTGGCAGATCATGATGTTTTGGTTTCAGGTTTAAGTTTGTCTGCCACCGTGGCAAAGATCAGAGAGCTTTTAGGAGTCTAAATGGTTGAGTTCAATCGAATCACCGTTGCCGGTGATGCCCCCTATGACGTGGTGATTGGCCGAAACCTTTTGGGTTCGGTTGCGCAGTCGCTTCACGCGGCTGCAACAGCTGGCCCCGTGAAAAAGGTGTTGGTGATTCACCCCGTTGCTCTGAGCAAGAGCGCCGAAGTGCTTCAGCAGTCGCTCAACGACGCTGGGTTTGAAACCCTTTTGGCCGGTGTGCCAGATAGCGAAGACGCGAAGCGTGTTGAGGTGGCTGCCTTTTGTTGGGGAATTCTAGGCAAATCTGATTTCACTCGAAGCGACGCCGTGGTTGGCTTTGGTGGAGGGTCAACCACTGACCTCGCAGGCTTCGTTGCGGCAACCTGGTTGCGCGGTGTGAAACTGATTCAAGTGCCTACGACTTTGCTCGGTATGGTCGATGCAGCTATCGGCGGCAAAACCGGCATCAACACTGCCGAAGGCAAAAACCTGGTGGGTAGTTTCTATGCACCAACCGCTGTGATTTGCGACCTCGACACTCTGGTCACTTTGCCTAAGAACGAAGTCGTTGCGGGTCTGGGTGAAGTGGTCAAATACGGTTTCATTGCCGATTCACGCATTCTAGAAATTATTGAGGCTGCCCCTGAAAAAGCCAGCGACCCAACCGCTGCTGAATTTGCCGAGTTGATTTCACGATCAGTTGCCATCAAGGCTCGCGTTGTCGGTAGCGATTTCAAAGAGGCTGGTCTGCGTGAAATTCTTAACTATGGCCACACTTTGGGGCACGCTATCGAACACGCCGAACGTTATCAGTGGCGCCACGGGGCAGCAATTTCAATCGGCATGATGTTTGTTGCTGAGTTGGCCCGCATGGCAGGTCGCCTGAGCGACGAAGTTGTTGACCGCCACCGAAGCATTTTGACATTGCTCGGCTTGCCCACAAAATATGATGCGAACAAGTGGGAATCACTGTTGGCAACTATGCAGCGCGACAAAAAATCTCGTGCCGGCCAGCTTAGGTTTGTGGTGCTTGACGACATCGAAAAGCCAACCATCATGACAGCGCCGACGAACGAAATGCTGTTTGCCGCTTATCAAGAGATTTGCGACTAAGGGTCTAACCTTAAACCTATGAAATCAGTGCTAGTTCTTAACGGACCAAACCTCGGTCGTCTCGGTTCGCGAGAGCCAGAGATTTATGGCGCCACGACCTATGCCGAACTGGTTTCACTGCTGACCAACACCGGCAACGAGCTCGGATTATTGGTTGAGACCCGACAAACCAACAGCGAGGCTGAACTTATCGGCTGGATTCATGAGGCAGTAGACGCGGGTGTCGACGTGGTGCTCAACCCAGCAGCTTTCACTCACTATTCGTATGCCCTTCGCGATGCAGCTGCAATGATTACCAAGGGCGCATTACGCCTGATCGAGGTTCACCTGAGCAACCCGCACACCCGCGAAGAGTTTCGTCACACTTCAGTGATTTCAGGCATCGCTACCGGCGTTATTGCTGGTTTCGGCGTGCAGAGTTATGTATTGGCGCTTCGCCAGCTCGCAAGCTAAACTTGAGGCAATAAGTATTCGGCCTCGAGCCGATTTTTTTATGTCAAACCGAACGATTGAGATATCAAGATGGCAACCAGCAACGACCTTAAAAACGGTCTAGTTCTAAACATTGAAGGTCAACTCTGGACAGTAGTTGAGTTTCAGCACGTCAAGCCTGGCAAAGGTGCAGCCTTTGTTCGCAGCAAGCTCAAGAACATCTTGACCGGCAAGGTTGTCGACAAGACTTTCAACGCAGGCGTCAAAGTTGAGACTGCAAACGTTGACAAGCGCGAAATGCAATACCTCTATCAAGACGGCGACTCGTTCGTTTTCATGGACCTCGACAACTACGACCAGGTTTCACTGCCTGAGGTTGTTGTTGGCGACGCAACTAACTACATGCTTGAGAACCAGAATGCAATCGTTGCCATGCACGACGGCAACCCTATCTATGTTGAACTGCCAGCCTCGGTTGTGCTTGAGATCACCTATACCGAGCCGGGCCTTCAGGGTGACCGCTCATCAGGTGGCACTAAGCCTGCAACTGTTGAGACTGGTTTGCAGATTCAGGTTCCACTGTTCGTTGAGCAGGGCACCCGCGTTAAGGTAGACACCCGCACCGGTGACTACCTTGGCCGAGTTACCGACTAATAACTTTGAGCGCACGCACTAAGGCACGCAAACGGGCTGTTGACGCCATTTTTGCTGCCGACATTCGCAAAACCCCTCCTTTGACTTTGCTTGCTCTAAGCAAAGATCAAATGGTTGGGCACCAGAATCAAGACGAAATCTTTGACTATGCTCGAGTGCTTGTCGAAGGCGTTATCGACAAACACGGTGAAATCGACGACCAGATTGAAACCTTTTCACAGGGATGGTCGCTCGAGCGCATGCCGGCCCTCGATAAGGCGATTCTGCGAGTTGCACTGTGGGAGATTCTTTTCAACGACGAGGTTCCCGACGCCGTTGCAATTGACGAGGCGGTTGAACTCGCTAAAGAGTATTCAACCGATGACTCAGGCAGTTTTATCAACGGTTTGCTGGCTCGAATTTCGAGCACCAAATAGCCAAAAAGGGTTTCGGCAGATTTGCCGAAACCCTTTGGTTTAAATGCAATCGCAACAAGTGAGCCTTTGCTAAACTGATAAGCGAACATCCTTTAAAAAGCGCACTGTGAGGCGCAGAAGGAGGTGGGCGTGGTAGCACGCACCGTCTTGACCGGCGACGACATTGATCGCGCTGTCACACGCATCGCTCATGAAATTATTGAGTCGAACCATGGTGTCGAAAACCTGGTTCTTTTGGGCATACCAACTCGCGGAATTGCACTTGCCAGCCGCATCGCAAAAATCATTGAACGCAACGATGCCAATTTTTCGCCGACCGACGCCGTCGGGCGCCTCGACATCACAATGTATCGCGACGACCTTGCAACTAACCCGACTCGTGAAGTGACTGAAACCGTTGAACCAACTCTGGGCATCGACAATCGGGTAGTTGTGCTCGTCGACGACGTGCTCTATAGCGGCCGCACCATTCGTGCAGCTCTAGATGCACTCAGTGACCTTGGCCGCCCCAAAGTTGTGCGCCTTGCAGTTTTGGTTGACCGGGGCCACCGCGAGCTGCCGATTCGCGCCGACTTTGTCGGCAAGAATCTGCCAACTTCGCGCGAGGAGCGCATCCAAGTTAAATTGCTTGAAATCGACAGCGAGAACGGTGTGGTGATTGCATCATGAGCCCCCTAAACCACCTGCTTTCGGCAGGCGACCTGAGCCGCGATGCGGCCATAAATCTGCTCGACATTGCCGAAACCATGGCGAGCGTCAACGACCGCGAAATCAAGAAATTGCCAACACTTCGCGGCAAAACGGTGGTCAACCTGTTTTTTGAAGATTCGACACGCACCCGAATCTCGTTTGAGCTCGCAGCCAAACGCCTTTCGGCCGATGTCATCAACTTCTCAGCTAAAGGCTCGAGTGTTTCTAAAGGTGAAAGCCTTAAAGACACCGCGCAAACCCTTGAGGCGATGGGGGCTGACGGAGTGATTATTCGACACCCGGCGAGTGGCGCTGCCTACACCCTGGCGCACAGCGGATGGATCAACGGCTCGATCGTCAACGCAGGCGACGGAACTCACGAGCACCCAACGCAGGCGTTGCTCGACGCATTCACCATTCGCCGAAGGCTTCACCCCGCCGCTTCGACCGGCAAGGCATTAGACGGCGTCAAAGTCGCAATCGTAGGCGATGTTCTGCACTCGCGTGTCGCCCGTTCAAACTTGCTTCTGCTGAACACTCTGGGTGCTGAGGTTCACCTCGTTGCGCCACCGACACTTTTGCCGGCAGATGCTTCTGGTTGGAATGCGCAGATTCACTATGACCTCGATGGCATGCTTCACACTGTCAAGCCAAATGCCGTCATGATGTTGCGGGTGCAGCTTGAGCGAATGAACGCGGCGTATTTTCCAAGCGAGCGAGAATATGCCCGCGTTTGGGGCTTCAACGCCGACCGATTAGCTTTGCTGGGCGAAAAAGCCCTTTTGATGCACCCTGGCCCAATGAACCGTGGCCTAGAAATTTCAGCGGCCGCTGCCGACTCACCTAACAGCACCGTGCTCGAGCAGGTCGCAAACGGCGTTTCAGTGCGCATGGCAGTTCTGTTCAACCTGCTCTCTGGCGAAAGGTCAATCGACAATGTCTAAATATCTTCTTAAGAACGTGTCGCTGGTGGGTCAGGCACCTACCGATGTTTTGATTAGTGGCGAGCACATCGTTGCCATTGGCGCCGACGCTATCTCGCAGCTGGCAGCTGCAAACCCCAGCCAGCATCTAGTCTCGGCGGCCGAAGTAATCGACTGCTCTGGTTTGGTTGCGGTGCCTGGCCTCGTTGACCTGCACACTCACCTTCGCGAACCCGGTTTTGAAGCTAGCGAAACAGTTTTGACCGGCACCCGTTCGGCAGCAGCCGGCGGTTTCACGGCTGTGCACGCAATGGCTAACACCAGCCCGGTCGCTGACACCGCCGGTGTGGTTGAGCAAGTTTGGTCGCTCGGTCTGGCAGCCGGCTTTGCCGATGTGGCTCCGGTTGGTGCAGTGACCGTTGGTCTCGAGGGCAAACAGCTCGCCGAGCTGGCAGCTATGGCTGAATCACGCGCACAAGTTAGGGTGTTTAGCGATGACGGCAAATGCGTGAGCGACCCGCTGTTGATGCGTCGCGCCCTTGAATATGTGAAAGCATTCGACGGGGTAGTGGCCCAGCATGCTCAAGAGCCTCGCCTGACCGAAGGCGCTCAAATGAACGAGGGTGTGGTGTCGGCTGAACTTGGCTTAGCAGGCTGGCCTGCGGTTGCCGAAGAGTCGATCATCGCGCGCGATGTGCTGCTCGCCGAACATGTTGGTTCTCGCCTTCACGTTTGTCACCTTTCAACTGCGGGTTCAGTTGAGATTGTTCGCTGGGCTAAAGCTCGCGGCATCAACGTGACTGCCGAGGTCACACCTCACCACCTGCTGCTAACCGACGAACTTGCTCGCAGCTATAACGCCGTTTATAAGGTGAACCCGCCGCTTCGCACCCAGGCCGATGTTTTGGCGCTGCGCGAAGCTTTGGTTGACGGCACCATCGACATTATTGCCACTGACCACGCGCCACACCCCGACGAGTCGAAAGACTGCGAGTGGAGCGCCGCGGCTTTTGGCATGCTCGGTCTTGAGATCGCAGCCTCGGTCGCCTATGACGTGCTTATTGACAGTGGCGTGTCGAACTGGCAGCGATTTGCCGAGGTTCTGTCGCACAACCCTGCTCAGATTGGCCGTTTGAGCCAGCAGGGTCAGGCGCTTGAGGTTGGTGCCGTTGCAAACATTGCGCTGATTGACCCAACCAAGCGTCGCGATGCAGTGTCAGTCGAAAGCAAAAGCCGCAACAACCCATATGCGGGTCTAACACTCGGTGGCGAAGTGGTTCACACTATTTATCGCGGATACTTCACAAAGCGTGACGGCAGTGTGGCAAAGGTCGGTCGTGGCCACACCGGTTCGTTGCCCAATAACAACTCAGATGCAAAGGTAGTCAACTAATGGCAAAACTCATCACCGCCCTTTTGGCTCTGGCTATCTTTGCCGGCCTAATTGCGCTGGCAGCTGCGTCTTGGCGCCGTCGTCGCAAAGAGCAGTCGGTTGGCTTCAGCGCACCTGCCGAAAGTCTCGCTGAGTTGACCAACAATGTCGATTTCGCGTTGGTTTCAGTCAAGGCTCAATACGTTGCAACCACAGTCGCTGGTGAGCCGCTAAACCGCGTTACAGCTTATGGTCTGGGTTTTCGCGGCCGCGCCACAGTGCTTGCCGGTGAAGCTGGAATTGTGATCGACCGCAAAGGCGAACGTGCGCTTGCGATTTCGAATCAACAAATTTTCGGCACCGAATTTGTGCAGGCCGTTATTGACCGGGCTGTCGAAAAAGAAGGTTTGCTTGCGATCAACTGGCGCCAAGACCAAACCGAACTCACCACAGTTTTGCGCTTTAACAGCGCCGCTGACCGCAACACCGTTTTGCAGGCCAGCTCAGCTTTAACCAGAAAGGCAATCTAATGACCACAGCGCTTTTGGTGCTCGAAGACGGCAAAGTCTTCACCGGCAAACCCTATGGCAAGACCGGCGAAACTCTTGGCGAGTTGGTTTTTGCAACCGGCATGACCGGTTATCAAGAAACTCTGACAGACCCTTCATATGCAGGCCAAATCGTGGTTCAGACTGCACCGCACATCGGCAACACCGGAGTAAACGCTCGTGACGAAGAGTCAGACAAGATCTGGGTTGCAGGTTATGTTGTGCGCGATGCCAGCCGCGTGGTGTCAAACTTTCGTGCTGAAAAGTCACTAGACCAAGAACTCGAAGACTTTAGCGTTGTGGGGATTCGCGGCATTGACACACGCGCACTGACTCGCCACCTGCGCTCTTCAGGCTCGATGCGCGCCGGCATTTTCAGTGGCGAAGCAGCAACCGCCGACATCGAAAGCCTGTTGGGCAAAGTGCGCGCTGCTGCCCAAATGAAGGGTCTTTCGCTTAGCGACACCGTAACCACCAGCGAGCCTTATTCGGTGTCAGCCGAAGGCAACCGAATCGGCAAGGTTTCGATTGTAGACCTAGGCATTAAGCGTTCAACCATCGAGCACATGGCTGCTCGTGGCCTCGAAGTTGAGGTTTTTCCGGCCAAGGTTGACGCTGCAACTCTGCTCGCCAGCAACCCTGACGCAGTTTTCTTTTCAAATGGCCCTGGCGACCCAGCCGCTGCAGCTGGTCAGGTTGAGGTGCTTCGTGAAGTTCTTGGCAAAAAGGTGCCTTTCTTTGGCATCTGTTTTGGCAACCAGCTGCTCGGTCGCGCACTGGGCTTTGACACCTACAAGCTAACCTTTGGTCACCGAGGCATCAACCAGCCGGTGCTTGACCGCAAGACCGGCAAGGTCGAGGTGACCGCTCACAACCACGGTTTTGCAGTTGCCGTGCCAGGCGGCGAAAACGGCGAGGCAGTGAACAGCCCTAACGGTTTCGGCAAGGTTCGCGTTAGTCACATCTCACTGAACGACAACTGTGTCGAAGGTTTAGAGTGCCTCGATATTCCTGCATTCTCGGTGCAATATCACCCAGAAGCCGCAGCCGGCCCACACGACTCAAACTATCTTTTTGACCGCCTCGTTGAGGTAATCGAACTTTCAAAGAAGGGCAACAACTAATGCCAAAGCGCAACGACATCAAATCGGTATTGGTGATTGGTTCAGGCCCAATCGTTATCGGCCAGGCCTGCGAATTCGACTATTCGGGCACCCAGGCGTGCCGTGTTTTGCGTGATGAGGGCATCCGCGTTATTTTGGTCAACTCGAACCCTGCGACCATCATGACCGACCCTGACTTTGCAGACGCAACCTATGTTGAACCGATTACCCCAGAGGTTATCGAAAGCATCATCATCAAAGAAAAACCCGACGCGATTCTGCCTACACTCGGTGGTCAGACCGCGCTTAACGCCGCCATGTCACTGCACGAAATGGGCATTCTCGACAAATACAACGTTGAGCTAATCGGTGCAAAGGTCGATGCCATCAAGAAGGGCGAAGATCGCCAGATTTTCAAGCAGCTCGTGCTTGACGCCGGCGCAGACGTTGCGAAATCGGTAATCGCCCACACCATGGATGAACTCTTGCACGGCGCAAAAGTTTTGGGTTACCCGGTAGTGGTCCGCCCGTCTTTCACAATGGGTGGTTTGGGTTCAGGTTTTGCCTATAACGAAGAAGACCTTCGCCGCATCGGTGGCGCGGGACTTCAGGCCAGCCCAACCACTGAGGTTCTGCTCGAAGAGTCGATTCTCGGCTGGAAAGAATACGAACTCGAGTTGATGCGCGACACCGCCGACAACACGGTTGTGGTTTGCAGCATCGAAAACGTTGACCCGGTTGGTGTTCACACTGGCGACTCAATCACCGTGGCGCCTGCATTGACCCTGACCGACCGTGAGTTTCAAAACCTACGTGACATCGGCATTCGAATCATTCGCGACGTCGGTGTTGACACCGGCGGTTGCAACATTCAGTTTGCAGTTGACCCGAAAGACGGCCGCGTCATCGTTATCGAAATGAACCCGCGCGTTAGCCGTTCGTCGGCTTTGGCGTCGAAGGCAACAGGTTTTCCGATTGCAAAGATCGCAGCAAAGCTTGCTATCGGATACACGCTAGACGAGATTCCTAACGACATTACACGCGTCACCCCGGCGAGCTTTGAACCAACTCTCGACTACATCGTGGTCAAAGTGCCTCGCTTTGCCTTCGAAAAGTTTCCGGCAGCTGACACCACGCTAACCACCACCATGAAGTCGGTGGGTGAGGCAATGGCTATCGGTCGCAACTATTCTCAAGCACTTCAAAAAGCGCTTCGCAGCCTTGAGCGTCGCGGTTCATCTTTTCACTGGGAGCACAACACAGCAACCGCAGCCGAGCTGCTAGAGATTATTAAGGTGCCAACCGACGGTCGCATCGTGAATGTGCAGCAGGCGCTCGTGAAAGGCGCAACGGCACAGCAGGTGTTTGATGCCACCAAGATTGACCCATGGTTCATCGACCAGATTGTTTTGATCAACGAGGTTGCAGCCAGTGTGGCCTCTGCCGAACACTTGAGCGACGAAATCATTCTCGAAGCCAAAGAGCACGGTTTTAGCGACGCACAGATTGCTCAGTTGCGCGGCATCACCGAAACTGAGGTTCGGGGCATTCGTCACGGCCGAGGTCTGCGCCCAGTTTTCAAAACCGTCGACACCTGTGCCGGTGAATTCGAGGCTGAAACCCCGTATCACTACAGCACCTATGAGCAAGAAACCGAAGTTCGCCCAAGCGACCGCAAAAAAGTGGTCATCTTGGGTTCAGGCCCAAACCGCATCGGTCAAGGCGTCGAGTTTGACTACTCATGTGTTCACGCCTCATTCGCTTTGAGCGGTGCTGGTTACGAAACCATCATGATCAACTGCAACCCTGAAACAGTTTCAACCGACTACGACACTTCAGACCGCCTCTATTTCGAGCCATTGACGCTAGAGGATGTTCTCGAAGTGATTCACGCCGAAGCACAAAGCGGTGAGTTGGTTGGTGTTGTCGTTCAGCTCGGCGGTCAGACCGCTTTGGGTCTAGCAAAGGGCCTTGAGGCAGCAGGAATTCCGATCTTGGGCACAAGCCCAACCGCGATCGACCTAGCCGAAGAGCGCGGTTTGTTCAGCAAGATTCTCGAAGACGGCAACCTGTTGGCACCAGCAAACGGCACCGCATTCGAATTATTCGAAGCTGGCGAAATCGCTGCGCGCATCGGCTACCCGGTCTTGGTGCGACCATCATTCGTTCTTGGCGGTCGAGGCATGGAGATCGTCTATGACCACGACTCTCTCGCCGACTATTTTGACCGCATCGCCGACCAGGGAATCGTCGGTCCGGGTCATCCGCTGCTAATTGACCGCTTCTTAGACGACGCTATCGAAATCGATATCGACGCTTTGTTTGACGGCGAACAACTCTATGTCGGCGGTGTTATGGAGCACATCGAAGAGGCCGGTATTCACTCGGGCGACTCAAGCTGCACCCTGCCACCGGTGACCATGAGCGACACTCAGATCGCTCGCGTTCGCGAGGCAACCCTAAAAATCGCTCAAGGCATTGGCGTGCGCGGCCTGCTAAACGTGCAGTTCGCACTTGCCGCCGACGTTCTCTATGTGCTCGAAGCTAACCCACGTGCGTCGCGCACCGTGCCATTCGTGTCGAAGGCACTAGGCATCACGCTAGCCAAAGCCGCCTCACTCGTGATGGTCGGTCGCTCAATCGCCAGCCTAATCGCCGACGGTCACCTGCCGGCTAAAGATGGCACCTACATTCCAGCCGGTTCAGCAATTGCGGTGAAAGAGGCCGTGTTGCCGTTCAAGCGTTTTGCCACCAAAGACGGTCGTTTTGTTGACAGCCTGCTCGGCCCAGAAATGCGTTCGACAGGTGAGGTAATGGGCATCGACGTTGATTTTCCGAAGGCATTTGCCAAGAGCCAGGCAGCAGCGGGCAGCGCACTGCCAACCTCAGGTTCAGTGTTCATTTCGGTTGCCGACCGTGACAAGCCACACCTGATTTTGCCGGTTCGTCGCCTGCAGCAGTTGGGCTACCGCATTTTGGCAACCGAAGGCACCGCAGCAATTTTGGGTCGCCACGGCATTCAGGTAGAGGTTGTGCAAAAGCACAGCGCGACCGTAGCCGCGGGCACCGGTCGCTCGATCGTCGACCTAATCACCGCAGGCGAAGTAGACGTTGTGGTCAACACACCGTCGGGCTCACACGCACGCAAAGACGGTTATGAAATTCGTGCAGCTACCACTGCCGCCGATAAGGCAATCTTCACGACCATTGCTCAGCTGAGCGCCGCGATCGGCTCGTTCGAAGCTGTGAAACAAGGCCCATTCGACGTAAAGTCATTGCAAGAGCATGCAAAAGATCGGGCGGTGGCACTTGCCAACTAGTTTCGGCGTCAAGCTGGGCCAAACATTTTCAAAACACGGGCAACTCTGCGTGGGCATTGACCCACACGCCAGCCTGCTCGAAGACTGGGGTTTGCCAGACTCACCAGAAGGATTGCGTCAGTTTGCATTCACAGCACTGAGCGCAGCCACAGGTCGAGTGGGCATTATCAAGCCGCAGGTGTCGTTCTTTGAACGTCACGGTTCGGCAGGCTTTAAAGTGCTTGAAGATCTTTGTGCAAAAGCAGCGGATGCCGGTCTGCTGGTTATTTTGGACGCTAAACGCGGCGACATCGGCACCACCATGGATGCCTATTTCGACGCCTGGTTGGGCAAGGCAGCACCATTTTTGAGTGACGCTTTGACAGTTTCGCCTTACCTGGGTTTTGACTCGATGCGTGATCTCTATGCTGAGGCGGCCGAACGGGGCAAAGGCATGATTGTGCTTTGCGCAACATCGAACCCCGAAGGTGCGGGTTTGCAACAGGCAGTAATGGCAAACGGCAAGACGGTGGCTGCCAATATTTGGCAGTCGTTAGGCCAACTCAACCAGGTCACACAAACGCCGGGGGAGCACCTTGGCTCATTCGGTGGCGTCATTGGCGCAACATTGCGCCTGAGCCAGTTCGGCTTGGCAGAAATTGCAACGACACCGCTGCAGCACGCTTCTAACAGCTACATATTGGCACCAGGTTTTGGGGCTCAGGGCGCAAGGTTGAATATGCTTGACCGCCTCTTTGGCGCAGCAGCCCCAACGGTGATCGCATCGGTCTCTCGAAGTGTTTTAGGCGCCGGCCCGCTGGCAATCGATGAGGCTATCGACGCCCATATTGCAGAGCTAAGCGACGGCATCGAGTGAATCAAGTGAGCAACGAACAGTTGTTGCATTTGAATCGTGGGCGAGGCCTAACCGTGGTGGCCGGGCCGACCGCAGTTGGCAAGGGCACAGTGGTCAACTACATTCTTGAACACCACCCCGAGGTTAAGCTGTCAGTTTCGGCAACCACTCGCGCACCACGCCCGGGTGAAGTTGATGGCGAAAGCTACTTTTTTTGGTCGATGGATGAGTTTGACGCGAACATTGCCGCCGGAGAAATGCTTGAATATGCCACCGTGCACGGCACCAATAAATACGGCACACCGAAACAGCCGGTGATCGACGCGATTGCCGCCGGAAAACTGGTTTTGCTCGAGATAGACATCCAAGGTGCGCGCCAGGTCAAGGCTGCTATGCCTGAGGCCAAACTAATTTTTATTGCACCGCCGAGTTGGAACGAACTCGTAAGGCGCTTGCAATCGAGAGGCACCGAAACGCCCGAAGAACAAGCTCGCAGATTAGTTAGCGCAGAGGTTGAATTGGCGGCACAGAGCGAATTTGACCACGTGGTAATCAACGATGAAGTAGCCAGATGCGCCTCTGAAGTCTTAGACTTGATGAAGGCCTAACCGCGCATCGCGCCGCCTCGACTTTATTTCTTTATAGAAAGCAAAAAACATGTCAGAAAAACTAGGTATTGTTTCGCCAGCCATCGACGTCTTGCTGTCAAAAGCAGAGTCAAAATATGAATTGGTGATTTTTGCGTCAAAGCGCGCACGCCAGATCAATGACTACTACTCAGCACTTCAAGAGGGCAGCCTGTTTAACAACGTTGGCCCGCTAGTTGACACTACAGTCGACGAAAAGCCGCTAACCATTGCCATGCACGAAATCGCAGAAGACAAGCTAGAGAAGCACAAGCTCGAAGACTAACCTTGCGCATTGTTTTAGGTGTAACCGGCGGCATCGCGGCATACAAAGCCACAGCGATTATTCGCCAGCTAACTGCTGCCGGTCACAGCGTTCAAGTTATTGCAACTCAAAACGCACTGCGTTTTATTGGCGCAACAACACTTGAGGCACTTTCGCACCACGCAGTCGACATTGATTTGTATACCGATGTCGCCGATGTAAAACACGTTCAGCTCGGTCAAAACGCCGACCTAATCATCGTTGCTCCAGCAACCGCAAGCTTCTTGGCTCGCTACGCAGCGGGCATTGCCGATGACCTTCTCGGCAACACGCTATTAGCAACTAAAGCGCCGGTTTTGGTGGCGCCAGCCATGCACACCGAGATGTGGCAGCACGCCTCAACCGCAGCCAATGTAGCGACTCTTCGCGCGCGTGGTGTCGCAGTTCTTGACCCAGCTGTTGGCCGCCTGACGGGTGAAGATAGCGGGCCGGGTCGTTTGCCTGAAGCCCAAGAAATTATCAGCGCAGCCTTTGAACTGGTGAGGCCTCAAGACCTTGCGGGGCATTCGCTGCTTATTTCTGCCGGAGGCACCCAAGAGGCCATTGACCCGGTCAGGTTCATTGGCAACAAATCATCGGGCAAACAGGGGCTGGCTATCGCCCGAGCAGCTAAAGCCCGAGGTGCCCGCGTGTGCCTGATTGGCGCAAACATCGCCGACTTTAGCGCCGAGTTTGATGAATTCGTGCCGGTTTCCACCGCCGCTGAACTTCAAGCCGCTGTTGACCAACGGTTAGCCACTGTCGACGTGTTAGTCATGGCTGCTGCAGTGAGTGACTATCGCGTTTCAGAGGTTTCAGAAACCAAACTCAAGCGCAGCGAAATCGGTGATGAAATTGCACTGCACCTGGTTGCCAACCCAGACATTCTCAAGGGTGCGGTCACACGCGTCGCAGCTGAAATGCTTTCAACCCTAACGGTTGGCTTTGCTGCCGAAACAGCCGGCAATCAACACCAATTGCTGCGGCTGGCCGAATTGAAGTTGGCTGCAAAAAAATGCGACATTATCGTGGCCAACGATGTAACCGGTGGCGAAGTTTTTGGTCAAGACACCAATTCGGTAATCGTGGTTTCTCGCAGTGGCGCCAGCGACTATGTTGAAGGCACCAAAGATCGCGTCGCAGACCGTTTGATCGACTTTATCGCGGCTTCGCTAAACACGTAGCGTTATCTGTCGCCCGTGCGCTAGAGGCACAGTCGACTTCATCGCAGCTGCGCCGGCAGCGTAACAAAAGGCCACGGCTAAAGTTTTGTCGCACCCGCAAGATATACTTGAGCCCTATGAGCGCACTACGCCTTTTCACATCAGAGTCAGTCACCGAAGGTCACCCAGACAAAATCTGCGACCAGATCAGTGACACCATTCTTGACGCCATTTTGGCACAAGACCCAGCCGCTCGCGTTGCGGTTGAAACCATGGTCACAACCGGCCTCGTGCACGTTGCCGGCGAGGTGACTACTGAAAGCTACGTCGAGATTCCGAGCCTCGTGCGCGAGAAAATCTCGGCAATCGGCTACACGTCAAGTGAAATTGGTTTTGATGGCAACAGCTGCGGCGTTTCGATTTCGATTGGCGCCCAATCACCCGACATCGCACAAGGTGTCGATACTGGCATCGAGTCACGCGAGCAAGGCTCGGTTGACGCTTATGACGCCCAAGGCGCCGGCGACCAGGGCTTGATGTTTGGTTATGCAACCAACGAAACCCCAACGCTTATGCCAACCGCCATCAATCTAGCTCACCGTTTGGCCGAGAAATTGGCCGAAGTTCGAAAGTTGGGCCTCGTCGACTTTTTGCGCCCCGACGGCAAGACCCAGGTCACCGTGGGCTTCGAGGGCAGCGTGCCCAAAACCATCGAAACGGTGGTTCTTTCAACCCAGCACAACCCAAAGGTTTCTCAGGGTGAAATCAGCGAAGCAATGCGTCAGTTCGTGATTGACCCGATTTTAGCTGCCAGCGGGTTAGACGTTTCGGCAACCAAACTTTTCATCAACCCAACCGGCAAGTTCGTGATTGGCGGCCCACAGGGCGATGCGGGTCTAACCGGTCGCAAAATCATCGTCGACACCTATGGTGGCGCTAGCCGACACGGTGGCGGTGCTTTTAGCGGCAAAGATCCAAGCAAAGTTGACCGTTCAGCTGCCTATGCAATGCGTTGGGTAGCAAAGAATGTTGTGGCCGCTGGGCTTGCCGACCGAGCCGAGGTGCAGGTTGCCTATGCCATCGGTGTTGCCCGCCCAGTCGGCCTTTATGTTGAAACCTTTGGCACAAACAAAGTTTCAGACGAGGCGATTGTCAAAGCCATCAACGAAGTTTTCGACCTTCGCCCTAGAGCAATCATTGAGCAGCTTGATTTGTTGCGCCCAATCTATGCGCAAAGCGCAGCCTATGGCCACTTTGGTCGCGAGTTGCCAGATTTCACTTGGGAGCGCACTGACCGAGCTGAAGCTCTTCGGGCGGCAGCCAACTAAATCATGGCAAGCAGCTTTGCCAAGGTTGCTTTAGCAACACCGTTGCCTCAACTCGATCGCCTATTTGAATATCGAGTTAACGATGAACAACAGGCTCTAGTTGCCGTAGGCGTGCGAGTGAAAGTGCCATTGGGCCGATCTAAACAGTTGTTAGACGGATATGTGGTCGAGCTTTCGAGTGCTGCCGAATATCAAGGTGAACTTGCAGAGCTTGCCGAGGTGGTCTCTGAGGCACCGGTGCTGACACCGCAAATCTATGCACTATGCCGCGCGATTGCTGATCGACAGGCAGTAGCTATCGGTGATGTGCTTCGTTTGGCTATAGCCGATCGTTCGGTTGCCGTCGAAAAGGCTTTTATGGCTGCACCCGAAAACTCAGACATCAAGCATGCATTCGACGCTGCCCGGCACGCAAACGATGCCACTAACAAGTCTTCGAACGGCGCCTCAACAGACTTGAACAATTCACCCGCCAACCCGGTGGCCACTCGAACCGCAGCTCTTGCCAACCCTGTGGCCACTCGAACCGCAGCTCTTGCCAACCCGGTGGCCACTCGAACCGCAGCTCTTGCTAACCCCAGAGTCGTCAAATACGCTGACGCCTACTATCCGGCCTGGGTCAAACTTTTTCTCACACGCTCAATCCAAGAAGTTGAGCGGGGCAGATCTTCGATTCTGGTCGTGCCCGACTTTCGCGACCAACACGTTTTGCTAGAGGCAGCCGAAGCTCTCGGCGTCAAAAATGTTGTGAACTATTCGACAGAGCAGGTCAAGTCAAAACGATACGCAGCCTTCTTGCAGGCACTTTCGCAACAGCCAACAATCGTGATCGGTTCAAGGGCTGCAATTTATGCACCTAGCTTCAATCTCGGTCTCATAGCAATCTTCGACGACGGTGATTTAAACCATTGGGAGCCTAACTCTCCATACATCCACTCGCGTGAAACCGCGCTGATTCGCCAAAGCCAAAGCGCCTGTTCGTTACTAATCGCATCACACAGTCGCAGCGCAGAGGTGCAGCGACTTTTAGATATTGGTTACCTAACCGACGAAACCGAAACTTTTAACCGCCCAAACATCGCTGTTAGCGATGAAGGGTATCGAATCGACGGCCTGGCATACAAAACCATTCGCGAGGGTCTCACGCGTGGCCCTGTTCTGGTGCAGGTTGGCGCAAAAGGAAACTCAGTGTCGGCCTACTGCCAGAACTGCTCGGCTCGGGCGCTTTGCAAAGAATGCAACGGCCCACTTTGGCTTGACTCAAAAGGTCAACCTAAATGCCGCTGGTGCAACGCGTTCAACCTCGGCCACAAGTGCCGTGACTGTGGCGGCACCGAACTTCGACTTGGGCAGGCTGGCTCAACCCGCACCGCGACAGAGCTAGCAAGAACCTTCGCGGGCGTGCGCGTTATTGAAAGCACCGGTGATGTTCGCATTGAAAAAGTTAGCGCAAAGCCTGTGCTGATAATAGCTACAGCCGGCGCAGAACCGCTCGCAGAGCATGGCTACAGCGCGGTTGTGCTGCTCGATTGCCAAAATCTATTGGGTCGCGACACGCTGCGAGCCACCGAAGATGCCGTGCGGCTCTGGAGCAACGCATTTGCCTTGATGGCCGATGATGGCAGGGGAGCAGCGGTTGGGCTAGCGGGCGAGCTGGGTCAAAAACTTGCATTCTGGCAACAAAATCAACTGGCGAGCGAAGAACTAGAGACTCGACGTGAACTCGCCTTTGCCCCTGCCGTTCGCTTGGCTTCGGTTACTGCAGTGCGTGAAACCCTAGAAGCCATAAGTTCGGCAATTGCAGAAATCAAATCTGTTCGAGTTCTCGGGCCGCTGCCTGCTAAAGAGCCAGAACTTTTGCGCATCTTGATTCGATATGAATACTCGGTCGGCGCTGAACTCGCCGCTGCTTTGCGTGCTCAAGTTTTGCTTCACGGCTCAGCCGGATTGCGTGTAAACCCTAAAAACGGTCGCGCCGCCCGCCCAATTCGAATCAAGATGGACGAACCCGAAGTAATCTAGAGGCTAGACCTAAAGGACCCTTTTGAAAATAATCTTCGCCGGCACACCAGCAAACGCTGCAGCAACACTGCAGGCACTGTTGCAAAGCGAATCGGGCCTAAACCAGGTGGTCGCAGTTCTAACCCGACCAGATGCACCCCAGGGTCGAAAGCGGGTCATGACACACTCTGCGGTTGCGGGGGTCGCCGAGGCAGCGGGAATCCCCGTTATTAAAACCAAAAGAGTTGACCAAGAAGCCATCACAGCCATCAAAACTTTCGGCGCTGACCTGGGAGTGATTGTGGCCTATGGTGCTTTGCTCAACGCCGAGGCCTTAAACGCCACAGCCAAGGGATGGATCAACGTTCACTACAGCCTGCTGCCACTTTGGCGAGGCGCAGCACCCGTGCAAAACGCTTTGCTAAACGGCGACAAAACCACCGGCGTCACCGTGTTTCAACTCGATGAAGGCATGGATACCGGCCCGGTTTGGCTGAAAGTTGACGCAGAGGTTCAACCAGACGAAAACGCGGGCGACCTGTTGCGCCGACTAACATCGCTGGGCATTAGCGCGTTGAGTCAGGTGTTGCCTGAAATCGCAGCTGGTCTGCGTGCGCCAACGGCTCAGGTTATCGGTGAAGAACCTTTGGCAGCTAAACCTACCCGCGCTGCCGCAAAAATCGATTTCAACAAATCTGCGATAGAAATTGAGCGCCAAGTTCGCGCTTTCAACCCTGAGCCGATGGCTCACGCTTTGCTTCGCGGAGCCAATCAAACTCGACCGATGGCTGAGAGTGCAGGGGAGCCATTTAGGTTTTTATCTGCAAGGGCTCTAGGCGCCACCGACTGGGCATCTCTAGGCAACGCCATTGAGCACACTATCGGTTTGGTGTCGATTCAAAAAAACCGAGTTTTGGTTCACTGCGGGCAAGGAACCCTGCTTGAACTTAAAGAAGTTCAACCCGCTGGCAAAAAGCCAATGGCCGCCACTGATTGGGCTCGTGGCCTACAAAATGAAGTGATTTTTAGCTAATGAATGAATATGAACGCTCGAGCAGCGAAAACCGCGGCCGAAGCGACCGCAACAACCGCCGCGATGACCGCCGCGATGACCGCCGCCGAGACTACGAACCAACCAACAACACTGCTAGGCGCATTCGCAATCGTGTGATCAGCTCTCGAAGCATTGCTTATGAACTGTTGAACGGCGTTGACCGCGACGATGCATACGCCAACCTGCTGCTGCCTAAATTGCTAGACAACAGCAACCTTTCGAGTCGCGACAGCGCTTTCGCGCAAGAGTTGGCTTTCGGCACACTTCGCATGCGTGGCTTCTATGACGCGATCATCGAAAAATGTGCCAACCGAAGCGTTGGCGAAATCGATTTTGGCGCCTTGAATCTGCTGCGCATGGGCAGCCACCAACTGCTCGGCATGCGTGTGCCAGCTCACGCTGCGCTCAGTGAAACTGTCAATCAGGCGCGTGCCGAACTGAGCCTCGGTTCGGTTGGTTTTGTTAACGGTGTTTTGCGGCGCGTGAGCGAAAAGCCGCGCGAAGAGTGGTTAGCGATTATTACAGCAAATCAGTCTGACCAAGCCGAAGTTTTGGCGCGCGAGTATTCACACCCAGCTTGGATAGTTCGTGCGCTCGGCAAAGCACTCGAAAGCGACGGTCGCGGCGATGAAATTGCTGGGCTATTGGCTGCCGATAATGCTGCCCCGCTAGTTAGCTTGGTTGCTCTGCCCGGTCTAACTACAGTTGATGACCTACTCGATGACGGTTGCGTAATGGGCGCTGCCAGCCCGATCGGTGTTGAACTGCCGGGTGGCGAACCGAGCGACCTCTATTTGATTCGATCTGGGCAGGCTCGCGTGCAAGACCAAGGTTCACAGCTGGCTGCTTTGGCTTTGATTGCAGCTGCCGAGGTAAAGCCAAACGAAGAATGGCTTGACCTATGTGCCGGCCCCGGTGGCAAAGCCGCCCTACTTGCTGCCGCAGCTGTTGAGGTTGGGGCCGACCTGGTCTGCAATGAGATTTCAGAGCACCGAGCTGTGCTGGTCGAAAAAGCCCTCGAACGCGTCAACCCCAAAGTTTATGTTCGAGTCGGTGACGGTCGCGACCTCGGCGAAGAAGCACCCGAGGGCTTTGACCGCATTTTGCTCGATGCTCCGTGCAGCGGATTAGGCGCTCTGCGTCGACGCCCAGAGGCTCGCTGGCGCAAAACAGCAAAAGATGTTGCCGAACTAACCAAGCTTCAAGAGGAACTCTTTGACAGTGCTTGGGCCGGTCTAAAACCGGGTGGCGTTTTGGCCTATGTAACCTGTTCACCGCACCTCGCCGAAACCACTGCAATCGTTGAGCGCGCCCAGCACAAGCATGGCGCAGAGCTAACCGTGCTAGACGCCGTGCCAGTGCTGCACCAGTTGAACCCTTCGCTAAAACTCAACGCCGACCGCAAAACAGTTCAGCTGTGGCCACAAATTCACGGCACCGATGCGATGTTCATTGCGCTGCTGCAAAAGTCAGTGGCCGACGAGCCAGTTGCCGAAAATGCTCTCGCCGAAACGAAAATGTTAGAGGTGCCAGAGTCGGCAGAGCAAGCGACAGAGGCAAAACCAGCGCGCAAACCACGAACAAAGTCAACAAACCCTAAGGTTTAAGCATGTCAGCACGCATCAACCCAAGCATTTTGTCAGCAGACTTTGTTAACTTCGAGCGCGATTTTGCCACTATAGCTGGCGCCGACCTGATTCACGTTGACGTTATGGACAATCATTTTGTGCCAAACCTTACTTTTGGTCAGCCGATGGTTGCCAGAATGCAACAGGTGACCCCGTTGCCTCTAGATGTGCATCTGATGATCGAAAACCCTGAAAGATGGGCGGTTGGCTATGCCGAGGCTGGCGCCTATTCGGTGACTTTTCATGCAGAAACTACCGAAAACCCGGTGGGCGTAGCCCGCACCCTGCGAGCTGCCGGTGCTCGCGCGGGCGTCGCTATCAAGCCTGGCACTGGAGTTGAACCATACCTTGAGCTGCTCGCCGAGTTTGATCAACTGCTGGTTATGACCGTTGAGCCGGGTTTTGGCGGGCAGGCTCTGATTGAGGCCACCCTCGAAAAAGTTGCCAAGGCTCGTCGCCGAATCAACCAAGAAAAATTGGATGTTTGGTTGCAAGTTGACGGTGGCATTGATGAAACCAATATTCAGCGAGTAGCCGAGCTTGGCGCCGACACTTTTGTGGCTGGCAGCGCAGTTTTCAAGGCGGCAGATCGGGATGCTCAAATTAAACACTTGCGCGAATTAGCAGTCAACGGCATAAATCATCGCCACTAAAAACTTCAGCTTTTAGTTCGCTGGCGGCTATTAAGCTGGCAGTTTCTCGCCCCAACCAACCTGCCCCTCGGGTAACCTATAACCATGAAATCTTTTGAACAATTGTTTGCCGAAATTGGCGAGAAAGCTGCTGCACGCCCCGAGGGTTCAAGCACTGTCAAGGCGCTAGACGCTGGCGTTCATGCCATCGGCAAAAAGATTGTTGAAGAAGCTGCCGAAGTGTGGATGGCCGCCGAATATGAGGGCAACGAACGCACCGCCGAAGAAATCGCGCAACTAATCTATTGGCTTCAGGTGATTATGGCCGCAAAGGGCATCAGCCTAGCTGAGGTTGAGAAAAACCTCTAAACGTCAAACGGTGGCGTGTGGCGCTGGCCGACATCCACATAAATTTCATAAAGCTTAAAAAGAAAGATTCAAATCGTGTTGAAAATTGCTGTGCCAAACAAGGGCATTTTGTCTGAGGCGGCTATTGCCATGCTCAAAGACGCCGGTTATGTTACCCGCCGTGACCCTAAAGACCTTCACGTTGTCGACACTGAGCACGACATCGAGTTTTTCTATCTTCGCCCGCGCGACATTGCCACTTATGTGGGCTCTGGCAGCCTTGACGCCGGTTTCACAGGCTTAGACCTGCTTCTCGACAGCCGCTCGCAGGCGCTTTCGGTTGCCGACCTAAAGTTTGGTGCATCCACTTTTCGTTTTGCTGGCCCAGTTGGCAAGTTTAAGAGCATCAGCGACCTTGAAGGTTTGCGCGTGGCCACTGCCTACCCCGACCTGGTCGAAGACTATTTGGCCAAGGCAGGCGTGAACGTGACCTTGGTGCCACTTGATGGCGCCGTTGAGGTTGCGGTTCGTCTGGGCGTTGCCGATGCGGTTGCCGACGTGGTTTCAACCGGCACAACGTTGCGTCAGGCTGGCCTTGAGATTTTCGGCGAAGTAATGCTTGAGAGTTCGGCGCACCTGATCGCTGCGCCCGGCAAGGTCGATTTGACCACCCAGCTGCTGCGTCGCCTGAATGGTGTGTTGGTTGCTCGTGAATATGTGATTTTTGACTACGACTGCCCGACAGCTTTGGTTGAGCAGGCTTCGGCTATCACTCCGGGCATTGAGTCGCCAACGGTTAGCCCACTGCGCGACCCTGAGTGGGTTGCGGTTCGCGCATTGGTCAAATCTGGCGAGACAAACGCCAAAATGGACGCCCTCTATGAGTTGGGTGCTCGCGCAATTTTGGTGAGCGCTATTCACGCTGCGAGAATCTAACCGCTCATGTCGCTTTCGGTTCGTGTGATTCCTTGCCTCGACGTCGCTGACGCTCGCGTGGTTAAAGGCGTCAACTTTTTGAACCTGCGTGATGCTGGCGACCCGATTGAGTTGGCGGCTAAATATTACGAGGATGGCGCCGACGAGCTCACCTTTCTCGACGTTCACGCCACAGTTGATAATCGCTCGACCATGTATGACTTGGTCACTAAATGTGCTGAACAGGTTTTCATTCCGCTGACTGTTGGTGGGGGCATTCGTGAGGTTGACGACGTGGCTCGCTTGCTCGGTGCCGGTGCCGACAAAATTTCGGTCGGCAGTGCGGGCATTAGCAACCCTGCTTTGCTCAGTGCGATTGCCGAGCGTTTTGGCAACCAGGTGTTGGTTATTTCGTTAGACCTTAAGCGTTCACCTAACACTGACTCGGGTTTTGTGGTTACCACGCACGGCGGTCGCAACGAGACCGACCTAGACGCGCTCAAGTGGGTTAAGCAAACCATCGAGCTAGGTGCGGGCGAACTGCTGGTGAATTCGATCGACGCCGACGGCACGCGCGCTGGTTTCGACAGCGAGATGCTTCGCGCCATTCGCGCAATCAGCCCGGTGCCGGTCATTGCTTCGGGCGGTGCGGGCAAGGCGAGCGATTTCGCCCAAGCCGCTGCTGCTGGTGCTGACGCAATTTTGGCGGCATCCATTTTTCATGAGGGTTCTGTGAGCATTCAAGATGCCAAGGCTGCGCTCAAGGCTGAAGGGTATCTTGTTCGATGAACCGCCCACATAGTTTTTCGGCAGCCGACATTTCGGCGCTCAAATTTGATGACAACGGTCTGATTGCGGCCATTATTCAAAGCGCCGAATCAAAGCGCGTGCTTATGATGGCGTGGATGAACGCAGAGTCACTCGGCCTAACCCTGCAACGCGGTGAGACTGTGTTTTGGTCGCGTTCTCGCCAAGAGCTTTGGCACAAGGGTGCAACTTCTGGCAACACTCAACGAGTTCACAGCATCGAGGTTGACTGCGACTCTGACGTTTTGTTGATTCAGGTCACCGAAGCTGGCCCGGCATGCCACAACGGCACCGAATCGTGTTTTGACACTAAAACCATTTATTCAAATCTTGACTTTGAGGCAGAAAAATGAGCCTAAATCTAACTCTTGAACAAGCCCGCACGCTAGCCAACAACCACCGCGTTGTGCCGGTGATCGAAACGCTTTTTTCGGGCACAGAAACCCCGCTTTCGATTTTTGAAAAACTCGCTGGCGAGAGGCCAGGCAGCTTTTTGCTTGAGTCGGCCGAGCAGGGTGTTTGGGCTCGCTACAGCTTCATCGGCGTTAAAAACCGCGGCATGCTGATGCAGTCGAGCACGCCCACCGGTGCGGGTGAGGTTCGCTGGGTTTCTGCTTCTGGCGCGAGCCCATTGCCCGATGCCAGCTTTGGCGAACTCGCTTCAACCGCAATTGCGGCGGTGGACCAGATTCAAAAAAGCTGGAACACTGCGACTATCGACGGTGTGCCACCGCTAACTTCGGGCCTGGTAGGTGTGATGGGCTGGAACCTGATTCGCGAGATCGAAAACCTACCGAACCGTCCGACCGCAGATGTTGATAGCCCGATTTTGGCTTTGGCTATGTTTGAAGACTTGGTGATTGTCGACCACCTCACCAGCAGCCTACTTTTGGTGGCCAACATTTTTGTCACCGGCGACATCAACTTTGATGAAGCCTATGCTGACGCTACCGAGCGCATCGCTGCTTTGCGCCAGGGCATTTCGCAGCCAACTGAGGCACACTTGGCAGACCTTAACTTGACTGGCGAAATCACACCTAAGCATCGCGTTGACAAAGTTGAGTTTCTTGACTGGGTTGAAAAAGCCAAGCACTTCGTTCGCATCGGCGATGTTTTTCAGGTGGTTATCTCACAGCGATTCGACACCGAATGCGTTGCGACCCCGCTTGAGGTTTATCGTGTTCTTCGCGCGCTAAACCCAAGCCCATACATGTATCTCTTGAATTTCGACGACGAGTCAGGCCCATATGCCGTTGTTGGTTCGTCACCTGAGGCACTCGTTAAAGTGCAGGGCAAGCGAGCAATAACTCACCCGATTGCAGGTTCACGCCCGCGCGGTGCCGATGTTGACTCCGACATTGCTCATGCAGAGTCGCTGTTGGCTGATGCTAAAGAAAAATCTGAGCACTTGATGCTCGTCGACCTTGCGCGCAATGACTTGCTTAAGGTTTGCGAGCCAAGCTCTGTGAATGTCACCGAGTTTATGAAAATCGAACGATACAGCCACATCATGCACCTAGTTTCAACGGTTGAGGGCACGGTTCGCGAAGACCAGAGTGCTGTCGATGTTTTTCGCGCGACTTTTCCGGCTGGCACACTCAGCGGTGCGCCTAAGCCACGCGCTCTCGAGATCATCGACGAACTAGAGGTTTCAGACCGTGGCGTCTATGGCGGTGTGGTTGGGTATTTCGACTTTGCTGGCAATGCCGACTTGGCAATTGCGATTCGCAGTGCGTTTATTCGCGATGGTCGAGCATATGTGCAGGCGGGTGCCGGCCTTGTGCTCGATTCGGTTCCAGAGACCGAATATTTAGAAACTGTGGCTAAGGCAGGCGCGCCGATGCGTGCGGTTTTTGCTGCCAACAGCATCGCCGCGGCGGCCAAGTCAAACGCTGCGGGCAACGCTTCCGGAGCCATCTAAGGTGGCCCGCCGCACCCTGACTCTGTGGTTGGCGCTTAACGCACTCGCTTTCATTTTTGCTAGCCAGGTTTGGTGGCAGTTGACAATCAACACGGGCGACCCTGCAACCTCGGTTAGCGGCACCGGCTTCGACGCCGACAAGTCGATTTCTGCGATTCTGATGTTCAGCTTGGCCGCTTTGCTATTTGTTGCTTTTTCACGCGGATGGACGGCAATTGTGATCTCAGCCACTGCTGCTGCCGGCACCTTGTTGCTCTTGCTCACCACGGCCGCTAACTTTTTGCACCACAACATTGGCGGTATTACGTCGACGGTTGAGAAGCACACCGGCATTTGGGTTGACCCAATTTTGGGCTCGAATGAGCCTTCGCTGATTGGCGGCCAGTTGCAGTTTTGGGCATGGTTGACGCTGATTGTGTTGGTGGCGCTTTGTGCGACCCAAATTGTTTTCGCCGTCAAGTATCGCACTTGGGCAAGACTTGCGAAACCTCGCTCAGACCGAACTAAACCTAAGCAAACCAAAGGTGAAGTTGACGACACGATTTCACTTTGGGATGCCCAACGCGAATAAGAGAACACTGGCCGCTACCTGGCTGGTTCGAATAGTTATTCAGCTACCGTCAAGGGCCTTCGCGGGCACTTTGACTTGATAAGATTTTGAGAGAAGAAAGGTAATCATGATCGATCACAGCATTGAACCAGGCCACGGAGACTCAGTTGCTTCTTGGACCACCGTCATCATCATCATGGTCGCTGTAACTGCAGGCACCCTGTTCTTTTGGTTCGACATGCCAGTTTTGGTTTATGCTTCAGCCGCACTTGTTGTTGTGGGTTTGCTTGTCGGTTGGGCGCTAAAGTCAGCCGGCTATGGCGTTAATGGTGCAAAGTCAAAAGGTGCCGGTCACTAATTGCTAGAGGAACTCTATGCGGGTTCCGTCGCTGATGCCGCTCGTCGCGCCGAAACTGTTTCGGTCAGCCAAGTTGAGCGTGCCGCTCTAGCAGCAACCCCCGCTCTTAATGCACTTAACTTTTTGGCTGCGGCTGACCACATGAAAGTGCTTGCCGAAGTTAAGCGCGCGAGCCCCTCTAAGGGTCAAATGGCCGAAATCGCTGACCCCGCTGCTCTAGCAACCACATATGCAGCTAACGGTGCCAGCGCAATTAGCGTTTTGACCGAAGAGCGCCGGTTCAAGGGCAGCTTGCAAGATCTAGAAGCAGTTCGCGCGGCAGTAGAAGTGCCTTTGCTTCGCAAAGACTTCATAGCTAACGAATATCAGATTCTAGAAGCCCGAGCGGCTGGCGCCGACATTGTTCTGCTGATCGTTGCAGGGCTTGCCCAAAAAGACATTGAGCGCCTAAAGGCTTTCGCCGAGCAACTTGGCATGACCGCTTTCATTGAAACCCACAGTGCCGATGAACTCTCGCGCGCGCTCGATGTCGATGCGAAACTTTTGGGCATCAACGCCCGCGACCTTTCAACTTTTGAAACCGATCGCAATCTCTTCGCCGAGTTGGCGCCAAGAATTCCATCGTCAATCATCAAAGTTGCTGAGTCGGCAGTTCGAGGTGTCGAAGATGTTGAGCATTACCGTCGCGGGGGAGCAGACGTTGTTTTGGTTGGTGAAGCGCTTGTCACCAACGATGCAGCCAGCCTGCTAAAGGCTTTTACCAACGTTAGATAATGCATTTAAAGATTTAGGTCAAGAAAGTAGCTATGTCTGAAGAACAGTTGCGCAGTCACGTAGGCCCGTATTTTGGTGAGTTTGGCGGCAGATTTGTGCCTGAGTCGCTAATTGCGGCACTCGATCAGCTTGAGGCTACCTACAACTTTGCAAAGAACGACCCAGAGTTTGCTTTGCAACTAGCTGAGTTGCACCGCACCTATACTGGTCGCCCGTCGATCATCACCGAGGTGCCTAAGTTTGCAAGTCACGCCGGTGATGTTCGCATCTTTTTAAAGCGTGAAGACCTAAACCACACCGGCTCGCACAAAATCAACAACGTTATCGGCCAAGCCCTGCTAACCAAACGCATGGGCAAGACTCGCGTGATTGCCGAAACCGGTGCTGGTCAGCACGGCGTTGCAACGGCGACTGCTGCCGCCCTGTTTGGCCTTGAATGCGTTGTCTACATGGGCAAGGTAGACACCGAGCGTCAAGCGCTGAACGTTGCACGCATGCGATTGCTTGGCGCTGAGGTAATTCCAGTCACCACTGGCACTGCAACGCTGAAAGACGCCATCAACGAGGCGCTGCGCGACTGGGTTGCCAATGTTGACAACACACACTATTTGCTCGGCACAGTTGCCGGCCCCCACCCTTTTCCAACGATGGTGCGCGATTTTCACAGCGTTATCGGCAATGAAGCACGCCAGCAGATGCTCGACGAGTTTGGCTTTTTGCCCGACGTTGTAGCTGCCTGCATCGGTGGCGGCTCTAACGCAATCGGCATTTTTCACGCTTTTCTCGACGACCCATCGGTTCGCCTTCTCGGTTTTGAGGCCGCCGGCGATGGCATCGACACGCCTCGGCACGCAGCCACTCTCAGCCTCGGCCGCCCTGGTGTTTTGCACGGCGCCCGAAGCTACATGCTTCAAGACGAAGATGGTCAAACTAAAGACAGCCACTCAATTTCAGCCGGTCTCGACTACCCGGGCGTTGGCCCTGAACACTCTTGGCTCAAAGACCTCGGTCGCGCTGAGTACCGCGGCATCAGCGATGACGAGGCAATGCAGGCGCTTCGCCTACTCGCACGCACCGAAGGCATTATTCCGGCTATCGAAACCGCGCACGCTCTTGCAGGTGCGCTCAAGTTGGGCAAAGAATTGCCTGCCGGCTCATCGATTTTGATTAACCTCAGTGGCCGTGGCGATAAAGACATGGAGACCGCCGCGCGCTACTTTGACCTCATCGACTCGAAAGGTTAGTGGCTTGTCAGACAACATCAGCCCAGCATCGGGTGCTAGCAAAACAGCGGCCCGACTTGAATCAAATAGAGCTTCTGGCAAGGGTTCGCTCGTTGGCTATTTTCCGGCGGGATACCCAACCATTCAGGGCGCAATCGACGCCTCGATTACCATGTGTCAAAACGGTGTTGACGTGCTTGAGGTTGGCGTGCCCTACAGCGACCCGGTCATGGATGGCCCCGTAATTCAAGAGGCGACGCAAACCGCTCTAGAGGCTGGTTTTCGCCTGAAAGATGTTTTCACCACAGTTCGTGAAATCACTAAAGTTGTTGATACCCCGGTTTTGGTTATGACCTATTGGAACCCGGTGCTTTCTTATGGTGTCGAGCGTTTTGCTGCAGACCTTGCGGCCGCTGGGGGAGCCGGCCTGATCACGCCGGATCTGATTCCAGATGAGGCGCGCGAATGGCTTGAGGCTTCTGAAAAATACAACCTTGACCGAGTTTTCTTGGCCACTCCGACCTCGAGTGACGAACGTTTAAAGCGTGCCAGCGAGCTCAGCCGCGGTTTCGTCTATTCGGTGTCAACCATGGGCATCACCGGTGCTCGCCAAGAGGTCGACAAACTTGCTCGAGGCGTTGTTGCCGGCGTGCGTCGCGTTGCTCCAGAGCAGAACACCTGTGTCGGCATCGGCATTTCGACAGCCGACCAAGTTGGCGAAGTCAATGACTATTCAGATGGTGCGATTGTGGGTTCTGCCTTCGTGCGCGCCTACCAAAACGGCGGTCTTGAAGCTTTGAAAGAAAAAGTTCAAGAACTTAGCGCCAACCTTAACAAGTAACAAATCTGACTTTCACCGCCTTTTTGGCAAGTAGCATATTTAGAAACAAGCAGGAGACACCGTGAACCCGATTTACACAGCTTTTCCAGAATCACCAGGCAGCGCATTTTCTCTTGGCAACTACAGCATTCACTACTATGCGTTGCTGATTTTGGCTGGGATTATTTTTGCTGTTTGGATCGCCGGTTCAAGACTCAAAGCCCGCGGTGCCGAAGGTGCGCTCTCGCTTGACATTGCACTGTTTGCTGTTCCTTTCGGCATCATCGGTGGTCGCGCATTTCACGTTGTTACCCACTGGAATGACTATTTCAGCGCTGGCAAAAACCCGCTGACCGCTTTTTATGTTTGGGAGGGTGGCCTGGCAATCTATGGCGCCCTAATTTTCGGTGCTGTTGGCGCCTATGTTGGCACTCGTTTGGCAGGCATTCGTTTCTTTAGTTATGTTGATGCTTTGGTGCCCGGCCTGCTTTTGGCACAGGCCATTGGTCGTTGGGGCAACTATTTCAACTCAGAGCTTTTCGGCGCACCAACCACTTTGCCTTGGGGTGTAGCGATTCCTTCGACCAGCCCTGCATACCCGGTCGACTTGCCTTCTGGCACGGTCGACAACCCAACGCTTTTTGAGCCAACGTTTTTGTATGAATCACTTTGGTGCCTGATTGGCGTTGCTCTTTTGCTTTGGATTGACAGCGCAATGCAGCTGCGCTGGGGCAAGTTGTTTGGCCTCTACCTGATCTATTACTCAACCGGTCGCTACTTTATTGAGGGCATGCGAATCGACCCGAGCGATATCTATTTCGGTCTTAGAACTAATCAGTGGATGGCACTCCTCACCATCGTTGGCGGTATCGCACTAATCATCATTCAGAGCCGTCGCAACCCAGGCATTGAGCTTTCACCGTATTTGCCTGGTCGCAGTGCGCCCGTTGTTGAGGCAAAAGCCGAGAATGAGGCCGACCTGGCTCAAGATGACGTCTATGTTACAGATTCAGAGAACGAGAGCGCCGAAGCATCAAATTGATGCAAATGCGCTAGAATTCATTAGCTAACAGAAATAATTCTTGCAAGCTTTTTAAGTCTTTATTAAGGGTGCCTAGCACCAAAACATTACGGGCCAACGTTGTCCCTCCTAGTTTTAATCGATTGGAGTTCAGCGTGCCTGTTATGTCGCCGTTTGAGCGTTTTAGCACCAGCCCTAAAAAGACTGGTCTATACGACCCAGCTAACGACAAAGATGCCTGTGGCCTTGCCATGGTGGCAACCCTTCGCGGCACTGCGGGTCACGACATTATCGACACTGCACTTCAGGCGCTAACAAACCTTGAACACCGCGGTGCTGTTGGTTCAGACTTTGGCACCGGTGACGGCGCAGGCATTCTCACCCAACTTCCTGACGCTTTTTTGCGCGCGGTTGCCGGTTTTGATTTGCCCGAGGCTGGCAAATATGCCGCTGGTCTTGTGTTTTTGCCAACCGACCATTCAGAGCAGGTCATTGCCGAGGCTGGCTTTGCAAACCTTGCAGCCGAAGAAGGCCTAGTGGTTCTTGGCTGGCGTCAAGTTGAAACCCGCCCAGAGGTATTGGGCGACCTTGCGCGTGCAGCGATGCCAGCCATTCAGCAGGTTTTCGTCGGCGCGGCCGATGAGTCACTCGTCGAAATGGCACTTGAGCGCGCACTGTTCCGCTTGCGCAAGCGTGCCGAGCGCACTCTGGGCATTTATCTGCCATCTCTTTCAAGCCGCACCATCGTCTATAAGGGCATGGTCACAACGTTGCAGCTTGAGCCGTTTTATCCTGACCTAAGTGATGAGCGCTTTGCATCCACTTTGGCTCTTGTGCACTCACGCTTCTCAACCAACACGTTCCCTTCGTGGCCGCTGGCTCACCCGTTCCGCATGATTGCTCACAACGGTGAGATCAACACTGTTAAGGGCAACCGCAACTGGATGCGCTCGCGCGAAGCTCAGCTGAGCAGCGAAGCGCTGGGCGACATCGCGCAGCTCACCCCGATCATTACCCCTGGTGGTTCAGACAGCGCATCGTTCGACGAAGTTGTTGAACTGCTCTACATGGGTGGCCGCAGCTTGCCTCACGCCATGATGATGATGATTCCTGAGGCGTGGGAGAAACAGTCAGACATCGACGCTGACCGCAAAAACTTCTATGAATACCACTCAATGCTCATGGAGCCTTGGGATGGCCCAGCCGCTGTGGTCTTCACCGACGGTTCGCTAGTTGGTGCAACTCTCGACCGAAACGGTCTTCGCCCGGGTCGCTATGTAATCACCGACGACGGCATGGTTATTTTGGCTTCAGAAATCGGCGTTGTCGACATCGACCCAAGCAAGGTGGTTCGCAAGGGCCGCCTGCAACCCGGTCGCATGTTCTTGGCTGACACCGTTAGCGGCCGCCTGATTGACGACGAAGAAATCAAGGCAGAAATCGCTGCCCTTGAGCCTTGGGGCGAGTGGCTAGAGGCTAGCCGCATCAACCTGTCCGACCTACCCGAGCGTGAGCACATCGCCCACACCGCCTCATCGGTAAACCGCCGTCAGCGCACCTTTGGTTACACCGAAGAAGAACTTCGCATTTTGATTGCGCCAATTGCTCGCACCGGTGCAGAACCTTTAGGCGCCATGGGTTCTGACACCCCGATCGCCGCGCTTTCTGACCGTCCACGCATTCTCTTCGACTACTTCGTTCAGCAGTTCGCGCAGGTCACCAACCCGCCGCTTGACTCGATTCGCGAAGAAGTTGTTACTTCGCTGAGCACCGGCATTGGCCCTTCGCGCAACGTGCTAACCGCAACCCCTGAGCACGCTCAACAGGTAATCCTAGATTTTCCGGTTCTAAACAACGATGACATCGCAAAGATCAAGCACATCGACGAAAAACCAGGCGTTGGCCAGGCGTTCGTTGTTGAAGGTTTGTATCGCGTTGAAGGCGGAGCCGAGGAACTTGAGGCGCGCATCCGCGAAATCGGCGAAGAGGTCGACCAGGCCATCGCAGACGGCGCAACCTTCTTGATTTTGAGTGACCGCGACAGCAACCGTGAGCTAGCGCCGATTCCGTCGCTGCTTCTCACCTCAGCAGTTCACCACCACCTGATTCGCAGTGGCACCCGCAACCACGTCGGTTTGGTTGTCGAGGCGGGCGATGTTCGCGAAGTTCACCATGTTGCTGCTTTGATCGGATACGGCGCTGCAGCTATCAACCCTTATCTGGCGCTCGAATCAGTTGAACAGATGATCAAAGACGGCACCATTGCTGGCATCGAACTTGGCAAGGCTCATTACAACCTGGTCAAGGGCCTCGGCAAAGGTGTTCTAAAGATCATGTCAAAAATGGGCATCTCAACCGTTGCCTCATATTCAGGCGCGCAGTGTTTCGAAGCGATCGGCTTGAGCCAAGACTTTGTTGACACCTACTTCAGCGGCACCACCAGCCAGCTCGGTGGCATTGGCCTCGAAGTGATTCACCAAGAAATTGCTGAGCGCCACGCAAGTGCCTACCCGCTTGAGCAGGCGACCAACGTTCACGACCGTCTTGAAACCGGTGGCGAATACCAGTGGCGCCGCGACGGTGTGCCACACCTTTTCAACCCAGAGACCATCTTCAAACTGCAGCACTCAACTCGCAGCAAGAACATTGACATCTTTAGGGAATACACCAGTCTCGTCGACAACCAGGCCGAACGCCTAATGACCCTGCGCGGTTTGTTCACTTTGCGCGAGGGCGTTCGCCCAGCAATTTCGATTGACGAAGTTGAGCCAATCAGCGAAATCGTCAAGCGCTTCTCAACCGGTGCAATGTCTTATGGTTCTATCTCACCAGAGGCTCACGAGACTCTTGCAATCGCAATGAACCGTCTCGGCGCTAAGTCGAACACCGGCGAGGGTGGCGAAGATGTAGCTCGACTGCTAGACCCAGCACGTCGCAGCGCAATCAAGCAGGTTGCCTCTGGTCGTTTCGGTGTAACCAGCATGTATCTAACCCACGCTGACGACATTCAGATCAAGATGGCTCAGGGTGCCAAGCCAGGCGAGGGTGGTCAGTTGCCACCTAACAAGGTTTACCCTTGGATCGCTCGCACCCGACACGCGACTGCAGGTGTTGGTTTGATTTCACCACCGCCTCACCACGACATCTATTCGATCGAAGACCTAAAGCAGTTGATCTTTGACGTCAAGCGCGCAAACCGCGAGGCCCGCGTTCACGTCAAACTGGTTAGCCAGGTCGGCATCGGCACCGTAGCTGCAGGTGTGGCTAAGGCTAAAGCTGACGTTATTTTGGTCTCAGGTTTCGACGGCGGCACCGGTGCCAGCCCGCTCAACTCACTCAAGCACGCAGGCACCCCTTGGGAGCTCGGCCTTGCCGAAGCTCAACAGACCCTGATGCTAAACGGCTTGCGCGACCGCGTCACCGTGCAGGTTGATGGCCAGATGAAGACCGGCCGCGACGTAATCGTTGCAGCACTTCTAGGCGCCGAAGAGTTTGGTTTCGCTACAGCTCCACTAGTTGTTGAGGGTTGCGTGCTCATGCGTGTCTGCCACCTTGACACTTGCCCAGTCGGTGTTGCAACGCAGAACCCAACGCTGCGGTCACGTTTCACCGGCCAAGCCGACCACGTGGTCAACTTCTTTGAGTTCTTAGCTCAAGAAGTTCGTGAATACCTTGCACTTCTGGGTTTCAAGAGCATCGACGAGGCAGTTGGCCACAGCGAGCTGCTAGATGTTAACCGTGCAATCGCACACTGGAAAGCCGATGGTCTAGACCTAACCCCAATCTTGGCAGCACCTGCGCTGCCTGCCGACTCGGCACGTCGTCGCACCACCAGCCAAGACCACGAGCTAGAAAACCACTTTGACCACAAACTAATCGAGTTGGCTAACGGCTCACTCGAAGACGCCAAGGCCACTAGCATCGACCTGCCAATCACCAACATCGCCCAGGCAGTTGGAACCATGCTCGGCAACGAGCTCACCAAGCGATACGGCGTTGACGGCCTGCCAGAAGGCACCATCGACATCACTCTTCGTGGCTCAGCTGGTCAGTCATTCGGTGCTTTCGTGCCAAAGGGAATCAAACTCACTTTGATCGGTGACTCAAACGACTATGTCGGCAAGGGTCTCTCAGGCGGCACCATCGTGGTTCGCCCCAACGAGAGCAGCTTATTTGCAGCCGAGCAGAACATCATCGCCGGCAACGTAATCGGTTATGGCGCAACCAGCGGCACCATCTTGCTCAACGGCATCGTCGGCGAGCGTTTCTTGGTTCGCAACTCAGGTGTCACAGCCGTTGTTGAAGGTGTGGGCGACCACGCACTCGAATACATGACAGGCGGTGTTGCAGTTATTCTTGGCGCCACCGGGCGCAACCTCGGTGCAGGCATGTCAGGCGGTGTGGCTTATGTTTATAAACTTCGCGCCGACCGCGTCAACCACGAAGCACTAGCAGGCAAAGAACTTCACCTAACCCCACTCGAAGCTGCCGACACAGCCAAGTTGCGCGAACTGCTCGAAAAGCACGTCGCCGAAACTGGCTCAAAGCTAGCAGAGCGCATCCTCGCCAATTTTGAATCTGAACTAGAGCACTTCGTTAGAGTTTTGCCACGCGACTATGCAGCCGTTGTTGCGATTCGCGAAAAGGCAGTTGCCGAAGGTGTCGACCCAGATGGCGAAGCAGTATGGCAGCAGATTTTGGAGGTTACCCGTGGCTGATCCAAGAGGTTTTCTAAAGGTTACTGAGCGCGAAACAGCAAAGCGTCGCCCAGTTGACATTCGAATTCGCGACTACAAAGAGGTCTATGAACCTCGCGACGCTGCGACTGTCAAAAACCAGGCCGGTCGCTGCATGGACTGCGGCATTCCGTTTTGTCACCAGGGATGCCCACTTGGCAACCTGATTCCTGAGTGGAACGACCAGGTTTGGCGCGGCGACATTCCGGCGGCAATCGAACGTCTGCACAAAACCAACAATTTTCCGGAGTTCACCGGTCGCGTTTGCCCAGCACCTTGCGAAAGCTCATGCGTGCTCGGCATCAACCAGCCAGCAGTCACCATTAAAGAGGTCGAAGTCAGCATCATTGACGAAGCTTTCGGTCGCGGTTTGGTCAAGCCACACGCGCCTGAGCGCCTTACCGGCAAAACCGTTGCCGTGGTTGGTTCAGGCCCTGCAGGTCTCGCAGCCGCTCAGCAGCTAACTCGCGCCGGTCACACCGTTGCCGTTTATGAGCGCGACGAAAAAATTGGTGGCCTACTGCGCTACGGCATTCCAGACTTCAAGCTTGAAAAGCAGCACATCGACCGCCGCCTCGAGCAGATGACCGCTGAGGGCACTCGTTTTCGCCCAGGCGTAAACATTGGCGTTGACATTAGCTGGGATGACCTGCGGGCTCGCTACGACGCCGTTCTAATCGCAACCGGCGCAACCAAGCCACGCGACTTAGATGTAGCCGGTCGCGAACTTGACGGCGTTCACTTCGCAATGGATTTCTTGGGTCAAGCTAACCGCTGGGTTGACGGTGTTCAGGTCAGTGACCAGATTACTGCAGAAGGTAAGCACGTCGTAATTTTGGGCGGTGGCGACACCGGTGCAGACTGTCTAGGCACCTCAACCCGCCAGGGCGCGTTGTCGGTTACCACTTTGGCCATCGGCAAGCAGCCAGCGTCAGAGCGTCAACCAAACCAGCCGTGGCCTACGTTCCCCACCCTTTTCGAAGTTGCATCAGCACACGAAGAATTCGGTGAGCGCAAATACCTCGCCTCAACCGTTGAGTTCGTCGGCGAAAACGGCAAGCTAACCGGCATCAAGGTGGCAGAAACCGAATTCGTTGACGGCAAGCGCCTGCCAAAAGCGGGCACCGAAAAAGTTTTGCCTGCTGACCTCGTTCTTCTAGCACTCGGTTTCACCGGTGTTGAGGGTGACGAGCTGTCAGAACAGGCAGAAGTTGACATCGATCGTCGCGGCAACGTGACTCGCAACTCGACCTACAGCACCAACCAAGACGGATTCTTCGTCGCGGGCGATGCTGGTCGTGGTCAATCGCTGATCGTTTGGGCAATCGCAGAGGGTCGTGCCGCTGCCGCTGCCATCGATGAGTATTTGGAAGGCAAAACTGAGCTTCCGTTCCCAGTAAAACCAACCGACAGACCACTAACGGTCTAACTAACAAACCCTAATAGCCGGCTAGGGATCAAGCCGGCGAAAGAGCAGGAATAAATGAGACGCGCAAAAATCGTTGCTACCCTCGGGCCAGCAACATCTAGCTATGACCAGATTCGCGCAATCGTTGAGGCTGGCGTTGACGTCGCCCGTATGAACCTAAGCCACGGCAGCTATGACGTGCACGAGGGCATCTATCGCACCGTGCGCCAAGTAGCAGCAGACACCGGCAAAGCAGTTGGCATCTTTGTTGACCTTCAGGGTCCGAAGATTCGCCTAGGTCGTTTCGAAGACGGCCCTGTAATGCTAGAGAAGGGTGCAACCTTCAAGATCACTACCGAAGAGATCTTGGGCAACGTTGACATCTGTGGCACCACCTTCAAGGGCTTGCCCGGCGATGTAAAGCCTGGCGACCTACTACTTATCGATGACGGCAAGGTAACCCTAAAGGCTACTGAAGTCACCGACACCACTGTTACCACCGTGGTTGAGATCGCTGGCCCAGTTTCAAACAACAAGGGCATTAACCTTCCTGGTGTTGCTGTGAACGTGCCTGCACTTTCAGAAAAAGACGAGGATGACCTTCGCTGGGCCATTCGCTTGGGCGTTGACATGATCGCTCTATCGTTCGTTCGCAACGCAAGTGACATTGTTCGCGTTCACGAGATCATGAACGAAGAGGGCAAGTTCTTGCCAACCATCGCCAAGGTTGAGAAGCCTCAGGCAGTTGACGCTCTCGAAGAGATCATCGACGCATTCGACGGCATCATGGTTGCCCGTGGTGACCTTGGTGTTGAGCTTCCTTTCGAGCAGGTTCCACTTGTTCAAAAGCGCGCAATCGAGCTAAGCCGCCGTTGGGCTAAGCCGGTTATCGTTGCAACCCAGATGCTTGAGTCGATGATTTCAGCTTCACGCCCAACCCGCGCTGAGGCCAGCGACGTTGCAAACGCCGTATTGGATGGTGCCGACGCACTCATGCTTTCAGGTGAGACCAGCGTTGGTGAGTTCCCAGTTGAGACTGTGACCGCCATGGCACGCATCATCGAATCAACCGAAGAGAACGGTCTAGACCGCATTCCAGCTCTCGGCACCCGCCCACACACCCACTCAGGTGCGGTTTCGTTGGCTGCTGTTGAGATCGCTGAACTTCTTGGTTCAAAGTATGTCTGTGTATTCACCGAGTCAGGCGACTCACTGCGCCGCGTTGCACGTCTTCGAAGCAGTGTTCCAACCTTGGCCTTCACCCCAAGCGAAACCACTCGCAACCGTCTAGCTTTGGTCTGGGGCGCTCAGACCTACCTAGTTTCACCGGTTACCCACACCGACGAAATGATGTTCCAGGTTGACGAGCTAGTTCTTGCCGAGGGCAAGGCACGTCAGGGCGAAGAAGTGGTTGTTGTCGCTGGCACCCCTCCTGGCATCGCCGGCTCGACCAACTCGCTGCGCGTTCACCGCGTTGGCGATGCAGTCAACGGCGCAGCGCCTGGTTACCAGCGCTAAGCCACACGCTTTACAAAAGGGCGGGCAGTCACTTCGGTGGCTGCCCGCTTTTATCAACTCTCTAGAATATAGTTAGGCTCGAGTCGTGTACAAACTTTGCTGAAGACAATTTTTGAGTTTCAGTTGGATAGTAAATAAATTCTGTGTCAGTTCCGAGTCGCTCATTCAAGTCGCCCAGGGCGATTCCGAAAACCATTACAGCTACAGGCGATAACCTTCGAATCATTTCGGTAAGACCCTTTGTAAATTCGAGCTTCAGTGAAGGATTTTCCACCGATCCGAATGTACTAACGGCAAAAATACTGCGATTTGGTATCCCACTCGCGACGTAGTCATAATCGTCACTATCCCTCCATCTCAACGATGGAATTACGGTGAGTCCACGAGACTCCCATATCGCACCAACTGCTCTAGACAGGCTCGTATTGCCCACTCGGCGCCATGGGGGCATGTCTGCACTTATTGATATGTCTGGCGTAAGAATCGCGGAACAATTCCTGACCTTGTAAATCAGTCGGCCCGGTTCTACTAAAAATTTTGTGAATCTTGCATCATCCGCGTAAAAGTGCACTCCTGTAACTTTTAATCGCGGGTCACGTTGCATGCCTCTGCCAAGATCGTCAAACCGAATTAAGTGGTCAGGCACTTGGTTTCGATTAATTCTCTTTAGCGAAGGTATCTTCTCTACGCCGCTGTGAGGATGCCCTAGCGGAAACCCCCGGGGCACTCCGCTGAACAAGTGAAATTCACTTGTTGTTCTAGGAAACAGATTGACCATTTTAAATATTTTCTCCCCAGCCACTTAGTGAAAACGACTGATACGTAACAAATTGAGTTTTAGTTATGTCTTCGACGAAGCCGTCACGCGGCGATGGAAACTCAGATGCCTCAAGTTCATTGAAAGTAGCTTGCAAGAGCTCGGTATGGTGATTTAGCTTGCTAATAACAAGATTTGAGTCTGCAAAGACAAGCATGATAGCCACATCAGTAGAGTAAATCCAATCGCTCACGCCAGGGTCTATCTCAGAGAGAGTTTCTCTGAATATCTTGACGTCTAAGATCTGCTTACCGGAGTGAAAAACATATACATTGCCATTTTCATGGCTCTTTAGCATGTCAGCCTCGCTAGCTGGAGCAACACTAAGGGTCGAATAATCATCCTCAAAACCTTCAAAATCTAGGGAGGTGACGTTCCCCGATATTTCAATCGAACACTTATCTGTCTTGATAATAAATTTCGTAGCACTAAGGAAGTGCCAAAGGTCTGGTCCTGCGATTACCTGGTACTCGCACCCAATTAGCGTCTTTAGGAGTTCTACCTCAAAGTCTTTCAAGTTATTTTGCGTTCTCATTTACTTTTCTCCTTCAAGCTGATGTGTTCAAAGTGGATTTTTTGCCTCGGTCTCGATGGACTAACGAGAATAATTTCCAATACTGGGCTATGTGTAGGTTTGTGGCTAGATTTGGGTCTAAAAATTACGTGTGACCCATCCTTGAACTTTGCGATTTGCCCTTTTCTTTCTTTCGGGACTTTTACCTCACCAGGTTTCCCTGGCAGATATTCCAAGACAGCACCTTCGGCCAGTTTATTGAAAAGCCTGCTAGCTGCCTTTCGTGGGCTGTTGGAAAATATCTGCTGAGAATTTTTTGTTTCTCCAGCTTCGCCGAACTTTCCAAGCCCGTCAATCGCGTAAGAGCTGCTTACACCAATAATATTCGAGTACAACCCAGTGCCAATTGAACCTGGGCCTCCTCCATCTGCTGAGCCCAATCGGCCCTCATTTCTATTCGGATAACCATGTGTTCCCCATTCCGATATTGAAGCTACAAAAAAATAACAATTTCACAACATTTAGTAAAATTCGGCGTGTCGCCCACTACATGTTGTATCACTACGCGGGTTTGCGGTTTCATGAGAGACTTTTTTAGCCGGCTAATAGTGAGCGTTGAACTCGTATGCAAGATGAGCCTTAGACCGATGACTGCTTAGCACCTACTGCAAGCATTTAGATTGATTTGCGGTTGGAGAAACAAGTTAGAAACTCAAAACTGCCCTCGAGGCCCAAAGCACAGGTGTTCCAACGTGTGGTTGAAATTCCAAACTCACCAAACACCTTGTCGTCTGCGGACTCTAAGGAATTGGGTGCCGTAAAACGAAAGTTGTGTGGCGTAATAGCGCAACTTTCAAACTCAAAGAAAAACTTCAGCGTGAAATCTGTGGTTGTCGCATTTGGCGCCAAATGTGGTGTTCTGATTCACGAAATAGTCCCAACATGCATCACCGCATAGTTCTCACAAACAGAGCGGTTTGGAGGCTCGCTCAATGTTATGTTTTCAAGACATAGTTCTCGTTTAGAACTGCCTCGAGTTTGAAGTTCGAGTCGAAAACCGCGTGATCACTAGGCCTAAAGAGTGCAAAATTCCAACATCCGCCCTGTCAAAAACCCAGGGCGAGCACAACATAGAAACTCAAAAGGCAGCCTGCTAAAAATCGCCGAGGTCGCCACTGCAACGTCGTTGGTCTTCGTGAAAAAACACTTGAGAACCTAAGTGTGAAGATCGGGTTATAGGACAAAAATAGTGGATGAAAACCGCTGAAGCCCGCACCAGCATTGGGCTGTAGCGGTTTGTCTTACTCTGCAACCTTTAGGTGTGACTTCTTTACCTCAAAACTCGTTTTGTCTGCTATGTAAAACACGTCTGATAAAGAACGGTAAACACCCCGCGGGAAACCAGCGTTGGCGATGCCCGGAGTGCGGGTCTTCAACTGTCAAAAAGCGTGAAGATTTGAGTCGCCGTTACCAGCTGGATCAGTTCCTGGGTTGGCTGTTATCGAACCATGCACAAGGCGACTCGGATCCTTCTGAGGCTCGAGCATTCAGGCGTGCTACAGCGTGGTGTTGGAACATTCAACCCTCAATCCCACCAGTAACAGCACGTTACGACGAGATCCTCGTCGATGGTATTTATGTCGGTTCTTGGTGTTTACTCATCGCGGTTAGTAACACTCTTGAAGTGTTGGGTTGGCAGTGGTGTGCAAGAGAATCAACCGCTGCGTGGGGTGCATTATTTGAACGCATCAAACAACCAGCGATCGTGGTTTGTGATGGTGGTAGCGGTATCGCTGCAGCCATCAAAACTGTGTGGCCAGGAACCATCACACAACGTTGCATGTTCCACATCATGATGAACGTACGCCGTTATTTGACTAGGAACCCGCGCACACCAGCTGGTCAAAGACTTTTGCAACTATCACGCGAACTGTCGAAAGTTCAAACCGAAGATGATGTTTTGGAATGGGTGGGGAAACTAGAAATTTGGTGGCAAGGCCACGGGTATCTCACTAAAGAACGAACCTACGATGGGCGCTCTTGGTGGTACACCCACGACAGGTTACGACAGGCCTGGCAGGTGTTACACACCGTGACTAAGAATCAGACCTTATTCACTTATGCAAGTTACGGCAACAACCGAACCACAAGCCCATTAGAGGGTGGCATAAACAACGGCATCAGGACAATACTTCGAAACCATCGAGGTATGAGCGAGGAACACATGAAGAGAGCCGCCGAATGGTTCCTCACACAACGAAGCCACGAGCATCAAAACATTTACGACCTGATAAAAACAGCCGACCAGACCAAAGCTAAACCGAGAAAGAAAGTCGACGACGAACCCATCGGCCCAGCCGCATACGGCACAGGTTTAGCAGCCGAAGAAGGGCTATGGTTACGCAGTGGTTGGGCTGGTAGAAACCACTAACCGGGCTCCGACACGCCCGAACTCATCCACTATTTTTGTCCTATAACCCTGAAGATCGAACCCACGGCCACATACTGGCAAAAAATAAAGAACCCACAGGTGTAAACCTGTGGGTTCAGTGAGAACCATGTTTTGATTCATCACATTGGTGCCCGAGGTGGGAGTCGAACCCACACGCCTCTCGGCAAAGCATTTTGAGTGCTCCGCGTCTGCCATTTCGCCACTCGGGCAACGAGATAACTTGACTACTTTACCCGATTCACTATTGGTTGCGCCAATCGTGAAAAATCGCTGAAATTTCGCCTCGTTTGCAAGCGTTTTCTAATAAAGTTGACGGCATGGCAAATGAAGCAACGGGGCGTCGCGTAATCGTCGCTGAAGACGAATCGCTGATTCGCATGGACATCGTCGAAACTCTCAAAGAGAACGGTTTTGACGTGGTTGCTGAAGCGTCAGATGGCGAGCAGGCTGTTGCCCTGGCCACTGAGCACAAGCCGAACCTTGTTGTTATGGACATCAAGATGCCGAACATGGATGGAATCACGGCCGCCGAGCAGATGATGGCGCTGAAGATTCCGGTTGTGTTGCTAACTGCGTTTAGCCAAAAAGAGCTTGTTGACCGGGCAAATGCCGCTGGTGCCATGGCCTATGTTGTGAAGCCTTTCAGCCCGAGCGACCTTTTGCCTGCCATTGAGATCGCGTTGAGCCGCCACTCGCAGCTTGTTGCACTTGAGCACGAGATCAGTGACCTCAACGAGCGTTTCGAAACCCGCAAGCTTGTTGACCGCGCCAAGGGCCTTTTGAATGAAAAAATGAACCTGACCGAGCCTGAAGCGTTCCGTTGGATTCAAAAGGCCTCGATGGACCGCCGCCTGACCATGCAAGAGGTCGCAAAGACCATCATCGAGCAACTCAGCGCTAAGCCAGATGCTGCGGCTGGCAAGCCAGCATCCGATTGAAAAAATCGCACAGCCTTAGGCCAGCATCTAGTTGGCGTCGCGCAGTAGGTTGGTGATGCGCACGGTTGAAACGCGTCGGCCTTTTTCGTCACTGATTGCGATTTCGTGCGTTGCCAAGGTGCGACCGATGCTGATTGCCGTGCAAACGCCAGTGACTATGCCTTCGGTGGCAGAGCGGCTGTGCGAGGCATTGATTTCGATGCCAACCGCATAACGCCCTTCACCAGCTGCAACGTTCGCGGCAAAGCTGCCGAGACTTTCGGCAAGCACAACATATGCGCCACCGTGCATCAAACCAAGCGGTTGGGTGTTGCCCAAAACCGGCATGGTGGCCACGGCGCGCTCAGCGCTCAACTCAAGCAGCTCGATGCCCATTTTGTCGGCCAGGGCACCTAAACCTCGAAGCGCGAGCAGGCGTTTGGCTTCTTCGCTAGCGATAATTTCTGACGGGGTCATAGTGCCTCACAAGTTTGTCTATTCAGCCAACTAGGCTAGTTTCATGAACTCTAACGCCAAGCCTACTCTGCTGTTGATTGACGGTCACTCGTTAGCGTTTCGCGCCTTTTATGCGCTCAGCCCAGACAGCTTTCGCACGCCAGATGGCCAGCACACCAACGCAGTGCACGGCTTTATCTCGATGCTGCTCAACATTCTTTCGGCCGAAAAGCCGACTCACCTCGCCGTAGCCTTCGACCTTTCGCGCAGTTCGTTCAGAACCGAGGTTTACCCAGAATATAAGGGCACCCGCGGCGAGACTCCGCCCGAGTTCAATGGCCAAACCGAGTTGCTGCGCGAGGCACTCACAGCAATGAACATTCACACTTTGACGCGTGAAAATTTTGAAGCGGATGACATCCTCGCCAGCCTCGCCGATCAGGGCGCTGCGGCCGGTTATAACGTGTTTGTGGTTTCTGGCGACCGTGACACTTTTCAGCTGATTGGCGAGTCAACCACAATTCTTTACCCGGTCAAGGGTGTGCTGAACTTGGCCAGAATGAACGATGAGGCGGTTCGCGAAAAATACGGCGTGCCTGCCAAGAATTATCCCGATCTTGCCGCTTTGGTGGGCGAGACCAGCGACAACCTGCCCGGTATTCCGGGCGTTGGCCCAAAGACTGCGGCTAAGTGGCTTCAAGAATATGGCTCGTTGCAGGCGATTTTCGATTCAGCTGCAGATATCAAAGGCAAGGTGGGCGAGAGTCTGCGCGAACACATGCAGCTTGCGGTTCGAAATCGTCAGCTGAACCATTTGGTTCGCGACCTCGACTTTGACTTTGGCTTCGAAGACCTCAAGCTGGGCTCAGTTGACGAGGCTAAGGTTCGCGAGGTCTTTGCAAAACTTCACTTTAAGTCACTCACCGAACGCGTTTTGCGCCTAAGGGGCGCCAGCGGCAGCCAAACCGGCGGCGGCAAAGCTGCATCGAGTGGCGATGCGGGCAGCGGCGAAGCTGGTGGGTCTTGGATCGACGAGATTGCCGGGGCAGCAGCCGATTCGGTCAGCAATGTTCCTGCACCAAACTTGCCTCCAGCACCTGCGCCATCGCAAGTTGATTTTGAAAAGTTGAGCGCATTCTTGCTTGCTGAGAGAGGCACTCTGGGTTTGGCTTTTGCCCCTGACCTAAGCGCCGTTGCCGTTGCCACCGAAACTCAGATTATGAGCTGGGTTCCTGCTAGCTCAAACGAAATGGTGACCAAACTTGGGCCGTGGTTAGCCGACGAATCAGCTGTTAAGGCTGTTTTTGACGGCAAAAACTTAAGCCGTCGCTTGTTGGGCGCCGCCTCGTCGGCTGGCACCGATGGCGTTGTTCTCGCTGGGGCTAACTATGACGGCCTGCTTCTTAGCTATCTGCTCAACCCGCTCAGCCGCACCTATGCGCTCGACGATTTGGTGACCGAGCACCTCGGCATTGAGGTGCCTCGCGCCGACACAAACCAGCTCGTGCCAGAAGAGAATGAGAGCTTTGGCCTTGATGCTTGGTTGGCTTTGGTTCTAGCAGAACACACTCACGCGCTGGTTGCTGAACAAGACCAGCTTCGCGTTTATGCGCAGGTTGACCTGCCCACGAATGCCACTTTGGCTCACATGGAACACCTCGGCGTGACAGTAGACAAGGCAAAGCTCGAGGCTCTATTCGAAAGGCTCACCGGCGAAGTTGAAGCGATTGCCCAGGCCGCCTATGACATCATTGGCCACGAGACCAATTTGGCTTCTCCAAAACAACTTCAGACGGTGCTTTTTGACGAACTCGGCATGACCGGCACTAAAGCTGTTAAAACCGGCTTCAGCACCAACGCCGAAGCACTCACAACTTTGTTTGAGCAGACCGGGCACCCGTTTCTTGAGAAGCTTCTCGAACACCGCGAAGTCACCAAGATTCGCCAAATCGTTGAAACGCTTCTAAAGGCAATCGAAGCGGATGGCCGCATTCACACCAACTATGGCCAAACCGGCACCAGCACTGGCCGTTTGTCGAGCGATAACCCGAACCTTCAGAACATTCCGATTCGCAGCGAGCGTGGGCGTGAGATTCGCGACGCCTTCGTTCACGGCGAGGGTTTTGAAACGCTTTTGACCGCTGACTATTCACAGATTGAGATGCGCATTTTGGCTCACCTCGCTGGCGACGAAGGTTTGATTGAGGCTTTCAAAACCGGCGAAGACCTTCACCGGTTTGTCGGCTCGCGAATCTTTGGTGTTGCGCCGAGCGAGGTTACTTCGGCGATGCGCTCCAAGGTTAAGGCTATGAGCTATGGCCTGGTTTATGGCCTGAGCGAATATGGCCTAGCTAAGCAGCTTCGCATGAGCAACGGCGAAGCCAAGCAGCTCATGGCAGACTATTTTGCTCGTTTTGGGGGAGTGCGCGGCTATCTGGCCCGCGTGGTTGATGAGGCAAAAACTATCGGCTATACGGTTACCACTTTTGGCCGCCGTCGCCCGTTCGATGACCTAAACAGCAAGATCTTTCAGATTCGCGAAAACGCTCGTCGCGCCGCTCTAAACGCACCGATTCAAGGCACCGCCGCTGACATCATGAAACTGGCTATGACCAAGATTGACGCCGCGATGCAGGCAGCTGAGCTAAAGAGCCAAATGCTGTTGCAGGTTCACGACGAACTTGTGTTCGAAGTTGCACCAGGTGAGCTCGAAACGCTAAAGGCCTTGGTGATTGACAACATGTCGAATGTGGTCGAGCTTTCGGTTCCTCTCGAAGTTCAGATCGGCATCGGCGCAAGCTGGGATGCCGCCGGTCACTAATGTTGCGCAAACAGGTAACAATCGTTTCGGCAGACGGCTTGCACGCTCGCCCCGCCAACGATTTCGCGCGCTTGGCGGCGGCCTTGCCTGGCAAAGTGATGGTTTCTCGCCCCGGTGGCAACAAGGTGCGCGGCGACAGCATGCTTTCGCTTATGACTTTGGGGCTTCGCGGTGGCGAATCAGTGGTTGTCGAAATAGAAGACGACTCACAAGACACACTGCTCGAAAGCCTAATTGCTCTTCTAACTGTCGCCTAGACAGAGTAAGATTGAAAAGCGCGTTTGCGCATCCAAAATCCATTTGTTTCAGCACAAAATGTGCTGCGACCCGAGAAAAAAACGAGTAAACCTCTATATGACCACCACTACTAAGAAGCAGATTGCTGTTGACGACATCGGCTCTGCTGAAGACTTTCTAGCCGCAGTAGAAGCGACTCTAAAGTTCTTCAACGACGGCGACCTAATCAGCGGCGTTGTTGTAAAAATCGACCGCGACGAAGTTTTGCTAGACGTCGGTTACAAGACCGAAGGTGTTATTCCTTCACGTGAACTTTCAATTCGTCACGACGCAGATCCTTCAGAGATCGTCAGCGTTGGCGACGCAGTTGAGGCCCTTGTTCTTCAGAAAGAAGACAAAGAAGGCCGCCTAATCTTGAGCAAGAAGCGCGCACAGTACGAGCGCGCTTGGGGCGACGTTGAGAAGATCAAAGAAGCTGACGGCACTGTTACCGGCACCGTTATCGAAGTTGTTAAGGGTGGTCTGATTGTAGACATCGGCCTTCGCGGCTTCTTGCCAGCATCACTCATCGAGCTACGTCGCGTTCGCGACCTAGGCCCATACCTTGGCCAGTCAGTAGAGGCCAAGATTCTAGAGCTAGACAAGAACCGCAACAACGTTGTGCTTTCACGTCGCGCACTTCTAGAGCAGAGCCAGTCGGCTAGCCGCAGCACCTTCTTGGCAGACCTTGCCAAGGGCCAGATTCGCACCGGTGTTGTTTCGTCGATCGTTAACTTCGGTGCATTCATTGACCTCGGTGGCGTTGACGGTCTTGTTCACGTTTCAGAGTTGAGCTGGAAGCACATTGAGCACGCCAGCGAAGTTGTTGAAATCGGCCAAGAGGTTACCGTTGAGGTTCTTGAAGTTGACCAAGACCGTGAGCGCGTCTCATTGTCACTAAAGGCAACCCAAGAAGACCCATGGCAGGTATTCGCTCGCACCCACGCAATCGGTCAGTACGCACCGGGCAAGGTCACCAAGTTGGTTCCATTTGGTGCATTTGTTCGCGTTGCCGACGGCATCGAGGGTCTAGTTCACATCTCAGAGCTTTCTTCAAAGCACATCGAACTAGCCGAGCAGGTTGTTTCAGTGAACCAAGACGTATTCGTCAAGGTAATCGACATCGACCTAGACCGTCGCCGCATCTCGCTATCGCTAAAGCAGGCGAACGAAGAAGTTAACCCAGAGGGCACCGAGTTCAACCCGGCTCTTTATGGCATGGCTTCAGACTTCGACGACGCTGGCAACTACAAGTACCCTGAGGGCTTCGACCCAACCACTAACGAGTGGAAGGCCGGCTTCGAAGAGGCTCGCGCTAAGTGGGAACTTGAGTATGCAGAAGCACACGCTCGCTGGGAGGCTCACAAGGCCCAGGTTGCAGCAGCTAACGAGTTGGCAGCAAGCTTGCCAGACACCTCGGCTGGCTCAAGCGACTCAAGCTCAAGCTCGGCTTCATACAGCTCAGGCGAAGAGAAGGGCACCCTAGCTGGCGACGAGTCACTAGCTGCGCTTCGCGACAAGCTAAAGAGTGCAGAATAAGCGCTTAGCTGATTCAAAACTCGAGAGAGGTCAGACTTCGGTCTGGCCTCTCTTCTTTTATGCGGATGCCCTTCGGCCAAACCTGTTCTCGCCGACGCCCCTTAGCCTTGACCCAGTGTTCGCTGATGGCACCTGCGCCACAGACTTTTTGGCAACGTTCAAGAAGTTAAACTTGAAACATGTTTCTCGTTGGGCTAACCGGTGGCATTGCAGCCGGCAAATCAACCGTGGCAAGCCACTGGGTTGATTTGGGCGCAATCGAGATCGACGCAGACCAACTAGCGCGCGATGCGGTTGCGCCTGGCACGGCCGGCGCTAAGGCCGTGCGCGAGCAGTTTGGCGATGCAGTTTTCACCGACGGCGACGTTTTAGACCGCAAAGCCCTCGCAGCACAAATTTTTAGTGATGCCCAAAAACGTGAGGCGCTTGAGGCGATCATTCATCCGCTGGTTAAAAAAGCTTCGGCAGCCGCCATTGCCGCCGCGCCAGCCGAGTCGATTGTGGTCTATAACGTGCCTTTGCTTGTCGAAGCCAATGTCGACCTGCCGTTTGACTTTGTGGTCACTGTTGAGGCGCCACTTGATAAGCAGGTTGAACGCATGGTGGCTAACCGCGGCATGAGCGCCCAAGAGGCTAATGCCCGAATCGCGGCGCAGGCCACCGCGGCGCAGCGCGCAAACGCATCAGATGCGATTCTGAGTTCAAACCAATCGCTAGACCGGCTAGTTAAAGACGCGGGCAAGCTGTGGTTCAAAATCGAGATGCTCGCCGAGGCGAAGCGAAAGGCTGCAAACTAATGGAACCAACTCGTGCCTATGCGCCGTTTGAGGTTGTCAGTGAATACAAGCCGTCGGGCGACCAACCGACGGCGATTGCCGACCTGACCAAAAGATTAAACAATGGCGAAACCGATGTGGTTTTGCTTGGTGCAACCGGCACAGGCAAATCGGCAACTACAGCTTGGCTTATTGAAGCGGTGCAGCGACCAACTTTAGTGTTGGCTCACAACAAGACCTTGGCTGCCCAGTTGGTGCAAGAGTTTCGTTCACTATTGCCAAACAACGCGGTTGAATATTTCGTTAGCTATTACGACTATTACCAACCAGAAGCCTATGTGCCTCAGACTGACACTTTCATCGAGAAAGACTCTTCGATCAACTCTGAGGTTGAGCGTCTGAGATACAAGGCAACCATGAGCCTGTTGAGTCGCCGCGATGTTGTTGTGGTTTCAACCGTGTCTTGCATCTATGGTCTTGGTGCGCCAAAAGAATATCTTGAGCAGAGCGTAGCCATTCAAGAAGGCGACCGCGTTGACCGCGATGATTTGATTCGCAAGTTCGTTTCAATGCAATACAAGCGCAACGACATTGATTTTTCGCGCGGAAACTTTCGCGTCAAGGGCGACACCATCGAGATCATTCCGGTCTATGACGAACTTGCCGTTCGAATCGAAATGTTCGGCGATGAAATCGAGGCGATTTATACACTGCACCCGCTGACTGGCGACATTATGTCGCGCGAGAAGGCTATCGCGATTTTTCCGGCGAGCTACTATGTGGCAACTCCCGAGCGCATGGGCATCGCGATGGAGAACATCGAAGCTGAAATGGTTGCCCGAGTCAAAGAACTTGAACTTCAGGGCAAGCTACTCGAAGCTCAACGACTCAAAATGCGCACCACTTTTGACCTCGAAATGATTCGCGAGCTCGGCTTTTGCTCGGGCATCGAAAACTATTCGAGCTACATCGACGGCCGCGAACCCGGCACTGCACCAAGCTGTTTGCTCGACTATTTTCCCGATGACTTTTTGATGGTAATCGATGAGTCGCACGTCACCGTGCCGCAAATCGGGGCCATGTATGAAGGCGATGCGAGTCGCAAGCGCACCCTAGTTGAACACGGTTTTCGTTTGCCAAGCGCAATGGATAACCGCCCACTCAAATTCGCAGAATTCAAAGAGCGCGTCGGTCAAACCGTTTATCTTTCAGCAACACCCGGCAAATATGAGATGGCTCTGGTTGATGGGGTAGTTGAGCAAATTATTCGCCCAACCGGTCTGATCGACCCCAAGGTAGTCATCAAGCCGATCAAGGGCCAGATTGATGATTTGCTCGAAGAGATTCGGGTTCGCGCCGCCAAAGACGAGCGCGTTCTGGTAACAACTTTGACCAAAAAAATGGCTGAAGAGCTCACCGAGTTCTTAACCGAGGCTGGTGTGAGAGTGCGCTACCTGCACAGCGACGTTGACACTCTTCGCCGCGTTGAATTGCTGCGAGAGCTTCGTCAAGGCGTGTTCGACGTTCTGATCGGCATCAACCTGCTTCGTGAAGGTCTCGACTTGCCTGAGGTTTCGCTGGTTTCGATTCTTGACGCCGACAAAGAAGGCTTCTTGCGCTCAACCACCTCGCTGATTCAAACCATTGGTCGCGCGGCTCGAAATGTGAGCGGTGAAGTGCACATGTATGCCGACCGAATCACCGATTCAATGGCGCGAGCTATTGAAGAAACCAATCGTCGACGCGAAAAACAGGTTGCATACAACCTTGAACGCGGGGTAGACCCGCAACCGCTTCGCAAAAAAATCAGCGACATTACCGATGACATTTTGCGCGAAGAACAAGACACCGCTGAGCTAATCGAACAGGCTCAAGCCAACCGCAAAGGCAAAGGTGTGGGCAAAAACGCTGCCAAACAGCAAACTGCCGGTGCAAAGCGCGGTGAAGACAGCATGCGCGGTCGCCCAGGCATCGGAGGCATGGCCTATGACGAGATTTTGTCGGTGGTTATTGACTTAGATGAACAGATGAAGCTAGCGGCGTCAGAGTTGAAGTTTGAACTGGCAGCCCGCCTTCGCGACGAAATAAGTGAGCTAAAGCACGAGTTGAGACAGATTGAAAAAGCAGGGCACATTTAGGCAGCCCTAAACGGCTATCGCAATCTCACCCAAAACCCAAGTTAGGCTTTTCGAATGACTATCACCAACATTCACCACGAGAACAAACTCATCATCAAGGGTGCGCGCGTTCACAACCTAAAAAACATTAACCTTGAGGTGCCTCGCGACTCGATGGTGGTTTTCACTGGCTTGAGTGGTTCTGGCAAGTCATCGCTAGCGTTTGACACTATTTTTGCTGAAGGTCAGCGCCGCTATGTTGAAAGCCTTTCGGCCTATGCGCGTCAGTTTCTGGGGCAGGTTGACCGCCCAGATGTTGACTTTATCGAAGGTCTAAGCCCAGCTGTTTCGATCGACCAAAAATCTACCAACCGCAACCCGCGTTCAACAGTCGGCACAATCACTGAGATTCACGACTATCTGCGTTTGCTTTGGGCTCGCATTGGCGTGCCCTATTGCGCTGAGTGTGGCGAAAAAATTATCAAACAGTCACCGCAACAGATTGTTGACCAGATTCTTGAACTGCCTGAGGGCACTCGTTTTCAGGTGTTGGCTCAACTCGTTGACCAAAAAAAGGGTGAATTTGTAGACCTGTTCAAAGACCTAATTTCACAGGGATACGCGCGCGCGGTGGTTGACGGCGAAGTGTTGACGCTGGCCGATGCGAAACCACTCAAAAAGACTTTCAAACACGACATTTCTGTTGTTGTAGACCGATTGGTTGCAAAAGCCGACATGGTGGGTCGCTTGACCGACTCGGTTGAAACTGCCCTAAAACTTGCGGGCGGTCGCATCGTAATCGATTTTGTTGATGTCGAAGCCGGTGCGCCGGGCAAAACCCGGGTGTTTAGCGAAAAGCTGTCATGCCCTAATGAGCACGCGCTGTCACTCACCGAAATCGAACCACGAACTTTTTCATTCAACGCACCGTTTGGCGCCTGCCAAGCCTGTAGCGGCTTGGGCACCAAAATGTCGGTTGATGCCGACCTCGTGATCGGCGACCCAGACGCCAGCATCAATCAGGGCGTCATTTTGCCTTGGTCAACCCAGGGCAAAGGTTTGTTCCACTATTTCTCGCGCATGCTCGAAGGGCTTGCCGACGACCTTGAGTTCTCGCTTGACACCCCCTGGAACAAGTTGCCCGAAGAGGTTCAACAGGCGGTTTTGCACGGAAACAACTTTGATGTGCAGGTTAAGTGGAAGAACAAGTATGGCCGTGAGCTTCGCTACAGCACCGGTTTTGAGGGTGTGCTGAGCTACATCGAGCGCAAATATCTTGAATCAGAAATGGGATACGCGCGCGAACGCTGGTCGGGCTTTTTGCGCGAGGTTGCCTGCCCAGACTGTGACGGCGCTCGATTGCGCCCAGAAGTGCTTGCCGTGAAGGTTGCTGAAACCAGCATCGCAGACGTTGCACGCATGAGCCTTGGCAAGGCCGTTGAGTTTTTCGAGGGTCTCACGCTTGACGAGCGCGACGTAAAAATCGCTGCCCAGGTGCTGCGCGAAATTCGTGCACGACTCGACTTTTTGATGGCAGTTGGGCTCGACTATCTCAGCCTTGAGCGCGCCGCCGGCACCCTGTCGGGCGGCGAGGCCCAGCGCATTCGCCTTGCCACGCAGATCGGCTCGGGCCTGACGGGTGTGCTCTATGTTCTTGATGAGCCAAGCATTGGTTTGCACCAGCGCGATAACCGTCGCCTGATCGAGACCCTGATTAAGCTGCGCGACCTTGGCAACACTCTTTTAGTTGTTGAGCATGACGAAGACACCATCAAGGCTAGCGACTGGGTGGTCGACATTGGCCCTGGCGCCGGTGTTAACGGTGGCGAGGTGGTTCACAGCGGCCCATACGATGCTTTGCTGACTAACGAAAAATCAATGACCGGTGCGTTTCTTTCTGGTCGTGAATCGATTGCTACGCCATCCCAGCGTCGAAAAATTGACCCAAAGCGCGTAATCAAGGTTGTTGGCGCCCGCGAGAATAACCTAAAGAATGTTGATGTTGAGTTTCCGCTTGGCACGTTCACAGCTATCACCGGTGTGAGCGGTTCAGGCAAGTCTTCTTTAGTCAACGATGTGCTCTATGAGGTGCTCGCGAATGCTTTGAACGGCGCTAAGGGCGTTGCTGGCCGACACACCCGCATCGAGGGTCTTGAGCAGCTCGACAAGGTGGTTCACGTTGATCAAAACCCAATCGGTCGCACTCCGCGATCAAACCCTGCAACCTACACGGGTGTTTTTGACAACATTCGCAAACTGTTTGCCGACACCCAAGAGGCAAAAGCACGCGGATACCAGCAGGGTCGATTCAGCTTCAACGTGAAGGGTGGCCGCTGCGAGAGTTGCAGTGGTGACGGCACGCTCAAAATTGAGATGAACTTTTTGCCAGACGTTTATGTGGCTTGTGAGGTTTGTCACGGGGCGCGCTACAACCGCGAAACTTTGCAGGTGCTTTATAAGGGCAAGAACATTGCTGAGGTGCTTGAAATGCCGATTGCTGAGGCAGCCGAGTTCTTTGCGCCAATTTCATCGATTGCTCGTTTCTTAGTCACCCTGGTTGAGGTTGGTCTTGGCTATGTGCGCTTAGGTCAAAGCGCAACCACGCTTTCGGGTGGTGAGGCCCAGCGCGTCAAATTGGCAACTGAACTTCAGCGACGCTCTTATGGTCGAACCATCTATGTGCTCGATGAACCAACCACCGGCCTTCACTTTGAAGACGTTCGCAAGTTGCTTTTGGTGCTCAACGGTCTGGTCGACAAGGGCAACACGGTTCTGACCATTGAGCATAACCTCGATGTGATTAAGAGTGCCGACTGGGTTATTGACCTCGGCCCTGAAGGTGGTTCGGGTGGTGGCGAGATCATTGCGATTGGCACACCTGAGCAGGTTGCAAAAAACCCTAAGAGCTTCACCGGCAAGTTCTTGGCCGAAGTTTTGGCTTAGCGTTATGGCTTTAATTTTGATGGTGCGCAAAGGCACAGGCAACCATGGCCGAAGAACTTTGGTTTAGACCAAAAACCGGCGATATTCCCACCGAACCGGGGGTTTATCGTTGGTTTGATGCCGATGGTCGTGTGCTTTATGTTGGCAAGGCTAAAAACCTTCGTGCCCGTCTTAGCAACTATTTTGGCCCACTCGACAGCTTGCATGAGCGCACCAGACGCATGGTCACTTCGGCCGCCGATGTTAAATGGGTGATTGTTAACAGCGAGTTTGAGGCGCTGCAACTTGAGTTCACTTGGATCAAAGAGTTCAACCCACCGTTCAATGTGCAGTTTCGTGATGACAAGAGTTATCCGTATCTCGCCGTAACCATGGCCGATGAAGTGCCGCGCGCGCTGATCACGCGCAATCGCGAAATCAAAGGTGCCAAGTATTTCGGGCCTTATACCCAGGCTTGGGCAGTGCGCGAAACCCTCGATGTCTTGTTAAAGGTTTACCCAGTGCGCACCTGTTCGGCAGGCATTTATCAACGCGCTAAACGCGAGAAGCGCGCCTGCCTACTCGGCGACATTGGCAAGTGCGCGGCCCCATGCATCGACCGTGTCACCCCGCCAGAACACAAGGCGATTGCCAAGCAGTTCGTCGACTTTATGGGCGGCGCCGACACCGAGCACGTTGCAACACTGCGCACCAAAATGCTCGAGGCATCTGAGGCGCAAAACTATGAGTTAGCTGCCCGCCTGCGCGACAACATCATGGCCCTTGAAACTGTGCTCGAAAAAAGTGTTGTGGTTTTCAACGACCAAACCGACGCAGACCTTTTCGGCATCGCCGATGATGAACTCGCTGCAGCGGTGAGCCAGTTCATTGTTCGAGGCGGCCGCATTCGAGGTGTGAGGGGATGGGTGGTAGACAAAGAACTCGAACGAGACCTACCCGACCTAGTTGAATACGTTCTGCAAAACAGTTACGGCGACGCTGCTCGAATCGATGAGCTGCGCGAAGACGCGCACCGAGCGCCGGGTCAAGTCGGCAACGACTCGATTCCTAAAGAAATTTTGGTGCCGGTACTGCCAAACGACAATGAGGCGCTCACCGAGTGGCTCAGCGGGCTTCGCGGCAGCAAAGTTGAGATTCGAGTTGGCCAACGCGGCGACAAAGCCGCCCTCGCCAAAACTGCCGAAACCAACGCAAGACATGCTCTGATGCTCTATAAAACTAAGCGCAGCACCGACTTTGTGGCGCGCGCCGATGCGCTCAGCGGCATTCAAAAGGCTCTTGACCTGCCAGCAGCGCCGCTGCGCATCGAATGTTTCGACGTTTCACACTTGGGCGGCACCGGCGTGGTTGCTTCTATGGTGGTTTTCGAAGACGGTCTGCCCAAAAAAGACCACTACCGACGATTCAGCATCGAAAACACCACCGACGACACTGAGTCGATCTATCAGGTCGTCAGCCGTCGTCTCAAATACCTAGTCACCGACGACGAAACCAAAACCGCTGACGGCACGGTTAGCAAATTTGCCTACCGGCCAAGCCTTCTGATCGTCGACGGCGGCGAACCTCAAGTCAACGCGGCAGCCCGTGCGCTGCGTGACAGCGGTGTGAGCGACATCGCAATCGCCGGCTTAGCGAAGCGACTCGAAGAGATTTGGTTGCCGGGGGAGGCATACCCGATAATTTTGCCTCGAAACACCAACGAGCTATTTTTGCTTCAGCGAATTCGCGATGAGGCTCACCGTTTTGCCATCACCTATCAGCGCGAAAAGCGCTCAAGCGCCATCGCCTCAACACTTCAAGATATTCCTGGTCTGGGCGAAAAACGCGTTCGTGCTCTGCTGAAGCATTTTGGTTCGGCAAAAAGACTGCGGCAAGCCACCGAAGGCGAGATCTCGCAGGTGGCTGGAATCGGCGATGTTCTGGCAGCCACAATTGTCGAGAGCCTAGGCGCTGAATAATTTATTGGCGGCATAAACCACTTGCCATCTCACCTGCAAACGGCGTTTAATTGCGCTGCCAAGCAGCTTCGGTTATCACACAACTTTTCGGCAACAAAGGTTAAAAATCGATTACAAAACAGCAATTCGGCTAAAACCGCTCATCGGCGTGTCGCGGTGTCGTTAGACTCAACTAGCAACAAAGAAAGGGCCGACATGAACGACAGCAAAAAGCACGAACTGCTCATTGTCACCGGCATGTCAGGTGCGGGTCGTTCGACCGTAGGCAAAGCCCTCGAAGACCTCGGCTGGTATGTGGTTGATAACCTGCCACCTCAAATGTTGGTGCCGATTGCCGAGCTATTTAGTTTGGCCGAAACCCCACTGCCACGCCTTGCTGTAGTGATCGATGTTCGCGGTGGCGAGTTCTTTAGCGAGCTCAACGCCAACTTGGCTCTGGTTAAAGCCCGCAGCGTTGACATCAAAATGCTGTTTCTTGAAGCAAGCGACGCAACCCTGGTTAAGCGCTTCGAAAATGTGAGAAGACCGCACCCATTGCAGGCAGACGGCACTATTCTTGATGGCATCGCCGAAGAGCGTCGTCGATTGCTCAGCCTTCGCGAATCAGCTGACGTGATTCTTGATACCAGCGAACTAAACATTCACCAGCTTTCAAACCGAATTGCCGAAAGCTTTTCGCTAATCGAAACTCACAAACTGCAGGTAACAGTCATGAGCTTCGGGTTCAAATATGGCGTGCCCAGCGACGCTGACATGGTTGCCGACATGCGCTTTTTGCCGAACCCGTTTTGGAACGAAGAGTTGCGTCCTTTCACTGGCGAATACCCGCAGGTCGCCGAATTTGTGCTTGGCCAAGAAGGCGCCGAAGATTTTGTTGCGAACTATGTGGCTGCACTCAAGCCTGTGCTTCGCGGCTATCTCAAAGAAAACAAACGCTACGCGACGATTGCAATCGGATGCACCGGCGGCAAACACCGCTCGGTGGCCGTGTCGAAACGCATCGCCGCAGAATTAGCAAAAATTAGCGATGTGGCTGTGAGCCTCAAGCATCGCGATCTAGGCAAGGAATAAACATGGCTTTGACTGCCGATGTTAAAGACGAGCTTGCTCGCATTGAAATAACTAAGAGCGCGGTGCGTGCCGCTGAGCTTTCGACCATTTTGCGCTTTTCAGGTGGTTTGCACCTAATTTCGGGCCGTGTGGTTGTTGAGGCAGAACTCGACACCGCTCAGTTAGCGCGTCGAGTCAGCAAAGACTTGGTTGAGCTTTATGGCATCGAGAGCGAACTTTCGGTGATTTCACCCAGCGGCATTCGCCGGGGCAGCCGCTATCAAATTCGCGTGGTTAAGGCGGGTGACGTTTTGGCTCGCCAAACCGGTTTGCTCGACTCACGGGGCCGACCGGTTCGCGGGTTGCCCGCAGCTTTGGTGTCTGGTTCGATAGCTGAGGCTCAGGCGGTTTGGCGCGGCGCCTTTTTGTCTCACGGTTCACTAACCGACCCAGGTCGTTCAGCTGCCCTCGAAATCACCGCGCCGGGCAACGAGGCCGCTATGGCTCTCGTGGGAGTAGCACGTCGCTTGGGGGTTATTGCGAAGGCTCGTGAGGTGCGCGGTGTGTTTCGCGTTGTGGTGCGCGACGGTGAGGCCATCGCAACCATGCTGACTCAAATGGGTGCGCACAGCCAGGTTTTGAAGTGGGAGGAGATGCGTTTGCGTCGCGAAGTTCGCGCCACGGCGAACCGTTTAGCAAACTTTGACGATGCCAACCTGCGCCGTTCAGCACAAGCCGCTGTGGCCTCAGGCGCGCGCGTGGCCCGAGCACTTGAGATTCTCGCCGAAGATGTGCCAGATCACCTCAAATATGCTGGCGAATTGCGCCTCGAACACAAGCAGGCTAGTCTCGACGAACTTGGCCACCTGGCTGACCCACCGATGACCAAAGATGCCATAGCTGGTCGCATTCGACGCCTGCTGGCAATGGCTGATAAAAAGGCTTCTGATTTGGGAATTCCGGGAACAGATGCTTTTTTGCCAGATGATATCGATTAGATTTAATACAGCACTTCAAACCGCGATTTAAGGAGCCCACAATGGGTCTTTACACCCTTCCAGACCTCAGCTACGACTATGGCGATCTTGCACCTGCAATCTCAGGTCGCATCATGGAACTCCACCACAGCAAGCACCACCAGGCTTATGTCAACGGTGCCAACGCTGCAATCGCGGGCCTCGAAGATGCTCGCGCCAAAGAAGACATGACCTGGGTCAACAAGCTTCAGAAAGACCTAGCTTTCAACTTGGCTGGTCACATCAACCACGCTATTTTCTGGACCAACCTAGCCCCAACCGGTGGCGACAAGCCAGAGGGTGAGCTCGCTCAGGCAATCGAAGAGTTCTTTGGTTCATTCGACGGCTTTCGCGCGCACTTCAACGCTTCGGCGCTGGGCATTCAGGGCAGCGGATGGAACATTCTGGCCTGGGACGTTCTTGGCGAGAAGCTCATCATCGAGCAGCTTTATGACCACCAGGGCAACCTGGCTCCTGCCAGCGTGCCGCTTCTGATGCTTGACATGTGGGAGCACGCTTTCTATCTTGACTATGTCAACGTGAAAGCCGACTATGTGAAAGCATTCTGGAACATCGTTTCTTGGCCAGATGTTCAGGCGCGCTTCGACGCAGCTCGCACGCAAACTAAGGGCTTGCTGCTAATCTGAGAATAGATTTTCCACCCAACGACGCGTGGCAAAACCAAAAGTTACACACCTAATAACGTGCGTTTTATAGCGCCCTAACAAAGGAAAACCTCATGGCAACACGTGTCGGAATCAACGGCTTTGGCCGTATCGGTCGCAACTACCTGCGTGCTCTTCTAGCATCGGGTGCAGATCTAGAGATCGTTGCAGTCAACGACCTCAGCGACCCTAAGGGTCTAGCTCACCTTCTCAAGTATGACTCAGTTACCGGTCGTCTGGCCCAAGACGTTCGCGTTGAAGGCGACACCATCATCGTTGGCAGCCAGACCATCAAGGTTCTTGCTGAGCGTGACCCAGCAAACCTCGGATGGGGCGCCCTAGGCGTTGACATCGTTATTGAGTCAACCGGTCGTTTCACCAACGCTGCAGACGCTAAGAAGCACATCGAGGCTGGCGCCAAGAAGGTTCTAATCTCGGCTCCTGCAACCGGCGAAGACGCAACTTTTGTAATCGGTGTAAACGAGCACCTTTATGACCCGGCAAACCACCACATCATCTCGAACGCATCTTGCACCACCAACTGCTTGGCTCCACTCGCCAAGGTGTTCAACGACAAGTTCGGCATCGAAAACGGTTTGATGACCACCATTCACGCTTACACCGCTGACCAGAACCTTCAAGATGGCCCGCACAGCGACCTTCGTCGTGCCCGTGCAGCTGCTATCAACATCGTTCCTTCATCAACCGGTGCTGCCAAGGCAATCGGCCTTGTTTTGCCTGAACTAAAGGGCAAGCTTGACGGCTTTGCGCTTCGCGTGCCAGTACCAACCGGTTCGATCACTGACCTAACCTTGGTTAGCAAGACCGCAGTAACCGTTGAAGAAATCAAGGCTGCCTACAAAGAGGCTGCTGCTGAGGGCCCACTAAAGGGCATCTTGATGTACACCGAAGACGAGATCGTTTCAAGCGACATCGTAACTGACCCACACTCGTCAATCTTTGACGCTGGTTTGGTCAAGGTAATCGGCAACACCGTCAAGATCAGCTCATGGTATGACAACGAGTGGGGCTACTCAAACCGTTTGGTTGACCTCACCGTTCTAGTCGCCAACAAGCTCTAAAGATCAAAGGTTAATCGGTTTAGCATGCGAAACCTCGCCTCATTGCCGTCGCTCGACGGCAAACGCGTCATTATTCGTTGTGATTTGAATGTGCCTCTAGATGGCGACCGAATCACTGACGATGGGCGCATCGTTGCATCTGTTCCGACCATCAAATATCTAGTCGAGCAGGGCGCCAAGGTTGTCGTTATTTCACACCTTGGTCGCCCTGACGGCGAGCCTAACCCAAAGTATTCTTTGGCGCCGGCCGCTGCTCGATTGGGTGAGTTGCTTAGTCAACCCGTGTTTTTCGCTACCGACACCGTCGGCAGTGAGGCTAAGGGTGCTGTGAAGGCTTTAGCTCGTGGTGGGGTAGTGGTTCTTGAGAACCTGCGCTTCAACGCGGCCGAGACCAGCAAAGATGCAACTGAGCGCGAGGCTTTCGCGGCTAAGCTTGCCGAATTCGGCGACTTTTTTGTTAGCGATGGCTTCGGTGTAGTTCACCGCAAGCAAGCGAGCGTTTATGAACTAGCTAAAGCACTGCCAAGCGTTGGTGGCTTCTTAATCGAAAAAGAGTTAGACGTTCTAACCCGTCTAACCAAGACCCCAGAGCGCCCATACGCGGTTGTTCTTGGTGGTTCAAAGGTTTCAGACAAGCTGGGTGTTATCGATCACCTATTGCCTCACGTCAACCAGCTGTTGATCGGCGGTGGCATGGTGTTCACCTTCTTGGCGGCACAGGGGCACAAGGTTGGCAAGAGCCTTCTTGAAGTTGACCAAATCGAAACCTGCCAGAACTACCTCAAGCGCGCCGCAGAGTTGGGCGTCGAAGTGGTTCTGCCAACCGACATCGTGGTTGCATCAAAGTTTGGCGCCGATGCAGAGGTAGCTATTACAGCTGCCGACGCCATCGAGACTAGCCCGTTTGGCGACACTGGCCTGGGTCTAGACATCGGCCCAGAAAGTGCGGTCACTTTTGCATCAAAAGTTGCCTCAGCCAAAACAGTTTTCTGGAACGGCCCAATGGGTGTTTTCGAGATTGCAGCCTTTGCAAACGGCACCAAGTCGGTCGCCCAGGCTCTAACCGAGGTTGATGGCCTCAGCGTAGTCGGCGGTGGCGATTCAGCTGCTGCAGTGCGCATTCTTGGTTTTGCTGACGAACAGTTCGGTCACATTTCGACCGGTGGCGGCGCCAGCCTTGAGTTTCTAGAAGGAAAAGCCTTGCCAGGCTTGGAGGTTTTAAATGACTAATCGCGTGCCGCTAATCACTGGCAACTGGAAGATGAACCTAGACCACCAGCAGGCTCTTGCCCTCGTGCAAAAACTTGCTTGGTCACTAAAAGACGCAGGTCACAACTATGCCGAGGCAGAAGTTGCAGTTTTCCCTCCGTTCACCGACCTTCGCAGCGTGCAGACTCTAATCGACGCAGACAAGTTTGAGATCGGCCTTGGTGCTCAAGACCTTTCAAAGTTCGACAGCGGTGCCTACACCGGCGAGATCTCAGGCGCTTTCTTGAAGAAGCTTGACGTCAAATATGTTTTGATTGGCCACAGCGAACGTCGCCAGTATCACAACGAAACCGACGCAGATATTCAGGCAAAGACCGCCGCGGCCTTTCGCCACGGCCTAGTGCCAGTAATCTGCGTGGGCGAAACCCTCGAAGAGCTTGAGGCTGAGGGTCAGAGCGCGGTTCCTGTTCGCCAGACCCTAGCCGCACTTGCCGGTCACGAAAACTTAGGCGAATTTGTTATTGCCTATGAGCCTGTTTGGGCTATCGGCACCGGAAAAGTTGCCACCCCTGAAGAAGCAGCCTCGGTTGCTGGCAAGATTCGCGAAGCAATCGCTGGCGCTCACGGCGCCGAAGTGGCTGCCGCCACTCGCATTCTCTATGGTGGCTCAGTCAAGGCGGCAAACGTTGCCGGCTTCTTGCGCAGCCCAGAAGTTGACGGTGTTTTGGTTGGCGGCGCCAGCCTCGACGCCGACGAGTTCAGCGGCATTGCACGTTTTCAGAAGCACATAGCTCTATAATTTTCTCTAGCCCAGAAATTAGGGCGCCTAATAAAGGATTCTCATGTTTAACGACTTGCTGCCAGCAATCAACGTTGCACTTTTGGTTTTGCTCGGCATCACCAGCCTCTTGCTAACTTTGCTGATTTTGCTTCACAAAGGTCGCGGTGGCGGTCTTTCAGACATGTTTGGTGGTGGCTTAACCTCAGGCCTTAGCTCTTCGGGTGTTGCAGAGCGAAACCTAAACCGCATCACCGTGATCATCGGCGTGGTTTGGGTTGTGGTTATCATCACTTTGGGTCTTATCACCCGTTTCACTTCATAAGTCGCTAACTGCCCAGCGATGCGTGCATTTTTGCAAAGTCGCTAAACAGAGTTAGCCCAGCATCAAAGTTTTAGGGGATTCAAATGAGCACTGGTGGATCAGCAATTAGAGGTTCACGTATCGGCGCAGGTCCGATGGGGGAGCAAGATCGAGGCTATCGTGCCGATCGTGTCACCCGCAGCTACTATTGCCAGAATGGCCACGTTCAGAGCCCTCAGTTTGCATCTCACGTTGAACTCGCTGATATTCCTGAGTTTCTAGACTGCCCAAACTGTGGCTTGCCAGCAGGTCAAGACAAAGACAACCCTCCGGTGGTGGCAAAGCACGAACCTTATAAAACCCACCTGGCCTATGTTAAAGAGCGCCGCACCGAAGAAGAAGCGACCGAACTGCTCGAAGAGGCAGTTGCTGCTGTGCGCGACCGCCGCATTCGTTTAGCAGAAGCCGCTGCCGCAGCAGTGGCTCAGTAGACCAGTAGCGTTAGGCAACGAAACTTTCTTAACTCCTTAACTCACCTAACACAATGTGATTTTGGCGTTTCAATTTGCATCGATTTCGCTTTTGTGTTTGACTGTCGCCAATCAGTGTTGATTTTCTAGGGGGCGACGTGTTTCGTTTTGGGGTTTTGGGTCGTGTTCTAGCGGCTGTCACTGTTGCTTCGTTGTTTGTGTTCGGTTTGAACGCGTTGCCGGCTTCTGCTTTATCTTCTAGCTCGGCTGTTTCTGATGGTTTTGATGATTTCACTGCGCAAGATTTTGTTTCAGCTCAGATTAAGGCGAAAACTTTAGGTCACAAAGTTTTAGTGGTTGATGAGTTGTCTGATGTTTCAACTTCTTGGGTGAACGCTGATGGCACTGTTACTACTGATGTTGCTGGTTCACCGGTTCGTGTGAGGGATGGTTCTGGCCGTTTTGGTTGGCGTGATCTTGATTACACACTCCAGTTCGCATCTGACGGTTCGGTGCAACCGGTTAGTGGTTTGTACCCTTTGTCGCTATCTGGTGGGGGTACTGCTGCTGAGGTGGCTGTTTCTGGTTTGGTGTCGGTTTCTGGTAGTGGTGGTTTACAGATTGGTTTTGGTTGGTCGGGGGTTTTACCAAAACCGGTGTTGAACGGTGAGTGTGCGCTTTATTCTGATGTGCTCACAGATGTTGATATTCGGGTTTGTTTAACATCTAACGGTTTTGAACAGTTTTTCATTTTGAAAGCTAAACCTTCGCAAGAGGTGTTGAATGCTTTGGCTTTGCCTTTGAACTTGTCACACGCCACGGTTGTGTCTGATGGTAATGGTGGGTTTAGTTTCAAAGATGCTACTGGTGGTGTTGTTGGTTCGGTGCCTACCCCTTCTGTGCAGGATTCAGCTGATTTGCCTAACGGTGATTCGACTGTTTTGCAACCAGATCTTGCACCGTCAAATGTTGTTGGGTCTGCTTCGCCTGTGTTGCGGTTGAATGTTGATGCGACTTATTTTGATGACCCATCGTTGGTTTACCCGGTGGTTGTTGACCCGCAAGTTTCTTTGGGTGCTTCTTTCAACACTTATGTTTCTTCTGCTAACCCGACAACCGATTATTCTTCAGCTTCCGAGTTGTTGGTGGGAACACCTGATGCTGGTGTGAGCAAATATCGTTCGTATTTGAACTTTGATGGCAGCGCGTTTGCTGGTGCTACGGTTACTTCGGCTTCGTTGAAGTTGTGGTTGAACTGGTCTTGGTCTTGCACACCAACAGCTTTAACTGTTTATGCTGCGAAACCTGTATCTTCAACCACCAGGTGGGGTGCGCAACCCACTATTTACACAAACTATTCGGGTAGCATCTCTTCGGCTGCTGGTTATAACTCTTCTTGCCCGGCTGGTGTTCAAACCATTGATGTGACTTCACCGATAGCTGCTGAAGCTAAAAGCAACTGGCCAACGGCTGGTTTAACACTTCGTGCTAGTGAAACTGCTAGTAGTGGTTGGAAAAGGTTTTATTCAGCTAACGCTTCGACCCACAAACCACAGTTGAGTGTGACTTACAACCATGTGCCTGTAATCACTGTTAACCCGGCTGTCGTTGGTGGTGTGACTGCTGGTGCAACTGTTTATACCGGTGATGTTCAACCAACGTTCACAACTGTTGCTACTGATAGTGATGCACAAAAACTGTCATACACGTTCAAATATTTGCGCACCAGTGGCATCAATTCTTGGTGGGTGACAGCTTGCTCCACAGGGCCGTTAGCTTCGGGTGTTAAAGCTTCATGTCAATCGATACCAACCTTGACCGATCAAACAACTTACAGCGTTTATGTTGATGTTAGTGATGGCACTGATGTTGTGAGTTCTGCGAATGCGTTAACCGTGGTCGCTGATTTAGCTGCACCGACTGCCCCAACAATGGCTACTTGCCCTTATAACGATAATTCGTGGACGCCTGTAACCCCTACGGCACCTTTTAGTTGCAATTTGCAAACCGTTACCGGTGCAACCATTTTTTACAGCGTCGATGGTGGTGCGTATCAAAATGGTAACGGTCGGTCAGTTTCAGTAAATTTCCCTGCCGGCATGGCGCAACATGTTGTTGAGGCCTACACGTTGGGTGCTAGCGGTTTAGTTTCATCGACTTTCTCTTATGTTTTCTCTGTGGGTACAGCGTCTTTGATTAGCCCTAAAACAGGTACAGAAACTAATAATGGTGTGACATTGTCAGCTTTTGGGCGTAACAGTACAGGTGCACCAACTTCGGCTAGGTTGTGGTTTGAAAACGCTGCGATGACCTCTTACCAAAGCGCTGAATTCTTGCCAATCACCACTAAAAATGGGGTCAGTGGTGTTTACGATTACGATTTGAACCTCGCAGCTTACACTGGCGCCATTGTGGGGGCACAAGATGTTGGTTTCGAAGTTTGTTTCAGCTACAGTGCGGCACCGGTTGATTGTTCAAATATTTCTTTTGTTCTGTATAACCCGAACTCTTTCACGAAAAACCAACCAACTCAAACTTCTGGTGGTGGTCAACTCAACTTAGCTAACGGCGATTTCAGCTACACGGCTGATGATGTTTCACTTGAAACCGCTGCTGGTGGTTTCAACATTCAACGAGTTTTAACCACTAACACGGCCGTTTCGAACCAGTTCTCAGGTAACGGGTGGCAAACGATCATTTCGGGTTCACAAACTGGGTTATCAACTTATGACCTGACGACTGTTTCTAACGGTTTGGTTATTTTCGATAACCATCAGGGTGGTGTGTTGGTTTACCAGGTTAGTGGTGCCGGTTATGTTCCTTTGACGGCCTCGACGTCTGCTTCAAGAATAGGTTTAACCTCTACTGGGTCTGGTGCTTCACAAAAATTTGTTCTAAAAGAGAGCAACTTGTGGACGACCACGTTTGTGCAAAATAGTACAGGTTGGGTTTTCGGTTCTGTGACAGACCCTTCAGGCACTTTTAGTTATTGCACAACTTTTGATAACAGCAATAAACCTTTAGTTTTGCGTCAAGCCCCAGGCAACATTTCAAATCTTTGCTCAACGATCGTTGCTGGCACTAAAGAGTTGCAGCTAAGTTATGGCACCAGTAAAACAGGTGGCGACTTCACAGGTTATTTGAAAAATGTCACATTTAACACCTACAACACTGCAAACTTGGGTGTCACAAAAACTGTGAGCATCGCCAATTATGTTTATGACAGTGCAGGAAACCTGTTAAGTGTTACCGACCCGCGAAATGGTTTAACCACCTCATACACTTATGAAACTTATAGCTACGCAACAACGACCTTGACCAGGTTGTTGAGTGTTCAAAACCCTGGTGTTACTGCTACAAGGTTTTTCTATTCAGGCAACAAACTTATTAGAGTCGGTCGTGACAAAACCTTAAACCCATCAGATGGTTTCGTCATCGAAAACACTTACCTCTATGGTGCAAGCTACTCATCAGCTAATTTGCCAACCATAACCGCTGATAAAAACTTGTGGGGTCAAACAATCAACCCAGCCGGTGTCACAATCACTTTTGGTGCTGACACAAACATCGCATACACCACAGCTAACACTGCGGTTAGTTTAGCCGCACTAACTGCTGCACAGTTGAAACAAGGCTGTTACACGTATTTTGATGCTTTTGGTCGTGAAAGCAACACAGCAAGTTGGGGTTTAACCAAATGGTTATACAGTTACCAAAAATTTGACACGAACAACAACATTGTCACTAGCTTCACCCCTGAAGGCATCGATGCTTTGCAGCAAAGAATCGTAACTGAACCCAGTATTGATGTTCACCAGTTCGCAACTGATTACCGTTACAACGAAGCGTTCGCGAACACGGCCGGAGCGTTACTATCGGGTGTGCAACTATTAGATATTTGGGGTCCTGCACAAACCAGCACCACTGCTGGTGTAACCCAAACTTTGCGACCACACACCCACAACACTTACGATCAGAACGCCCCCAACAGTGGTGTCAACCCAACAACAGGCATGTTTTATGGGTTGCTAACTTCAACAAAAACTGGCCTCGTGGCACCAGCGGCAGCTTTAAGCGGCCAAGCTGACGATGTTGTTTTAGGTGAAACTAAAACCAGTTTTGACGATCAAGTAACCGGCCACAACCAAGCTAGTAACACTTCTGGTTGGGTGCTTGGTAAACCAACTAAAACCAGTTTTTATGACCCAACCGGTTTGCTCATTGGTGAAAACGTCACTGTTTACAACTCTTACGGGCAAACAACACAAAACGCTGGGGTTGGTCAAACCATTACTAACGTAAACAACGCCACAACAACTTCACCGATGGCAACAAGTAGCGTCTACTACAGCAGCGCAACAAACAGCTCAAAAAGTGTTTGTGGTTCACACCCCGAAAATGTTGGTTTGTTGTGCTGGTCAGGTAACACCCTTGGCGATGCAAGCCCACTGCCATCAACGTTGGTTAGTAGTTACGACTTTTATGGCAACCCTCTAACCAGTGTTGAAACTGGTGCCGGCAACACAACCCGCACCACAACAAACACATACCGTGTCGATGGTAGGCTCGCCACCACAAGCGTTGCGGTATCAAACCTTTCAAGCAACGTTGCAACATCGGGCATCACCACGTTGTATGACAGCGCAACAGGTGCGGTGATTGGGCAACAACCAACTGGTGCACCAACCTCAACTCAAGAAATTCAAATGCTCGACACCTGGGGTAGGGTCTCTAAGTACACAAACAGTGCTGGCGATGAAACAACCACCACCTATGTGCCATACGGCAACCCAGGTGCCGGCCAATTAGCAACCGAAACAACGATCAACACCTCAGGCGCCACGGTTGTCACTAACAGTTACACTTACGACGGCACCGACATTCTTGGAGGAGTCGAAACCCGTGGCCTTCTGACCAAAAAAACAGTAACCACAGGTGCGACTCAAAACAACACTGTTGAATACAACGCCGCTTATAACGAGTTAGGTGCTTTAGCTAAACAAACCAGCACAGGCGGGTTATCACAAACCTACAGTTACGACGAAAACGGCCGACTCACCGACACCAGCTACAACGGCACCGACACCACAAGTGGCACACCGACTGATGTGACCTGGTTCACATGGTCGAAAACTTTCGACACCTCAGGCAAAATCAGCACACTCACCGGTCCAAGCAACGCTTTCAACGGTGCCACAACAGCAACCAAAACTTTTGGCTACGACACAAACCACCACCTGAACACTGTCACCACCCAAGGCTTAGGTGTAACAGATTGCAGCCAAAACAGTTACAGTTTCGATCAATTTGGCGATAAAACCACCATCACCAAAGGGGTGGGCTCTGCAGGGGCGTGCCAAACCACAGCGACAACAAAAAACCAAACATTCAACGCATACAGTCAACTAACAACTGCCGGTTACGTTTACGACGCTTTAGGTCGAAACACCACAATCCCAGCAGCAGACACAACAACTGGCACAAGCAACATCAACTTGGTTTATGACAGCACCGATAACGTAACCAACATCACCCAAGGCTCGAACATCACCACCTATGGTTATGACGCTTCAGGTCGAAACCAAACCCAAACCAGTGGCGGGGTTATCACAACCGATCACTTCACCGACACTAGCGATAGTGCCAACTACACAACACAAAAAACTATCGCTGGTGTGCTGCAACAAACCGATACTTACGCGGGCGCTATCGGCGACGGGCTAAACGTTACAGTGAGCGTACCAGCTTCAGGCTTACCCACCTCAAAAGCACAAATCATTGACCCACTCGGTTCGGTCGTAGCCAACATCACGATCCCAACCACTGGCAACGCTGCAGGGCCTGATAGTTTTCAAAGCTTCGACGAATACGGCAACCCAGAAACCCCAGCAACACCACAAACCGCCACCCAAACAAGTATTCAAAACTTTGGTTGGGCAGGCACAGCAAACCGCCAAACCGAAACCACCGGGCTAATTCTGATGGGTGCCAGGGTTTATAACCCAGTTACAGGTCAATTCACTAGCCCAGACCCGATCCCAGGCGGCAACGAAAACACCTACACGTACCCAAACGACCCGATAAACGGAAACGACTTCACAGGATGTTGGGGCGCAAGTGACTGGATCGGGCTAGGTGGACTCGTGTTCGGAACACTCATCACTGCCGCAGCTTGCGCAGCGAGTGCTGGTGTCGCTTGCTTGGTGGTAGGCCTTGTCGTGGGTGGCGTGAGTGGCGCCCTCGAGTCGGGAGCCAAGGCTGCAGAGGAACATCTCTCACCACATGCTACTTTGAAGGCAATGGCGTTTGGAGCTCTAGTTGGCATGGCCACTGGCTCGTTTGGAGGCAAAATTGGGAAAGCAGCCAAAATTTTATATAGGGCGCGCAACGCCTTTCATGTCGCAGGTTCTAAGCTCAGAGGTGCTGGCTTTATTGAAAAAATTGTAGGCGCTGCAACTGATTATGGGTCAAATAAACTCATTGGTTTGGTACCGCCTCCGCCGCAAAGACGAGCGAACAAAACCAATAATTGGCCAAAAAGGCATAAAAAGTAGATACAGAAAAGGAAAGCGAATGTCTGGAATTGGGCAAGTAAGCGATGACCTTGGTTTTTATGTTGCTACCACTTTTTGGACAACTTTGACAACTCTGAATAACTACATCACAGTAGTGACTTACAAATACAGTGTGAACGAGAGCCCAAGTGCAAAAAGAAAAACATTATTGTTTCTTTTTGCGATAGAAGCTGGCATCACAGCACTCTGGCTCCCTTACTTCTTTTACTGCGTAAATAGTCAACATTTAGCGACCTGGCACTGGGTACTTGTTCTTACAATGGCCACTGGGGTGCCTATTTGCTTTCTTGTCATTTACTTTTTTAGAATCAGAAGGCATAAAACTTAATAAAAAACTTTCTTCAAGGGCGAGTCTGATGAGGGTTTGGTTTCCACCTGACCTGTAAAGACGCGAGTCTTTGCGGAAAGATGAAACTATGCCTAAATCATTCCCAGCCGAGTTCCGGCGTGATGTTGTTGCGGTAGCAAGGTTGAACGAGAATTCGTTAGCGCAAGTAGCTAAAGATTTCGGAATTAGCGAAGCAACCGTCTATAACTGGTTACGTAAAGCCAATCTCGAAGATGGCTTACGACCTGGAACCACGAAACTTGAGAACTTGGAGCTACGTGAAGCCAATGAACGTATCCGGTTACTTGAACAAGAAAACGAGACCTGGGGCGGGCAGCAGCGTACTTCTCTAAATACTCCAGCCCAAAATGATTTACCCTCTGGTCCTTGAATTAGCCAAAGACCGAATCCCGGTCTCGGTGACTTGTAGTGTTTTGAAATTCAGTCGTCGAGGATTCATGAAGTGGCGTCGGAATCCGATCTCCAATCAAGTTTGGGAAGATGCTCACCTGACGAACCTGCTGTTTGATTTACATGGCGATGATCCAATGTATGGTTACCGGTTCCCTGCGGATGAAGTTGGGCGGCTAGGTTTCAATGCTTCCGAACGCAGAATTTGGCGGCTTTGCAGCCAGCAAGGTTTGTTTTGCTTCCATTCACGCAAGCGTGGTTTGAGCCGCAAACCAGGCCCTGCAGTGCATGATGATCTGGTTCGACGAGTGTTCAAATCAGGTGGGGTGAACCGGTTATGGCTAACTGACGTGACAGAACATCCAACGACTGAGGGCAAACTTTATCTTTGCGCTGTGAAGGATGTGTATTCGAATCGGATTGTTGGTTATTCAATCGATTCGAGGATGACCGCCCATCTAGCGGTATCTGCTTTACGTCATGCTGTCAGGTTGCGTGACCTTAAAGGAACGGTAGTGCATTCTGATAGGGGCTCGCATTTTCGATTTAACGCTTTCCTGTCCGCGTTGAATCTTCATGGTCTTGTCGGTTCCATGGGCAGGGTTGGTGCTTGTGCCGATAATGCTTCGATGGAATCGTTTTTCTCTTTGTTGCAGAAGAATGTGTTGAACCAGCAAAGGTGGGCAACCAGGGAAGAACTACGGTTAGCCATGGTGGTTTGGATTGAAAAGAAATATCATCGCAGCCGCCGACAGAGGGCATTAGGTCGCCACACGCCGGTGGAGTTTGAAATACTAGAACCAGTCTTCAAAACTGTTTGAATACTGTAAACCCGAAGTGGAAACTAAACCTTCAGCAGACCCGACGACTCGCGCAACAAAACTGAGTTTCGATGTTCAGTGCAAACCAAAGGGTTTCAGTGCGTCGCAAAACCATAGGTCAGTCTGTGGTGACTACTCGCCGTCTTCGAGCAAGGACGCAGCGGCGGCCTCGTCGATGAACCAGAGAGTGGCATCGCGGCCAGCCACGCGACCAACTGGCAACGAGGTTGGGTCTTCGCCGAAGGCAACGCCAACCGGTTCAGCTTTGTCTGCGCCTGAGACGACAAACCAAACCTGATGCGCGCTGTTTAGTGCTTCATAGGTGAAACTTAGACGCGCAGGTGGTGGCTTTGGCGAGTCGTGTTCAGCGATGATCGCAACACCTGCCTTAGGCGTTGGCTTTTCAGGGAACAAGCTTGCGATGTGGCCGTCTGGGCCCATTCCCAAAAAGACTACGTCGAACTCTGGCACGATTTCGTCTACGGCCGCGAGTGAGGCTACGTGTTCGGCAAACGCCGCGGCTGCTTCGTCTAGCGAGAGGCCGGCATCCGCTGCGGCAAAAGCGTGAACTTTGGTTGGGTCAAGCGTGATTTTGCTAAGCAGAGCATCGCGCGCCTGGTTTTCGTTGCGGTCAGCGCTGTCGGCTGCCACAAAGCGCTCGTCGCCCCACCAGAAATGAATGCGGGTGAAGTCAAGGTCGTCAACGCCTTCGGCTTCTGCGATTGCGGCCAGGGTTTTGATGCCGACAGTGCCTCCGGTTAGCACAACGTGTGCCTCAGCTTTTTGCTCGAGAACCTCGGTGAGGTGTTCAATAAAAGCTTCGGCAGCGGTTTCGGCGACGACGTCGCCGTCGTCGCACAGAAACACGCGGGTTTCTGAAACCGGTTCAAACGTTGAATCTGACATTGTGTGCCTATTTCTTTAGCGCGCGGGCGCCGCGGGCCAAACCTTTGGTGAGGCTTGGGCGGGCGGTTTTGGCTGTGATGCCTTTGGTGATGACTTTGCCGAACATGTCGTCTGGGTCGAGGCGGCGCAGGTCTTCGCTTAGGCAGTCGCGCAGTGAACGGCGAGGTAGTGAGATCTCACGGGTTGGCTGCGTTGGCTGAATTAGGGTTGCTACGTCTGGAACGTTGCGAACGATTTCGATGTCGCCTGATTTGCGGGTTAGTTTAACACCGCGAATGCCAGCGACTGCTTTGCCTCGGTTAGTGCGAACCAATGTCACAGGAACATCAAGCTGCAAACCAAGCCAGGCTGCCAAAAGGTCGGTGCTTGGTGAGTCTACGGCGCCGGTTACTTCAACAGCGGTTACCGCGTCATAAGGTGGCTGGTCAAGAATGGCTGCCAACTGTGCACGCCAGAGGGTGAGGCGCGTCCAGGCGAAGTCGCTGTCGCCGGGAGCGTATCCCTTTGATAGCTGTCGCAAGAACTCGTGTGGGTCTTTTTGACTGGCAGCATCGGTGATGCGACGAGTTGCGATGCGGCCTAGCGGGCTAGCTGAAACCTTTGCAGGGGCTTCGTCGGGCCACCAGGCAACCACGGGGGCATCAGGCAGTAGCAAACCCGTCACGAGAGACTCAGGGTCGCTTGCAGCCTCGCCATAGGCGCGAAGCACAATAACTTCAGATGCGCCGGCGTCGCCGCCAACACGAATCTGCGCATCTAGGCGAGCATCTTTTTTGCTTTTGGCATCGTCATCGGCTAAAACGATCACGCGGCAAGGGTGCTCGCGGCTCGCTTCGTTGGCAGCTGCGATTGCGCGTTCGATGCCTTTGAAGTCAGTTTCGATTAGCAGCGTCAAAACACGACCGAGGGCAACAGCGCCGCCATCCTCGCGAATTTGAACCAGCTTTTTTGAAACTTTGCTGATGGTGGTGTTTGGTAGGTCAACAATCATGGGCGTCTCCAAGCGCGGCCGTCAATCTGCATCATTCGGTCTGCTGAGTCTGGGCCCCAGGTTCCTGGGCGGTACTGCTCAGGCTGGCCCTGGGTTGACCAGAACTTTTCGATTGGGTCAAGAATCTTCCACGAGAGTTCAACCTCTTCGTGGCGGGGGAACAACGGTGGGTCGCCAAGCAAAACGTCAAGAATCAGACGCTCATAGGCCTCTGGGCTTGCCTCGGTGAAGGCGTGGCCATAGCCGAAGTCCATGGTTACGTCGCGAACCTGCATGCCAACGCCGGGCACCTTTGAGCCGAAGCGCATTGTCACACCTTCGTCAGGTTGCACGCGAATCACGAGTGCGTTTTGACCGAGGGCGCTGGTCTGGTCGGCTGCGAATAGGTTTTGAGGTGCACGCTTGAAAACCACGGCAATCTCAGTCACTCGACGACCCAGGCGCTTGCCGGCACGAAGATAGAACGGCACACCAGCCCAGCGGCGAGTGTTGATGTCAAGGCGCATTGCTGCGTAGGTTTCTGAAACCGATTTAGGGTTCATGCCGTCTTCATCTAAGAAGCCGGTGACCTTTTCGCCACCCTGCCAGCCGCCAGAATACTGGCCGCGTGCGGTGTGCTTGCCTAAGTCTTTAGGCAACACAACTGCCGATAGAACTTTTTCTTTTTCGGCGCGCAAAGCGGCCGCGTCGAAAGATACTGGTTCCTCCATGGCGGTTAGAGCCAAAAGCTGAAGCAGGTGGTTCTGAATCACGTCGCGGGCAGCACCGATGCCGTCATAGTATCCAGCGCGGCCACCAACACCGATGTCTTCTGCCATGGTGATCTGCACGTGGTCGATATAGTTGGCGTTCCAAAGCGGTTCATACATCTGGTTTGCAAAGCGCAAAGCCAAAATGTTCTGAACGGTCTCTTTGCCCAAATAGTGGTCGATGCGAAACACCGAGTCGGCAGGGAACACGTCTTCGACAACCTGGTTGAGTTCGCGAGCAGTCTCAAGGTCTGAACCAAAAGGCTTCTCGATAACCACGCGGCGAAACTCGTCGGCCTTAGCGGTTGCTAGACCCGAACGTGAAAGCTGCTTGGTGACTAGGGGAAAAGCCTTTGGCGGAATCGAAAGATAGAAAGCGTGGTTGCCGTTCGTGCCGCGTTCACGGTCGAGTTCTTCAACGGTTTCTTTCAAACGGTCAAAAGCTGCGTCATCGTCGAAGTCACCTTGAACAAAGCGGATGCCGGTGGCTAGCTGCTGCCAGACTTCTTCGCTAAACGGTGTGCGAGCATATTCGCGAACCGAGTCGTGAACGATCTTGGCGAAGTCTTCGTTCGCCCATTCGCGGCGAGCAAAACCCACCAGGGCAAAACCTGGCGGCAACAGACCGCGGTTGGCTAGGTCATAAACCGCTGGCATCAACTTTTTGCGTGAAAGGTCGCCAGTCACACCAAAAATGATGAGGCTGCTCGGGCCAGCAATGCGGTTGAGGCGGCGGTCTTCGGCCTGACGCAGCGGGTTGTTGCCCGCTGAAATCTTTACAGGGCTCATAAAGGCGGTTGCCTCCTTAGATAGCGTTTTTAACAGCGGCAATACCGGCGGCAGCTTCACCCAAAGTGAGGGTGAGCACAGGGCGACCGAGGGCACCGAGCACTGATGCGTCACCAGCGGCCTGTGACGCGATTAGCTCACCGAAGGTGAACTCGCGACCAGGCACTGCGATGTCGTTTTTAGCAACTGAAACCAGCTGAAGGTAAACACCCTGGCGCGGCCCACCCTTGTGGTATTGACCGGTTGAGTGCAAGAAGCGAGGAGCCCAACCGAAGGTTACCGGGCGTGAGGTGCGAGCTGCGATCAGGTCGCGAAGTTCAGCCGCCTGAGGCACTGAGGTGCGGTCAACATATGCCTGAACTGAAACATAGCCGTCTTCGCCGAGTTGGGCCAGAAGCGCGTCGATCGCTGCTGCAATTGAGCTGGCGCCATCTAGGTTCAATTCGTTAGCGCGAACTTCGATGCCATCGGCTTCGAAAATAGCGGGGATGACCGCCGCGCGCTGCTCGAGCATGCCACGAGCTGCAACCTTAGCCGACTCAACGTCTGGCTGGTCGAAAGGGTTGATGCCCAATAGTCGGCTGGCGACTACGGTAGCGAACTCCCACAGCAAAAACTGAGCACCGAGTGGGCCAGAGGTTGCGACTTCGTTGCCGATTGCGCTGGCTGCGTCGGCAACCAAACGGGCCACGACGATGTCGCCAGCCGCAACTGCTAGTTCTGGGCTGTTTGGCTCAAGAACCACAGGCAGAATGCCGCGACCGATTTTGCCGGTTGACTCGGCGATGAGCTGTTCTGCCCAGTCGCCAAAACCAACGATCGAGGTGCCGTCGGTGACAATGCCAACCTTGTCGGCATAGCCTGCACCGTTTGCGGTGCGAGCCAAAGCTGCACCCAAGATTAGGCCGGGGTTCGAGGCGTCGTCGCTGGCAAGCAGAGCTGAAACCGACTGCGCGTCAGCGAGCAAACCTGCAATGTCTGCGCCAGCCAAACCGCTCGGCACCAAACCGAATGCGGTCAGTGCTGAATAGCGGCCGCCAACGGTTGGGTCGGCGTTGAAGATGCGATAGCCGTCAGCTTTAGCTGCAGCCTCCATCGGCGAGCCTGGGTCAGTAACGATTACAACGCGGTCGGTTTTGTCGATTCCGGCGTCGGTGAAGGCCTTTTCAAAAACACGCTTCTGAGAGTCGGTTTCAACAGTTGAACCTGACTTTGAAGAAACCACGATTGCGGTGCGAGCGAGGTCGCCAGCCAAAGCTGCGCCAACCTGGTCGGCATCGGTTGAGTCAAGAACGACTAGCTCAACACCGGCGGTCTGAGTGATTACTTCAGGGGCCAGCGATGAACCGCCCATGCCGCAAAGCACGAAGCGGTTTACGCCCTTAGCAGCGAACTCGTCGCGAAGCGCCAAAATGCCGGCGACTAGGGGAGCGCTGTCGGTTGCCGAGGTTACCCATCCGAGTCGAATTGAACTCTCGGCTTCGGCCTCTTTGCCCCAAAGTGTGAAGTCTTTAGCTGCGATGCGGCTGGCAACCTTGTCGGCAACAAGCTGCTCGATGTTGGCTGCAACAGCCTCAGCTGTTTTGCCCGAAACGGCTACTTTGAGTGACATTACTTGGCTGCCTTTAGTGAAGCTTCGATGGTCTCTAGAAGTTCGTTCCATGAGATGACGAACTTGTCGACACCTTCGGTTTCGAGCAACTCGGTAACGTCGTCGTATGAAACACCAACGGCTGCAACGGCGTCGAGAACAGCCTGAGCGTCGACATAGTGAGCGGTGATTGAGTTAGCTGGAACGATGCCGTGGTCATAAACGGCTTCCATGGTCTTTTCAGGCATGGTGTTCACTAGGTCAGGAGCCACTAGCTCGGTGACATACAGGGTGTCGCTGAGGTTTGGGTCTTTGACACCGGTTGAAGCCATTAGTGGGCGCTGCTTGTTTGCGCCAGCTGCTGCTAGAGCTGCCCAACGCTCGGTTGCGAAGTCTTGCTCATAAACCTGGTATGCCAAGCGGGCATTTGCCAAGGCAGCCTTGCTCTTTAGAGCAAGGGCTTCGTCGGTGCCAACGGCGACAAGGCGCTTGTCGATCTCGGTGTCAACGCGTGAAACAAAGAACGATGCAACTGAGTGAATCTTGCTGATGTCATGGCCAGCAGCCTGAGCTTTTTCAACACCTGCGATGTAGGCAGCGATTACTTCGCGGTAGCGAGCCAACGAGAAGATTAGGGTGACGTTTACGCTGATGCCTTCGCCGATTACCTCGGTGATGGCGCTAAGACCGGCCTTGGTTGCCGGAATCTTGATCATGACGTTCTCACGGTTTACCTTGGCGAAAAGCTCTTTGGCCTGCTTGACGGTGCCACCAGCGTCGTGTGCCAAACCTGGCTCAACTTCGATCGAAACGCGGCCGTCGAAGCCCTTTGACTCGGCATAAACGCCAGCGAAAATGTCGCAAGCGTCAGCAACGTCTTGGGTGGTGATTTCGAAAACTGCTTCGGCTGCGCTTGCGCCCTTAGCTGCAAGCTCGGCAACCTGTGGGCTATAGCCTTCGCCCTTTGAGAGGGCGCCAGCGAAGATTGTTGGGTTGGTGGTGACACCTGAAACGCTGCGGTTGGTGATGATGTCACGCAAACCACCCGAGGTGATGCGCTGACGTGAAAGGTCGTCGAGCCAGATGCTGACGCCGTTAGCTGCTAGCTGAGCGAGTGGGCTGTTGGTCATTTTGTTCTGCTTTCTAAGAAAACTTTTGAATTCGAATTTGTGGTTGGGCGATTAAGCGCGAGCCAGGGTCTTGTGAGCTGCCGCAACGACGGCTTCGGTGGTGATGCCGAACTCGCGAAAGAGTGTCTTGTAGTCTGCCGAAGCGCCGAAGTGCTCGATTGATACGCTTTCGCCGGTGCCAACGTATTTTGACCAGCCGAGTGATAGGCCAGCCTCAACTGAAACACGGGCGGTGACAGCTGCAGGCAATACGCTCTCGCGGTATTCTGCCGACTGCTCGTCGAACCACTCGAGGCAAGGCGCTGAAACCACACGGGTTGCAACGCCTGCAGCTTCGAGCTGCTCGCGGGCGGCGACGGCCAACTGAACTTCTGAACCGGTTGCGATCAAGATCAGCTGTGGTGCGCCGTTTGCTGCGTCAACCAGGGTGTAGGCACCCTTGGCAGTGTTTTCGGCTCCTGCGAAAACGGCGCCGGTTGCGTCGGCCTCGCCGCGCTTGAACACTGGAATGTTCTGACGGGTTAGGGCGATGCCGGCTGGGCCTTCGCGACGCTCAAGCATGGTTTTCCAGGCATAAGCGGTCTCGTTGGCGTCGCCTGGGCGAACGATGTCTAGGCCAGGAATCGCGCGCAGGGTTGCAATCTGCTCGATTGGCTGGTGGGTTGGGCCGTCTTCGCCGAGTGCGACTGAGTCGTGGGTCCAAACAAAAATGGTTGGAACCTTCATCAGTGCGGCTAGACGAACAGCTGGGCGCATGTAGTCGCTGAAGATCAAGAAGGTGCCACCGAATGCGCGGGTGTTTCCGTGCAGAACGATACCGTTCAAGATCGAGCCCATTGCGTGCTCGCGAATGCCGAAGTGAAGAACGCGACCATACTTGTCGCCACTCCACTCGTGAGTTGACCATTCGGTTGGAACGAATGACTTTGCACCGTTGATGGTGGTTAGGTTTGATTCTGCAAGGTCTGCTGAACCGCCCCAAAGCTCTGGCATTACCGCTGCGATTGCATTGATTACCTTGCCCGATGCTGCACGGGTTGAAACCTCGGTGCCGCCGTCGAACTTAGGCAGTGCGTCTGCTAGGCCTTCTGGGGCCTCACCAGCCACAACGCGGTCGAGTAGCTTCTTGCGGTCAGCGTTTTCGCTGGCCCAAGCGTCGAACTGTGCCTGCCAGGTTGCACGAACAGCGTCTGCGTGCTTCTGGTAGCCACGGGTGTGAGCGATAACTGCTGGGTCAACTTCAAAGGTCTTCTCAGGGTCGAAGCCAAGAACGGTCTTTAGGCCAGCTAGCTCTTCGGCGCCTAGGGCTGAACCGTGAATCTTGCCGCTGTTCTGCTTCTTCGGCGAAGGCCAACCAATGATGGTGCGAAGGGTGATGAGCGATGGCTTGTCGGTTACAGCTTTAGCTGCTTCGATAGCGCGGTAAAGCTCTTCGAGGTCTTCGACATAGTTGCCAGTTTTCTTCCAGTCAACAACCTGAGTGTGCCAGCCGTATGCCTGGTAGCGAGCGCTTAGGTCTTCGGTGAAAGCGATGTTGGTGTCGTCTTCGATTGAAATCTGGTTCGAGTCATAGATGACCACTAGGTTGCCAAGCTTCTGGTGACCGGCAAGCGATGCTGCCTCAGCGGTTACACCCTCTTGCATATCGCCATCGCCGGCGATCACATAGACAAAGTGGTCGAATGGGCTAGTGCCTTCAGGTGCTGCTGGGTCGAACATGCCGCGCTCGTAGCGAGCTGCATAGGCAAAACCGGTGGCTGAGGCCAAACCCTGACCCAATGGGCCGGTAGTGATTTCAACACCCTTGGTGTGACCATATTCTGGGTGACCCGGGGTTGCAGAACCCCAAGTGCGCAGAGCCTTCAGGTCGTCAAGCTCGAGGCCGTATCCGTGCAGATAAAGCTGGTTGTAGATGGTTAGTGAGCTGTGGCCCACCGAAAGAATAAAACGGTCGCGGCCAAGCCAGCGGTCGTCTGAAGGGTCGTGACGCATCACCTTGTTGAAAAGCAAGTAGGCAACAGGTGCCAAGCTGATTGCGGTGCCAGGGTGGCCGTTGCCAACCTTCTCAACTGCGTCAGCAGCTAGCACTCGGGCGGTGTCTACGGCTTTTGAGTCTAGCTCTGACCATTGGAATTCTGACAAGGACGTCTCCTTATTTTTCTAAAAGGTTCGCCCGCAAAAATTCAGCGAGCGGTCAAGGGTGTTTGGCTCCATCGCCTGGTTATTTGGTGCTTTAGTGAAAGACAACCAACCTGGCAAACTTTCATTCCACAACAACTAAGAAGTCTACACCGCTGGGGCATTTAGACTTGTAATGATGAGTTCTTCAAATGCGCCTGAAATGGCCACAAAATCAAGCACCGGCGGGTTCGCAGCCAAGGCTAAGGCCTATGTGGCGCTGACTAAACCCCGCGTTATCGAGCTTTTGCTGATCACAACGGTGCCGACCATGATTTTGGCCAACCACGGCATTGGCGAGTTTGGCAAGTTTTGGTGGCTGGTTTTGGGCACTCTGATTGGTGGCGCCCTCAGCGCAGGTTCAGCTAACGCCTTCAACTGCTACATCGATGCCGATATCGACAAGATCATGGGCCGCACCAAGGGCCGCCCGCTGGTCACCGGTGAGTTGAGCAAAACTGAAGCTCTGGTTTTTGCCTGGTTGCTTGCTGTGGTTTCAACTGCCGAGCTGTGGCTGGTGACCGGTGACTGGCTGCCGGCAGCTCTTTCGGTTGCGGCAATTGCGTTTTATGTCTTGATTTATACCCTGCTGCTAAAGCGCCGCACTCCGCAAAACATTGTTTGGGGTGGCGCGGCCGGTTGCATGCCAGTTTTGATCGGATGGTCGGCTGTCACACACACCGTCGAAATCGGTGCGTGGGTGCTCTTTTTGATCATTTTCTTGTGGACCCCGCCGCACTACTGGCCACTGGCTATGAAATACAAAAAAGATTACGCAGCAGCAAACGTGCCCATGTTGCCGGTGGTTGCGGCCCCAGGCGTGGTTGGCATTCAAATCATTCTCTACAGCTGGGCGCTTTACATTTCGACTTTGATTTTGATTCCAGCAGCGGGGATGGGCGCAATCTATAGCGTTCTTGCGGTCGCCAGCGGCGCATGGTTCGTTTGGGAATCTTATGTGCTCTACAAAGACGGCAAAAACGGCGACCCGAAAAACCCGATGCGCCTTTTTCACGGGTCAATCACCTATTTGACGGTGTTGTTCTTGGCCGTCGCGCTTGACCCGTTGATGCACATAGCGATCTGGTAGACGCTAGGCGATCTGCTCGAAGCTGGGCGATCAGGTAGAAGCTGGGCGCTCTGCTAGAAACTAGCGCAGCGCCTTGAGCTCTTCGAGGCGCCTTAGCGATTCTTCGCGCTCAACTGAGTGGTCGACAATGCGTTTGGCATAGCCTTCGCGGTATCCCAGTGAATAGTTCCAAGGCTCATGTGCTGCAACGCCGGCTAGGTGGCGAAGCTCTGGCACATATTTGCGCACATAATCACCGTTTGGGTCAAACTTCAGGCCTTGCGAAACTGGGTTGAACACGCGGTAATACGGCGATGCGTCGGTTCCGGTGCCGGCTGTCCACTGCCATCCGTGCGCATTTGAAGCGGGGTCAAAGTCGCTCAGGTTTCGCTCAAACCAAGCTGCGCCCTGCTGCCATTCGAGGTGCAAGTCTTTGACCAAAAACGATGCCACAATCATGCGAACGCGATTGTGAACCCAACCTTCGGCGAGCAACTGGCGCATACCAGCGTCGACCATGGGATATCCCGTGTTGCCGCTGCACCAAGCCGCCAAGCGCTCTTCGGCGAGCGCACCGGTGTCATAGCGCATCTTGGCGAAAACCGGCGCGTAATAGTCGCCCAGCGAGGCCGGGTAGTTCCAGAGCACATCGGCATAAAACTCGCGCCAGGCTATTTCTTTGCGAAAAACCTCTTCGCCCTGCGAATCGCCCAGCTGTGCAAGCAGCGTGCGCGGGTGGATCTCGCCGTGGGCTAGAGCGTGGCTGAGGTGCGAGGTGCCGCTGAGGTCGGCGCGGTTTCGGTTTTCGTCATAGTCGGCGAGCGCCCGCTGCTTGAAGCGCTCAAAGGTGCGCAGGGCGAAGGCCTCACCGGCAATCACCTTGAAAGGTGCTGGTTCGGTGCATTGGGGCAGTGGCATGCTCGGCGCGAGTTCAGCAACTCGTGGCGATCGCCAGTTTTGGCCGAGCTGGGGTAGTGGTTTGGGTTGGCTCTCGGCACCTGCCGGCAGGTGCTGCACCCACGCTTTATAGAACGGGGTGTAGACCCGGTAGGGCGTGCCATCGCTTGGTTTCAGCACAGTGCCGGGCGCTACCGCATAGTTGCTGCCGGTTAGGCGCAGAAAGATACCCGCAGCTTGCAGCGCAACACCTACAGCATTTTGCTCTTCGACACCTGCCGGGTCATAGAGGCGCATCGCATGAACCTCTTTTGCCCCCGCTGCCTTGGCAACTGACACCACAGCTTCGGCCGCGTCGTTTAGCTCACGCGCCACCTGCACGTTGAGAGTGCCTCCCACGTCGGCCAGGCTTTCGGCAAGTGCAGCCACACCTGCGCGCAACGAGTGTTGACGAATGCCGGCGAGCGCGGTGAATGCTCTCTCTTGAAACACATAGAGCGCAGTAATCTCGCCATCGCCATCAGAAATTGCACAGCGGATGCCTTCGGCCAACGCCTCGTTGTCGTTTAGGCGCAGGTCTTTGCGAAACCAGTGCACGCGCGCCATCGGTTAGTTGGCGCTTTCGTTGATTGTCGGGGTGGCAGTCGCTGCACCAGCGGCGTCGAGGTTTTTGCCGTGCACCGTGAGCCATGCAAAGGTGAGCAGCGAAACCAGCGAGGCCGCGCCAAACATGTGAATGCCAACTAACAGTGCGGGCACAGCGGGTTCAACCAGATAACTCTGAACGATACCCAGCATTGCCTGGGCAACAGTTGTTGCGAGCAAAACACCAACCACGGTGGTAGCCAGGCGGTTCTCGCGTGGTTCGCGTCGCAGGTCGTGGCGCAGTAGCACTGTGAACAGCAAGATCTCAAGAATCAGCAGTGCATAGGCGGGCACACTGTGAAACTTTTCGAGCAGTTCAAACGAAAGCCCGTTGCGCACCGAGTTGGCATCACCGGCGTGAGGGCCTGAACCGGTGGTCAAGACACCGATGAAAACAACGATGCCGCCCACAATCGCGAGGGGATTAGCTAGTCGGTATGCCAGCTGCGGCATGGTTCGGTGCTGCGGTTGATAAACGCGCCAGACCAATAGGCTGCTGAGAACAATCATGATTGCGCTCAACACAAAGTGAACACCAACCAACCAGGGAATCAGCTTGATCCAAACCGTGACGCCACCAACCACAGCTTGAACTGCGATGCCAGCAATCAGCACCCAGGCCATGCGCGTTGCCGACTTTAGTGCAGCACCTCGCACCGCGAGTAGCGTTGCCACAGCAATAATGATCAATACGCCGGTGAGCATTCGGTTGCCGAACTCGATTGCACCGTGAATGCCTTGAGCTTCGGTTGTTGTGAGGTGACCAGCAGTGCACTCGGGCCAGTCGGTGCAACCCAAACCCGAACCGGTCAGGCGCACAACGCCACCGGTCACTACGATGAGAATTTCACTAACCAAAGACGTGATTGCCCAAAAACGGGCCTGCCCCTCCATGCGTGAGGCTATCGCATCGGCAACTCGAGTGACCAAAGCAAATAAATGTTTCAAAATCAGCCCTTTCAGACCCAAAAACTGCACCACACACCCTGTTTGGGGCTAGTGCCAAAAGCGCGCCTCGGCTAAACTTGAAGGCCTAGCCAGCATCAGGCACCGTCGCCATTTTCAAAAGCAACTTGTTTCAAGTCTCGCATGAATTCGCTGGAATACTTTGCTCAACCAGTGGTTGTAGCTGATGGTCAATAAAACAGAATTAGAGGAGGTTCAGCGTGTCTGAGAACATCATCGAACGCCCAGAACTAGACAGCTTAGGCGTCTATGAATATGGGTGGTCAGATTCAGATAAAGCTGGCCAAGAGGCAGCCCGCGGCATCAACGAAGCCGTAGTTCGCGATATTTCAGGCAAAAAGTCAGAAGCTGACTGGATGCTCGAAAACCGCTTGAAGGGCTTTGAATACTTTTTGCGCAAGCCAATGCCGAGCTGGGGCGCAGACCTTAGCGGCATCGACTTTGACAACATCAAATATTTTGTGCGCTCAACCGAGCGTCAGGCAAAGTCGTGGGAAGAACTGCCTGATGAAATCAAAAATACCTACGAGCGTCTAGGCATTCCTGAGGCTGAGCGTTCACGCTTGGTAGCAGGTGTTGCGGCTCAATACGAGTCAGAAGTGGTTTATCACCAGATTCGTGAAGACCTCGAAGCTCAAGGCGTGATCTTTCTAGACACCGACACCGCTCTAAAAGAGCACCCAGAGATTTTCAAAGAATACTTCGGCACCGTGATTCCGGCTGGCGACAACAAGTTTGCGGCTCTCAACACTGCTGTGTGGTCAGGTGGCTCGTTCGTTTATGTTCCTAAGGGCGTTCACGTAGAGATTCCGTTGCAGGCATACTTTCGAATCAACACCGAGAACATGGGTCAGTTCGAGCGCACGCTGATCATCGCCGACGAAGACAGCTACGTTCACTACATTGAGGGTTGCACCGCGCCGATCTATAACTCAGACTCTCTGCACTCAGCGGTGGTTGAGATTATCGTCAAAAAAGGTGCGCGCGTTCGCTACACCACCATTCAAAACTGGTCAAACAACGTCTATAACCTCGTCACCAAGCGCGCAATCGCTCACGAGGGCGCAACCATGGAGTGGATCGACGGCAACATCGGTTCAAAGGTCACCATGAAGTACCCTGCAGTTATTCTGGCTGGCGAGCACGCTCGAGGCGAAACCCTTTCGGTTGCGTTCGCAGGCGAGGGTCAACACCAAGACGCTGGTGCAAAAATGATTCACCTTGCCCCATACACGTCGTCGTCAATCATCTCAAAGTCGATTGCACGCGGTGGCGGTCGCACCTCATACCGCGGTGAGATTCGTGTTGCACCGGGTGCCCACCACAGTGCTAACACGGTTCGCTGTGATGCGCTGTTGGTCGACACTATTTCGCGAAGCGACACCTACCCAGCCGTTGACGTTCGCGAAGATGACGTAACAATGGGTCACGAGGCTACGGTTTCACGCGTGAGCGATGAACAATTGTTCTATCTGCAGTCACGCGGCATGCCCGAAGACGAAGCAATGGCCATGATTGTTCGCGGTTTCATCGAACCAATCGCCAAAGAGCTGCCAATGGAATATGCCCTTGAGCTCAACAAACTTATCGAAATGCAAATGGAAGGAGCGGTTGGCTAGTGGCCGAAACGACACAAACCGCCCAGCACGGCAACAAAGCACACAGCCACGGCGGTTATGCCAGTGCGGCCGAGATTCCGCTACAAACCCGATCAGAGCGCGTGCGCTCAACCAAGGTTGAAGACTTTGCGCCGATCAGCGCACGCGAAGAGCAGTGGCGCTATTTGAGCGCATCCAAGTTAAATGGTCTCGATGCAGACCAACTAGATGAATTCAGCGGAGACATCGCGACCAAGCACCCAGAGGGCGTAACCACTGCCTGGGTAGGCCCAGAACACGCCAGTTTTGGCGCTGCTGGCACGCCTGAAGACCGCACCAGCGCAGCTGCTTGGCAGAGCGCGGCGGCAGCCTATTTGGTAACGATTCCAACCGACGCCGAACCTGACTGCGAAGTGCAGCTAACTTTCACCTCACACGACCTAACCCCAAGTGCATCGCACGTGATCATCGAGGCTCAACCTCACTCGCAGGGCATCGTGATTCTCGACCACAAAGGCGACGCAACCCTTGCCGAAAACGTTGAAATCATTGTGGGCGACGAGGCTAACCTAACCGTGGTTTCGATTCAAGATTGGAACACCGGCTCGGTTCACACCTCAGCCCAGTTCGCCAAACTTGGCCGCAACTCAAAGTTGAAGCACCTCAGCATCAGCCTTGGCGGCGACGTGGTTCGAATCAGCCCATCAGCATCATTCGCTGCACCGGGTGGCGACGTAACCCTGCTCGGCGTTTATTTTGCCGACAGCGACCAGCACCTCGAAAACCGCCTGTTCGTTGACCACAGCGAACCAAACTGCAAGTCTCGCGTGACCTACAAGGGTGCGCTTCAGGGTGACGGCGCGCACACCGTTTGGGTTGGCGACGTCTTGATTCGTGCGGCAGCCGAAGGCACCGACACCTACGAGCTAAACCGCAACCTGCTTTTGACAGACGGATGCCGTGCCGATTCGGTGCCAAACCTAGAGATCGAAACTGGCCAGATTCAAGGCGCAGGGCATGCCAGCGCCAGCGGCCGTTTTGATGACGAGCAGCTGTTTTATCTGCAGGCCCGCGGCATCACCGAAAACGAAGCGCGCCGACTCGTGGTGCGTGGCTTCTTGAACGAAGTCATTCAGCAAATCGGCATCACCGAAATTGAAACCCGTTTAAACGAATCGATTGAAAAAGAACTAGCTAGGAGCGCCTCATAATGGCTCTAAGAATTTGTGCAGTAGACGACATCAAAGTTGGCAAAGCGATTCGCGTTAAAGCGGGCGAGCACACCATCGCCATCATTCGCAACAAGGCTGGCGACGTTTTTGCTCTCGACGACAAGTGTTCACACGGCGAAATCTCGCTGAGCGAAGGCTTTGTTGGCAAAGACAACACCATCGAGTGCTGGGCGCACGGCGCCAAATTCTCACTCGAAACTGGCGAGGCGCTAACTTTGCCAGCTTATGAGCCTGTTGCTCGCTATGAAGTAATCATCGACAACGGTGACATTTTTCTTGAAATCGACGAAGCCTAAACCGAAAGACTTTTGACAATGACCATTTTGCAAATCAAAAACCTGCACGTCACAGTTGACACCGAGCAGGGCACCAAAGAAATTCTCAAAGGTGTCGACCTAACCATTCGCAGCGGCGAAACCCACGCCATCATGGGCCCTAACGGCTCAGGCAAGTCAACTTTGGCTTATACAATCGCCGGTCACCCGAAATACACCGTCACCGAAGGTGAGATTCTGCTAGACGGTGAAAACGTTCTAGACATGAGCGTTGACGAGCGCGCCCGCGCCGGCCTCTTTTTGGCTATGCAATACCCGGTTGAGATTCCTGGCGTTTCGGTTTCAAACTTCTTGCGCACCGCAAAAACTGCACTTTCAGGCGAGGCCCCGGCTCTTCGCAGCTGGATCAAAGACCTTCGCGGCGCCATGACAGACCTGAAGATGGACCCAGGTTTCACCGAGCGCAATGTCAATGAGGGTTTTTCGGGTGGCGAAAAGAAGCGTCACGAAATTCTGCAGCTTGAGCTGCTCAAACCAAAGATTGCTGTGCTTGACGAAACCGACTCAGGTCTTGACGTAGATGCGCTAAAGATTGTTTCTGAGGGCGTCAACCGCGCCAAGGGCAACACCGACCTCGGCGTGCTTTTGATTACTCACTACACCCGAATTTTGAAATACATCAAGCCTGACTTTGTTCACGTATTCGTTGCTGGCAAGGTTGCCGAAGAGGGTGGCCCTGAGCTAGCCGAGCGCCTCGAAGCCGAAGGCTACGACCGTTACTTGAAGGCCTAGATTGAACGCTATTGATCTTGAACCGGCAGACTACGACCGCGTTGAAGAAGCCCTAAAAGACGTCATCGACCCCGAAATTGGCGTGAACATCGTCGACCTCGGTTTGATTTATGGTTTGCAAAAATCAGCGGATGACGGCCACCTGCTAATCAACATGACACTCACCAGTGCGGGTTGCCCACTCACCGATGTGCTCGAAGAGCAAACCGCTGAGGCCCTTGATGGCGTGGTCGACGCATTTAGAATCAACTGGGTCTGGATGCCACCCTGGGGCCCTGAGCGAATCACCGATGATGGCAAAGAGCAGATGCGAGCTATCGGTTTTTCAATCTAATTCGTTTTCTGAAAAAGTCGGCTGACCTCACTGTGTTGGCCGACTTTTCAGGTTTAAGTGGCTGAAAATTCGGTTAACCCAACTCACGGATAGTTCTGGAACCTTTTTCTGAAAGAAAATTCAGCAAAAACCGCTAGGTTTATTCGGGGTCTTTGACCTAAGCAGAAATCAAACGCAATTTTGCGTCGAAACGAAAGCAAACTAATGAATCTAAAGAACAACGTCGTGCGCATCGCCTGTGCTGGCGCAGCGGCTATCGCACTTGTTGCAGCTGCAACCACCGCAGCTACTGCTGGTGCCACCTGGACCTACACCGGCTCAACCGGCCCAAACCACTGGGCTGCAATTGACCCAGCCAACTATGCACTCTGTGCAGATGGCACCGCTCAGTCGCCAATCAACATCACCAACACCACCAACAAGGCGTTGACTAACCTCAAGTTCAACTACAACCCGAGCGAAGCTGGCGTGTTCAACAACGGTCACACCGTTGAGGTTGAGCCACTTCAGACCCCGGTTGAAACTTTGGCTTTGGGCGGCGTAACCTACCCACTGCTTCAGATTCACTTTCACGCACCTAGCGAGCACGAAGTTAACGGCATGCACTACCCAGTTGAGTTGCACTTTGTGCACAAGACTGCCGGTGGCAAAATCGCCGTTGTTGGTGTTTTCGTAAAAGCTGGCAAGAGCAACGCTGCTTGGGCTCCTTTCGTAGACAAGATCACCAGCGCAACTCCTGTTGCCGAAGAAACCCCAATCACCCTTGACTGGGCAAAACTTTTGCCTGCAAACAGCGAAACCGTTCGCTACGACGGCAGCCTAACCACCCCTGGTTGTTCTGAAGGTGTTAAGTGGAACGTATTCACCCACCCAATCACCATGTCACAGGCGCAGATCAACCAGTTCCTTGAGGCATACTCAGGCAACAACCGCCCAGTGCAGCCTCTGCACGGTCGCAAGATCTATCTAGACAGCACTTCAAACAAGTAACCTGTCGCAAAACTAAAAAAGGTCGGCTCACCGTTTGGTGGGCCGACCTTTTTGGCTTATTTGAGGTTTGGCTTATTTGAGGTTTGGCTTATTTGCGGCTGTTATTGCCCCGCTGAAATACCAGCCAACATGCTTTGCAACTGCGCAACGCTGATGGTCTCGGTCGGAATCTTAACTTGGTCGCTGCGGTCACCGCCCGGCTTTACCTCAACGGCAACATCAAGAGTTGGCTGTTTGATATCGATCGAATACTTGGTTAGTTTGTGGCTGAACTGGTCGGCCCAGAGCGAAATCGTGACGCCCTTCATTGCTGCGGCAAAGTCTGTTGCCTTCAGTGAATCAATCGTTTTGAGCACTTCGGCTTTAGCTGGCAGGGCAGAGGTTGCACCTGCGCATTTGGTGTAGTCATCGAATGTTTTAGTGTCGATGAAGCCGGCTAGAAAAGCCTTCAGCTGCGGCAAGTCGATTGAGAGGTTATAGCCAACGCTGCCGTTTTGTGTGCCTAGCTCTTTTGCCACTATCAAAAACTGATGAGCTTTGGCAAGGTTGATCATTTCAGTTCGGGCAGCTTCGGCGTGGGCTGAGTCTTTGAGCTTGTCTTGCAAACAGGTGGCAACACTACCCGCCGAGCCAGACAGTGAATCTATTTCGGTTTTGCTTAGCTTGACCCACTTGCCATCGATGCTTGCAAGGCTAGAGGTTGAGCCTGACGGCAAAACGCCGAGCCCCTCAACCAGTGACAGCAACGTGTCAAAATGGCTAAACGCAAAATAGACGTCACCCGATTTTGCGGTGATTGACTCAATGGTTGCGCCGGCTTTTTGACCCGCCAAAGCTAAATCGAGCACCGCCTTAACATCGGCACCAGCACTGCTGGTTGAAACATGCAAAGTCAACGACCCGTCGGCGCCCTGCAATGCGTCACCCGAAGCTGTAATGGTTGCGTCTAGAGACGGATTTTGCTGGCCAAAGACCGAGCCGATTGCCATGCCGATAACAGTAGACGGAGCCTGATAAGCGCTGTATGCCCAAGCACCCCCACCGATCAGCAATAGAACTGCAGTGCCCGCAGCAATGAACTGGTTTCGACCCCAGCGTCTGCGCTTTGGAATAGCTACAGGTTCGATTGCATCAGTAACGTTGTCTGTCATTTGATTCCCCTTCGATGGCTTGATTCTAAGCGATTGCGTTGGTTATAGACTGTCACCACTTTTGGCTAAAAAAGCAAAAACCCCACTCGCAAGCGAATGGGGTTTGAGCGATAAAACTTGAAGCTATTGATTAGCCTTTGATCTTCTTGACCAAAAGGTAGGCGCCAGGCAACACATAGGCGGCGGCGATTAGCTTGAGAAGGTCACCGACCACGAAAGGGGTGAAGCCCCACGCAATGGTGTCAGACCATGATGCGCTGTATGAATACTGCAACCATGGCAAACCGAGAGCATAAATCACAGCGTTGCCAAGCAAGAATGCGCTGATAACACCAACTGAAGTTTTAGCCCAGCCGCGTTCAGCCAAGAAACCAACTAGAGCCGAGGCAGCTACAAAGCCAACTAGGTAACCCAGGGTGCCGGTTAGGTGACCGGCCTGGTCAAATAGACCCGACTTGCCTTCGGTGAAAACAGGTAGGCCCAATGCGCCAACCAAAAGGTATAGGAACATCGAAGCTGCAGCGCGGTTAAGGCCAAGGGCTGCGCCAACTAGCAGAACTGCGAAAGTCTGGCCGGTGAATGGCACTGGGCTGGTGGGAATAACTAGCTGTGCAGCGGCAGCGGTTAGTGCGGTGCCACCAACAACCAAAGCTAGGTCGGCAACAAGGCTGCGTGGAATAAAGAAGTCAACCAAAGTAGGTCGGTTGGTCAAAGTTAGTGACATGGTCGCTCGCTTTCGATGTTTTAGGGGTAACAACGATATTAGACTAGGCAGTTTGAAGACCGTCTTGGTTAACATGTTTTTTACAAAGTATTGCGGAGCCCAACTTGATCAACGTTCGAGACCTCGAAATTCGCATCGGCGCCCGTGTGCTGATGCAAGGCGTGAACTTTCGCGTTGACAAAGGCGACAAAGTTGGTTTGGTTGGCAGAAACGGTGCCGGCAAAACCACGCTCACCAAAATTTTGGCGGGTGACGGCGCGCCTTCAGCCGGCTCGGTTGAAACTGGCGGCGAAATCGGTTATTTGCCGCAAGACCCACGGTCGGGCGACCCAGAAGAGCTGGCGCGCACCCGCATTTTGAACGCGCGTGGTTTAGGCGATCTGCTGCTCAAAATGGAGCAGGCAACCGCTGACATGGGCAGCGTTGAAGAAGAAATTTATGAGCGAGGCATGCGCCAATATGCGGTCGCAGAAGAAAACTTTCAGTCGGCGGGCGGTTATGCTGCCGAAGCTGAGGCGGCTGCGATTGCTAGCAATTTGGGTCTCAAAGACAACATTCTCAACCAACCGCTAAAAACCCTTTCGGGTGGTCAACGCCGTCGAATCGAGTTGGCGCGAATTCTATTTTCAAATGCCGAAACCATGATTCTCGACGAACCCACCAACCACCTCGACGCTGATTCGGTGATTTGGTTGCGCGACTTTCTTAAGGGCTACCAGGGTGGTCTGATCGTGATCAGTCACGACGTCGATTTGGTTGAAGAAACCGTGAACCGCGTGTTTTACCTTGATGCGATTCGTTCGGTTATCGACGTTTATAACATGGGATGGCGTGCCTATTTGAAACAGCGCGAAGTTGACGAAGAGCGGCGCAAACGAGAGCGTTCGATTGCCGAAAAGAAAGCTTCTGTGCTCACCACGCAAGCGGCTAAGTTTGGTGCTAAAGCCTCAAAAGCGGTTGCGGCCAAGCAAATGGTTCGCCGAGCCGAGGCTTTGCTCAGCAACCTCGACGAGGTTCGCGAAGTTGACCGAGTTGCCAAGATTAAGTTTCCTGACCCAGCACCCTGCGGTCGCACACCGCTCATGGCTAGCAACCTGTCAAAGAGCTATGGCTCACTTGAGATTTTCACCGCCGTTGATTTGGCAATCGACAAGGGCTCAAAAGTTGTGATCATTGGCCTAAACGGTGCCGGCAAAACCACACTGCTTCGCATGCTTGCGGGCATCGACAAACCAGACACTGGTCAGATTGAGCCGGGTCACGGCCTAAAAGTTGGCTATTTCGCGCAAGAGCACGAAACGCTCGATGTTAACAAGACTGTTCTCGAGAACATGCAGCGCGCCGCGCCTCAACTTGGCGACACCGATGCTCGCAAGGTTTTGGGCTCATTTCTGTTCACAGGTGACGACGTCAACAAGGCGGCAGGTGTGCTCTCTGGTGGCGAGAAAACCCGTTTGGCACTTGCCTCGCTGGTGGTTTCATCGGCTAACGTTTTGCTGCTCGACGAACCAACCAACAACTTAGACCCAGCCAGCCGTGAAGAAATTTTGCGAGCACTGGCAACGTTCACAGGCGCGGTAGTTTTGGTTTCGCACGACGTTGGTGCGGTTCGCGCTCTGAACCCTGAGCGCGTGCTGATCATGCCTGACGGCGCCGAAGACCACTGGAACGAAGGTTATGCCGAGCTAATCTCGCTCAGCTAGCTTTCGGTAGTCTCAGAGTGGGCGCTAGCCCAACAGCTCGTCTTCAACTTCGGCGTCTTTATCGACTGCGCTTTTGCGCTTTGGCTTAATCACATAGTTGGGGTCGATCGAAGCGCGATAGAACTGCATTTCTTTGCGCACAGCCCAAAACAAGGTGGCAAAAGCCAGCACACCAAAAATGATCCACTGAATGGCATAACTCAAGTGATTGCCCTCGCCAAATGATGGTCGCGCAATCAATTTTGCGCTTGGCTGCTTGATCGATTCACGGTCGAGCATCAGATAAGCGTTGATGTAGGTTTGTGCCGAGTTCATCGTGGCCAGAGCGGGCAGATAAATCGACGGAATCTGACCAGCCGGAGCAGTGCGATTTAGCGCCTGTTCACCGGGCATCAAACGACCAACCAATGTCAAAGTTTGGCTCGAAGGCTTAGGCACAAAATCGGGGGAGTCCTGCGTGTTGCCGGTGGGCAGCCATCCTCTATCAATCACGATCACAGTGTTCTGCTCAGTAACAAAAGGCACCAAAACTTCGAAACCGGGATACCCGCCATAAGGCTTATTGCGCACGAGTGTGGTCAGTTGGGGCATGTAGTGGCCCGTCACGCGCACCGGCAGCCACTGTTTGTTGGCCGGCAGAGTGCTGACAAGATCTGGCAGCGCAGCCTGAAGCAAAACCGGCGAACGGTCATAATTGGCGTCAATCGTGTTAATCACGGCGACCACCTGGCTGCGTCGGTCGAACTGCCAACGCGATAAAAACACGCAACCCGCAGCGAACAGGCACACCAAAATCAGCCACGCCAAATAGCGTCGCCAGGTGGTTTTAAAAAAAGACATTAGCTGCGTTCTAAAGAAGTTGGTTGGGCAGTGGCAGTGTTTCTATATAAAAGCTGCGCACACCTAAATAGTCAACCAAATATTGTCGATGTTCGTGGCAGGCCAACCAGATTTTTCGGCGGTCTTCAGCATGAAGCTTAGGGTTTCGCCAAACCACCTGAAAAGAAGCCAACTCGAGGCAACCGGCGCGCGAACACTTTGCCGGGCGGTCAGCGTCAAAATCAGGGTTGAGATTCAGCATTCTTAAAATCGTCAGCCGTGATCATGAGAGTAGGAGCAACCGCTTTGGTCATAGTGGTTTGAGGTTTGCCCTGAGTTTTTTCATTCGCAATGATCACTGCAAAATATGGCAAAAAGATGGCCCCCGCAAAACAAAGCCACATAAACCAGCCGTTAGCAAAAAGCACACCTACCACGATGCAAATGGTTCGAATCACCATAGCTACCGTATATTTCAGCATGCGGGTTCGACGTTCATCGTCGGCAGATTCACCGAGCGAAGTGACGCTTTGCGCAACTTTTGCCAAGACAACTCGTTTCTGATTTAACGTAATGAATCAAGGGCTAATACTAGACTTCAATCTGTTCAGCTCAAGTTCTATTCCGAACTTTTAGGCTCTTTGCGAAGGGATTCACAAATGACAACAGCACGCACCGTTTTGGTAACCGGCGGCAACCGCGGCATCGGCCGTTCGATCGCCGAAGAATTTGTTGCGCAGGGCCACCGCGTTGCCGTGACTGTGCGCTCAGGCGAAGGCCCTGCAGGCACGCTGAGCGTTGTTGCCGACGTAACCGATGGTGAGTCGCTAGACCGCGCTTTTGCCGAGGTAGAAGCCGCGCTAGGCCCAATTGAGGTGCTTGTAGCAAACGCCGGCATCACTCGCGACACACTTTTGATGCGCATGAGCGACGAAGATTTCGAAAAAGTTCTAGACACCAACCTGACCGGCGCGTTTCGCGTGGTCAAGCGTGCCACCAAAGGCATGATGAAAGTGCGTTTTGGTCGCATCATTTTGATTTCGAGCGTTGTCGGTTTGCTCGGCAACGCGGGTCAGGTCAACTATTCGGCAGCCAAAGCCGGCCTAGTCGGCATGGCGCGTTCAATCAGCCGTGAACTCGGCACCCGCGGCATCACCGCAAACGTGGTAGCCCCAGGCTTCATCGACACCGACATGACAGCCGAGTTGCCAGAGAACGTGCTCGAAGACTTCAAAAAACGCGTGCCCGCTGGTCGCTTCGCAGCGCCAAGCGAAGTCGCAAAAGTTGTAGCCTGGCTAGCCGGCGATGACGCCGCATACATCACCGGCGCGGTTATTCCAGTCGACGGCGGTCTAGGCATGGGTCACTAACAGTTTAAAAAGCGAAGCGGATGCTGGGCAACCGGCATCCGCTATTTTTTTAGCCGAAGCTAATCGGCTAAACCAAGAATCGGCAAGAGCCTAGCCAAGCTGGTCTCAAGCACCACATCGGCTTGTTCGCGCACAATCGGTTTGGCGTTGAATGCCACCGACAAACCCGCGGCAGCCATCATCTCAAGATCGTTGGCGCCATCACCCACGGCAACGGTGCGGCTCAAGTCGGTGTTGGTTGCTTTGGCCCACTCAACCAGGGCAGCAGCTTTGGCCGTGCGGTCAACGATTTGACCGAGCACGCGACCGGTCAACAAGCCCTCAACAACCTCTAGCTCATTTGCGCGAGCAAAATCGAGGCCGAGTGAATCGGCGAGAGGGTTAAGAATTTGGTTGAAGCCGCCCGAAACTGCGCCAACGTGGCCTCCGGCGGCCTGCACCGCCGAAATCATCTCTAGAGCACCCTCGGTGACGCGAATTTGAGCAAACACACCTTCAAAAACGCTCTCAGGCAAACCTTTTAGCGTGGCGACGCGTTCAACGAGGCTTTGAGCAAAATCAAGCTCACCAGCCATGGCTCGTTCGGTAACAGCGGCAACTTCATCGCGCTTGCCGGCATAGTCGGCGAGCAGCTCGATAACTTCGTCTTCAATCAAAGTTGAATCAACGTCGCAAACCACAAGGTATGGCAGTGCAGGGTCAGCAATAAAAGTCACGTCAGTCACCCGACAAGTTTAGAGCTAGAACAAGACCCGACTAAGGCGCTACTACTACACCCTTGCCAACCACCGTGATTCCAGAGTCGGTCACAGTGAAACCGCGGCTCAAGTCACGATCTTTGTCAACACCAACGGCGGCGCCGTCGAGCACTCTGACTGACTTGTCAAGAATTGCGCGTCGCACAGTTGCATCTCGGCCAATGGTCACACCGTCGAGCAGCACCGAATCTGTCACCAAAGCTCGCGAGTGAACTCGAACATTTGGCGAGAGCACACTTCGCTCAACGATGCCACCCGACACAACAGTGCCCAGTGAAACGATCGAGTCGGTCGTGCGACCCTGGTTGCCTTCACCGTCATGAACAAACTTTGCCGGTGGCAGGTTGATTTGCTGGGTGAAAATCGGCCATTCGTTGTTGTAGAGGTTGAACACCGGCATCACCGAGATGAGGTCCATGTGCGCGTCGTAATAAGAATCGATGGTTCCGACATCGCGCCAGTAGCTCTTGTCGCGATCGGTTGAACCCGGAATATCGTTGAACGTGAAGTCATAAACACCTGCGTCGTCGCGACCAACCATGTATGGCACGATGTCGCCGCCCATGTCGTGGCTCGAGTTCTCAAGCGTGCCATCGTGTTCAATGGCCTCAATCAGAGCTTTGGCGCTAAAAACATAGTTGCCCATTGAAGCCAAAACCTCGTTTGGGCTCTCAAGCAAACCCTTCGGGTCGCTAGGTTTCTCGCGAAAAGCGGCAATCTTTGTGGGGTCTTTGTCGTCAACCTCGATAACACCGAATTGGTTGGCAAGGGAGATTGGCTGGCGAATAGCGGCAACCGTGACGCCGCGACCAGATTTAATGTGAGCTTCGATCATCTGGTCGAAATCCATGCGATAAACGTGGTCTGCGCCAACCACAACAACAATGTCTGGTTGTTCGTCGCTGAGCAGGTTCATGCTCTGCAAAATCGCATCGGCCGAGCCACTGAACCAACGCTTGCCCAAACGCTGTTGCGCTGGCACCGACGCAACATAGGCGCCGAGCAGCGGAGACATGCGCCAGGTTTGAGAAATATGGCGGTCTAGAGAGTGCGACTTGTATTGGGTTAAAACCACGATTCGGCGCATGCCAGAATTGATCAGGTTTGAAAGAGCAAAGTCAATCAAACGGTAGCTGCCGCCAAACGGAACAGCGGGTTTTGCTCGGTCAGCGGTGAGTGGCATCAGGCGCTTGCCCTCACCACCAGCTAGAACCATTCCAAAAATACGTAATGCACTCATATCGAAATGTTATTGCCTAAATGTGACAGTCACGAACAAGCACTAACATACAGACATGAGAATCGACCTCGTTAGCAAAGAATATCCACCAACCATTTATGGCGGCGCGGGCGTGCATGTCGCTGAACTAGTGAGAGTTCTGCGAAAACACATCGATGTTCGAGTTCACGCCTTTGGCGATGAACGTAATGAAATTGATACATTTTCATACACTCACGGTGTCGAGTTTGAAGGCGCCAACGCCGCGCTTCAAACCATGTCGACCGACCTAAACATGGTGAGTGCTATCGCCGGTGCCGATCTGGTGCACTCGCACACCTGGTATGCCAACTTCGCAGGTCAAATTGCCGGCACGCTGCACGGTATTCCGCACCTAATCACCGCTCACAGCCTCGAGCCGTTGCGCCCGTGGAAAGAAGAGCAGCTTGGCGGGGGATACCGCCTCTCATCTTGGATCGAACGAACCGCCTATGAGGGCGCAACCGGAATCATTGCTGTGAGCCACGGCATGCGCGCCGACATTTTGCGTGCCTACCCGCAGCTTGACTCAAACAAGGTTTCGGTGGTGCATAACGGCATCGACCTAGAAGCTTTTCAAGCAGCGAGCAACCCTGATTTGGTTCGCGCCCTAGGCATCAACCCCGACCAGCGCAGCGTGGCATTTGTTGGTCGCATCACGCAGCAAAAAGGTCTGCCATATTTGCTCAAAGCCGCTCGCGAACTGCCGGCCGACGTGCAGCTTGTGCTCTGTGCCGGCGCACCAGACACCAAAGAAATCTTGAACATGGTCACCGATTTAGTTGAAGAGCTACGCAAGGTGCGCGACAACGTGATTTGGGTTGAAAAACACCTCAGTCGACCAGAACTTATTGCGGTTTTGTCAGCCGCCACGGTTTTTGCCTGCCCCTCAATCTATGAACCGTTGGGAATCGTAAATCTTGAAGCGATGGCCTGCGGCACCCCGGTGGTTGCCACAGCAACCGGCGGTATTCCCGAGGTTGTAGCTCACGGTGAAACCGGTCTGCTGGTGCAGATCGAACAGCTTCAAGACGGCAGTGGCAAGCCGCTAGATGAAGCCAAATTTGTTAGCGACTTTGCAGCGGCGCTGAATCAGGCGCTTGAGGCAACTGATCTTGCTGCTTTTGGCGCAGCCGGTCGAAAGCGTGTTGAAGATCACTTCAGCTGGGATTCAATAGCCCAGCAGACCATCAGCGTGTATGCCAAGGCAATCGGCGCCTAGAACCAACCTTTGACATAGGCTCTAAAGCATGGCTCAAGTAATCAATCTCAACAACGTAACCGTGGTGCGCGAAGGCCGCCCGATTCTAAACAACGTCGACTTTACCGTTGAAGAAAACCAGCGCTGGGCAATCGTTGGCCCGAACGGCGCAGGCAAAACCACCCTGCTTAGAGTTGCCGCAGCTCAGATTCAGCCGAGCTCAGGCACGGCAACCATTTTGGGCGAGCAACTTGGCGAAATCAACATTTTCGAGCTGCAAACCCGTGTTGGTTTTGCCTCGACCGCGCTAGCCAATCGCATTCCAAATTCAGAGTCGGTTTTAAACGCTGTAATGACCGCGGCTTATGCGGTAACCGGTCGATACAAAGAAGAATATGACGAGGTGGATGAACGTCGCGCCCGTCGAGTTTTGAACGAGTGGAACCTACTCGACCTTGCCGACCGGGCCTTCGGAACCCTCAGCGATGGCGAGCGCAAGCGAGTGCAGATTGCCCGCTCGGTCATGACAGACCCCGAGCTGCTGTTGCTTGACGAACCGGTTGCCAGCCTCGACATGGCCTCACGCGAGCTCACAGTGGCTGTTTTAGGCCAATACGCGAGTTCACCCGTGGCACCCGCAATGGTCATGGTTACCCATCACCTCGAAGAGATTCCAGAGGGATTCACGCATGCCCTGCTGATGCGCGATGGCCAGGTCTTTTCGGCCGGAGAAATTCGCAGCACACTAACCTCAGACAAGGTCAGCGAAGCATTCGGCTTTGGCTTGCACGTTGAATTCAACGACGGCCGATACCGCGCCCGCGCCCGCTAAACCCAGAGCAACACCGGTTGCAATCGGCAGGCGCTTTCGAAACATCAACGCAACACGCCCATGGCACGCGCACGAAATCGCTAGCAACTGCCAATAGATTCTGCTAGTATCTACCTTTAGTGCTATTTAGCTCTCGACCCCATTTTCAGTTTTTCTAGAAGGCAGTTGTCATGAAGGCAAACATTCACCCAAAGTACGAGCAAGTTGTTTTTCGCGACTTGGCATCAGGTGTTGCATTCCTAACCCGTTCAACCGTTAGCAGCAGCAAGACCATCGAGTGGGAAGACGGCAACACCTACCCAGTGTTCGACGTTGAAATCTCATCGGCTTCACACCCGTTCTACACCGGCAAGCAGCGCATCATGGATGCCGCCGGTCGTGTCGAGCGCTTCAACGCTCGTTACAAGGGTTTCGGCGCCTAGTCGCCAGCCAAACAGGCTTACAAAAAAGCACCCCAGCGATGGACTGAACCCCGAAAGTTGGAGTTCTAAATAGGAGTCGATTCTAGGTTAGCAAGGGACTGGGTCCGGTATTCAACCGGGCTCAGTCCCTTCAGCTTTAACTGGATTCTTTCGTTGTTGTACCAGGCGATGTATCGGGCGAGTTCTTCTTTGAAATGGGTTAATGAATCGAATTTTCTGCGACGCAGGAACTCTTCTTTGAAATGACCGAAAAAGTTTTCGGCCATCGCATTGTCTAAACAGTTGCCTTTGCGTGACATTGATTGCTGCAAGCCGTGAGCTTGTAATGTTGCCCGGTAACTCCGGTGTTGATATTGCCAACCTTGATCGGAATGAATGATTGGTTTAGCAGCCTGCGGCAATGTCGCAATCGCTTTACCAAGCATTTCATTCACTAACGGCAGGGCAGGTGTCGGCATCAAAGAGTAAGCCACAACTTCGCTGTTAAACAAGTCGATCACTGGCGATAAATACTGTTTCAACCCAGCAATTTTGAATTCGGTCACATCTGTAACCCATTTCTGGTTTGGTGCTTCAGCTTTGAATTCACGTTGCAAAACATTCGGAGCAGTTTTACCCACTTCACCCCGGTAGGAACGATATTTCTTGCGTCGCACCTGACAGAATCTTGATTCTTCACGCATCAAACGCAGCACTGTCTTGCCTGACAAACACAGCCCATGTTTGTCAGCTAACACGGCACGCACCCGCCGATACCCGTAGGCGCGGTAAGAGTTATCGAAAATGTGTCTGACGTGTGGGCGTACTTGAATGAAACGATCTGGCCTGCTCGGCTTGTTGCGGTGGTAATAGTAAGTGCTCGGTGCGATTCCAAAAAGTTCACAAAGAATACGAACCTGATATTTGTGCTCTAATGTCTGGATTGCTTGCGCTTTGCCAACTGCGCTGCTTCTTCCTGCGACGTTAGAGCTATAAGTTTTTTTAGAACTTCAATCTCCATTTCAAGTCGCCAAATCTTCTCAGCATCGCTTTCCAACGAAGGGTCGGAGTTTCTTATTTTTCGACCTCTAGCTTTAGGTCTTAACCCCTCAACACCATGCAACCGATAACTAGCAACCCACTTGTTAAACAATGCCCGCGTGCTGATATCGAACTCGAACAAAACTTCCGCTTTAGTTGAACCAGCTATGAACTTTTCAACAGCAGCCAGCTTTAGTTCGAAACTGTAATGTTTATTTCCACTCACAGAACCTAAGCCTAAGAGACGCGCATTGCGGTGACTATCGAACCATTGCCGGCTGGTACCCTCGGGAATCCTGAGGCGTGAAGCTACCGCCGAATGACCAAAACCCGCATCGAAAAGCCTGGCGGCCTCGATGCGGGTTTCAGTTTTATGTTTTCTACGACCATCCATAGAACCGAACCCTTCGTGTTAGGACTCTTTATTACGAGTCCAACTTTCGGGGTTCAGTCCACGATGGGGTGCTTTTTTATTGCCCGGCCGCTAAAGGGATCGCACCGGCCAACCAAAATCGGTGATGAGAGGCTTGCCTAAACCCTCAAGAAATCTGTTGAATGATTGATCTTGCTCAAGAGACCAAGTCACTTGGTTTTCGTGAAGTTCAGCCAACGAGTAGGTGTCGAGCAACTTGAACTTGTCGAGCACAGCAAGGGCAACTCGACCAGCTGCGATGGCATCGGCAGTGGCATTGTGGGCGTCGTCGCCAAGGGCGACACCATAGAGTTCAGTTGAGGCGCTTAGGGTTCGCTTGCCCTTGCGCCACTTGTCAAAGCGGCGGTCAAGAACCAGTGGGTCAAGAACCGGCATTGGCTCGCTCAAAGCGGGCAAACCCAGTGCCTCAGAGTTGCTTTTGAGAATCGTGAAGTCATAGCTTGCGTTGTAGGCAACCACGGCAATGCCGGCGGCGAAAAGTTCGGCAAGCTTTGCGTTGATTTCGCTAACCACTTCGGCTAACTGGCGGCCATGTTCAACGGCATATTCGGTGGTAACACCGTGCACGCTCGCTGCTATTGCAGGAATCTCTACACCCGGGTTGGCCAACCACTCTTGCGCCTCGCCAACAAGATTGCCTGCGGTGTCAATAACTGCGACGCAGGCTGTAACGATTTTTGAATTTGCTAGGTCTAGGCCTGTGGTCTCGAGGTCGAACACTGCGAGTTGGTTGATTGTATTCACAAAAACAACCCTAGGGTGGGTCACCGACTTTTTAGCTCAAGCTAGGCTGCCGTGGGCATTCAGCCTTGAAAGCTTGTGGTGCGCCTGGTGCTAGTCAATCAAACCGATGCCGCGCGCGAGTTCTAGCGCAGCAGCTGACTGGTTAAGCGTGAAGATGTGCAAACCAGGCGCACCAGCCGCTAGCAACTGCTTGCCGAGGTCGATGGTGAACTGCATGCCGATGCGCCGAGCCTCAACCTCATCGGCTGCTTCAAGCTCAGCCAAAAGTTGAGCGGGAATCGCTGCGCCGCTCATCGCCGCCATGCGAATCACCTGCTTGGCATTATTGATTGGCATCAAACCCGGCACGATCGGCAGGGTAGCACCCGCCGAGTCGGCGGTCTGTCGAAGGGTGATGAAGGCATCCAAGTTAAAAAAGAGCTGAGTGATAGCAAAAGAAGCACCTGCAACCTGCTTGAGCTTCAAAACTTTGGCGTCGTGCGCCATATCGGGTGACTCTGGGTGCACCTCAGGAAAAGCTCCAACACCAACCTCGAGCGCAGAAACCTCGTGCGCCAACTCAACCAACTGAAGAGCGGTCTTAAGTTCACCCTCGGCGAGCGCGTTCGGGTTGTCTTTAGGCGAATCGCCTCGAACGGCGAGCAGAGACCTAACACCAGCACCCTCAAAACGGCGGATGATTTCGCGCGTGCCAGCAACCGTGGCACCAACCGCAGTGAGATGCCCGACTGTGGTTATTTGCGGCGCCATTTTTTCAACGATGTTTAGCGTGCGTGCGCTGCTCGAACCACCAGCGCCATAGGTGACCGAAACAAAATCTGCGCCGACGTCCAAAACATCATCAAAGGTGCGCCACAGGGTTGCTTCGCCAGCCTCATCTTTCGGCGGAAAAAACTCAAAAGACAGCGTTGGCGCGCCGACCAAGTGGCGGTTTTTGATTAGATCGTTGACGCTGCTGATTGGCGCAGGCGTGAGCGCGTTGCGCAGCAGCGGGTGATTGGGCATTGAACCATTTTAACGGCGACTCGGGCGCCTTGAATGCTTTGGGCGCGGGCGAACGTAACGCAGCGTAACCATGCGAAAGTGCACCCCGCAAACTTGGCTGCGCGGTAAACTAGAGGTTCTATGTTTAGCCCCCGCTCTCAAGCCCTAATTGACGCTGTTCGCACCCGTGTTGTCGTAGCCGATGGCGCTATGGGCACCATGATTCAAGAGGCCTCGCCTTCGCTGGCCGATTTTGAAGGTCACGAGGGTTGCAATGAGATTCTCAACGTCACCCGACCCGACATCATCTCGCACATTCACGCGCAATATTTGAAATCTGGCGCTGAAGCGATTGAAACGAACACATTCGGCGCCAACTTTGCCAACTTAGCTGAATATGGCATCGAAAACCGCATCGAAGAGCTTGCCTATGCTGGCGCCAAGATTGCCCGCGAAACCGCCGATGACTTTGCCAGCAACGTCAAACCTCGCTGGGTTTTGGGTTCGGTCGGCCCCGGCACCAAGCTGCCGTCATTGGGTCACGAAAAGTTTGCCGTGCTTCGCGATGCCTATCAACTTCAGGTCACCGGCATGCTTCGCGGTGGCATCGACGCGGTTTTGGTTGAAACTTCTCAAGATTTGCTTCAGGCAAAAAGCGCGGTGATCGGCGCCAAGCGGGCCATGAAGGCTCTTGACCACCAGGTTCCAGTTTTAGTTTCGGTCACTATTGAAACCACCGGCACGATGCTGATGGGTTCTGAGATTGGTGCGGCACTGACCGCTTTGAGCGCTTTGGGCATCGACGCCATTGGTTTGAACTGCGCCACCGGGCCAACCGAGATGAGCGAACACCTGCGCTACTTGGGCAAGTTCTCGAACCTGCCTGTGGTCGTCATGCCGAACGCCGGCTTGCCGATTTTGGGCCCTCACGGCGCGCATTATCCGCTCACGCCAAGCGAGCTTGCCACGGCCCAGTTGCAATTTGTGAACGACTATGGTGCCGGCCTGGTTGGCGGCTGTTGCGGCACCACACCTGCTCACATCGCTGAGCTGGCTAAAAAGGTTGCTGGTGCAACCCCTAGTCGCCCAACCTTCACCGACGAACCCGGTTTGGCCAGCCTTTATCAGCACCAACCATTTGACCAGACCATGACCTACCTTTCGATCGGCGAGCGCACCAACGCTAACGGTTCGAAAGCGTTTCGTGAGGCTTTGCTGGCTGAAAACTGGGATGAATGCCTTGAGATTGCTCGCAGTCAAACCCGCGAAGGTGCGCACCTGCTAGATGTTTGCGTTGACTATGTTGGTCGCGATGGCGCCCGCGATGCTCGCGAGCTGGTTTCACGCTTGGCCACTGCCACAACACTGCCGTTGGTGCTAGACAGCACCGAGCCTGCCGTGCTTGAGGCCGGCCTTGAGTGCATGGGTGGTCGCGCCATGATCAACTCGGTGAACTATGAAGACGGCGATGGCCCAACCTCGCGTTTTGCGCGAATCATGCCTATGGTCGTTGAACACGGTGCTGCCGTGGTTGCGCTCACCATCGACGAAGAGGGTCAGGCTCGCACCGCACCAACCAAGTTCGCGATTGCCAAACGACTAATCGAAGACCTAACTGGCAACTGGGGAATGCGTCTGGTTGATATCACAGTTGACACGTTGACTTTTCCGATTGCTACAGGTCAAGACGAAACCCGTCGTGACGGCATTGAAACCATCGAAGCGATTCGACTGCTAAACGAGGCATACCCGGGTGTTCAAACCACTCTGGGCATCTCGAACATCTCGTTTGGTCTTAGCCCAGCTGCTCGCCACGTGCTCAACTCAGTATTTTTGCACGAGTGCGTAAAAGTGGGTTTGACTTCGGCAATTGTTCACGCGGCGCGAATCATGCCGCTGAGTCAAGTGCCCGAACAGCAGCTTGCTGCAGCGCTTGACCTGATTTATGATCGCCGCACCTACGACGCCGATGGCAACGTGCTGCACGACCCGCTAACTCACTTCTTAGACGTTTTCAGCGGCATCGATGCTGCAGCCGCCCGAAAATCTCGCGCCGATGAACTAGCGGCGTTGCCCCTCGACGACCGTCTCAAACAACGCATCATCGACGGTGAAAAGAAAGGCCTTGAGGCCGACCTCGACGAAGCAATGTCACTGGGCAAAACGGCTTTGAGCATCATCAATGACAACCTACTGGTTGGCATGCAGGTGGTTGGTGAACTATTCGGCAAGGGCGAAATGCAGTTGCCGTTCGTTTTGCAATCGGCTGAAGTCATGAAAACTGCCGTGGCACACCTTGAGCCGTTCATCGAAAAGAGCCAAGACAGCGGCAAGGGGCGAATCTTGTTGGCTACCGTTCGCGGCGACGTTCACGACATCGGCAAGAACCTCGTCGATATCATCCTCTCGAATAATGGTTTTGAAACCGTCAACATCGGCATTAAGCAGCCGGTTAACGAGATTTTGAAAGCCGCCGAAGAACACTCGGTCGATGTGATCGGCATGAGCGGTTTGCTGGTGAAATCAACTCAGGTGATGAAAGAAAACCTCGAAGAGATGAACCTTCGCGGCATCGCTGCGAAATACCCTGTGATTTTGGGTGGCGCGGCGCTGACACGAAGTTTTGTTGAACAAGACCTCGCAGAGATTTATGAGGGCGAGGTTCGCTATGCGCGCGACGCTTTCGAAGGTTTGCGCCTTATGGACGCACTAGTGAAAATCAAGCGCGGCGACACCTCGGTTAGCCTTCCGCCACTCAAAAAGCGTCTGGTTGCACCGAAAAACCTTTTGGTTCGCACCGTGCCAGATTTGATGCCCGACCGCAGCGACGTGGCCACCGATAATGAGATTCCAGAGCCACCATTTCTTGGCGTGCGTGTGGTCAAGGGCATTGGGCTGCGCGACTATGCAAGCTTCTTAGATGAACGTGCAACGTTCATGGGGCAGTGGGGGCTCAAGCCTTCACGTGCCGACGACGGCGCCAGCTATGAAGAGTTGGTCGAAACCGAAGGCCGCCCGCGGTTGCGCGCCTGGCTTGAGCGCATTCAGACCGAAGGTTGGCTTGAGGCCGCCGTAGTTTATGGCTACTTTCCGGCGGTTTCAGAAGGCGACGACCTAATCATTTTGCACCACAGCCCAGAGAACTCCACCGACGGCGGTTCTGGCGGTGTTCCCGGCACAGAGCGCATGCGCTTTAGTTTTCCGCGCCAGGGTCGCGACCGTCACCTTTGCCTGAGCGACTTCGTTGCTTCGCGCGAGAGTGGCAAAGTCGACGTGGTGCCTTTTCAACTTGTGACAATGGGTGCGCGCATCAGCGACGAAGCTAACAAGCTGTATGCCGCCAATGAATATCGTGACTATCTTGAAATTCACGGTCTTTCGGTGCAGCTCACCGAAGCTTTGGCTGAGTTTTGGCACACTCGCGTACGTGAAGAGCTCGGCTTTGCTGGTGACGACCCCGATAACCTCGAGGGTCACTTTAAGCTCGACTATCGCGGCGCGCGCTATAGCTTCGGATACCCGGCTTGCCCTGACCTCGAAGACCGGGCCAAGTTGGTTGAGTTGCTTAAGCCCGAAATCATTGGTGTGACTTTGAGCGAAGAACTGCAGCTGCACCCTGAACAGTCGACAGATGCCATGATTTTGCACCACCCTGAAGCTAAGTATTTCTCGGTCTAGACTTTGGCTATGAAAAACCCGAGTGCCTTGCTTGCCAACCTCGCTAAAACGCGCGGGGCGGCCAAGAGCCTCGAAATCTCGGGCAAGCGCACTGCCTACTGGTTTTATGCAGCCGATCGAAACAACACTAATAATCAAGCGGATGCGCCCACAGTTGTGATGATTCACGGTTACCGCGGCAACCATCACGGTCTCGAAGCGATGGTCGGTGCGCTCACCGATGCAAACGTGATTGTGCCTGACTTGCCCGGCTTCGGGCTTTCACAAGCATTCGACGAGAACCACTCCATTGAGCGTTATGCGCTCTGGGTGGGGCAGTTCTTGGCTGCGCTCGGCGCCTCGGGTGAAGTCAAACCGCATGAGGTCACGCTGCTTGGCCACTCGTTTGGCACGATTGTGGTGTCGGCCGCACTCGCTGAGGCTTTTGTGGCACCGGCCCGCGTTGTGCTGATCAACCCAGTTTCTGCGCCCGCACTTAGCGGCCCCCGCAGTGTTATGACTAAACTCACCGCAGGTTTTTATTGGGCGGGCGGCGCACTGCCAAAAGCTCTTGGCAATGCTCTGTTAGCCAGCCCGGTTATTGTGCGTGGCATGAGCATTTTGCTTGCAAAAACTAAAGACAAAGATTTGCGGCGCTGGATTCACCGCGAGCATGATGAGAATTTCAGCAACTTTGAAGACCGTCGCGTCGCCTACGAAGGATTCTTAGCATCAGTTAGCCACAATGTTGGTGAATATGCCGACAAAATCGCACAGCCAACCCTTTTGATTATTGGCGATCGCGATGACATCACCTCAGTAGCTAACCAGCGGGCGGTGCAAAAAAAGTTTGCCGATGCAACCCTTGAACAGATCGACGGTGTTGGCCACCTAATTCACTACGAGGCACCGGCGCTGGCTGCCAGCCTGATTCGAGACTTCATTCAAGGCAAATTGGTCAGCGGGCTAAAACGATGATTACCGACAAAGTCTTTTTTGATGCCCGATACATTCGCTTTGATCACCACGACGGCATTAGCCGGTTTTCGGCAGCGCTTTTTGCCGCCTTGAGCATGCGAACCAAGGTGGTTGCTGTCATTTATGACCACCGCCAGCTCGAAAAACTGCCCCAGGGCACCGAGTTCATCATGGCCAATGAACCTACTTCGTGGCGCGAACCATTTATTGCAAGCACACTTAATCGGGCTGGTGCAAAGGTTGTCTTTTCGCCGATGCAGACAATAGGCAGCTTCGGCCGCAAATATAAGCTGATTCTGACTTTGCACGACCTGATTTATTACAACCACAAAACACCCCCTGCTGGTTTTAATGCGGCGATTCGCTTGCTTTGGCGGCTTTATCATTTGAGCTATTGGCCACAGCGAATACTGCTCAACCGAGCCGACGCTGTTGCCACAGTTTCTGAGAGCACAAAGCGTTTGATGCAGTGGCATGAGCTAACGAAACGACCAATTTCGGTGATTTATAACGCAGCCGGGTCACCAACCGACGACACTGACCCAAAACCACCGACGGCTCGCCCAAAAGGCACTCAGAGCCTGGTTTATATGGGCAGTTTTATTGGTTATAAAAACGTCGAGGTGCTTATTGAGGCCATGAAATATTTGCCCGACTATGAGCTGAACCTACTGAGCAAAATCTCGCCCGAACGTCGTGCCGAACTCGAGACGTTGATCGACCCTAGCGGGGGAGCCGTGGTTTTTCACAACGGGGTTAGCGAAACCGCCTATCACCAGCAGCTTGACCGTGCTGTGGCATTGGTTACCGGTTCACAAGACGAAGGTTTCGGAATTCCTCTGGTCGAGGCTATGTCTCGCGGGATTCCTGTGGTGGTAAGCGATATTGAGATTTTTCGAGAAATCGGCGGCTCGGCGGCACTCTATTTTGATCAAAACAGCGCAGCTGATTTTGCGAATCAAGTTCAAAAGCTAAAATCAAACCCAGCCTGGCTCGAACGTTCAAAGGCTTCACTAAAGTGGGCTCGCCGCTTCAACTGGAATCAGTCAGCTGGGGCACTGATGCGCATGATTGCTGAGCTTTGAACCGGGCAAGAAAGCAGCGACCGGTCTAGAAATCAGCGACCGGCATAGAAAGCCGGCACCTGCTAGCAGGCGAATCTAGTTTGTTTTGGGCTCAAGAGTTTGCGGCGCATAGTTAGCGACCGACCAAACACCATTGTGGTGAATCAAAGTGCTTAGGCTGGCATTGCCTAAACGTTCGCCCTCGCGAGGCAACTCGTTATTGCTGGCAATTCGAAGCAGCTTGCGAATCAATGCGCCGTGCGAAACCGTCAAAACTCGTTGGCCAGAATAAGTGAAAGCAAGTTTGTCGAGCAGGCTCAGAGCACGGTCACGCAGCTCGGTTAGCGATTCAGAGCCCGGCACCAAGTTGGTGTCTTGATATTTTGCTCGCCACTCTTCATAGAGCAGCCCCTCGGCCTCACCAAAAGAACGCTCGAGCAGCAGCGGTTCAACGTGAATGATGTCAAAACCAGCCGCTTTGGCCACAATGTCGGCAGTGTCACGCGCGCGCGACAGTGGCGAGGTGAGCAGAACATCCCAGTCATTGCCGTCAATGATCTGGCCAGCAAGCTCAGCCTGTGCAATGCCTGTTGCGTTCAACGGAATATCGGCGATGCCCTGAAGACGAAAATCGATGTTCCAGTTGGTTTGCCCGTGGCGCAGCAAACCAATAACAGTGCTAGTCAATCAAAAGCCTCTCTAAAACCAGCGAAGAATTCGCCTCAATCTTTGCTAATGCTAACTCGTCAGCTTTAGTGGGGCCGAGATTAACAATCACAATCGGTTTATTTGCTTTGGCGGCCCTTCGCGCAAAGCGCATTCCAGAGTTCACGGCCAAAGAGCTACCCACCACCAAAAGGGCGTCAGCGGCGTCTAGCGAGGCAAAAGCGTCAGCTACCCGTTCACTGGGCACATTCTCGCCAAAAAAGACCACATCAGGCTTTAGCACGCCACCGCAATTTGGGCAGCCCGGCACCTGAAAGTTTTCGGCCACATCAACCTCGGCGTCGCCGTCAGGTGAGAACTCAAAAGTGGTGCTTTTGCTAATTGTTGGGTTGAGTTGCGTGAGCAAGGCATCCATGTCGGTTCTGCTCATCGTTAGCCCGCAGCGCATGCAACGCACGCGACCGAGAGTGCCATGCAGCTCGATAACTTTTTTAGCACCGGCAGCCTGATGCAAACCATCAACGTTTTGCGTGATGATGCGCGAAACCATGCCGAGGCTCTCAGCCCTGGCGATCGCAAAGTGACCGGGGTTGGGCTTGGCCATTGCGATGCGGCTAAACCCCACAAAGCTGCGCGCCCAGTAGCGCACCTGTGCATCATGCGAACCCATGAAGTTGTCGAAAGTCATAGGGTGTCGTGCCACGCGACCTTCGCCGCGATAGTCGGGAATTCCAGAGTCGGTTGACAGACCGGCACCGCTTAGCACCAGAAGTTTTTTGCCGGCCAGACGTTCACGCACAAAATCAACCCCATAGTGTGCGGCAGCCGAAAGTGCGGGGCTTTCATAGTCATCGTCTGGCTGCTCGTTATTAGTTAGGTCAACCATCACTAACAGTCTAACTTTCGTGGCAAACTTACACTTCGGCAGAAAGTTTCTAAGTGATTAAATATTTGGGCTCTAAGCGCACCCTGGTGCCTTTGCTGTCGGCTCTTGCCGAAGCCAGTGGGGCTCGCACCGCTTTAGATCTTTTCACCGGCACTACGCGCGTTGCGCAGGCTTTTAAACGCCAAGGCATTGTGGTTTCGGCCGTTGACCTGGCAAGTTATTCAGAGATTTTTGCTCGCACCTGGATCTCTCTGAACGCTGAAACCGCGAACCAGGCAGAGCTTGAAGCTGCTATCGACGACCTGAACGCAACGGTCGGTGAGGCGGCATATTTCACCAAGACTTTTTGCGAAGACGCTCGCTTTTTTCAACCTCAAAACGGTGCCAAAATCGATGCCATTCGAAGTCGAATTGAGGCCGAATTTAAAGATTCGTGGATGTTCGCGCCACTACTAACCTCGCTGATTTTGGCGAGTGACCGGGTTGACAGCACCACCGGGTTGCAAATGGCTTTTCTCAAAAGCTGGGCTAGCCGCAGTTTCAACTCGCTCGAAATGCGCGACCCCGGGCTAATCGCTGGCGAAGGGTTTGCCTACCGAGGCGACGCTCTAGAGCTGGCAGCAACTTTGCCACCGACCGAGTTGGCCTACCTTGACCCGCCCTATAACCAGCACCGTTATTTTGCCAACTATCACATCTGGGAGACCCTGACGCGATGGGATCACCCCGAGGTGTATGGCATCGCGAATAAGCGTGTCGACGTGCGTGACCCAGAAACTAAAAGCGCTTTCAATTCGAAGCGCGAAATTGCTGTTTCGATTGAAAAATTGCTGAGTGATGTTCGTGCTGAGACTCTGATTTTGAGCTACAACAACGAAAGTTGGCTGACTAAAGACGAGCTGATTTCGATGTGCGAACCAAGGGGAGCGGTTGCCGTTATCGAAGTCGATTTCAAGCGCTACGTTGGTGCACAGATCGGAATTTTCAATAAAAACGGCAAAAAAGTTGGCACTCCGGGGCAGCAGCGCAACGTTGAATACGTTGTGCTGGTTGGCGAGAAAGCTAAAATCGCACGCATGGTGGCTGCGAGCAAGCATTTGGGCTAACCTGTTTGCAATGTCTGCACCGACAGGGCCTCTCATTCGTTTTTGCGATTGAGGGGTTTTTTATTTGTTACAACCTCACAACGGTTTTGCGTTTGCACCTCAACGACAGTGCAAGCGGTTGCAGAAATTAGTAAACTTTGGCTAATTCGAGGAGTAAATCAATGGTGAAAAAATCAGCCACGGGGGCTGAAACTTCGGTGTTTAACGTTGCCCGTGCCCAGCTTGCAGAGCAGCTTGACCTCACCGACCGCGGCAGTCTCGACCTGCTAGACCGCTTCGATCGCTATGCCGGCGACCTTATCGACGCCCTAGCCGATGTTTATGACCTAGAAGAGACCCTGCCAAAACTCATCAAGGTGCTTGCCGAGCGTTTTGCCGACCGCGACGAAACCCTGCGCCAACGCGACCGCGAACGCGTGTTGAACCCTGACTGGTTTCAACGCGAAGACGTTATCGGCTATGTGGCTTATACCGACCTGTTCGCCGGCGACCTAAAAGGTCTTGCGCAAAAGATTGACTATTTGCGTGACCTCAAGGTTAGTTATCTGCACCTAATGCCGATTCTTGAACCACGCCCCGGCGCCAATGACGGCGGATACGCGGTCATGAACTATCGCGCTCTGAGACGCGATTTAGGCACGATGAAAGAGCTTCGCGCCACCGCCGACAAGCTTCATGAAGCCGGCATTTCGCTGACCCTCGACCTTGTGCTTAACCATGTTGCACTCGAGCACGAGTGGGCCGAAAAAGCCCGCAACGGTGACGCCAAGTATCGCGATTATTTCTATGTTTATGAAGACCGCACCGTGCCCGACCAGTTTGAGCAGACCTTGCCAGAGGTTTTTCCTGACTTCGCTCCAGGCAACTTCACCTTCAGCGATGAGCTGCGGGGATGGGTTTGGACCACCTTCAACTCTTATCAGTGGGATGTCAACTGGTCTAACCCCGATGTGTTTTGCGAATTTGCCGACATCATCGGCAACCTAGCAAACCACGGTGTTGACTGTTTGCGACTTGACGCAATTGCTTTCATCTTCAAGCGCTTGGGCACCAGCTGCCAAAACGAGCCAGAAGTTCACTCGATCACGCAGGCGATTCGAGCCTTTAGCCGCATTCTTTCGCCTTCGCTAATCTTCAAAGCAGAGGCAATCGTTGGCCCTAACCAGGTTGGCGCCTATCTCGGCGAAGGCAAGCATGCGGGCAAGGTCAGCGACTTGGCCTACCACAACAGCCTCATGGTTCAAATTTGGGCAGCATTAGCATCGAAAGATGCCAAGTTCATGGAATACACGATGAACCTGTTCAAGACGATTCCCACCAACACGGCGTGGGGCGCCTACCTGCGCTGCCACGATGACATCGGATGGGCCATTGACGACAGTGACGCCGGCCGCAACGGTTTCAACGGCCACGACCACCGAATGTTCCTCGCCGACTACTACACCGGCAAATATCCGATGTCGAACGCTCGCGGCGTTGACTTTCAAACTGACCCGCAGTCTGGCGAGCGCCGCACCTCGGGCACAGCAGCTGCCCTTGCGGGCATTCAAGCAGCTTTCGAAATGAAGAACCAGGCATTGCTCGACGAGGCTATCAACCGATACGTTTGCGCCTATGCAATGATTTTCGGTTTCGGTGGCATTCCGCTGCTCTACATGGGCGACGAAATCGCGATGTTCAATGACGAAAGTTTCTTGAAAGACCCAACCAAAGCCGAAGACAACCGATGGATCAACCGACCGGCGATGGATTGGACCAGTGCGCTTTCGGCTGCCGCCGGCAGCAACCCAGATTCGGTGGCGACCCGCATTCGTCGCCGCATAGACCGACTAATTGGTGCTCGCACGTCGCTGCCCTCACTTCACGCTGCGGTTGCAACCAAAACTCGCTCCGGCGCAGCCCCAGGTGTAATCATTTTTGAGCGCTTGCACCCTGCAGGCAATCTCACTCAGGTTTATAACCTCACCGAAGGCACCCGCTGGGTTAGCCGCGGCGAATTGGCTGCAGCGGGCGATCATGTTTTTGACCACCTCACGGGCAACCACTTCAACATCGGCGACGGCATCGAGCTGCACCCCTACCAGTCGCTCTGGCTTAGCTAACAAAACCCAGCGCCAAGGTTTAAGCCAAAACCCCGCCCAGACCTGCGTCTAAGCGGGGTTTTGTTGCTCTGTGCCATTCAAAGTTGCAACAGAGCTATTCCAACAGGGCTAGTAGCCAGAAACCGACAAAGGGGTCGAATCGGCTGGGGCGACTGCGCCATGGGTTTTTGAGTCAAAGTATTTCAATACCTGAACGCGATATACGAGGTAGCTGCCGGCATCGTATTTGGTCACCTTATAAGTGCGGTTGGCATTGCTGCCTTTCACAACTTCACAGCCAGCCAATTTGGCGCTCTGCGCAGCGGCAGCGCTTGGGCACCTAAACCAGGTTGAGCTCGTCTTTGTGACCTTGGCGAGCTTGAAGCTGGCAGCGTTGCCGTGCAAGACGCTGCCAACCGTGGTTAGACCGCTGATGCTCGGAAAGTTCTTGATCAGCTTGGCCGAGCTGGCAGTGAACTTGTTTTTGGCCGATGAAACAACTTTTAGCTGGGCAGTGAGACTTGTTGAGGCTGTCAGGTATCCCGCCTTTGAAATCTCGATTGCAGCCTTGACCTTGCCGGTTGGGCAGGCATTGGCATAACCAACGGTCAGAGCAACAGAGCTACCATAGGCGAAATTGTTGTCATAGCTGCCGTTGCCACTGTCGCATGACCAGTTGATCGCAAGGGTTGCCCCGGTCGGAACCGATAACCCGGTCACTTTAAGGTCGGCGCCGGTCTTGATCTGGCCAATGATTTTGGCAGCGGCAGGCACCACCTTGCTGAGGTCAAAATTGCGAATCACGAAATTGTGGCCACCTGAAACCGCGTCTTTAGCCAGAGCAAAGGTCGGCGGGGCATCAAGGTTATTCGTACCATCTTCAAACACGAAGTCACCGCCGAAATCTGCATTTTCTGGGTCGCCATAGCTCAAGGAATAAGTTCCAGATGGCACAGTCATCGAAAAGTGGCCGGTCAAATCAGCGTATTGCTGAATAATCACGAATGCCTGGTCGTCAAGCAGATAAACACCTTCTTTGACAGAGTTGGTATCAATGCTTGAGTACATGCCTGCGGTGGCAGCTAGGGGCTCGCCGTTGCTGTCAAGCACAGAACCAGAAACAGTGCCAACTGAGGCGAAACCTTGAACCGTAACGTCGGTCGCTGTTACAGCAGCACAGCCGGCGACAGTGACCCGCGCATAAGCGCCGTCTGCCGAATACCCGAAAGCCTGCATTGATTGAATTGTTGCGAACCAAACACCATTGCCGTCTTGGCTAAGCGGGCCGGCTGAGCTAGCGATGCGTGAGCCAATGTCACCAACCAACACATAATAAGAACCATCGGCAACATTGGTGAATGTGTAGGTGCCATCAGAGCCCGAGGTCAGATCGGTCTTTGAGCCAACGCCATAGCTAACAAACGCTGAGTCAACAAGCAGCACCTTCACGTTGCTTAGTGGCACAGCGGCAGCGCCGTCAACACTAACTTTCACGGTGCCCGAAACCGTGCCGGTTGCAGCGGCTTGCGCCGGGCTGAAGTTGCCGATGGCGAGCACCAGGGCCAAAGCCAAAAGTGCCGATTTGCCGGCGCCAAAGAGTATTTTTTTCATAGGATAACCCCGCTTTCAAACCTCAAAATAATCGAGGGGATTCCGGTAGAAAAGTCGCCTTTTTTGGTGTCACCATCATGAGCTACAGGCTCAAGGGGGCATCCAGTGCGGTTGAAATGGCGTTATCTGCGATTAAAATGCAAAACCCCGCCTCTGGCTAAGCACTAGGCCTTAGCTAGAAAGCGGGGTTTTATGCTGCCCAGGCGAACCCAGGAGCACTGTCAGCTGTCTCAAAGCGAACGTGTCCGAAAGGGGACTTGAACCCCTACCCTCATAAGAGGACTAGCACCTCAAGCTAGCGCGTCTGCCATTCCGCCACCCGGACGAGTGGTGTGCGAGCCTCAAAGCTCACAGCAACAAGCTAAAAGAATACCACTTGCGAGGGGTCAATAGCCAGCTGAGCGCGCTTGTGGTGCAAAAGATTTGTCTGACGGTGGCTTTTCAGCTAAAAAACAGGTTGGCCTACTAGCCTCAGGTGAAAACAGGGGGTAGTTTGGGCTTATGGCTCAAGATACCCGCATGGCACTACGACAGTTCATTGCCGCATTAGAAAAGCATTTCGAATCGGTGGCAACGCGTCGCAGTTCAGAAGACCCGTCGGTTCAGACCGCCTATTTTCAGCTCGAAGACGCATTTTTGAACTATGAAGAAATGCTTGCTGAAAACTTCGAAGAATACCTGCCATTTGAGCTAGCCGAAGATGAGAGTGAATGAACCTTTTTGACGCCGTAATTCTTGGAATCGTTCAAGGATTAACCGAATTTTTGCCGATCTCATCGAGCGCCCACCTTCAGATTGTTGAAAACCTGTTGGGCACCGGTTCGAGTGGCATCAGCAAACCAGCGCTCACAGCGTTTATCGCCACTATTCAGCTGGGCACTGAGCTTGCAGTTTTGGTCTATTTTTGGCGTGACATCATTCGCATTGGCAAAGCTTGGTTTGTGTCGTTCGGCCACGCGTTTTCAAAGACTAAAACCGAAAAAATGAGCAGGGATGCCACCCTCGGCTGGCTCATCATTGTGGGCAGCTTGCCGGTTGTGATTATTGGTTTGGCGTTTAAAGACTTTATTGAAAATGACCTGCGAAACCTCTGGGTGATTGCTTTCACGCTAATCATTTTTGGCGTGGTTCTTGGCGTGAGTGACGCGGTTGGCAAAAAAACTAAATCAATCGAAGCCCTAACGCCAAAACACGGCATTCTTTTTGGTCTGGGTCAGGCTTTGGCGGTGATTCCTGGTGTGTCGCGTTCAGGCGGCACTATCAGCGTCGGTCTGCTTCTTGGTTACACTCGCGCGGCCGCGGCTCGCTACAGCTTTTTGTTGGCCATTCCGGCAGTTCTAGCCAGCGGGCTCTTTGAGTTTGCAAAGAGCTATAAAGATCTCTCACACGACATGCTAATGGCTACCGGTGTTGCCACAGTGGTTTCTTTTGTGGTTGGTTTCGCTGTGATCGCCGGCCTGTTGCGCTATTTGAACAAGGGCTCGTTTGTGCCGTTCGTGGTGTGGCGTTTGATCGCAGGTTTCTTTGTTTTATCGATGCTGATTTTTGCTGGCTGGCAAGCCTAAAAAGCTTTAGAAATCGGTATTAGTTGCTAGGTGACTCACCGTTGTCGCCAGAGTTTTTAGAGTCGCCGTTTTCGCTGTCGTTTTGACGCAAAAACTTTTCAAACTCATTCGCTAAAAAATCACCGCTGGCTTGAACAGATTCGGCTTCGTCGTGTTTTTTCTCAAGCTCGGCAATATAGCCGGCCATCTCATCATCGGCGAGTGAAATCTCGTCGATTCCGCGTTCCCACGTGAATGCCTGTTCGGCGAGCGCACTTCGGTCAAAGCTCAGGCCAAGCAGCTTTTCAATTTCGGCAACCATCGCCAACATGCCTTTTGGCGAAGGCGCATTGTGCACATAGTGAGGCACCGAGGCCCAAAGCGCGAGGGTTTTTATGTTGTTAGCCTCAAAAGCCTGCCCTAGCACAGTGAGAATTCCAACCTGACCCTCATATTGGCTTCGTTCAGCATCGAGCTGTTCGCGAACCTGCTCATTTTGGCTCGTGGTGCTAACGCCGATTGGGCGAGTGTGGGGCACTTCGGCCAGCATTGCACCTAAAAAGATAACGGTGTCGATTTCGCGATCGTTCACCATTTCAAGTATTTCTTCGGTGAATGTGCGCCAGCGTCGCGAAGGTTCAACACCGAGCATCACGCAGAGGTTGGCATATTCGGGGTGTTCGGCGCGGCTGGCAGCTGTTGGCGCATGCATTTCGGTGTTTGGCCAGCTGAGCTGGCGGTTGCCAGTTTCGTCAAAGAAAACTGATGGGCGTGCAAACTGAAAGTCGTAATAATCTTCGGGATCAAGCGCGGCCACCGACTCGACTCCGGTTTTCTCGGCAATATACTTGGCCGCGCCGCTAGCAGATTCGGCGGCGTCGTTCCAACCTTCAAAAGCCACAATCAGGGTGCGGCCGTGAAAAATCTGGGCGGTCAAATGTTCCTCTTTTGCTATAAACAGTCATTAAAACTCTATGCCACCGAGACAAGCCGCGACACAAGCTAAAATTGTCTCACTATGCCATCTAATAAGCTGCCGGCTGCAGTGCTTTTTGACCTCGATGGCACACTGGTCGATTCAGAACATTATTGGATGCTCTCTGAGCGCAAACTGGCCGAAGAGCACAATGCACCGTGGAACCACCAAGACGGCATTGACCTTATTGGCATGAGTCTTTATGACTCTTCTGTGATTATCGGGCGCAAACTTGGCAGCGCGCTAGCCCCTGACGAAATTATTGATCGACTCACCGCTGTAGTTATTGAACAGTTGCAAGTTGCGCTGCCTTGGCGCCCAGGTGCTCGCGAACTGCTTCAGCACTTGCGCGAAGCTGGTGTTAAAACTGCCCTCGTAACCATGAGCATGCGTCGCATGGCCTTAGCGGTTGCCGATTCGGTCGGGTTCGACGCATTCGACGTGGTTGTTGCGGGCGATGACGTTGTCAACGGCAAACCACACCCCGAAGCCTATTTAAAGGCCGCCGACCTGCTCGGCGTTGCTATTGAAGATTGCGTTGCTTTTGAAGACTCGGTGCCCGGTTTAGCCTCAGCTGAAGCCGCCGGCACCAAAGCCGTGGGCATTCCACACCTGGTGAAACTCGAAGAGTTTGAAGGCCGCGTGCTTTGGCCAACGCTAGAAGGCGTTACTCTGACACACTTGAAACAACTATTTGAACAGGAACCCTGATGACTGCGCAGACCCCAAAGTTGCCTACCGGCCCTTTTCGCGAAGGCGATACGGTTCAGCTCACCGGCCCTAAAGGTCGTCTAAACACAATCACTTTGGTGGCTGGTGCTGCTTTTGGCACACACCGAGGCAATTTGAATCACGACGACATTATCGGCAAGCCTGAAGGTTCAGTTATCGCCAATGCAAACGGTGTGGAATATCTTGCGTTTCGCCCTCTGCTGACTGACTTTGTAATGTCTATGCCTCGGGGCGCCGCCATTATTTATCCGAAAGATTCGGCACAAATTGTCACCATGGGTGACATTTTTCCGGGTGCCCGCGTCGTTGAAGCGGGTGTTGGTTCTGGCGCGCTCAGCATCTACCTTTTGCGTGCCATTGGCCCGACTGGTCGTCTTGACTCATTTGAACGTCGAGCCGAGTTCGCCGACGTAGCAAGAGCTAACGTGACCACCAACCTTTCATCTGTTCCAGCGAACTGGAACATCCACCTCGGTGATCTTCAAGATGAACTGCCTAAAAAAATCAAAAACGGTGAAGCCGACCGCGTGGTTCTTGACATGCTCGCACCGTGGGAGTGCATTGAGGCCTGCGCTGATGCGCTTGTGCCGGGCGGTGTGATTTTGGGTTATGTTGCCACCGTCACTCAGCTTTCTCGCTTTGTCGAGGCGCTGAAAGCTTCGGGGCTATTTGCAGAACCAGAGGCTTGGGAGTCAATGATTCGCGGTTGGCACCTTCAGGGCTTGGCGGTGCGCCCAGAGCACCGAATGATTGGCCACACCGGTTTCTTGGTCACTGCGAGGCGCTTGGCCGACGGCACAATCTTGCCTCAGTTTAAGTCGCGAGTTAAAACCGATTTTGCCGACGAAGATGTTGCTGTCTGGAACCCAGACCACCTGGGTCAGCGCAAAGTTAGCGATAAGAAACTTCGCAAAACTGTTCGCAACGCACAGGCTGCCGCCGGCGCAAAGCTGGCCCAAGCTGAAGCTAGCGAAACACAAGATGAAGACATCGAATAACACCCAAACTCGCAACTTTTGCTGAGTAAACTATTGCTACTTGACAAACGAAAGCATTCAACTTGAAAAAGATTCTTAGCCTTCTGGCCATTGCAACTGTCGCACTTTCAGTTTCTGGTTGCGCACCTCAAAGCCAGCAGCAGGCAACCAATGCAATGTTCGACTCGCTGCCACGTCAGTGCACCCCAATTGCCGACGGCGATGCAGCCAAGAGCATCTCGGTGACGGGCTCAAAAGGCGTGCCAACAGTTTCATTCAAGGCCGGTTTGGTGCCTGCTGAGCCTCAGGTTCACGTTCTAACCGCTGGCGATGGCCCAAGCTTCACAGGCAACCAGTTGGCAACTTTTGAAATCGAAGCTGTCGACGGCCCGAGCGCGAAGCCTTTTCCGACCTCAACCGGTTTGGTTACAAACTTTGACGGTACCAACCCAATCACCACTTTGCTCAGCAATGGCCAAGACACTCAGGTTAGCCTCTGCAACGCTTTGACCGGCTTGCGTGTTGGTTCGCGCATCGCAGCGATTTTTCCGTTGAAACCTGCAACAGCGAACGGCAAAAAGACCAGCGCCGTTCTCGTTGTTGACCTTAAAAACGTGTTCTTGCCTCACGCAACCGGCTCAAACCAACCAGCGGTTTCAGGCATTCCTTTCGCCGTTCACGTTGCTAGCGGCGAGCCTGGCCTAACTTTTCCGAGCAACCAGGCAGCGCCAAAAGATTACAAAGAATACACGTCAATCAAGGGCGCTGGCGAGGTTGTCAAAACTGGCGACAACGTCAAGGTTCACTACAAGCTTTATATCTGGGAGGACGCTCACACCAAGGTCGAAGCGAGCTGGGGCAGCGACCCGCTTAACGTAACAGTCGGCAGCGGCACCATCAAGGGCTTCGCAGACGCCATCGAAGGCCAAACAGTTGGTTCGCAGGTTGTTGCTGTGATTCCACCTGCATTGGGCTATGGCAACAAGGCCAACGGGGCAATCGCCGCGAACTCAACTTTGGTTTTTGTCATCGACATTCTTGGCAAATACTAGTTGCAACCAGAGGGGGCGCAAATGAAAGACAAGGTTGACTCAGCGTCAAGACTTTTCAATCTCACTTGCGCCCTTCTCTATAGTCGCGACGGCTTATCTCGCGATGCAATCTTGAGTCGAGTGCAGGGTTATTCTGAAGAATATGAACCTTTTGGCGACAATGAAGCCTTGATTCGCAAGTTTGAGCGAGACAAAGAAACGCTCAAGGGTTCAGGCATTCAAATCATTGCGTTTAATCCACCTTCGATTGACGATAACCAAACGTTTTTTTATAAAGTGCCTAAGCAAGAGTTCTTGTGGCCAAACGACATTCAACTGACCGGCAAACAAATTGCCCTGCTAAACCTGGCAGCTTCGGTCTGGACTGGCGCATCGCTCTCACGTGAAGCTGCCAGTGCTGCGCTGCGCATTCGCGGTTTGGGTGAGGTTGAAGACCTAACAGAGCTCGCGGGTCTAGCACCAAGAATCAGCACCCACCACTCGAGTTTCTCTGTTTTTGCTAATGCCATCGAAGAAGGGCAGCAGGTTAAATTCGGCTATCGCAAACCAACTTCAGATCAAATCGAACAGCGCACCTTTCGCCCTTGGCAGCTTCAAAACATTTCTGGGCAGTGGGTGGCGTTGGGTTTTGATGAAGATCGAAAAGAACCGCGAACCTTTTTGCTGCGCAGAATAATCGGCGACGTTAAAGCCACAAAAGCTGAGTCAAAGCCCATCGAGGCTGACGCTTTGGCTGACGCTCAAGCGAGTCTCAACGAGTTTATTGCCGGCAATTTAGCCACGCTTCGAGTTAAGAAAGACTCTGAAGCTTGGTTTCGTTTTGAAATGGACGACGTGCCGAACGAAAAACCAGACGAAGTGTCTTTCAACTTTATGGACGTTCACTTGTTAGCAAATGAACTGCGCCAATATGCTGGTGAAATCGAAGTGCTTCGACCAGCGGGTTTGCGTGAGCTGATTGACGCCGGATTCGAGAGGGTGGTAGAGCTTCACCATGGCTAACGCTCGCAAACGAACTGCGCTCACCTCTGACGTGCGCCTAAACCTGATTATTGGTCTCACAACATATTTGAATGAAGTTGGCTCTGCAACCCTAGCCGAGCTTGAAGATCACTTTGATGTGCCGGTTGATGAAATTCGGCGTGCGGTTTATGCCATGTATTGCGCAACCTTGGCCAACAGCGACCTTGACTATGCCATGAAAATCAATGATGACTGGAGGGCCGACGAAGTCGTTGAGTTGCAGTCTCAAGAGATTCTCGACGGGAACCCTCGCATTTCAGCGCGCCAGGCAACTGCTTTGGCAACCGGTCTCACAGTTTTGGCAGCTTCGGCGGCCGAAACCGATAAAGCCGAAATCGAAGATCTGATCAGAATCATTAGTGAAGGCTCGATTCACGGTGCATCGCCAACCCCGGTTGCAATCGTGCCCGGCACTGTTGACGCCGACTTTGCCAAAATGCGTCAGGCAATCATTCAGCAAAAGCGCGTTTCATTTGACTACCGCGCCCCTGACAGCCCTAAATCGAGTCGCGAATTCGACCCCATAAAGCTCGAGTCAAACGATAACGTTTGGACTGTGCGCGGTTTTTGCCACCTGCGCAAAGAGGAACGCGCTTTTAGACTCGACCGCATGCAGGGCACGCAAATTCTCGAAGTAGCCTGGAGCCAAGAGGCGCGAGACTTAGAACTCAGCGATCGCATCTATGAGGCGAGCGAGCAAGACACCAAAGTAGTGATTGATGTTGAGCCTGAGGCCTACGACTTGATTGGCAACTTTAACGCAGAGATTCTCGAAAATCACGGTGCAAAAAATGAAATCAAACGCATTGAAATCAGCATCGGCTATTTGCCTAACCTTGGCAAACTAATTTCGGTTTATGGGGGAGCAGCAAAAGTTATTTCGCCCCCTGCAGCCCGCGAGATTGTTCGCGACTTTGCGCTGAGGGCCTTGGGTCAACAGCCCCTTGAAACTGCTTGAAAGCCCCTAAAACTGCTTGAAACCCATTGAAACCGCCAAAGCGCGGCTTCGCGGTCTAAACTTGTCTTGAAGTTATCTAGCGAAAGCGGTTCGAATGTTTGCACGTGGTCTTGAAGGCTGGCACCTAATTGTTATCGCCGTTGTGATTCTTGTGATCTGGGGCGGCCCAAAGCTACCTGGTGTTGCTAAAAACCTTGGCGAATCAATGCGAGTGTTTCGCAAAGAAATGCGCACCATGAGCGACGAAAAAGCGGCAGATAAAAAAGCTAAGACCGGTGACGACACCGCGGCTGACAAATCAGCCGACGACAAGTCAACTGAATCTGCTGACGCCGACAAAAACTAGCTCAAAGTCAACAAATAACCATCGTGGCGCGCACTAGAAACCGCGAGAGGCGCATGAGCCTTGGCGGTCATCTCAAAGAGCTTAGGCGCCGACTATTCTTTTCGGCGCTGTTCATTTTGGCTGGTTCAGTTGCCGGCTGGTATCTCTATGAGCCGATTTTCACCGCACTTTCTAAGCCCGTAGTTGACTATGCAAAAGCGCACCACTCGGTTGCCACGGTTAACTTGCCAACTATCACAGCAGCTTTTGACTTGCAGATGCAGGTGTCTATTTTTGCCGGAGTAATCATCAGCAGCCCGCTTTGGCTGTTTCAGCTTTGGGCGTTTATCGGCCCGGCGTTGCAACGCCGCGAAAAACGATTCACGTTAGGTTTCATGTTTAGCGCGATTCCACTTTTCTTTGTGGGTTGCGCACTGGCTTGGGTTAGTTTTCCGGCCTTCATAGAAACACTTTTGTCGTTCACGCCGCGAGGCAGCACCAACCTTATTAGCGCTCAAGAATATGTGTTGTTCGTGCTTAGAGTTTTGCTGGTGTTTGGCTTAGCTTTTGTTTTGCCAGTGGTTTTGGTGATGCTGAACTTTGCACGAGTGCTAACCGCAAAAGGCATTTTGCGCGGATGGCGCATTGCCCTGCTCACCATTGCGGTGATTGCAGCTTTGGCCACACCGGTGGCTGACCCAATGTCGATGATTTTGATGATGTTGCCGATGCTGGCGCTCTATTTTGCGTCGGCTGGCATAGCCGCCATCAATGACCGAATTTATAATCGGCGCAACGCCACACTGCTAGCAGCATCCCTGCTAGAAAACGAACAGAATTAGAACATGACATCGCTCGACGAAAACCAACTGAGCCCAGCCGAGCGATATGCAAGGGCCAAGCGCAACAAGCAACCACAGTCGCTCATCGACTTTGTGGGTTTGCTCGAGTTTGGGCTTGACGAGTTTCAAGAGGCTTCTTGCCGGGCGCTGGCTGATGGCAAGGGTGTTTTGGTGGCAGCGCCGACGGGTGCTGGCAAAACGGTGGTTGGCGAGTTTGCGATTCACTTGGCGCTCGAAAAAGACCAAAAAGTTTTCTACACCACGCCTATCAAGGCGTTGAGCAACCAAAAATATGCTGAGCTTGCCAAACGCTACGGTGATGAGCGTGTGGGTCTGCTAACGGGTGACACTAACACCAACAGCGATGCGCAGATTGTGGTTATGACCACCGAGGTGCTTCGCAACATGATCTATGCCAACTCTGAGAGCCTCATCAAGCTCGGCTATGTTGTTATGGACGAAGTTCACTACCTTGCCGACCGTTTTCGCGGTGCGGTGTGGGAAGAAGTGATTCTGCACCTACCTCGCGACGTAAAAGTTGTTTCTCTAAGCGCAACGGTTTCGAATGCCGAAGAATTCGGCGCTTGGCTCGATGAGGTGCGCGGCGACACCGCAATCATCGTTTCTGAGCACCGCCCCGTGCCACTCAACCAACACGTGCTGTTCGGCGAAGAAATGCTTGACCTCTTTGGCAATGCGCCAGGGGTGGTGAACCCCGAACTGGTTGAGAAACACCAAACCAAAATGCGCCAACAGGTGAGCCGGCCGAACGGCGGTCGTGGTGGCAAAGGCAATAGGGGCGGATACCGCCCACACCAGGCAAAAGGTGGCAGCCGCGGCTTTGATGGCCCGCGCATCGAAAGACTCAGCAAGCCTGAAATGGTTGAGATTCTTGAAGAAGAGGATATGCTGCCGGCTATTTTCTTTGTCTTTTCACGTGCCGGTTGTGAGGCGGCGGTTCGGGCTTGTGCCCACAGCTCGATTCGCCTAACCAGCCAAGATGACCGCAACGAAATTCGTCGCATTGTCGAAGCGAAGGTTCGCAATATTCCTGATGAAGATTTGTCGGCACTCGGTTATTTCGAGTGGCTCAGCGGTCTTGAGCGGGGCGTTGCGGCACACCACGCTGGAATGCTGCCAGCGTTCAAAGACGTCGTGGAATATCTGTTTTTGAAGCGTCTGGTCAAAGTGGTTTTTGCAACCGAAACATTAGCTTTGGGCATCAACATGCCGGCACGCACCGTCGTGCTCGAACGGCTAGACAAATACAACGGTGAGGGTCGCGTTCAGATCACTCCGGGGGAGTACACCCAGTTGACGGGTCGTGCGGGTCGCCGCGGCATCGACACTCAGGGTCACTCGGTGATTCAATGGTCTGGCAACTTAGACCCAAACGTTGTCGCCGGTTTAGCCAGCAAACGCACGTATCCGCTCGTTAGCCCTTTTAGACCTACCTACAACATGTCAGTCAACCTTGTGGCAGCGTTTGGCCGCGAGCGCGCTCGTGAGGTGCTTGAAACATCGTTTGCGCAGTTTCAAGCCGACCGTTCAGTCGTCGGTTTGGCTCGAGGCATTCGTGACCGCGAGAGCTCACTTGCCGGCTTCGAAGAGTCTATGAAGTGTCACCTCGGTGATTTTGCCGAATATGCGGCAATGCGGCGTGAAATCAGCGACCTTGAACGCGTTTTGGCTTCGGGATACATTCGTCAGCAACGAGGCAAAGACCTGCGGCAGTCGAAAGGTCGTGCCGCTCAAGAAGAGCAGCTGGCCAACCTTAAACGTCGCGTCAAAGCCCACCCTTGTCACAACTGTCATGAGCGTGAGGCACATGCTCGCTGGGGTGAACGTTGGCACAAGCTTCGCCGCGAAACCGATGCGATCATCGATCAAATCGAAGGCCGCACCAACCAGGTTGCGCGAGTTTTCGACCGCATTTGTTCGCTTTTGGTTGACCTCGAATATTTGAAACGAGACGACAACGACGAGCTTGAAATCACCGACTTTGGTTCAAAACTTGCTCGAATCTATGGTGAACGTGACCTGTTGATTGCCGAAGCGCTGCGACATGGCGTCTGGAAGAAACTAGACCCAGCCAACCTTGCTTCAATGGCTGCCGCTTTGGTTTATGAGGCGCGTCGCGACGACGGTGCCGCAGAGCCTCAGGTTCCTAAGGGTTTCTTTGCGGGCGCCGCCGAAGAAACTGAAGACCTTTGGCACGACCTCGACATGCTCAGCCGCGAACACAAGCTGCCGCAAACCCCGCCGCTCGACTTTAGCTTGGCCATGCCGATTTATCGATGGGCTTCTGGCGCGCGCCTTGACACGGTTTTGGGCATGGCAGATCTGCTGCCGGGCGACTTTATTCGTTGGTCTAAGCAAATCATTGATCTGCTTGACCAAATCGCCAGCGTTGCTGAAGAGCCAGTTTCACTAACCGCTAAAGCCGCCGTTGACAAAGTCAAGCGCGGCATCGTCGCTTATTCGTATTATGGCTAGAACCGACTCAAACTCACCTTCGAAGGCCGTTGCCAAGCGCAAACGGCGACTAAGCATCTACAGCACCCCTGCCAGACTGTTTTGGGCTGTCTTGGGTGGCTCGGTGGCTAGCCTCGCCTGGCCAACCGACGGTTTATGGTTGGCAGTTTTTGTTGCCCTGCCGCTGCTCTGGTTTTCGATTCGGCACCTAAAGTTTTGGCCAGCACTCTGGGTCGGCCTGGTCGGTGGGTTCGCTTTTTACTGCGTGCAGTTGCCTTGGTTGAGCATTTATCTGGGTCCAGCTCCTTGGCTGGCACTTTCGCTACTCGAAGCAATCATCTTTGCCATCGGCATGGCGATGACCGCGATAATCTGGCGTCATGTTGAGCGCTTTGGCCTGATCGCCAGCGCCGCCGCTTTGGCAACGGTCTGGGCGGCGCGCGAATGGGCTTCGACTCATGTGCCCTACGGCGGTTTTCCGTGGTCAACCCTGTCGCAAACCCAAAGCGAGTCACCACTAGCCAAATGGGTATTTTGGGGTGGTTTCGAACTGTTGAGCTTTGTGGTGGCCTTCATTGCCGCAGTCATATTGCTCACAGTGCTGCGTTTGGCGCCAAACGTCAAAGCATGGCGAACCCCAGCCATCAACCTCGGCCTAATCGCGTTACTGTTCGCAGTGCCGCTAGCGACCAACCCGCCAACTGGGGCTGAGGCCGGCACATTCACGTTTGCAGCGGTGCAAGGCAACGCAAACGCCGGGCTATTCAGCAACGTTACCCCAGGTGGCATTCTCGACAAACATGTGGCAGCGACCAACGGCCTGACAAAGTTGTTGAAGCAGCGGGGTAGCGGGGCCGCGAGGCCATCCGTGATAATCTGGCCCGAAAATTCGGCCGACCTCAGCCCGCTTTATGACGGTGTGGCTGCCGCCAAAGTGCGCGGTGTAATCAACAAGTTCAAACTGCCGTTGATTCTGGGCACCTATCGATTCGACGACGCCAACAACGTTTATAACACAAGCCTCTATATCGCAACTAACGGCGTTTTAAAGGGCAAATACGACAAGCAAAAACCGGTGCCGTTTGCCGAATATGTGCCCGACCGAGACTTTTGGTACTCACTGGCACCTGACCTAATCGGTCTAATCAAACACGGCTATTCAGCGGGGCACACCGACGGTCTCTATAAGGTTCACAACGCAAAGCTGGGAATCGAAATCTGCTTCGAGATTGCAATCGGCGAAGTCAGCCACAGCCTCGTGGCACACGGAGCACAAGTGTTGGTGGTGCAAACCAACTCAGCTGATTTTGGCCACAGCGCCGAAATGTATCAACAGGCGGCTTACGCCAAACTTCGAGCGATTGAAACCGGGCGTGCACTGGTGGGCATTTCAACTGTCGGTGTGTCGGCAGTGTATCTGCCCGACGGCACAGTGATCGATTCGCTTGCCGAGTTTAAACCTGGTGTCATGGTTCAAACCGTTCCGCTTCGCACTTCGCAAACACCTGAGTATTGGCTTAACAGCTGGTTAGTTGCACTGTTCAATCTGGGGGCTTTGCTGATGTTTGCGCTAGCCTTGCTTGTTGAAGCGCGCAACAAACGCTCAGCCAAACCGTTAGAAAGCACGAATTGAAAACTCTGATCATTGTTCCCACCTACAACGAGATTGTGAACCTGCCAATCATCGTTGAAGGCATTCTGAAGCACGCGCCAGAGGTAAACATTCTTGTAGCCGACGACGGCAGCCCCGACGGTACCGGTGCGCTAGCCGACCAGATTGCTGCTGCTGACCCTAGAGTCAACGTTATGCACCGCACCGAAAAAGCCGGGCTTGGCGCTGCCTACCTTGCCGGCTTTGCGTGGGGCACTGAGCGTGGTTATGAACTTATGGTCGAAATGGATGCCGACGGCAGTCACCGACCTGAAGACCTGCCAAAGCTTTTGGCGGCCGCCCAGAACGCCGACCTGGCTATCGGTTCACGCTGGGTCAAAGGTGGCAGCGTGGTCAACTGGCCGCTGTCGCGCAAAATCATTTCACGCACCGGCAACACCTATGCAAACGTCATGCTTCGCAGCGGCATTCGCGACATGACAGCGGGTTTTCGCGCCTATAAAACCAGCTTTTTGAATAGTCTCGACCTCGCCGGTGTTGCCGCGAGAGGTTACGGTTTTCAGGTTGAGATGGCTTGGCGCTCAAAGCGTGCCGGTGGCAAAATCGTTGAGGTTCCAATCACTTTTGTTGAGCGAATTCACGGCGAGTCAAAAATGAGTTCAAGCATTGTGGTTGAGGCCCTTTGGCTTGTCACCAAGTGGGGTCTGGGTTTCAAAAAATAGCCTTCAAGTTAAACAGTTAGAGCCAGACCAAGCGGTCTGGCTCTAACTTTTTGAACGGTCTAAAACTTTAGATGGCAGCCATTTTTGCTGCGGCTGCAGCTTCAGCGCGAAGGCGACGGGCACGCACCTCAACTAGACGCTCTTCAAGAATTTCTTCAAGCTCTTCGCGGGTGCGACGCTCAAGAAGCATCTCCCAGTGGCTTCGAGCGACCTTTTCTTCAGCCGCTTCAAAAATCACGTCGGCGCCGTTTTCTTGCAGGGTTGCCGATGCCGAGCACTGCTTGCAGGTCCAGGTGTTTGGCACATCAGCGTCGACTGAGAACACCATTTCGGTTAGGTGAGCTTTTGGGCAAACATAACTGTGTTTGGCGCGTGCGCTAAAAACAACGCCCACCTCTGACTCATAACTCTGTGAGCCGAGACGCATTCCGCGCATACTTTGCTGAGCCAATTGGGTTTCCTTTCGCAGGCGAGCGCCTCGCTCAAAGTTTTGAGCAGCTCGCGATTGCTAGTAATAACCGAAGATATGGTTGGTTTGTTCCCAAATTAAACAAATTTTCGAGCGGATGCCTTCGGCCCCAAAGTTCAGCCCTCTAAGCTGTGGTCGCCAAAGCTTTGGCAGTGGGTTTGGGTTTAACCGAAACGCCTAAAACGGTCGACAACCTCAACGGCAAGATCGGCGCGATCGGTGACTAGCCCATCGGCACCAGCGCGCAGCAACTCGAGCATTTGGGTTGGGTCGTTGATGGTCCAATAGTGAAGTTCAAGACCAACCTCATGCATGGCATCAATGAACTTGGCCGAGCTGAGGTTGATTTTGCCAGTGTGGGTGGGAATCTGCAGTGCGTTGAGGTTATTCGCCAAACGAGCTACCGCCTTGGTGTTGCCTAATTTGGCCACCAACCAGAGCCGAAGCACAGCAATTGGGCCTGCCGAGGTAACCACCGGCTTGGTCAGTAGGCGCAGAGCCCTGCGGCGCCGGCGATCGCTGAAACCCGCAACCAAAATGCGTTCGTGTGCGCCGAGTTCTTCGATTATGCGCACCGCTGGCTCAATAACTCCTGAGACTTTAAAATCGAGGTTGAACTTGGCACCTGGCAAAGCAATCAGCGCCTCGCGAAGAGTTGGAATTCGTGCACCGAATTCAAGCGTAATCTTTTGCAATTCAGCCAAATTGAGGTCGTGCACCTTGCGCTTAATGCCAGCAACACGAAGCAAATCATCGTCGTGAAAAAGCACGGCCACGCCATCTTTTGTGACCTGCAAATCAGACTCAATCAGCTGGGCGCCGGCTTCTTGCGCGGTCAAAAACGCTTGAATGCTGTTTTCGTCGATGCTTGGAGTGGTTGCATCACCGATGAGCGACTTTGAACCCACAAAACTGAGGCCGCGGTGAGCTAAAACGCGTGGTTTTGGGCCGGCAAAATAGGCAGTTTTTGCGCGTTTTGAGGCAGGGGAGTGGTCTGTCATTTGGCACCTTTGGCTAAGCTGTTTTCGAGACCGAGTCTAGATTAGGCAACCGAAATGCATGTGAAACACCGCGAAACCGCCAGAGTTATTTTGCGCGATGACCAAAATCGAATTCTCATGTTTTTCACGCACTGGGACCCAGGCACCGGTCTGCCACCGCGCTGGTTAACACCCGGCGGCGGCATCGATGCTGGTGAAACGGTTTTGCAAGCTGCTGTGCGTGAGCTGCGAGAAGAAACTGGCTTAGTTGTTGACGAGGCGGCATTGGGCGAACTTGTGCACAAAATCGACTTTGAACTTGAGTGGATGACAGTTGCCGACGACGCGCCGGTCGGAACCGTGGGCGACACACCATCAGGCAAGTTTGAAACCGGCATCGCACACCTTTTTGAACTCAAAGTTGCTGAGAGTTTTGCACCAAACCCTTCAGAATGGACACCCGACGAACATCGCGACATTTTGCAACATCGCTGGTGGAACATTGATGATCTGGTGGCATCAGGCGAAATGGTCGGCCCGCCAGGCCTGCTCGAGTTTCTAGAGCGACACCTGAGCTCATAACGAAAGCGCGCCTACCGCATTGAGCAAGCCCGCTCGACTTTGGTCATCCTCGCAAAAAAGCGCCGATAATGAACATTATGTCAAGTTGTTTTTGTGTCGGGTCAAAAACCAGCCCCGCTACGCTTGGCAGCTTCTTCTAGTTGTTTAGAACACCGCGCTTAGCAGCTCTGCGAGTTGTTTAGACCGCTGCGCTCGCGTTGATCCACTCGGTGAGTTTTGCTTGTGCCGCGCCAGACTTGAGTGCAGCATCAACAGTTGCCAGCGCGTCTTCAAAACGCAGGTTTAGGTCGACATCGGCGCGCGACGCATCGCGGGCCAGCTGATAGGCCACTACCCCGGCGGCCGCGTTAAGTTTGACAATGTCGGTCGCTGCTGACACTTTGGCAACATAATCTGGTTCGTTGCTGCTAGGTTGACCGCTAAAAACATCGCGTGCTACCTGCGCGTTGAAATGGGCATCGCCACCGACCAAAATGTCAACCTCAACCAGCTTTATGCCAAAATCGCGCGGATCAAGGCTGAATTCCTTCACCACTCCCCCAGAAACCTGCCAAATTTGGCTTTTTGCTGTGGTAGTTAGTTCGTCAAGGCCGTCGTCACCTCTAAAAACCAGTGCGGTGCGCCCGCGCGCTGCCATTTCGGCGGCAACCAAAGGTGCGATAGTGGCGTTTGCCACGCCGAGTGAGGTTGCGACCGGTTGAGCCGGGTTGGCCAGCGGCCCCAAAAAGTTGAATGTGGTTGGCACACCTAAAGCCTTGCGCACTGGGGCCACAAAGCGCATTGCCGGGTGAAAAACCGGTGCAAAAAAGAAGGTAATGCCCGCCTGTTTAAAAACGGCGGTGACCTGTTCTGGCGAAAGGTCTAGACGCACACCCAAAACCTCTAGCATTTCGCTCGAACCGGTCTTGCCCGAAGCCGAACGACTGCCGTGTTTTAACACGGGGATGCCCGCAGCAGCACTCAAGATCGACGCCATTGAGCTCACGTTCACCGTGCCGACCAGGTCTCCCCCGGTGCCAACAATATCTAGAGCGTCGTTGCCCGTGGTTAGCAGCACCGAACGCTCAAGCATGACATCGACCAAACCCGAGATCTCGTCAACAGTTTCACCCTTGGCGCGCAATCCCATCATGAACGCGCCCATCTGCCCTTCGCTGGCCTCGCCGTTCATAATCTGCTGCATAACCCAGCTGGTCTCGACTCGCGAGAGGTCAGTTTTTTGCAAAAGTTTGCCAAGCAGAGCCGGCCAAGTCAAAAGTGCGGTCATAGCAAAAGTTTAAGGCTCAAATTGCGCCATCCACGCCTAAAAATGACGAAAAGGTAACGCCCACGGGTTTAGTATTAAAGGCATGTCTTCAATCAATTTGACGCAGCAAAATGCCCCTGTCATCAACCGTCCTAGCCAGACAGCAGTAGGCACCATTGTTTGGCTCGGCAGCGAAGTCATGTTCTTCGCCGGTTTGTTCGCTGTTTATTTCAGCCTCAAGTCACATGCTCCTGAGCTGTGGGCTTTTGAGACCGACAAACTGAACGTGCCATTCGCTTTGATCAACACCTTGATTCTTGTGGCATCGTCATTCACAGCACAGTTCGGTGTTTTTGCTGCTGAGCGCATGCAGCCTCGCCGCACCGGCTGGTCACCAGTCAAGTGGGGCGTTGTTGAGTGGTTCTTCTTGAGCTACATCATGGGCGCCATGTTCGTCTCTGGTCAGGTTTGGGAGTATTCAAACCTCATCGCCGAAGGCGTGCGTCTTGACTCAAACTCTTATGGCAGCGCGTTTTATGTCACAACCGGTTTTCACGCATTGCACGTGACCGGCGGTCTAGTAGCTTTCTTGCTCGTAATCGGCCGCACCTTTGCAGTCAAAAAGTATGGTCACAAAGAAGCTGTCAGCGCCATTGTGGTTTCTTATTACTGGCACTTCGTTGACGTGGTGTGGATCGCACTGTTCTTGATCATCTACGTTCTCAAATAAAAGACTTCAGCAGCTACTGCAATAAAAAGAAAAAGTAAGGCGAAATGTCATTTCTAAAGCGCAAAGCTAACTCAGCCCGTCGCAGCCCGTTTGCAGCCGCAATCGTGATTGCACTTGGTCTTCTTCTATCAGGTGGTGGCTATGCGGTTGCTTCAGGCGCTGTCACCTCTGCTAACGCGAGCGACCCTTATAAGAACGCCGACAACATCGCAGCCGGCAAGAAGTTGTTCCTGGCTAACTGTGCAAGCTGTCACGGCGCAAACGGTGGTGGCACCACGGCTGCACCGAGCCTAATCGGTGTTGGTGCTGCTTCGGCATCGTTCCAGGTTGGTTCAGGCCGCATGCCGGCTCAGGGTTCAGGCCCACAGATGCCTACCAAGACCCCGCAGTTCAACGACCAGCAGGTTCTAGAGATTGCATCCTATGTAGCCTCATTGGCTCCAGGCCCAGAGGTTCCTTCAGACGCAGCAGTTGCCCCAGACGGCAACGCCACTCGCGGTGGTCAGTTGTTCCGCACCAACTGCGCAATGTGCCACAACGCAGTAGGCGCAGGTGGCGCACTGACCGAGGGCAAGTATGCTCCGGCGCTTATGGACGCAGAGCCTAAAGAGATTTATGAAGCAATGATCACAGGCCCTCAGAACATGCCTGTTTTCAGCGATGCAAACTTAACCCCTACCGACAAAAAAGACATCATCACCTACTTGACCTACGTGCAGACTAACCGCTCACCGGGTGGCTATGAGCTAGCGAACCTTGGCCCAGTTGCTGAGGGACTATTCGCTTGGATTTTCTTGTTGGGCCTAATCATCGGCATCACCGTCTGGCTTGGCGCAAAGTCAAACTAAGGCTTCGGCTCTAAAAATCTAAAGATTTTAACTTTCAACTAATAGGGAGCAACTAAGTGAGCGAAAACTCTAACGGCCTCGTGCCTAGCTCAGGCGAGTCAGAAGACTACGCCTACAGCGCAGGTGCCGGCCTCGTTCTAAGCGACAAAATCGCAGACCCAGGCATCGAACCGCACCGCGTTCGCATGACCGATAAGAGCGTTAAGCACGAAAAAGCAGCAGAGCGTCAGGTTGCAACTCTGTTTGTAATCTCGATCATCGGCAGCATCTTTGCAATCTTCGCTTATTTCTTCTGGCCAATCGAAGGTTTCGGCCTTGACGCGGTTCGCACCAACACAATGTTCTTGGGCCTCGGCATCACTCTTGGCCTATTCGGCATTGGTTTCGGTGCAGTGCACTGGGCTAAAACCCTTATGCCAGATGCCGAAGTGGCCGAAGACCGCCACCAGACTCGCGGCACCGACGCAACTCGCGCTCGTGCCGTTGAAATCATCAAGCTGGCTGACAGCGAGTCGGGTTTCTCACGTCGCAAGCTGATTCGTCGCACCATGTACGGCGCATTGGCATTGTTCCCGCTGCCAGCAATCGTGTTCTTCAAAGACATGACCACCGAGGCCAACCCGGTCGAAAAACTTCGCCACACTATGTGGACTGAAGGCCGCCGCTTGGTTCAAGACCCAACCGGTGTGCCAATCAAGGCTTCAGACGTAACCGTCGGTTCAGCTTTCCACGTGATTCCTGAGACCCTCAACGAAGCGCCACACATGCTCGAAGAAAAGTCAAAGGCAGCAGTTCTTTTGGTTCGTCTAGACCCTAAAGACATCCACAGCCAAAAAGAGGCTGACTGGGGTTATGACGGCATTGTTGCCTACTCAAAGATTTGCACCCACGTTGGTTGCCCAGTGGCTCTATACGAGCAGCAGACCCACCACCTGCTATGCCCATGCCACCAGTCAACCTTTGACATTACCAACGACTGCGCAGTTGTGTTTGGCCCAGCCACTCGCGCTCTGCCTCAGCTAAAGATTGGCGTTGATGCCGCAGGTTATCTAGTCGCCAAGGGCGACTTCGAAGAACCTGTAGGCCCAAGCTTCTGGGAACGAAAGGCTAACTAATGAGCACCGCAACTAACACTCAGAAGCAGGGCGGCTTTCTAGCTGGCACTGCAAACTACCTTGATGAGCGTGTTGGCGTTGCCGGCATTCTTAAAGAGTTCGGTCGCAAGATTTTTCCGGACCACTGGTCATTCATGCTCGGCGAGGTTGCTCTCTATAGCTTCGTAGTGCTTTTGATCTCAGGCACATTCTTGACCTTCTTCTTTCAGCCAGCAATGACCCCAGTCATTTATGACGGTGCTTTCGGCCCTCTAAAGGGTGCTGAAGTATCTGTAGCCTATGCATCAACTCTCGACATCTCTTTTGAGGTTCGTGGCGGTTTGCTAATGCGTCAGGTTCACCACTGGGCAGCGCTGTTGTTCGTTGCCGCGGCTGGCCTTCACATGTTGCGCGTGTTCTTCACGGGCGCATTCCGCAAGCCACGCGAGATCAACTGGGTTGTCGGCTTCATGCTATTCGTTTTGGGCATGGCTGGCGGCTTCACCGGTTATTCACTACCTGACGACCTGCTATCAGGCAACGGTCTTCGCATCATCGATGGCATGATCAAGGGCCTACCGGTCATCGGCGCTTACGTTTCTTCGTTGCTATTTGGCGGCGAGTTTCCAGGTGAAAACATCGTTGCGCGTCTCTACAGCTTGCACATCATGCTGATTCCTGCGTTGATCTTGGTCTTCGTAGCGATTCACTTGTTCATGGTTGTTATTCACAAGCACACCCACTATTCAGGCCCTGGCAAGAAAGACACCAACGTTGTTGGCTACCCGCTAATGCCTGTTTATGTTGCAAAAGCTGGTGGATTCTTCTTCTTGGTGTTCGGCGTGATCATGGTGATCGCGGCAAACTTCACCATCAACCCGGTTTGGAACTACGGTGGTTATGACCCATCACCAGTTTCAGCTGGTACCCAACCTGACTGGTACATCGGTTGGCTAGATGGTGCGCTTCGTCTGGCACCTACCCACATCGAAACCGTTGACGCCTGGGGTCACACCTGGTCATGGAACATCTTGCTGCCAATGATTGTTGGCATCGCGTTCCTGGTCGTCGTTGCACTCTACCCATTCTTCGAAGCCTGGGTAACTGGCGACAAGCGCGAACACCACGTGCTTGACCGCCCACGCAACACTCCAACCCGCACCGCAATCGGTGCTGCCGGCGTGACTTTCTATGCAGTTCTCTGGTCAGGTGCGGGCACCGACTTGATCGCAACCAACTTCAAGATGTCGTTGAACCAGGTTCTAAGCACGATTCAGATTCTTCTGATTGTTGCCCCGATCTTGGCGTTCTTCATCACCAAGCGAGCCTGCTTGTCGTTGCAGCGAAAAGACCGCGAAATCGCCCTACACGGTCGCGAAACAGGTCGAATCATTCGCTTGCCTCACGGTGAGTTCGTTGAGGTTCACGAGGCTGTAGACGCCTTCGAGATGTACACCCTCACCGACTACAAGTCATACCGCCCAGTAGCGCCAAGTGCCAACGACCGCGGTCGCATCACGTTCAGCAACCGAGCCCGTGCTGCCTGGTCACGCTTCTTCTTTGAAGACCGAGTTGAGCCAGTAACACAGGGCGAGCTTGACGCAGCACACCACGACCACGGTCAGGTTGAAGGCAGCCACTAAGGCAGCTCGAATACCCAAGAATTACCCAAAGGGCCCTCAGCATTTTTTGCTGAGGGCCCTTTTCTTTGGGTTATCGAGATTCAATCGATAAGCCTCTTCGCCGTTGCCGTTGCCGTTGCCGTAGCCGTTGCAAAGTTGACACTCTCTCGCAACAAACCCAATATGAGCTGCGTCTCGAACGCATTGCGCGGGGCATAAAGCATAATTTGAGTGCTGAAGTCTGCGTAGGTGTGTGGCTCGCCCCATGCCAAGGCAATAACCTCGGCAGCCCTCTCAGCAGGCAACACTGCATGGATCGACGTGTCAGTAACGCCGTGGATGTGAAAAGCCTCTATCGCACCTTCAGTGGCCAGTGACCAAGCTCCGTGAACTTTGGGCAGGTCTAGTAGAAGACCAGCCATCGAGTCGGCCATCGACACGCGGCTATGGCCCTGGCTGACCGTGTCGATTGCGAACGCAGCAAACACGAGCTCGCCCCAAACTGCGGGTGTCGCGTTTTGCGTTAGCTGGCTGTGCGGGCCGGTCTTTGACGTTTCGGGGCGGTCACCCTCACGAGCTGGCAGGTATGCTGCGATATCCATAGAACAAGTATCTAAGAACTGGCGAATATTGGCGTTAGCCCGGTGGCACAGAGTTTTGGCGTTAGCCCGGTGGCACAGAGTTTTGGCGTTAGCCCGGTGGCACAGAGTTAAAGAAAAGCACCCCAACCTTGAAGGTCGGGGTGCTTGTTTTACAACTCTTTTGCTTAGTGAGCGTTAGCGCCTGAATAGTATTCATAAACGAAGCGCACAAGCGAGATGATGGCGATTGGGAACGCGATGAAGAACAGCCACCAGCCGATTGCAAGCGAGGCAAACGCTAGTGCGCAACCAATGCCGAGAAAGAATGGCCACCAGCTCCATGGGCTAAAGTGCCCCTGCTCGAAGTCACCATCTTCAACCTCTGCATCTAGACGGTCTTCAGGCACAGCGCCCTGGTTCTTCGCCGCACTACCTAGGTAGTAGGCGATGAAGCATGAAAGAGCAACTAGCATGCCGATTGCGGCGGTGCCAATGATCTCCCACTTGCCATAGCTGACATAGTTCCAAACGGTATAGCCAATGTCATCTAAAACATAGAAGACAGCTAGAAGCCAAAATAGGCGTGCGTTAGATCTCACGAGTAATTAGCCCTTCTGTGCAATCGCAGCTTTGGCCTCAGGTGAGGCTGCTTCTGGGTGGTTTAGGTCGAATGCTGGCGACTCTGAGCGAACGCGTGGCATTGATGTGAAGTTGTGGCGAGGGAACGGAGTGCCGGTTGCCCACTCTAGTGAGCGGCCGTAGCCCCATGGGTCGTCTAGGGTAACAATCTTGCCCTTGCGAGCGGTGATCCATACGTTCCAGAGGAACGGAATCATTGATAGACCTAGAATGCCCGCACCGATGGTCGAGATGAGGTTGAAGTCACCGAAACCGTCGCCAGGAAGGTATGAAGCATAGCGGCGAGCCATGCCCATTACACCCAACCAGTGCTGAATCAAGAAGGTTGTGTGAAAACCGATGAATAGCAACCAGAAGTGAAGCTTGCCAAGGGTTTCGTTTAGCATGCGGCCGGTCATCTTTGGCCACCAGAAATAGAAGCCTGCGAACATTGCGAACACCACGGTGCCAAACACTACGTAGTGAAAGTGTGCAACCACGAAGTAGCTGTCTGACAGGTGAAAGTCGAGGGTTGGCGAAGCCAAAATAACACCGGTCAAACCACCGAAGATGAACGTGGTCAAGAAGCCAAGGGTGAAAACCATTGGGGTCTCAAAGGTAACTGAGCCCTTCCACATCGTGCCGATCCAGTTGAACACCTTTACACCGGTTGGAACCGCGATGAGCATGGTGGTGAACGCGAAGAACGGCAGAAGCACCGAACCGGTCACATACATGTGGTGAGCCCAAACCGTCATCGAAAGAGCTGCAATTGCGATGGTTGCATACACAAGAGTTTTGTAACCAAAGATTGGCTTGCGGCTAAACACTGGAATGATCTCTGAAACGATGCCGAAGAATGGCAAGGCAAGAATGTAAACCTCTGGGTGACCGAAGAACCAGAAGAGGTGCTCCCACATCATTGCGCCACCGTTGGCTGGGTCTAGCAGGTGCGCACCGAACTTGCGGTCGGCGCCCAAAGCAAACAGACCCGCTGCGAATGGAGGGAAGCACATGATTACCAGGATTGAGGTAACCAAAGTGTTCCAAACAAAGATTGGCATGCGGAACATGGTCATGCCAGGGGCACGCATGGTGAGGATGGTGGTGATGAAGTTCACGCCACCGAGGATCGTGCCGAAACCGCTGAGTGCAAGACCAAATACCCAGAGGTCGCCACCCATACCAGGTGAATAGGTTTCACTTGATAGCGGTGAGTAGGCGAACCAACCGAACGACGCTGCACCCTGTGGGGTGAAGAAGCCGGCCACAGCAATGAATGAGCCGAAGAAATAGAACCAATACGCGATTGCGTTTAGACGAGGAAAAGCCACGTCTGGCGCGCCAATCTGCACCGGCATCAGAACGTTTGCAAAACCTGCGAACAGCGGGGTTGCAAACATCAAAAGCATGATGGTGCCGTGCATTGTGAAGAGCTGGTTGTATTGCTCTTTGGTTGCAACGATTTCAAGACCCGGCTGCGTGAGCTGAGCACGAATGACCAAGGCCATGATTCCACCGATGATGAAATAGGCGAACGAGGTCATCAGATATAGGTAGCCGATTTTCTTGTGGTCGGTTGTGGTCAACCAGTTGACAAGGTGACGGCCTTTAGCCTGTCGAACTCGGCTTGGAGTGGCGGTAGCGGTAGTCATGATTTGTTATCCGATCGCTTACTTAGCTGCCCATGGGGTGTTGTCGCCCGACGCGTTGCGGTCGAGCGCAGGGTCAAGAATGTTGCCAACGAAGCCTGCTGCACGCAGGTCGGCAACGTGCTGGTCGTATTCTGCCTGAGAAACAACCTTCACCTGAAAGAGCATCGCCGAGTGGTATTCGCCACAAAGCTCAGCACACTTGCCTTCGTAGGTGCCCTCGCGGGTTGGTGTCAAATAAATGTGGTTGGTTTCTGCAGTGCCGCCAGGAAAAACGTCTTTTTTGTACAAAAAGTCGACAACCCAGAAGCTGTGAATCACGTCGCGCGAGCGCATGTCGATTTCGACGCGCTTGTCTTTTACTAGATACAGCACTGGCTCGCCAGCGATGTGCATGTTGTCTTTAGTGTTTGCCTTGAAGGCGTCGCTGCCGGCGTTGAAAACATTGTCAGGCAACTGAACACCGGTGTCATAAACACTGTTGTTGATGTCGGTGGCGTCTTGATAGCCGAAGTCCCAGCTCCACTGCTTGCCGATAACAGAAACCTTGTATTCAGGGTTGTTTGGCTGCTCAATGTTTGCCATCGTCTTGGCTGTGAAAGCGAAGAAGCCAACGACAAGAATCAAAGGCACAACAGTGAACAGTGTTTCGATTGGCATGTTGTAGCGCAGCTGAACCGGCAGACCCTCAGCGTTCTTGCGGCGACGGTATGCGATTGCTGCATAACCGAGCAGACCCCAAGAAACCACACCCACAGCTAGCAGAACGATCCAAGAGGTCGTCCATAGCCCAACGATGTCGTTGGTGTGGTTAGTGACGGCAACACCATCGGCGGTGCCTGGCAAATAGCCACGAGCTGGGTCACCAGCTTCAGAGGTGGCACAACCAGAGAGGAATAAAACCAAAGAAGCGGCAGCTGGAACAGCGGCCCACTTCAAAAGACGTTTTTGTGACACAATCGACCCTTCGAATTCGAATCGTAACCCCATAAGTCTATTCCTCGAGAGCGCTCTTTCGTGGCGAAACGACCATATAGAGCCAGCCATCCGCTAAAAATTTCTTGCTTCAGGCATGAAAAAACCTCTGCGCCTAAAAGAACGCAGAGGTCTTAGAAAAAAGCCCGTGAAAACCAGTCTTAGCAGAAGCTGTCGCCGCAAGCGCATGAGCTCTTGGCGTTTGGGTTGTCGATAACGAAACCCTGCTTCTGAATGGTGTCTTCATAGTCGATGCTTGCGCCGGCTAGGTGCAGGCTGCTGGTTGGGTCAACAACTAGCTCAACGCCGTGAAACTCGCTGACGATGTCGCCGTCAATCAGTTCTTCGTCGAAGAAAAGGTCATATTTGTAACCCGCACAACCACCAAGCTCAACGCCGATGCGCAAACGCAGGTCGTCGCGACCTTCTGCCGAGATGAGGCTGCGAACCTTATTTGCTGCAGCTTCGGTCAAGGTTAGGGTTGCGGTGGTTTCGGTGGTCTCTGACATTGTTGCTCCTAAAAACTAAATCGTCTGAGTCAAGTTTATCGCAGACATTGAATTATGAACAGCGCATACCCCTCGGCTATTCCACGGTTCAAAGCTACTTGCGCAGGGCGTTGGCGCCCAGCAAGAACAGAGTTTCGGCGGTCATCGCAGCTTTCAAAGTTGGCAGGTGCACCGATTCGTTCGGGCTGTGGGCCCGCGAATCGGGGTCTTCAACGCCTGTCACGAGAATCTGTGCGTTTTCGAACACCTCTTTGAGGTCTGCGATAAAGGGAATCGAACCGCCAATACCGATGTCAACCGATTCGGTGCCGTAGGCATGGCTGAGCGCTGAAGACATGAGTGCGTGCCCCCACTCCCCCGTCTCGGCGGCAAACGGCGAACCCATTTCGATGTCGCCGTAGGTGATTTGGGCGCCGAACGGCAAGTTGGTCTCAAGGTGGGCTCGCAGGGCTTCTAGCGCTGAGCCTGGCTCTTGCCCAGGCGCGAGTCGCATTGAAACCTTGGCGCGAACTGCTGGCTGCATGGTGTTTGAAGAGGTTGCAACCGAAGGAACATCGATGCCAATAATGGTCAAGGCTGGTCGAGCCCAAATGCGATCGAGAATCGAGCCGGTGCCGATCAGTTCGGTGTTTGGCAACAGACCCGAGTCGGTGCGCAATTCGGCCTCGCTGTAAGGCAGGTCGCTCGCATGCCCCTGGTGCAGGCCGGCGATGGCGACGTGACCGACTTCGTCGTGCAAACTAGCCAGCACCTTGACCATGGCGAGCATGGCGTCGGGCACCACTCCCCCATACATGCCGCTGTGCAGAGCGTGATCGAGGGTGCGAACCTCAAAAACCTGTGAAACCAAGCCGCGCAACGTGGTGGTTATGGCGGGAATCGTGGTGCTGAAGTTCGACGAGTCAGCAACCACGATCACATCGGCTTCGAGTTTTTGTTGGTATTTTTCTAGAAAATTGCGAAAACTTGGGCTTCCGGCCTCTTCTTCACCTTCAACAAACAGGGTGATTCCAAGATCAAAATCATCACCGAGGATGCCCCGCAGTGCCAGCAAAGCAGTGTGGTGGGCGATGATGCCCGCTTTGTCGTCAGCAGCACCGCGACCATACATGCGATCGCCGTTCACAGAGTCGGCGACCACAACCGGTTCAAATGGCGAAGTTAGCCACAGCGATTCGTCACCCTGGGGTTGAACATCGTGGTGGGCATAGAGCAAAACCTGAGGAGCACCGTTGCGGGCCTGACGGTGAGCAACCACTGCTGGGGCACCCATCGCCGCCGGTGTGGGTTCGGCAGCAAGTTCTTCACCGTGAGCTTCTGATGCGCCAGATTTTTCGGCACGCAAAATCTCAACCGACTCAAACAACCCTGTTGACTCGAATAATTGGCAAACTGCCTTGGCACTGGTTTCGAGATTGTTGGCATCAAAGGCATCCCAAGCGATGCCGGGAATGCGCACCAACGCCTTTAAAGTCTCAAGCTGAGAGTCAAAAAGATTTTCGACGACAGCTTTGGCAGCCTCGACATCGGTGGCCGCCACTAGATCTAAGGCTGTGGCTTTAGGCGTTTGGTTAGCACTCATAGAGGTAATCTTAAAGTCTTGACCACTATTGAGGGTGAAATGACCGAACAAGAAACAAACAAGGCTGGCAAAGGCCGCCCAACCCCAACCCGCAAAGAGCGCGAACAGGCCAACCTTCGCCCGATCGTTGGCGCCCGAACTCCTGAGGCTCGCAAAGCTGAGCGTGCGCGTCAGACCGAAGCTCGCCGTGCCGCCCGTGAAGGCGCTCTGATGGGCGAAGAGAAATACCTAACCGCTCGCGACCGCGGCCCACAAAAGCGTTTGGCCCGCGACTATGTTGACAGCCGATTCAGCGCTGGCGAATTTTTGATGCCCGCACTCGTGATTTCGTTGCTGCTCACATTTGTTCAAAACGCAGCGATTCAGCAGGTAGTCATGGTTGTGCTTTATGTGTTCTTGATTCTGCTAGTTTTCAACGCTGTGATGATTGGTCGCGGCGCCAAGAAACATCTAATCGAGCGCTTTGGCGCCGACCGACTAGAGGCCGGCATCGTGCGCTATGCAGCGATGCGCAGCGCCCAGTCACGCTTTCTGCGCATGCCAAAGCCAATGGTTAAGCGCGGCGACAAGTCTCAGCTCTGATTCAACACAAAACACCTCGATTGCACAAAGCAGTCGAGGTGTTTTCTTTTAAGCCTATGCACGCTGCCGTGAGAGACCGTCGCCGGCCTCGGGCGCGGCTGCTTGAGCGCGGGCGCGGTGGTGCCGAACTACTTGAGCGCGCGGTTGATGCGACGCGCCCAAAGTGGCCCGTGATACACAAAGCCGGTGTAGCCCTGCACCAAAGTTGCGCCGGCGTCGAGGCGAGCCTGAGCCTGCTCAGCGGTTTCGATGCCGCCAACCGAGATGATGGTTGCTTTGCCCAGCAAAACCGGGCGCAACAGGTGCAGCACCTCAAGTGAGCGGTCGTGCAGCGGCGCGCCCGACAGGCCGCCGACACCTGCAGCTTCAACAACTTTGGCCGGCGTGACCAAACCTTCGCGCGAAATGGTTGTGTTTGTGGCGATGACGCCATCCAAGTGCATTTCAAGCACCAGGTTCGCAACCGCAATAATGTCTTCGTCGGCGAGGTCTGGAGCAATTTTCACCAGAATCGGCTTGCCAAGTGCTTCGGCTTTAACCGCCTCAAGAATCGGCCGAAGTGCCTCAACCGACTGAAGTGAGCGCAGCCCCGGGGTGTTAGGTGACGAAACGTTTACCGCCAAATAATCGGCATATGGCGCTAGAGCCTTTGCACTGGCGCGGTAGTCTTCGGCAGCATCTTCAACTTCAACCGCACGACTTTTGCCGATGTTGGCGCCGATGATTGGCAGACCAAAAGGGTTGGTGATGCGCAAGTGCTTGATGCGAGTGGCAATGACCTCGGCACCGTCATTGTTGAAGCCCATGCGGTTGACCAAAGCGCGGTCAGCTGGCAGGCGAAACAGACGTGGGCGAGGATTGCCCGGCTGAGGCAGAGCTGTTACCGTGCCGATTTCAACGTGAGAAAACCCAAGATCGCGAAGCGGTTTGATCCAGCGCGCATTTTTGTCGAAGCCAGCTGCGAGGCCAAACGGGCCGTTGAACTTGTGACCGAGAGCCTCAACCACTCGAGTTTGGTTTGGCTTAACAGTCTTGATTTTGGTGATCAGCGTGTAATAGGCCAACTCAAGCCCAAACATCGCAAGATAGTGCGCAAACTCGGGTTTGATTTTGGTCAAGAAGTTCTTGAAAAGAAAGCGATAGATCACCGAACCACTTTATCGGTGAAACCCGAGCCTCGGTTAAACGTTGAGAGGCCCGACATTTCTGCCGAGCCTCTCTTGGTTTGTGCTTGCTCACCGGCTAGCGCGTGCTAGCGGTTCGCAAAAGCGTTGGGTTTAGCTGCAACCGCTGGTTGAGCCACAACCTTCACACACGTGGCATGAGCCCGATGGGCGCATCTTGATGCCACAGTTGAAGCACAGTGGTGCGTCTGACTCTTTGCCCTGAAGCAACTCGAACAGCTCGGCTGATGAGTGAACTTCTTTGCGGGTGATCTCAACTGCAACCGGTGCTGCCTCAGCCACTGGTGCTGGTGCGGCGGCTGGGGTTGGAATCTCGATAACCTGAGGTAGCTCGCTGATTGCCGCATAGTTGCCGGCACCTGCATCTAGCGAAGCCGAACGCTCGGCAGCACTGAAGATGCCTAGAGCTGAGCGGGTTTCGAATGGCAGGTAGTCGAGAGCTAGGCGTCTGAAGATGTAGTCCATCAGCGACTTGGCAATGCGAATATCTTTGTCGTCGGTCATGCCGGCTGGCTCGAAGTTGACGTTGGTGAACTTCTGAACGAAGGTTTCTAGCGGCACACCGTATTGCAAGCCGATCGAAACCGAGATTGAGAAGGCGTCCATCACACCGGCAAGGGTTGAACCCTGCTTGCCGAGCTTCAAGAAGACCTCACCCAAGCCACCGTCTGGGTATGAGCTGGCGGTCATGTAACCTTCAGCGCCACCAACGGTGAACGAGGTGGTTGATGATGGGCGTGACTTTGGCAGGCGCTTGCGCACTGGGTGCGAGAGCTCGGAAACCACAACCGGCGCAGCAGCCTCGGTCTTGGTCTCGGTCTTTGCCTTAGCGTCTGAAAGTGGCTGGCCAACCTTGCAGTTGTCGCGGTAGATAGCTAGAGCCTTTAGACCCAACTTCCAGCCCTGAAAATAGACATCTGCGATTTCAGCCTTGGTTGCGGTCTCTGGCATGTTCACGGTCTTCGAGATTGCACCCGAAAGGAACGGCTGAACGGCTGCCATCATGCGAACGTGACCCATCGGCTCGATTGCACGCACACCAACGGCTGTGTCGAAGATTGCGTAGTGCTCTAGCTTTAGGCCAGGAGCATCAACGACGTGACCGTGCTGACCGATGTGAGCAACGATTGCCTCAACGGTTTCGTGGGTGTAACCAAGGCGGTCAAGAGCAAACGGAATGGTCTGGTTGACGATCTGCATTGAGCCACCGGTTGATAGCTTCTTGTATTTCACCAACGAGAAGTCAGGCTCGATGCCTGTGGTGTCACAGTCCATCATGAAGCCGATGGTTCCGGTTGGAGCCAAAAGCGAAGCCTGGGCGTTGCGCCATCCGTTGTTCGCACCAATTGCGGTGTTTAGAGCCCACTGCTGGTTAGCGGCGGCGATGATTGGGCCGTCGATTGGGCTTGCTGACTGAAGAGTCAAGCTGGCCTGCTCGTGCTTTGCCATTACGCGGTCGTGACCAGCCTTGTTGCGTGCATAGCCTTCGTATGGGCCAACAACTGCAGCAAGTTCTGCCGAGCGACGGTATGCCGCACCGGTCATCAACGAGGTGATGGCAGCTGCTAGCGCGAATCCCTCTTTGCTGTCATAAGGCACACCAATAGCCATCAGCAAAGCGCCAAGGTTTGCATAACCGATGCCGAGCTGACGGTAGGCACGGGTGGTCTCACCGATCTTTTCGGTAGGAAAATCTGCGAAGCAAATCGAGATGTCCATAGCGGTGATGATTAGCTCTGAGGCCTTAGTGAACTTTTCGACGTCGAATGAACCGTCGGCGTTCAAGAACTTCAAAAGGTTCAAGCTGGCAAGGTTGCAGCTCGAGTTGTCGAGGTGCATGTATTCAGAACATGGGTTCGATGCGGTGATGCGACCCGAGTCTGGGGTGGTGTGCCAGTCGTTGATGATGTCGTCATATTGAATGCCTGGGTCAGCACAAGCCCATGCTGCCTGAGCGATTGCATCCCAGATTTCACGAGCGTCGACTTCTTCGATAACCTCACCGGTGGTGCGAGCGCGAAGACCGAACTTGTGGCCGTGCTCAACAGCGTTCATGAACTCTGCGTTCACACGAACCGAGTTGTTTGCGTTCTGGTACTGAACCGAGTTGATGTCTTTGCCACCAAGCTCCATGTCATAGCCAGCGTCGCGCAAAACGCGAATCTTTTCTTCTTCTTTTTCTTTAGTCTCAACGAACTCGATGATGTCTGGGTGGTCAACATCTAGAACAACCATCTTGGCTGCGCGGCGGGTTGCTCCACCCGACTTGATGGTTCCGGCTGATGCGTCAGCACCGCGCATGAATGAAACTGGGCCAGAAGCCGAGCCGCCTGAACCCTTGAGAAGTTCTTTTGACGAGCGAATGCGTGAAAGGTTTAGACCTGCACCTGAGCCACCCTTGAAGATCATGCCCTCTTCGCGGTACCAGTTCAAGATGCTGTCCATCGAGTCGTCTACCGACAAGATAAAGCAGGCTGAAACCTGCTGCGGGCTAACAGTGCCCACGTTGAACCAAACTGGTGAGTTGAAGCTGAAGATCTGGTGCAACAGCATGTAGGTGAGCTCGTGCTCAAAAATGGTTGCGTCTTCTTCGGTTGCAAAATAACCGTTGTCGCGGCCGGCCTGAGTGTAGGTCAAGACCACGCGGTTGATCAGCTGGCGAAGGCTGTATTCACGCTCTGGGGTGCCTTGAGCACCGCGAAAGTACTTTGTGGTAACGATTGTGCTCGCGTTTACGCTCCAGAAGTCAGGAAACTCGGCGCCGCGCTGCTCGAAGATAACTTCGCCGTTCTTCCAGTTGGTCTGAACTACGTCGCGGTATTCCCAGTTGACCTGGTCGTAAGGGTGTTCGCCTTCGGTGGTATAAATGCGGCCGATGGTCATGCCACGGCGGCCTTCATTGTTGCCGAATCCTTCAGATGCGGCCCAAGCGGTGGTGTCAGTCATCGCTTTTCCTTTCGTTTGCTGATTTTTTTAGTTTTTAGTTTTGTTTTGGTCTATTTGGTGGTGCTAGTTGGCAGCTTCAAGTGGTTCGTTGCTGGCGCTCTTTTCGAGCCTCAGCAGCTTGATAGCGGCCTCAAAATCGTCGAGGGTCTCCCACCCCTGATAAACGCTCGCGAATCGCATAAAGGCGACTTCGTCGAGTTTTCTCAGCGGTTCTAGAATCGCTAACCCAATGTCGTTGGCTTCGATCGCGGCAGCACCGTTGGCGCGCACGGTTTCTTCAACTTCTTGAGCAAGCAGTGACAGGTCGGCGTCGTTCACCGGTCTGCCCTGGCAAGCTTTGCGCACGCCTGAGACAATTTTGTCTCGGCTGAATGGCTCAACAACGCCACTGCGCTTAGTCACCACGAGTGAAGAGGTTTCGGTAGTGCTGAATCGCTTGCCACACTCTGGGCACTGGCGACGGCGACGAATTGAGGCGCCGTCGTCTGAAGTGCGCGAATCGGTCACACGTGAATCTGGGTAACGACAAAACGGACAATGCATAACGAGCCTCCCTTCGCTTCAAAACCTGGCTTTTGCAACCAACTTTCAGACCACACACCCGAATTCATACTAAATTCAGGCACTATATGTAGGTTGTTTTGAGTTGGTAGCCCCTATATCTTGTGGTTAAGGCGATTTAGATGCAAATTATCGACTAGCTCGGCGTGTCGAGGCGAGAAGCCCGAAAACACGCCAAAGTTGGCGGTTTGATCAGCCCGAAATGGGCAAAACACACAGCAAATTCGCAAAAAAGTTTTCAAAAAGATGCAAAATATAGCGGATGCCCTGCGGCGTCGCCACTAGATGTGGCGCGGGCCTCGCCACTAGATGTTGTGCGGGCCTCATTGCCAGGCGCCCGCAACGCGCCTGCTAGGCGTCGAAACGCGCAGTAACCGCTTGACCGTGAGCCGGCAGGCCCTCTGCCTGGGCGAAGTCATCGATTAGCTCAGCGAGCGGCTCGAGGCCGGCTTTGGTGTATTCAATGATTTGCTGTGGTCTCAAGAACGTGTGCACGCCCAAACCAGAACCAAACTTTGCCGAACCACCAGTTGGCAAAACGTGGCTCGAGCCGGCCATGTAATCGCCCAGGCTGACCGGCGAATAGTCACCAACAAAGATTGCACCCGCATTGGTGATGCGGTTCACCACAGCCTCATTGTCGGCCGTTTGAACCTCGAGGTGTTCGGTGGCATATTCGTTGGCAAACAAAATAGCTTCGTCAAAAGATTTCACCAACACAACAGCGCTCTGCTGGCCACCCAACGCGGTAATAACTCGGTCACGGTGGTGGGTGGCGTCAACAATGTCGGGCAGTTCGTTGATCACGGCGTGAGCCAACTCGGGCGAATCTGTAACCAAAACCGAAGCGGCCGCCTCATCGTGCTCAGCTTGAGACACCAAATCGTAGGCAATCAAACGCGCGTTGGCCGAAGCATCGGCCAACACCAAAATCTCAGTTGTGCCAGCCTCAGAGTCAATGGCGATGCGGCCGCGAAGCGCACGCTTAGCAGCGGTGACATAGATGTTGCCAGGGCCGGTCACCAAACGCACCGGCTCAAGACCAATTTGAGGCAAACCGTGAGCAAACGCCGCAACCGCTGCCGGCCCGCCCATCGAATAAACCTCGGACACCCCAAGCAGGCCTGCGGTTGCCAAAACTGTTGGGTGTGGGCGACCACCAAAATCTTTTTGCGCCGGTGAGGCCAAAGCCAAACGAGGCACGCCGGCGGCCTGCGCAGGCACAACGTTCATCACAACGCTTGACGGGTAAACCGCTTTGCCACCGGGAACATACAAACCAACCGAATCAACCGGAGCCCAGCGCTGGCTAACTACTGCCCCATCAGCCAAATCGACCGAAGTGTCGAGCGGCAGGTTTGCCTCAGAAACTGCGCGAACCCGCTCAATCGCTGTTTCAATCGCGGCACGCAGTTTAGGCTCCAACGCATCAACCGCGGCAGCCAACTCTTCAGTCGAAACCAAAAGCGGGCGCGGGTCAACGCCATCACGCGCCACAGTCACCTCAACCACAGCATCGAGCCCACGAGTGGCGACATCCGCTATTAAAGGCCTCACTGATTCAAGCGCAACGTCAACATCAACGGTTGCGCGAGGCACCAAATCGTTAACTTCATGAGCGGCAAAACCCGATTCGCGCAGATCAAGCAAACGCAGCTGTGCACGCTCAGACATCAGGGCCTCCAAAAAGTCAAACAAACAAGGCAATTCTAACGGGCGAGCTAAACCCAGAGCCTCGGTTCGGTTAGCCTAGAACCTAAGGAGCAACAAATGACTTTTGAACCACAATCAGACCTGAGCGAAACCCTTCGAGCCGCTTTTCGCCGTCACGCCTCAGGCGTTGCGGTTATCACCACGACCGACGTCGATGGCTCGCCGGTGGGTTTCACCGCCACGAGCATGACCTCGCTGGGCTCGACCCCTCCCCTGCTCACTTTCAACGTGGCTTGCGGTTCGAGCAGCTGGGCTGCCGTTAGCCAAGCCACCCACTTTGCCGTGCACACTCTGGGCGCTGGCAACCTTGAGTTGGCTCGCCGCATGGCAGCCGACCGCAACCTGCGTTTTGCTCAAAATGACTGGGGCATGGTTGAACCTGGCGTGCCGGTTTTCGATGCCGCAACAGCCGTGCTGATTTGCAAAACTCGCGAGATTCACAACGTTGAAAACAACGCGATCGTTGTGGTTGAAGTTATCGACGGCGGCGTGGGTCAGATTGATGATGCTCTGCTTTATAACCAGCGCGGATACTTCACCCCTGGCGCCAAACTCGATTAGCGCGCGGTCACCACTTGCCTAAACGAGGTGGTGACTGCCGCCATCTGGCTCGACGACCGCAGCGGTTTCACCGGTTGTAGGTGAGGCACCCTCAGCCGAGTCGGTGACCTGCGCAAATGCTTTGGCACCAACGGCAACTTTCAGCTCACCATAAAGCTCAGAACAAATGTTGACGCGGCGCGGCAAGCTAAAGCTGCGATCACCGTGTGAGCCCTGCAAAATCAAAATCACTTCGTCGCGACCGCGGTGAACGGCAAAAATTCGGTCAAGCTCTTGCAGCACTGGGCGCGTGGCCTCAGCTTCGGGCAGTCGAATCACCAGCGGCCCGGTCGCACCTTCGTCGCTGCCCTCAATGGTGCGAACATCCATAGCCGACAGGCTGTTGCCGTCGTCGCGTTTGCTAATGCGACCTTTGATGGCCACAACCTGGTCGGTCTGCAGGTTGCGACCAAACTCGGCATAGGCCTTGCCCATGAGCATTACTTGAATCTCAGCGGCAAAGTCTTCGATCACGATCATGCCGTAGGGGTTGCCCGAAGCGCGCGCCACCTTGTGCTGAACGCTAGTGATCAAGCCGGCAATGGTCACAATGCCACCATCGGGGGCATTTTCAACATCAAGCACATCAGCGATTTGAGTGTCGGCGTGGCGCGCCAGAACACCCTCGCGACCGGCCAGCGGATGAGCGCTCACATAGAGCCCGAGCATTTCGCGCTCGTAGGCGAGCTTTTCGCGCTGCGACCACTCTGGGCGGTTTGGCACCTGAACCTGCAGTGAGTCGTCTTCGTCGAACATGCCACCAAAAATGTCGATGGCACCCATTGCCTCGTTCTTTTTGAGCGCACTCTGTTCGTCAACTGCCTGTTCAAAAACCTCAATCAGGGCACGGCGAGTGTGGCCTAGGCTGTCGAAAGCACCGGCTTTGATGAGCGCTTCAACAGTCTTCTTGTTGCAAACCGTCGAAGGAACCTTCTTTAAAAAGTCGCTAAACGACGTGAAGCGACCTTTTTCTTCGCGGGCCGCAACAATGCCGGCAACCACGTTCAAACCCACGTTACGCACCGCTCCGAGGCCAAAACGAATGTCGTCACCGACCGCGGTGAACGCGGCATAAGAGTCGTTCACATCGGGCGCCAAAACACTTACGTTCATGCGGCGACACTCGGCTAGATAAAGCCCCAGTTTGTCTTTTGAATCGCCCACCGAGGTGAGCAGGGCTGCCATATATTCCGCGGGATAATTCGCCTTGAGATAGGCCGTCCAATACGACAGCACACCATAGCCAGCGCTGTGCGCTTTGTTGAAGGCATAGTCAGCGAAAGGCTCAAGGGTTTTCCAGAGCATATCGATGGCCTCTTCAGAGAACCCAAGGTTCTTGCCTCCGGCCAAAAAGTCGGCATATTGTTTATCGAGCTCAGATTTTTTCTTTTTGCCCATCGCGCGGCGCAACAGGTCTGCTTTGCCAAGTGTGAAGCCTGCAACTTTTTGAGCAGCTGCCATAACCTGCTCTTGATAAACCACAAGGCCATAGGTTGGGCCAAGAACCTCAGCCAACACCTCTTCGAGCTCAGGGTGAATCGGGTCGATTTTTTGCAAACCATTTTTGCGCCCGGCATAGTTGGTGTGCGAGTTCATTCCCATCGGCCCTGGGCGATAAAGCGCAATAACAGCCGAAATGTGCTCAAACTCGGTTGGTTTTAGCTGACGCAGCAAAACACGCATGCCGCCACCATCGAGCTGAAACACGCCCAGCGTGTCGCCTCGCGAGAGCAACTCAAAAGTGTTTTGGTCGGCGTCAAGATCAAGGTCTTCGAGAACCACGGTTTCGTTGCGGTTTTGATAAATGTTTGCCAACGCGTCGTCGAGCATGGTTAGGTTGCGAAGGCCCAAGAAGTCCATCTTGAGCAAACCCAAAGCCTCACAGGGCGGCTGGTCAAACTGAGTGATAACAGCCTCGTCGTTGTCGCGGCGCATCACCGGCATAACGTCGAGCAGTGGCAGGGCCGACATAATTACGCCGGCGGCGTGAACGCCACTGCCGCGCTTGCCGTGCTCGATGCCGCGAGCCAACTCAAACACTTCAGCCGACTCGGCATCGTTGTTGATTAGTTCGCGAAACTCAGCAGCTTCAGCATAACGATCGCTCTTTTTAGTGTCGCCCGAAACCTCATCGACCCACTCAGACTCAACCATTTCGCGCAGGCTAAGCTCACGGCCAAGCACCATCGGCGGCATAGCCTTAGTGAGTTTTTCGCCCACCGAATAGGGCTTGCCGAGCACGCGGGCGGCATCTTTGAGGGCTTGTTTCGCCTTGATGTTGGTATAGGTGATGATTTGAGCAACACGGTCGTCGCCATACTTAGCGGTCACATATTTGATGACCTCGCCACGGCGACGGTCGTCAAAGTCAACGTCGATGTCGGGCATCGAAATGCGGTCAGGGTTCAAGAAACGCTCAAAGATCAGACCGTGGTGCACTGGGTCGAGTTCGGTGATGCCAAGGGCGTAGGCCACAATCGAGCCGGCAGCCGAACCACGGCCCGGGCCAACACGAATGCCCTGCTCGCGAGCCCACGCGATAAAGTCGGCAACCACCAAAAAGTAGCCCGGAAAACCCATGTCTTTGATGACTTGAATTTCATAGGCAGCTTGCTCGGCTTGGCGCTGCGGAATATCGCCGCGGTAGCGACGGTTCATGCCGCGTTTGACTTCTTCTTCGAACCACGAAGCTTCGGTGTGCCCCTCGGGCACCGGAAACCTCGGCATAAGCTCGCGCTTCGGAAACTCAACTTCGCAGCGCTCAGCAATCAACAGCGTGTTGTCGCAAGCCTCAGGGTAATCGCGAAACAGGTGACGCATTTCGGCGGCTGTCTTTAGGTAATAGCCGTCGCCGTCGAACTTGAAGCGCTTCGGGTCGTCAAGCGTTGAGCCCGAACCGATGCACAGCAGTGCCTCGTGAGCCTTGGCGTCTGACGCCGAAATGTAGTGAAGGTCGTTGGTGGCGACCAACGGCAGACCCAGGTCTTTAGAGATCTGCATCAGGCCGTTCCAAGCCTTTTGTTCAACCGCCAGGTTGTGATCCATGATCTCAACAAAAAAGTTGTCTTTGCCAAAAATGTCGCGATAGTCGGCTGCAGCCTGAAGTGCGAGGTCATATTGCCCGAGGCGAATGCGAGTCTGAATCTCACCCGAGGCACAGCCGGTTGTGGCAATGATGCCCTTGCCATATTTTTCAAGCAATTCGCGGTCCATGCGAGGCTTCATATAGAAACCCTCAAGATAGGCCAGCGAAGACAACCTGAACAGGTTGAACATGCCTTCGGTGTTCTCGGCGAACATCGTCATGTGAGTATACGAACCGCTGCCCGAAACATCGTCGTCGCCGCCGTCGCTCCAACGCACACGGGTGCGGTCGCTGCGGTGGGTGCCCGGGGTTAGATAAGCCTCGATGCCGATGATTGGCTTAATGCCGTTATCTTTAGCGGTGCTATAAAAGTCATAGGCCCCAAAATTATTGCCGTGGTCACTGATGCCAATGGCTGGCATGCCAAACTCAACAGCCTTTTTAATCAGAGGTTTTACGCGCGCAGCACCGTCGAGCATGCTGTATTCGGTGTGCACATGAAGGTGAACAAACGAGTCGTCTTTAGACACAGCGGTGAAACTTTCTGCCAGGGTGAATCAGGTTGCAAAAGCCTCGCGTTAGCGTTGCCTTGCAGTGGGTTGCGGTGCTTAAACCCTACCCTCGAAGCACTTCGAGTGCGTGCACCAACTCAGGTGTGTATTCGCTCTTGAAAGTCACAACCTCGCCGCTGGTCGGGTGTGTGAAACTAAGCTCAACAGCGTGCAACCACTGACGGTCAAGACCAAGCTTGGCTGCCAAAGTGGGGTCGGCGCCATACATTGTGTCACCAACCAGCGGGTGTTTAAAAGCCGAGAAATGCACGCGAATCTGGTGGGTGCGGCCGGTTTCAAGGTTGACCTCAACGAGCGTCGCCGAACGAAAAGCCTCAAGAGTTTTATAGTGCGTCACCGAAGGCTTGCCGTCTTGTTGCACCGCAAACTTAAATTCAGCACGCGGATGCCTACCAATCGGCGCATCAAAAGTGCCTTCAAAGGGGTCGGGGTGGCCTTGAATAATCGCGTGATAAATCTTGTGAACCGCACGGTCACGAAACCCCTGCTTCAGACGAGAATATGCGAGCTCGCTTTTAGCTAAAACCATCAGACCGCTCGTGCCAACGTCTAAACGCTGAACGATGCCCTGGCGCTCGGCCGCGCCAGAAGTAGAAATTTCAATGCCCAAAGCCAGCAGTGCGCCCGGCACGGTGGGGCCATCCCAGCCAACAGAAGGGTGAGCGGCAACGCCCGCGGGCTTATCAACCACCACAATGTCGGCGTCTTGATAGATGATGCCGAAACCATCAACGTGGTCGGCGTGAATCTCTAAGCGATTTTTAACCACCGGCATTTGAATGTCGAGCATGGCATCAACCACGAGTTTGTCAGATTTGCCCAGCAGCTTGCCGTTTTGGTGAACGCAGCCCTGCAGCAGCATGTCGGCAGCGGCAGCGCGCGAAAGGCCAAGAAGTTTAGATATGCCGGCATCGGCACGCTCACCAGAAATGCCAGGAGGCACCGGCAGAAACCGGCTGTCGTGAGTTTGGGTCATTTAGCCAATCTCACTTGCCGATGCGCTCGCCGCGCATCACACGAATCACGGTGATAACGGCTACAACAACAATTGCGCTGTCTGCGAGGTTGAAGATCGGAAAATTGAAAGGGATCGAAATGAAATCGACAACGTGACCGTTAGGAAACCCCGGTTCGCGAGTAATGCGATCGATTAGGTTGCCTAGAATGCCTCCGAGCAAAGCACCTGCCAACACAGCCCAAGATCGGGTTTCGATTTTGCGACTAAACCAAATAACGGCAAGCGCGGCAACGGTTGAGAACACGGTGAAAGCCCAAGTGACACCGCCCCCGAGTGAAAACGCTGCCGAGTCGTTGCGCACTAGATACCAGCGCAGCACGGGCCCGAGCACGTCATAGTAACGACCGGGTGTGAGCGCCGCGATCACTAAAGCTTTTGCGCTCTGGTCGAGCGCCACAACCAGTGCGGTGAAGCCGAACATATAGAGTGCTAGGCGCGGCAGAGCTAGCGGTTTAGACAAACGAAAACCTAAGACTTAGAGACCGAAGTTGTAGCTACCGGTTGGGTTGCTAAAGCCGGTGGTCAGTGCAGGGTTGGTGTTGGTGCTCGGTGCGTTGCTGGCGTTGAAACCTGCGTGGTCAAGCTCGTCGAGCTGACCCTGAATGTAGCCTTTGAGCTTCGCGCGGTATTCGCGTTCGAAGCTCTTAAGCTCTTGAATGGTGTGCTCAACCAGCGCTTTTTCGCGCTCTAGGTTGCTAAAGTCTGCACGGTGCTGTGCCTCGGCCTCGCGCACCAAACGGGCTGCTGTTGCGTGACCTTCGGCAATTAGGGCGTCGCGCTTTGCTAGGCCTTCACGAACGTGCTCGTCGTGAAGTTTGCGAGCCAGCTGAAGTAGGTTGTTGGTGTTGTTGCCACCATCGAGTGCACTCGGGTCGCCGACTGCCTCAGGAAAAGGGCTGAAGCTCGGTGCCGGGGCAGCAACCGAAAGAGCTGGCACAGCAATAGCCGGTGCGGGGCTGCCCAGTTGCTCGGCCATGCCGGCACCCGAACGCTGAAGCTCAGCGATGCGACCCTCTGAAGCCAAGAGGCGCTGACGAAGGTCTTCGTTCTCTTGGTTTAGGCGGCGAAGCTCAACAACGATCTCGTCGAGAAAGTCATCAACTTCGTCTTGGTCATAACCTTCACGAAACTTGGTTGGTTGAAATCGCTTGTTGACAACGTCTTCGGGAGTCAATGGCATTTTGCTCTACTTTCGATTCGCAGGCTCTATGGGCAAGTTTGAACTAGTTTAACGCAAAAACCTAGATGTTAGAGCAGATAAAGGCTGACCAAATTCTGAAGCACACCGATAAACATGAAGAGCAAAATCAGACCAATGTCTAGTGCAACTGGCCCCAAACGCAATGGTGGAATCAATTTTCGAACCAGTTTCAGAACAAAATCGGTCAAGGTATAAACGATTTCGGCCAAAACTAAGACGATGCCGCGAGGGCGCCATGACGGGTTGTAGGCTCGCACCCAATCGAGAATGATGCGAGCAACGATGGTGAGGCTATAGATTCGCAGAGCCCACCACAAGATGGTGCCAAGAATGACCATAACGTTTGCGACTATGGGCGAATGTAGAGCTCGTCGGCTTCTGACTCAACTTCGCTTGAGGTTTCGCCCTCAATCGAGACGCCAGCGTGAGCCAAAAGGTAAACCTTTTCGGTTACGCGACGAGCTTCACCGTCAAGTGCAAAAGTTAGGCCGGTAATAAAGTCGATAACGCGACGAGCCTCAGGCAGCGCAATGTCGCCGAGGTTGACGATTACGGTCTTGCCGTCGCGATATTCTGAACCGATTCGACCAGCATCGCCAGCATATGAGCTCACATCGATGGTGAAAATCTCAGTCATGTCGCTCACCATAGCCTTCTTGCTGCGCGAAACCACGGTTGGGCGAAAACCTTGACGGCTGCTGATAGGAATAGCTTCACGGGTTGGCAGTTCGTCGTGCGAGGCGTCGTCGATTCCCAAGAAATTCTTCGCCATTGACAGTACTGACATGTGGTGCTCCTATTGGTGGGCTTAAAAGCTTTATTATCGCTAGATTAAACCGAATAATCGCGTTTGCCCGTGATTGACGTGCCAATGCGCACGTGTGTCGCGCCGTGTCGAATTGCCTCTTGGTAGTCGCCCGACATGCCCGCCGAAATATGCTTGGCTTCTGGCACCAAAGTTTGAAGTTGCTCGCTGGCTAAGCGAATGCGGTCGAAGTCTGCCGCCGGTTCAACATCGAGCCCGGCCACTCCCATCACACCTTCGAGTTTCAGGGTCTTGTGCTGCAAAACCTGCTCAGCAAAAGCCAAAAGGTTTTCTGGCAAAATGCCGCCGCGTTCGGCTTGCCCGGTGAGATTGAGTTCGATAAAAACTGGCAGCGGATGCCCTTCGGCCCGAGCCGCGGTTGATAGCGGTGCGAGGCTTTGCGCATCTTGCGGTTTGGCCAGCTCTTTGACCAGCGCCTGAAGCAGGCTTTCGCGATCGAGTGAGTGAATAGAGCTCGCGTAGCGCAGCACAGATTTAACTTTGTTTGACTGCAGTTGGCCGATGAAGTGCCAGCTGGCATCGGCGCCTAACCAGGTGCCACCTTCGCGCGCGGCTGTTACAGCCTCGGCAACTTCAAAAGCTTTTGGCCCAGCCTCTTGGTCGCGGTTCTCACCAAAGTCGATTGCACCAAGCTGCATCAGCTCGAGCACCAAATCGGCGGCATGAGTTTTTGAAACTACGATGAGTTTCGTCGAACCTGCTGCTGCACCAGCTTCGCGCTCTGCTTGGGCGATGTTTTCAAGCGCCTGAGCATAACGCTCGCTCAGGCCGTTAGTTGCGCAAGAAGTCAGGTAGGTCAAGGTCGTCGCCAAAAACTTGGTTTGTGGGTTTGGTGACTGGGTGAGCCTCGGCGTTCAAAACCTCGGCGGCAGCAACCGGCTTAGCTTCGGTTGCCATGCCAACCACTGGGTCGAGTGCTTCAACCGAGCCAAATGATTCGCTTGACAGGGCCAGTGAACCTGCGCTTGCAAAGGCTGAGGCTGCAGTTGCCGGCGCTGGTGCCAGCGTGCTGGCCGCAGCAGCTTGGCTTGCAGCAGCCCCGGTTGAGCTCGAAACACCGGTGAACGCGTCGAGTGATGAGTTTGAGGCAAAAGGCACGCGACGAGCTGAGTCGAGTGAGCGTGGGCTTGAAGCGCTAAAACCGGCTGCGATCACGATCACGCGAACCTCATCGCCGAGGGTGTCGTCAACAGTCATGCCCACAATGATTTGGGCACCATCGGCAACTGCCTCTTTCACCAGGGTTGCGGCTTGATCCATCTCAAGCAGGCCGATGTCTGACGGGCCTTGAATCTGAAGCAAAACTCCGTTGGCGCCATCGATGCTGCTTTCGAGAAGCTGGCTGGTGACTGCCTGTTCGGCTGCGCGAATGGCGCGGTCTTCGCCCTTGGCAACACCGATGCCCATGATTGCTGAACCTGACTCGCGCAGCACCGACTTGACGTCGTTAAAGTCGGTGTTCATTAGGCCCGGGGTGATGATTAGGTCGGTGATGCCCTGAACGCCGGCGCGAAGCACGGTGTCGGCGATCGAGAACGCTTCGACAAAGCCAACGTTTTTGTCTTGCATTTCGAGCAGGCGCTGGTTTGGCACCACAATGAGAGCGTCAACTTCGGCACGAAGGTCTTCGATGCCTTTGTCGGCCTGTTCGGCGCGACGTTTGCCTTCGAAGTTGAACGGGCGGGTAACAATGCCAACGGTCAATGCACCGAGGCGCTTTGAAATCTTTGCCACGATTGGTGCTGCGCCGGTGCCGGTGCCGCCACCCTCGCCCGCGGTGATGAACACCATGTCGGCGCCTTTGAGCAGAGCTTCGATTTCGTCTTCGTGGTCTTCGGCGGCACGGCGACCAACCTCTGGGTCGGCACCTGCGCCGAGACCGTGAGTGATTTCGCGACCAATGTCTAGCTTGACGTGAGCTTGGCTAAGCAGCAACTGCTGAGCGTCGGTGTTTAGAGCAATGTATTCAACACCGCGCATGCCCGCATCGAGCATGCGGTTCACGGCGTTAACGCCGCCGCCACCGACACCGACAACTTTGATGACAACTTGACGGTTAAGATTTACGCCCGCTGCTGACACTGTGCTCACGGTACCTCCAAAAGTTTGCTAAAAAGCTTCAACATCAACCTGAACGTTAATGTTTATCGCTTTTTATCTAGACGCCACGAAGGTAAAACGCGTTGCGGCAATTAGTCGTGAGGCGCTCGGGCGTGTCGCAATCACGTTTCAACCCTTGGTTTAGGGTCATTTAGTTGCCATAGCGAACGACTGGCGCGGTGGGCGCCGAAACGTCGATCGTGGCAACCTGACTGCGAGGCACATGCTTGATCAACTGCGCCAAAACCTTAGCTTTTAAGGCTGACTTTGATGAATCGCCCCACAAAATTTGCTGCCCAGCTAAACCCTTTAGCTGAATCACAACATTGTCTTGCGAGCGAGCCTCAACCACATCTACGCGACGCACCAGCGAAACCGGCAAAGCCAAAAGCACCTGAATAGCATCGGCATAGTTTTTGCTGCTGCGAGGTGCACCGCTGATTGAAACAACGGGATACCGGTCACTCACCTTTGCCTGCCCCAGCTCGATGCCAGCAACGTCATAAAGATGGTTAACGCCGCCTATAGTCACAATGCAAACGGGTTGACGTTCAATGATTCGAACCTGCAGTGTGTGCGGTGGCACCGCAACCGTCGAGAAACTCTCGATCAGTTTAAAGTCTTTGAGTTCTTGGGCAATTTTGCCGCCGTCAACCATGGTCAGCGGCACACCAATTTGAGACTTAACCGCGGCCAGAATCGCTTCGGCCTTCAGTCGGTGCACGCCCGAGACTTCAATTTTGCTAATCGCAAGCATGGGAGTGAAAAGACTCGCCAGCACCAAAGCAATCAGTGCGCCAAAGGCAGAAAGCACCGTGATTCGCACGGCTCGAACCTGGCGCTTATTTCGGCTAAAACGTTTCGCCTCATTATTCAGCTGACGCAGGGTGTTGCGTTTTGACTTGCGATTGCTTTCGCGAAGCAACAGCAAGCGCTCGCGTTCGGCCCTGAGCTGATCGCGGGTGATCTTGTTTGCATCGCTGCCACGGGTCGGCTTAAGCTCGCGGGCCAGCTTTGGCTCGCGGGCCAGCTTAGGCTCGCGGTTCGGCTTAAGCTCGCGGTTCGGCTTAAGCTCGCGGGCAGGCTTAGGCTGGCGGGCAGGCTTAAGTTCGCTGGCCGAACTGGCCCCAGCGCGGGGCTGTTCTGCCGCTGGCGGCCTAAGCCCCGCAGTCTGGCGTCTAGCGCCAGTTTTGCCCGGCGGGGTTGACCCTGCGCGCGAAGGAGGACGTCTCAAGGTTTATTTCGCTAACGCCTCAAGCAGGGCAGGCACCATGCGATAAACGTCGCCGCAGCCCATGGTCATGATGAAGTCACCTTCGCCGGCGAGGCTGGCTGCCACGGCAGGCGCGTCATCCCATTTCTCAACGTAGTGAACCTGAGCCTGGTTAGCGAAAGCGTTTGAAACCAACTCGCCGGTCACCCCCGGTTCAGGGTCTTCGCGCGCGGCATAAATGTCGAGCACAACAACCTCATCGCTGGCGGCAAGTGCGGCAGCGAACTCTTTGGCCATCAAACGAGTGCGGCTATAAAGGTGAGGTTGAAAAACGGTAATGATTTTGTGCTCGCCAACAACCGCGCGGGCGCCGGCAATAGCTGCAGCAACCTCGGTTGGGTGGTGCGCGAAGTCATCATAAACTTTTACGCCGCGGCGTTCGCCGTGAAGTTCAAAACGGCGTTCGGTGCCACCAAAACGGGCAATCGCAGCCAACGCGTCGGCCGCGTTGTAGCCAAGACCGGTCAACACAGCCAATGCACCGGTTGCGTTGATTGCGTTGTGATAGCCGGGCACCTTCAGTGTGGCATGAAGGGTCTCGCCGGCAATGTCGACTGCGAACGAAACCTGCGGACCACTCGCATCAACCGAGTGCAAGCGCAACTGCGCATCGGCAGCCTCACCAAATCGAATCACCCGTTTGCCCGGCAGCAGTTTGGTGACACGCACCGCCCCCGGGTCGTCGCTGTTGATTGCAATGAACTCTTTGGCACCGTTTGCAAACTTAGCGAACTCGGCATCGAAAGCTTCGATGCTGCCGTAGTGGTCGAGGTGGTCGGCATCAACGTTGGTGATTAGCGCGATCGCGGTGTCATAGTGCAAAAATGAGCCGTCTGATTCGTCGGCTTCAATCACAAACAAATCGCTTGTGCCGCTGCCCGAACTCGCACCCAAAGAAGCAATCACGCCGCCGTTAACAAAACTTGGGTCTTCGCCCAGCTCTTGCAGAGCCGTGATGACCATGCCGGTGCTGGTGGTTTTGCCGTGCGCACCCGCCACCGCGATTAGGCGCTTCTTAGTCGTGAGATAGGCAAGTGCCTGAGAGCGGTGAATGACCGGAATGCCGCGTTCTTTGGCGAGCAGGTATTCAGGGTTGGTCGGCCACAGCGCCGAGGTCACAACCACGGTGTCTGGGTTGCCCAAATGGGCAGCATCGTGACCGATAAAGATTTCGGCCCCAAGGGCTCGAAGCGCAGCCACGTTTGATGTGTCGCGAAGATCACTACCGGTTACCTTATGGCCCATGCCCAAAAGAATTCGCGCAATTCCGCTCATGCCAGAGCCGCCGATGCCAACAAAGTGCACGGTGCCAAGATCGGCTGGCACCGGCTGCGAAAAGTCAGGCTTAATCATGAGGTTCCTTTGTGATGTTCAGGGCTAGATTACTGCTTTGAGTCGGCAGCAACTCGTTTAACAAGGTTGAGCAGCTGCTCGGCACCGTCAGCCACGCCAATCTTTTTGGCAATCGAAGCCATGGCTTTGAGTTCGCGCGTGTTCGAAATTGCTGGAATCAAAACCTGCGAAACATATTGGGTTGTGAAGTCAGCGTCGGCACACACGATTGAACCACCGGCAGAAACCAGGTCGACCACGTTGAACTTTTGTTCACCGTTGCCCACCGGGTATGGCACATAGCAAGCCGGCAAACCAACGGCTGCGAATTCGCTCACCGTAGATGCGCCTGCGCGTGCCACTGCAAAGTCAGCCGCCTCGATAGCCGTGTGCATCTCACTGCAATAGGCAACGCGAACATATTCTTTCGTTGCAACCGGCTCGAGCGGTGAACGATCACCCACAATGTGAAGCACTTGAATGCCGGCGGCTGAAAGCAGGTTTCGCGATGCTTCGATGGCGTCGTTAATGCTGCGCGCGCCCAGCGAACCACCCGTGACCAGCAGGGTTGGCGCATCGGCACTCAAACCAAAGTGTTCTCTGGCAGCGGCGCGCGCCTCGAGCGTGGTTGAGTTTTTGGCCAGCAGCTCAACTTCGCGGCGAAGCGGCATGCCAACAAAAATCGCGTTTCTAAGGCGAGTATTTCTAAAAGCTACCGCTGTGGCTGCCGCCGAACGCGCACCCCAGCGGTTAGCCATGCCCGGCAGCGCGTTGGCCTCGTGCACCACAAATGGCACTCCCCTGCGCCTTGCTGCCAAATAGGCTGGCGCACTCGCATAGCCGCCAAAACCAACCACCACATCAATGCGGTGTTCCAAAATATAGCCTTCAACCTGCTTCACAGCGGCCAAAAACTTGCCCAAAAAGCCAAAGGCATAGCCGTTAATGCGGCGCGGAAAAGGCAGTCTCGGCACGGTGAGCAGTTTGTATCCGCGTTCAGGAACAAGCCGCGCCTCAAGACCTTCGGCCGTGCCCAGTGCCCAAACCCGATGTTCATAATCATCGTGCTTAATGGCATCGGCAAGCGCCAACATGGGGTTAACATGGCCGCCGGTGCCACCGCCAGCTAATAGAAAACGTGTCATCGTCTCATCGTCATTCGGCTTCGGGCTCTTGAAAGAGGCGTTACACCCAGAGCGGTTTCGAGTTCGTCTTGATGAATGTGGCGTTCAAAAGCTAACAGAATGCCAATGGCCAGCAGCGCCGAAATTAGTGACGAACCACCCGAAGACACCAGAGGCAGCGGCACACCGAGCACCGGCAGGTTTTGCACAACCACCGATACGTTGATGAGGCTCTGAAAACCGATCCAGATCATGATGCCGGCTGTGGCATTTCGCATAAAACTTGAACTGGCGCGAAGGTAGGTGCGACGAATCAAAACCACCAGCATGATGAACACCACGATGGTTAGAGTGGCGCCCAGCAAGCCGGTTTCTTCGCCAATAATGGCAAAGATGTAGTCGTTATCAACCTCGGGAATCCACGACCATTTGAGCTTTGAACCACCCAAACCAACACCGCCCCAGCGGCCGGCAGCCAGCGCCCAAATGCCGTGCTGTGATTGCCAAGCAAAAGTCGATGAGTCGTCGCTGCCAGGGTGAAGCCAAGCATCGAGGCGACCCGAACGCGAAGAGCTCGACTGCAACGCAATAAACACGCCAAACACGGTGATCACTGCAAGAGCACGAAGTTTGTTTAGCTCAATGCCGGTTAGCAACGTGATGCCAAAAGCGATCAGCAAAATGATCAGCGCCGTGCCAAGGTCTTTGCCACCAAACACCACCAAAACCGCTGCACCAACCGGCGCCCAGCTTTTATAAAGAAAGTTTTTGATGTCGGTGATGCGATATTCCTCTTTGGCAAAGTTGTTTGCCAAAACCAAAATCAAACCCAACTTAATGAACTCAGATGGCTGAAAAGAGAAAATGCCCAACCTCAACCAGTTTCGGTTGCCACCGATCGAAATGCCCAGCGGTGTGAACAAAACCAGAAGCTGCAAAAAGATGCCACCGGCAAAAAAGTATTGCCCCCATTTGGCGATTCGGGCGAGCGACAGGGTTGAAACCACAACCATGCCCAAAAGACCAACACCAGCCCAACCGGCTTGACGGCCAAACACGTAATAAGGGTTGTTGTAGGTGGTTAGCGAGTCAACCGATGAACTCGAAAGCACCATCACCATGCCGAAAACCAAAATGAACATCGAAACGCCAAACAACCAATAAAAGTTGCGCGACTGATGCCCGGCTAAGCGCACAAATAGTGAGCGAAAGTCGATTCGGCGTGCATCCACCTGCCTTGGCTGTTTGATTCGTGCCATTAGCGGTTCACCCACGCGGCTGCTTTGGCAAAAACTTTGCCACGGTGGGCATAGTCTGCGAATTGATCCATCGAAGCTGCGGCCGGAGCCAAAAGAACCACGTCACCTTCGACCGCCCAAGATTTTGCCTGCGTGGCCACGGTTTGCATCACACGTTCGGCGTCTTGCTCGCTTTTGACTGCACCAGGTTCAACAGCCAAAACCGGCACGAGCGGTGCCACGGCCGCGAACGCATCGAGAACCGGTTGCTGGTCAACACCGATCACAATTGCGCCGCGCAGTTTGCCTTTGAAACGTTCAACCAGCGGGGTTAGGTCAACGCCCTTGAGCAAACCGCCCAGCACCCAAACCACGTTTTCAAATGAGGCCAGCGAGGCTGCGGCTGCGTGCGGGTTAGTGGCTTTTGAATCATCAAACCAGCGGATTCCACCCCACTCACCAACCAATTCGATGCGGTGGGCATCAAGTTTGAAGTTGCGAATGGCTTCACGAATCGCAAATGGTGAGGCGCCGGCGGCGCGCGCCAAAGCTGTGGCCGCAGCCACGTTGGCTAGCAGGTGCGGCGTGATGACCCCGATGTTCTCGATGTCGGCAACCGTTGCAATCTCGAGCGCTGTGTTCTTGCGGTCGTCTAAAAACGCCCGGTCAGCCAACACGTCTTCGACATAGCCAATTTGGCTGAGGCCAGGCGCGCCAAGGGTGAATCCAATGGCCCTTGCACCTTCGGTTACATCGGCGTTTTCGACCAGAGTTTCGGTGGCTGAATCTTGAACGTTATAAACGCAAGCTACGCGAGTTTTTTCATAAACTTTGCCTTTGGTTGCCGCATATGCGGCAAAGCCGCCGTGCCAGTCAAGGTGATCGTCGGCAATGTTGAGGCAAACGCTAGCTAGTGGCACAATTTGGCCTGGCAGGGGTTGGTCGTCATGCGCGCCGGCAGAAGTAGCCGGCGAGATTTCTTGCGCGCCAGACGAAGTAAGAGCAGGCGCGCCAGACGAAGTAGGCGCAGGCGCGCCGGACGAAGTAAGCGCAGGCGCGCCGGACGAATCAGGCGCAGACAGGTAATGCAGCTGAAAACTCGATAGCTCGACCACTACTGCGTCATAGCCGATTGGGTCGCGCACGAGGTCGAGCATTGGTGTGCCGATGTTGCCGCCCGCTGCGGCGCGCATTCCTTCGGCGTTTAGCATCGCTTCGACGAGTTGAGTTGTGGTGGTTTTGCCGTTGGTGCCGGTGACGAGCAGCCATTCGGCGACTTTGGGTGTTTTGTCGCGCAGGCGCCAAGCCAGTTCAATATCAACCCAGATGGCCACCCCGCTGGCTTCGGCCCATTTGATGATTGGTGAGCTTGGTGGCACACCTGGTGAGACGACAAGAACCTGTGGGTTGTGTTTGGCTAATATCGCGCGGGCGCCTTCGCCAAGGGGCGAGCCGGATTCTGACTCAAAATTGGCCGCGGCTATTTGTGGGCCAATAATGTGAGGCACGCCAATGACGTCAAGAATATCAACTTGGTCAGCTTCAGCTTTTTCGGCAACAACCAAAACGTTTGCGCCTAGTTCTGCAAGCGTGTCGGCAACCGAGAAACCGCTGACGCCCAAACCCAAAACAGCCACGCGCAGCCCACGCCAATCAGCGTGCCAGCTGGTGAGGGCATCCAAGTTTTTTATTGCGTCTTTTGACGAAGCTGTGCTGTTCATGCGGTTTTAACGTTTGAGCCATTCGGCATAGAACAGGCCAATGCCACCGAGAACGCACAGACCCGCGATGATCCAGAAACGAACCACCACGGTGACCTCAGCCCAGCCTTTGAGCTCAAAGTGGTGGTGAAGTGGGCTCATTAAGAAGATGCGTTTGCCTTTTGTGAGTTTGAAATACACGCGCTGCAAAATCACTGAGCCGGTAACGATCACAAAAATGCCGCCGATTGGCAACAGCAAAAGTTCGGTGCGCGAGGTGATTGCAAGTGCTGCTAGAGCACCGCCTAAACCGAGTGACCCGGTGTCGCCCATATAGAGATGCGCTGGGGCGGTGTTCCACCACAAAAAGCCGATGAGTGCGCCAACTATTGCGGCAGCAACCACAGCCAGGTCGAGCGGGTCGCGAGTGTTGTAGCAACCGGTGAGGTGGCGCTGGTTGAAACATGACTGATTGAATTTCCAGAACCCAATCACCGCAAACGCGCCGATGGCCATGATCGACGAACCGGTGGCTAAACCGTCTAGACCGTCGGCGATGTTCACGCCGTTCGATGCGCCTGAGGTCAGCAAATAAAACCAGACCTGCACCAAAACTATGCCGATGATCGGGCCCCACACGGCAATGTGGTCGGCAAAAGCTAGGTTGATTGGCATGTCGCGAAAAAGCGAAATGCGAGTGGATGCCGGATTCAACCCGTGTTCGTCAGGCAAGCTGAGCGCCATCCAAGTGAAAGCTATTGACACAACGGCTTGGCCGCCCATTTTTGCCCAACCGGTCAAACCTAGGCTGCGCTGTTTGTGAGTTTTGATGTAGTCGTCGGCGAATCCAACCAGACCAAGACCGACCATCATAAACAGCACCAAAAGTGCCGAGCTGGTGAGGGGTTGACCGTTGAACAGGTTGCCGCCCAAATAACCCAGCACCGAAGCCAGAATGATTACGATGCCACCCATGGTTGGGGTGCCGTGTTTGGTGTGGTGGGTTTGAGGCCCGTCGTCGCGAATGAACTGACCCCAACGCCATTTGCGAAACAGCCAAATGAAACCTGGGGTGGCAAAAAGTGTGAAAAAGAGGCCGATTGCGGCGGCGGTCATGATCGCTCTCAAGCTGCAACCTCCATCAATTCATCGCCCAAATAGCGAAGGTTGGCCGATTTTGACGATTTGACCAACACGATATCGCCTGCTGATAGCTTTTCACGAAGATAGCCCAAAGCTTCGGAGGCAGTCTCGAAAAATTTTGATTCGCCATCATATGAACCTTCAAGGCTGGCACCCATGTGAATCAAACGCGCGGCCTCACCCACAACTACGAGCTGGTCGATGTTGTAGCGAACCACCAAGCGCCCTATGGCATCGTGTTCGGCTCTTGAAAACTGACCGAGTTCGGCCATTTCACCTAAAACCGCTATGGTGCGGTGGCCTTGGCGACCAAGCTGTGCAAGGGTTTGCAGCGCAGCCTTCATGCTGTCGGGGCTGGCGTTGTAGGCATCGTTGATAATGGTCACGCCGTCGGCTCGATGCAGCAACTGCATTCGCCAGCGTTCAGCCAGTTCAACGTTTTCGAGCGCTGAAACGATTTGCTCGCGAGGCACTGCCAGCAGGTCGGCAACGGCAGCCGAAGCCAGCGCGTTCATAATGTGGTGTTCGCCCAAAATTTGCAGGTGAACGCGCGAAGTTTGACCGCCTTCAGGGTGGCCTGGCGAATCAGGTGTTGCCCAGTGCAGATCAAACGCGGTGCCTTTGAGGTTCATGGCAAAACTGTCGGCGCGATAATCGGCTTCGCGGGCGGTGCCAAACCAAGTCACGTTCAAACTCGAATTTTTCGCCACCAGTTCACGCACGTTGCCGTCGTCGAGGTTAGCAATCAGGCGGTTGACGCGACCAGCAGCAGCCTGCTCGGCCATTGCCTCAAGCAGCTCACCTTTGATTGCTGCCGTGGTTTCGATGCCACCAAATTCGCCAACGTGGGCCAGGCCAACTTTGAGCAAAACCCCTAGGTCGGGTGCAATCATTTGGGCGAGGTGCCTGATGCTGCCAACACCGCCGGCGCCGAGCTCGGCCACCAAAAATCGGGTGTCATAGTTGATTTTGAGCACCGAAATCGGCGCACCAACCTCGTTGTTGTAGCTTTCGATTGGCGCGACGGTTGGGCCAACTTGGCTCAAAATGGCTCGCAAAAGATTTTTGGTGGTGGTTTTGCCGTTTGAACCGGTCACCCCAATAACTTTGATGTTGCCGGCTTCTCTAACTTTGGCCAGAACGGCCGAAGCTAGTTTTGCTAAAGCCAACACAGAGTTTTCGACCACAATCTGCGCATGTGCGCCGGCATCATCAACCGTGTGTTCAACCACCGAGGCAACGGCGCCGCTGGCGTCGGCTGATGCCACATAGCGGTGCCCGTCGGTGATTTCACCCGGTTTGGCAAAGAACAGCGAACCGGCGCCGACCAGTCGAGAGTCGGTTTCGACCGAACCGGTGACTTTAAGGTTTGAAATCTCGGCACCTGAGTTCGACGATTCGTCGACCGGTTTGCCTGCCAAATAGAGTTGGCCGTCGATGGCGCGTGCCACCTCGGCTAGCGTTAGCGAAATCATGCCCAGCCGTGTTCTTTTAGTGCTTCGCGCGCTTCGTGGCGAGCTGAATATGGGGTGCGAACACCGCGAATGTCTCGATAGTCTTGGTGCCCTGGGCCACACCACAAAATAGCATCGCCTTCAGCAGCCAGGGCTACTGCTTGGCGAATCGCAGCTTCTGGCGGCGAAACTTCATAGATTGGCATGTCGGGGCGGGTGGCGCGGGCTGCCACAACGAGGGCGGCTCGAATCGAGGCTGGGTCTTCAAAACGCGGATGATGGTCGGTGATGACCAAAATATCGCATCCCTCGGCGCCAACTTCGGCCATTGCCGGCCGCTTTGAAGGGTCGCGGTCGCCGTCGGCACCGAATACAAAAATGAGTTTGCCTTTGGTGACTTTGCGAACCGCTGCGAGCGTGTTCAAGAAAGCGTCTGGGCTGTGGCCAAAGTCAACATAAACGTCTGGCCCGGTGTCGCCTGAGACGCGTTCGGTGCGCCCCGGCAGATAGGCGTCGATGCCACCGGCGATGGCACTTGCGATGCGGTCGAATTCAAAGCCTGCTTCTAGCAGCATCGCAATCGCTAAACCGGCGTTGGCTGCCATGTGGGCGCCAAGCAACGCAATGCTGGTGACAAGTTTTTTGCCATCGGCAGTTCTGAATTCGAAAGCGGTGTGCTTTGCGGTTTCTTCGGTGACAATAACGCTAAAGTCGGCGCTTTCGATTCGGTCTGACCGCGAGGCGATGGTTTTGACTTTGATTTGGCTTGTGGTTGCAAGTCGCTGGCCGAACTCGGTGTCGACGCAAACGACTCCCCTAGCGGCACGGTGCGGGGTGAAAAGTTCAGCTTTAGCTTCGAGGTAGGTTGGTAGGTCTGGGTAGTCGTCGAGGTGATCGTGGCTTAGATTGGTGAAACCAACCACATCAAATTTGAGGCCGTCGACGCGCAGCTGACTCAGGGCCTGGGCTGAAACCTCGATGGCAATTGCGCTCACCTGACGCTCACGCATGCGTGCGATCAGCGCCTGCATTTCGGTTGATTCGGGTGTGGTTAGGCGACTCACGATTATCTCGCCGGCAATGTGACGTTCGGCCGTTGAGGTTAGGCCGGTTACCTCACCCAGTTGGCGCAAAATGCCTTCGAGCAAATAGGTTGTCGATGTTTTGCCGTTGGTGCCGGTGGTGCCAAAAAGTTTCGGCATTGAGTCGCCAACATTGCCATAAACATAAGCTGCGAGGTCGCCGAGACGGGTGCGAGGGTTTTCAAGAATCAAAACCGGGGTGCCCTGCAAAGCTTCGGCAACCTGTTCGTTGGCGGCTGCAACTTCGGCGATTTCGGCAGAACCGGCCAAATCGGTGACGATAGCCACCGCACCGTTTTCGAGCGCTTTTGCGGTGAATCTGGCACCGTGGGTTTTTAGCCCCGGCATTGCAACAAAGAGGTCGCCGGGGCGAAGGTCGTTGGTGTTCATGCTGATGCCGGTGAGCACAACCTCGTGAAGATTTTGGTGCGAAGCAGAGCTGAATGTGCCTTCACCTTGGGCGGTGTCAAAGCTTGGTTCTTCAAGCGCAAAAACCTGCGCCAAATCGGCCAAGTTCACCGGTGCTGTGTGCTCTGGTCGCAAGATTGGCGGAATCTGCTCTTTCATAACTGTAATTTCACCACTAGTTGTTGGTTTTAGCCGTAAGGCTTACCATTCGGTCGGAATATTCGCTGATTTGCCGTGCGAGAAGGGAACGCTGAAGGTTCTCAAAATTTGGTTCATGATCGCCTTGAAAGCTGGGGTGGCGCCAATCGATGTGCTCACTGTGCGCGGTTTATAGATGGTCACAGCCAAAACATACTGCGGGTCTTCGGCCGGTGCCATGCCAATGAACGAGATTGCGTGCAGTGAGCCATATGAGTTGCCTTCACGAAGCTGCGCGGTGCCCGACTTGCCGCCGATGCGCCAACCGGGAATCGCTGCGGTGCGACCGATGCCACCCTGCTCAACCACTTTTTCGAGCATGTCGATTGTGGTTCTTGCGGTGGCCGGGCTAATGACGCTGACGGGTGCCGGCAGTGCTGGAGCCACCAACTTGCCGCCATCGGCTTGGCAACCCGCAACCAGCTGTGCTGGCAGCCGCGTGCCGTTGTTGGCGATGGTCTGATAAAAATAGGCGGTTTGAATTGGGGTCACAGCCAAGCCCTGGCCGAACATGGTGGTTAGGTTCGTGAGTTTGTCCCAAGAGCTCGACGGGCTCATGATGCCGCCCGACTCGCCTTCAAAGTGAACCGCGGTTTGGCTGCCGATGCCAAAAGCTTTCAAATAGTCATAGCGGGTTTTAGCTGGCACCTTGCCGGCAATCTGCACGATGCCGGTGTTTGAAGAGTCACGCAAAACACCGGTGAGCGTGAGCTTTTGGGTTGGGTGAGCGTGCGAGTCACTGATGCTGCCACCCCAAGGCAGGTGAAGGGTTTGCGGCGCATAAACTTTGGTTGCCGGTGTGGCTTTGCCAACATCCACGGCGGTTGCGGCAGCAACGGTTTTCATAGTCGAGCCCGGTTCAAAGGTGGCTTGAAAAATTCTTGAGCCGCGGTCGGCCGCCTTGCTTTTGAAAAACACGTTCGGGTCAACCGACGGATACTCGGCGGCGGTGATGATTTTGCCGGTTTTAGCCTCAACGATTACGGCGCTACCCCAGTCGGCTCGCTCATCTTTGACATAGTTGGTGATGATTTGTTGCGCTGAATATTGAAGATCGCTGTGAATGGTGAGCACAACGGTTGAGCCGTTTTTAGCAGCCTGGGTGGTCACTGTGCTTTCAGGAATCTTGATGCCGTCGACGCCGCGCTCAAAAGTTTCACTGCCGTCAACACCGGCAAGACATTCGTTCATGGTTCGCTCGAGGCCAGCCAGCGGTGTGCCGTCGGTGCCCAAAAATCCCAACAGGTTGCCAGCCACAGCACCGTTCGGGTAGACCCTCACTTGCACCTGGTCATAAAACAGCCAAGGAATATTGAGCGCCTTGATTTTTCGATAAATCGTGGCCGCAACCTTCTTTTTGATGTTGGCATATTTGCTGGTGCCGGCAATCTTGGTCAAAATGTCGCTCGGCTTCATTTTGAGCAGCGGGGCTAACTCATTTGCAACGTCAGCTGGGGTGAGCGTAATCGTTTGCCCGTTCACCACTCGAGTGATTGGGGTAACGATGTCTGGCGCAGCGTTAACGTCATATCTCAAAACTGTGGTTGCAAGCACAACACCGTTTGCGTCGATGATGTCGCCGCGAATCGCGTGAATCGGCACGGTGATTGCGCGCTTGTTATAAGAGATTTTGTTGATCGAGTCGGCGTCGACAACCTGATACATCACCAAGCGAAACATGGCCGCAATCGCTAATAATAAAAAGAAGCCCATCACAGCACCCAGTCGACGGGTGTTAGGCGTTTGTTGGCGCATTTGCCCTACCTAAACTCGACTAGTGCGTGGGTGAAACGGGAATTCCGCTTGAAGCTAAAACTACCTTTGCTGCGGGCGCTAGTTTGGCAGCGACATTGGTTTTCACAGCTTTGCCAGAGGCATTCGCGCCGGCAACCCCAACACCTGCCGCATTTGAACCTGCGGTGCCGACACCAGACGAAACCGCGCTACTCACAGCTGGGTGCAACGCGGCTGCGGCCGAAGCGGCAGCAGCAGCTTTAGCAGCATTCGAAGCAGCCAAAGCGGCCTTGGTCGAAGCCTCAAGTGCAACCTTGGTAGTGACCGCAACTAGAGCCGCGTTAGGCACCACGTTCTTGCCAATTTTGACACCAGAACCTGAGCCAGCAACCTTTGGGTGGCCAATCACTTTGCCGTCGGCTAACCGCAAATAAACCGGGTTGGCGTTAGTCACCATGCCCAGCGAAGCCGCAGCGTTAGCCAAGTTTTGGTCAGAGCTGAGCGAACGAACCTGCTCATCTAAGATTTGGTTGGTCGTGGTGAGGTCGCGCATTTGAGCTTTCAAACCAGCCAACTGATAAGAACCCTGCTGAATCATGATCGAAAGCTGCAAGCCAGCCAAAATCACCAAAACTGCACCAACAATAAAAACCATAACCGCACGCAGCGAAGCTCGGCCAAGAAAACTGCGGTTCAAACCCTCGGTGACTACGAGGCGAAGCGAAGGCGCTGCAGTTTCGTTGCGACGCTGCGGTGCCCGAGCGGTGGATTGAGTTGTTGCTCGCGGGTTTGAATAGGCAATGCTCATGCTGCAACTCGAATCTTTTGGGCGGCCCGCAAACGCACCGATGCAGCACGAGGGTTTTCGGCAATCTCTTGGTCGGTGGCCATTTCGGCACCCTTAACCACAAGTTTTAGAGTTGGTGCGTGCTCAGGCAGCTCAGGCAAACCAAGCGGCGCCGAAGAAGTAGCAGCCCGCATGATGGCCTGCTTAACAATTCGATCTTCGAGCGAGTGATAAGCCAAAATCAGAATTCGACCATCAAGGTTCAGGGAATCAATCGCAGCCGGCATAGTGTCGATCAACACGTCAAGCTCACGGTTAACCTCAATGCGAAGCGCCTGAAAAACGCGCTTAGCAGGGTGACCGCTCGACTTGCCTGGAATAAAAGGAATCACCTTGGCAATCAGCGAAGCCAATGCAGCACTGCTGGTGAAAGGCTCAGTTTTGCGCTGCTCGACAATCTTGCGAGCAACCGGCTTGGCATAACGCTCTTCGCCAAACTCTTTAAAAATGCGAGCCAGCTCAGCCTCTGAATAGCTGTTAACAATGTCAGCGGCGGTGCGACCCGTGGTGCCATCCATTCGCATGTCAAGTGGCGCGTCATAGCTATATGCGAAACCGCGATCAGCCTGGTCGAGCTGCATCGACGAAACGCCGAGGTCGAGAAGAATCGCATCAACACCCTTGAAACCCTGATCGTGAACGACATCGGCGATTTCGTCATAAACAGCGTGCACAAGGCGGGCGCGGGCGCCAAAGCGAGCCAGGCGCTTGCCAGCCAACTCGAGCGCGCTCGGGTCACGGTCAATGCCAATCAGAGTCAGCTCGCTAAACCTGTCAAGAAAAGCCTCGCTGTGGCCGCCAAGACCAAGCGTGCAGTCAACCAAAACTTTGCCCGCGCCGGTTTCGCCGAGTGCGCCACCCAAAATCTCGAGGGTGCGCTCAAGGGCTACTGGTTTGTGCAGTTCTTCGATTGGTTTAGTCATTTGTTTGCCTTGACTCTTTGCTTCGAGAATCTGGCTCTTGATCCTCATCCACCGGTTCTAGCGAGGGGGAAGTTCGCTACAGCACGGTGGCTGAAGGTCGAGGGTCAGGTCTCGGTGCTCAGAGCACCCCTGGCGTCACCTCCTCGTCGAGGTTTGCGAATTTTTCTTCTTGTGCGGTTAGGTATTCGTTCCAGGCGGTGGCGTTCCAAATTTCGGCACGTTTGCCAACACCGATTACGACTAGGTCTTTTTCGAGCGACGCATAGACTCGAAGGTTTTGCGGCAGCGTGACTCGACCCTGTTTGTCTGGGGTTTCTGAGCTGGCACCCGACATGAGCACGCGGGCATAGTCGCGGGCGTCGCGGTTGGTTAGCGGTGCGCTGGCTGCAGTCTCGAGCACGCTCTGAAATTCTGCGGTGCTAAAGATCACGAGACATTTTTCTTGACCGCGGGTGATGACCACGCCGCCGTCGAGTTCTTCGCGAAACTTGGCCGGCAAAATCAGGCGGCCTTTTTCGTCGAGCTTGGGTGTGTGCGTGCCTAATAGCATCGTCACTCCCTTCTCAACGTTGAGGTTCTTTGAACCTTTTCGGGTTTTATTCCCGTTTTCTCCACTTTACTCCACTTTGCTCCACAAAGTGCCTGAATGCCCCTAATTTTGCATTGATTTCAACAAAAAAGTCAATAAAAATCTGAGCGGATGCCAGTGGAGCAAAATTCCACAAAATCACCCAAAAAGTGGTGATTTTTAAACAAAAACTTTGATTTGGGTAGCAAAAAACCCACCCCTAGGGGTGGGTTGAAAATGTTTTTTTAGCCGCCGGGCTTAGCTAGAACGCTTCGACACAACACGTTCGGCGTGTCGCCCAGACTCGCCCAGACTCGCCCAAAGTCGCCCAGAGTCGCCCAAGGCGCCCAAAGTCGCAAGCAACCGCCAAGCTCTTAGTTTCCTTCGCGGTTATTCCAGCGATCTTCAAAAAACGAACCCGAGCGAGGGCGGGCGGGTTTTGGCTGCTTTGGCTTAGTTGAGGCAGGCTTAGCAAGGCCCTGGCCAGCAGTTACAAAGAGCAGAGCCGCAAGCATAACCACAAAACCGACCACACCCAAAGCAATCAGCTGAGCGGCAACGGCAGCCACCACAACGCCCAGCCCAGCCACGAACAAAAGGCCCGCTAAAAACAAACGACTGCCGCGAGCCGGAGCGAACTGTGTCTTGATCTCGCCGCGCAATTCACGCTCAAGCTCTTCAAACAGTCGTTGTTCGTGTTCTGACAGCGCCATGAGGCCTCCAAAGTCGTCGAACCGGCGGCAACCCAAGGTGCGAGCCAGTTTCTAAATTCTAACTGCGCACTGCCGATTAGGCTATAACAGTGACCGAACCTAAAACATTGCTTCAGCTTATTCAAGGCCAACTCGACGACTTTTGTCACGAGCGCCGCAGCGAATTCGAAGCGATCTCACCCGACCTTGTGCCGATGATCGACTTTGCTAAGTCACTGATGGCCGGCGGCAAAAGATTCCGTGCGCTATTTGCTTATTGGGCGTGGATGGCATCGCTGCCAACCGCCGAAGTCAAACAGAGCGACGCCCAGCGCAAGCTTTCAAGCGATGCCATTGTTTCAATCACCACGGCACTCGAAATGTTTCACGCCGCAGCTTTGGTGCATGATGACCTGCTCGACCAGTCAGACACTCGTCGCGGCGCACCGGCAGTTCACAAGCGTTTCGAAACCTGGCACGCCGAGCAGCGCTGGGCTGGTTCGGCTGAGCGTTTCGGCGTTGCCGGTTCGGTTTTGGTTGGCGACCTCATGCTTTCTTGGAGCAGCGAAATCTTTGGCCAAGCCCTGCTGCACTCACCTAATGACGAGATCACAACTGCTTGCCGCGAAGAATTCAGCCGAATGCGCGTTGAAGTTATGGCCGGCCAGTTTCTTGACGTGGTCGAAGAAAATGCTGCACCGTCAAGGCCTATCGATGAGGCTGTGGCTCGCGCCAATCGCGTGATGCTCTACAAGACGGCTAAATACAGCCTCGAGGCTCCCCTGCTCATCGGTGCAGCTTTTGCCGGCGCCAGCCCTGCGCTTCGTCGCGGTTTCTCAAGCTTCGGCATTCCGCTTGGTTTAGCTTTTCAGCTGCGCGACGATGTGCTCGGAGTTTTCGGCGACCCTTCGGTCACCGGCAAACCAGCGGGCGATGACCTGCGCGAAGGCAAACGAACCGTGCTCGTGGCCCTAACCCGCGAAACCCTGCCAGACTCAGCCGGCCGAATCTTTGAAGAGCTACTGACCAGCCGTGACTTGAACGCCGAACAAATCGCGTTCTTGCAGCAGGCCATTATTGATTCGGGCGCCCTGGCTAAAACCGAGCGCATGATTAACGATTTAGCCGACGAAAGTTTGTTGGCGTTGGCCGACCTGCCGATCGATGAAACCGCCAAGGCAAACCTCAAGATGCTCGCCGAGCGAGTCATCAACCGCCAGAGCTAGAGCGCGATAGCGCGGGGTTGGACCGAGCGCCCGAAGGGCATCCGCTTGAATTACAGCGCGAGCGCCTGAGCGAGGCGACGAATCTGAGTTTTTTGACCGTCGAGCAGAGCAGCCATTGGGGTTTTGCCCAAAGTCGGTTCGTCGGTATACAACCACTCGATGGCGCCTTCAGGGGTGAAACCCGAGTCGAGCAAAACCAAAATGGTGCCGCGAATGCTAGGCAGCGGCTCGCCGTTTTGAATGCAGTCGGCGGGAATCTTAACCACGCCATCGCGTTTCACGCCAATCAAGACGTGTTCTTCGATGAGTCGGCGAACGCGCCCAAGCGGTTCACCCAAAAGTTCGGCGGCTTCAGGAACGGTTATCCAAGCAGAAACATTGGCAAGTGAATCAGTCACACGTCAAGATTGCCACACTTAGACACCTAAACGAAATCGTCAGGGTGCTGTGGCACGATATTCAAGTAACATTCGCCAAAAAGAGTTGAGACGACATGAGCCAGATTATCGGTCAGACCGTTGGCGGTCGCTATCACGTTGACTCACTGATTGCCCAGGGCGGCATGGCGAGTGTGTTTTTAGCCACCGACCTTCGACTCGACCGCAAGGTTGCGCTCAAGGTGATTCACCCGCATTTAGGCAATGATGCAAGCTTTGTTGCCAAGTTCACGCGTGAGGCCAAGATTGCTGCGGCCCTCACTCACCCGAATCTGATCAACGTTTTTGACCAGGGGCACGACGGCCCGCTGATCTTTTTGGCCATGGAATATATTGCGGGCATCACGCTTCGCCAGGCGCTCGATGATTTTGGCGCTTTCACCTCTGAGCAAACCCTTGAACTTATTGAAGGTGTTTTGGCCGGTCTCGCAGCGGCACATAAGGCCGGCATTTTGCACCGCGACATCAAACCCGAAAACGTTTTTTTAGCGGATGACGGCCGAATCAAACTTGGTGACTTTGGTCTGGCGCGCGAGATTCAAAATAACACCACCACCGGCAACCTGATCGGCACCGTGGCCTACCTGTCGCCCGAGTTGGTAACCCGCGGGCAGGCCGATGCTCGCAGCGACGTTTATGCGGTGGGCATCATGATGTTTGAGATGCTAACCGGGCGCCAACCGTTTGAGGGCGAGCAGGCCGTGCAGGTGGCCTATCAGCACGCTAATGACCGCGTGCCTGCGCCTTCAGAGCTTGATGCCAGCATTACTCCCCTGCTCGATGAAATCGTGCTGTGGGCCACGACCCGCGAGGCCCACTATCGACCTAAGAACGCCGAAGAACTTCACAAAGTTGTGGTTCGCGCCCAGCGCGAGCTTTCGCGCATTGAACAGGCCAAAACGGCCAGAACGCCTCGCGACCTTGCCGCAACCTCGGTGCTGCCCGACGATGCACTGCTGTTTGGCGAAGAAGGTTTTGTTGAAGACACCGACTATGAGGTTGAGCCCGAAGTGGCGCAGGCGTGGAATAGCGACAACACGGCCGTGCTTGCCGAGGTTGACGGTTTAGCCGGCGGTTGGGGCGATGGCTTTGGCGGCGCAGGTGGTCGCAGTGCCGGCGGTTGGGGTGATGACTTTGGCGGCGCAGGTGGTCGCACTGCCGGCAGCGGCACGTTTGGTGCGAGCGCAACTCAAGTTTTGCCAAACGATTTGGGCGAGAACTTTAATAACGACGAAGCTGCCCAAAATGAGCCAGATTTTTGGTTCAGGTTGCGCCGCAGCGAACGTCGCCGCGGCTGGTTTTGGGTGGTTGCCACAGCGATTGTTGTGATAGCTGGCGCTGCCACGGGCTGGTATTTCTCGGCTGGCCCTGGCGCCCTAAACACTGTGCCGTCAGTTGCTGGGCAAACCCTGGCCAGCGCCGAACAAACCCTTGCAGTCTTCGACGCCAACCCAACAGTGTTTCAAGAGAACAGCAGCGAAGTTGCCAAAGGCAAAGTCACACGCACCGAACCAGCGGCCGCAACTCTCGCGGCTCACGGCACACACTTTAAGATTTTTGTTTCAAGCGGGCCAAAAATGGTCAGCGCACCAGACCTCTATGGTCTCGACCTGGTTAGCGCCACCGCAAAAATTGCAGCCAGCGGCTTCACACTGGGCAAAGTTGACAGCTGGTTCAACAACAGCGAAGCCACCAAAGTCTATGAATTTGACGGCTTCACCAGCCCAGGCGCAGCCACCAGCAAAATCGCTGAACACAGCCAGATCAACCTAAAAGTTTCACTCGGGCCACTGCCGGTGGTTTCTGGGCTATCGCAACAAGTTGCAACCACCCTGCTCACCGCAGCCGGCCTAGCCCAGCCAACCGTCACCACCGAGTTCAGCAACACCGTTGCCAAAGGCAACGTGATTTCGCTTGTGCCGAGCGGCACGTTGGTTGGCGCCGGCTCGGCGGTGAAACTTGTGGTGTCAAAAGGCCCAGAAACCGTGCTGATGCCGAAGGTGGTCGGTGAAACCATTGCCGCAGCCCAAAAACTTTTGACCGACGCCGGCCTTGTGCCAGTCGTGAGCACCAATCAGCTTCAGTCGAACTATGGCATTGCCAAGGTGACATCCGCTTCAAAAAATCAAGGTGCCACCCTTCATGTGGGTGACACCGTGATTATCAGCAGCTTCTGAGTTGCCTGAGGTTTTGGCGGGCTGGCCGCCGCAACCGTTATTTCTTAGCGTTGCCCAGTTCTTCGGCAACCAAGAATGCAAGCTCAAGTGACTGCATGTGGTTTAGGCGTGGGTCGCAAAGCGACTCATAGCGGTTCTCAAGTTCAGCTTCGTTGATCTGTTCAGAACCACCCAAGCACTCGGCAACGTCGTCGCCGGTTAGCTCAATGTGAATACCGCCAGGCACGGTGCCGGCTGCGCGGTGAACCTCAAAGAAGCCACGAACTTCGTCCATCACGTCGTCGAAACGGCGTGACTTGTAACCGTTTGACGTGGTGATGCCGTTGCCGTGCATAGGGTCGGTGATCCATAGCGGGTTCGAACCGGTGCCCTTCACGGCTTCGACAAGCTTTGGCATGGCTTCGCGAATCTTGCCAGCACCCATGCGAGTGATGAAGGTTAGGCGGCCAGGTTCGCGGTTCGGGTCTAGTCGCTCAATAAGCTCACGAACGTCGTCAGGCTGAGTGTTTGGGCCTAGTTTCACACCGATTGGGTTGCGAATCTTTGACATGAAGTCGATGTGTGCGTGGTCGAGTTGACGGGTGCGTTCACCGATCCAGATGAAGTGACCCGAAGTGTCATAAGGCAGGCCGGTGCGTGAGTCGATGCGAGTTAGCGGGCGCTCATAGTCAAACAAAAGACCTTCGTGGCTAACAAAGAACTCGGTGGTGCGAAGTTCGTTAAAGTCGGCACCGCAGGCGGCCATGAACTTAATGGCGCGGTCGATTTCTTTGGCCAGCGACTCATAGCGAGCGTTGGCTGGGTTGTCGGCGAAGCCCTTGTTCCACTCGTGAACTGAGCGCAGGTCGGCAAAACCACCGGTGGTGAAAGCACGAACCAGGTTGAGGGTTGAAGCGCTGGTGTGGTAGGCCTTGAGCAGGCGCTGCGGGTCGTGCGCGCGTGACTCTGGGGTGAAGTCATAGCCGTTCACCGCATCACCGCGGTAGGCCGGAAGGGTGACACCATCGCGAGTTTCGTCGTTCGAGCTGCGCGGCTTAGCCATTTGACCAGCCATGCGACCCATCTTGATAACAGGCATCGATGAGCCGTAGGTCAAAACCAAAGCCATCTGAAGCAGAGTCTTCACCCGGTTGCGAATGCGGTCGGCGGTGGCATCAACAAAAGTTTCAGCACAGTCACCACCCTGCATCAAAAATGCTTTGCCCGCAGCGGCGTCGGCTAGGCGACTGCGCAGAGTGTCAACTTCGCCAGCAAAAACTAGCGGCGGCAAAATGGCCAGCTCAGCCTTAACGCGAGCAAGCTCGTCTTGGTCAACCCAGGTTGGCTGTTGAACCGCAGGCAGGTTTTTATAGTTGTCTAGACCAGCTAGAACAGCAGGGTCTGTTGCAACATATTTTTCTGTCATTTGTGGGTTCCTAGTGTTGTGGGTTGGTGTGATTTTTAACTTGGATGCCGTCTCGGCGGGCCTTCGCCTGCCGTGCCAGCCGGGGTTTCTTGCTTGGCCTAAAGCTAACGGCCGGCTCTGGCAGCTTTCTCTTTGACCGAAGAAGCATAAGCGTCAACATATTCTTGACCGCTCAACTTAGCAAGCTCATAAACGATTTCGTCAGTCACAGCGCGCAACACAATGCGGTCGCCCTCCATGCCGTCGAAACGAGAAAAATCGAGTGGCTTGCCAATAACAATGCCAACTCGCAAAATGCGCGGCAGCTTTTGGCCAATAGCCTGAACTTTTTCGGTATCGATCATGGCCACCGGAATCACCGGAACTTTAGCCTCAAGCACCATGCGCGCAATGCCGGTGCGGCCTCGATAAAGTCGACCATCAGGGCTGCGGGTGCCCTCAGGGTAAATGCCCAAAAGCGAGTCGCCAGCCAAAACCTTCAAACCGGTGTTTAGCGAGGCCTCACTGGCTTTGCCACCCGAACGGTCAATCGGAATCTGCCCTGTGCTGGTGAAAAACCAGCGACTGAGCGCACCTTTTAGGCCTTTGCCGGTGAAATATTCGCTCTTAGCCAAAAAAGTTACCGGGCGGCGAACCATCAACGGCAAAAAGATTGAGTCAGAAAAAGAAAGGTGGTTGCTGGCCAAAATCGCCGCACCGCTGGTTGGAATGTTCTCGGCACCACGAACCCACGGGCGAAACAAAACTCGAAGCAAAGGGCCGAGCACAAAAGTTTTGAGAAAGAAATAAGTCACGTCGGTGTTCCCTCTCTCAAAATGGCTTGACAACTAACTGTCAAGTTTAGCGGGGTTGAGGCTGCACCGCCTAGTTAGGCGGGGCTCACCCGTTTTTGCTCGGCAACTGCAGCCGCGGTGAGCACCCAGTTAGTTGAGTCGCGACAAAACCAAGTCGGCAGCGCCAACCAAGCCGGCGTCGTTCAAAAACTCTGCAGCCACAATCTTGAGCTCTGGTCTAAAGCCGCGCGCCGGCAGATGAGCGAGGTATGCCTCGCGAATCGGGTCGAGCAAAAGGTCGCCGGCTGCGCTTACGCCACCGCCGATCACAACCACCTCAGGGTCGAGCACGGCCACCAGCGAACCGATTGCAGTGCCAATGTAGGTGCCAAGTTGACGAAGCAGCGCCAAAGCACCGGCGTCGCCTTCTTTGATGGCCTGATAAACCTGCGCGCCAGTTAGCTCGCCGGCTGCTGCTTCTAGCTCGCGCAAGCGTGCGCCGGCTGAGTCGCCCGATGCTGCCAACTTTTTAGCCGACTTCAAAAGTGCGGTGCCTGAACCGTAGCTTTCGAGACAACCCTTGTTGCCGCAGCCGCAAGGCTCGCCGTCTTCGATTAGGCGAATGTGACCAAGTTCACCGGCAATGCCAAAACCGCCGCGAAGCAGGTGTGAGTCAACCACTACTGCGCCACCAACACCGGTGCCGATGGTGAGCATAACCATGTGCTTGAACCCGCGGCCAGCACCGTGGCGAAACTCTGCCCAACCGGCAGCGTTTGCGTCGTTCTCGATGAAAACGGGAATATCGAGCTTCGCCTCAAGTTTGGCTTTGAACGGCTCATTGCGCCATCCGATGTTAGGGGCATAAACAATGTTGGCTTGGTCGGCGTCGATAAAGCCGGCAGCGGCCACACCGGCAGCGGCCACGTTTTCGCCCGCCGAAAGGGTTTTGATTAGGTCGACAACCGCGTCAACAATGGCGTCTGGGTCGGTTGCCGGGGTTGGCACGCGCAACTCTTTAACTAACTGGCCTTCGCGGTTAACCAAGGCGCCAGCGATCTTGGTGCCTCCGATGTCGATTCCAACGGCATACATAGAAAAGTCCTTGAGATTGGGGGTGAAAGAAGTGGCAGAACAAACCTTCATAAAAGTTTATAGTGGGCACCTCGCCGTCACCCGCAATGGCTACTTTTAGCCTTATGTCACAAGGCTTAACTTGTTATCAACCCGATAGCGATATCAAGCGCTTGCAGGGCTGCTAGGCAATAGAGTTATGCATAACTACGAGCGTCTTCGTGAATTTTTAATAAAGTAAATGAAGCACTTGAACAGAAACGGAACACAAAATGGCTGCGACAAAAAAGCGCATCGAACCACCAGTGACATTGGTGGGCGACGACTTTAACCTTGTTGACCTTTTGCTAAAACGAGTTGCTGATCAACCTGCTTGCCCGCTGTTTGAAAAAGACAACGGCGATGGCACCTGGAGCGGCATTGATGCCGAAGCTTTTTTGGCCGATGTTACGCGCACCGCTAAAGGCCTAATCGAAACCGGCATTAAGCCTGGTCAAGCTGTAGCCATTATGAGCCACACCCGCTATGAGTGGGTTGTTCTTGACTTTGCAATCTGGTTCGCCGGTGGTGTGGTTGTGCCAATTTATGAAAGTTCGGCGCCCGCGCAGCTTGAATGGATTCTGTCGAACAGCGACTCGGTTGCTGTTTTTCTTGAGAACGAGAACATGTATCAGCGTTTTGCCGAGGTGGTTGGCAGTTTGCCGCTGGTCAAACATGTTTGGCGCCTCGACCAAAACTGCTTGGGCGACCTTGCCCAGCGTGGCAAAGACGTTAGCCAAGAACTGCTCACCGAGCGCTCGCACATTGCAAAAAAGCACGACCTTGCAACATTGATTTATACCTCGGGCACCACCGGGCTGCCGAAAGGTTGCGAGTTAACCCATGCTAACTTTGTTGACCTGAGCTATAACGCCATCAACGCCTTGCCTGAGGTGCTGCGCGACTGCCACCGCACACTATTGTTTTTGCCGCTGGCTCACGTTTATGCGCGTTTTATTTCGGTGGTTTGCATCGCCGCGGGCGTCACCGTTGGCCACCAAGACAACATCAAAAAGATTGCCGAATCAATGCAGTCGTTCAAACCCGACTTTTTGTTGGCTGTGCCGCGCGTGCTTGAAAAGGTTTATAACAGCGCCGAACAAAAAGCTGAAGCAAGTGGCAAAGGCGTTATTTTTAGGCGCGCAGCCCACGTAGCAATCGAATATTCCAAAGCCCTACAAGCGCAAGCCTTTGAAGGCGGCGCTGGCCCAAGCGTGAAAACCCGCTTGCAGTTTGCCCTCTATAACCGACTCGTTTTCGGCAAGATTCGCGCTGCTATGGGTGGCCAACTCGGATACGCCGTCTCAGGTGGTGGCCCACTAGGTGAGCGCCTCGGTCACTTTTATCGCGCCATCGGCGTGGTTGTGCTTGAAGGTTATGGCCTAACCGAAACCACCGGCCCAGCCATGATCACTCGCCCAACAACCATCAAAATTGGCAAAGTTGGCAGTTCGTTGCCGGGCACCGAAGGCAAGATTGCCGAAGATGGCGAAATTTTGCTGCGCGGCCTAAACCTTTTTAGAGGCTATTGGCGCAACCAGCAAGCAACCGACGAATCGTTTGTTGACGGTTGGTTCAGAACCGGCGACCTGGGCAAAATTGACGACGAAGGTTATTTGTCGATTGTTGGCCGCAAAAAAGAACTTTTGGTAACCGCAGGTGGCAAGAATGTGGCGCCTGCTGTGCTTGAAGACCCGTTGCGCGCGCATCCGCTAATTTCACAAGCCGTGGTCATTGGCGACCGCAAACCTTTCATCGCCGCGCTGATCAGCCTCGACCCCGAGATGCTGCCAATGTGGCTGGCAAATAACGGTGGCGACAAAAACATGAGCCTGCAAGCTGCCAGCGAATCTGAACTGGTGCGCAAAGAGATTCACCACGCCATCGAGCGCGTGAACCGTCACGTTTCGCAAGCCGAATCGATTCGCAAGTTTGAGATTTTGCCGATTGAACTGACCGAACTTTCGGGTCACGTCACACCATCGATGAAAATCAAACGCAACGTGATTTTGAATGACTTTGCCGACGTGGTTGACCGCATCTATGGCACCGACGACGTTGACACTCGGGCCAACGACATCAAAAACTAGCCCGCCCAAGTCTGCTTTGAGGTGCGCCGCGCTGGCTGCGGGGCGAACCACGCCGAACTGTTTGTGGCGACCTGTCTAGCTCTTCATAAACCAGTCGGTGGCGCGCAGCGCGCGCATGGCCAACTTGCGCTCTTCGGGCTCAAGACGGTCGATATAGAGCAGACCATCGAGGTGGTCGCACTCGTGCTGCAGCGCCTGCGCCATTAAACCCGAGCCGCTCAAGCGCACAGAGTTGCCGTCAACGTCAAAACCCTCAGCCACAGCGTGCTGATAGCGCGGGGTTTTGTGCCAAAGCCCAGGCACCGAAAGGCAGCCTTCGTCGAGTTCAACTTTGTCGCCACTGAGTTCAACAATCTTTGGGTTGATCAAATAACCAACCTTGCCGTCGACGTTGTAGCTAAAGGCGCGAATGCCAACGCCGATCTGAGTGGCGGCAACGCCGGCACGACCGGGCAGCTGCGTGGTGTCGACAAGATCTTCGACCAGTGAACGAATCTTTTCGTCAAACTTGCCATCGGCGTCAGGCACGGCTGCGTCGCAGGGTGACTTGAGCACGGGGTCGCCAAACAGGCGAATCTCACGAACGGTCATAGTGTGGGGCCTTGGTTTGGTTTAGTGAGGGCCGCTTAGCCTTGGTTGATGGCGTCAACCACATAGGCGGCAAGCTCGCGCGCTGCCTCGCGGGTGTGCTTGTTGAGGTCGGCGAACTTGATAACCGAACCGGCTGCCAACGCTGGGTCATAAGGAATGCGCACTACGTGACGCACGCGCGACTTGAAGTGCTGCTCAATTTCGTCAAGCTTAACTAGCTGGGTTGCCTGCGTGGCGGTGTTTAGAGCAACGATCGAGTTGCGAACCAACTCGCCATAACCGTTGGCTTCAAGCCAGGTTAGGGTTTCGCTAGCTAGGCGGGCTTCGTCAACCGAACCACCCGAAACAATTACAAGACCGTTAGCGCGCTGCAGGGTTGGGCGCATCACAGAGTGAACAATGCCAGTGCCGCAGTCGGTCAACACGATGCTGTAGTAACGGGCTGCCATGTCGGCAACCACGTTGTAGTCACCCTCGTTGAAAGCCTCTGACAGCATTGGGTCGCTGTCTGAAGCCAAAACGTCAAGGCGGGTGACATCGCGTGAAACCATGGTTGAAAAGTCGGTGAAGCCGTCGATCGAAGCCGCCCGGTTAACCACATCGCGCACGGTGAAACGGGTTGATTTGCTGACGCGCTCGGCCAAAGTGCCGCGGTCTGGGTTGGCATCGATCGCAATCACGCGGTCTTCACGCACGGTGGCTAGCGCCATGCCCAACAGGGTGCTAACAGTGGTTTTGCCAACGCCACCCTTGCGGGTCAAAACTGGCACAAACTTAGCGCCACCCTCAAGCGGCGCGCCAATGCGGGCGTCTAAAGCTTTGCGTTCGCGAACTTTGGCCGAGTCACCCATGTTGATCGACTTGAGGCTTGCAAAATAAACGAAGCGGCGAATACCACCCTCAGGCGAAGGTCGGTTGCGCGCGCTCTGGTCAAGCAGGCGGTCGGCAGTGAGCATGGCTGCTGGCTCTGGCTGGTCAAAAACCTCGCCGCGCAGGCTGTCGCGGCGGCTGTAGTTAGCGCGCGCAAACACTGCGCTGTTTTCGCTCGACTCAGACGGCGCCGGTTCAAGAATTGGTGCCTCAGGGGTTGCGATGGTCACAACGCTGGTTGCTGGGGTGACGTCAACGGTGCCGGCGTCGATGGCTACTTCGGCGAGTGAATACTCTGCCTCAACCGGTGCTGCTTCTTCGTTTGCCACTGCTGGCAAATCGATTGGGCCCGATTCAGGGTTTTTTCCGAAAATAGCCATTGATGGGCCTCCTATGCGGTGATGCGGGCCGCCGTTGCTGCTGGCGGTTTGCTCTGCCTAAGTTTAGCAAACCCAAGTTCGGCTAACCACCCGACGAGTTTGGCTGTGAAAACCTTAAGAACCTTAAAAGTGGATGCCCACCGCACCGCGATTTAGGCGATGGGCGGGCATCCGCTGTGAAATTATTGAGCCTCGATAACCATGATGAGGTCGCCAGCGTCAACCGGCTGAGTTTTTGACACAGCAAGGCGACGCACGATGCCGGCGCTGGTGGCCGTGATGGTGGCCTCCATCTTCATGGCTTCGATGGTTGCAACCGGTTGGCCAACTTCAACGTGGGTGCCTTCAACAAGCTGCAGGGTAACCACGCCGGCAAACGGTGCAGCAACCTGGCATGGGTCGTTAAGGTTGGCTTTTTCGGCAGAAACCGTGTTCACAGCGATCTTGCGGTCGCGAATGTTGATCGGGCGAAGCTGACCGTTGAGGGTTGCCATAACGGTGCGCTCACCCTTTGAGTCGGGTGAACCGATAGCTTCAAGACCAACAAACAGTTGAACACCGCGGCTGATTTCGATGATGTGCTCGCGGCCCTGTTCGAGGCCATAGAGGTAGTCAACGGTGTCAACCTGGTCGAGGTTGCCGTAGGTTTCGCGTGACTTTAAGAACTCGGCCGTTGGGGCTGGGAACAACAGGCGGTTCAGAGTTGAACGGCGAACCGAACTGCTCATGCCCTGCAAAGCCTCAAGGTCAGCGGGTGACACTGCGGTCACACCAAATTTAGGGTGCTTGCCCTGAAGCACTTTGGTGCGGAACGGCTCAGGCCATCCGCCCGGCAAGTCGCCGAGTTCGCCGGCCATAAAGCCGATAACCGAGTCGGGAATATCGTAGTTTTGCGGGTTCTCGGCGAAGTCGACCGGGTCGGCGTTAACCGCAACCAGGTGAAGCGCCAAGTCGCCAACCACCTTTGAAGACGGGGTCACCTTAGTTGGGCGGCCAAGAATGCGGCTGGCAGCGGCATACATGTCTTCGACACGCTCAAAGTGATCGCCCAAGCCAAGAGCGATTGCCTGCTGGCGAAGGTTTGAAAGCTGACCACCGGGAATCTCGTGGTTATAAACGCGACCGGTTGGGCCAGGCAGACCTGACTCGAACGGTGCATAAACGTTGCGCACGGCCTCCCAATAAGGCTCAAGCTGAGTCACTGACGAAAGTGGAATTCCGGTGTCGCGAGGCGTGTGGGCCAAAGCGGCAACCAGTGCCGAAGCGGATGGCTGGCTGGTGGTGCCTGCCATTGGTGCGCTGGCAACATCGACTGCGTCAACACCAACGTTGATGGCAGCCATCAGGGTGGCTAGCTGACCGCCAGCGGTGTCGTGAGTGTGAAGGTGAACCGGCAGGTCAAAACGCTCGCGCAGCGCCGTGATGAGCTTCTCGGCGGCTGCAGGGCGCAGCAAACCGGCCATGTCTTTGATTGCAAGAATGTGCGCGCCGGCATCAACAATCTGCTGCGCTAGACCCAAGTAATAGTCGAGGGTGTAAAGCTTTTCTTCGGGGTCGAGTAGGTCGGCGGTGTAGCACAGCGCAACCTCTGCAACGGCGGTGCCGGTTGCCAAAACTGCATCAATCGCAGGTTTCATTTGGTCAACGTCGTTCAGCGCGTCGAAGATTCTAAAAATGTCAACGCCGGTTGCGGCAGCTTCGGCCACAAAAGCCTCAGTCACCTCGGTTGGGTAAGGCGTGTAGCCAACGGTGTTGCGACCGCGCAAAAGCATCTGAATGCAGAGGTTTGGCATGGCAGCGCGCAGTGAAGCTAGACGCTCCCAAGGGTCTTCGCCCAAGAAACGCAGCGCAACGTCATAGGTTGCACCACCCCAAGCCTCAACCGAAAGCAACTGTGGGGTTAGGCGAGCAACATAAGGTGCAACCTGAACCAAGTCGCGGCCGCGCACGCGAGTGGCCAGCAACGACTGGTGTGCGTCGCGAAAAGTGGTTTCGGTAACAGCAACTGCGGTCTGTGCGCGAAGCGCCTTGGCAAAGCCCTCAGGGCCCAGCTCAAGCAACTGCTGACGCGAGCCGGCCGGAGCCGGGCTGCGAAGGTCAACCTTAGGCAGTTTGACGGCAGGTGAAATGTGGTGACCGCGCGGGCCGTTCGGCTGGTTCACAGTCACATCGGCCAGCCAAGACAAAATCTTGGTGCCGCGGTCTTGCGAAGGCTTAGCAGTGAACAGCTGCGGGCGCTCGTCGATAAACGAAGTGCTCAGGTCGCCCGAAGCAAAAACTGGGTCGGCCAAAACTGCTTGCAAAAACGAAATGTTCGTCGAGACACCGCGAATGCGAAACTCGGCGAGCGCACGTTTGCCGCGAGTAACGGCAGAGTTAAAGTCGCGACCAACCGAAATCAACTTAACGAGCAGGCTGTCAAAGTGCGGGCTAACCTCAACACCGGTTGCCACGGTGCCGCCGTCGAGACGAATGCCCGCGCCGCCAGGTGAACGGTAGGTGGTGATTTTGCCAGTGTCTGGTCTGAAGCCCTGTGAAGGGTCTTCGGTGGTGATGCGGCACTGCATGGCAAAGCCGTGCATGCTGATTTTGTCTTGGGTTAAACCAAGGTCGGCAAGAGTTTCACCCGAAGCAATGCGCATCTGGCTCTGAACAAGGTCAACGTCGGTGATCTCTTCGGTCACAGTGTGCTCAACCTGAATGCGCGGGTTCATCTCAATGAACACGTGTTTGCCAGCGTTAGGGCCAACAGTGTCAACCAAGAACTCAACGGTGCCGGCGTTCTTATAGCCAATCTCTTTAGCAAAAGCTACCGCGTCACGATAAAGGTCTTGACGCAACTGCTCGTCAATCAGCGGTGCCGGCGCAATCTCAACAACTTTTTGGTTTCGGCGTTGAATCGAGCAGTCGCGCTCGAAAAGGTGGCTCACGCCGCCGGCGGCATCCGCCAGAATTTGAACCTCAATGTGACGCGGGCGCAAAACAGCCTGCTCAAGAAACACGCGGGCATCGCCAAAAGCACTCTCAGCCTCACGCATAGCCTCACCAAGCGCACCAGGCAGGTCTTTGGCCTCAGCTACACGACGCATGCCGCGGCCACCGCCACCAGCAACCGCTTTAACGAACAGCGGAAACCCAAAGTCAACCGACGCCGCAATGATCTCTTCAGGGTTAGAAGACTGAATGCTCGACTTAAGCACAGGCACACCGGCGCGAATCGCAGCCTCTTTAGCGTGAACCTTGTTGCCAGTCATGTTCAAAATGTCGGCAGTCGGGCCAATAAAAGTGATGCCGTTGTCGGCAGCGGCCTGCGCCAAATCTGGGTTTTCGCTTAAAAAGCCATAACCGGGATAAATCGCGTCGGCACCAGATTCGATCGCAACACGAATAATTTCAGAAACATCAAGGTAGGCACGAACCGGGTGGCCCTTAGTGCCAATCTGATAAGCCTCATCAGCTTTTAGGCGGTGAGCAGAGTTGCGGTCTTCATAAGGAAAGACTGCAACGGTCTTAGCGCCAAGCTCATAAGCGGCACGAAATGCACGAATCGCGATTTCGCCGCGGTTAGCAACCAGGATTTTCTTAAACATTCAGTTGTCACCGTTCTGTAAAACGTTTGAATAAAAGGTAGCCTATTCAGGTGCATGTTCTTAGCGTTAGCTCCCTAAAGGGAGGCGTCGGCAAGACCACCGTTGCCTTGGGTTTGGCTTCGGCTGCATTCGCGCGCGGGCTTAGGACTCTTGTTGTTGACCTCGACCCGCAATGCGATGCAACCACCGCGTTAGGCGCCATTGGGGATTTTCGCGAAACCAGTGCCGATGTCTTGCAATCACCCCGGCACAACATTGTGCATAGGTCTATCGTAGCCTCTAGCTGGGCCAAGGTTCATGCCGGAAACATAGATGTAATGATTGGCAGCCCCCGCGTGCTCATGTTTGACACGCCGCAGCCAACACTCAAAGACGTCTGGAAGCTCGAAGAAGCTTTAGCTCGCGTCGAAAAACAATACGACCTCGTAATCATCGATACTCCCCCATCGATCAACGGTCTAACCCGCACCGCCTGGGTGTCAAGCGACCGCGTGCTCGTAGTAACCGAACCATCATTCTTTTCGGTCGTCGCATCAGACCGCGCCATGAAGGCACTCGATGAAATCGCAAAACACATCAACAAACGCCTAAAACCTGTCGGCGTGCTCGTGAACCGTTTTCAACCACAATCACAAGAACACCAATTTCGCCTAAACGAACTCACCGAAATGTTCGACAGCAACCTGTTGCCGGTGCGCCTCGAAGAGCGCGCTGCCATGCAGCAAGCCCAAGGCGCAGCACGCCCGATTCACGCCTGGCCTGGCGACACAGCCGCCGACCTCGCAAAGCAGTTTGACGCAGTGCTTGACCTTGTGTGGGCATCTTTCAACAACCAAAAGGCTTCAGCAACAAGTGTCGGCGCTGACGCTGGCTCGAACGCCATCACCGAGCCTGCACCAACCGACATGGCTCGCAACCGCGCAGGTCGCGACGCAGCAACCGGCAACTCGCGCGCCGATCGCAAAGCAGCTAAACGAGCTGAAAAAGAAGAGAAGAAAAACAAAAACGGCAAATATGGGCCGCACCGGGGCGAAGATGGTTCAGGAATCGTCTCGCTCGAATCGTTTGAAAACCAGTTCTCGAGTTTCTTCGAAGAAGAGAACTAAGCGCGAAACCTGCGCCGGTGCGAACCTCTGCGGTTGCCCGCAACGCGCTAGATAGCTTTTTTGCTTTGGCGACGAGCGCTCAGCTCATCGACTTCATCAACACTGCTCGTGCTGATGTTAACTAGACTGGCCTCAACCTCGCGAAGCACCTGCCCCACAGCTATGCCAAAAACACCCTGGCCGCGACCAACAAGGTCAACAACTTCGTGTTCGGTGGTGAACATATAAACTCGCGCACCATCGCTCATCATGGTGATGCGAGCTAGGTCGCTAATGCCCTGCGCGCGAAGGTGATCAACCGCAACACGAATCTGCTGCAGCGAAATGCCGGTGTCAAGCAGACGCTTGACCAGTTTTAGAACGAGAATGTCGCGAAAAGAATAAAGACGCTGCGTGCCCGAACCCGACGCCGTTTGCACCTGCGGCTGCACCAAACCGGTGCGATCCCAGTAATCAAGCTGGCGATAGGTGATGCCGGCCGCTGAAGCTGCCGTGGTGCCACGATAACCGCTGCGAGGGTCAATCACTGGCAAACCCTCGGTCACAAGCAGCTCGCTGTATTCAGCGTTGATTGGCTCGGTTGGCAATGCAATCTCAACCGGTAGGTCTAGCAGTGCATCAACAGGGCCGCCGTCAAAATCGTTCATCGGGGCTCCTTTCTTTTAGCACTGCCGAAGTTCAAGTTTGGTTGAGTTTTTGGGTTTCTGCTAGTGAAAATTTCAGAAAACTTAAAGGTTCAACCTCAGGTTTAATTGTTGTCGTTATTTGCCACAACAGCGGTTAATTTTTGTTGACGGCGTGTCGAGGTTGTTTCGGGGTTTCGCGCGCGGGTCTAAGCGGAGTTTCTAGGGGCAATCTAGGGGCAAGCAAGCCGAGCTAAAAGAATGTCGTAGGTCGATGGAACACTAAGTGCAACACACAAGAACCAGTTTTCTAGAAATAGCGGGGTAACTATGACACAGCAGGCTTCAGCATCAACCACTTTGATCACCTATGACGCGGCTCTTGCCTTGGGCAAATACGTTTATGCACTTCGCGACCCTCGCAACAACGAGGTGTTCTATGTTGGCAAAGGCACCGGCGATCGCATCATTCAACACAAAAAGTTTTCTGATGAAAACCCAGACGTTGCCAGTGCAAAGCTCGATCGCATCAAAACCATCGAAAGCGCTGGGTCTAAAGTCGAGCACCTTCTGCTTCGCACCGGTCTAGAAACAGATGCAGAGGCATTCGCTGTTGAACAGGCGGTAATCGACGCTTTTGAAGCGGCAAAAATGCCGTTAACAAACATGGTCAAAGGCCACCACTCTGACGCGGTAGGGCTGAAGAGCCTTGACACTTTTCTGACAACCCACGCGGCTGAGCCTCTGCCTGCCGTTGACGCCTCATTGGTAATGCTCAAAATTCAAGCCAAATGGTCACCTGACATGAGTTCGGGTGACATCTATGACATCACTCGCGGGCACTGGGTCATCGGCAAAGACACTCGAAAAACCGCAAGATATGCCTTTGCGGTTGCCTATGGAATTGTTCGCGCCGTATATCGAATCGACACCTGGAAACAAAGCGACGTCGAAGGCCTCGAAAAGCGTTGGATGTTTGAGGGCGAACGAGCCTCAGAATTCGAGCACCTCGTGGGGGCACACGCCCACAAAGCCTTCAAGAAATATGCAGCCAACCCGGTCGTAAAGTTTCTCGACGGATACAACCCGGCGAACTAAAGCAAGCGCTAGTTGTCGCTGCTCGGGTCGATCTGACCGATTTCGCGATCGATGACCTCATTGCGAATCGTGTTGAAAAGTTCTTGAAGCTGTCGAGCCAAATATTCGGCACGCGCACGGCTCGAGGTGTCGTTGCGAGTCAGCACCGGCTTGATAACGCCCTCAATAATGCCAATCTCGCGCTCAGCCTCAACGCGAAGCGCATTTAGGTGGCGTGGTGAAAGACCAAACTTTTGCAGCTCAACCAGAGCTTTGGCTATCTCAACATCATTCACACCATAAGGCGCCTGGCCGATGAGCTTGGCGTCTTGAGCTGCCGAAATGACGTTGTCGGTGATGCCGCTCTGGCTAACCAAATCGAGCGCCGAAAGTTTTTTAGTGCGTGAGCGCAAAGACTTGGTCTCTGGCATCGAAGGCAAACTTGGCTGACGGCCAGCATCAACGTCAGCAAAATAATCTTTGATCACCTTAAGTGGCAGATAGCGATCGCGCTGCAACTGCAACGCAAGGCGCAAACGGTCAACATCGGCTTGGCTGAACTTGCGATAGCCAGAGTCGGTGCGCTGCGGGGTGACCAAGCCTTGGTCTTCGAGAAAACGAAGCTTTGAATTTGTGAGGTCGCTGAATTCACCGCGCAACAGGTTGAGCACCTGACCAATGGTCAAAAGCTTAGGTTCGCGCGCACCAATCGGGGTGACTGAACCCCTGCTGGCACTAGAGGATTTCAAAGCAGACATGTTTAGCGGCCAGCCACCAAATCAGCCGGTGAAGCGTGAAAAACCAACTTGAACTTGCCAATTTGAACTTCGGCACCGTTGTCGAGCAAAGCGCTGTCGATGCGAACACCATCAAAATAAGTGCCGTTTAGCGAGGCAAGGTCTTTGACCTGAAAAGACTTGCCGATGCGGTGAAACTCGGCGTGACGGCGCGAAACAGTAACATCGTCAAGAAAAATGTCGGCGTTTGGGTGGCGACCAGCAGTGGTCACATCGGCGTCAAGCAAAAAGCGAGCGCCAATCTCGCCGCCGCGCTTGACGATTAGCAAAGCCGAACCTGACGGCAGCGCTTTGATTGCAGCCTGCTCTTCGAAACTCAGGTCTTTTTCGTCTTCAAGCAGGTCACTGCTGAAACGCTGAGTGGTTAGAACTTCAGGTTCGCCCGACGCAGCGCTGCTGCTGCCAGCTGCCCCCGCGTTTTGACCATTATTTGGTTCTGAAAACTCAACCATTGTGACTCCTTTAGAGACACTAGCCTAACCGAATTCAGGCACCTGCTCTAGCGGTTTTAACCACATCGGCCACCTGTTTGACATAAACAAAACCGGCCCACCAATAAAGACCCACACCCCACAGGGCAAAAGCCCAAGCTAACGGTTTAACAACTAGCGCAGCATCAACCCAAATGTTGGCGATTAGCAGCAGCGGAAAAGCATAGAGCAGCGCCATGGTGCCGGCCTTGCCCAAATAATGCACCGGCAAGGGGCCGTATCCGTGCGTTGCAAGAATGGGATAAACCACCAGCAGCATGAAGTCGCGGCCGATAACCAAAAGTGCCAGCCACCAAGGAATAACGCCCTGAATGCTGAAAGCAACCAGCGTCGAAAATATGTAAAGGCGGTCGGCAGCAGGGTCAAGCAACTGGCCGAGGCGCGTTACCTGGTGGTAGCGGCGGGCGAGGTATCCGTCGAGAAAATCGGTGATGCTCGAAACTGCCAAAATCGTGATTGCAACCAGCCCATGATCATTTAGTAGCATGTAGAGAAACACCGGCACCAAAACCAAGCGCAGTGCGCTCAACATGTTCGGCACTGTGCGCAACTGCTGAAGCCACGGCTGACGTTCAGGCACGTCGGTGCGAGTTGGGCTTGGCGCCTGCGCTGCACTCGCACCCCGTTGCGGCTTTGGCTGGTTGGTCATGCTTTGATTCTATGGTTTCGGGCCGACATTTAGCCGCACCGCCATAGCCCTAGGCAGACACTCGATGCGGGTGCAAAGCCAAAAGTTCAGCCACCCGACTTTTGCCTGCCAACCAAACACCAAAATCGGGGTCTATGTAGGTTGCAAGGCGCAGCAGGTTTTCGTGCTTCTGCACAAGGTCGAGGTTGTAGATGCGGTGGTGATGACCGATGCGGTTGCGAAGGTCGCGAATTTCAAAGACGCGTTTGGCTACGATTTCAAGATTTCGGGTCGAAAGGCCACCAAAACTTGAAGCAAAATCGGGCCTCAGATAACTGTTCTGCTTTGCAAGCAACTGGCACCAGAATCCGAAAGTGAGTTCAGAAATGACCTGTTGCGAGGTGATTTCTTTCTTATTTTTTTCTATGCGCAGGCATGCCTGCTCAATCGAAGTCGCCATCCTCGGGTTCTCTTCGAATAGCCTGCTAGCTGAATCAAACACCCATTCTCTTTGAGGATTCAACCTTGATTGTCTTTGCTCAAGTGACCCAGACAGCACATTTCTTAGTGAAACTTCTACAAAGCTAATGAGCTCCCAAAATGCTGCCGAAATTGCGTTATTCCAAATGTAAAGCCGCTTCGCGAGCTCTTGATCACCTTCAAAATGGAGCAGGTATTCCTTCATGCGAATAGATGCAAAATGCTTTTCATAAAAATCGAAGGGTTGATTCATTCAGAAACTTTCTTGAAGGTTGCTTACAAGAAAGTTAGAACAAAGACAAAATAGTGAGCAGAAGTTTTCCACACTTGAAAACGATGATTCGACCCCTGAGTTGCTAACAGAATCAAATGGCGAATGTTGCCAACAGCGGAAATTTGCGCCGGAAAAAAGTTTGGTTTAGCATCAATGTAAAGCCCCAGAACAGTCCCTGTAATTCGCTTGCGAATCGATCAAACTGCTGGGGTTCCAACATTTAAACGAACCTAACGCGCACCGTCTCGCGAAGTCGTGGGCTTTCAAGATTGGTGGTTAGGGCACGACTGCTAACAACACTTCGGCCGTTGCTTTCATGCACAGCCCCTGGTCAAAGTCGACCGATTAGGGCTATAAACTTGCGAAGGAACACCCCGGAACCGTCCCTGTAATTCGCTTGCGAATCGATCAAACGGCCGGGGTTTCCAACATTTAAGGCAGAGGGGCTCAGCCGCGACGAACGACGTCGCGACGGGCTGCGCCGCGAGGCGCATCGTTGCGGCGAGTTGAACGGCGAGGCGCCACCCCGCGACCAACAGCCGACGAACTGAAGCGCGCCGCACGACGATGCACCGGGTTGCGTTTGCGCGCCACGCGCGGCGTGTGCATAAGAGCAGACTGGCCGCGGGCAAGACGGGCATCTTCAGCCTTAAAGAAGTAGTGCTTGGCGATTTCAACCAGAACCAAATAGAGCACAACCATGCCCGTCAGCGCGGCGAAAAACGTGAATGGCAACGGCGCAAAACCAAGCAGTGACCCCAACGGCGAAACGGGCAGATAAGCGCCAAGCAGCACCACGCCCAGTACGGCAACAATCATGCCAACCGATGGCCGACTGCGATAAAACGGAACCCGCCGCGTGCGAATCACAAACACAATCAAGGTTTGGGTTGCTAAAGATTCAACGAACCATCCCGCTCTAAATTCGCCTTCGCCAGCGCCTAAAACAAAAAGCATCAACGCGAATGTGGCAAAGTCAAAAATCGAACTGACTGGCCCAAAACTGAACATGAAGCGGCGAATAAAAGCGATGTTCCAGTGCGCTGGTTTGGCAAGTTGTTCGGGGTCGACGCGGTCGCCCGAGATCATCAACTGACCGGTGTCATAGAGCAGGTTGTTGAGCAGAATCTGCCCTGGCAGCATGGGCAAAAAGGGCAGCACCGCCGAGGCAGCCGCAGCGCTGAACATGTTGCCGAAGTTACTTGAGGTGCCCATCAAAACATATTTCATGGTGTTGGCAAAAATGCGTCGACCCTCGCGCACACCTGACGCCAAAACGCCCAAATCTTTATCGAGCAGAAGCACGTTAGCTGCGTCTTTGGCCACGTCGGTGGCGGTGTCGACAGAGATTCCCACATCGGCGTCGTGCAGTGCCAGAGCGTCGTTCACACCATCGCCCAAGAACCCAACAGTTTTGCCCGAAGCTCTAAGCAAACGCACAATGCGCGCCTTCTGCTCGGGCGAAACCCTGGCAAAAATGCGGGCCTCCCCCGCCGCAACAGTTAGCTCGGCATCACTCATGTCGGCAACCTGCACGCCCGTCAACGTCAGACCGCCCACGAGGCCCAGCTGGTTGCAAACCATTTCGGCAACCGTCGCGTTATCACCTGTTGCTATCTTGACCTCAACGCCCAACGCCGCCAACTGGCCAAGAGAATCAGCCGCGACAGCCTTCACCGGGTCGTCGAACACCAAAAACCCCTGCAAAGTCAGCCCCGACTCGGCGGCGGCCGTCAGTGGTTGCATGGTTTTCAAAGCGGATGCACCCACCTCACGCGAAGCAACCGCAACAACGCGCGAACCCTTCGCATACTCAGCGGCAAGAACCTGTGCGGCAGCCGAAGTGTCGCCGACGCAGTGCGTCAAGACATCTTCGGCTGAGCCCTTCGACACCAAAAAGGTGCGCTGCCCGGCCTGAACCAAAACCGAAACCATTCGACGCTCATGGTCGAAGGGCAGCACCGCGAGCTGCTTGAAACCCGCCAAAGCATCAACCCCGCTGCCACCGGCACCCAACACCCGCCGAGCAGCATCGCTGCCCCAAAGGGCGGCGTCAAGCTGCGACAGCCCAACCAACGACTTGCGCGCTTGGTCGTAGGGCTCTTCAACTGCGGCAAGGCCGAGGGCCAGGAGGTCATCCGCTTGAATTTTTGACACCGAAATAACCCGTTCAAACGTCAAACGCCCGTCGGTGAGCGTGCCGGTTTTGTCGGTGATGAGAACGTCGAGGTTGCCGAGGTCTTCGATCGAAACCAAGCTTTTGACCAGCACTCGTCTGCGCGCCAGTTGACGCGCGCCGGTGGCCAAACTGGTGCTGACCACCGCGGGCAAAAGCTGCGGAGTGATGCCCACCGCAATCGCCAACGAAAACATTATCGACTCAATGATCGGGCGGCCCAAAACCAGGTTCACACCCAAAATAAGCGCCGTCAAAGCAACCGCAACCCAAAGCAGCAGCATTGAAAACTTGCGAAGCCCCAGCTGAAACTCGGTCTCTGGCTGGGCTGCGCCAAGCTTCAACGCAATGCGCCCAAACACGGTGCGGCCACCGGTGGCAACAACCACAGCCGTGGCATGCCCCGACATCACCACCGTGCCCATCAACAGCGCCGAACTCAAATCGCCGAGGGCAACTTCGCCCACAACTGGCTCAGCCAACTTTGGCACAGCCACCGATTCACCCGTCAGAATGCTCTCGTCAACGGTCAGGTCAGCAGCCTCAAGCACACGCATGTCGGCGGCAACCACCGCACCAACACTCAACTGCACAACATCGCCTGGCACCAGCTCGGTCACATCAACCTCGACCGGCACCCCACCTCGCAACACCACACAACTGTGGCGCACCCGGTCATGCAAAGCCTGCGAAGCCTTCTCAGCACGAAACTCGTTAGCAAAACCAAGCCCCACACTCACCAGCAAAATCACGCCAATAACAACCGAATTGCTAAAGTCGCCCATCACCAGCGAAACGCCCGCAGTCACAGCCAACAACACCAAAAACGGGCTCTTCAACTGCCGGCCCAAAACCCGCCAACCACTCGCCCGGTGCGAGCGCACAACATTCAAACCAAACTCAAGCTGACGCTCTTTAACAGCGGATGCACCCAACCCCTGCACCCCAGAACCCAACTCGTGAAGCACAACCTCACCAGTCTTGGCAGCCGCAGCAAAAATCAGCTCGCTGGCCTGCTCGCCAGGCGACTCAACCATGCCCACACCTGCACTGCCCAAAACCACTGCCAACCCCTCTGCTCACTGCAACTGCCGTTGGGTTCAGTCTATGCAGACGACCAGAGGCAGACCAGTCAATAAAGCAAGTCGGCGTGCCTCAGCGATTGAAGCGTTTGGCAGCCTGAGCACCAACAAGAATCAATGCAGCGCTGTGAACTCCAAACGTCTTGACCGCGTCAAGCAGCGCTCTGCGAGCCTCTATGTCTAAGTTCGATGCGCCAGTCATTTCGTTCCTTCATATAGCGAACCAATGCTTTTCCTTCTTCAGGGTTTCGCCCGGGGCCGGTGAGCAAATCGACTGCGATTTGACTCACCGCGGCGACCCTTACCCCATCAAACATGGTCGTATTTTGAAGTTGAAAATCACTGTTTGGTTCTATGAGTAGCACGTTACCGCCGGTCGAAGATTCGCGGATGCCCAATCTCTTAGCAAGTTCGTCAATTTGAGGGGTGTATACAATCGCCGTGTAGCCAGCAGCGTATGCCTCGTAGTTTGCTGCGGCCAATGTTCCTGTGAGCGCATAGTCAAGCTCTTGAACTGATTTAAGTTTTGACATGACTTCGTCTAGCCCACGTGGCGCAATGAATGATCGAATTCGGTTGCTAGAAAGAACACCATAGCTGTCTGACCATAGGTCGAGCAGTTTCGCCCAGTCGCATGAGGTCACAAGACCTCGCCAAGAGCGCTCAATGATTCCGATCTCTTGCAGATAATCCAACGCTCGATATGCAGATGCGCGACTAGCTCCCGACAAACGAATTACGTCAGCGACGTCAAGCGGTGTCTCATAATCGAGCAAAACACGAGTCACCTTAGAGGCCGGAACACCCTTGAGGCTCAACACAGGCCTCCCTGCCGGCCGCGCAGGGTCGGCTCCTTTAGCCTCAACAGACACCACAATCAATGGCGCGGTGACATGAATGTTAATGTTGCCTGCCGCATCGACAAAGTTGACGCCGAACTCACGCAACTTTGAGCGCAACGGTTTTGGCAGGTAACGGGTGACCAGAAGAACCTCTGCGCTAGCCGGTAGGTCGACGCCTAGCCCCAGCCTCGCTTGAGCAGCGGCTGAAATGGCCTGGCGCACATCAAGCTTGAACACAAACATTTGATCGCCAGTCGCGACGCCGAGTGATCCCCCAGAAACGGTGACTTCAACCCCGGTGGGCAAGTTACTGCACAATGATTCAACAGTCCGTTGAATCAAGTCGTGTTTCGAATTCAAAGTTCTCATAATGCTAGATTATCCGCTAACAACGGATACCCTCAATAAACGAGACAAACTGTAACGAAACGCTAAGAACTGGTGCTTCGCGCCGATTTCATAGATTTTCTCAGCATTGCTAGTGGTTTTTGAGGCTGGTTTATTGTCAAGTGGTTAGATCGTGTAGTCATCATGGTTCACAACTTTTAGCAAAATGTGAGTGCCGTCGCGCTGTTTCAAATAGTGAAGACGCATGGCTTGAGGGTTGCCGTTTTCAACGTGCATTCGCATCACAGAGTCACCGTTTAAAACCATTGGTTTGTCATTTTCTTTCAACGGATGAACCTCAAAGAAGTGTTCAACTGCATTGCGGCCGGTCACCACAAAAACAATATTTCGAATCAGTTTGCGCAGCTCGTTGTCGTCGACTCTGTCAATGGTGACGCCTTTGAGAAAGTTTGGGCCAAACGCCAGTTTGTCGTCATGCAACACAAATTTTTTGCGCTCTGTTGCCGCAAAGTCTTTGAACCAAGCACGGCGAATCTCTTCGCGAAACCACTCTTCTTGGGTTTCAAAGCGCTTGCGCCTTGCATAGGCAGTGCTGCCGGCACGCTCCTGAGAAACTTTGGCTTTGCGCGCCTGCGCCGCGAGTGGTCTCAACTTTGTTAGCTCTTCGTTCCTGGTTCTTAACTGCGCCTGAGCTTCATTCAGATGTTTAGAGAGATAGTCGATGTTCTCGTTGAGCTCTTCAATTCGTTTGTTACCAGTGGCAATAATGCCCCTGTAGTGGGCAATAGCATTCTCGTGGTTGCGCTCTTGGGTGTTTAGCTTTGGCTTTGGGCCGGCGACAGCTTTTCCTGGGCCAGGCGAAGCGTCTGCTTTCTCTTGCACATAATCTGACTCATCAAGCAGCTCTCCAGAACCACGAGTCAGATCTGTAGTGTCAACAAAGTTATCGTCGATTGGTTCAAACAGAACTCGCCCTTCTACCAGCCACGGTTCACCTCCTTCAACCAGCACAAGGGCTGGGTAGAGCGTCTCGTCGTCATCGATGTCGTCCATTCGCAAACGAATGCGACCTTGCGGGTCACGATAAATGCGAACTTCTACAACATCACCAACGGCAAGGTAGTCAGAAACCACATCGCGCGGGTTGCCGGTGATTTCGTCTTTTCGCAGTTCAAATACAACATCTGGATGCAACGCGATTTTGGCAGTTTTGCGGTCAGTCTCTTTCACCAAGCCGAACGTTACGTGGTTCAATCCGATTGCTGCTACAAGGCTTTGAACTGTCGACCCTGGCCTGTCTAGGGTGAATATTCGAGTGTTCGAGTCATACTTGCCCTTGACTTTCTGACCGATTTTGAACAGCCAAGACATGGGCACGCCAGCAAAAGTCGTTTCTTGGCGAATCGTTGCAAGACTTTGTGGGCCAAGCTCTAACAGCACCAGCGAATCGTCGAAGATTGTCTTGACTATGCCCACAACTTCTTTGGCTGACGCACTAGGTTTGGCCAGCAAACCTGCTTCATTCGCCGCGGCCCATATGTCACTAGTCAGCCGCTCGGTTGACTTTGCCAGAGCCCCCGCAGGGTAGACATATCGAACCTTGCCGACTTTTTCAGGGCTTGATGTCGAAAACCCAAGCGGATACACACGCGCAGCACCACCATAGACATGCGTTTCGCTCGGCAACAGCAGCGCTAACTCGCGCGTTAAATCGCCACCTTCAACGAGATAGACATCGCACACTGCCGAAACTTCGTCATCGACCTGTTCAACGTCAAAGGCTGGCTCAACGCTGTGATTTGGCGTGCTTATGAGGCACACGGGTCGGTTGCGATTAGCGCTCAAAAGCTCTTTCGCGAGCAGCTCAAGCGATGCTGAGTCTTTGATTGTTGTTGCCATTTTTCCCCCTAGAATCCCCGAATCGAAGTTTAGTTAACCAGCTTGATGAACTTGCTGAGTAGGCGAAGGTTGTCGACGTTTGTTGGTCGATAGCTCATGAGCTCGGGCGAATAGAGAAGGTATGAAGCCCATTTCGCCCGTGAGATCGCAACATTTAGTCGGTTTGGCAGCAGCAAAAACTCGATTCCTCGAGGCACATCGTCGGCCGACGATGCGGTGAGCGAAACGATTGCAACGGCCGCTTCTTGACCTTGAAACTTGTCGACCGTGCCAACTTCCACTGACACAAAACCTGCATCGTCTAGCTTGCGACGAAGCATCTCGACCTGGGCGTTATAGGGCGCGACCACGATGATGTTTTCGTCGGCGGTTGCGAGCGGGCCGGTGGTTTTGCCGTCATCCCAGTGTTTCGTCATCAGCTCACGAACCAGCTCAACCACGGCGTCGGCCTCTTCGACTGACTCCGTTGAGTTGCCCGAGTGCAAGATCGGCACAGTGTGAAAACCTGGCTCAACACCCTGCAAAAGGCGTTCAGGCGCGCGTGAACCCAACTTGCCTTGGTAATAGTTGTCAGAAACCACCGAGCAAACTTGCTCGTTCATGCGAAAACTCGAAGGCAAAAAGTAGCCAAACTTGCGTGAAATAACTTCGTCGTCGCCTGCTAGCCAACCGAGTGCTGAACCATCGATAGGCTCTGGGTGCACACCTTGGGTCACCTGAGGCAACTGCTGAGGGTCGCCCAGCAAAAGCAAACGTTTTGCAGAGACCGACGCGGCAATCGTGTTTGCGAGTGAAAACTGACCCGCTTCATCGATTACGAGCAAATCGAGCGCCTCGCGGTCGACGCGTGTGGTGTTGGTGAAATCCCAAACCGTGCCACCAATGACGCATCCACCGTTCTCGGCTAAAAACTTGGCGGTGCCCGAGGTGCGGTCGAGGGCTGTCCAAACGGATGAAGGTTTTTCTTGAACTTCAGTCACCGATTGGTCAGCTTTGACCGACTTGCCGATCAACGCCCGTGGCACGCCAGCCTTAGCAACCGCCGACAGAAGGTTTTCAATAGTTGCGTGCGACTGGGCGATGACGCCAACCTTCCACCCGTGATTGAGCACAAGGTCGGCGATTACGCGCCCGCCATTGAATGACTTGCCAGCGCCCGGAGGGCCTTGAACGGCGATGTAACTTGAGTCAAGGTCAAGCAGCGACTGCGTGATGGTTGCTGCTGCGTTATTTGAGTCGAGCTCGGGCAGTTCTTGACCAAACGGCGCGGCCTTGCGCAGAATATCGAGCGCCGAGTTTCGCGGCAGTTCAGGCAAACTGTCGACGATGTTTTGACCCCACTCAGAGATAGCCGCTTGAATCGCTGTTGTCGGTGGTGGCGAACCGGGCGTCACTGCCTCGGGAGCGAAGTCATATTGGTCAACGTCTTTGCCGAGAGTTTCTTCGACGATGAAGGTGTAATCGTTGATTACCTCGATGACCTTTGCATTGATGCCGGTGCGTGCGCCTGGGTTGATCGGGTTTGAATAGATCTCGTTTTCTGGTGCATAAAGCAAGAAAACGCTAGCTTTCAAACCGAGCTTGCTGCCTGGTGCGGGCGTTGTGAGCAAGCGAAGGTGACGGCGTGCAACTCTCTGACGCCCCTCCATGTGCCAGTCGCGGTCGACGACCATTTTCTCAACTACATAGACATCACGCGTGTCTTGCCAGTCTTCGAGTGGCGCTTCTAGACGCGCGTAATGTTCCCACCAAAACGACTTGTTTTCGCGGCGGTGAAAGTCGATTGCGGCAGCAGCCAATGCGATCGCTGTTTGGTCTTTTGTGCGGTCAACAACGGGCACGTTTTCGATCGCAGCCATTAGTTTCACAAAAACTGGGTCTGGTGCGATTTCTGGGCGGGCCTCAGGCTCGATAAAACCTCGCAGACCAACGCCGTGGTCGCCCGCTAGGCCAACCATCCAATTTCTAAGTGCCAAGGTTGAACGACAGTCATAGGCGTTGTAGTCTTCAATCGATTTGAGCTTTATAGCAGCCGCTTCGTGCTGACCGTTCGCTTTCAGCTCGCAATAGTTGGCGTATTCAACCACCGAGTCAGCGGCGTTTGCGACGCCCTCACGCTCTTCGTCAAGCACAAAAATAGGCTCGAGTTTCTTTAGCGAATAGCTGTGACTGCCAACCAAAATAGCGCGACGCACAATCGGGTATAGGTCGACAAGCGTGTTTTCGCGCAGCAGTTGGTCGACGAAATCTTCTTCGACCCCGTGACGAGCCGCCATAGAAAGCAGGTGAGTCTTTTCATATGGCGCGTAGTGATAAATATGCATTAGCGGATGCTTCGCCCTGCGCTCCCGCACGTAGTTCGCAAAATCAATAAGCGCTTGGCGCTCCCCCGCTAGGTCATGCGCCCAAAGTGGCTTGAAGTTTCGATCTTTGTCAACCCAGCCGAATAGATAGTCAAGATTCCAGTAGGTGCCCTCTTGATAGAGCGGGTCTCCCTCGAAATCAAAGAAGATGTCGCCATCATCTGGCGAAGGAATCAGGGATAGCGCCGCACGCTCAATCACCTCGAAAACCGGCGCGGCATCGTCACCCAGCATGAGAGTTTTGACTTGCAGTTTCGCCTGGGTGCGCAGCTTTTCAAAAGTCTTTGCGTTGAGGTTGTCAGGTTTGTGGTCGGCTAAGGCAAGCGCTGAAATCGACTTGATTCCGGCGGCACGCAGCTTCGCACGCTGCTCGCCACGCATGCCAGCGATGCCGAACAGGTCTTGGTTCGCATCCACGTGTGGCTCACACACCGCGCAGCGCCCGCAAGCCGCATAGGTGTCATCGCCCCAAAGAAGGGCGGCTCCCCCGCTGTTGCGATTAGCGGTGCGCGCTTCGATGAGCGAAACCATGTCTTGGCGACGCTTTAGGTATGTCGGCAAAATGTCTTCAAGAGCGTGCGTGCTGGTCGTCAAGTCGCCCAAAATAAGGTGCACTTTATCTGAAGTTGGCACACCGTTTTGCTGTAGCTGGTGAGCATAGGCAGCCAGCTGAATCAGAGCGGTGATCTTGGCCTTGCGCGCAAGTTTGGTGTCATAAACTGCGTATTCGCCTTTATCGGTCAACTCTAAAAAGTCGGCGAAGCCTTGAAACTGCCCATCAAAGAAAGTCGCCTGAAAAACAACAGGGTTCTTCTGCTCGAGTGCCGCAAACGTCTTGGCTGTGAGTTCAACCATTTGCTGCTCAATCGAAACAGTCTTGCTCTGATAATCGGGCCGTTCGATTTCAACAACGCCACCGGCATACTTCTCGCGATATCGCTCAAGCTGCTTCTGCTCATGCACCCCACCAAGCTCGCCGGCGCGCGCCAACATCGCATCGGTGTCTTTCGGAACCTCGATGTCAAAGCCAAGCGCCTTGTCGATTCGGCGCACCTGCGCCCACAAACACTCACTCGCGTTTGCCAAGTCGCTGGCCGAGAAAACCAGTTTGCCGTTGCCAAAATTCTGCATTTAAACCCCCAGAGGATAAGTTGCTAAAAACCTATTGCATGCCGGTGACATTTTTGCCGAGCCGCCTATTTGTTGAGCATGCAGAAACTGTTCCGCATAAACGAAATCAATCACTCTTGTTCACTCAAATCATCAAGCCACATTGAAAGTTTCAGAAACACAGCTTCGACTGAAAAACCGCTCAAAGTTACGAAACTAGAACCATCCTCACCGAGCTGCACTTCGAAAGATACAGCGATGAGCGCCAGGTTAGTAGTTGGCGCGGATCCGAATGCACTTTGTACCTGATACCAGCACTCTTGATCTTCAGAACGCACTGCTCCGGGCCTCAACACCGAGGGATGTCCCTGGGGAAGTCGAACCAAAAAACTCGGAGAATCTGAAGACTTAATTTCAAGAAGGTCAACCCCCTCGAGTTGGCGAAGCCAATACTCAAACTGCATCGTTTGGAGCGCCAAAGCAACATCGCTGTGTTTTGACCAGAACCACTCTGCAGAGTAAGGCGTCATACCTGCAACCCGGCAAGTTCTGCTGCGAATTGGTTTGACCTAATCATGGTGCGCCATCGCTGCACAGTGCGACGTTCAACATGATATTGAGCCGCCAATTCGCTCGCTTCTTGAGTCATGATTTTGCGCAATTCTACTTTTGCTTCATCTAAAGTCGGCAGCTCCGCCATGCCGATTTTTGAATTCATGAGATCACGCTCTGCCCGAGTGGTTCCTCCCCAAACGCCGATTGCCGAAGAGTCGAGAGCTACTTTGAGACACTCGTTCTTGATCGGGCAAGATTCACAAATCACGAGTGCTGCCGCAATTTCACCCGGCTCATCAGAAAAGAAAAGGTCAGAATCAACTGGCTGGCATCTTCCGCCAGACAACGCCAACGATGTGCTTAGTTTCTCGGCCAACGAAGCCAGACTGTTTTCTAACACAAGGTTCATAACCAAAGGGCGGGCAGTCATCAGAAGCCCCTTACAGCTAGGTGGGCATACCCAGAGAAAACCCTCGAAAGCCCACCCTTTCCAGTGACAACAGTTACTGGCACTCCGCGCCTTGTAGAACCCTCAGCGATAGGTTCCAAACTGTGGTCACCTGAGGCGACAAAGATACCTTTGTATTTCTCAACGTGCTCGATGTTTTGATAAAAGTTGACGAGCGCGAGGTCGGCCCCATCTTTGCCTTTTCGAAACTGATAAAAAGTTTGCCCTGCCTTCCACCCTTCACGAACGGCCATGGCGTTCTGGGGCCCTGCGGCAACGAAGAACAAGTCGCATGACTTCGCGTGCGACTGTGCGACGTAGTTCTTGCACAAGCGCTCAACGCCTTCAACCGTGAGAAGGCCAGAACCAGCAATGTTTTCAACGTCAACGAAGTGCAAGCAAACATCATTTGAGAGGGTAATTGCTGAAAGCAATTTATCAACCGGACGATCCATTTTCGAACTTTCTGCTAAGTCACCTATCTGGTGCAATAACAGGGTCGCAACGAACATCAGCGCACAAAACGTGTGTATTGATGTTCGCTTCGGTATTCTGACAAATGAGAAAAGCTATTAGGGGGCCACGGAATTGGAATCACGCGAACACAGCTCTGATGATCTTGAAGCGGCATATTCCGCTTGGATGACCGCTTTACTGCGTGCGATTGGAGGAGGCAAGGCAGACGTTCATGAGTTGCTAAGCCCGCTGCTAGATGATGGCTCCCCGTTCAAGAAAGAAAAAGCAGCTAAGAGCACTGTCAGACAGTGGTTCAACCGAGGCACTCTCCCAAATAATAGTAAAGGCCGAGTTGTTGATGCTCTGTGTGAAATCATGGCCAAACATGTTCCTGAAGCGCCTCCAGGAGCCGTTCCTGGCCTAAGTTTTTTTGAAACACTAGAAGCCTTGCGAAAGGCCCGAGAAAGTAATCAAAAGGCAGGTCGAAAATTTGCCGATGCCACTGAAGGCTTGTACCTCAACGGAGCATTGAGGTTTAGGCCAATTCCGATCAAAAACCTTGATGAGTTGGAGCTCAACCTCGGAAGTTCAATCTTTGACGGCGCCCTCCCCCCGTATTGCCGAAGAGAGGTGGATGCCGAACTTCTCGCAGCGCTCGAGGATGACACCCAGAAAATTGTTGTTCTAGTGGGTCCCCCTAAAGCTGGAAAGACGAGGTCACTGCTCGAAGCTCTTAAGAAGTCGAAACATGCTCCTTTGGACATACTTTGGCTCGATGCTTCCACGAAAGATTCAATCGAGCAAGTTGCGAACCACGTATTGGGCAAAGATGCCAACAATGCTGTAGTTATGTTGGACGACCTTCAGTCGTTTAAGTTATCAAACGAGGCCACTTTTAATCTTGCGGTCCTGAACTCACTAAAAAAGGCTAGAAAAATTGTCGCCACTCTGCATTCAGCAAATGCTCATGCATGGTCTCAAGTTAATGTGACGAATGATTTCGACTCGGTTGAATCCTTTCTTTCTGCCTCACACGGGGTTAGAAAAGCATTTTTAGAAAAAACAATCGTTCTAGAAAGCAACCTGTCTGACGAAGAGTTAGATTCGGCAAAGCTGACTCTGCTGGGCAGCAACCCGAATTCTCTGGGGCGCCTCGGTGAGTATTTCTCTGCTACCGAGGTTCTTCAAGAGCGCGCAAAGAAAATTTTGACAGGCAATGACGTTTATGAGCTCGCGTTTCTGAATGCACTGATCGCTGCAAAGATTATTTGGCCTGGCGGGATTGATATCGACGAAATAAAGGCTCTCGTCCGCAACGAAATTGAGTCGAACACGAATTCCCCTTGGGTGGAGGAATATTGGCTGAACCTCCTAAAATCTTTCACACGCGGTTTGACGGCAAAAAGCCCTCACGCTCTTATGATGAGAGTAGCCGGCGACCGGCGGGTTTATTCAATCTTCGATGGAGTTTGGCAAACCGTGAGACCAGAAAAATTCGAGATAACATACTCGGCGCCTCCCCTGGTGTTCACGATAGATGAGATTATCTCGATTGCTGACAGTGGTTACGTTCAGCAAGCTTTGACGATACTCGAGCAGCTTAAAACCGATGAACAATACTATAAGTTCGGATGGCTTGGCATTCTCAATGGAGAGCTTGAAAACTATGACCTGGCAGAGAAGTTCTATCATCAGGCACTTGAACATGCTAAAAACGAATCGGAAATGACGGTCATTTTTCCAAAATTGGCATGGACGTATCTAAGCAAAGGTGACCTCGATAATGCGCAGGCGTACTTCCTGAAGTCAAAAAACGTGGGACACATTGCACGTTTTTACTTTCACAATGGAAATTTCGCGGAAGCAGAGAATTGGCTCAGAAAGGCTATGGTCAGTGGAGATCTCGAAGCAGGCGGCCTTTTGGGAATTGCCTTGAAGAGAATGAACCGAGATGACGAGGCAATACCCTTCCTAGAAGATGCATTGTTGAGGGGCTCTGGGCCCGAAAGCGTCTGGCTTCACAAAATTTACCTCGATAAGAAGGACGTTGAAAAAGCCATTTGGGTATCAAAAAAAGCAATCTCGCTTGGAATCCAAAAACACTTCATAATTCTTGGGCGATTGCAAATGCAATTGGGAGACTATGGCGGGGCCGAAGAGAACTTTGTACGGGCAGTAAATTCTCCATCGAAAACTGATGCATATAGGCACCTCGCATTGCTTTATGGCCAAATGGGTTTGGCTGAAGAAAGCGAGCGATACTCGGAACTATTCATAAATGCCACAAAAAATGACTAAATGCTCGCACTATTATTAGACACACCTAGGCGAAGCGTAGCTTTCAACTACGAAAAAGCCAGCCCCGCTTTTTTGGCGTAGAACTACTCCCCGACGAGCAACCATTCCTCGGTCAAAGACTCGGCCTGCTTCAGCACGGTGTCAATCGCTTGCTTTGAGAAGTCTGGCGGGTAGCCGTATTTATCGAGCAGGTTGCGAACCAAAACTCGCAACTCAGCCTTCGTGGAGTCGCGAACTGACCAGTCGATCTTGATGTTTGCCCGAACCTTGGTGGTCAACTCTTGCGCCAATCGCACCAAATCTTCGTGACGCATTTCACGAGCTGCCGCCTCGTTTGCTTCGAGCGCGTCATAGAAGGCAACTTCGTTCTCGCTCAATCCGTCTGGGTTGCCAGCCTCGATTTTGGCGTTGAGCTCTTTCGCAAGAGCAATCAATTCTTCGATGAGTTGAGCAGTTTCGATGCTGCGGTTTCTGTAACGAGCCAAAGCGGCATCCAGGAGCTCCGAGAACTGGGCATTTCGAATAATGTTTCGAGCAAACTTTGCTTTGATCTGGTCTTTTATGAGGCGACTCAACGCCTCGGCCGCTAGGTTCTTTTCTTTCATCGCGCGCACTTCTGTCAGAAACTCGTCTGAAAGAAGGCCGATGTTCGGGCGATCTAGCCCCGCAGCGCTGAATACATCAACGATGCCATCGGGCACAATGCCCTTAGCGAGAGCCTGTTTGATGCGAAGCGCACGTTCGGCGTCACTCAAGCGTTGAGGGGCGACTGCCTTTTTCGTTAGCATTCCTCGCACCGCTTGATAAAGCGCAACCTCTTCGCGAACTTTCTTTACTTCTTCTTGACTATTAACTAGCGCATAAGCCTTAGATAGCGCCGATGACGCGTCAGCAAATCGCTTAGGGCCATTCTCGACGCCATAGACAAAGTTTGCGATGTCTTTGATAGCTTTTTGTGGGGCATCTTTGAAGCCATCAATCTTCAAGCCATGCAACATGTCTCGAACGATTGTGAGTTTCTCCCAGAAAACGGCCAACGCTTCTTCGATAAATCCGACAGGTTTGTCTTCTGACTTGCCGCGCGTATAAGTCTTGAGAGCATCCTTGAGCTCAGTAGCAATGCCGATGTAATCGACAACAAGGCCGCCCGGCTTATCTTTGAACACTCGGTTCACGCGAGCGATGGCCTGCATCAGATTGTGACCACGCATTGGCTTGTCGACATACATTGTGTGACAAGGCGGTGAATCATATCCAGTCAGCCACATGTCTCGAACGATGACAATTTTCAAGGGATCATTTGCATCTCTGAAGCGATTTTCAAGCTCGCGCTTTTGAACAGATGTGTAGGCGTGTGGCCGAATCTTGGCATCATCTGATGCCGCGCTGTGAAAGATGATTTTGATAGCGCCCTTGCGAAAATCTGGATCGTGCCACTCAGGCTTTATCTTTACAATCTCGTCATAAATGTCGACCGCAATGTGTCGGCTCATTGCAACCACCATCGCCTTGCCATCTGCCAATTCGGGTGATGCACATCGAGCCTCGAAGTGGTCAACAATGTCTTTGGCGATTTGTTCAACTCGAGGCTGTGACCCAACAATTCGTTCCAAAGCAGCCCAGCGCATTTTCATGGCTGCGACCTGGTTATCTTCTTGGTCTTCTGTGAGCTCTTCGGCAATCTCGTCTAGCTCAGCCTTAGCGTCTTCGGGCAAGTCAAGCTGCACGAGTCGCGACTCATAATAAATAGGAACGGTCGCGCCATCAGCGTTGGCCTGAAGCATGTCGTACACGTCGATTTCGTCACCGAAAACCTGACGTGTGTCTCGGTCGGTGTCAGCGACAGGAGTGCCTGTGAACGCCACGAACGTCGCGTTTGGTAATGCGTCTCGCATGTGCTGCGCATAGCCAACCTTGAATTTGTTGCCCGAAATGCGCGCGCTAAATCCATATTGTGAGCGGTGAGCTTCATCAGTGAATACGAATACGTTTTTGCGATGAGTTAAAGCCGGAAAAACCTCTTCTCCATCTTCAACAGCAAACTTTTGAATGGTAGTGAAGAACACCCCGCCGCCAGGGTTATTGAGCAACTTGCGAATTTCTTGCCTTGATTCAGCCTTCGTGGGTTCTTGGCGCAAGAGTGCCTTAGCGTCAACGAAAGTCTTATAGAGCTGCTGGTCGAGATCGTTGCGGTCGGTGACAACAACGATGGTCGGATTTCGAAGCTGAGGGCTGGTTGCCAACATTCCGGCTAGGCAAGCCATTTCATAGCTTTTGCCTGAGCCTTGAGTGTGCCACATTACGCCACCACGGCCATCGCCCGTAACGCTGCTTGCATCGAGCGAACGCTGATAAGCCTTTTCAACGGCGAAGAACTGGTGATAACCAGGCATTATCTTCACTGGTTTGACCCCAGGAACAAAAACGCTGAAGTTCTTGATGATGCTCACTAGGTGCTCTTTGGCGAAAAGGCCTTCGAATAAGGTTCGGTCTTGTCCAAACTCGCCGTGCGGGTCAAGTTCTCTGCCATCGATCGAACGCCAAACCATAAAACGCTCAAAGTCAGATGTGAGCGAGCCCACCTTGGCTTCGACGCCATCCGCTATTACCAACGCAACATTGCAATAAAACAGGCGGCTGATTTGCTCTTTGTAGGTTTGCAGCTGATTGAAAGCGTCGTGGATGGTGGTCTCACTGTTCGCCGGGTTCTTCAGCTCGATCACTGCAATTGGCATTCCGTTGAGATAAAGCACGATGTCAGGCACGCGCGTGCCGTGCTCCCCCTCGTCGACAAGATCGTCAAGGGTGACGCGAAGCTGGTTTACGGCTATCCAGTCGTTGTTTTCAAGATTTTCAGCATCGAAAAGGCGAACCAACTCCGTTGTCTCTCGACCATCGCGGTGACGCACGGTCTCTTGCAGCCCGTCGCGAAACCAAGAGTGGATGAGCTGGTTTGCCCAAAAAATGTCAGTCTCACCCGGAGACTGCACTCGCTGGCGCACGCGGCGAATAACATCTCGCGGCAAGCCTGGGTTGATGCGAACCAAAGCCTCTTCGAGCCTGCCGGCAAGAATCACATCTTTGAAAGACTCGCGCTCTGGTCGCTCGCCATTAGGCGCTAGCTCTGGCCCAAACTCGTGCTTCCAACCGATGTCAGAGAGCCACTCGAGAACGTGCAGCTCGTAGCCTGCTTCATCCATGTCAAAAGCCATTACTCCCCCAAAAGCTCTTCAGGTATCTCAAGTTCGCCAGAGATTAGGCGTGGTAGCAGCGAATCACGAAGCTCTGCTAAGTATCGGTTTTCAAGAAGTAGCGCATCAGTCTTAGCATAAAGAGGCATTACGACTGACCCAAACGCTTTGGTTAACGAGACCGACGGCACGAGTACAGACTTTTGAGCTAACTCCATCCAATGTCTTCTGTAAGACTCGAATTTTTGAAGGCCCTTGGTCGCCTGAAAAGCCCAGTAGGTATCCACAAGCTTTGACTCCAACACAATAGTGTTTGGAAAAACGCAAAATGACAGAGTCGAAATCCTCATGCGGCATGTGTGGTCGCCGAATATAAATCTTGGGGCCTTGGAATCAGCCGACACGGTTGCTTCTTGGTTTACGAAGCCTGCAACCATTGAACCGCCTTGCTCTAAGACCAATGTCGCACCTACGTTTTGCAATTCTGTTGACTTGGGTAACGCCTTTACTTGACATCGAGCGAGGAGATTATCCACTTTGACCCATTCCCAGCCAGTAGGAACTAAGCCAAGCCCCGACTCTTCAAACGCGCTTGGGAATAAATTGGCTGTTTGTTCATCAATACCTTCAGGCTGCTCGCCACGAGCTTTTGCGATAACAGGCTCGAAATCCATAAACCAAGATTTGAAAGTTGCCTGCGCAATTGCTTCAAGAGTTTTTGAAAGCTGAACATTTAATTGGATCTTCGCGTCGATGAGCTCGATGAAATCTGAAATGGCCCGCTGAACACGTTTATCAGGCATGGGAATCTCAAATTCCGCAAGTGCTTCATACGGTAGACGCTGAACAGTGCTGCCGGTGTCGCCATAAGCAGCACGTTTTCGAAAAGCTGGGATGCGCATAACGTTGTAGACGAAACGCGCATCAAACGAGTCAGATTTGGGCACCAACCTAGCAACGTCGAGCGAAAAGGTAAGTGTCTCGAAATCGCTCAAGTTATTATCAACGAGTAACGGCGAGGCTAAAAGCCCAGAATCCTGTTCGGTCATTGCGAAAAGGACGTCACCGTCATTGAGGACAAAGTCAGGATGCAAATCTTGCGAGAAAGGTTTTTCTGAGCCAACTTTAAATCCTCCACCTAGGTGAAAGGCATTAATTGTCAGAAGGCCGGTATCTGATGACGCCACAAGATTTGCGCTGGTGTAACTTATGCCTTTCTGTAGCCCAAACCAGTCGCCCAGCTTAACACTTCTAAATTTCATAGCCAAGGGCCTTCAAGCTTTTCGAGATGCTTTTCGAAAGTGATTTTGCTTCGTGCAGTTGATTGCCGAGTCTTGAAACCAGCTCGTCAAGCACTTCGCTATTGTCAGCAAGATCATCATCGATATCACCAGTGCCGATGTACCGACCAGGGCTCAAAACAAAACTTTTGTTCGCGATTTCTTCATACGCAACGGAGCGGCAAAACCAATCCACATCCTCGTAATCACCGTTCGCCCACTCATTGAAAGTGCTTACGATTTTCGCAATTTCTTCGTCGCTGAATTCGATCTGTGTGCGCGAAATCGCTGTGCCCATTTTGCGAGCATCGATGAAAAGCACTTGGCCTTCGCGATTGTTTTTCCACCGACTCTTGTCTTTGTTGAAGAACCAAAGGCAGCTCGGAATCTGCACATTGAAAAACAGCTGACCAGGCAGATCGATGATGCACTCGATAACGTCGTCATCAAGCATCGCTTTGCGAATCTCGTCGTCTTTTCCCTGAGCCGATGTCAAGGTGCCTCGGGGCATCACGATGCCGGCACGCCCCTTAGGCGCGAGGTGGTGAACGGCATGGCTCATCCACGCATAGTTGGCTGGCTTTTCGCGCGGCACACCATATTTCTTCCAGCGCACGTCATCGAGCAATTGCTCGCGCGGATAGCTCGCGTTCTTGCCAAACGGCGGGTTCATCATAATAAAGTCGAAGCGTTTGTCGGTGTGCTGGTTTTCAGTGAAAGTGTCACCGTGAGTTTTGCCTAGGTCGAAGTCGATGCCTCGAATTGCAAGGTTCATAGCGCAAAGTCGACGCGTTGTTGGGTTTGACTCCTGGCCATAAATGGCGATTTGCCCGAGCTTGCCACCATGAGCTTCAACGAACTTTTCGCTTTGCACAAACATTCCGCCCGAGCCACAAGCCGGGTCATAGACTCGACCCTGGGTAGGCTGCAGCACCTCGACAATTGTTTTTACAATCGAAGGAGTCGTATAAAACTGACCACCGAGCCGGCCCTCGGCATTTGCGAACTGACCGAGAAAGTACTCATAAACCTGGCCGAGAACATCGGTGGCTTCACCCTTTTCTTGAGCAAAACTTATGCTGTTGATTAGGTCGACCACGGCGCCGAGATCAGCTGGGGAAAGTTTCGCGTTAGCGAATGAACGCTCAACGATACCCTCAAGCTTTGGATTCTCACGCTCAATTTGGTACAGCGCCTCGTCGATTCGGGTCGCGATGTCGGTTTGTTTCGAGTTGTCGGCGATGTGCTGCCAGCGAGATTCTTCGGGCACCCAAAAAACGTTGACCTGGGTGTAATAGTCGCGAGTTTCAAGTGCATTTCGCAATGCCTGAGGGTTTGGCTTGTAGGAGTCGCTGGTTGGGTCGCTAAAATCGTGCTCAAGCCCAGCACGGCGGTTTTCGAAAGAGTCAGAGACATGCTTCAAAAAAACGAGGCCAAGCACAATGTGCTTATATTCGGCGGCATCTAGGCTTTTGCGAAGAGTATTAGCGATGTCCCAAAACTTTTTGAGCTCGTCTTGAGATAGTGCCATGTTTCCCCCGTTAGTTCGTAGTTGCGTCGCATTTGTTGCGTATTCACAACTCTAGTAGCCAGACGAGTGAAGGAAGTCACCGCCGCAGAGAGAGTTGCGAAAACGCAAACAATTACGTAACTATCCGAGCCTGAATACGAAAATGTCGCCCCTGCTCAATAGACTGAATCAACTAAAAGCTAATGGGGGTTGAGATGAAAATTCTTCACACGTCTGACTGGCATGTCGGTCGCACTTTTCACAGTTACAACACACTCGAAGCCGTTTCGCAGGTTCTCGCTGAGATTCCAAAGCTCATCCGAACCCACAACATCCAAGTTGTGGTCGTGGCTGGCGACATCTATGACTTGGCAAACCCAGCCCCTGAGGCTGTAAAGGTTCTTCGTGACGCCGTGGCAGCAATCTTGCAAACAGGCGCGAAGATCGTTATGACCAGCGGCAATCACGACTCATCAACTCGCCTTAGTTTTGCAGGTGCGTTCTCGGCGCCAAGTGGCCTGCACCTCGTGACTCAAGCCGAAGAAGCGCTAAAGCCGATTGAACTCATTGATGAGCACGGCCCTGTCGACTTCTATGGCATCCCATTTTTGCAGCCCGAGCTGGTTCGACACTTGGATTGGGTTCCAAAAGACGCTAACTCTCAGCACCAGGTCGTTGGTGGTGCTATGACTGAAATTCGCAAGGTGATTAGTCAGCGCAAATCACCGAATCGTCGCAGCGTAGTCGTTGCGCACACCTTCGTGGCGGGCGGCGAAACAGAGACGTCAGACTCTGAGCGTGCAATTACGCTAAAACCTCTTGAAGTCGGCGGCGTCGACGTTGTTCCAAAAGATGTCTTCGCCGGAACCACCTATGCCGCGCTAGGTCACATTCACGGCCGCAAAGAGCTAGAGCCTCACCTGCGCTATTCGGGTGCTCTGATGCACTACTCGTTCAAAGAGGCAGGCAAACCACGCGGCGGCTGGCTCGTTGAACTCAACGCAGAAGGGCTGGGTCAAGTCGAATGGCTAGACCTACCGATTATTCGCCCGCTAGTAGAACTTCGTGGCACTTTTGATGAGCTTCTCTCCAAGTCCGACTTTTCCAGATTTGCCAACCATTACGTTCGCGCAATCTACACTGACCAGACACGTCAGGTCGACGCCATGGTCAAGCTAAAAACCCGTTTCGAATGGTGTGCTGAGGTGTTGAATGAGCCTGAAGTTCGGGTTGCTGAAAACGAACTCAGCTATCGCGAGCGCATCAAGGGAAAAACCGATCTAGAAATCATCGAAGGTTTCTTGATCGATGTTCGAAACGGTGTTGGCGCATCGCCAGAGGAGCTAGAACTCATAAAACAAGTCATCAATGCATCTGGCGCGAGTGAGGTCTAAAAATGAAAATTCGTAAAGTTACCGTTGCTGGTTTCGGCCCATTCAAGACCGAGCAGGTTATTGACTTCACCGATTTTGATAACGAAGGGTTGTTTCTAATTGTCGGTCAGACCGGCGCGGGCAAATCGAGCATTCTCGATGCGATCACATACGCCCTCTATGGCAACACACCTCGTTGGACTGACACGACTATCACGAAGAAGCACACATCGGTGCGGAGCGATTACAGCACCCCAGATGAAACCACGAAAGTGGAACTTGAATTCAGTGAGGGTGACAGCCTTTTCAAGATCGAGCGTTCGATCCGGCTTGCTAAAGGCTCAGGCACCGAGACTGAAGATTGCAATTTTTATGAATGGTCAAACAACGCATGGAAAGGCCAGGCTAGCAAACCTAAAGCTGTAGCCGAAGCCGTAACCAAACACATCGGGCTCACTGAGCAAGAATTTCTGCAGGTCATTCTTCTTGCTCAAGGTCGCTTCGATAAAGCGTTGAAGGCTAGCAGCGAAGAGCGCCTCAAACTTATGCGCACTCTATTTAAGACTGAGCGTTTTGAAACCTATAAAAACCGCCTAAAGGCAAGCGCAGACGCGGCCTCGTCGGCTCTCGCCAAGGCACAAGCCGGCATCAAGACTGAACAAAACGTGCTTGTTGGCGCGCTGGCCCTAGATCAAGATTTTGACTTTGACTTTAATCGAGATGTGCCTGTGGCCATCACGAAGCTAAAGAGTGAACTCAAACAGATTGATAGCGACAAAAAAACTGCGGATGCCGCCTTGAACGCCGCGACTTCAACTCTTGATCTGGCGAAGGCTCAAACTGAACTCAACAGCGCATCTGAAGCTCTAGAGGTGCTAAAGAAACTTGAGCCAGAAATTGCTGGGCTTCAAAAGCAAGTTGATGCAGCAAACCGAGCCGCCAAAGTTGAGGCTCTAATTAAGCAATGGCAAGATTCGGAATTAGCGAAATCGGATGCGGATCAGAAGGTAACGGATGCCCGCGAAGATTTTGCCTATGAGACCAAAGATGCTCAACTGAAAGCTCGACGCGACGAACTAGTGGCACTTCAAGCCAAGCTTGAAGAAAACAACGAGCTGGCAGACAAGCTTGTTGAGCTAAATAAAGCGTCTTCTGAACTCACCGATGAGCTGACCGCCCTAAACGTTGAGCTCTCCACTTTGAAAGAACAGATTGAAACCCTAAAGGCTGAACGACAGGGTTTGCAGAGCCTGGCAGCTGAAGTTGATTCTAGAACAGCTATTCGAGACTCGGCTCAGACTCTTTTTGACAAGTCAAAAGAACTTCAGGACGCTTCGAAAAATCTTCAAACCCTAGACGACGCTGAAAAGGACGCCCGGCAAGAATCAGAAACTGCTGCCACTGCATATGTTCAAGTGCTGAAGGAATACAACGATTTAGCGGCTGCGCGATTAGCCGAGGTGTTGAAACCTGGCGAAGCATGTCTCGTTTGCGGTTCAACAACTCACCCTGCGAAACATTCTTCGGTGTCGCAGGGCTCGGTTGATGAGCAGACGTTAGAAGCCGCGAACAAGGCTTCTCAAGCTGCTACTGCAAAGTTTGCAACCGCAACCGAACAACTCAAAGCCGGTCAAGCTGCAGTTGCTGACTTGCAAAAAATCGTTGGTGACCAAAAACACGCGGCGGTTGAAGCGGCTCTCTCGAAGGCAAAGGCTGATCTAGGCGAAGCCCAAAAAGCGCACTTGCGTGTCAAAGAGATTTCTTCACAGATTGACGGTGACGATGCACCTCTAGCAAAAGAGCGCGACGAGGTTAGTGGCAAAGCCACTGAAACCAAAACTGCCTTGACCGCAGCCGACAAAGAAGTTCAACGCGTAAGCAAAGAGCTCAAGGCCATCTTGGCTGGTCAGCCATCTGTAGCGGTCTACCTTTCGGCCACAAAAACCGAATTGGCTAAAACCGAAGCACTTAGCGCCGCAATCGAGGCTGCCGATTCAGCTTCGAAGAGCTTAGCGAAAGCGATAAAGGGCGCTGAAAGCAAAGCCAGCGAGCAAAAGTTTGACTCGCTAGATGATGTGGCGGCCGCCAGCCTCGAGTCGAAGGTTCTCGAAGCATTCCAAACAAGAATTGACGAGCACAAAAACGGCATCGCCTCGCAAACGGGAATTCTTGAACTACCGCGCTTGCAAAACTTGCCGAAAGACCTGCCATCGCAAGAAATGGCTCAACAGTCTGTTGACAATGCGCGCGCATCGGCAACCGCGATCGCTGAAGTTGCTGGTGGTTTGCGTGAAAAAGTTGCCAATGCCGAAGCACTATTTGGCAACATACAGTCCCAAGTGGCTGAGCTATCAGCCATTAGCTCTGACTTTGAACTAAAGACTCGTCTTTATCAAACGGTGGATGGCAAAGGCCCAAATACGAAATTCATGGCACTTGAGGTTTATTTCATGGCCGCCGAACTCGAAAGCGTTCTTGAGGCCGCCAATTTGCGCCTAAAGACCTTATCGCGCGGACGTTTCTCGCTGCTGCACACTGATCAAAGTGTTGGCCGGGCTAATACTCAGGCAGGCTTGGGCATTGAAGTCATGGACGAAAACACTGGCAAGCCTTTCGACCCGCACCGTTTCTCTGGCGGTGAGACTTTCTTAGCTTCGCTGTCGCTCGCACTGGGATTGGCCGAGGTTGTGACAAGCCGCAATGGCGGTATCAAGATCGACACACTTTTTGTTGATGAGGGCTTTGGCAGCCTTTCGGGCGAAGCGCTAGAAGACGCGATGTCGATTTTGGAATCGCTCAAGAGCGGAGGCCGCACTGTCGGCTTGATTAGCCACGTTGAATCGATGAAAGAACGAATCCCGACTCAACTCAAAGTCAACAAATCCCCAAACGGGCCGTCAACAATCAGCGCTTAATCTGCAATCTCATTTGATGGGGATTTGTTCAGGTGCACGATAACCTACAGAGCCTTTTAGAGTCGCATTCTGATTGTTAACAGACCAAGCCAAACCTTTTTTGCGCGCGAGTGCGTGTTGAATTCTAGCGAGGTGTCTTCGTTTGAGAAGATGGACCGAGTTGCCAGTCCTAGCTTTCATTGAGGCGGCCTGACACCGTTAGAGACACAAGCGTCTTGACAACACGTCGTTCCCGAATAAGACTACGCCTGAACATTGATCGACTAGTTCGCAAAAAAGCCTGTGAACGCGTCCACGTCGGTCGTATCTCCAACTAGAAGTGCTCTATCTAGCCCCAAATTAAAATATTCACACGATGTTTCGGGCAACAGGCAACAGTTGTGGCACGCTGCAAGATTGGCACCGTACATTCCCTGACCGTCTTTGCCTAGCTCCATGCAAACAGTATCATTAGAACACCAACTGCATGCCTCGAGAGATCTTTGGAGTGCGGTTGCTAACAAGTCAGGCTTAGCCTGTTCAACAAGCCCACCCATCGTTCCATCTGCATCTGAAGAAGCGGTGTAGATCAAAATGCCTGCCATTTCTTCACTTGCATAGATTCGCTCAGACAGAGATGCAGCGATATAACCACCCTCGATGACAAGTTGCTGAATAAGAACGTGTGCGAGCGTGTGCAGCAAGACGCGTCTTGGCGTATTTGGCTCATCAGGGTTTGACCGGTTGTATTTGATGAGATTGCTTTCAATTCTTGAAACACGCTCAATTACGTTAGACTGCGACTCCCACGCAAGTAATTTTTTAGGATCAAGTTCTATGAAAATACCCTCGCCTACATATTGGATGGCTGGCAGCCACCTCGCAGATTTGAGATGCGGTTGTCGGCGAAGCAGTTTTTTGCCTGAAGCAATATCTAGTGGGGTTGGCATTAGCCGACTGAAGCCAGCCATAGCCGTCGTTTTGGTCAGAGTAGGCACAGCATGAATGCCCACAACCCCAGGAATCTGGCTGGCGTATTCAACACTTCTTACTCTGAGAACCTCTGACTCCTGCGGCAACTTCAGCGCGTTCCATTCTGGTGTTTTTAGCTTGAGGCTAACTGAGTCGTCAGTGACTGGTGCCTCTTTCTGAGCGCTGTCGAAAATCTTCTTGAGGCGGTCGGCTATTCCATCAATAGTGAAGTTTTTGAATTCCAGGCCGACGCCATATCGAAGTTTGTTGGCAACTTCTGTGTAATCATTGCCCGACAGAAATAGTTCGGCATTGATGAAAACATAATGTGCGTCTATATGCTCGTCTAGCGGGTGCGCATCTTTGGCTTTTTCAGGCACAAGAATCGAACTGACTTGCTGAGAATAGTAAAGGTTTGAAGCGTTTCTGAGTATCAATCGCACCTCGCTCACGCAGGGTTCGCTTTCGGCTAGCCAAGGTCTAGCACCAGTGCAGAGAAACACATCGCCATCTGCACTCAAATTGTGAGATAAATAAGTGCCCTTCTCGTCAGATTGATTGGTCTTCGTTAATCTGCGAGTGGCCTTGCAATCATCACAGGTGACGCTCTGACCGCTAAGGTCGCCCGAACCAGAAGATTCCATTATTAGACGGGTGCTCGGGCAGCCTGGGTGTTGAGATTTGTGCACCCATTGACGCCAAGGAAATTCATCTATGTGGCCGTTTGGGCAAACAATCACAAAGTTAACCTGCACAACTTTGCGTCTTTTCTTTTCTGTCGCCAAACACGCAGGACAAAAAGGCAGGTATTTTTCGGCGCTCGTGATCTTTGCAAGCGTTCGACAGTTGTAACAAATCGTCCACGTTGGAAAAACCGAAACGTTTAAATATTCGGTGTGCTTATTTGAGAAATCCAGGCCCGTTGCAGGCGGAAAGACAAAGAAATCTACGTCTAGTTCCTTAGCCAAATTTGGGTCAAGAATTCGACACTTATCAGGGATGTCCTGGAATTTGGTCATGTTAGGTATGCCATCATCAGTGGCTACAAAATTGCCATCTTTTCGATACCAAGAATCAAGGCCAGGGATAATCACTGACATGCCCTCTTTTAGCACCGAAAGCGCGCCTGGGCCTGACCCTTGAATGACGCTGCCCTGCCTTATTTCGTGTCTGTAAGCCATTAGTCTTCCCCTTCAATAAATGCATATGGCGCTGCGATCTCAAGATTCGTCTGGCCGTCCACACTTCTCATTGATGTCATCACCATAATTGACTTGTCACCCGCCACGAGCGGTGCAAGAGGCTCCCTGCGCCCGCGCATTAGAGCAGCAACAGTTGCCGGGTCATGTGCCTTGTATTGCTCTCTATAGGAATAGCCCCATTCAGTTGCTGGGTACGACTTCCAATACGACTTGAGCCTTGAAACCTGCTTCTCGAAGTCTTCTAGGCTCTGCTCGCCGACCAAGGCTTGAGTTATGCGAGAGCGCAATATTTCGACGGCCTCATCAAATTTCTGCCAGTCAACGTCGTCTGGCCTTGCGTTGTTTGGCACTGACATGCGATACATCGCAATGATCGCGCCTTTGAGACCATGTTGCATCGCCTGCACTGAGAATGGGGTAACGCTGATTGGCTCAACCTGCGCATAAAGCGTCTCGTGATACGACTGGAACCTCTCATAGACGCTCCTGTCGCGTGACCTTTTAGTGTTATAAAGCATGACTACTAGGCCTGGGCCATTTGCGCGATCACGCCCGACACGACCAGAAACCTGAATGTATTGCGCGGTCGTTTTTGGCTGAGCCATGATGGTCAGCAGTCCGAGTCGAGGCACATCGACGCCCACTTCCATAATGCTTGAGGCTAAACAAGTGTCGAAGCTGTCTCGTTCAGCACTAGGTATGCCTAATCTGCGCAAGGCGTCAGAGACTTTATTAGAGTCAATACGGCTTGTCAGCTCAAGAATCTTGTGCGGATAACTTGCTGAAGGGGCACCGTCGGGCAATCGATGCCCAGAACGCATGCCGCCAATCATGTCTCGAGTAGTTGATTGCATCAAAGTTAGCGTCATGCCCAGCTCTTTCAAACTGTTGAAGAACCATAGAGATGTTCGGTAGTAATCCATACCCTTGTCATTGACATCAGGCACCATATTCGGCGCTTGTTTGAGAATCGCTGCGATTCGAGCAGCCGAGGTTTGCGAACTGCCGTATGTGGCTGGGTGAACACCCAAATAAAGACTGCCCAGCTCTTTTTCACCTGTGACTTTATCGCGAGCAATTCGAGAGAAGTAAGTCTCGTTGGCGCGGTTAATTGCTTGTGGAAATAGTGCGACGGACGGCCGACCGTATAGCCCAAGAATCTGCGCCTCATAGTTTCTGGTGGTCGCAGTTGAGGCAACTATTTTTGGCCTGATTGCAGGCAAAACTCTTCTATCTGTGCAAAGCTCTTCGATAACGGGCTCATAGAGGCCAACCATCGAACCAAGCGGGCCAGAAATCAAGTGAAGTTCGTCTTGAATTATGAGCGCAGGTGGAGGGCCTTTCCTGACGCCGGTTTCATCGATGTTGAACAGGCTTTTGGCTTCGGCTCGCCATGCCATTTGTGCGAATTTATCGACAGTGCCAAGAATGAAGGATGGTTTTTCTTCATACACGTCTTCATCTGTGATAAAGATTGGCAAGGGGTTCTCTGAATCACCGAACTCGCAGTCTCTATCCGAGCATACAAAACGAATAGTCGCACTTGAACCGGTTTTTGGAACCTTAGCGAAACCCCACCACTTCTTCCCTATTGCGTCCCATCCAAACTCTGCCGCACAAACCGGGCATTTGCTCAAAATGAATGGGTTTGGATCATCCTCTTTGCGATCTTTTATGTCTTTTAATAGGCCATAGCCGTCTTTGCGCCAATTCGGCGTGGTGTCTGCGCCAAGCCATACTCCGATTGAAATTGGCTTCAACCCGAGTTTCTGCGGGTTTTTTTGCCTCATCATTTCAAGCGCAGTGATTAGCCCTGCACTTCGCTCAAATTGCTGAATTGTTAGTAGTCGCAGGGTGTATCGCATAAGCACGTCAACACCCAAAACCTCAGTTGCGTCGTTCGAGAGTCTGCGATGCAAAATAGTAAATGCGCTCGCACCTAAATAGGCTTCGGTTTTGCCGCCACCAGTAGGAAAGAAAATTATGTCAATCTCTTCGCGTGATGGGTTGGCGCCATCGACGATACCAGGTATAACAGCCAGCAGGAATGCAACCTGAAAAGGGCGCCAATTGCCAAAATTACCCACTGGTTCCTGTGATTCAGCGAGGCTAAAAGCTGCGCCTTTTTCACCTCGTGCCCACTTTCTTACCTTGCGCTTACCATTTTTCTGCTGCTCAAACATTGCCTGGTTTGCCAATTGAAAAGCCTCAAATATGGAGGTGTCTTCTGATTTGCAAACCAGTTCATATCCCTCGGTGATGCGCTCAAGCAAGTGTCGCGCTTTACTGCTCAGCCTTTCGACTACGGCGCTGTTTGTTTCTGCATCTTTCATCGACGCTTCAGACTCAGTGAGAATCCAGGTTTTATACCCGTCGATAAAGCTAGAAAGTAGAGCATTTATTTGGGCTCTGCTGTCAGAGGCCAATTGTTTCATCGAAATATTGGGGACTGTGTCGAAATCAAGAACTTCTTGATAAAAACTTGGGATGGCTTCAGTTTTTAGCGTTCGCACTTCACCGCTATCATCCTCACGCCATGAGACAGAGGTGCCATGCCCAGTTCCATAGTTTTTTGCGTGGCGATATAAGTGATCAAGTTCTTGCTGCTCGGCAGAAACTGATTCTGGTTTCACAGCTGATGTCATGCGCCCTTGACCAACAATCGTCACCGTCAATTGCGATTGAAAAACGTCTGGCTCTTTTGAAGTTGTTGCCAGATTTTTTGCTACTAAAGTGGCCGTCAAACCATCGATATTTTGGTTTTTTATGAAGGTGTTGCGAAGCCTCAGTTTTAGGCCGATATATTTTGCCGCTTCGCCTTTTAGAGCAAGAGTGTAGAGCGAATTAATTTTGAACGCAGACGGCTGCCACACTAATTCGTGACTGCCTGAAATTACTTTGCGCTTCCAAGCCTGAATCGGGCCCCGGTCGCCAATCATGAGTTTGATTTGCTCATAAACTGCGCCACTGAAAGTGATCGAAACTGTGTCACCTTCTTGTAAATCTGGCTGAAATGTGAGCCCCATCGCTCTTGGTCTGTCAATTTGACTCTGGTCAAGCGCAAAAGTTTCGCCATCTGATTCGTAATTGCGCCCTCCAACCGTTGTCACATCAACTTCTGGCACGTCATCATGCTCTTCGAGTATTTCAACATCGACAGTTGAAACTACAGTCGGAGCAGAGTCGGAGGCGTCGTCTTCCCACGCCTCAGGGGAATGCAAAACACCCGTTCCGTAGATATTCGCCGGCGCTGAGCCAAGAACTATTAGCTCATTTGTGTCTGGATCAACCAGTTTCAAAGTTTTCTTGTCTTCAGGAATGTGATGCAACCCAGCAGCGTCAGCTGGTGGGAGCGTGAAGGCATCTTCACCGGCTGGAATGGTTGGGCCAAGTACTTCATTAATGAAGTAGTTTACGAATTTCGCTCTATTTTCTGCAGTCATGTTTAACTTTGGCTAATCTTTTGCATCACGGATAATGGCACTACACACACAAGTTCAGATATGGCTCTTGTTCCGGCCACATAGAAGGTTTCTCTGGTTGCCGCACCAGCATCCTCAAATTCCACCAAAATGACGGCGGGTGACTCCATACCTTTGAACGCTTGACTCGTACCCCAACGGAATTTGCCCGGTAGGGGAAAATCAAGAGAAGTGGCGGGTAAACCGACTTCGTGGACAAGTACTTCGAGCTTAACTTTGCTCGAACTCAACACCACGACTTGGTCAAGGGAGTATGTCTTCGCTAGTCGATTCACATGGTCACGAACATGCCTAACAGCTGATTCACCTTGCTTTAGGGAAATCAATGTTGGCATTACACCATCATCTTTGCGACGGTAAGACGAATAGCCGCCGGTCTCTTTTAAGATTTGCATCACAGTTTCGCCGATTTGTTTTGTGTTTCGGCAATTGATGCTCAGCATCTGGTAGTCAATTGCGCTTGGAATCTTTTCAAGAAGATTCCTCATCGCTACATCGCCAGGAACATAAACGGCTTGGTGAGTAAAGTCGCCAAAAAACATAACTTGACTATTTTCAAAACCTTTTGCGAGTGCAAGATCGAGAACATCTAGATAAGCGGGAAGGCTCAAATCTTGTGCTTCGTCAACAATTAGCGCATCGAAGCTATCGAAAGCCTTAGCCTCAACTATCGCCTCTTGAGCAATCGAAGGTAGTTCGGTGTGCCACCAAGACGAATTTGTCGCATCCTTGAAAGTTTTGCCCGCGACTTTGAGCATAAATTCGCTCATTGTGTGCACCTCAACAAGTGAATAGCCAGCCAACTCGCTTGTTAGGTACTTGCTGAGAAGAGCGTTGTAGCAAACGAAAAGAGTTCTGTCGCCTCTTTGATGAGCTCTTTTAGCTTCTGCGATAGCGATGTGTGTTTTGCCCGTTCCTGCTATGCCAGGAATAATCGAAACTTGTTTTCTGCCACTTATAAGGTGCATGAGTTCAAGCTGATGTTCTAGAGCTAAAGCTAACGAATCGTTGACCTCTTGCAGACGTTGCTCAGCGGTTTTGGTTATTTTCACATCTGGCCGCAGCAAGTTGGCGATTTTCTTTATGTTTTCTTGTGTTGCAACTGAATTTTGAGGATTACCCCTTTGTAGTTCTCGCATGTCGGCCCACTGATCCATGATGTTCATCAATGTTTTTTTGCCGTCGCCGCTTAAATCCTGTGAAAAAAGAAACATCCAAGGTTTGTATTCTTTTGATCTAGGCAGCGCAATCTTTGTCGAACCCGTAAACCAAACACAAAAGGCAACCGGCATTTTGTAGAGATCAGCGCCTGCATTCTTTAGATCTTCTATCAACGCAAACATTGAATTTGATGCTTGTTTGTGCGGTGACTTGTCTTTCTTTTTTCCGTTCAAAAACCAATCTCCGTCAATGCATTCAACAGTTGAATGGGTTTTGACCTCAATCACAAGGATTCCCTTGCCAGGAATCAAAACCACCATGTCAGCTTCGCCTTGCCCATGGGGTATGTCACCAAAAATGTCGAGTGAGTGAAGGCCTATCCAATTTTCAGTGTCAGGTAGGCCACTCAAAAAATCAAAAACTAGTTTTTCACCCTTCACGGTATTGGTTGGGTAGCTGCTCGGACGCATTTTAACCATTTACTTTTTCCTTAAAACCTTGCGTATTTCGGAGGGCATACAAAACTTAGTGCCCGAATCTATTGCAACCACCCGCGCCAACACAAACACAGCGTCGCCGAAATCATCTAGTTGCTTCGTAACTGGCTGACCCATTTCAATTTTTTCGAAATCATCTGCCGTAACCGCATCTGCCATTTGCCGCCTAGCGTTCTGGCCAATCGAAATCAAATCGCCACGCAGTTGAGATCCGAGTGCTGCTAAGCGCTCAGCAGCGGCAGCTTCGAAACCCAACGCGACCAGCAAGTTCAGCCAGTCTTTTTTTGCTCTAGGCGTGGTGAAGTCAGCGTCGTCGAGCCAATCCTGGAGGTAGTGAGCCGTTGACACGCCAGATTTCTTTAGAGCAGAAACGGCTTTTTCAAAACCGAGCGCATCAATCATTTCTTGCGCCAAAGCCTTCCATCGAGCGCGGCCTTCGGCAAATTCATGAAAGTCTGCCCCCATTTTTACCTGGGCAAGTTCCATCAAAAAATCTTCTTCAGCCCCATCTTTGAGCTCGAAAAGAATATCGCCAGCCAAGAGAGATTTGCCTGGTTCTCGGTATTGCACCGATACGGAAAGTGCTTCATCAATCTCAAGAACGCTGACTCTTGAGGACGTAAGCTCCACCGGCATTACAAATCCGCCAGCAAGGGAGATTAATCGGCACTCGATAGGGCCTAGGCCAATATAAGGATCAAAAATTTCCGTCTGCCCATGACCCATTTGGCCGACAAAGTCAGAATCATCAAACTCGAACTTATTATCGTCAAATATCTGACCTGACACCGCGAGTTCAAGGTTGCTTCCAATCGTTAGCCCGGGCACCAAGTCATGCTTTAACAGCCCGGGCTGCACCCCTGCCAACCAATTTGGGCAGATAAACGTCGCATCGCCAATGGCGCCACCAAGAAGTAGTGCGCGCATGTGCTTATCGGGCACACGACTCGGCGCAGCCAATATGTACACGCTTTTACTAGCGAGATCGGCACTTCGAAACAACGTGCTCAAGCTCACAACAGAAGCGTTGCTCCATTCGTCGACTTCATCAATTAACGCCTGTAGCAGCCACCGCTGACGCGGCTTTTCGACCACAAGTAACACTTCGTCATCAGAGGCCATAGCCTTCAGGGATTCCAGATATTGACCATCAGTGCTTGAAAGTTCAACGATTTTAGAGCGTAAAGATTGCGTGGCCACCTTCTGGTTTTCATTCATCGCATGCGCAATCGATGCCGCTCTCTCGGCCAGTTCACTTGCTCTAGCCTGCCAAAAAATGCTCGAGACGCTGTGAATTGCAACATAGCCACGCAAATCCCAATGAATGTAGCTGAGTAATTCTTGAAATGGCTGAAATACTTCAGACTCAGCTCTTACGAGTCTTTGCAACGTCACAAGATCGGTAAAGACGGCAGAGCGTTGAGCATCTTCAAAAAGGTGCAGCTTCAAACTGCCCTCTTTCCAGATGTGCTCGAGACTCGAATAACGTCGCTCGATATCTATCAAATCCACTACGACCACCCCCAGCAGTGAACTCCTGAAGGTGGAGCCCAATTGAGAAATTCAGGCAAGTTATCCACTGCGTTGAACCGTGCGGCAGATTGCACAAATTCGCTTAGGGCTAGCTCCTGAAGATTTGGCTTACCAGTCTCCCAGATGCCAATTACGCACTTTCCATCTAATAGTTTTCGATCAGACAAGGCCACAAGGGCCGCATTACCGTCTAGGCAAACAAAGGGGAACAAACTCAGAGATGTATAGGATGATGTGCCTTTTTTTGGAAACGCTGCGACCTGTTCAATAGCATTCACAAAGTGAGGGCGGACATCTACCGTCAGCGAATCGAGCCGCGCAGCGTTTAATAAACTATCGTTTCCAATTCTGAGCATCTGTTTATGTAGCTCTTCATCTTCAAAATTTGCTTTGCCGTACTCAATGATTTTCGATTTCGCACCGAAAATTGCCAGTGCAGGTTCAACTTGGTACTCCCAAGCTTCCCAAGTCTTGACTAAGAGCTTTAAGTCAGAGGCTCCGGCGGTTTTATTTTCGAACTCTCTAGGAGTTTTGCCTGGCCTCTCAGGCGTTCCCTCAGGAACTCTAAAAATTCGCACATGTTTCAGAGGGTCTTTCTCTCCAGAAGGGCACCTGAATTTCATAATTTTGCGATCTTCTAGGGTCGTATCATGATTATATCTGATCCGGATATTGACGGATTTGTGGTCAGGTTTGTCCAAGCTTTCGACGCGACCGACCACATTGATTGGCGAGATCATTTGTCCAGGTTTCTGATCCCAGCTGCCCCTGATCTGTATTAGGTCGCCTAGGACTACCTCATCGAGTTCAACTGGTTCCGCCCGATTAACGCCGAGCAAAAAGGCTGACCTGCTGAAACCAATTGCCAAGGCCAGTGAAACCATTTCGCTCTGCGGTGCTGCAATTAGGACTCGGCGAAATACTTTCCCTTGGCTCTTAGCTTCATGCAGTTTTTGACCAAGTTCGATAAAAGACTCAAACCAAGGTCCGACGGTGCCCCAATCCGCATCGTCCCTCGTTTGTATTGAATAGCTCACCTTAGCGCCGCCAAAAAACGGGAATGGTTCATTGCCCGGCAAGTGATTGCGCGCATATAGCCCCCATTGGATTCATGATCCGACATTGTCGGGTAGATTGTTTACACACTATCGAGTTAGTTGCGCATTCACAATTGCATCAGGCGGGTGAGTTATGGCGTCAAAATGCCGTGGGGATGCGATGAGGGGAGATTCATGTCAGACAGACTGTCGCAAGTCAAAGAACTAAAAATCGATGACGATTGCACACTGTTTTTAAAGCATCGACGAGCTCTGTCTTATCTTGACTACATCAACGGAGTGCCATCGGTTAGTGGCATAGCCGTTATGAAGCACTCTGCTACTGGCGCAGAAAAAGTTTTCACAGTTGACATTCGAATCACAGCCCTAGGCAAAGAATTCAGCTCAAACTCGAGCACTGAACTTCGAGGCAGCCAAACGCCTGAGGGTATGACCCGGCCAAACGACCTGCGGCTACTCCCCCAGACGTTCCTAGAAATCACAGACACTGTTGTTGGCGAACTCGAAATCGTTGTTCAGTGCGAGGGCGACACTCTTGCATCCTTCAGCGAAACAATTGACTTGCTCCCGATGGGAGTTTGGCTGTGGCAAGATCTGTTGAGCAACCAAGACTTAGTGAACCTTGCCTCTTTTTCAGTGCCGCTATATGAATCTGTCAGCAGCACACTGCGCAAGGCTGGGTCTATTTTGGCGTCTAAAGGCGAGGACCCAAACATCAAGTCTTATCAATGGGATGGGCCTGTTCCTGCAGAAATTGCTAGGGCAAAGAAGTTGGCTGAAATCGGTGCAATCTATGAGGCTGCGCAGTCACTTGGTATTCAGTATGCAAACCCAGCCACCACATATGACCAAGACAGTCAACGTATTCGAACACCGAACGAAATTGTTAGCCACGGCACAGCGACCTGCCTCGACTCTGCTCTGTTTTTGTCTTCATTGTTAGAAGGCGCAGGCTATCGACCAATTTTGGCAGTAGTGCCAGGCCACGCTTTCGTTGGCGCTTGGCTCATCGAAAATGAACCTTTGCCCGACTTAATTTGCCAACTTAGCGACGTCATTAATCTTGTGGGCGACCAATTCGTTCTTTTTGAAACGACGACCATCTGCACCCCAGGAACCAAAAACTTTGAAGCCGCGATAGCAGAAGCATCTGCACAAATCGACATGGCAGAGATGCAGCGTCTCGACAGGAGCATCGACACAAATCTGCTCGATGCCCACAAACAATATCGCCTAATCGATGTGACACCTCTAAAGCTCTTCGGTTTGGCCAAGCCTATTCCAGAGCGCATCGTGAGCGCCTCAGGCGAAGTCACCATCGTTGAGGCTGTTTTTAAGCCTGTTTTTGGAGACATTGCAGAGCGTGGCGCGAACAGCAACCCTGCGGCAGCGCTACTTCAAGATGACTCTCCGGCTCGAGTGAAAGTGTGGAAGGAGGGTTTGCTTGACCTAACTTTTAGAAACCCCCTTCTAGAGATGAAGCGCGGTACCCAGCTCAAAAAGGGTGGCGTGCGCATCTTCGCTCCAACAGCGGGTTCAGGCGTAATTGAAGATATCCTTCAAGAACGTGATGCAAGTGGAAAGCCAAGAAGTCTGCGCGTAAAACCGGCGCCGGTTATACCTATTGATGAAAACAAGGGCTACCGCACTTTTTCGACGGTGCGTGGCCGTGTTGATGACCCAGCCGCTCAAGAAATGGTTGATGCCAGCTTTGGTGCATACAAACACTTGCATACTGATCTTCAACCAGAAGAGTTTGCTAAGCGCTTTAAGAAACTCGTGAGAGAGGCTCGAACGAGCTACGAAGAAACGGGCACAAATAGCCTTTACATCACATTCGGCTCTTTGACTTGGCAACGAGCATCGGCTTGGGGAGCGGCAACAGACACAATGGCAACAAGCCCGTTGCTTCTTTTGCCAGTATCAATCACTGCCTTGAACCGTGGCCAGGAGTTTGAAATCACTCTTGACGAGACTAACTCGATCACCACGAACGAGACTTTGGCTCTAAAGCTGCTCAAAGACTATGGAATCGACTTGCCACAGCTGCGTGTGCCGGAGCTTGACAACAGCGGCTTCGATGTGCCGGGTCTCGTAAAACACGTCGAAGATGTATTGGCCAAGACCAAGCACAACGATTGGCGCGTCGATGCCGACTGCACTATAGGTTTCTATGACTTCAGCACTTATCACCAGTGGAAAGACCTCAATGATAACTGGCGCAAACTGAAAGATGCTCCTCTAGTTGAACACTTGATTGACAAATCACATACTGAGTTCAACGATCCGATGGCTAATAAGAAAGCGGTTCTAGATCTTGACCTTGAGACTTCTAGGGTGCCCATTGAGACCGACGAGTCTCAAATTCGGGCAATCGCCCGCTCGCTCAATGGCGAGTCATTCGTGATTCAAGGCCCGCCCGGAACCGGAAAATCGCAAACAATCACAAATTTGCTGGCGCGCAACATGCAAGAAGGCAGGCGGGTTCTGTTTGTTTGCGAAAAGGCGGCAGCTCTAGAAGTCGTTAAGCGTCGTCTCGACACTGTAGGCTTGGGCGAATTTGTGTTAGACCTCCACGGCACTAAAACCAAACCCTCAGAGGTGCGATCACGTTTGATGGTCGCACTTGAACTATCGCCGTATGGAGACAAAACAGGACTTGAAGCAGCCAAGTATGACCATGACCAGGCGCTAAATGCTCTGAATAAATATCCTGAGCGTTTGCACAACGCAGACAACGCTTTTGAGATTTCGGTATACGAAGCGCGCGACAAATATCTAGCGATTGAAAGCGATGCTGTTCTCGACCTAGATGCAGGCCTTTTGCGAACAATGCATGCCAAAGAAAAAAAGGCTTTCTCGAACACATTGCTCAGCATCGGCGATGTCGGTGAAATTGCAGGAACTTCTATCGCCAATGCTTGGTCGCTTGCCAATATTCCTGTGCATTTGCTCACGTCTGTCATCAAAGACGGTCTTCGAGTTGCAATGCAAAACCTAGCCGAGAACCTTGCAGCGGTGAGGCATAACACCGATGCCAATGGCATCTTTGATCAGCTCAAATCACTCGAAGAAACTGCCCTACTTTCATCACTATCGAGTGAAACGCTGCCACCAGCGAGCAACATCGAGCTCATCCTCACACCGCTTGGTGCTTCGAAAATTGCCGAGGCTCAGGCAGCTTTGGGCGATTTTCTGAGCAATCCAGAACGTCAGTTGGTAAGTGAATCATTGCTTGACGCACCTATCGAGGAGCTACGTGCCAAGGCACAGGGCGTGGTTGAATCTGGTTTCTTTGGCCGCAAGAAGAAACTCGCTGGTTTCATTTTTGCGATCAGCCCGTATCTTGTCGACGCTAACCAAGTAACAAAAGACAACCTAGGCGAAGTGCTAAATAAATTTCTGTCGGTGCACCTAGCTGCCACGAGAGCGCTTGAAGTAATCAAGGGGCTTCAAGGTGTCATTTCTATTCCTGCTGGCTTCTCACCGCAGCGTGAACGCGATCGCGAATGGCTAACGGCTGAGATTACAAAGGTCGCAAACGTTCGCGCTTTCGTCGAGTCAGTCAACGAGGCCTCTCGTGGCCCAGTGACCAGAATGTTATCGCGAGGCGAGTCGCAAGTTATCTCAGTGCTTGCGAACCTCGGTTCGCAGCTAACTGCGATTTTCAGACTTGTTGAAGCAGACGACGAAAGTCTTACTCGCTGGAAGAACGGCAGAAGTCTGTTTGAGGCCATTTCGCAGTCGGCTAGCCGATGGGTTTCCGACTGTCTAGATGCCGACTTCAGCCTGCTCACAAAGTGGGCTCGTCTCGTTGACCTGCTAGAACCGCTAAAACAGGCAGGGCAACTCAGAGCGCGTACCGAGGTGCTAGATGGGCAAATCGCTTTTGCCGAAGTGCCTCGAGCGTTTGACCGCGCCTATTTCGAGCTTGTTTATAAAAAACTTCTAGAAGAGAACGACTTAGGTAACTTCGAGGGTCGCTCTTTTGATAGCTCTGTGAAGCAATTTGGTGAAGCCAGCCATCGCCTGAGGGGTTTCACCCGAAGCACAATGGCCGAAGAAATCTTGAAAGTTCGCACTTTTGATGGCAAGGCTGGTGTAGGTCAGGCGGGCAGTCTGAGAGCCGAACTAAACAAGCGAACAAACCAGCTACCGGTGCGCCAACTAATGAAACGCTACTGGGGGACTATCACCGAGATAACGCCTTGCGTTGCAGCAAGCCCAGATTCGGTTGCTCGTTTTCTAGACGTCGATTTTGCAAAATTCGATCTAGTGGTCTTTGACGAGGCGTCACAGATTCGGGTGGCGACAGCCATCGGGGCCCTTGGGCGAGCAAAGTCAGCGATTATCGTCGGCGATTCTAAGCAGATGCCTCCAACGTCTTTCTTCTCAGCCGGATACGAAACCGAAGAAGACTTGTTTGACACTAATTCTGAATTGCCCGTCCAAGATGAAGAAAGCATTTTGTCAGAAGCTGTGAGATCACAGATTCCAAGCACAATGCTGACTTGGCACTACCGCAGTCAAGACGAGGCTCTTATCGCGTTTTCGAATAAGGAATACTACGATGGCCGCCTAAGCTCTTTTCCTTCACCTTCGGAGTCTTTAGATTCAAAAGGCGTGTCCTGGCGCCCGATCACGAATGGTCAGTACTTTCGACAAATCAAGACTGCAAACATCGATGCAGCACGCGATGCGATGAAGTTGAGCCCATCAGATAAAAAACGACTCCGTAACATCGGCAATAGTGAGCTCTACAACACGAACCCCATCGAAGCCCTAGCGATTGTTGACGACGTGATAAGGCGCTTCAATGACCCAGCGCTTGCAAAACTTTCAATGGGAATCGTGACCATGAATGAACAACAGTGCAAACTAATTAGTGCGTTGCTCGATGATGTTCAAAATGAAGACCTGCAGAACGCCAGAAAGAGCGATGTCACTGAAGACTACCTGTTCGTTCGCGCCTTGGAGAAAGTTCAAGGTGATGAGCGCGATGTCATATTCATGTCCATCGGTTTCAGCAAAGATGCGTCTGGAAAAGTTCCGATGAACTTCGGGCCACTTTCACGCAAAGGTGGAGAACGCCGACTCAACGTTGCAATCACACGTGCAAGAGTGCAGGTGGCTGTTTTCTGCAGTTTTGAACCATCAGACTTGGCAATAAAAGAAACAACTGCCGACGGAATGAAGCACCTTCAACAATATATGGAGATGGCCAAAAACGGCCCACGAGCTATTGGCCTGAGCAACGGTGGCCCGGGCCGCCCTGCCGACCGTCACAGGGCTGACATCGCGCGCGAGCTTGAAAAACATGGCTGGGTTGTTACGCAAGATGTTGGCTTGTCGGGCTTCAGAATTGACCTGGCAGTCGCCAGCAAAAACGACCCAAACAAGCGTCTTTTGGGCATTATGCTCGATGGCCGCGATTGGTATCGGCGCCAAACCGCATCTGACCGTGATGTGCTTCCGGTTGTGTTCCTGCAGAAGAATATGGGCTGGCCAAGAATCGAACGCGTTTGGCTTCCGACCTGGCTGCGCGATAGAAGCGGTGAAATCGAGCGAATCAGTAATGCTTTGGCAGCGGCTAAAGAGAATGATTCCCACGAGAATCTGTCATTCGACCTGCCAAAGCTAGCAAACATCAGCCATCAAAAGGCTAGCGAGGCTCACGGTGTCAGTGAAGGTATTCAGTCACTACGTGGTCAGGTTGGCGTTGACATCAGCGACATTCCAAAGTTTCAGGAACTGCGAATATCAATCATTGGACAAAAATCGGACCTTAATGAGGTGGCCCATCCAGGCGTGAAAGAAGCGGTTCGTTCGTTGGCAACAAAGCTGATTTCTGTTGAAGGGCCGACATCGCCGTCACGATTTGCAACTGTGGTTGCAAAGAGTTTCGGCTTAACAAGTGTGAAAAGTGAGAAAGCCGCAACCATCAATGCTCTGCCACTCGCTAATGTGAACAGTCGAGATTCTGAAGGTTTCTTGTACCCGGATTGGGTTAAACCAGATCAATTCACGACTTGGAGTCGACAAGATGTTGGCGAAGGGCGAGATTTGCAAGACATAAGTCTTCATGAAATCAGCAACTGCATGCGTGATCTTTGTGCTCGCGTTCATGGCATGGCTGAGGCTGAGCTCTTCAAACAGACATCGCTTGCCTTCGGGTTTTTGCGGGTTGGCGCAAACGCAAACGACCGGCTATCGAAAGCTCTAGAACTTGGATATTCACGCAGCATTTTGGTGTCTGATGCTGGCTTGGTTCTCGCAAACTAAATGAAGTTTGGTCGGGCTGACAGGATTCGAACCTGCGACCCCTTGGCCCCCAGCCAAGTGCGCTACCAAACTGCGCTACAACCCGTTTAAAGAAATTCTAGAGCACGAGGCTTAGGCTTGAAGCACGTGCGCTTTGCGCAAGAACTTTTGACCGAAGGGCCGAACTTGAGCCGCATGCACCTGCCACACCGCAAGCCAAACCTCGGCGCGAACTACACCGCGAACCGCAGGCCAAACCTGAGCACCAACAACGCGAGCAGCGACTCGCGCAGCAAACCAAACCTGCGCCGCCGTGGCTTGCGTGCGCTAGCGGTGCTGGGTGCATCCGCTTTGGTTTCAACAGCGCTGCTAGGTGCCACCTCGGCCCAGGCTGCGCCGGCGAAATATAAGGGTTTGCAGGTTGTGCGGGTGGGTGCGGGCAAGACTCCGTTCATTGCTAACGTCAAGCTCGCTAATGTGAGCCTTGGCCAGGTGAGCGCCGTGAGCTTTAGCGTGCAGCCTCGCCCCGGCACGGTTTCGGCTGCGATGACTGGCACTTATTCGCTCAGCTATTTGCGTGCGACTCACCATGTTGGGGCTGCGCACCGCACGATCACTGTGCCGGTTTATGGGCTTTATGACGACTTCACTAACACCGCGGCTATCACGTTGACTGGCCCGCACCATTATCAGCGCACCATCGCCACCCAAATCACTACTAAGGCATGGGTTTCAACGGCTGCTGTGCCGTTCACTGACCGTCAAGCTGTGGTGGCGCGCAATGTAAACGTTCACTTGGGTTATTCGTTTTTTATGCTCAAAACAGTGCATGTTGGTGCGCACCCTGTTGTGTTAGACACTGACGGTTATGTGCGCTGGGTGGGCACTATGGGCGATGCTCAGCAGGGTTCGACTTTTGTGGGCAACAAGTTTTATGTTGGCAATGGTTCAAAGCTCAGCAGCATGACTCTCGACGGCAACGTCACACAGCTGAACGACCTCACCAGCGCCGGCTATAGCAACTATCACCACAACATCGACCCGGGCCGCAACGGCTTGTTGCTTGAGCTTGACCACGGCACCGATGTTGAGAGCGACATCGTCGAGGTGGGTTTCAACGGTGCGGTGTTGCGCACTTTCAACTTTGCGCAGATTATTGCCGACACCATGCGCGCTGGTGGCGACGACCCATCGGCTTTTGTGCGCCCTGGCGCTAACGACGACTGGTTTCACAACAACTCGGCAACCTACTGGGCTGCGCAAAACGAGTTGGTGGTGAGCAGCCGCGAAAACTTTGTGATGGGCATCGACTATGACACCAAACAAATTAAGTGGATGCTCGGCGACCCGACCAAAGCCTGGCACCAATACCCGACCTTGGCTGCGTTGGCGTTGACCGTGCCGAACGGTGGGCATTACCCGATTGGTCAGCACGCGCTCTCGTTCACACCGGCCGGCGAACTGATGTTGTTTGATAACGGGTTTGCTAGTTTGCACCAAACCCCTGCCGGTGAAACTCGTGCCGCGAGTGCACCACGCCGCTATGCGATTGACTTGACCGCTCGCACCGCGACCGAAACTTGGAGCTTCGACCACGCAGGCGATATCACCAGCCCGATCTGTTCAAGCATTTATCAGTCGGGCGATAGCTTTTTGATCGACTATGCCAGCGAAAATTTCAACGCGGTGCGCCTGATGGGCATCGATGCAAACAAAAACATTGCATTTGAATACCTTTTGCCGGGTGCCAAGTGGAGTCAGGGTTGGAACGCCCTGCCGATTCACGTTGAAGATTTGACCTACAAATAGATTGCGAGAGGCCCACATGAGCCGTTTGAACTTTGTTTTTGAGCAACCAAACTTGCGCCGCCGCGGGTTGAGTGCGTTAGCGGTTCTGGGGGCATCCGCTTTGATTGGTCTGGCAGCAATCACAGCCGCCCCAGCCGAGGCTGCAACGCCTGCCATGGGCATTCTTGGCAGTGAACAAGGCGCTACGCCTTTTATTAGTTTGGTCACGGTTAAAAACTTTGACTTTAAGCACGCAACCGCAGCTAGGTTCACGGTTGAACCTAAGCCAGGCACGGTTTCGCAAACCCTTGGCGCGGCTTATTCGATTGGCTATTTGGCAACGCACGACTATGTCGATGTTGCACACAAAACCGTGACCGTGCCGGTTTATGGGCTCTATGCGGGCTATGCCAACACCGTTCATGTGAGCGTCACCGGCCCTAAGTTCTTGCAAGCCTTTGACGCAAAAATCACAACACCGGCGTGGTGGGCTAACGGCAGCCCGCAATACAGTGACCGCCAAGTTGTGGTGGCGCGAAATGCAAACATCAAACTGGGATACTCGTTCTTTATGCTCAAGGCTTGGAGCGCTGGAGCTCACCCCGTGGTGATGGACACCGACGGTAACGTGCGCTGGGTGGGCACCGCCGGCAACGGGCAGCAGGGCTCAACCTTTGTGGGCAACAAGTTTTATGTTGGCGATGGCAGCAAGTTGCAACGCATCGGCCTCGACGGCAGTGTCACAACTTTGAACGACCTTGGCGCGCTTGGCTACAACACCTACCACCACCAAATCGACCCTGGGCGCGACGGGCTGCTGCTTGACCTTAACAAAGGCAGCAACGTTGAAAGCGACATTGTTGAAGTGAACCTGCAGGGCAAGGTGTTGCGCAACTGGGATCTCGCCAAAATCATCGGCGACTACATGCGCGCCGGTGGCGATGACCCGAGCGCTTTTGTGCGAGCAAACAGCAACACCGACTGGTTTCACAACAACGCCGCAACCTACTGGCCGGCCCAAAATCAGCTCGTGGTTAGCAGCCGCGAAAACTTTGTAATCGGCATCGACTATGACACCAAACAAATCAAGTGGATACTCGGCGACCCAACCAAAGCCTGGCACCAATACCCAACGCTGGCAGCGTTGGCGCTAACCCTGCCGTCGGGTGGCCACTACCCTATTGGCCAGCACGCGGTTTCTTTCACCTCAACCGGCCAACTCATGCTCTTTGACAATGGCATGGCCAGCAACACTCAAAGCCCGGCAGGTGAAACTCGCACGGTCAGCCAGCCTCGACGCTACCTGCTCAACCTCACCGCACGCACAGCCACCGAAACTTGGGCTTTTGTGCACTCCCCAGCCATCAACAGCCCGATCTGCTCAAGCATTTATCAGTCAGGCGCAAGTTATCTCATCGACTATGCCAGCGAAAACTGGGGCAACGTTCGCCTAGTCGGCATCGACGCAAACAATAACATCGCGTTTGAATACTTGCTGGCAGGCGCCAACTGGGATCGAGGCTGGAACGCCCTGCCGATTCACATCGAGAGTTTGACCTACCGCTAAGCTTCACTGTTTAGTTGTTGAACGAAACTTTAGCCCAACACGCGCGGCGACGATGCTAATGGCAGCGCCGATCGCAACCAAAAGAATCAGGTTGGTTGTATGCTGCTGCAAACGAGATAAATCGGCAGCAGTTTCGATAGGCATCAATACTCCGCCGATTACCGAGAGGTTCGAATTCATTTCAAAAAGCCAATAGACCGCGAACGAAAACACAAAAAACAACGAAATCGCTCTTAGTGCAAACGTGCGAGTGGAGCGTGTCGCTGAGTCAAGTAGCCAAAGAGTAATGGCCGCTAAACCAGCCAAGAGGCTGCAGGCAGCAAGGCAAGCCAAGAAAAATTTGACGGGCTGTGAACCAAGCAAGGCAAAGTTGCCATAATGAGCGGGCAACCACTGACTCAAAAAAATCAACCAACCAACAGCACCGATCAAAATGAAATGTATCGCAGACACAAAACTTGCTAAGGATGCCATACGTTGCCTAAAGTCGATCTTTTTTCGAAGAACGAGAAAAACAATTGCGAAAACAATGTCTCGCGCCATCAATGAACTCAAATAAATTGCACTTAGAGTCGCGAGACAGCCAAGACCCGCAGCAAAAGTGTTTCGGGCATTTTGTTGAAGCCTTATCGAGATGCTGGCGCGCAACAGATCTAGCGTGTGAAGTGTTTTTTGCAGTCTTGCCGAGGGCCACTCGCCATTTACTTCTGACCACTCCTCAGAATATGCTCCACGCTTTTCAACGGGCAAAATCTTGATTGCTAACTCAAAAATCATGGTGGCTAGTTTGCAGGCTTAAGTGCTTCTGCGATTCGACTTCGCATTTTAGTTCGAGCTTGCTGCGCCAAGTGGGTCTGCACGAGCTCTTTACACGCATGCGTCGCATCTTCTGTCAGCCGATAGGTTCTGCGTCGAGCCCCAGGCCGGTCGTTCTCTGCCTCCCATTCAGAAGTCACCCACCCCAGAGTTTCAAGTCGATCGAGAATCGGATAAACCGTGCCAGTTTTCAACCCAGTCTTTCGCACAATCTCAAGCCCCCAAAGGTCTGCTTGCTCGCTCTCAAAAAGGCAAGTCAAAACTCTAATCGTAGTTTCGGTAACTCTGACAAGCGGCTCCATGATCCTTATTCTATCTATTCGAAATAAGTTCCTGCATAGACTTGCTTATTCTACACATCTAGACTAAGTTCAGATTCGGGGGCATTTACCTTCACACATAAGGAGAAAAATGAAAAAGAAGTATGAAATAGCAATTGGTGGCGCAATTGCCGCCGCGATTTTGTTGGGCTCTACTCCAGCTTTTGCCGAAGGCAGCTGGTCGTCATACCTATCAAAAGTAGGCGTTGGATTTAGCTCGAGATCATGGGTTGATAACGCAAGCGATCAAGTTGCAACTACCGTGAAGTTGAGCGGATGCTCGCTGAACACTACCGGCACTTTCTCATCGGCAACAATCAACTTGTATCGGGAGTACGGAATTTTTGCCGACCTTAGCGTAGGTAGCATCGTAAATTACTGCAATACGACCAACTGGGGTCAGGCATTGCAAGGCGACAGTTACCACTTCACAATTGAGCGAATCAATGGGAGCTCTTCAACCGCTCCCCGAATGAGCGCTACTTCTGTCGTGACCACCTACTAGGGCACTAAACAATGTTGACTTTCACTGACGTAAATTTCAGGTACAAGAAAAATCAGCCAATGATTGAGGGGTTTACTTCAACTTTTGAAGCCGGCAAAACCCTCTTGCTTGGCCCTAATGGCGCAGGAAAGTCAACATTGTTTGCTTTGGCTTCGGGTTTGCTAAAACCACATTCTGGTCATATCGATGCTCCCAGCGGAGTTGGCTTGATGGGCCAGAACGTCACCCCTTTTCAAGGTCTGACCGTGCGCGAACAAATTGCATACTCAGGTTGGCTATCTGGCATCTCAATGGCTAATTCTTGGCAGCGAAGCCAAGAGAAACTCGAGCTAGTGCGACTAGGCGACAAGGCGAACGCAAAAGCACGAACTCTCTCGGGCGGGCAACTACGACGATTAGGCATCGCTAACACGTTGATTGCAGCAACAGATGTGATGCTTTTCGACGAACCCTCGGCGGGGCTTGACCTCAAAGAATCGTCGAACTTTTATAAAGTTCTTGGTGAGGCTTGTGGGCCTGAGAAATGCGTTGTCGTCTCAAGTCACCAAATAGAGGGTCTAGCTGACTTCTTTGACAACGTTGTGCTCATAGTAGGAGGCACAATCAAGTTTTCGGGCACATTTGAGTCTTTTGTTGCTTTAGGTTATGAACTTGGTGCTCGCGATCAAAGCCAAGCTTTGGTCAACGCCTACAGCTCGTTTGTCGATAACGAATGAGCAAGTATTTTTGGCGTTCAAGCATTATTAGCGCAATCTCTCTGCTTTTAGTCGGCGGCGCTTTGGCGTTCTTATTTGCAAGTGCTGTGTCAAGTGCGCGCTATGCCACAAGTTATTGGCTGGGCATCACAGCTCAATCGGGAATCGCACTTATCGCTTCGGCTGCGATTGCTTCACTCGGCGGAGCAATCGAAGGCGCAAGGCTGCGATCAGCGAGATTGAACAAGAAAAAAACAAACCGGGGTTTTCTAGCTATTGCAACTCGTTCGCTCGCGCCAATATATGTTGCTGCCTTGCTCATTCAGGCGGTTAGCTTCTTGTCATATGTAAAGTTCGCTGCCGGAGCCACCGACGCGCCAAACTGGCCAGTGTTATTAGCCTTCGCCACCATAATTGCAGCTCACATGCTATTTGGGTTCAATTTGGGTCTGAGATTGCCCGCCGCAATTGCATACCCCGTAGCTCTCACTGCATCTTATGCCTGGCTAGGTGCAGCCTGGTCTGTCAACTACTTCGCTCTGCGCTACATGGCCGGCCTCATTTTAATCGACTGCTGCCGAATAGACCAAGAACTTGACCAGCGGGCTGTGAACACAGCGATATTGTTTAACATAGGAATCTCAGTCGCCCTTTTGGTCTTGGCTAGAGGCCGTCTCAAGCTCTCGCACATAGCGCCTGTGAAGACAGTAAGCCTCGCAATTGCAATTGCGGTTTCATGCACATTGCTGGCAAACAATCTTGCTGCGCCTCTCGGACCATTTGCGATAACGCCCCGCGACCCGTCAAACATGACGTGTAAAGATTCGAAGGGAAATCAACGTTATCTTCGGGACGTTTCTCAAAACAATAATCAAGCGGCGCCACAAATATGTTTCTTTGCGAGTCAAGATCAACGCGGTGAATTCGACGCGTCACTGCGCGCCACCTGGCAAAAGCTTCGAAAGTTAGAGATTGCTGTTGCACCTGTCATAGTTGCGTCAACTCAAATCGAGTCATTACATGAAATTGGCGTCGTGGCTACTCCAAGCTCTAAACCCTCAATAGTCGCATACTCTCTAGTGAGCGACTTCGTCTTGCAGCCCACTGATTGCGGCACAACAGATTTGGAGTGGTCACAGCGAGACCTGAATTATCGGTATCTGATGAATTTTTTGCTAGGCGCGACATCAACTGACTCGCTCAACCTCCTGGCATTTGCACCGCCTCTAGATGCATCAGAATCTGCAAAATTTGCCAGTTTGAAGAACATGGCCACAGGTTTCGCTGCAACTGGGTATGTCGAAAAAGGTGCCTTGCCTTGGCTCAAGAAATCGATTGCCGCGATTTCTGATTGCACCGCAAAGGTGCCAGCACCGCTATGAGGCTCTGGCTTAAAACGAACACAGTTTTTATTCTGATCGCAACTTCGACAGTGGCTACCTGGCTCGCATTATTGGTGAACGACCAGACAATTTTGATGCCAAATTTAACGGGAGGGCCGATTTTAGCCCCCATGCCAGCCCAGATATTTTTAACTTTGGTTCCCGTGGTCAATTTGGCGATGATCTTCGGACGCAGCCTCGAAGTGCCGATGATTTTGTCACGCAGAAAGTTGGCACTTTTAAACGTGTCATTGGTGCTTATGGCACTTTTGGCGGCAACCAGTGTTTTGGCAGGTGAAAATATCTGGCAGCCGGCGCAATGGGTCTTGCTTCAAAACCTAATGCTTTTTATAGGCTTGCAGTTTGCCTTGATGAGATTTGTGACCATCAAAATGGCGTCAATCGCACCTACTATTTGGATTCTTATCTGTGCCCTTTATGGACATGATTTTCAAGCTGGCGGTTTTCAAGTCTGGGCGTTTGCAATCGACCAACAAGCATCGCAAGTTGGCTGGTCAACTTCAATTTTCATTTTTTGCTTAGGTTGTGCGCTGCATCTTTCGACGTCAACATCACGAAAATTCAAGCTCTACAACCTAGGCAAATAAACACGCGGATGCGCGCCTAGCGGCCTTCGAAAAGCTAAGCAGTAGCCGGAGATAGGTGCTCGTGCACCGCGAGCCACTTGCCGTCAATGCGCGCAAAAACGATGGTTTCGCGTTCGAGCACGGTGCTGACCTCGCCGGCGAACTCGATTGATGACTCAACGTTGTGGCTGAACACTGCAGCGTCGGCGGCGATTAGTTGAACTAGCTGGTTGGTCGACTTGCAGGCGTGCACCTTGAAGCCGTCCTCGACCTCCCACTTGGCCCACAAAGTTTCGTAGGCAGCACGAGAATCAAGACGTTCGGTGTGGGTATAAAACATGAAGCTCGCGTCAGCGGTGAAGCCGGCAAAATAGGCCGCAGTGTTGTGTGCGCCGAAGTCGGCGACGATCTTGTCAGCTGCGGCGAGAACTTCTGCGACGGTTGTGCTGCTCGCGGCATCCGCTTGATTTATTGCACTCATTAAACTGCCTTTGCCATTGTGGTGATGAGGTCGTATGCCAGGTGGCAGGCGGCCAAAGCTGTGATTTGGGCGTGGTCATAAGGTGGCGAAACCTCAACGATGTCGGCGCCAATCAGGTTGGTCTTGTCAAGCGCGCGAATCACGCGAAGCAGCTCACGGCTGGTCAACCCGCCAGCCTCGGGGGTGCCGGTTCCTGGGGCAAAGGCTGGGTCCATAACGTCAACATCGATTGACACATAAACCGGTTTGCCCGCCACACGCTTTAGCATTTTGGCGATTATCGCCTCAGTGCCAAGGTCGTCGAAGTCTTCGCTGCGAATAATTTGAAAACCAAAAGTTGCGTCGTCGGTGAGGTCTTGTTTTGAATAGAGTGGGCCACGAATTCCAACGTGCAGGCACGATGTTTGGTCGAGCAGACCCTCTTCGGCAGCCCTTCTAAAAGGTGTGCCGTGAGTGTATGGCGCGCCATAGTAGGTGTCCCAGGTGTCAAGGTGCGCGTCAAAGTGAATAACGGCAATCGGCCCATACTTTTTGTGCATGGCACGCAAAATCGGCAGAGCAATGGTGTGGTCGCCGCCCAGGGTCATAGGCTTGGCACCAAAGTTGAGAAGTTCGGTGACGCCCGACTCGATTGTTTCGAGCGTCTCGAGAATGTCATAGGTGTTGAGGTTTAGGTCGCCGGCGTCGACCACCTGCGCAAGCTCGAAAGGGTAGGCATCTTGAGCCGGGTTGTATGGCCTGAGCAGACGCGAAGCCTCACGAATGTGGCTTGGGCCAAAGCGTGCGCCTGAGCGAAAGCTGGCTCCGGCATCAAATGGCATGCCCACGATTGCGATGTCGGCGCTTTTCACTTCGTCGATGCGAGGCAAACGCGCAAACGTCGGCGCACCTGCAAAACGTGGCACCTGCGAGGCATCAACCTGACCAAGAGTGTCGCCGGTAATAATTCGCGGAATCGGTTTTGTCATTTTGCGGGTGCTTGCCTTTGCTTCTAATAAAGAGGATGCATGGCCGGCCCCACCCGAAGGCGAAGCCGGCCACATTTGGTGCTGGTGTTGCTGTGTTGCTTATGTTTCGATGCTACTTGTTCGCGCGGGCAGCAGCGGCCTTTGCGGCAGCTGAACCTGGGTTGTGTGCAACCTCAGGGGTTGCACCCTTGCGCGACGGAACCAAACGTGGGCCTTTAGGGCCAAACACATAGTCTGGCTCTGGCCAGATGAATAGCGATGCTAGATAAAGCACGGCAGCTGAGGTGATGGCGCTAACCAAGCTGAGGTCGACGCCGCCAGCTAGGGCGTTCCATGGGCCAACGATTACCGGTGGGTAATAAGCAAAGCAGAGGCCGATAGTTGCGGCAATCAACCAGCTGCCAAGGGCGCGCCAGTTGACACCTGCGCTGAACCAATATTTGCCACCAACCTGGCCCTTGTTGAACACCTGAAGGTCACTTGCGTCATAGTAGCCACGGCGAACGAAGTATCCGATTGCCATAATGATCATCCACGGCGTTGTGGTTACAACGATCGCGCCGATGAATGCGTTCACTGCACCCAAAAGGTCAAACGCCAGGCGACCGACCAAAATGAACAAGAACGCTAGCGAACCGATCAAGATGGTTGCACGAACGCGTGATAGCTGCGGAAAAACCGATGCGAAGTCGAGGCCGGTGCCATAGAGCGAGGTTGTGCCGGTTGACAGACCACCAATGAACGCAACGATGATGAGCAAGATTGCATACCAAAGCGGCGACTGGTTGATCAGGCCAACCACATAGTCGCTGTTAGTCACGAGAGTTGCGGTTGCAAGACCAAAGATGAACGGAATCAAAGTTGCCAGCTGAGCCCAAAGGGTTGCCAGCATGAGCTTTGAGTTTGGAGTGTCGCGAGGAATGTAACGTGACCAGTCGCCCAAGAACGCACCGAACGAAATCGGGTTGCTCATAACCACAAGCGCGGCCAAGATGAAGGTTGGCCAAAAGTCACCGAGCAAAAGTTTGTCTGGTGAGCCGGCAAAGTTAGGGTCAAAAACGCCCCAGAATGCCACGACTGCTAGCACCATCAAGATTGAGTTGAAAATAACGGCAACCTTGTTCACAAGCAACATGAACTGATAACCAAAGACAACAACCACAATCACGATGAAACCAATCACCGCATAGATCAGGCTTGAAATCAGTGGGTTCTTCTCGATGCCGAACATGCGCGTCAATGCCCCCACAATGGCGTCGCCTGAAACCCAAACCGAGATTGAATAGAAAGCAATCGCGGTGAGCAGGCTCAAGAACGAGCCAACCACACGACCGCGAACACCCAAAAGCGCACCTGAACTAACAGCGTTATTTGTGCCGGTGCGTGGGCCAAAGATGCCCATTGGCATCAAAAACAGCGTGCCAACTAGCAAACCCAGAATCGTGGCTGCTAGTGCCTGCCAGAATGACAGGCCAAAGAAAATAGGAAAAGTGCCGAGCAACACTGTTGCAAAAGTGTTGGCTCCGCCGAACTGGATTCTAAACAGGTCAAAAGGTTTTGAGGTGCGGTCTGCGTCGGGAATCGTGTCGACGCTGAACTGCTCAACCTCGGTTACTTTGGGCTTGGCGTTTAGCGCCGCGCTGCTTGCTTCACTCATGAAGGTTCCAATCAAATGGGAATCGTGGGGGTAACTTCAAAGCCCTACTTCAACTTTGAAGCCATTCGATTCTAAACGCCTGCTGTTTACCTATGCGTTACAAATGCCGCTTGGGTGTTCGCCGTTGTGTAACAGTTATCACATGCGAATCACAAAAATTGTTGACCTTTCACACCCGGTTGATGCGGCCACACAGGTTTACCCTGGCGACCCTGAGGTGCGTTTCGAACCGCACAGCACGGTTGCTCGTGATGGTTTCAACCTGCTCACTGTGCACATGGGTTCGCAGTCGGGCACGCACGTTGATGCGCCATATCACTTTGACGACGACACTGAGCGCATCGACCAAGTGCCGCTCGGCCACTTTATTGGCCGTGGCATCATCGTTGATTTGCGAGGCATCGCACCTCGTGCGCCCATCACTTGGGCGCTGATTGAGTCGCAGGTTTCGCACGCCGGCGCTGGCGACATCGTGATTTTTCACACCGGTTTCAGCCGCCTGTGGCAAAGCAAAGCCTATTTTGACAACCCATTCTTGACAGAGGATGCCTGCCAGCACCTGCTCGATCAGGGCGTGCGAACTTTTGGCGTTGACTTTTTGAACATCGATGAAACCCCTGACGAAAATCACCCTGGCGGCGATTTTGACAGTCACCACTTGATTGCCAAAGCTGGCGGAATCATCTGTGAGAATCTGACCAACCTCGACGCGATTGATTTTGATGAGCCATTGATTAGCATTTTGCCGATCAAGTTCACTGGGGCCGATGGTGCACCGGTTCGCGCGGTGGCGCTGCAGCTGGGCTAAGGTTTGTCGCCGGCTGCTGCTCTCTTTGCCCTGCGGTTGTTTATGCGCAACTGTATACCCATGCAGAGCCTATTGAAGTAAATTAGAACAATGCCCACCCCAACCAGCGCCGAATGGCTTGCTAGCCAACTCGAGATCACCGGCTTGGGCACTTTGACCAAGTTGGCCGAAGTCACCAAAATCAACAAGGGCACTTTGAGCAAATATTTCAACGGTCAGCAACGCCCAAGCATCGATGTGATCGGGCCACTTTGCACTGCGTTGCAGGTTTCGCCAGAGACACTGTTGAAAGCACTGCGCGCCCTCTAAGCGACGTTTCAGATTCTTATTAGCTCTGCGTCACACGTCGGCTGCGACTTTGCCTTTTTAATTAGCCCTGTGCTGCGCTAATCAAAACAAACTCACCCTGGTGGTCAAAGCTGCGAGGTTTATCGTCGTCGCTAAACAAACTCACGGCTTCGCCAGTTAGTTGGTTTAGGCCTTGAGCGTTCAACGCGGCTGCAATATGTTCACCAGTGTGGTCGATGCCAACATGCACGCGAACCTTGTCTTCGGTCACGCGTTCAACAGCCACTGAGTCTCTCACTTCATAAAGTGCGATTTCAACCATGTTTTTACCCCCTAGAGTGTTGCGCTATCGCAACCAGTATATCGCTCGCCCCGCGACTTCTATTTGAAGCGTAGCCTTAAAGGGCTACACGCGCAGGCACTTCTGCCGAATTGTTATTGCAGCGTTTTATGCGATTGCCTTGGCGCGCTTTTTCAAAAAGCTGGCCACGTCGATGTTCAGGTGACGCGCAAAAGGCAATGCGCCAGCCAAAATAGCATCGGGCAAATCTGCCAAGACCGCAATCTGCTTATCGATAACCTTATTCGCCATGGTTTCATTTAGGCCAAACGTCGCCGCCGCCTCTATCAGCGGGGTTCGTGACCATCCGCTAGTTTTGCCCATCAACGGCAGAGCCATGTCGCGGTCGTCATAAAACCTCGTGCAGAGCAGATCATAGGCAGGTGACACGCGCCACTCGCCGAGCTCGGTCTGCAGCACCGAAAAGTTCTTGGCGTGGGCATCGCCGTTGCCAATGAGCCAGTTGAACACCAGCTGCCTGAAGATGCTGAGTGCCGCTGCCGTTTTCGATGGGCAGAGCCTCACTAGCTTCTGCGCAACATCAACAAAGTCGTGGTTGTATTTTTCACTCGGATACTCCCCCATCACCTGACAACCATCTTCGGTGGCAAGACGAATCGTTGCAGGGTGTCGATAGATGCGGTCAAACCGTTTGAGGCGCAGCGCATGTTCGCCGTTCTTGTCAGTTAGCAAGTCAAAGTCGGCAGTTTCAAGATCGCATTTTCGGGCGAGGCCCAAAAAGTAGTTTTCGTTTTCAACTGCGAATGGTGCCGCCGGTGGGTTTAGCTTGAGCATGTAGTCGATGCCGGCGGTTTTGGCAGGCGCACTCAGCATGCGACTCGACACCTTGTCTTGCACACCCGGCAGGCCACTGGCTCGCGAGCCGAAAACATCTTGACGAATCTGCTCAAAGTCGAGTTCTTCGCTCTTGAATGGCAGCTTCAAAACCTCGCGCGGGGCATTTGGGTCGGCATCAGGCGGCAAGACTTGCACGTCGCCAATCAAGTCTGCGCCGATCTCAAGCAAAATGCCGAGCCGGTCGTGCAGCGGTTTGTTGACGCGTCTGCTCATTTCAGCCAAGCGAGGCCCCTCGGGCAACAAACCCGCGAAATAAGGTGGGGTTTCGCCACCTGCACAAACCTGGGGCACGCTGCTTATCGGCAAAGTTGAGCAAACCGCTCGCCCACCGAGCGTCAAATAGTCGCTCAGGTAATCGAACTTGACCTTGCCTTCGACTTTGCTAAAAAACCCGGCCAGATGGTTTTTCTTATAAACATGGGCGATTGGCTCAACCATTAGCGCGAACCTCAATGTCGAGTTCAAGCCCCAGAACCTCAAGAATCGTCAACAGGTTCTTGAACGTGACCGACGCTTTGGCGCTCTCAAGATCAAAGATTGCGCGGGTTGAGATGCCGGCTGCATCGCTCAGCTCAACTTGAGTCAACCCCAAGTCTTTGCGACGCGCACGAACCACAGCGGCCAAACCCTCAGCGCTTGAAACCAACATCAAATCACCTCTCAATCGGCAACTAATTGCCGATTTGGGTAAATTCTATGTTTGCAGTGCTAGAAAATCAAGATTTTCAGCAGTTTTCTGCCGATTTTGGCAAAAATGTTTTTTATTCTGATGTTTACGCAACCTTACGAGCCTTTGCACTCAAGGTTTTCTGCGTGAACCCTGGTTTGACAAAAGTAACAGAGCAACTGATTGTTTTTTTCGAATCCTTTGCTGTTAATTTGTATGACGCTTTAGTAGACCCCACAATCAAAGCACCGTTTCTATACCAAGCGTAAATTCGTGAAGCGCCGACGACTTGCGAGCTCGCGACAGTTACAACTTGCCCCACCTTTGTGACACCGAGTATTGACGGTGACACTAGAGACTGGAATGTGGCAGCACCAACAGTAACCGACGAACTAGTCTTCACAACCGACGAATAACCAGTCAACGAACCAGTCACCTCGACCGTGATCGCAGCACCCAAATCAGCCGGGACCAAAGTGTAACTGCGCGAAGTAGCACCACCAATCGGTGAACCATTACGCAACCACCGATACGTGAAACCAACACCCGAATCCCAAACACCCTCACCAGCAGTCAACACCTGACCAACACTGGCCGAACCACTAATAGTTGGTGTCGGAGTCAAAACCAACGAACCAGCACCAACAGTAACCGACGAACTAGTCTTCACAACCGACGAATAACCAGTCAACGAACCAGTCACCTCGACCGTGATCGCAGCACCCAAATCAGCCGGGACCAAAGTGTAACTGCGCGAAGTAGCACCACCAATCGGTGAACCATTACGCAACCACCGATACGTGAAACCAACACCCGAATCCCAAACACCCTC